>Ga0181529_10000001_pt1 | contig 373522 bp, 311 predicted proteins | sample PEATcosm2014_Bin_36_FD_119763 | JGI IMG/M metagenome (GOLD analysis project Ga0181529, IMG submission 119763) | Peatland microbial communities from MTU Mesocosm Facility, Houghton, MI, USA - PEATcosm2014_Bin10_30_metaG | ecosystem: Environmental > Terrestrial > Soil > Wetlands > Peat | place...
CTATTACGCGGTTGCGACCTATCAGAAATCCGCGGGCGACCTCAATTTCCAGCTTTCCCTGTTTGCCCGTGATAGCAGCGTCCACTTCACGCCCGATCCCGTCGGCGACCTCTTTTTCAACGGAGTCGCCAGCGACGTCAAACGCACGCTCTATTCGGGCGGCATCGAGGGGGACGGCAGCTATGCCCTCGGGGCAAACCATACGCTCCGCGCGGGCTTCTCGCTCCTTGACGAGTCGGTCGACGCGATTTCGACGACCACGGTTTTCCCGGTCGATGCGGACGGGGATCCCGACGGCCCCGAATTCCCGATATTCAACAGCGGAACGCTCCACGGCGTGTTTGCCGGCTCCTACCTCCAGGACGAGTGGAAGCTGGCGCCCGGCTTGACGCTCAATTACGGGGCAAGGCTCGACAGATTTGACTCCTCCTTCGACACCGAGTCCCAGCTGAGCCCGCGCGTCAACCTCATCTACGAGCCCACGGACTCGACCACGCTGCACGCGGGATACGCCCGCTACTTCACGCCGCCGCCGGTCGAGAACGTCTCGGGCAGCACCGTGGCCGAATTCAACGGAACCTCGAATGCATCGCCGACCGACCAGGACGATCCCGTCAAGGCGGAGCGTTCGAACTACCTGGATGCCGGGATCACCCAAAAGTTCGGGCCGTCCCTCCAATTGGGACTCGACGGCTACTACAAACGGGCGACGAACCAACTCGACGACGGGCTGTTCGGCCAGACCTTGATCCTCTCGGCGTTCAATTATGCAAAGGGCGAAGTCTACGGTCTCGAACTCTCCGGCTCCTATTCGCACGGAGGGTTCACGACCTATCTGAACCTGGCCCATTCCGTGGCCATGGGCGAGGATTGGGACTCGGCCCAGTTCCTCTTCGACCAGGCGGACCTGGCGTATGTAAAGGACCACTGGATCTTCCTCGATCACGACCAGGCGCTCTCCGGCTCGTTCGGCGCATCCTACGTGTGGAAGGAGGGCCGCGGCGACACGCGGATCTACGTGGACACGCTCTATGGTACGGGCCTGAGGACCGACGCCACCGCGCCCGACGGGTCCAACATCCCCAACGGCGGGACGGTCCCGGCGTACTATTCAATCAGCATTGGCGGCGAGCAGAGCTTCAAGGCAGGCCACCACAGGGCCTGGAAGGTCCGCCTCGATATCGTCAATCTGACGGACAAGACCTACGAGCTGCGCAACGGCTCGGGAGTGGGAGTCAACGCCGCGCAGTACGGGATGCGGCGAGGGATCTTCGAAAGCGCGTCCTACTCGTTCTAGGAGCGGGCCTAACCGCCCGCGAATTCAAGGAGGGGTCCGAAATTGCCCGCGTCCGCCTGCCTCATCGCTTCGAGATAGAGCGGGCGCGCGGATCCCGGCGCGCCTGCCTCTCCCCTCGAGCCCCAGGCCAGCGGCGCCTCACCGTGGGAGGCGACCACCACGTCGGCCATGAGGCGGGCATGCCTGCCGTTGCCGTTCGACCAGGGATGGAGGGACACCAGCCTTTGGTGCAACCTCACCGCCGCCTCATGCACGGGATAGGTGCCAAACCGAAACCATGCCTCCGCGTCGTCAAGGATGAGCCTCACCCCTTCGGCAATCCGCTTCGGCTCCCATCCGGGATTGCGCTTTGTCGTCCGGTAGCGCCCCGCATCGCGCCAGATGCCCCTGAACATCCGCCGATGCAGCTCGCGTGCGAAGGCCTCGGTCAGGAGGTCCTCCCTTTTCAGCACCGCAGCCCTCATGACCCAAACCCGTGCCGCATTGATGCTGAGGCGCTCGATCTGTTCGAGCTGGCCCCGGTTGGTGAGGCTTGGCAGGAGGCGCGTCCGCTCCTTCTCTGAAATCGGCGCATTAGGGGGCATCATCGGGATCCACGCCGCCCCTGAGCGCCATCGAATGGTCCGTCGCCCTTTGAAGCGTGGCGTTGGGGTCGCGGGCCGCCGCGAGATCGGCATAGGTGCGGGCGCCGGGCCCGCGCGGAACGACAAAGTAGACGAGCTCGCAATCCATCGACTCAGCCGCACGGCGCAGCGACTCTATGCTGACCGCCCCCCTCTCCTCCGACGCCTCGAACTGGGCGTATGTCTGTCTCCTCACCCCGATTCTTGCCGCCGCTTCACCCTGGGTGAGGCCGATCGCTTCGCGAACCGCCCGGAGCCACCCCTTCGCGGGACGACCCGCGACATCCCTAGCGGCATTCAGGAGCTCCACGTTCTCCTGAAGCCCCGCCAAAATGATTTTTTGAATCTGCGCCTTGATGCAGTCTTTGAACTGCCTTAATGGTCATGAGGCAATATAAATAATGCCTCTCGAAACCAATATGCAGTTTTTAGACTGCATGCTTTCCCTCGACTGCCTCCAAAAGGGTCGATGTCTTCAGCTGCACCCAGACATTTGCGAAGGTGATGAGTCCCCCGCCGACGGCGAGCGACCAGGTCGCGCGTTCATCGGAATAATCGAGTCCAACCCAATGGGAGATGAGCGCTGGAAGGAACAGCACGAAGACGGAGGCGAAGAGGGGTTCGGTGCAGTAGATGAGGCCCGCTTCGGTCGATGTGATCCTCGGCTGCCAGCGAGTCATGAGGGAAAAGGCCCCGACCGTGCAGACGAGCGTGAGGACCAGGGTCAGCACCATCCATGGCGGGGAACGCCAGGGAATGAGAAGCGCCCCGGCGTCCGGCGCCGTGACCGCCGCCATTCCCGCAAAGGTCGCCGCCTGGACGGCGAACATGATCAGGGTCACCGTCCCAGGCCGGTTTCCCGCGAACTCCTTCCTCCCAACCCAGAGGATTTGTCCGGTGAAGAAAACCGAGCAGAGGAGCGTTTCTGTTTCGCCCCGGCCAAACCGGAAGGTGTGCCAATCGAAGCGGCCCAGGACCGCGACCCCGACCAGCACGAGAGTGCAGCACATCCAGACGATGGCCCCGGGGTTGCGCCGATGGCGAAGCGCGATCCAGGTCGGCACGAGGATTGCGCAAAGCTGCGTCAGAAAAGAGGATGTGGATGCCAGGGTGAATTGGAGGCCGTCGGTTTGAAAGAGCGTGCCGAGCGCGGCAAAGGCCCCCACCACGACGCCCTGCCTCACCTCGCTCGGCGTTGGGAGGCGTTCGCCCCGCCGCAGGACCAGCATCAGCGCCACCGCCAATAGGAACCGGGGAGCCGTGGCCAGGGAGGCGAGGAACCAGGTGCCCGCCGAAGGAAACAGGGAGCGGTTCAGGAGCGTGATCGCCTTAATGACCGGGAAGCTCAGGCCCCAATAGAGCGACGCAAGCACCAGCATGCGCGCCGCCCGGCGGCGCTCGGTGGGATTGGGTCCTGTCGTCATGGCATTGCGGGTTGCGAAGGGGATGATCGTGCCGCCGCGGAAGAGGGCAGCCAAGCGGGATTCGCCGAAGATTTAACACAAACCGCGCCGGAGACGGCTCGACATCGGCATCCTCTGCGGACACTCCTCACGGGGCTCACCCCAGCAAAATGGCGAAACCGGCAGAAGACCGTCGGATGTCGAAGAAAGCCTACGAGGCCCGCCTTCCCGACGTCAGGGCCGCCCTGGTTCGGATGCAGGTCGAGCTCAAGTCCGCGAAATTCCCGGTGATCGTGGTCATTGCGGGCGTCGAGGCGTCGGGAAAGGGGGATGTGGTCAACATCCTGAACGGATGGCTGGACCCGCGCGGGTTCGAAACCTTCGCGCTTCACGACCCGACGGACGAGGAGCGGGACCGGCCCGCCATGTGGCGCTATTGGAGAACGCTGCCCCCGAATGGGCGGATGGCGATTTATGCCGGGGGCTGGCACGCCGACGCCCTCAGCGACGACCCACGCAGCGCCCGCGAACTCGCGCACTTCGACACGATGCTGCGCAGGTTCGTCTGGTTCGAGGGGCAGCTTGCAGCCGCCGGGGCCCTTATCATCAAGGTCTGGCTCAGCCTCAGCAAGGAGTCGCAGCGGGCGAGATTGCGCGACCTTGAGTCGGATCCGCGGACAGCGTGGCGGGTGACGCCCGAGGATTGGCAGAGCCAGCGCGACTACGACCGGCTGGATCGGCTGGCCAAGCGGATGCGGGTCACCACGCACCAGCCCGGGGCTCCCTGGTATGTCGTCGACGCCGAGGACCCGCGCGCGCGGAACCTCTCGGTCGCCGACATCATCCTCTCCCGCTTCCGGTTCCACATGCGGGCCCACCGGAGGACCCGCGCGTCGGTCGGCCGCGGGGCCAAGCGGACCGTGCCGCTGCGCCCCGCGGGCCTGCGGCGGCTCCTTTCGCTCTCCCTCGAAAACAAGCTCTCGCAGCCCCTCTACGAGAAAAAGCGGGACAAGTGGCTCGCCCGCCTGAACAAGGTCGTGCGCGCAGCCGGCCAGGAACGCCGCTCGATCGTCTGGGTGTTCGAGGGCTGGGACGCGGCCGGCAAAGGCGGCGCGATCCGCAGGCTGACGGACGCGATCGACGCGCGCGACTTCCGGGTGATCCCGGTGGCCAAGCCGACGGACGAGGAGAAGGCGCACCACTACCTGTGGCGGTTCTGGAGGCACGTCCCGAGGGCCGGGATGGTGACCATCTACGATCGTTCCTGGTACGGCCGGGTCCTCGTCGAGCGGCTCGAGCGCTTCGCCACCGAGGCCGAGTGGCGGCGGGCCTACCGCGAGCTCAACGAATTCGAGCTCGAGCTGACCGAGCACGGCGTGATCGTGATCAAGTTCTGGCTGCATATCAGCAAGGACGAGCAGCTGCACAGGTTTCGCGACCGGGAGGCCACCTCGTACAAGAGGCACAAGATGGGCCACGAGGACTGGCGCAACCGCAGGAAGTGGGCGTCCTACGAGATCGCCGTCGGGGACATGCTTGCGCTCACGAGCACCCGGCACGCGCCCTGGCACCTGGTCGCCGCGAACAACAAGCGCCACGCGCGACTCGAGATCATCAAGACCTCCTGCCGCCAGATCGAGGCCGCGCTCGGCCTTTAGGGCGCAAAAAAACCGCCGCGGAGGTCATCCGCGGCGGCAAATATGCTGAACGTCTCCGGGGTTAGGAAACGTGGCCCGAGACGAGCTTGGTCATCTCGAACATGCTGACCTTTGACTTGCCACCGAACACCGCCTTGAGCGAGGCGTCGGCATTGATCATCTTACGGTCCTTCTTGTCCTGGAGGCCGTTCTTCTTGATGTAATCCCAGAGCTTCTTGGTGAGCTCCGTGCGGGGAAGTGGCTTGGAGCCGACAACGGCGGAAAGCGCACCATCGGGTGTGACCGGTTTCATGAACGCGGCGTTGGGTTTGCGGGCTGATTTTTTGGCCATATTGAGGTTTTGTTTTAGAGTGCTTTGCTATGAAAGCAATGCCTTTCTAGAGCGAAAACCCGCGGTTTTCCGAGCAAAATCTTCTTGCGTCGGAATCCGTCCGGGAGTCAGCGCTCCTCGTCGACCTGCACAAACTGCCTGTAAAGCGCGGCGTAGTGGCCGCCCTTCGCCAGCAGCACGGGATGCGTCCCGCGCTCGATGATGCGCCCCTGATCGAGCACCAGGACGAGGTCGGCGCTGCGGATGGTGCTCAGCCTGTGGGCCACCACGAAGCTCGTGCGCTGGCGCAGCAGTGTCGCAAGAGCATGTTGGATACGCGCCTCCGTCAGTGCGTCGATGGAGCTCGTCGCCTCGTCGAGGATGACAATCCTCGGATTGGCGAGAAAGGCGCGCATGAAGCAGACGAGCTGCCTCTGTCCGACCGAGAGCCCGGCGCCGCGCTCCCCGACCTGGGTGTCCAGCCCGTCCGGCATCTCCTCGAGGACGTCGAGGCAGCCCAGCTTGGCGGCAGCCTCGTTTACCTCCTCGCGCGAGGCCCCGGGCCGGCTCAGCAGGATGTTCTCAAGCACGGTTCCGGTGAACATGAAATTCTGCTGCTGGACCATCCCCATCTGCCTGTGCAGCGAGCGAGCGGTGATGGTGCGTATCTCGCGCCCGTCGACCAGCACCTCGCCCCGCGTGGGAAGGTAGAACTTGGAGACGAGGTTGATCACCGAGCTCTTTCCGCTGCCCGTGTGGCCCACGAGGGCGATCGTCTGCCCGGGTTCCGCCGTGAAATTGATGTCGTGCAGCACAAGCCGGGCGGGGTCGTATCCGAAGGACACCGACCGGAACTCGATCCTCGCGCCAAGCGCTCCCCCCGAAACCCTCGGGTCGGGGAGCCCGACGGCCTCCGGAGAATCCTCCCAGTCGGGAGGCGTGTCGATCAGCCGGAATATCCTCTCCGCCCCCGCCATGGCGAGAAGCCCCTGGTTGTACTGGTTTCCGATGACCGTGATGGGGGAGAAGAAGAAGTTTGAGAGGAGGATGAACGTGATCAGGTCGTCCGCGTGCATGGTCTGGTGGAAGACCCGCCATCCGCCGACCACGAGGAGGGTCGCGATGAAGAACTGGCTGTTCAGCTCCAGGATCGGCGCCAGCACGGCCGAGGTGCGGGCGAGGGCCACGTTGTAGCGCGAGTGGTCGGAAAGGAGGCTCCTGAAGAGCCCCGCGTTCATCTCCTGCCGGACAAACCCCTGGGTCACGCGAATCCCGGTGACCGACTCGGCGAGCGTCGCCGTGACGCGGCTGAAGCTCTCGTGGGAGGCCCGCGTGAGCCGGCTCAGCTTCATCCGGAAGTGCTTGTTCACGGCCCAGAGGACAGGCGCCATGCAAACCACGACGAGGAACATCTTCCAGTCCCGGTAGAGGAGCACGACGGCGGTGAACGCCATCTGCCCGAACTGGATGGCGCTCACGAATCCCACGTCCTGGATGCCCACCCTCACCGCCTCGAGGTCGCTCGTCACGCGGCTGAGGATCCTGCCAAGCTTCATGCGGTGGAAGAAGCTCATCGGGTGGCGCATGGTCTTCTCGAAGATCTCCGAGCGCAGGCCGTTGACGACGGTCTCGCCGATCTCGAGCGCGTAACGCTGGCGGAAATGGAACATGGCGTCGGTGACGATGGCGAGCGCGGCGAAGCCGAGCGTCCCGGTGAGGATCCCGTGGAGGTTCCCGTTCGCCACCGGCCCGGTGATCACGAGCGCGGTGACCCATGCGAGGGCTGGAAGCTGGGCGGAGCGGGCGACGGTCAAGAGGAGCATGACCGACATCTTCCGCCTGACCGGCGAGACATAGGTGAGGATCCTCCGGATGAGGCGCCAGTCGAGGGGCTTGAACTGCTCCTCGTCGTCGTCCTCGTCGCGCACGCGCTGCACCAGGATCAGGCCGGGCGTGCGGTCCTTGCCGGAGCTCATGGCGCCCCTCCCCCCGGGATACGCTGAAGCTCCCTGCTGTCGACAAGCTGGAGGTTGGCGACGTGGAGGTACGGGCCGGGAACCTGGATCAGCTCCGCGTGGGTGCCCCGCTGGACGATCCGGCCGTTCTCCAGAACGATGATGTAGTCCGCGCGGCGGAGGGTGCTGAGCCGGTGCGCCACGATGAACGTGGTCCGTCCCGCGATGGCGCGGTCGAGCGCCTCGAAGATCTCGTGTTCGGTGTTGCTGTCGATGGCGGCCGTCGGGTCGTCGAGAAGCAGGATCGCCGGCTCGAGGAGAACCGCCCGGGCTATCGCCAGGCGCTGCCTCTGGCCCCCGGAAAGGCTGTTGCCGCTTTCCCCGAGCACGGTCTCATAGCCCTTCGGCAGGCCCACGATGAAGTCGTGGGCGGCCGCCACCCGCGCGGCGCGCTCGATCTGCGCCTGCGTCGCGTCGGGATGCCCGAAGGCGATATTCGCCGCCACCGTGTTCGAGAAGAGAAAGCTCTCCTGGAAAACGGTCCCGATGTTCCGGCGCAGGTCGTCGAGGTGCAGGCGGCGCACGTCGATCCCGTCGATCAGTATCCTGCCCCTGGACACGTCGTAAAACCGGGGGATCAGGCTCATGAGGACGCTCTTGCCCGAGCCCGTCGCGCCGAGGATGGCCACGCATTCGCCGGGCTTCACGTCCAGGTTTATGTCCCGGAGGACCGGGTCGAGCTTCCCGTACTCGAACGAGACGCCCTCGAAGCGAACGGCCCCTTCGAGGCGCGCGCGGCGCACCGCATCCGGGGGGGAGCGGACCTCGACCGGGGCGTCCAGGATCTCAAAGACCCTCCTGGCGCCGATCAGCGACTGCTGCACCGAGTTGACGATCGCGGCGACGTTGTTCACCTGGCCGGCGAACTGGTCGAGGAGGCCCGCGAAAACGACGAGTCCCGCGCCGAGGGGGAGCGAGCCGCGGACGACGAGGGTGCCTCCATAGCCGAGGAGCACGATCGTGTTGATCCGCGTCAGGAATCCCGCGGTCGGCGAAAAGAGGCTCACCCACCAGAAGATGTTGTATTGCTGGGAGAGGATCGCGCGGTTCGAGGCCTCGAATTTCTCCCGGTTCTCGGCCTCCCGGCCGAACCCCTTGACGACGGCGACGCCCTGGATGCTCTCGGCAAGGTACTGGACCATCCTTTCCACAAGCGAGCGGTTCTCGGCGTACTCGGGCTGGATCTTGCGCGAGAAGAGGGTCGAGAGGACCAGGAGCACCGGGGACGTCGCGAGGCAAGCCAGGGCCAGGCCCGGGCTCAGGTAAGCCATGTAGATCGCGTAGATCGTGAGCGAGATCGCCATGATGACGCTCTGGATCAGGACCTGGTCGACGAACATGCGCACCGACTGCACGTCGCCGGTCACCCGGGTGATGATCGAGCCGGTCGTGTTGGCGTCGAAGAAGCGGAAGCTCAGCCGCTGGAGCTTGTCATAGATCTCGCTTCGCAGATCGACGACCAGGTGCCTCTGAACGAGGAGGTTGACCTGGACGGCGTAGACGTAATTGAGGACCGCCCGCAGGGCCGACAGCAGGAGGATGAGGCCGCCGAGGACGGCAAGCACATGCATGGGATGCCATGCCGAGGGGAGGCTGAAATGCAGAAACCGGATCACGGCCTGGGGGGGCGCCTTCCCCGGGTCGTGCGAGATGACCTGCCGGATATAGTCGATGCCGATCCCGGTGAAGCTCAGGCCAAAGAGGCCCATGGTCAGCAGAACCAGCTGAATCCCAAGCACCTGCATGCAACGCATCCGGTATCTCCAAGCCAACCCAAAGAGCCGGCGGATCAGCTCCACGTTGGAGGGGCCGCCCTCAGAGTTCATTTGCGGAGATCCCATTTGGATCCCACGCTAATCAGACCCGGAGCCTCTGCACGAGATTTCCCTGTGTCCGCCAGTTCAGCGGTTGGGCGCCGGCATTGGCAGGGGAAGGCCGCCCGGTCCCTGCCCCGGGATGTTCTGGGCCGCCCTTTCGCGCTCCATGCGGCGGCGGCGCACCTCCTGGGCGACGGCGTCGAGGCGCTTCTGCTCGTCGGCAGGGGACGGGTTCACGACGACCGTCGAGGAGATGGCGGTGGCGGGGCCCGCCGCGGCCGCCCCCACCGAGGCGACCTTCGCCGTGTGGAGCGTAAGCTTGAGGACGCGCCCCTGGTAATCGACGGTGACGCTGTCGCCCTTGGGGTCTGCCGACTTGACCATGAAGTCGTGCCCGCCCTCGCTCAGGCCGACCCAGGCGCTCTTCTTCTTCTCGACGTCGTAGATGAGGTAGGCGGACCCCCCGTCCGGTATCGGCATGATGCCGCGCAGCTCGATCGGACCGGACGGGCCGCCCGAGCCTCCCGATGCCTGGGCATTTGCGGGGAGGAAGGGTGAGGACGCGGCAAGATCCGCGCGCGCCAGGCTCCCGAGGGCGGCGGCAAGCAGAAGGGCGAGGAGCCCCTTTCCCGCAGGATAGGATTGGCGCATTCCCATGGTATTCACTGGGTGCAATAGACGCACAGGTTGCAGGCGGTCAAGCGGCCTCGGGGCCATGGCCCGGCTCCGGCCCCCCTTTTGCGATCTGCTGCGCCGTCGCGGGATCAAGGCGTATGACCGGATCGGGGTACGAGAGGGCAACCCCCCTAGCAGCGAAGGCGCGCAGGATGCCGAGGTTGATGCGCTCGCGCACCACCATGTGCGAGTCCCAGTCGGGGTCCGCCGTGTAGTAGACAAGCTGCACCCTGAGCGACGAGTCGCTGAAGTCCGCCAGGCTGACCACAACCTCTCCCTGGTGGACCCCCGGGTCGGAGCGCAGCAGCGCCCGGATGTCGGAAAGGACCTGCTGAATCCGGTCCGGCGGGTTGTCGTAGGTGACCCCAAGCGTCGTGTCGACGCGCCGCTGGGGCATCCTTGTGTAATTGGTGATCACCTCCGCAGCCACGGTCTTATTCGGGATCACGACCTGGGTGCGTTGCGCGGTCCGGAGCCTCGTTGAGCGGAGCCCGATCTCCTCGACGGTTCCTTCGTGGCCCAGGATGCGGATGTATTCGCCGACATAGAAGGGCTGGTCCATCACGACGACGAACGAGCCGAACATGTTCGCCAGCGTATCCTGCGCGGCGAGGGCGAAGGCCAGGCCGCCGATACCGAGGCCCGTGAGGAAGGTCTTCACCTCGAACCCGAGGCTTTCAAAGACGACCAGGATGCTGAATACGAGGAACACCGAAACCACCGTCCTCTTGATCAGCGGGATGAAGGCCGCGATCTGCAGACGGCGCGCGCGCGCGCCGGCGGCAAAATGGTCGATCATGGCCCCGCCGGCGCAGGCGATCCCCCAGAGGACGACCGCGGTCAGGGCTCCCTGCTCGCCAAGCCTTACCAGGCGCGGAACCTCCTCCCAGAACGGAACGATGGAGAGGGCGGCGACAAATCCGCACAGGATGACGAGCGTCGCAGCCGGCGGCTCCAGCGCGGGAAGCATGAGCTGGTTGTTCGCCTTCGCCATGAACTTCTTCAGCCTGGAGAAGAAAAGGTGGACCACGAAGCGGCCGAGGAGGATGGCCACCAGGATGATGATTAGGGCGGCAATCCAGCGGGCGGTCGTGTCGTCCATCGCCTCCGGAAAGAACCGGGCCTTCAGCCATCCGACCAGGCGCAGAAGCGGCCCCGGAGGAACGGGGGGCACCTGGACAGGGATCAGTTCGGCCATGGGAGGACATTGCCAAATCCGGCACGGGCCGCAACGTCAAGCTGGACGAGGTTCCGAGCCCGAAATCATGCCCCCGAAGAGCCAAGCAACCGACGGGTCCCAGCCGGAGACCCTCCGCATGCGCGATGTCGCAACGACCCTCGCCTGCCTCGCCCTTGGGCTCGGGTACGGCGCGTTCGTCTGGATGCGCCGGGGTCCCGAGGCGGCGCAGCAGTACACGGCCGGCTACCTGATCGAGCTCAGCCTGAGCGCGGACAACGTATTCGTCTTTGCCCTGGTATTCGAGCAGTTCGGCCTTGGGCCCTTGCGCCGCAGGAGCCTGCTTTTTTGGGGGATCCTGGGCGCGATCGCCATGAGGAGCGTGTTCATCCTGGCCGGCATCGGCGCCATCGAGCGCTTCGACTGGATCGTGCCTGTCTTCGGGGCGCTCGTGCTTGCAGCCGGCATCCGCCTGGCCGTTTCCCGGCCGGGAACGCACGTCTTCAACACCGGAGGCCGCGTGTTCCAATTCGTGGTCCGGCACGCGCCCGCCGGCCTGGCGGCCCTTGTCGTTCTGGAAACCGCGGACCTCATCTTCGCCCTCGACTCGCTCCCGGCGGTCCTTGCGGTCACGCACGACCGGGCCCTGGCGATCGCATCAAACCTTTTCGCGATCCTCGGCCTCAGGTCCCTCTTCTTCCTCGTGAGCGGCGCCATGCGGTCGCTCCGCTATCTGAATGCGGGCGTCGCCGCGGTCCTGGCATTCGTGGGCGGCAAGATGCTCGCCGAGCCCTGGTGGCAGATCCCGACGGCCGTGTCGCTCGCCGTCATCGCTGGCCTGCTGGCCCTTTCGGTCGGGGCGTCGCTCCTGCGACGCGGGGATTCCAGGGGCTGAGCGCGCCAGACGAAAAGGCCGGGAATCCTGGGGATTCCCGGCCCTTTGAAACGTTGGCTGTCGGCGCGGGCCGTCAGCTGACGGCGATCTTGCGCGGCTTCGCCGATTCGGCCTTTGCGAGCTTCAGGTGAAGCACGCCGTCCTTGAGTTCCGCCTCGATCTTCGCCGGGTCGATCACGTTGTCGTGCTCGAGCGCAAGCTCGAACGAAGCGTCCGTCGACTCGCGGTGGAGGACCACGACGCCTTCGGGGAGCTTGCTCGCCCGTTTGCCGGAGATCCGGAGCTCTCCGCCTTCGGAGGTGATTTCCAGGCCCTCCTTGGCGACGCCCGGGAGGTTGACGGTCAGATTGTAGGCTCCGTCGGCCTCGGTGATTTCATACGCGGGCCGGCGCACCGGGAGCGCCTCGGATACGGCTTGATTCGCGAGGCCGGACACCGTCGGGATGAGTGAATTGAAGAATGACATGTTGTTGTTTTCCTTGTTTGGGTTGGTTTCGGTTCAGTTGACCGCAACGTTGATCTTCTTCGGCTTGGATTCCTCGCGGCGCGGAAGCGTCACGGTGAGGATCCCGTTCTCGTACGCGGCGGTGACCTTTTCGGAATCCACCTCGTCGGGGATGCTGACCAGCCGGTTGAAGGAAACCGTGCTCTCCCCTTCAGCGGACTTCTCCTTGCGGGATGCCTGGATGGACAGGGAGCCCTCGATCATCTCGACGCTAATCGCATCGCGGTTCACGCCCGGCAGCTCGGCGCGGACGTACGTGTTGTCCTTGTCTTCATAGAGGTCGACGGGGAATTGCCCGCCAAGGACGGAGGGGGCAAAGCCGCTGAAGGCGGTGCCGAACAGCCAGTCGATCTCGTTTTCAATGTCCTGCGTGCCGAACCGACCGCTAAATCGGGTGGCAGGGAGGTCATTGCGATTTGAATATTTGATAAGTCTCATGGTGATCACCCTTCTGCACAGGCGATGCCTGAAACGGATGGAACACAACTATTTGAGGAATAATGAGTTGAATTCCATATCCCGAGAGGCACTGTGCAGTTTTTTCACAGTCGGTGGCCCATGTAGGGATGGATTAGCACACCCCGCCGGCCGGGGCGCATCCCTGGAGGGATGTCCACAAAGGCGGCGATTTTCTCCCGACCCCGAAGGTCCCTCAGCGCTCCTTCATCGGATCCTGGATGCCCTCTGCACGCTGTTCGTGCCTCGTGACGGCATTCGCAGCCTCCTGGTCGGGAGTCAGGGTTGCGCAGGACGAGAGCAGCAGGGCTGCGAGCGCGGCCAGGACCAGCCCCACGGGTTTGGCGAAGCTAATGGAGGAGGAATTCATGGTTGCCTTTGGGCCCATGGTGGGGCGGCGCTTTCGAGTATGGGCGCCTGCGCCGTGTACCCCAATGGGGTGTTCGCCCAATCAGCCGCACGGGCTACAAAAGCGCCGGGAAACCCAACCAGGATTTTCCTGGAGACTATTCAAACTGCCCAAGGAAAACCTCTGTCTTGTACTCCATCCGGACGACACCGTCCCTCTGGCAGCGATCGAAGAGGTCCTTCAATTCCGCGATCATCGCGTCGAAACGGGGATGACCCTCCTTCGGCGCATACGATGATGATAGCAGGCGTCCCTTTAGGCCCTTGAAGTCCAGGGCCTGGGCGTTCTCGAAATCCCGATGTTCCCACTTGCCGGCGCCAAAAAACGCGTCGAAACGCCCGGTCTTCTCAATGGCTTCATGGCGGACGCTCCGAAAATCGGTTCCAAACTCCCTTTTTATGCGTTCGTATCCGGCGGCGAAGTTCGATCCTCCCGCAAGCGAGGTATTCCAGATCACCGCACACGCCCCATCCCGCTCCAGGATTCGCCGGAACTCCCTGCGTGTCCCGGTTGGCTCGAACCAGTGAAAGGCCTGGGCGCAGGTGATGAGCGACACGGAGCCGTCCGCCAAACCCGTGGCCTCCGCGGTGCCCTTTGCGCCCGTATAATTTGCGAGTCCACGGAACTCGGCATCGGCCGCACCCCGCATTGCATCGTTGGGCTCTACGGCAATCACGGTCGCGCCCACGTTGAGAAGCATTCGCGTGAAGATGCCGGTGCCGGCGCCGACATCGGCCACGATGCTCGTCGGCGCGAGCCGCGCCCTTGCGCGGAGAAATTGAATGACCTCCGCCGGGTAACCCGGACGGTACCGGACGTAATCCTCAACGCGGTCCGAAAAGCGGTGAAGCGGGTCGAGGCTGGAGGTGTCAGAATCCTTGGAGATTACGCATTGTCTCGGCATGCCTGCGATCCCCGCAACCTCGTAGTACGGCTCGTTAACCCCCGACCGCGCGGCGCCCATGCCGCTCCCCCGAGCCGCGCCTACTTTGCACCCGGCACTCCCTTGAGCTCCGCAATGTAGGGAAGCGTGCGAAAGTGGTCGGCATAATCCAGGCCGTAGCCGACGACCCAGACGTCCGGGATCTCGAAACCCAGATAGTCGACCGGCGCCTCGAGACTCGGGCGCTTCTTGCGGACCATCGCGCAGGTGCGCAAGGAGGCCGCCTGGCGAGTCTGCAGGAGGCGGTACAGATAATCGAGCGTCCGCCCGCTATCGACAATGTCCTCCACGATAAGGATATGTCTCCCTTCCACGGGCTCGCGCAGGTCCATCAGAATTCGAACTTCGCCGTGAAACGCATCCTTGCCGTAACTGCTAACGGCCATGAAATCGACGGAATGGGGCACCGTGATTTGGCGCGTCAGGTCCGCCATAAAGATGAATGCGCCGCGCAGGATGCCAATGATCAGGATATCCTCGGTTTTCTCATAATCCCGGCTTATCTGGCGGGCCAGATCGCCGACTCTCTGCCGGATCTGGTCCGCGGAAACGAGGACATGCGAAATATCTGAGGGTCCCTTCTGCTTTCGTTCGGGCATGGATTTCATACGGAGGCCGACGCTAACGCATCCGGCGACATAATGCACGCTATCCGGTTCGCCGGGCCCCAGATCATCAAACCGCCTCCGCTGGCTGCCGGACGCAGCCGGATCGATCGGCCATGGCCGTCCTGGAGGGAACCGTCTCGTTATTCCCGGGGGTATGGGCAGCCAATGCTCCGGCCGGCCTCTTTCCCCTTGACGTTCGATGGGGGCATCGCTCCCCTCGATTGTCGAGGGGACCAATATGACGAAGACCGACCTGATTCAGGGAACGCTCGACATGCTCATTCTGCGGGTTCTTGACCGCGGCGAAATGCACGGCTGGGGAATAGCCGAGCGAATCGGCCGGCTCTCAAACGAGGTGTTGTCGGTCGGCGAAGGATCGCTCTATCCGGCCCTTTACCGGATGCAGGACAAGGGCTGGATCGCGTCGGAATGGGGCCAATCGGACAACAACCGCCGCGCCAAATATTATAGGCTCACAAAGGCAGGCCAGAAGCAGCTCGGTTCCGAGAGGGAGACCTGGGACCGCCTCGTCCTTGCCGTGGCCGAGGTCATGACCTCGGCGTAGTATCCCGATGAGCGGGCTCCAGCAGTTCCTCAGCCGATCCCTTGGATTTTTCAGGAAGGGAAGACTGGAGGCGGAGATGGAGGAGGAGATGCGCCTTCATGTTGAGCACCTGACGAGCAAGCATGTGGCGGAGGGCCTGTCGCCCGAGGAGGCCCGATACGCGGCGCAACGCCGGTTTGGCGGAGTCGATCAGATCAAGGAACAATGCCGCGACGGCATGGGTTGGAGGCTGATTGAGGACCTGACCCGGGATTTCCGCTTCGGCGCGCGCTCCCTCAGGAAGAAAATCGGCTTCACCGCGGTGGCGGCTCTGACGCTCGCGCTTTGCATCGGAGCCAACACGGCGATATTCTCGGTGGTTTCCGCTCTGCTGCTGAAGCCGCTGCCCTTTCGGGAATCCGACCGGATCGTCGAGATCTTCAATTTCTTCAACTCCAAGAAAGGTCAGAGCAACCTTGTCCAATACGTCGATTACAAGGCCAATACCACCTCGTACGAATCCATCGGCCTCTGGGGATTGACGGACGTCACGGTGGGCAGCGCCGGCTCGATGGAGCGGGTCACCGCCGCCCAATGCACGGCCGAAATGTTCGACGTCCTCGGCGTAAAGCCCGTCCTCGGCCAGTTCTTCACCCTGAAGAGCAGCCGCTGGGGCGAGGACAAGGTGGTGGTGCTGACCGAGCCTTTCTGGGAGGCTCATTTCAACGGGGACCCCGGTGTTCTCGACAAGAAGCTCATCATCGATGGCGAGGCCTGCCGCATCGTGGGCGTGATGCCTCGAGCGATCCAGGCCCTCGACGCACGGGTGAGATTGATCAAGCCGATCGCATGGAAGCCGGAATGGATCAGCCCAAACGACCGATATTATCTCACGACATCCCTTTATGGGCGCCTCAAACAGGGCGTTTCGGTGAGCGAGGCGCTCGCCGAGGCCACCGCGGTGGAGCGGCGCTATTACGAGACGATGAGCCCCTCGTTCAAACAGCTCCTGGACCGCGCCAGCTACAGGATCGGCGTCGGTCTCATGCGGGAGGAACGAGTGCAGGCAACCAGGTCCATCCTCTATCTCCTGCAAGGCGCGGTCGTCCTGGTGCTCGTCATCGGATGCATCAATATCGCCCATCTGCTCCTCTCCCGAGCAAACGGACGCCAGGGCGAACTCGCAATCCGGCTCGCCCTGGGGGCGGGCAGGGGCGCGATCGCCCGCCAGCTCGTCGTCGAAAGCCTCATCCTCACGCTCACCGGGGCGGCACTCGGCATGGGTTTGGCGTGGGGAGCGATCGGGGTCATCAACCGTTTCAGCGCAAGAATGCTGCCCGAGATGCAACCGTTCGCGGCCGACGGGGCTGTGCTCACCTTTGCTCTCCTTCTCTCGGTCATGGTGGGCCTCCTGATCGGTTTGCTGCCGGTCGCGCACATCCTGGGGGCGGATCTGACGACGCTGATCCACCGGACATCTCGGAGCGCGTCGGGGAGCCGCAGCGTTCGAGGGCTCAGCAGCATTCTCGTCACGAGCCAGGTGGCATCTGCACTGATCCTTCTGACCGGCGCCGGGCTGTTGATTCACAGCTTTGCGAATGCAATCGCCGTCAAACCCGGGTTTGATCCGCAAAACATGGTCGTGGGCCGCATTGCACTGCCGGGCTCGTACGAGAATGGGAACCAGGGAGCCGTCTTTCAGAAGCGGCTCATGGAGGCGCTGAAGGAAATCCCGGGGGTAAGCGACGTTGCGCTCGCCTCAAGCGTCCCGTTTGAGGGCCACGCGGACGGTCGGGGCCTGACGCTGAAGGACAGACCCATCCCCCATGATTCTGCGCAGCCCCACGCAACCGAGGTGGGGGTTTCGGTGGGATATTTCCAGGCCCTGCATATCCAGCTGCTGGAGGGACGGTTCTTTGAGGAAAGGGATGCCGGCCAGGAGGGGCGCGAATACATCGTCGATGAGCGTTTTGCGCAGCGTTACTTCCCCGGACGCTCCGCTGTCGGGGAGCATTTCACCTTCCAAAACCGCCACCTGCCCGCGAAGACCGCCGACTGGCCGGTGATCATCGGTGTCGTCCGCAACGTGCCCCACAATGGCGTGGAGGAGAAAAGGACCGAACCCGTCTCATATTGGCCCCTGCGTTCCACATGGCTTCCCTGGGTGTCGACGGAGGCTGGCGGCCTGAACATCTTTGTGCGCTCACCGCGTCCGCTAAGCGACCTGATCTCAAGCGTTCGCGAGAAGCTTCACGGCATCGATCCCTCCGTTCCGCTCTTCCACACCGAACGGTTGCAGTCAGCCATCGACGAGTCCTTTGACGGCAGGCGGACGGTTATGCTGCTCCTTGTCGGGTTTGCCTTGCTGGCTCTGCTTCTATCTTCGATCGGCATTTACGGGGTCCTCGCCTATGACGTGTCGCTGCGCACCCGCGAGATCGGCATTCGCAGCGCCATCGGGGCCTCCCGGACCCAGATTATTGGCATGGTCATGCGCCAGGGACTCTGGAGAACCGCCGTCGGCCTGGGATTGGGGCTGGCCGGCGCCGTTCTGCTGAGCCGCTTCATGGCAAGCATGCTCTTTGGGCTGACGGCCACTGACCCGTGGGCATATGTCTCCGTTTCTTTGCTGCTTGCCGCCGTGGCCTCCTTGGCAAGCTACCTTCCCGCGAGGCGTGCAGCCATGATAGATCCGATTCAGGCTTTGAGGATTGCGTGAACAATAGGCAGATTCCTCGGCGCAATTGAGCCCCCCAAGTAACCCCGTTCCCCGACTACGCACCGTGCCCACCATGAAATCGCTGCTTTCCCTGCCTTTATACTGCGCCGCCCTGTCGCTCCTGGCGCCCCATTCCCCCGCACAGGACGTGTTCGAATCAAGCCGCGCGGGCTGGCTGAAGAAGGCGGAGGAAAGCCGACCCGAATTGACCGACACGATTCGCGAACCGACCAGGATCGTTTCGATTCAAAAGGATGAACAGGCCTTTCAGGGATGGAAGGCGGTGCCGATCGGGCCCGTTGATCGCCTGTACGAGGGTTCCCTCAAGAAGCAATCGGGCGTGATCTTGGATTTCGGCAGTCACCTGGCCGGTTATTTCTCGTTCAGTCTGAGAGCGACCCGGTCCACTCCCGATGCTCCGGTGCGCATCAAACTGACTTTTGGCGAGGTGCCCGCCGAGGTTGTCGTGCCCTTCGATCCATTTCCGGGAACGCTGAGCCGCGGGTGGATGCAAGACGAGGTTGTCACGGTGATGACCCTGCCGGCAACGGTCACCCTTCCCAGGCGCCTGGCCTTCCGCTATGTGAAGATCGAGCTCCTGGGATCCTCACCCTACTTCGACTTCGCGATATCCGGGATCAAGTGTCGTGCCGTCAGTTCCGCGGCTCAGACGCCTCCAGACCTGTCACCTTCGGCTTCCCCACTCATGCGGAGCATCGACCGCGTGGGTCTCGCCACGCTGAAGGACTGCATGCAGACCGTTTTTGAGGACGGCCCCAAGCGCGACCAGCGCCTTTGGATCGGCGACTTATACCTTCAGTCCCTTGCCAATGACGCTTCGTTCAAGAACTACCGCCTTGTGAGGCGTTGCCTGTACCTCTTGGCGGCATTGAGCGATTCCGACGGATATTTGCCGTCCAATGTCTTTGAGACGCCGGAGCCACACGCCCAGAGCGGGGCGCACCTTCTCGACTATGCGCTTCTCTACAACCTGGTTCTCAAGGACTATCTGCGCGATACGGGCGATCGGGCGACGGCGCTGGACCTCTGGCCGGTGGCCAAAAGGCAGCTCGAAATAGCGCGAACCCATGTCCAGCGGAACGGCTTGTTCGCCGACGACGGCGAACCGGTGTTTTTCGACTGGAATCCCGTCCTCGACAAGCAGGCTTCGATACAAGGACTGACCATCCTCGTGATGAACGAGACCTTTGACCTGGCGAAGACGCTTGGCAAAGCGGACCAGGTGGCGGATCTGCCGGCCCTCAGCAGCAAAATGGCGCTGGCCGCCCGGGACGCGTATTTCGACGGGGGAACAGGCATGGTTCACAGCGGGCCGAAACGACAGGTCTCCTTTTCCTCGCAGGTATGGCTGATCCTGGGCGGCGTGCTGACCGAAGCAGAGGGCCGGCATGCGCTAAAGGGCTTGGCCACCGCGAAGGAGGTCGTGGCTCCGGTCACCCCCTACCTGTACCATTATTATGTCGAAGCCCTGCTGCGCTGCGGGATGAGAAAGGAAGCGAGGGAATTCCTCCTCAGCTATTGGGGCGGGATGGTGAATAGGGGAGCCGATTCATTCTGGGAGGCCTATGACCCCGCGAACGATTTCTTCTCTCCCTACGGATTCTACTTGCTCAACAGCTATTGCCACGGATGGAGCTGCACCCCGGTCTATTTCATCAGGGAGTTCCCGGAAGCCTTTCAAAACTAGTCGCCGGCGGTCATCGGTGTAAAAATCATCATCCACCGCACCTTTGGCGAACGGGCGGCACCCCCTCCCGGGATTGCATGCGGCGTTGTTGGCGACCAAGTTGGCCGGAAATGCGCCCCTGCATGCGTCCCACGATCCCGCCTATGCGGGACCCGGCCCTGGTGCCCAACGCCCCATTCGGGGCCATTGGGGCGGCCTCCCCGGACGGGATCGATGACCGCGGAGGTTTCCCGCCGGGCGGACTCCGCCTGAAGCGATGAGTGTTCCCGAGGCGTTTGCGGATGCGCTGGGTAGGCACCGGGCCGGGGATTACGACGGGGCGGCGGCGCTCTATCAGCAGATTCTGTTGGCCGAGCCCAACAACGCAGGGGTCCATTACAACCTGGGCATCACCTACCGGCAGCTCGGCCGCCTGGATGAAGCGGTCGAGGAGAACGCCCGGGCCCTGGCGCTGAAACCCGATTTTCCCGAAGCGGAGAATAACCTCGGGATCCTGCTTCGAAGCCTTTGGCGGATCGACGAGGCTGCCGAGGCGTTCCAAAGGGCCGTCGCTCTCAAGCCAGACTTTGCCGAGGCGTGGAACAATCTGGGCGTCACCTTGAGAAACCTGGGCAGGATGGACGATGCCGTCGGTTGCTTCGAGCGGTCTATCGGGCTCCAGCCGCACAACGCCTCCCTGCACAGCAATTATCTCCACGCGCTTCACTATCAGCCCGGCCGCGACCCCGTCGCCCTGAAGGACGAGCACCGGCGGTGGAGCGAGCGCCATGCGGACGCGCTTGAGCCGTTGCTCCCGGAACACTCCAACGAACGCTCGCCCGGCCGGCGGCTTCGAATCGGATACGTTTCGGCCTGCTTCCGCGAGCATTGCCAGTCGTTCTTCACGGTGCCCCTTCTTTCGCACCACGACCACGAGCGCTTCGAGATCTACTGCTACTCGGACACCGAGCACCGCGACGCGCTGACCGCCCGATTGGAGACGTTTGCGGACGCCTGGCGCACCGTTGCCGGGCGCAGCGACGGGCAGGTGGCCCAGGCCGTCCTCGACGATCGAATCGACATCCTTGTCGACCTGATGCTTCACACATCCGGCAACCGGCTGCTGGCGTTTGCGCGCCGGCCGGCGCCGATCCAAGTGACGTGGCTTGGCTATCCGGGCAGCACGGGCCTGAGCGCCGTGGATTACCGCTTCACGGACCCCTGGCTGGATCCACCGGGCGGCAACGACGAGCTCTATTCGGAGCGATCGTTCCGGCTGGCCGACTCCTTCTGGTGCTACGACCCGCTTGCAGCTGTTCCGGCCGTGGACGAGCCGCCGTCGCTGCGCGCAGGATATGTAACCTTCGGCTGCCTCAATAACTTCAGCAAGGTGAACGATCCGCTGCTGGACGTGTGGGCCCGGGTCCTCCGAGCGGTGCCTGACTCCAGGCTGTTGTTGTTGGCCCCCCGGGGCGAGGCGCGCAGGAGGGTGATGCGCCGGCTCGATGTCAGCCAGGAAAGGGTTGAATTCGCGGACTTTGAGCCGCGCCAGCGTTACCTCGAAACCTACCGGCGCATCGACCTTTGCCTCGACACATTTCCCTACAACGGCCACACGACGAGCCTGGACGCGTTCTGGCTCGGCGTTCCGGTCGTGAGCCTGTGCGGCCAGACGCCCGTTTCCCGCGCGGGCCTGAGCCAGGCCTCCAACCTGGGGCTTCCGGGGTTGGTGGCCAGGGACGCCGGGGAGTACGTCCGCATCGCCGCCGAGTGGGCGGGAGACCCGCGTCGTCTCGCCGCGATTCGCTCCACGATGCGGGCCCGGATGGAAAAGTCCCCGCTGATGGACGGGAGGCTATTCGCACGGAATGTTGAGAACGCCTATAGAACCCTGTGGCACGAGTGGTGCGCCGGCTGATCCTGGGACCCCTCGAAATACCGGATTCTCCCTACCGATTGAAGATCGCGGCGTTTTCCCCGATTCCAATCCCCAGAATCGCAAGCGCCACAATGGTGAACCCCGGGTTATGCATCAGGGTCCTAAACCCAAATCTCAGATCTTGCAGAAGTTCATTCAAGCGGCGCCTCTTTCAGGATTTCCTCACAACAACCCCGCGAGACTGCCGTTCGTTACTGGAAACGAGGGTAAAATCCAAGGGTGTCCGCGCGCACCCCAAATCGGTCTGATGGTTCGGGTGCCCATTTGCCCGCCCTATTCTTCCCGCATCAGTTCGGATGGATCGATAGCCAGGGCTCGCACGGCAGGAATGGCAGCCGCTGCGGTTCCCAGCAATGTCATGGTCAGCACGGCGCCTCCCACCACGACCAGATCGCTGGGATTTGCCTGGTACACAATCTGTGAGAGCAACGGCCTCGCAACGATTGCCGCGAGAAGACCCAACGCCGATCCCAGTCCGAGAAGCGCCATCGGCCGCCCGACCGCCGCTCGCATCAATTGCGTCTTGGATGCGCCCAACGCCACCCGAATTCCCAGCTCCTTCATCCGGCGGCTGATGCCATACGCCGCCATACCGAAAATCCCCGTGACCGCCAGCATGGCCGCAAGCATTCCCATGACTCCCAGTGCCACCGTTGCGGCGCGCGCTGGAAACATGACCCCGCTAAGCGCATCCGGCCAGCTCCGCAGCGAGAGGGGCGCATTCGGCTCGATCCCGCCAAGAGTGCGCTGCAGCTCCCGGGCGATCTCTTTGGGCGCCCGTTGGGACCGCACCACGAACACCACATCGCTCTCAACCTCCTGCGACGAAGGCCGATAGACCGCGGCTTCCGGCGATTCGGCAAGGTCGTGGTACTTGCCGTCCTCCGCCACGCCGATCACCTCCATCTGGCCGCCAAACAAGATGAAGCGCTGCCCGATCGCCGGCGAATCGCCCCACATGACCCGTGCGAACGTTTCGTTCACAATCGCGACCTGCGGCGTATCGGCCGTGTCATGCCACGAGACGTCCCTCCCACCGAGGAGACGCGTGCCCGCAGCTGCGAGATACCCCGGCGAAATGACATACCGACGGGTCGAAAGCACGGAGTTGCCGAACGTGAGCTCGGTCGTCCCGGTCCGGAATACCGGAATACCCCTCGCTCCGCCGCTCATTGGCGTGACGTTTGCCGTGCCGACGGATGTTACGCCGGGTATGCCGCGCACGGCCTCGATCATCTCCTTTTCTCTTTCAAGCGCCGTTTCGCCTGCCTGGCCAAGCTGCCCAAGATCCATTTCCGCCAGCATCACCTCCGTCGGCTGGATGCCTAGCGGGGCGTGAAGAGCGCGGACCATTCCGCGGGCGGCCACCAGCGACGCCGCCACCAACACGGTGCAGATCACGATCTGTGCGCACAGCAGTAAGTCCCGAAACGCAAACCTTCGCAGCCGCGGCGACCCTTCCGCCCCGTGGCTCATCGCCTGCAGCGGGTTGCTCTGGGACGCCTGCCAAGCCGGGATGATCCCGAAAAGCAGCGCGCTGCCCAGCGCAAGCGCCAGGCCGACGGTGTAGATGCGCAAGTCCACGCTGATGGCCAGGTGGCCATAGGGCGGGCGCCACCGGCTCAGCAGTCGGAGCAGCAAGGCCGCGGTCGCCACCCCCGCGGCTCCGCCAGCGAGAGACACGATCACCGCCTCCGTCAGGAGCTGCCTCACCAGTCGGAGCCGACTCGACCCTAGGGCCACCCTGAGGGCCAGTTCCCGGCTGCGGTCGGCCGCGCGGGCTGCGAACAGGCTTGTGAGGTTAGCGCAGGCCGCCGCCAGGACAAGGAGGGCCAAGACGGTCACGCTGAAAATGAAGCCGCGGATTACATCGCCCTCATCGCCGTAGAGGCCCGGGCGGATCAGTCTCATCTCCAATCCTCGGTCGGTCGTCGGATAGTCCTTCGAGAGTTCGGCCTCTATTGCATTCAGGTCTTCCGTGGCCCGCCGCGGCGTGACACCCGGCTTAAGGCGGCCGATCACCGTGACGGCCGGGGCGCTCCTGTTGTGCAGATAATCATACCCGCCTTCAGCCTGCGCCTCATTTACCATCGGCACCCAGTATTCGGGCCATGCAAAACGCTCCGTGCCGTGGAACCGCCCCTCGGCCACGCCTATAACCGTGAAGGGATGCGTGTTGAGCACCACGGTCGCCCCGACCACACCCCGGTCAGCATTGAACGAAGATCGCCAAAGCTCCTCGCTGAGCACTATGTATGGCGCCGAACCCGGGCCGTGCTCATCCGACGCGTGGAAAAGCCGGCCGAGCCCCGGCTGGACTCCCAACAGGTCGAAATAATTGCCGGAGGTCTCGATCCCGTGAACTTCCCGGAGCGCACCGCCATGCCAGCTTATTGCGGCGCTGGAATAGGCATTGATGGCGGCCATGCCGCTGAACGTTGTGTTCTTCCTCTGGAAATCCTGGAATGCGGGGTAGGAGGTGGTCAGGAGCCGTCCGCTCATCCACGGCTTGAGGCGCACTTGGTACAGGTTCTGAGGGTCGCTCACTTCCAAGGGGTGAAGCAGGACCGCGTCTAGTACGCCGAAGACGACGACATTGGCGCCGATCCCCATCATTAGGGTCAGAATGACCACGATTGTGAACGTGGGTGATTTACAAAGCACACGAATCGCATAGCGAACATCCATCAGCAGGGTGTCCAATAAAGGCAGGCCCTTTTCGGCGCCGTAGTCTTCCCGGATCACTTCCACGGCTCCGAACTTCAGGCGGGCGCAGCGGTAGCTTTCGTCCGGAGTCATCCCGGTGCGGCGATTCTCCTCAGCCTGCATCGCGACATGGAGCTCAATCTCCTCCCTCAGCCGTTCATCGCCGCGGCGCCCGGCCAGATAGTTTGAAAATCGGGCAATAAACCTCTTGAGGGGTCTCATTCGAGGTCCTGCGCCCTTACGGCGAAAAAGCGCGCAATGATCGCCGCTGTCTTCTCCCAATCGTTCTTTTCGGCATCGAGCAATTTGCGCCCCGCGCTCGTCAGCCGATAAAAGCGGGCCCGGCGGTTGTTTTCGGAAGGGCGCCATTCGGACGCGATGGCCCCTTCCTGCTCCAGCCTGAGCAGGACAGGATAAAGGGTCCCCTGGTTCACCGCCAGAAGATCGCCGCTGATTTGCTCGATTCGCCGCGCGATGCCGTAGCCGTGCAACGGCCCCATCACATCAACGGTCTTCAACACCATCAGGGCCAGCGTTCCCCGTTGGACATCCATTTTATGTTTCATGGGCTCTTGTCAGCTTCGCCGTTCATTTGGCTTACCCGCAGGAAGACGCCACGTTTCCTTTGGGAAAGCAACAGGTAATATTATAGAGGTTCTCGGATCGTTCCCCCCGCCTCCAGAGTCCATGTTCATGCGCCCGCACCCCTGGGCGGCCGAGCCGGATCGATTCCCTTGCGCCGCCATCCATCCCCAAGCACGGAAGGCGGAAAATGGGCGCAGTTGTAATTCGGGCGAATAAAGCCCACCCTGAATGCCCCGAACGCTCCACCCCATCTGCTTCTTGGACAAATGACGGCACCCCGCGCGCCCAGAAACAGGATCAGGATTCTCACGAGCGTCCTCATGCTCGTAGCGGCCCCGCTCGGCGCTGCAGCGGAGAGTGCCATAGAAGGCATCACGGCCGTTTCATCGAGGGCGTTTAACGGCTATACGAGGACGCGCCTTCCGGACGGCTCGTTCAAGCCCGAGACGTATGCGTTCGGAAACGGGGGTTTCGTCACAGCGGGTTCCGCGGGTGCGGAGACGCCGGGCGCCCAGCGCGACGCAACGATCGACAAGCTGGGATTCGATTCGATAGCGAAGGCCCTGAAAGAGCCCCTTTCAGGTCAGAATTACGTGCTCACCGCCGATCCGGATGCGACGAATCTCCTCGTCATGGTGTTCTGGGGCACCACGGTGGGCGGGTACCACGAGAAGAAGGGAAAATTCAGAGATCTTCTCGACCTAAAGAACGCGGCGCTCCTTGGCTTTGACTCTGAGGATCTGTTTGGTCCGGGCTTTGGAAACAACATCCGTTCGAACATCCAGAAGCAGGTGCATTCCCAGATGCTGGACGCCCTGGAGTCCAATCGCTACTTCCTGATCCTGAGGGCCTTCGATTTCCAGGCTTCGCTGAAGCAGAAGAAGATCCGGCTGCTCTGGGAGACGCGCTTCAGCATCAACCAGCGCCACAACGCCTTCGACGAGGCCCTGCCTCTCATGGCGCAGTACGCGTCCCAATGTTTCGGCCAGGACAGCCGCGGACTGATGATGGCGCGTGTCTCTGAGGGACGGGTGTTGATGGGCGACATTAAGTCGCTCGGCGAGGTAAGCCCTCCAAAGAATTAGTCCCGAGGCAGCCGCGCCCTGTCTTCTTGGAGGATAAGGCCGGGACTGGCAACGTGGCGGGTCCTCACTTCAGGCGGTTCCCGGGAGCGATGTACGTTTGCTTCAAAAGGGATGAACCAGCGGATGGCCATCTTATTCCCGGTCTTGCGGCCCCCAGCATCCGGACATTCCTCCTTTATCAAACGATTCGACACCTGTTGATTCTGGCGATGAACCCAACCGTAGCTGTCTTCGGGATCCTCCGATTTCCACCCGAGCGAATGCCAGAAGTCCTTCCGCACTTGCGCACCTTGGTCGAAACAACCTACAGAACGGACGGCTGCATGGCCTATGACGTTGCGGCCGACCCCTTCGACCCCGGACTCATTCGCTTCTCGGAGCTTTGGCCGGACCACGACAGTCTCGCCCGGCATCTTCGGGCGCCCCACATCGAACCATGGAGGTCCGCAGCGCGCAGTTGCGGCCTCCTTGAACGGACGTTCACCGCGTATGACATCACCGGAGCCCGCAAGGTCTAAGGATGGCGGGTGTTCATAATCATGCCGATATCCGCGAGCTTTGACCCCGGTGCTTTGGTTTCAGAGAGGGCGCGATGTCCGGCTCGAGGCAATGATGGTGGGTGGCCGTTGGAGCGGGCGCCAGCGAATCCTCTCACAGATCGTGATCATCCCCTGGAAGAGATGAAAGCCCGCTGACAGGGGCGGCGGTCATCCCAAAAAGGATGGTCTTCGAAAACAAAGCGTCCCCGCTGAGGGCCCGCGACTACCGGATGACAATCTCGGTCTTTACCGAATTGGCGATGAAGCATTGTTCGTGGGCAAGGTGGTGCAGCCGATCGATGTCTCCTGGCTCGGGCAGCCGCTGACCTCCGTACGCGACCTTCGGCCATAACGTGACCAAGCTGACCCAGGGGACGCCCTTGTCATTCTTGGTCATGACCCCCACGGCCTCGTCACGATAGCTCTCCACTTGAAAACCCTGGCGAGAGGCGAGAAAAAGAAAGCCCAGCATGTGACAGCTCGAAATTGCGGCAACGAATGCCTCCTCCGGGTCAACGTTCGCCGGGTTTGAGAATGGCGCCGGCACAATGGTTGGCGACGGAGAAGCCGGGACGGTGATCCCGCCATCGAATGTCCAGGTATGCTCACGCGAATACCTTCCACTTAGGAAATCCGGTCCCGTTCGCACCCAGTTGATGATGGCCTTATGCTCGGACATAACGAAAGGAAAACTGACGCCCAAGCGTGGCAGGCACCGTGCAAAATCGCAAGGGCCGTGGAAGCCCCCGACGGGGCGCCCCCATGGACGGCCCGCGCCGCCTATGCCGTTGGGTTCAGAGGACGGGTGGCGGCGCCGGTGTCGTGGAAGGACTCGGCATAAGATCCGCATGACCCGCCCGCTCCAGGTGATCCCTCACCACAGAAATCGTCACCTCCGAACGGTCATACCCCAGCAGGGACGTCAGCAGGCCGCGCGCATCGTCCAACTGTCCGGCACCGGCTAACGCTTCCAGCTCCTTTGCCGCAGAATCCACAATGAACTCCTTTAATGAGTCGTTTGGATTCGGGGTGCCCCGCATCCTGTCAAATTGCGCCCTGAATTTGACGGCGGGAAAGGCGGCCACAGCGTCGGGATACCGTTTCGCCTCCAACAGAGCGTCGAAAACCCAGTGACCGAGTGCCTCCCGGCAGCGGCTATCGGCCGGCAGCTTGTCGAAGGCCTCCAACGTGACACCGTCCTCGCCGAGCTGGCGGTTGATGGCGCCGAATTCGGCAGCCGCCCGCTGATCCATCGAAAGCCCCGCCCGGTCGGTATCCCGACGGGTTTTCATGGCTTCCAAGGCAGGCGGATAATGGCTTCCCAAAGCCGCAATGTCGCTCAAGAGGAACGTTACCCGGACGCCGCTGAATGAGGGTGCCTGCTTCATTCCCACATCAAAACACCACAGGTATTCGCCCAAGGCTGCGGCATCTTCGCCCTTTTTCGCCAGCTCCCGGCCCAGATCGTATCGGGCCCGTGCCAGCTTCTCGGGATCGGCACCGGCCATATCAACGGCCTCCTTGGCCTGGGCAAACCTGGTCCTCCCCGCCAACGCGTCTGCAAACTCGCCCTTGAATTTAACGGCATCCCTATACCCCACAAGGCTGTCGATCAGCGTCCCGTCCGGCCTGATGAACGCGAGGGTCGGATAGGCGTTCACTTTGTAAAGCTTCGCAAGCTCCGCGTTTTTTTCCGCGTCGACCTTGAGCGCGATCGTTTTCTCCTTGAGCACGGCGATCACCGAGGGATCCCGCCATGTGTCCGCGTCCAACCTCTTGCAGGGCCCGCACCATGTGGTGAAAAAGTCGACGAAGACGATCTTGTGCTCCTTGTCCGCAAGCTTGAGCGCCTCGGCAAAACTGCCGACAACACGAAAGGGCGTCGGCGGAATTTCAAAAGTTATGGGGACCCTCATTATAAGTGTCGCCGCCGGCTGGCCGTCCTTGATGGCCGGCTTGAATTTCCATTTCTTTACCGCCCCAACTGCGAGGGCATCAAGCTCGGGGTTGTCTGACTTGAAGACCGTGACGTTCTGAACGGCTCCGGTCGCATCGATACCAAATTGCACGATGACCTGTCCTCCAATCCCAGCGAGTCGCAACGATTCGGGATAGTCGGGTTTGGCCTGCTCGATCGGCTGCGCCGGCTGGGCCGAGGCGTCTGCAAAGGCCGAAGTGGCCAACAGCAGATTAAGAATCAATAAACGGATCGAGAATCGGGGAGTCATATTGGCGCGGGGCCCAATGGATTCGACGCGGTGGGACGAGTCTTAGAGGCGCGAGGCGATGTCGGCAATCTCACGGCGCCCTGTGCGTGCCGATGCGAAACCACCCTGCACTCCCGTCAAAATCAGCCGTCGGCCTGCACAGGCGAATTCTCGTGTAGAGCGGGCGCAAAACCCCACGGGGTGCTCCGCAGCGATCCGGCGACGATCCATGCCGACGCCGCCAGCAAGAAGGTGAGCAGGGTCTCCGACCATTGAATTTGGGTCGAAGACGCCCATTCGGGTGCGGGCCGCAAGAAAAAAGTCGGCAACCAGACCAGCACGCCAAAGAGACTCATCATTATGGCTTCCAAGGCCGCCGCCAGACGGGGAAGAACCCCTATGAGAATGCCGAAGCCCGCAGCGGCGTGACATGCCCCGGTAAGATACACGATTCCGGTCCGGTCAGGAAGCCACGCCGGCACCATTTTCGCGGTGTAGGTGGCATAGGCAAAGTGCGCGGCTCCGTACGTCACGCAGGCCGCGCCAAAAAGGACGCGCGCCACATGGAGAGCGCGCGCGTCCGTCATCACCGTCGCCGCCGGCGTGCCCTGCCGGTTTCGCAACGCAGCGTAAAGAATCCATGCTCCAACCAGGGGCCCCAGGGCCTCGCCAAGGCCGTACCAGGAGCCGACGACCAAAGGCTTAAGGATAACGGGGCGCGCGCGGGCCACGACCCATACCAATTCGTACACCCCTATGATCAAAGCGCCTGCCAACGCCGTGCGCGCAAAGAACAGGCCTGCGCTCGCCGCAAGCAAGATCGCTCCCAGTCCATATTCCCAAATCTCCGACTGCGGAAGCGACGCAGGAAACGGCTCAAATATGGGCGCGAAATTGCCGTAGACCAAACACAGTGCGGCAAGTCCCGCCGCTGCGATTCCAAACAGAACATGGCCGAATCCCGATATCCGCATCTTGTGAATGATAATTTCTAAGGACGGCGCCAGATCGTGGCCAGGCCAGCCTCCGGGCATTTAATAGTATCCTCAAAATTGGGTCCAGTCAGCTTGAACAGACCCGGCATCTTGGGTCTTCCGCATGACAGAACGGTTGCCTACGCGGGCCGGGCCGTCCAACCAAATTGGCGCTCGCGCAGGCGCGGTAAACCCAGGGAGATCTGGTTGGTATTCCCATTCTAGGGGGGCCCGGTCGAGAGATGGGACCCCGGGCTATTTGAGCATTTGAAAGCTCTTGGCCATACGGTCGTACAGGTCGAACATCTCGGCCCGGTTTTCCGTTCCGAACCCCAAATCGTACCCCAGCGGCCCGTCGACGATAAAATATTGCCGGCAATACCAGGTCTTGCCACCGGACGAGGGCTTGTCGAAGTCCAGCGTCACCACCTCCCTCGACCCGATGGTCGCTTTCCCGGTGACGAAATTCCCGAAGCCGCCCCGGGCCAAGACCGTCTGGACCCTTGCCGACCAGGCGCCGGGAGATTCATCGGGCCTAAGCGGCTGCCGAAAAACGATGAGCAGGTTCTTGTAGCCGTTCCCCCACGACTCGAAGCGGATCACCTCGTAAGGGCTGTTAGACGAGACGGGCGGAAATGCGTTCCAATCCTTTGGGATATCCAAGGCAAAGTTCCACTCGAGGCTCCTGTAGGGCTTCATCTCGGTGGGGCCCACCTGGATCTTTGCCGCGGCTTGGTCCGATTGCACGGAATCGGCGCCGAGAGCCCTTGGCCTGGCCGTCGCGGCCACGATCGCGACCAAGGCGATGAGGCAGCATCCCGAGGCAACCTTGGAAAAGCTAGCGGTTCTAAATCGAGCAATCATACCTATTCTCCTTTCGATCTGCTGTCTCCCGCCAAGGATACCGAGCAACACCACAGGGGCGCTCCGCCGCTGAACCGTTGCGAGCACCTTGAGGATGGTCTTGCCGTAATCATCCCGGCCCGACGCGGCCAGGTGCCCCAGCACAAACTCATCGCATGCGAGTTCGCAGTCGAAGCGCGCCATATGGGCGAAAAGCCAAACCGCCGGATTGAACCAATGCACCATCAGGGCACATTGGATCAATGCGTTGGCTGCGGCATCCCTCCTGCGCCAATGCCCGAGTTCATGGAGAATCACCAGGCGGAATTCCTCATCCGACAGCTGGGATCCCAAAGACGAGGGAATGACCAGATAGGGTCGCCAGACGCCTCCCATCGCGGGGCCCACGGCAGCGTCGCTCTCGTGCACCGAGATGGGCGTCCTGATCCTGAGCAGCTCGGCGCAATCCAGAACCGCCGACACGTATTTGGGATTTACGGGAATGACGGCTCGTCCGAGCCGGCTCCGGAACCGATAGCCCATCCCGACGCGGAGTGCTAACAAAGTGGCGGCTCCCAGCACCCAGAAGGCAACAACCGGGGTGCCAACCCAGAGGCGATGCGAACCGGCTGCGGAGGGAATGACCGGAGTTGCCGCAAAATCCAATATCGAGAGGAGGCTCGGGATCCCCTGGCTTGCGGATTGTGCCGGAACACCAAAGCCGCCGTGGGCCGAAGAAAACGTCCGACTCGCAAGAGAGGCGGGGCTCCAAGCGACCGGAATTGAGACCGGAATCAACAGGGCGAGCGCCACGATTATCCAGGCGCCAAAAAGAACCTGCTGGGAAACTCGGCCCCGGATCGCCCACCGCAGAATCCCCAGGATGCATATCAGGCAGCCCATCCTCCAGGATTGGGCGGCATACACAGGGAAGGCTTCGACGACGAAATTCATCTGCCCGCCCTCTTCGATTCGAGGATCTGCTCAAGTTGGCTGATCTCGTGTTCGGACAAATCGGCCTTTTCGCAGAAGTGGAGCATCAACGGTCCGGCCGCTCCTTGAAAAACCTTCTTCAGGAACGTGTCCCCCTCGGCGGCCACGCATTGCTCCCGGCGCACCCGAGGCGCATAGAGATTCGTGTTTCCAAGCTTGGTCACGGTCAGCACCTTCTTGGCCACAAGACGGGTGAGGAACGTGTTGACGGTCTTTTGCTTCCAACCGCGCCTCTCCGGCAGTCCCGCGTGAACCATGGCCGACGTCAAAGGCGGCGGATTCGCCCACACTACGTTCATCACCTCCCACTCAGCGGATGAGATCTTCGGGGCCATATTTCTTACATCTGTAAGAAAGGTCTCACACTTGTAGGATATGTCAATTGGAAATCAATAGAGATGCCTCGAAATCGCCAATTCGAATTGAAGGCATCCACTCCTCAACAGGTGTCCTTGAATCCAATGACGCGCGCCACATGGCCGAGATCATTTGGCTGAGAGGCATCCCGAGTGATTGAAAAGTCGCGCCTTTTGGCGTACGAACCGGTCGGCCATGAAATGGGTCACGCAGATCGTCGTCCTCGCTTTTGTCCCGGTGTTGGTTTCCGGGTGCGCGAGGAGGTCCAGTCTGGAGTCCGCGCAGGCCCAGCTCTCCGAATCACAGGGGCAGCTCTCCAAGGCAGAGCAGGATCTTCTTCGCACGAAAGATGAGCTTTCCGACGCAAAGGCGCGCCTGAAGGAGGCGAATGAAAGAATAGCCGAGCTTCAGGGCAGATTGTCCCTATTGAAGCTGGTACCGGTGCGGGTGAGGTTTAAGCCAGCGCCGCCCGGCCTGGGGCAGGTCATGGTCATCACATCGACGTCCAAGCTTGAGCTGCCCATCAAAGTGACGATCACCCGGCCCAATTTTGGCGTCATCAAGACCTATGAGTTATCGCTGCCTCCGTTGAGCAGTCACGAGATTTTGCTCGACGTGGATCTGGGAACATCGGTGAAAGGCGGCCTTGAGGTGCAAGTCTCCAACCCCGCATTCGAGACCTATCGCATGATCGTAGCGGTGCCGGAACTTAAGAGCATCCCGAGGCTCATGCCGGACACCGCTCCCCCATCCCGCTTTTAGCATCCTACGGGGCATCCCCCCACTAAGGTGAAACGCGGATCGCCTCCAACATTCTAAGCGCGGTGGGATCGTTCGGGCGCAACCTCAGCACTATCTCATACTCGTCGGCCGCCTCCCCCGGCTGTCCCAGCTTAAGGAATGCGGCGCCGAGGGCCAGGTGCGCCGTGACAAGATTCGGATTCGCGCGAAGCGCCGCCCTGAATCGTTCCACACCTTCCTCAAGCCTTCCCGCCCCGCAAAGAAGCGCACCCAGGTTGCCTTCGGCCTCGGCAAAATCCGGCTTGAGGCGCACCGCCTCCTCGTACTGGGCCATCGCCTCGTCGAGGCGCCCCGGCACCTGCGAAAGAGAGAATCCGAGATTGAAATGGGCCACCGCGAGGTTCGGCGCGAGTCGCACCGCCTCCCGGAATTGGGCGACGGCGTCCGCAAGCCTGGAGGGCGTCCTTGAATAGGCGAGGCCTAGCCTGTTATGGGCGTCGGCGAAATCCGGCCGTAGCCGTATCGCCCGCTCGTACTGGGAAATGGCTTCGCCTAGGCGCCCGGGCATCGTCGACAGAACGTTTCCGAGATTGTAGCAGGCCTGCCCGTCATCCGGATTGAGGCGAAGGGCCTCGCGAAATTCCGCGATCGCCTCGGTCGTTCCGCCGGGCGTCCCCGAGAGGGCTCTTCCAAGGTCATCGTGGGCTTCGGGGGAATCGGGCCTCAGCCGGATCGCCTCCCGAAGGTGCGCAACGGCCTCCCCAAGCCCCCCTGGAACCTGGGACAGCGCGTTGCCGAGGTTGATGTGCGCCTCCACGAAGTCCGGCCTCAGCCTGACCGCCTCCCGGTATTGAGCGACCGCGTCGGGGAGGCGGCCCTTCAGTGTGGCGAGAACGTTGCCGAGATCGTAATGCGCGTCCGCAAAGTCCGGGTTCAGACGAAGAGCCTCCTCGTACTCGGCCACAGCGTCGCCCTTCTTGTCCGGAATCGACGCCAAGGCATTCCCAAGATTCGTGTGCGCTTCCGGGTTGTCGGGCTTTAGGCGTATCGCCTCCCTGTAGTGGAACACTGCGCCATCCAGGCGGCCGGGGATTTTCGACAACGCGAGTCCGAGGTTTATATGCGCCTCCGGGTAATCTGGCCTGAGCTCAAGGGCCTCCAGAAATTGGGTAACCGCCTCCTGCGGCTTCCCGCTCCTGTCCAGATACAGTCCGTAGTTGTTTCGCGCCCAGGGGTTCCCGGGACGATGCAGCACCGTGTCGCGGTAGAGGGACAGTCCCCCGCGATAGGCCTCGTTTCGGGCGGCCGTTGCAACGCCCAGCATCGCCGCGATCCCCAGGCCGAGCGCGAGCCCCGCGCGGCCCAGCCAACGGTGAAGCAGCAGCACGGCTCCCACCACCACGGCCGCGAGCGGAAGGTACATCCGATGCTCCGCAAGCATCTGCCGCGTGCCCCCGACGAAACTTGAGGTTGGGGCGAGGATGACGAAGAACCAGGCACCCAAGAATCCAAAAGCCGGGCGTTTCACGACGGCCCACGCCACAAGCGCGAGGAGGGCCGCCAGCAGGACGGCCCAGGGCAGGGCGTCGCGGAATGTCACAAAATCGGCACCGTAATCCGCCACCAGCGGAGAGGGCCAGAGGCACAGGCGCAGGTAGTGGAAGATGCCGCGGGACTGGCAGAGGGCAAAGTCCAAGTGGCTGATCCCCGCGCGGCTGCCTATGGTGCCCCCGCGGTCTCCGGTGCGCAGAGCCAGGAATCCGAGGATCCCCCAGCTGCATGCGAGGCCCAGGTAAAGCCAGCGGCTCTTGCGGATCGCGCCTGAAAACGAACCGGCCACGAATGTCCGATCGTACAGGAGCACCAGAATCGGGAGCGCCGCGGCAACCTCCTTTGTTCCGGCGCAGAGGCATGCCGCGCCTAGGCTGAGGACCGTCCACGCGACGGACCCGCCCGCGCCCCAGGAACGAATCGCAGCATATAGGGAGATTAGGAACAGCAGGCCCATCAACGATTCGGCCCGCTGCGCGACATAGGACACCGACTCTGTCTGGAGGGGATGCAGGCACCAGATCAGGGCGCAGACCGCAGCGACGTACTTAGCGTCGCCTTCGGGTCCGCCGCCGGTCCGTTCGAGGGTCCGCCGCAGGATGCCGAACAAGTAAAGTCCCGCGAGGATGTGAATCCCAAGATTGGCCAGGTGATACCCAAAAACCTCCGTCCCCCCCACGGCGTAATTAAGCGCGAACGAGAAATTCAGCACGGGCCGGCCATCAACGGTCGCGCCCGTCCCCCTCTCCGGGGCAAAGGCGCCAAAAGGGGGCCAGAGGCTGCGAATCGTGGGATTCTCCGGGATGGAGAGAAGGTCATCGAGGACGAACTCCCCCCTCAGGCTGTTTGCATAGGCCGCGCCGACCGCAACGATGATGAGAACGCAGGCAATCCACACGGCGTGCCGGCTTCCCCTTCGCAGGGGGGGCGTAGTCTCTTGGTCTTCTTGTGCCACGAATGTTCCCGTGCCGAAAGATGGCACGTGCGCGAGTCCATGCCGTCCGCGCCCATCATGGCAATGCCCGTCTGTTCGCGCCGCAGGGGTGGATGACGAAGCGGGCCATCGGGAGCCCGGGACGCCCCGCCCCACGATCACAAATCGTCCCCGTTCGGCGGGGAATCTTGCCGCGGGGCATTTGCTCGGGTACCCTCCCCGCTCACGCAAACCGGATGAACGTGGAGATCCTAGGTCCTCTGTTTGGATTGTCCGAGCTTCTTCTCGGCCTCTTCAAGCGCTCCAAGAAGGGCTCCGTGTCCTCCGATCGAGGATCCCTTCGACTCCTTTGGCTTGTGATACTGGCCAGCGTTGGACTGGCGATCGCATCGACGATCTTTCTGCCCCGGGCTGGAAGCCGGGTTCTGCGCGATATCCATCCCCTGGGAACGGCCCTGGTTCTGTCGGGCCTGGCGCTGCGGTGGTGGGCGATCCTGTACCTGGGGCGCCACTTCACGGTGGACGTGTCGATTGCCGCCGACCACAGGCTGGTCGACACGGGTCCCTATCGGCTCATTCGACACCCATCGTACACGGGCGCCCTTGCAGCATTCCTCGGGTTGGGGATCTGCTTTGAAAATTATGCAGCGCTCGCGGTCATCACGGTGCCGGTCACCCTCGCCTTTCTTCGCCGCATGGCCGTCGAGGAGGCCGCCCTGAACCGGGCCCTCGCGGGCGAATACGCGGCGTATTCCGCCCGCACCAAACGCCTGATCCCGTGGATCTACTGACAAACCGTCCATCAGCAAACGGCTCGCAATGGCCGGGACCCAAAGCATATTCGGGGACTGAAACGGCTGGGGCATGGGCTGCGCCAAAGGCCCTGGCCCCTCTTTACAAAGGATCCTGATGAGTATCACGCGTTTTTCGGTCCCCCCCCTGCACAAGCTGACCCGCTCTCTCGCTGCGGTCGCCATGGGCCGCGAGCTTCCGGACCTCGTCATTACGGGGGCGAGGGTGCTCTCGACCTACACGGAAAGGATCGGCGCCGATCGCGAGGTCTGGATAAAGTCCGGCAGGATCGCCGCGGTCAAACCCGCGGGCGCATGCAGGGCTGCCAGGGGCTCCGGCGTCCTCCGCTTTGATGCGCGCGGGGGGATCATCGCACCCGGACTCGTCGACCCGCATATCCACATTGAGAGCTCGATGATGACCGCGTGCGCCTACGCCGAACCCGCGCTCATCAACGGCACGACCACCATCTTCTGCGACAGCCATGAGATAGGCAACGTGTGCGACGCCAAGGGCATCGAGTGGATGCTCGAGGACGCGCGGCGCGCCCCCCTTTCCATCTTCCTGACCGTGCCCAGCACGGTCCCCGCAACCGGACCCCGGTTCGAGACGGCAGGCGGAGACCTCACTCCGGCGAAGATCGGGAGGATATTCGACCGCTGGCCCGAGGCGGTCGGCCTCGGCGAGAAGATGGACTTTGTAAAGGTCGCGATGGGCGACCGCAGGAGCCATGCGGTCCTTGCGGAGGCGATCAGGCGCGGCCTGCCCATCTCGGGACACATTTACGGGAGGGAATTTGTCACGGCGGGCGCCGCATCGGGAATCACCGACACCCACGAGGCGATTGATCGGGAGATCTCGGATGATTTCCTGGAAAACGGCGTCTGGGTGTTCCTGCGCGGGGGACCGCCTACGACGCCGTGGAACTCGCTCCCACTCGCGATCAAGGCGGTCACCGAGTTGGGGGCGAGCACGAAGAGGGTCTGCGTCTGCACCGACGATCGCGACGCCGACGACCTCTTCCTCTTCGGCATGGACTGGGTCGCGCGCTCGGCGGTCGCCGCGGGCATCAGGCCCGCCGTGGCGTGGAGCCTGGGATCCCTCCACCCCGCCACGCGCTTCGGCATGGACGGGAACATCGGCGCGCTGGGTCCCGGCAGGCGCGCGGACATCGTCCTCCTGAACGACGCCCTGGTTCCGCAGTGCACCTGGTATGGCGGCGAACTGGTCGTAAAAGACAGGAAGGTGACGCCCGTCCTTGAGAAGGCGCTCTCGCAGCGGTACCGTTATCCCAGGGCCGCATACCGGACCGTGATCCTCCCGGGAAAGCCGAACCTGGTGCCGGCGTTGCCGATGCGGAGGGTGACGGCGAACGTGATCCGGACGGCTCTTCCGGGCATCATTCTCCACCACGACAGGGTCACGCTCGACCCGCGCCCGGGCGAGGGCTGGGCCGGCCTCCTCAAGCGGCACAGGCTGTGTTTTGTCAGCGTCGTTGAGCGCCACGGCAAGTCGGGCGCGGTGGCGCACGGGCTCCTCAGGAACTTTGGCATCAGGGACGGCGCCGTCGGCAGCTCCGTGGGGCACGATGCCCACAACATCATCCTCGCGGGCAAGAGCGCGCCGGACATGAGAAAGGCGCTCGCCGCGATCAAACGGATGCGCGGGGGCGTGTGCGTGGTCCGGGGAGGGAAGGTGGTCGCGAGCGTCGCCCTGCCGGTGGCCGGGCTCATGTCGGACAAGCGGGCGGGCGTCGTCGCGGCCGAGACCACGAGGCTCAAGCGCGCCTGGAGGTCCGCCGGCTGCACCCTACCGTACATGGGATTCAACCTGATTCCCTTGAGCGTCATCCCGGAGATCCGGATCACCGACAAGGGCCTCGTCACGGTGCCGGCCACGAGAATCATCCCGCTGTTCGAGCCCGCTTGACCAGGGGCCGCGCGGGGGCGGGCGGCGAAAAAACGTTCGGAATCCCCCGGGCGATGTGGTTGGCTCCGCGCCCCAATGACGTTCAATTTCGACGCACCGCCCGACCGCCGCGGCACCGACTCGCAGAAATGGCAGAAGTATGCCGGCCGCGACGTGCTGCCTATGTGGGTCGCCGACATGGACTTCGAGGTGGCCCCGGCGATTGTCGAGGCCCTGAGCGCCCGCGTGGGACATGGTGTCTTTGGGTACGCGCGCCCCGTCAGCTCCACACTGGATGCCATCGTCGAATCCTTCTCGGCGCGCTACCGTTGGCCGGTCGACCCTTCATGGATCGTCTGGCTCCCGGGAATCGTCTGCGGGCTCAACGTTGCAGCGCGGGCCTTCGCCGGTGACGGCGACGAGGTTCTGAGCCTGTCGCCCATCTATCCGCCCTTCACCACGGCCCCAAGGAACCAGGGCCGCGTGCCCCGGAGCGTGCCCCTCGCGCTCAGCTCCGCGGCCCGCCGCTGGGAGATCGACTGGGACGCGCTGGAGCGGGCCGTTACGCCGCGCACCAAGCTCCTGCTTTTCTGCCATCCGCACAATCCGGTGGCCCGCGTTTGGAGCCGCGGGGAGGTCGAACGCATCGCGGCCTTCTGCGCCCGCCACGACCTGGTGATCTGCTCGGATGAGATCCACTGCGACCTTCTCTTGGAACCGGGCGCCGAGCATGAGCCGTTCGCCGTCGCCGTCCCCGGCGAATCGGGGCGACTGGCGACCTTCATGGCCCCGAGCAAGACGTTCAACATCCCGGGCCTTGGCACCTCCTTTGCGATCATATCGGACCCGGGTCTTCGAGCGCGCTTTTCGAAGGCGACCGCAGGCATCGTCGCCGAGGTCAACGCCCTTGGGTACGCCGCCTGCGAGGCCGCGTACCGCAGCGGCGAGCCCTGGAGGCGGGCGCTCATCGCGTACCTGCGCGGAAACCGCGATTTTTTGCTTGAGGCCGTGTCAAGGGACCTTCCCGGAGTCAGGATCGAGGCGCCGATCGAGGCGACCTACCTCGCCTGGCTCAATGTGAGCGACCTCGGGCTCGCCAACCCGGTGAAGCATTTCGAGGGCGGCGGCGTGGGCCTCAGCGACGGGGTTCCCTTCGGCGCCGCTCCCGGCAGCTATGTGAGGCTCAATTTCGGATGCGCCAGGTCCACGCTGGCGGAGGGCCTCAGGCGAATGAAGGCCGCTCTGCGCACGCCATGACTCAGGGCGGCACCCGGCCAAGGACTCTCCTGGTCCGCAATGCGGACGTCCTCGTCACCATGGACGAGGCGCGCAGGGAGATCCCGGGCGGCGGGCTCTTCGCTGAGGGAAACCGGATAACCGCAGTGGGGCGGACCCGTGAGCTGCCGGAATCCGCCGATCGCATCCTCGACCTTGCGGGGCACGTGGTGGTGCCCGGACTCGTCAACACCCACCATCACATGTACCAGAGCCTGACGCGGGCGCTCCCCGCCGCCCAGGACTCGGGCCTGTTCGAATGGCTTGAGGCGCTCTATCCCGTCTGGGCCCGCATGACCCCCGAGATGCTGCGCATCTCGACGCAGACGGCGATGGCGGAGCTCATCCTGTCGGGATGCACGACCTCGAGCGACCACCTGTATTTATTCCCTAACGGGTGCCGCCTCGAGGACAGCATCCAGTCGGCTGCGGAGATCGGCATGCGCTTCCACGCGACCCGCGGCAGTATGAGCGTCGGCCGGAGCCGGGGGGGCCTCCCTCCCGACAGCCTGGTCGAGGACGAGGCGGCGATCCTGAAGGACACCCAGCGGGTGATCGAGGCCCATCACGACCCGGCGCGGCTCGCCATGCTGAGGATCGCGGTCGCCCCCTGCTCGCCCTTCTCCGTCAGCAAGGACCTGATGCGCGAATCCGCCAGCCTCGCCCGCTCGCTCCGCGTTTCCCTTCACACGCACCTTGCCGAGAACGACCATGACGTCGCCTACAGCCTCGAGAGGTTCGGCAGGACGCCCGCGGAGTACGCCGAGGAGCTTGGCTGGGTCGGGTCCGACGTCTGGCACGCCCATTGCGTCAAACTGGACGACGCCGGGATCGACCTTTTCGCCAGGACTGGCACGGGGGTTGCCCATTGCCCGTGCTCGAACATGCGCCTCGGCTCGGGCACGGCCCCCATCCGCAGGATGGTCGCGAAGCGGGTTCCCGTGGGTCTCGGTGTCGACGGCTCCGCCTCCAACGACGGCGGCAGCCTGCTCGGCGAGGCGCGCCAGGCGATGCTCCTGCAGCGCGTGGGTCTCGGTCCCTCGGCGATGACCGGGCGCCAGGCCCTCGAGCTCGCAACCCTCGGGGGGGCCCGCGTCCTCGGCCGCGACGACATAGGCGCGCTTGCCCCGGGGATGGCCGCTGACTTCGCCGCCTTTGACCTGCGCGGGGTCAACATGGCCGGGGCCGGGCACGACCCCGTCGCGGCGCTGGTGTTCTGCGCACCCGAGCAATCGAGCTGGGTCGCGATCAACGGACGCATCGTCGTCGATCAAGGCAGGCTGGCCACGATCGACCTACCCTCCGTCCTCGAACGCCACAACCGGCTGGCCCGCAAGCTTGTCGAAGGCTGACCCGGTCGGCCTGCAGGGGCCGTCCCCGGTCAATTGCCGGTTGCGGACCCCCTCCCGCGGCGCATCCTTTCCCGGGCGGACATGCGCATTGGAACCCTAGACATCGCCTCGGACCTTTTTCTCTCGCCGCTCGCCGGATACACGAATCTGCCGATGCGCTTGACCCTGCGCGAGCTGGGCGGCCTCGGCTGGGCGACGACCGACCTCGTGAACGCGCGCTCGCTGATCGAGCGCAACCCTACGGCCCTGAAGCTTGTCGAATCGTGCCCCGAGGACAGGCCGCTAGCGATCCAGCTTTTTGGAAGCGATCCGGCGGAAATGCGAGACGCCGCCTTGATGTGCGAGGACCTGGGCGTCCAGGCGGTGGACATCAACATGGGCTGTCCCGTCCGAAAGGTGACCCAGATCGGCGGCGGATCCGCGATGATGACGGAGCTTGGGAAAACCTCCGACCTGGTGCGAGGGATGGTGAAGGCAGTCCGAATCCCCGTGACGGCCAAGATGCGGCTCGGCTGGGATTCGGAGAACATCACGGCTCCCGACCTGGCGCGCGCGCTCGAGGAAGCGGGCGTCTCCGCCGTTTTCGTCCACGGGCGCACGCGGGCGCAGGGATTTTCGGGCTCGATCAACCTCGAGGGGATCCGCGCCGTGGTGGGCGCGGTCCGGTCGATACCCGTCATCGGCAACGGCGACATAACGACGCCCGAGGCCGCCCGATACATGATCGCCGAGACGGGATGCGCTGGTGTGAGCATCGGGCGAGGGGCGTTCTACGACCCGTGGATCTTCCGAAGGACGGACCGATTCTTGCGAACCGGGGAGCTTCTTCCCGAGCCGGACTTCGCAGAGCGCGTGCGCGTCCTTAGGCGCCATTTCGAGCGCTACTGCGAGTTCTACGGCGAGGCGCGCGGAGCCAGGCTCTTCAGGAAGGTCGCCCCGTGGTACGCAAAGCGGTTCGGTCCCTCGAAGCCGTTCAAGCAGCGAATCCTCACCATTGAATCAAGGTCGGACTTCGAGTCGGTGCTTTCCGAATACACGGCCTGGAGGGCCACCTATTGCGACGCCTCCGGCGAGCTGCTGGCCAAGTACCGGCCGGCGCCGCTTGCGCCGAGCTTTGTCGGCGGGTCAAGTGCCGAGGTTTTCAGCCGCGAGGCGATTCCCGTGCCGCGCGGGCCGGTGGAAACCTGGTGAGGCGCCGTGCGCCCCGGGGCGCATCAGTAGCTCTTGGAGACCTCGGCGCCGGTTGAGTCCTTGAAATAGATGACCTTGTTGACGGAATCGATCCGGTCGAAGGTGATCTGGAGGACGCTCTCCACCATCTGGCCTTCGCGCCAGATGGTGCCGTTGATGAGCGCCCGAGAGGGCGTGCCCTGGAAGACGCCGCCGATGTTCGCGCTTGCGACGTAGGTCCGGAAAGCCGCGCTCGCGGCCGGGGCGGCCTCGATTCGGGTGCTGTTCACCTTGACGTCGCTCGTGAGGTTTGACTGCACCATCACGGTCTCGGGCGTGGGCGTTGGAGTCGGCGTCGGCTCCTGGCCGGTCATTGCGGCGTCAATCTTGGCCTGCTCGGCCGCGCGGCGAGCCGCGATCGCATTCTGGCCGTTGTCGATCAACTTGCCCGGCTCCGCGGCGGCCTTCTTCAGCAGGTCCGCCGCCGCGTCCGCCGCGCTTTTCACGGGCGGCTTCGCGATCGGGGCGACCTTCACGGTCACCTCGCGCCCCGGGAAGAATATCCGGTAGGAATAGATGCCGCCGATCAGGATCGCCACCACAACCACGGCGACACCCGCCTTTGCAACCGGGCCGAGCGCCGCGCGCTTGCGCAGGACCGCTCCGGGCTTCCCCGCCTTCACCGGCGGCTTGACCCCGAGCTTCAGGGGAACGTCCGCGGGGGCCTTCCTGCCCAGGTTGGGTTTCGCGCCCCCGGATTTATCATGCGGCGCCAGATGAGGGGTCGAAAGCGAAAGCCGGGGAATACCGCCGGGGACGGGTGGCTCCGCTGATGAGCCCGGAGGGGGAGGCGGCGGAGCCGAAAGGACGGACATGGGCGGCATCGACCCCGAAGACCGCGATGCAGGCGGGGGGGGTGGAGGAGGCAGGTCTGCCGAGCCCGGAAAATCGGGAGGCGCGGGAGGAGGCGGCGGGGCCAAATCCGAAAAGGACGGCGGTTCGGGCGGAGCGGACAGCGGGGCGGGAATGAAAGGTTCCGATTCAGGTTCCGGGGGAGGCGCGGCGGCGGGCTTCTTGGGCCTCAGCTTGAATCTGGGCACCCCCTCTTCTTCCTGCGTTTCGGGCGTCGCAATCGGCTCCCGGGACGAGAATACAGGGGGAGGCGGGGGCAGCGCCGGCGGAGGGGGCGGTAGGTCGGGCTCCGGGATAGATACGGGCTGTTCCACTTTAGAAGCCGTTTCACTGGAAAGATTTAGGCGCGGCTTCAGGCGCAGCTTGCTCGCGCCCTCACCCGTGTCCGCACCCGGTGGCGGAGGGGGGGGTGGAGCCGCCGGAGGCGGGGGTGCCTGCTCCGATGGCGGTGACGATCCGCTCCCTGTTTGAGGGCGCGGCTTCAGGCGCAGCGGTTGCGGCTCGTCACTCATCAAAAAAGAAATAAACGGCTCTGCGGGCAAAACACGAAACCAAAAAGTTTCCCTCGCGGTCATAACCGGCTATACCCAACCTCCCTCGATTGCCCATGAAACGCCTCGTTCCGATCGCGGTTGCCGCCGCTGTACTCTCAAGCTCCTCGTGCCACATGTTTTCTTCCAAGAAGAACCCCGTGGCCCCGAAAGAAAGCATGCATGCCGCAACCGATGTAGAGAAGGACTTCATGCACCGCTGGATCGACAAGCGCACGAATGAGCTCGTGACGCAGGGCCTCGCAGCTTCGGCGGCCCGCGACCAGGCTGTCGCGGAGTTCAAATCGACCTTCAGCTACATCAACACCGTAAATCAGGCGAAGTGATCAGCGGTCCTTTTGGATACCGAGCACTTCGATCTCGAAGACCAGCGTCGTATCCCCCGGGATAAAGGGCGGGCTTCCACGCCGGCCATAGCCGAGTTCGGGCGGGATGATGACGATCCATTTGTCACCGGGCCTCATGAGCTGAAGTATCTGGTCCCAGCCTTCGATCACCATTCCGCGGTCGACGCGAAACGTGAAGGGGTGCTCCTTCGAAAGGTTTTTGTCGAAGACCTTCCCGTTCAGGAGCGATCCAACATAGTTGACCTTGACCATGTCGCCCGGCTGCAGGAGGGAGCCTTTGCCGGCCGTTTCGACGACGTAGCGGATCCCGGTGAACGTCTTCTTGGCGTTCGGCCACCTGTTCTCCACGACGTCGATATCGTCGGGGGGTAGCCGCTCGCGCTGTGCATGGAGAAGTATCGGGGCCGCGAACAATAGGAGAAAGACCGCTGCGATCCTTAATCTTGCCATGATGATGTACGCTGCAAAGGCGGCCGCCCGCGTCAAGAAACGAGCTTCACCGCCGGATGCGCGGCGATCAGCCCAAGTCCGCGGGCGAGCAAGGTCTTCCCGGGTTCCATGCGGTGCCAGGGCGACGCCCCGGAGGGATGCGGGAGCGGGATGCAGTCGGCCTCCCGCCCGGCCAGGCTCACCCTGAAGCTCCTGCCGACAAGGTCCTGCAGGGGCGCCGGCTCGAGGAATCGGCAGATCGCGAGCTTGCCGACCGGAATCAATAGGGTTGGCTGAAGAAGCCTGAATTCCCGCTCGAGCCAGTGGGAGCACGCCTCGATCTCCTCGAGATCGGGCACCCGGTCGCCGCCCTTGGGAAGCTTTCCCGGGAAGCAGCGGCAGACCGCCGCAAAATAGATCCGGCTTCTGGAATCCTCCTCGCTCCATCCAAGGGCGCCGGCGAACCATTTGAAAAGGGTCTTGCCGGCGGTCCAGGCAAAGGGCCTCCCGAGCAGGGGCTCCTTGTCCCCGGGCGCCTGCCCGACCAGCATGATCCCGCTTGTGACGGGCCTGCCGACAACCACCGGCTTGTGCATCCGGGGGCAACGCCTGCACTTCAGCAGCGCCGCCTGATGTCTCCTGATGGCCGCCTCAAGCATCGAAAAAAAAGGATGGAGGCCGGTCAGGGCTCTCCATCCTTTGAAAAATTCGCTGCGCGAAGGTCTTAGTAACGACGCTCGCCGCGGTCGCTGCGACCGCCGCCGCCGCCGCCGAAGCCACGACCGCCGCCGCCGCCGCCGCCAAAGCCGCGACCGCCGCCGCCGCCGCCAAAGCCGCCGCTGGGGCGATCTTCCTTCGGACGGGCCTCATTGACCGTCAGCTGACGGCCGCCGAGCTCGACACCGTTGACCTTCTCGGCCGCTATCTTGGCCTCTTCAGCCGTACCCATGGTGACGAAGGCGAAACCGCGCGGGCGGCCCGTCATTTTGTCCATGGCGACGTAAACGTCGGTAACGGTACCGAACTGGCCGAAATGCGAGCGGAGCTCGTCTTCAGTAGTTTTGAACGAGAGGTTTCCAACGTATAGTTTGGAATTGCTCATGATGTGATGTTCGTAGAGCCACCGTCCGCTGCCAGTCCGTTCCCACCGTCGGGTTTCGAAATCATCACTTGAGCAAACCGCTCAGCCAACGACTCACCAGAAGCTGTCACCAAAACGCTATCTCTAACGATGGGTGGTAACCTGCACGCCCGCGCCAAAGGCGCAAGATTAAACGTTCGCCGTTCCAAAGGCCTGAATATCAGGCCTTCTTGATGTCCCTTAGGGTCGTGTGCGCCCAGTCGTCGAGGACGTCCTTTTCATAATGGAGCGCGTCGTCCGTCGGATACTGGAGGCCAGTCGTCATAAAGTCCAAGTCGCGCAGGTCCTCCTTGCCCTCCTTGACCACCCTACCCTGGGGGTCGGTCACCGTGTAGCTGAACTGGAAGTTTGGAGGATAGATGTTCTTTATGATGCGAACGCCGTCCCATTGGGCGCCGCGCCACGGTTCAAAATCGCCGGCAAGGTGGATGTCGGTGAAGACGATCGTCAGCTTGAAGCCGTCCGGAACCATCGGAGTCGTGTGCTCGACAAGGAAGCTGCGGATCCTGGCCAGAATCTCGTCCCTGCCCCTATCGGTCGGGCTGATATTGTCCCTGACGTCGGCGAACTTCTCGGGGTGGTCAAAGACCACCTCGGTGCGGGCAGGCGCCGCCGGAACGCTGGCCTGCTGGGTCGCGCATCCTCCGGCAAATCCGAGGAGCGCCATCAAGATAGGCGTAATGGGTTTCATGGGTGTGTGGGATGCCGGGTCCCCGGCGAGGAAGCCCGCCAAGAGCCGTCTCCGCAAATATAGGCCTTTGTGGCACTTTTTCCACCTCCAAGGCCCTGTTTGCCGCCGACTTCGTCCCCCGGCCGGGTGCGGCAGGGCACCCCTCCGGGGCCCCTTTTGAGCTTCGCCCGGGCGGCCCACGCGCCAAGATGGGAGGCGATGACATCCGGACCGACCAAGAATGGGAAACTCTTCGATTGGCTTTCCTCAAGATCCTCCGGGGTCCTGTTGCACCCGACGAGTCTGCCGGGCGCACAGGGCGTGGGAACTCTCGACGGGGCGGCAGTCCGCTTCCTCGACTTCCTGAAGGCCGCGGGCATGTCCTGGTGGCAGATCTGCCCGCTGGGCCCGACCGGCTACGGCGACTCGCCTTACCAGTGCTTCTCCGCGTTTGCCGGCAATCCCTACCTGATAGACCTCCGGGATCTTGTTTCGCGGAGACTTCTGACCGCCGATGAAATCGAACCCCTGTCCCGCACGGGAGCCGCGGCCGTCGATTTCGGCGCCCTCTATCAGCAGAAGTGGCCGCTCCTGCGCAAGGCGTACGTCCGGCACAGGAAGGCGGGCGCGCCGCCACTCGGCGACGAAGGATTCGAGGCCTTTAAGGAGGCCCAGGCCCTGTGGCTTCTCCCCTACGCCTGGTTCCGGGCGCTGAAGGACCATTTTGGAGGGCGCGCCTGGTGGGAATGGCCGGAGGAGGCGCGGCTGGTTCATGGGCTGCCCGGCGCGGCGCTCAGGGAAAGGCTGCGGGACGACGTGGGCGCGCACCAGTTCTACCAATACGCCTTCTTCTCGCAATGGCGCCGCCTGCGGACCGAAGCCTCAAAGCGCGGGATCTCGATCATCGGCGACATTCCGATCTTCGTCGCGGCCGATTCGGCGGACGCGTGGGCGAATCCTGGCCTGTTTGAGCTCGGGCCCGACGGCCGCCCCATCGCGGTCGCAGGGGTGCCGCCCGACTATTTTTCGGCGGACGGCCAGCTCTGGGGCAATCCGCTGTACCGCTGGGAGGCCCATTCCGCCGATGGATTCGCATGGTGGAAGGCCCGCCTGCGCGCGGCCTTCGACCTGTGCGACGTCGTGAGGATCGACCATTTCCGCGGATTTGACGCGTACTGGCGAATCCCCCTTCCCGCAAAGACCGCCAGGACGGGTGAATGGACGCCCGGGCCCGGGTTGGCGTTTTTCCGCGCGGTCAAGAAGGAGTTCCCCAAGGCGAGGATCATCGCCGAGGACCTCGGCCTCCTGACCCCCTCCGTGGAGGCGCTTCTTGCCGAGACGGGCCTTCCCGGGATGGCGGTTCTCCAATTTGCGTTCGGCGGGGATGCGAAGAACGCGTACCTGCCCCACAATCTCGGCAGGAACGGGGTCATCTACCCCGGCACCCACGACAACGACACGACGCTCGGCTGGTACGCGTCGGCGGACGAGAAGACGCGCGACCACGTGCGCCGCTATCTCCGCGTCGACGGCAGGGATGTCGGCTGGGATTTCATCCGGGCAGCCTATTCCTCGGTGAGCCGGATCTGCGTCATTCCCATGCAGGACCTGCTCGGCCTCGGCCCGGAGGCCCGGCTCAATTCGCCCGGCAAGATGGAGGGCAACTGGAAGTGGCGCCTCGCCGAGGGCGACATCGAGCGCCTGGTCGCGCGCGGAAGCGCGGGATACCTGGCCGAGCTCGCCGCCCTCACCGGTCGGGCGCCCCGGAAGGATCCGCCCGCGGGAAAGGCGCCCGAGATTTGAAACCCGAGCGACCCACGCATAGGTTCTGAGGGGAGCCATGCCATGTTTTCCAACCTCGTACGCCTCGTCAGTCGCCGCCCCCATTCGGACTATGAGCGGGGCTTCGTGCACAGCGTGACCGTCAGGGAGAAGTCGCCCAGGAATCCCAGGGTCGAGCGCGTGATCTTGTGGGGCTGGATCATCATCGTGCTCAAGAGCATCGCGGTTGTCTGGCTGTTCGACCGTTACCATGTCCAGATCAGCGCGCTCTGGGTGATCGCGCCGACCGTCGTGTTTGCATCCCTGTGCACCCTCGTCTACCTCCTTCGGGACTAGCGCGCCAAACCGCAGACCATGCCCAACGTCGCCGGCCTCAGGAGCCCACACGCCAAAGTGGGGCGCATTGTCGTTTTCGGGCGGATGCTCGACAAGATGCGCCTCAACGCACGGGACGCGCTCCCCGCCGACTACCAGCCGAATCTGGGCGAGGTCCGGCTGCCCCTTTTCGACGCGCGCTGCTGCCGCTTCCTGGGCGTCTCCTATGAGGAGCTTCGCGCGCGCGTCCTCCAGGGGGGATGCGACGAGGAGATCCTCGCATGGGCGCATGCGCGCGGGACGCCGCGAAACGACGAGGAATGCCTGATCTGGAACCGGTTCATGACGAAGATCGGCTGGCGCGACGACCGGAGCGACCTGCTCCGCGAGCGCGTCAAGGAATACGGGCTCGGCGAGGTGACGCCTGAAACCTTCTGCGAGCTTTTTGATGCGGACGAAGGCCGGCCGCTCGGGGGAACGCGCTCCTGGGAGGCCCACCCGATCTCCGTCATCGTCGTGATGGGCGTCTCGGCCAGCGGGAAAACGACGCTCGGGCGTCTCCTCGCCGAGAGGCTCCTGTGGGAATTCCTGGAGGCTGATGAACTCCATTCCGCCTCCAACATCGCCAAGATGTCCTCCGGCGTTCCGCTGGGGGACGCCGACCGTGCGCCCTGGCTTTCCGCGGTGCGCGCCGGCATCGAGTCGTGCACCGCCCGCGGAGGCAAAATGGTCGTCGCGTGCTCCTGCCTGAAGGAGGCCTACCGCGGGGTGCTCGCCCCCGACCCCTCCGCGATCAGGTTCGTCCACCTCAAGGGGGACCTCGACACCCTGAGGGCACGCATGGCCGGACGAAGCGGCCATTTCATGAAGGAGTCCCTCCTGCGGTCGCAGTTCGAGGCCCTCGAGGCGCCCTCCTATGCGCTCACCCTGGATGCCGCGCGTTCGCCCGATTTTCTGGCCCAGCGCGTCCTTGATGTCCTGGCCCTTCCATGATCAAGCGGTCCCTATCAAGGCGAATCCTCGGGTGGACCTGCGCTCTGTGCGTTCTCCTCGCGCTCGGTGCGGCGGCGGCCGGCTTCTGGTTCAAGGGCCGGATCAACGCGAGCCTTCCAAGGCTCGACGGCGCGTGGACGCTCCGCGGGCTCACGGCACCGGTGAAGGTGACCCGGGATTCAGGGGGAGTGCCGACCGTGACCGCCTCGAACAGGGGCGACGTCGCCCGTGCAATGGGCTGGCTCCACGCACAGGACCGGTTCTTCCAGATGGACACGCTTCGGCGGCGGGGAGCCGGGGAGCTCTCGGAGCTTTTCGGGAGCGCGGCGCTGCCGCTGGACCGGGAGGCCAGGATGCACGCGTTCAGGCGCCTTGCCCGCGAGGCCCTGGCCCGGGAATCCCCGGAAAGGCGCGCCCTCGTGGAAGCCTATTCCGAGGGCGTGAACGCGGGCCTGGCCGCCCTCGGCGCGGCGCCATGGGAATACGCGGTCCTGCGGACTCGGCCAAAGCCGTGGCTGCCCGAGGACTGCTTTCTCATCACTTACGCGATGACGCTCGACCTGCAGGAGAGCTCGGGAAACTTCGTGAGGAGCCTGGCAGCCATACGGGACGCGTTCGGGCCGGCCTCGCTCGCCTTCTTCTGTCCGGAATCGACCCCGGCGGATTCCGCGCTCGACGGAAGCCGGTCCAGCGCGGCCCCCATCCCGCCCAGCTCGGAGGTGGACCTGCGTCGGCGCGCCGCCGAGGAGGCCGGGGATACGGCGGCGATCCTGCCCGCCTCTGGAACCTGGTCCGACAGCGAGGAGCCGGGCTCCAATAATTTCGCGCTGGCCGGTCGGCTGACAGCAGGCGGCGGGGCGATGGTGGCCAATGACATGCACCTGCGGCTCGGCGTGCCCAACATCTGGTACCGCGTTTGTCTCAGGTGGCCCGGCCACGAGGAGACGGGGGTCTCGATTCCGGGGGCTCCCACCCTTGTCGCGGGCAGCACGGGAAGGATCGCCTGGGGGTTCACGAACTCGGGCGCGGGCGTCGGGGACGTCCTGGTGATCAACCCGAGCATCTCGCCGGATCTCTATCACGGCCCCGACAAGGACGCCCTGGTGCCTTACGACAAGCGCACGGAAACGATCGAGGTCAGGGGATCGAAGCCTGTCGCGATGGGATTCGACTGGACCGTCTGGGGTCCCGTCATCGGGGACACCCCCAACGGCCGAAAGCTCGTCTATCATTGGACCATGGATGATCCCGCGGCCGTGAACCTCGCCATCATGGACCTTGAGGATGCGTCGGATGTCCGCGAGGCGGTCGGGATCGCCCATCACATGGGCATACCCGTCCAAAACATGGTCGTGGCGGACGCATCCGGACAGATCGCCTGGACGATCGCCGGGTTTCTTCCAAAGAGGGTCGGCTACGATGGCCGCCTGCCCGTATCCTGGGCCTTCGGCGACCGCAGATGGGAGGGATACCTGCCGGCGGCGGACATTCCCTCCGTCGTCGCACCGGGGGACGGCCTCCTGTGGACCGCAAACAACCGCACCGTCGGCGGAAAGGCGCTGGAGGCGCTCGGCGACTCGGGTTACGCGATTCCGGCCCGGGCCCACCAGATCCGCGACGACCTGGACGCGCTTGTCCGCAGCTCGAAACAGGTCGGACCGAGGGACCTGCTCGCCGTGCAGCTGGACGACCGCGCGGTGCTCTTGGAGGGATGGCGAAAGATACTTCTCGAAACCCTCCGCCCCGAGGTGGTCGCGCGCAAGGCGTCGAGGGCGGCCGCCCTCCGGGCGGTGCAGAAATGGGAGGGCCGGGCGGCCACCGACTCCGTCAGCTACCGGATCGTGCGCGCCTTCAGGCAAGCGGTCGCGCACAAGGTGTTCGATTCGATATTCGCGCCCTGCGTCGACCTGTATCCGCAGTTCAGGTGGACGCGGCTCAACTACGAGGAGCCCCTCGAGACGCTGCTGAAATCCCGCCCGGCCCACCTTCTCGATCCCTCTTTCGGCTCCTGGGACGACCTCCTGGTCGCGGCCCTGGACGACGTCACCGCCTCCCTGGCCAGGGCGCACGAGGACATCGGGGGCGCCACCTGGGGCCGACGCAACACGGCCCAGATAAGGCATCCGCTTGCGGGCCTGCTTCCCCGCTGGGCCTCGGGATGGCTCGCTATGCCCTCGGACCCCCTGCCCGGGGACGAGAACATGCCGCTCGTCCAGGGCCCCTCATTCGGGGCGAGCGAGCGGTTTGTTGTCTCGCCGGGCCACGAGGCCAACGGGATTTTCCAGATGCCCGGAGGCCAGTGCGCGAACCCCCTCTCGCCCTACTTCAGCGCGGGCCACGAGGCCTGGGTGCACGGGGAGCCGACGCCCTTCCTGCCGGGGGCCGCCGAGCACGCGCTTTCGTTGGATCCGTGAAGCCGGTCCGCCAATAATTTGAATTGTCCGCGGTACGGCTTCGGGACTTAGTGATAGCACCGAGCGTCATGAAGAAAAAACAGCGCAGTTTAAATGTCTTCTTCGCCGGCGAGCTCTTCAACCTGAAGCATCTGATCGGGAACTCCTACCTGGCGGAGGCCATCTACGAGAAGTCCCACGGGAGGTACCTCTGCGCCCTGCCCCAGGACTTCGACCCGCGCGGCACGGCCCCGCGGACGATCCGCGACCACCACATCCGCTCGCTGGTGGGATGCGACCTGGCCCTCTTCAGCTTCGACGGCCCCGACCTCGACAGCGGGACGCTCGCCGAATTCATGATCGCCAAGTTCGCGGACCTGCCCTCCGTCATCCTTCGAAGCGACCGGCGAGGTGCCGGGGGCCGGACATCGCAGTGGAACCCGATGGCCAACTTTTACCCACGGACTGCGATCCTATCGCTTGACGCGCTCGGCTCCTACAAGGCGATCCTGAAGAAGCGCCACCGCAAGCTCGACGAGGTGATCCGGCTTGCGGGCCAGCACAGTTCGGCCGACGCCCAGAGGATGTGCGACGACGTGGCCGCGGCGGTCGTCCGCGCGTTCGACCGGGTCCGGGAACTGCCTCCGGTGATGCCGAGGCACCTTCGCGAGGAGGTCTACAACTGGCTGCCCATGATGCCCGGGCTCCGCGGGAAGGAGAAGGCCCTGCGAAGGGAATTCGAGCACTACCTCGAGCAGAAGGTGCAGCGGAACCTTCTGTAGATTCCATCATGCTGAACGTCCTCAATCATCCTCTCGCGGACCACATCATAACGCACCTTCGGGACAGGACGACGAAACCGGCGACCTTCAGGACCCTGGCCTACCAGCTCACGCTGATGCTCGCGATCGACGCGACGCGGGACCTCGCGACCGAGGAGAAGGCGGTCGAGACCCCTCTCGAGGCTGCGAAGGGCCGGGTGCTCGCATCCCAGCCGATCGTCGTGGTGGCCATCCTCCGCGCCGGCGTTTCGATGGTCCAGCCCTTCCTCGACATGTTCCCCGACGTCAGCGTCGGCTATGTCGGCCTGGAGCGCGACCATGTCACGGCGGTCGCCCGCAACTACTACTGCAAGCTGCCGCCCCTCGACGGCCGCAGGGTCCTCGTCGTGGACCCCATGCTCGCCACCGGGGGGTCGGCCTCCCAGGCCCTCGACATCGTGAAGATGAAGGGCGCATCGGCGCCGCGGCTGGTCTGCATCATCGCGGCCCCCGAGGGCGTCGCGGAGGTGGCGAGGCGCCACCCGGACGCCCCGGTCCACGTGGGCGTCCTCGACCGCGCGCTCAACCCCCGGAAATACATACTGCCCGGACTCGGCGACTTCGGAGACCGGCTGTACGGCACCTGACTCAGTTCGGCTGGGCGCCCCAGGTCAGGACGAGCCGTGTGAAGAAGAGCGTCTCCATCTTGGACACGTCGCTGACCGGCTTGCTGTAGTAGGTGTTTGAAACGCCGCTGCTCAGCTTCCACAGGGACTTGGTCAGCGGCACGTCGAACGCAAATTCATGGTTGATGACGAAATTGCCCAGGTCCGAGAACGCGGGATCGAACGATATTTTGTCGGACAGCTGGGATTTCTTGATCTTGACCATGTATTCAAGGCCGAAGTCGGCGCCGGCCGAGCTGAGCGCCGGGCCCTTGTCCGCTCCGTATTGGTCATAGCGGTAGGACAAGCCGATCCGGCCGGTCAGCATCTGCTGGTCCTTCTGGTTGATGAAGTCGTACCCGTAGCCGCCGGCCGCTATGTCGTACAGTGTGATGAAATTCACACGGTCAAAGCCGCCCTCGTCGCGCACGTACCACGATTCGTCTTGCGAAAAATTGTCGGCATAGTCCACGCCTGCCTTGAACTGGTTCGCAGACACCTGGTCCTCGGACTCCTGGCGGGTGTAGGCGGTGTAGTACTGGAACGTGTCGTCGGGGCCGACGAGCTTTGCCCGGTAGTGGTAGGCTGTGCCCAGCTGCGATTCGGTGCCCGAGCGGCCGTTGATGTCGACGCCGGCCTCGTAGCTCCATTTGCGGCGCTTGGCGACCACGTCCGGATCCTCCTCCCCGGCGGCCCACCAGGCCGCAAGGTTGGACACGCTGGCGTCCACGGTCTTGTCCGGACCCGTGACGCGGATCTTGTCCGCAGCGGGCGAAGAAACGACCCCGACAACCTTCGAGCCGTCCGCAAGGCGAACCGCAACGGGCCGGTCGGTTGTGATCCGGGTCACGAGGGACTGCTTCACCTCGATCTTGCCGGCGTACTCCGTTTCGAGCTTGATCACGCCCTTTTCGATGCCGGTGATTTTCCCCACCTCGCGCGCTCCGTTGGAGGTCTCGACGACATCGGCGTGAACACGCAGTGCGCAGAAAAGCAACACGCACATCGTGAGTCGGGTGAGAACAGAGGGTGTCGTGATTATCTTCATTAAGTTCGGGCTTTGTCGGACCGCGGCATGCGCCATTTGATCCGATAATTTTAGGACGATTAGGAAGGGCGGGGATTACGCGATTGCGCCACCGGATGACGAAGAGATCCTGCCGTTCGTCACGGTTATTTTTTGGAAATTGGGGAAATAGCCGGAAAATTGTATGTCCGGCGGCAATTCTTGGCCTTGGGATCGGCGGTTCCCTGGTTGAAACCGCGGGGGTATTTCTAGGCGGAGGTGGATTTGGCGGGCGTGGGTGGGTTTTGCATCATTGGAAAATGCGCGCAGCGGCCCTAAGGATGGCGCTTCCAAGACCCGTGCGCTTCCTATCCAAAGAGTGGATTTAAATCGTTGACAACACTTTTGATGCAACTGATTAACGCCACCCCGAGATTTGTAACCCGTCCAATATGAACAAAAACCGGCTGCCAATGGGGCCCGTTGCCTATTCCATTGCCATCCTGAGCGCCGCGCAGCCTGCCGCTGACGTCGCCCGAAATTGGGAGGGATCCCGCAGGGTTCGGATGTTCACAAGGAATGGCGCCAGATCGGTCACACGGGAGGCCCCCAAGGGGCGGAGTGCGGAAGCTCGACACTGGCTATTTCATGCGCCTCGTGCTCGACTGGAGGCATCCGGCGCGACGCCCGTGAAGTGCGCCCAACCCTGAGCATCCATGCCTACGACGCCCGCGTCCAAACACGTCTGGAAGTTCTTTCGCACCGGAGGGATTGACCAGGTCGCGCTCGAATCCGGAGCCGACGTGCTCGCCCTCGACCAACTGGATCAGGAGCTCTGGGTGGCGCTCAGCTGCCCGGTCAGGGGACTCGAGCTCGACGAACGCACGCTCGCGCTGATCGACACGGACGCCGACGGGCGAATCGGCGTTCCGGAAGTCCTCGCCGCAATCAAATGGGCGGGAGAGCGGCTCAACGACGCGGGCGACCTCTTGAAGGGCGGGGACGCCCTCCTGTTGTCGGCCATCAACGGCGGCACGGCCGAAGGAAGGCTCCTGATTGCGGCTGCGGGGCAGATCCTTGCGGGCACGGGGAAGAAGGGAGCCCAGGAGGTGCAGGTCGCGGCCGCCGCCGACGCAGCCAGGATCTTCGCCTCGAGCCCGCTCAACGGCGAGGGCGTGATCCCTGCCGAGGCCACGGATGACCCGGCGACCCGGGCCCTGATCAAGGACATCATCGCCTGCATCGGCGGTGCGCCTCGGCGTTCGGGCGACGTCGGCGTCACCCTTGAGAAGATTGACTCCTTTTTCGCCCAGCTCGCGGCCTACGGCGATTGGTCCGAAAAGAGGACGGAGCTCGAGGCGGCGCTGCTGGGGGACGCCACCGAGTCGGCCTTTGACGCCATCAAGACCGTGAGGGCCAAGGTCGATGACTATTTCGCCCGGTGCCAATTCGCGGCGTTCGACTCGCGGGCCGCAGGGGCGCTCAACCGAAGCGAGTCCGAATACCCGCCGATCGTCGCGAAGGACCTGAAGCTTTCCGCGGAGGAATTGGCCGGCTTCCCGCTGGCGCGCATCGAGGCGGGAAAGCCCCTGCCCCTCCTTGAAGGCGTCAATCCCGCTTGGGCGGGAGCCCTCCGCTCCCTCTTCGAGAGGGTCGTTCGTCCCACGTGGGGCGCGGAAAAGACAAGCCTCGCGCTCGACGAATGGTCGGCGCTCAACGCCAGGTTCGCCGCCTACGAGGCATGGATCGAGGCCAACGCGGGGCGCGCGGTCGAGAAAATCGGTCTGGCCCGGACGAAGGAGATCCTCGGGGGCCAGGGCCGCGCCGCGCTGGACGCCCTGGTGGCGCAGGACCGGGCGCTTGAACCCCAGTTCAAGGCCATCAGCGATGTCGAGCGTCTTGCCCGGTATCACCGCGACCTGAGGACGCTCCTGCACAATTTCGTCAATTTCGCCGACTTCTACTCGCGCAGCCGCGACGCCGCCTTCCAGGCCGGCACGCTCTACCTCGACAGCCGCTCCACCGAACTCTGCCTGCGCGTGGACGGGGTCAGCCCGCTCGCAGCCATGAGCAAGTTTTACATCGCATACTGCGCCTGCACGCGCGCGGGAGGCGGGGCGTCCATGACGATTGCAGCCTGCTTCACCCAGGGCGACAGCGACTACCTGTTCGTCGGGCGAAACGGCGTCTTCTACGACCGCCAGGGAAACCTCTGGTACGCGGTCGTCACCAGCATCGTCGACAACCCGATCAGCATCCACCAGGCGTTCTGGTCCCCCTACAAGAAGTTTATCCGGTTCGTCGAGGAGCAGGTGGCCAAGCGCGCCGCGACGACGGATATCGACACGACCGCGAGGCTTGCCGCGGAGGCCGGTGCGGTTCCCGCCGAAAAGCCGAAATCCGAGCCGAAGAAATTCGACCTGGCGCTCATCACCGGGATCGGTGTCGCGATCGGCTCCATCGGAACCTTCTGCGCCGCGGTATTCGCGAAGTTCGTCGACCTGCCAAGCTGGCAGGTTCCCCTCATTCTCCTCGGCCTCATGCTGGTGATCTCGCTGCCGTCGATGGTGATTGCCGCGCTGAAGCTGCGCCAGCGCACGCTTGGACCGATCCTCGAGGGCAACGGATGGGCCATCAACGGCCGGGTGAGGGTCAATATCCCGTTCGGCGCCGCGCTCACCCGGGTCGCGTCGCTCCCGGCGGATTCACGCCGCTCGCTTGAGGATCCGTACGAGGACAGGGATGCGATCCGCCGGAAACGAATGGCCGTGGCCCTCCTCGCGCTGGCGCTTCTTGCGGCGGCCGCGATCTGGGTCCGCCTGGACCATAACCGGCGGGGCCGTTATTTCTGGGAGACTGCGGAATCGGCTGCGAAATAACCCGTCGGAGCCCGCGCCCGGGGACGCACCCGTAGACCCGGCGCCCCGACGCTCGCGTCTTTACATGCGGGGGGCCCGGCGATTGCCTCGGGGGCGAACCCGACCCGATGACCTCCGCCGTGCAGCGCCCACCCCTCCTTGTCGCCGATCGATGGCGGGACTTCCAGCTGATCGACTGCGGCGAGGGGATGAAGCAGGAGCGCTGGGGCCCGTACACCCTGGTCAGGCCGGATCCCCAGGTCCTCTGGCCCAGGCAGGGAGTGGCCCCGGGCGCGCGCTGGGAGCATTGGGACGGGTTCTACCACAGGAGCGAGGCCGGAGGGGGCCGGTGGGAATTCCGGCGGCCCCTGCCCGAGCACTGGGAGATCCGCTATGACGCGCTTGGACTCACCTTCAAGATCCGGCCCACGTCGTTCAAGCACACCGGACTGTTCCCGGAGCAGGCGGTCAACTGGGACTGGATCCATGCGACGATCAAGGCCTCCGGCCGGAGCGTGAACGTGCTCAACCTCTTCGGATACACCGGGGCAGCGACCTGCGCCGCCGCCGCCGCGGGGGCGGCCGTCTGCCATGTCGACGCCGCGGACGGAATGGTCAAATGGTGCAAGGAGAACGCCGCCCTTTCCGGACTCGAGGACAAGCCGATCCGCTACATCGCCGACGACTGCCTCAAGTTTGTGCGGCGGGAGGTGAAGCGCGGGCGGCGCTATGACGCCGTCATCATGGATCCGCCGACCTTCGGCCGGGGAAGCACGGGGGAGCTCTGGCGCCTGGAGGACCACCTCTGGGATCTTCTGCAGGAATGCCGGGCGCTCCTCACGGACGACCCGCTCTTCTTCCTCATAAACGCCTACACCGCGCGGCTGTCGCCGACCGTCGTCGCCAACCTGCTGTCCCAACTCCTGCGCGATGCGCCGGGGAGCATCTCGGCGGGCGAGGTGGGACTGCCCGTTCAGCGGGACGGAAAGGTCCTTCCCTGCGGGATCTATGGCAGATGGGAATCCTCCCGCCCGGCCAGGCCCTGACTTTCACCCATGCCCTCACTTGCCGACACCTACTATGAACGCGCAGTCAGCCTCCTTGCGCGCGCCCGGGAGGCCAATGCCCCCGTGATCTCGCGGCTGGCGCCCATCATCGGCCAGTCCATCGCACGCGGCGGGGTCGTCCACACGTTCGGGAGCGGCCACAGCGAGCTCATCTCGCGCGAGATCATCGGCCGCGCCGGCGGCCTCGTCTGCGTGTCCGGCATCATCGATCCGACGGGCGGATTCGTCGAGAACCTGCCGGGGTTCGGCGCAAGGCTGGTCGAGCGCTACGACCGGCAGTACCAGCTCCTCCCCGGGGAAACCGTCATTGTCGTCTCCAATTCAGGCAAGAACGCCTCGCCGATCGACGTCGCCCTCTATGCCAAGGCCAAGGGGCTCACCGTCGCGGCCCTCACGTGCCTCGCGATGTCAAAGGTGACGCCCTCCCAGCATCCGTCGGGGAAACGGCTCTTTGAGGTCGCCGACCACGTCCTCGACAACGGCGGCGTGCCGGGCGACGCGATCGTGGAGGTCGCCGACGGGACCCGCGCCGGGCCGACCTCAACCCTGATCGGATGTTCGGTCCTAAACTGGCTCATGCTCTCCGTCATGGAATGGCTTCGCGCGGGCAACCATCCGCTCCCGGTGCTCCAGAGCCAGAATGAGCCCGGAGCCATCGAGCACAACCGGGAGACGGCCGCGCGCTACAAGGCGCGCCTGAGCCGCCAGCTCGCCTGACCCGAACCATGGCCTGGAAGATCGGCGTCGACGGGGGGGGAACCAAGACCGAGTGCATTCTCGTGGACCCGGACGGGGCGGTCGCCGCCCGGCACACGGGGCCCGGGTGCAGCCCCAGCCTTGTGGGGGCCGCGCGTGCGCGCGAGATCGCGGCCGCCGCCCTGGAGGAGCTTCGCGCCGCACATCCCTCCGCCCGAATTTCGGCCACGCTCCTCTGCATGGCCGGCAGCCGGTCCTTCTGGAAGGAGTTCGGCGAAGGCCTCGCGGGCTTCGGCTCCCTGTCGACCGTCGACGACTCGGTGCCCGTCCTCGAGCTTGCGACGCGCGGAGGCCCGGGCCTCGTGCTGCACGCCGGGACCGGCTCGTTCGTCGCCGCGCGGACGCCGGACGGCGCCGTCCACTATGCTGGGGGGATCGGGTGGAGGTTTGGGGATGAGGGGAGCGGCTACGACCTGGGCCGGCGCGCGATCGCGCGGGCCCTCCTGGAATTGCAGGGATGGGCGCCACCGTCGGGCCTGAGCGCGCTTGTGCGCGAGCGCACGGGAACGTCGACGGCCGCCGCGGTCGCGGGATACTTCTACGGGGACCCCGCGACGAACAACGGCGTGGCGGCGCTGGCACCCGATGTCCTCCGCCTCGCCGCACAGGGGGATCCGGCGGCCGTGGAAGCCGTTTCCGGGTCCGTGCTGCAGCTGCTCGGCCTGGCCGTCTCGGTGGCCAACCAGCTTTTCCCCGGTAATCTGCCGGAGTCGTTCCATGCGGGGGTAAGCGGGCATATCCTAAACCAGCCCGTTGCCTACGAGGTGCTGTCCAGGAAGGCGCCCTTTCCCCTCGCCCGGGTCACCGAGGCGCCGATCGAGGGAGTCCGGCTCCTCCTCGGGAGGATCGCGGGCTAGGGCCCCGCTCAGCCGAAAAACCTCGCGGGATACTTCCCGTCGCGCACGAGGGCCGCGATCGCAGCCGCAACGTGCGGTTTGTCCTCCCGATAAGTCACGCCAAACCAGGCGTCCTCGCTCGAGAGAACCTCGACCGTGGCCCTGCCTCCCGTGACAAGGTCGGAGACGGCCGAGGGAAGGTAGAACTCGGCCTTGGGATCCGAGCCCCTCGCGGCGAGGAAGGCGCCGAGGCCGTCGCCAAGGCCCCCGAAGACCTCGGGTGTGAAGCCCCAGAAATTCATCGACACGATCTCGTTGCCGGAGAACCGCCTCCCCATCCCCACGTCCGCGCGCGCGATCGCCGTCTCCTCGGTGATCGAGACGAGGCGGCCCTCCTTCGCCCTGCAGACGCCCCGGGAGACGGTTCCGTTCTCGGAGAGCGTGTTGCCGAGGCGGAAACCCACGATTGCGAATTCCGCGCCCCTGGCCCCTCCGAGGAAGGCGCCGATGCGCGCGTACGCGGCCGCGCCGTAAAAATCGTCGGCATTGATGACCGCAAACGGCCCGCCGACCGCATGCCGGGCGCACCATACCGCGTGGCCCGTGCCCCAGGGCTTCTGGCGGCCGGCCGGCGCGGCGAAGCCGTCCGGAAGGTCGGCAGACGACTGATGCACGTAATCGACGGCGATGGCGCCGGCGTACTTGGAGGTCACGGACGAGCGGAAGGCCTCCTCAAACTCCGGCCGGATGACGAAGACGACCCTCCCGAACCCGGCCCGCGTCGCATCGAAGACGGCATAGTCCAGCACGGTCTCGCCCGACGGCCCGACCGGATCGATCTGCTTGAGACCGCCGTAGCGGGAGCCCATTCCCGCGGCAAGGACGAGGAGCGTGGGGGTCATCCAGATGCAACACGCCCCAAACGTCCCCCAGCGTCAAGCCGCAGCCCGCACATTTGGGCGGCAGCTGGCTAGACAGGGCGGCGGCGGCGGGCCATTGTGCGGGGCATGTCCCGACGGCGCGCCCCGAAGCCCCCCCCAACCCTGCCGGGGGTCACGGTGCTCGCCACCGGCGGAACGATTGCCGGAGCCCAGACGCCGCATTCGAAAGGGGGCTACCGTTCGGGCTTCTTCTCGATCGAGTCGCTGATCCTGGCGGCCCCCGGCGTTGAATCCCTGGCGAGGCTCGAGGCGGTGCATGTCGCGAGCATCGGAAGCCAGGACATGAGCGAGTCCGTGTGGCGCGCGCTCGCGCTCGGGTCCCAGGCCGCCCTGGAGCAGCCGGAGACGGCCGGAGTCGTGGTGACCCACGGGACCGACACCATGGAGGAGACCGCGTATTTTCTGAATCTCGTCGTCCGCAGCCAAAAGCCGGTCGTGCTTGTCGGGGCCATGAGGCCCGCCACCGCCATGAGCGCGGACGGCCCCATGAACCTCTATAATGCAGTCGCGACCGCGGCACACCCCGGGGCCTCGGGCCGCGGCGTGCTTGTCGTTGCAAACGACGAGATCCACTTCGCCCGCGAGGTTGCCAAGACCAACACGACCCAGGTCGGGACCTTCAAGAGCACGAACCGGGGCCTCGCCGGCCTGGTGAGCTCCGCGCGCATCCATTTCTACGGCGCGCCGGTGCGCCGCCACACCCTCGACAGCGAATTCAGGCTTCCCAAGAGGGGAAAACTCCCCCGCGTGGACATCGTCTACGCCCACGCCGGCATGGGCCCGGACCTGATCGAGGCCTCCGTCCGCGCGGGCGCGCGGGGAATCGTTCTCGCCGGCGTGGGCAATGGCAACGCGAACCGGGGGGCGGTTGCCGCGGCGGCCGCGGCGGCCCGGGCGGGCATTGCGCTCGTCCGGAGCTCCCGCACAGGGGGAGGCGTGGTCGAACGCAATGTCGAGATGGACGACGACCGCCTGGGCTTCATCGCGTCGGACGAGCTCAATCCGCAGAAGGCGCGGATCCTGCTCATGCTCGGCCTGACCGTGACTGCGGACAAGGAACGGCTCCAGGAGATGTTCTACACCTATTGACGGCCCGGCATTACCGGCATTCCGGTAGCGTGGGTGCTTTCCTTTTCGCCGGCACGTCGCAGAATTCCGGCCGCAATGACCATTGCCATTGTCGAGGACGAACGCCTTTTCAGGGATGTGCTCCGAAGCGTGTGCACGAGGCAGCTCGGCCATCGGGTGGTGGGCGAGGCCGGAAACGGCCATGAGGCCCTGGTGGTCGTGCCCGCGACCCTTCCCGATCTCCTGATCCTCGACATCCACCTGCCCGATATGGACGGCTTCGAGGTCCTCCACTGCCTGCGCAAGAAGAGGGCCCTGATCAAGACCCTCGTCGTCTCCTCCTATTTCAACGAGCACACGCTCGTCCGGATCGAGCGCGCCGGCGTGCAGGGATTCATCGACAAGTCCACGAACACCGTGGAGGACCTGAGCCTCGCGATCAGGGCGATCGACGGGGGCGCCACTTATTTCCCCAAGCCGTTCGCCGAGGCCCGGAGCGCCCATGGCCGCAATCCGGTCGCGTTCGACAAGGTCCTCACCGACCGCGAGCAGACGATCCTGAGCCTGGTCGGAGAACCCCTGTCCGACGCCGAGATTGCCGCGCAGCTGAAGCTCTCTCCCGAGACCGTCGAGAAGCACCGCTTCAACATCATGCGCAAGCTCGGGCTGCGTTCGCGCGCCGAGTCCGCAAGGTTTGCGCGCCGCTGCGGCCTCACGCGGCCGCCGCTCGCCCAGAGGACCCGCCCGTTCGCAAATTGACTCCGGGTATTGCAGATCGGCAGATCCCGGATACCAAAGTCCGGTGCAAAGCGAGTCACAAACGGCGGCCGGCAGCCACAAGACCTTCTTCGGGATCCTGCTCGCACTGAGCGCGTCCCACATGATCAACGACACGCTGCAGTCGCTTCTGCCGTCGATCTACCCGATCCTGAAGAATGCGTTCAAGCTGACCTACACGCAGGTGGGGCTCATCACCCTCTGTTACCAGCTCACCGCGTCGATCCTGCAGCCCCTGGTCGGGCGCTTCACGGACCGCCACCCCAAGCCCTACTCCCTCGCGTTCGGGATGGCGATGACGCTCGCCGGGCTGGTCTTCCTGTCCCGGGCGACAAGCTACCCAATGATTCTCGTCTCGTCCGTCATGGTGGGCATGGGTTCCTCGATCTTCCACCCAGAGGCGTCTCGCGTGGCGCACATGGCCGCGGGCGACCGGTACGGCCTGGCCCAATCGGTGTTCCAGACGGGCGGCAACCTGGGCTCCTCCCTTGGACCGCTCCTCGCCGCGCTCATCATCGCCCCGAACGGCCAGTCGTCCATCATCTGGTTCAGCGTGCTCGCGATGGGCGGCATCGTGCTTCTTTCGAGGGTCGGCGGGTGGTACGGGCACCACCTCCCGAACTTCAGGAAGCGGGCCGCGTCCCATCCCTCAAACACGCTGCCGAGGAGGACGGTGGTCCTCTCGCTGGCGGTCCTGGTCGCCCTCATCTTCTCCAAGTACTTCTACCTGGTGAGCCTCTCAAACTACTACACCTTCTACCTCATCCAGCGGTTCAACCTCTCGATCCAGGGGGCCCAGTACCTTCTTTTCGTCTTCCTGGCTTCGGTGGCGCTCGGAACGATCCTCGGCGGGCCATTCGGCGACCGCTTCGGACGGAAGATCGTCATCTGGGTGTCCATCCTCGGCATCGCCCCGTTTTCCATCGTCCTCCCGCACGTGGGGCTGGGGGCGACGGTCGCGCTCTCGGTGCTGATCGGCCTCATTCTTGCCTCCGCGTTTTCGGCCATCCTCGTGTACGCCCAGGAGCTCGTTCCGGGGAGGGTCGGCATGATCTCAGGCATCTTCTTCGGCCTGGCCTTCGGGTGCGCCGGCATCGCGTCGGCGGCCCTCGGCCGCCTGGCCGACCTTACCAGCATCGGGTTCGTCTTTGACGTCTGCGGTTTTCTTCCCCTGATCGGGCTATTGACGTTCTTCCTGCCGGACATCGAGGGCGCGCGCCGCAGGGCCCGCCGCCTCCAGAGCGAGGCAACGGAGAATCTCGGGGCCCAATCTCCATGAAGCCCGCAATCACCCAGGCAAAGCCGGCGTTCATCTCCCGCTGCAGGGAGACGGGCACGGACTACGTGATCTACATAGACGCCGCCGATCCCTCCGGGCTGCACGGGCCCATGACCGCCGTGCTCCTGATGGACGGGGACTACCTGTTCGATGCCGCGGTGGCGGCCAGCCGCCCGCTGGTCGAGGCAGGCCGCATTCCGCAAGTCGCGCTCGTGGGCGTCGGCTACGGCGCGGGCTTTGGCGCGCCGGGGAACCACCGGGGGCGAGACTACACGCCGACGGCGTCGACCGACGAACCGTCAAGCGGCGGCGCCGACGCCTTCCTCGACTACCTCAGCGGCACGCTCTGGCCCGAACTCGCCCGCGACCTTCCCCTCCGCGAGGACTGCCGGGCGATCGCGGGCCATTCGCTCGGCTCGCTTCTCGCGCTCCACGCCCTGTTCCAGCCGCGTCCGTTCTTCGACCTGGCGCTCGCCAGTGCGCCCTCGATCTGGTGGGACAACAGGAGCATCCTCGGCCTCGCCGCGTCCCTGCGGAGCCGCCAGTCCGAGCTCAGCGGCAGCCTTTACCTCGGCGTCGGGAGCGAGGACACGCCCTCGATGACCGCCGACCTGGACGCGCTAGAGAAGCAGCTGGGAGAGCGTCCCTTCGAGGGCCTGCGGGTCATATCCGAGCGTTTTCCCGGTCGCGACCACTACGACGTGGTTCCGTTAACGTTAGCGGCCGGACTTGCATCACTTATGGGTAACGATTTCGATTCACCTCATGCGTAACCGTCACGTTTCGTTGGCCGGCGCGTGCGCCGTCCTCGCTCTTTCAATCGCCGGCCATTCGGCCCATTGCGCCACGGAACCCCCCATGCCCGAGAATCCCTTCTTCACCGAGAGCCCCCTTCCCTACCACCTCCCGCCCTTCGACCGGATAAGGGACTCAGATTACATGCCCGCCTTCGAGCGCGGGATGTCGGACCAGCTGAAGGAGGTCGAGACCATCGCCTCGAATCCGGAGAAGCCCACGTTCGACAACACCGTCGTGGCGATGGAGCGGTCGGGCCGCCTGCTTGGACGCGTCTCGTCGGTCTTCTTCAATTTGAAGGACGCGAACACCGACGACGAGATGAAGAAGATAGAGAGCGCGGTGGCCCCCGAGCTTTCGGCCCACAATGACGCCATCTACCTGAACGCCGCGCTCTTCGCCCGCATCCAGGCGCTCTTTGAGAAGCGCGCGTCGCTCGGCCTCGATCCTGAGTCCCTGCGCCTCCTCGAGCGCTACCATCGGGACTTTGTCCGTGCGGGCGCGCTCCTGTCGGATGCCGACAAGACGCGCCTGAAGGCCATGAACGCCGAGCTTGCGAGCCTGCTGGCGACCTGCGGGCAGAACGTCCTGAACGAGAAGAACGCCTCCTCCGTCGTGGTCCATGACCGGGCCGAGCTCGCCGGCCTCTCGGACGCCGAGATCGCGGGTCTGGCCGAGGACGCCAAGGCCGAGAACAGGCCGGGCGAATACGTCATCCGGCTCATGAACACGACCGGCCAGCCCCTCCTCTCGTCGCTTCAGAACCGCGCGCTGCGGGAGCGGGTCCTCGAGGCGTCCCTTGCGAGGGGAAGCCACGGCGGACCGTACGACAACCAGGCGACCATCGTGAGGATCGCCAGGCTGCGGGCCGAGCAGGCCGCGCTTCTCGGATACGCAAGCCATGCCGCCTACCGCGTCGAGGACCAGACCGCGCGCACCGTCGGCGCCGTCGACGACCTGCTTTCAAAGCTCGTCCCCCCCTCCGTGGCCAAGGCGAAGCGCGAGGCGGCGGCGATGCAGGCCATCATCGACCAGGAGCACGGCGGCTTCAAGCTGGCCGCCTGGGACTGGGATTTCTACTCGGAGAAGGTGCGGAAGGCCCGCTACGATTTCGACGAGTCGCAGCTCAAGCCCTACTTTGAGCTGAACCACGTGCTCGAGGACGGCGTGTTCTTCGCGGCCAACCGCCTCTACGGCCTGACTTTCAAGGAGCGCCACGACCTTCCGGTCTACAGGGCCGACGTGCGCGTGTTCGAGGTGTTCGACGCGGACGGTCAGCCGCTGGCCCTCCTCCTCGAGGATTTCTACGCCCGGCCCTCGAAACTGGGCGGGGCCTGGATGAACGAGTATGTGTCCCAGTCCGGACTGTTCGGGGACAAGCCCGTCGTGGCCAACCACCACAACATCCCGAAGCCGCCGGACGGCGAACCCACGCTCCTCACCTTTGACGAGGTCGTGACGCTGTTTCATGAGTTTGGCCACGGCCTGCACGGCATGTTCTCTCACGTGAAGTACCCGCTCTTCGCCGGCACCAACGTGCCCCGCGATTTCGTGGAATACCCCTCCCAGGTGAACGAGATGTGGGCCGAATGGCCCGAGGTCGTGAAACACTACGCGAAGCACTACAAGACAGGGGAGCCGATGCCCGCGGCGCTTCTCGGGAAGATGCTCGAGACGCGCAAGTTCAACCAGGGATTCGCGACGACGGAATACCTGAAGGCCACGCTCCTCGACCAGGGTTGGCACACGCTGAAGGCGGACCAGGTGCCAAGCGACGTCCCCGCCTTTGAGACGTCCGTCTTCAGGAAGTACGGCGCCGATTTCGACCCGGTCCCGCCCCGCTACCGGTCCACCTATTTCCAGCACGCCTTCGCGGGCGGATACTCGGCCGGATACTATTCGTACATTTGGGCGGACGTCCTCGTCGCGGACAGCATCGACTGGTTCAAGAACCATGGCGGACTCACCCGCGAGAATGGCGACCATTTCCGCGCAACCGTGCTTTCCAACGGCGGCAGCGTGGAAGCCATGACCCTGTTCCATGAATTCACGGGAAGCGACCCGGACATCGGGCCGCTCATCAAGCACCGCGGCCTGGACGAGGACTGAGCCCCGCCGCTCCGTCCCCGGTTTGAGGGCGCTCTCGAGCCGCGGATTCCAGGTTTCCCGCCGCGCAAAACCCAAAAATCCCATGTACCCAGCCCCCCGTCCCCGGTTCCTTCCGGCCCCGTCCCTAGGGACGGGAGCCCTTGCAGCCCTCCTCCTCCTGTTCGCGGCAAGCGCCGCGCCCGCCCGCGCGGCAGATTCGGGTCCGGTCGTGGACGTGACGGGCGGCCAGATCCAGGGCAGGACGCTGGACGGCGGGAAGGGCGCCGTGTTCAGGGGCGTCCCCTTTGCCCGGCCGCCCGTGGGCGACCTGCGCTGGCGCGAGCCCATGCCCGTGGTCCCCTGGGAGGGGGTCCGCGATGCGGGCAAGTCCGGGCCGCCGGCCGCCCAACCTGATTTGGGATGGAACCATGCCGACGCGGCTGCCGGCAGCGAAGACTGCCTTTATCTGGACGTATGGACACCGGCCGCGCACCCAAAGGAACCCCTGCCGGTGATGGTGTGGATCCACGGTGGGGCGAACGTGGCGGGAGCCGGGGGGTTCGATCCGCTGTATGACGGCAGGGCCCTCATCAGCCACGGCGTCGTGCTTGTTGTCGTCGAGTACCGGCTCGGACTGTTCGGATTCTTCTCCCACCCCGAGCTGACCCGGGAATCGCCCCATCACGCCTCAGGCAATTACGGGGTCATGGACCAGGCGGCCGCGCTGAAGTGGGTGCGCGACAACATCGCCGTGTTTGGCGGTGATCCGGGCAACGTCACCGTGTTCGGTCAGTCCGCCGGATCGATGGACGTGCTCGCCCTCATGGCCTCCCCCCTCGGCCGGGGTCTCTTCCAGCGCGCCATCGCGGAGAGCGGCCCCTCATCGCTCTCCGGGCGCACAACGCGCGACGACGCCGAAAGGGCCGGGGTTCGCACCGCGGAAAGGCTCGGCGCGCCCGCGGACGCAGCCCTTCGCTTCCTGCGCTCCCTCTCCACTGAAACCCTGCTAAAATCCGGCGCCTGGGCGCCGGCCCTGGGCGCGGACGGCTGGGTTCTTCCCGAGACCGCGGCGGATGCCTTCTCGAAGGGAGGGGAGGCGCACGTGCCGCTCATCATCGGGACCCTTGCGATCGAGCTCCCGATGAGCGGAACGCCCGCGCAGATCAGAAAGTCCATCGAGGAGACGTTCGGGGACCTGGCCCCCAGGGCGCTCGCCCTGTACGGCCTCTCCGGAAACGCGACCGGAATCCCGGCCGATCCCGTCTACGGCGATCTGGGCGAGCAATGGGGAAGCGACCGGATGCGCTGCGGCGCCATCGTGCAGGGCGAATGGCACAGCCGGGCGGGCAATCCGACCTGGGTATACCAGTTCTGCCGCGCCATTCCCCCGCACCCGAGGACGTCGCATTCGGGTGACCTTCCCTACGTGTTTGGGAACCTGTATTCAACGGGCAGCCTGCCCGGCGACTACCAGGACTCGGACCGCAGGCTCTCGGCCGCCGTGCAGACCTACTGGACCCAATTCGCCAAGACGGGAAATCCGAACGGTCCCGGCGTTCCGACCTGGCCCGCCTATGACGGGACGGCGCGGCATTTTCTCAACGTCACCGCGTCCGCCGGAATCGTGGTTGCCGATGACCCGCGGGGTCCCGTCTGCGACCTGTTCCGGGAGCTCATGGGGCGCCCTGCGGCCGCACCCTAGCCGGGCGCCGCGGGCCAACCCGGGAATTGACCGGTGCGTGCCTGCGGCGGTATGTATCGACGGCCATGCCCGATACCACCTCCCCCGCCGTCTCGATGGAAACGCTCGTAGCGCTCTGCAAGCGCCGGGGGTTCATCTTCCCGTCCTCCGAGATCTACGGCGGGATAAACGGGTTCTTCGACTACGGCCCCCTCGGCGCGGAGCTTAAGAAGAACATTCGCGACTGCTGGTGGGACGACATGGTTCGCCGCCGCGACGACATCGTCGGTATCGAGACCTCGATCATCATGCATCCGAAGGTCTGGGAGGCCTCGGGGCACGTCGCGGGCTTCACGGACCCCCTGGTCGACTGCAAGGCCTCGAAGCAGCGCTACCGCGCCGACCAGCTTTTCTTCGCGCCGGTCGTGGTCGACGGGGCCACGGTGGGTTACGTGAGCGCCCTCGAGAGCGAGCGCACCGCGGAAGACCTCCAGGAGGCCGCCGAGGGCCTGAAGCGCAAGAAGGCCATCCAGGGGAAGCTGGAGCCCGTCCACCCGCGGGACATGACCGAGGCGAGGCCCGAGGAGATTGCGCTCATCCCCTCCCCCGCCACGGGTGAGCCCGGGAGCCTGACGGCCCCGCGCTCCTTCAACATGATGTTCCAGACAAACGTCGGGGCCATGACCGACGCGTCGTCCGTGGCCTACCTGCGCCCGGAGACCGCGCAGGGCATGTTCGCCGACTTCAAGTCGGTCGTCGACACGGGCCGCGTGAAGCTCCCGTTCGGCATCGCACAGATCGGCAAGTCGTTTCGCAACGAGATCACGCCGAGGAACTTCATCTTCCGTTCGCGCGAGTTCGAGCAGATGGAGATGGAGTACTTCATCCATGAGGACGCCGACTGGGCCAAGTGCCACCGCGAGTGGATCAACTGGTGCAAGGACTGGCTGCGCTCAATCGGCCTTCCCGAGTCCCACCTCTCGGAATACAACCACCCCAAGGAGAAGCTCGCATTCTACTCAAGGGGAACGACGGACATCATGTTCCGCTATCCCTTCGGCGTTCAGGAGCTTTGGGGCATCGCCGCACGGGGCGACTACGACCTGAAGCAGCACGAGAAGTTCAGCGGGGTCCCGCAGGCGGTGTTCGACGAGGCGACGAAGAGGAAATTCATCCCCCACGTGATCGAACCCGCCGTGGGGGTCGACCGGATCTTCCTGGCCGTCCTCTGCGCGGGGTACGCCGAGGAGGAGGTGAAGGACGACAAGGGCAACGTGGAGAAGCGCACGGTGCTCCGCCTGAGCCCGCGCATCGCCCCGGTCAAGGTGGCTGTGCTGCCGCTCCTGAAGAACAAGCCCGAACTCGTCGCCCGCGCCGAGGCGCTCCACAGGAAGCTGAAGCGCAGGTACGCCGTATTCTACGATGAGTCGGGCGCCATCGGCCGGCGCTACCGCCGTCAGGACGAAATCGGAACGCCCTGGTGCGTGACGATCGACTTCGAGACCATCGAAAAGGACGGCACCTTCACGCTTCGCGAGCGTGATTCGATGCAGCAGAAGCGGATCGGCGAGGCGGAGCTCTTTGCGCTGCTCGAGGAGAAGGTCTACTGAGGCGGACCCCATTGATGGACGCTCACGCGCGCGCCAGGGAACTGATTGACGCGGCCCACGGGGCCGATCCGGGCAGGACCGCGGACGGACGCCCGGCGGAGCTCGCCTACGCCGACAACATGGAGAGATGGGTGGTCCGGATCGTGCCCGGGGCGCAGCCGATTCTGCGCCTGGCGGCGCGCTGCCAGCACCTTGAACGGTGGATGACGCCGAGGGCCTCGTTTCCCCCGGGCAAACCGGGATACCTTGCCTGGCGGCGATTTCTCTACACCCGCCAATCCGAGCGCGCCCACGAGCTCCTGGCGGAGGCCGGGGTATCCGGGGACGAGGCCGCCGACGCGGCGACGTGGGTGTCGAAGACAGGCCTCAGGACAAACCCGGGAACCCAGGCTCTCGAGGACGCGGCCGTGCTCGTCTTCCTGGAGAGCGAGATCAACGCCTTCGCGGCGCAGCACTCGGAATATCCGCGGGATAAGTTTCTCGATATCCTCCGGAAGACCTGGCGGAAGATGAGTCCGCGGGCGCAGGAGCTTGCGCTCGGCTTGGAACTCCCGGCCCCGATAGGGGCCCTCCTGCGGGAGGCCGCGGGCCGCTGAGCGCCCGCACGGGCCGTTCACGTGCGCTTCGAGAGGCGCAGGTCCTTTCGGAGGTATTCCAGCAGGCGCCCCCTGAACACGACGAGGTCGCTCGGCTCCGCGGCCGTGGCGGTCGCCTCCCACTGGCTGGACGAGTCGAGGTCGGATTGGTCGAGGACGCTGCCCGCGGCCACGATCCGGTCGGGCAGCCCGGGCGCCGACAGCGTGATCGAACCCTGCCGGAGGTAGAAGAAACCGCGGCAGGGCGCCCCCTGAAAAAAAAGCGTCTCGCCCTTCTCCAGGTGGACCGCCCGGACGACATCGTCGGGCGGCGGCAGGAGCTGGCTTATGTCGCGCGGGAACACCAGGTCGAAGGTCCAGTCGATCATGACCCGCAGCTTGCGCATCGTGCCCGGGAGTTTGGCCAGGTAGATCGTGCGCCACATCCACCACGCGATGAATCCCTTGAAATGGAGTCCGAAAACCTCGGCCACGGCCGCCCGTTCGCCGATCGTCGCAAGCTGGCCCATGTACCGGTACCTGAAGGGCCGCGCCGCGGCCCCGTGCAGGGCGCCCGCGATGTTCTTGCCCAGCAGGATCCCCTGCCGGAGCGCGAACTGCGCGGTCGGCGGCGACACCCTTGGGGTCCCGTTGTCGTCCCAGGGCACCGCGGCGCCGTCGCCGGCGGCCCAGAGCGTCTCGATCCCGGCCACCCGCAGCGCGGCGTCCGTCGGGATGCGGCCCTTCGGGGCGTCTATCCCGATCTGCCGGCACAGGTCCATGACGACCGGATTTGGGGCGCTGCCGACGGTCGTGACCACGGTGTTGGCCTCGATCGAGGATCCGTCGGAGAGCGCCACGCGCCTCGCTGTCACGGCCGACACGCGGGTGTCGAGGCGGACCTCAACGCCCCGTTTCACGAGAACCCGGCGGGCGTAGGCGCCGAGTTCCGGTCCGATCTCGCCGAGAAGTTCGCTGCGGCTGTGGACCAGCACGACCCGCGGTTCGGAGGCCCTCAGGTTGGCGTAGAACCGGTGGGCTTGGCGGATGAAGTCGAGCATCTGACCTGCCGTCTCGACTCCCGTGTAGCCGCCGCCGACCACGACGAAGGTCAGAAGGCGCCCGCGGCTCTCGGCATCCTCGACGAGGTTGGCCTCCTCAAGGCCGTTGATGAGGGCGGCGCGCAGACGCAGCGCGTCGGCGACATTCTTCATCGGCCAGCCGTACTCGGGCATGCCGGGCACGGAGCCGAGGTCGGTCACGTTGCCGAGGGCAAGCGCGAGGTGCCGGAAGCCGACCCTGTGGTCCCGGGTGAAGCGGCCCCCGTCGAGGACGAGGGATCGCGAGGCCCAGTCTATCTTCTGGATCGTTCCCTGCAGGACGTTGATCCCCCGGCAGAACTGGCGGAGAGGGTTGACGACATCAATGGCCGCAAGGGACGAGCCGGCGACCTCGGCCAGCATGGGCTGGAAGACGAGGACGTTCCGCTCCGCGATGAGCGCGATCCTGCGCTCGCCCTCGGAGCCCCCAAATGCGCGCCCAAGCGCGCGGCCGCAATAGGCCCCGGCAAAGCCGCCTCCGGCGATAACCACGTCGAAATCCATCAGGGCGCCAGTATGCGGGAACGGGCCCTTCAACCAAGCAATCGTTCGAGATCGACGTTGCCCCCCGAGAGGATGACCCCGACGCGCTTTCCGGCGAGATCGAGGCGCTTTTCCGCAACCGCTGCATAGGCGACGGCCCCCGAAGGCTCCACCGCGACCTTGAGAATCTCAAAAATGCGCCTCATAGCCGACAGGATGGCGGCGTCCGAGACCGTCACGATCCCATCGACATGCCGGAGGATCACCGGAAAGGTCAGGTCGCCGACGAACGCGAGAAGGCCGTCCGCGACACTTGCGGGATGCGCCACGGGCTGGCGCTCGCCCGACGCGAAGGACAGGCTCCCATCGGCCGCACCCTCCGGCTCAACTCCAAACACCCGCATATCCGGATGCAGCGCCTTGGCCGCGGTCGCCGCACCCGCAAGGAGCCCGCCGCCCCCAAGGGGGCAAAGGATGAAGTCGAGGTTGGGAAGATCCTTAATGAGCTCGAGGGCCGCGGTGCCCTGGCCCGCGATGATCCTCGGGTCGTTGAAGGGATGGATGAGCACGGCGCCGGTTTCCCGCACAACCTTCTCCGCGGTCTCCTCCCTGGCCCTGTGCGTGGGCTCGCAGAACACGATCCGCCCTCCGTAGCGCTCGACCGCTGCGATCTTCACGCGGCTTGCCGTGCTCGGCATGACGACGGTCGAACGGATACCCCTCAGGCTGGCGGCCCAGGTGAGCGCCGCGGCATGGTTGCCCGACGAATGGGTGGCCACCCCCCGGCCGGCCTCGGAATCCGAGAGGGAGAGGACCGCGTTGACGGCGCCCCGGGCCTTGAAGGCGCCGGTCTTCTGGAAGTTCTCGCACTTGAAGAAGATCTCGGCACCCGCGAGCTGATTGAGCCGGGCGCTCGTCAACACGGGCGTCCAGTGAACGTGGTCGCGGATCCGCGCATGCGCCTCCTGGATGTGGCTTGGGAGTATCTCGCTCATCGAGAATTCACCTCAGGGCGGCGCCTGATAGACCTCGACCAGCGCGACGCCGGTCGTGCCGCCCGCCCCCGCGACCTGGGCGGTATAGTTTCCGGGCTGGAGGCTCAGGATGAGCGCGCTGTCAAGGCTTCCGGCGGTCAGGGCAAACGCACCCACGGCCGAGCCGACCGAGGTGATCTCGGAGGAATCCGCGGCGGTCTGCCAGCCCGTGTTCGTTCCCACCATGGCTCCACTCGAGTCGTAGACGGTCAGCACCGGTTGCGCGAGGAACCCGCTGACGCCGAAGCTCCCGAGTGCGGGCCCGATGCCGCGAACGAGGACCTTCGCCGGCTGCGTGCCCTGGACCACAAACCCGGCGATCAGGACGCCGCCCGAGGTCCCCACGTCCGCACGGGTTGAAATATTGGCCAGGAGCGACGGCTCGGAGGTATCGGTCTCGTAGACCTCGACAAGACCCACCCCCGTGGTGGAGCCGGCGCCCGAGAGCTGCACCGAATACGCTCCGGGCATGAGGCTCGTAAGCAGGGCGCTGTCGGCGCTTCCCGTGGCCAGCGGGAACGCCCCAACCTGCGCAGACACCTGTGTGATCTCCGCCGCATTTGCATTCGTTCCCCAGCCCGTGTTCGAAGCAATCTGGGTGCCGCCGGAGTTGAAGAGGGCGATCGTCGGGTTCGCCAGGACGCCGCTCACGCCAAAGGGCGAAAGCGCAGGCCCGTCGCCCCGGATCAGCACCTGCTTGGCCACGCCCGCCGGGCCCTCGATGACAAACCCGGCAATGGCAATCCCGCTGCCCGTCAGCACCTCGGACCGGCTCGAGACATTGGTGAGCCGGCTGCCGGCGCTGACGAATGCGGAGCTGCTCAGCGTGGTGGCGACCGCGTTGGTCACCGAGACCGAATAGCTGCCCGGGACCGTCGCGGCGTAGGTCGACCCTGTGGCGCCGGAGATGGGGGAGCCGTTCAGGAACCATTGGTAGGTGAAGGGCCCGTTGCCCGTCACGGTGACGGAAAGCGTGACGGTACCCCCGCTCATGATGATTGCGCCCTGTGGCTGGGCGGTGATGTCCGGGTAGCCCGCGGGCAGTGTTACGGTGAGCGTCGCCGCCGAACTCGTCGTGGAGCCGTCGATATTCGACACGGTCACCGTGTACGAGCCGGCGTCGGACTGCTCGGCCTGGTCGATCACGTAGGAGGGCAGCGTGGCGCCGGGGATCGGGGAACTGTTCAGGTACCATTGGAACGAAAGCGGAGCCGTTCCCTCGATGCCGATCGAAATCGTGGCGCTGGAACCCTGGGTGACGGTCTGGTTTGCGGGCTGCGCCGTGAAGATCGGGGCGGAGTCCGCCCCCGGGATGACCCGCCGGATCGTGCTGTTGAGCGCGTCCGCCACATAGACGATGCCGGAACTGTCAATCGTGACGTCACCGGGCTGGTAGAAGCGCGCCACGCTGGTCAGGCCGTCGATGCTGTTGTCGATGCCGGCCGCGCCCGCGACGGTCGTCACGAATCCCGAGGGCGTGACCTTCCGGATCGTGTCGTTCAGCGAATCGGCGACATAGACGTTGCCTGAGCTGTCGACCCCGACGCCCGCGGGCGAGTTGAAGCTTGCCTGGGTACCGGTCCCGTCCGCGGCGCCGGCGTTGAGCGCCGATCCGGCCAGGGTGGTGACGGCGCCGGCCGGGGTGACCATCCGGATCGTGTCGTTGCCGTAATCGGCGACGTAGACGTTGCCCGAGGCGTCCACCGCGATGCCGGTCGGGTCGTTGAATTCGGCGGCCGTTCCGGTCCCGTCGGCGGATCCTTGGGCGCCGGAGCCCGCCAGGGTGGCGACGACGCCCGCGGGGCTGATCTTCCGGACGACGTTGCCCATCCCGTCGGCCACATAGATGTTGCCGGCGCTGTCGACGGCCAGGTTCTGCGGGTCATAGAGCTTCGCTGCGGAGCCGGTTCCGTCGACGTCGCCGCGGATGCCTGCGACGCCCGCAAGCGTCGATACGATCCCGGCCGGGGTGATCTTCCGGATCGTGTAGTTGCCCGAGTCCGCCACATAGATATTTCCGGAGGCGTCGACCGCCACGCCCCCGATCCCCGAGAAGAGCGCCGTGCTCACGGGACCGTCGGTGCTGCCGGTCATCCCAGGGGTTCCCGCGACCGTCGTGACGACGCCGTTCGGGGTCACCTTGCGCACGGTATCGTTTTGCGAATCGGCGACGTAGAGGTTGCCGCTCGAGTCGGCGCGGATGCCCCCGGGCAGCGAGAATCGGGCCGTCCGGCCCGTCCCGTTGGCGCTGCCCGAGGAGCCGGGCCAGCCGGCGAGCGTCGTCACCCCGACATCGTTGACTGTCAGGCTCTCCGTCGCCGACACCACGCTGCCCGAGGCGTTGCTCACGGTGCACTCAAATTGGTCGCCCGTCATGGCGGCGGTCGTCCCGTTGACGACCAGCATCGGGGTCGCCGTTCCGCTGTAGGTCGCCGAATCGCTCAGCTTGACCCACGTCGTCGACTCGTTTGCCAGCCGCTGCCAGGAGTAGCTGAGCGGAAGGGCTCCCGCGCCGACAACAAAGAACGTGGCGGGCTGACCCACGGTGACGACCTGGTTGCCGAGCTGGCCCGGGATGTTGAGCGCCGGAGGCCCGCCGCCGGCCACGGCGATCAGCGCCGAGACATCGGGCACGCCGATGCCGGTGACCATGTCATAGCCGACCCCTGCCGCATAGTATCCGTTGTTTCCCGTCGTGATGTCGCGCACGGCGGACGTGCCCATGAGCGGGTAGATCCAGGGATTGAGCAGGCCGACCGGCGAGCCATGGCTCTGGTTCATGAGGGCGCAGAACCCCGCCCATGTCGGCGCAGCCCAGCTGGTCCCCCCTATGTCCATCTGCTTGCCGTTGAAGACAATGAGCGCGCCGTCGTTCGGATCCGCCGCGGCGGCCACGTCCGGGGTCATCCTCGCGGAACCCGCGACGACGCCCGTGCCCTTCTGCCAGGAGGGACGGCTGAAGACCACGCTCTTGCCCCCATTGCTCCCGGACCATCCCGTCTCGCTCGTGACCGTGTCGCCGCCCGGATTGAGCACGAGGGTCGTGCCGCCGACTCCCGTCACGTCCGGATCCGAGGTCGGATAGGTGGTTTGGAGGACGCCTTCGGCGAAGGCCCCGCTGTCGCCGGAAGCCACGAGGATGCTGACGCCCGAGCTGGCGAGATTTGCCATGTACTGCGCCTCGATGATCAGGTAGTCCTTCGGCACGTCCAGCTCGTTGCCGCCGATCGAGATGGAGAGCACGTGCAAGGTCGGCTGGCTCGGGAGGTCGGCGTAGACCTGCTGGAGTATCTCGTCGTTTTCGGCCGGATCGTCCTCGCTCGCGCCATAGATCCTTATCTGCGCTCCCGGCGCCAGCGAGCTGGCCCATTCGACGTCGAGTGAGGCCTCCTCCAGGGCGTCGCTGCTCGTCGAGGCGGCGGGTCCTCCCGCCACGCTGATGTTCGTCACGTTGCTGAGCGACTGGGACACCCCCACCTGGGTCCAAAACGCCGTCAGGTCGGTGGCCTGCGGGAAGCCAAACGCGTAAATGGCGATCGTCTGGCCGGCTCCCGTGGCGCTCAGACCGCTCGCGTTGTAGGCCGCCATGACCTGAGACGGCAGATAGCCCCCCAGGTTGACCTGTGTGTTTGGGTGGAGCAGGCGGGGAGTCGACAGGGGATGGCGCCGGATATGGGGCTGGAGTCCGTGGATCCCGAGCACGACCGGGGAGAGGTCCGACGGGAGGCTGGGCGCGGTTATGGCCGAGGTGAATTCGCCGTCGCGCGCGGCAACCCGGGCGAAAGCGACCTGGAACGTCTTCCCAACGGAGTCGACCGAGCCGCGCCCAAAGACCGCCAGGTGGTTTTCGTCGGTCCTGGTGACCTGGAGACCCTCGGACTCCAGCCACCGGACAACCCTGTCGTGGTCCGCCGCCAGGGGAAAGTATTTCTCGGCCTTCTCCGCGTCCGAGATCCGCTCGCCCCGCGCAATGCGCGCCTGCATCTCGTCGAAATTCCGCATCCGTAGGGCGACCTCGAACGTCATGGACGCCGCCCTCTCATCCGCGCTTAACGTGGTTCTCGAGATCGAAGGTCCATTCCCCGCGCGCGCGGGCTGAGCGGCGACCTCCCTGATGCTGTCCGGAAAAGGCGTCCGGGCGGGCGCCTGCGCGGCGGCGCGCAGGCGGGGACAGGCGAGCCCTGCAGACAGCAGCAGCAGGGAGAGAAGGCGGCGACAGATCACGGGGGTGGGGGTGAATTATGCGACCGGCGATCGGGAGGGAAGTTCAATGACAACGTAAATTGGCGCAAAAGTCTCGAGGCCGGCCCATCAAGATTCCGGCCGGCGAAGGATTTATTCGGGCCGAACTGTCTGGATCCGCAATCCATGGGGGCCCGGCGCAGGGATATGGGGCATGACCCCGAGAACGGGTTTCATCGTCGTTTCAAATTTCTATCGGGGCGGGACCGGCATCCAATCCGCCGCTTAGCCCTTTATGGCTCCGGCAGCAATGCCCCGGACAATCTGACGCTGCAGAGCGACATAGACCAGAAGGATCGGGAGCGTGACCAGGATGATGCCTGCGAAGAGCATTCCGTATTCGCTGCGGTATTCCGCGGCGATTGAAAGATTGGCAAGCCCGAGCGGGAGGGTGCGTGCGGCGCCCGCCGTGTCGCCGTTCACCAGCATGAACGCATAGAAGTACTCCTTCCAGACACCGATGAACTGGAAGATGGCCACGGTCACGAGTCCCGGCCGCGCAAGCGGCAGGAGGACCCTCCAGAAGGCGGCAAACTCCCCGCACCCGTCGACCACCGCGGCTTCGTAGAGTGACCTAGGCAGGAGACGGAAGAAACCGGCGAGGACGAAGATCGCGAACGGGAGCCCGTTTGCGGTGTAAACCAGGATCAGGCCGGTCCGGGAATTGAGGAGCCCGAGCGAGCGAAGCTCGAAGAAAAGCGGGATCACGGAAAGCTGGGCGGGAATCGTCAGGCCCGCGACGATCAGGCCGAAGAGGATCCGTCCCGCCGGATGCGAGAAGCGGGCCAGGGCGTACGCCGCCATGGAACCGAGCGCCACGATGAGCACCACCGAGCTGCAGGTGACCACGACCGAATTGACGAAATAGTCCCCAAAGTGCGCGCCCCCCCACGCCCGGGCGAAGTTGTCCGTGTGGAGATGGGCGGGCTCGGGCAGCGCGAACGTGTCCCGGAAGATTGCGTCGTCGCCCTTCAGCGAGGAATACGCGACCCAGAGCATCGGGAAGACAAGCCACGCGGAATAGGCGAGGAGCGCGGCAAGCGCCACGGTCCTGGAAAAGAGCCGGCGGCCGCCGGTCGGCCTGGCCCCGGGGGTCATGTCTCGACCTCCTCGGCCCTGAAGCCTTTCAGCACCGCCGCGCTGCCCACGAGCACGAGCGCGAAGAGGATCACGGCAAGGGCCGCCGCGCGCCCGATGTCAAAGTCCTTGAACATGGTCGTGACGAGCTCCGTCCCGAGCGTGCTCACCGCCACGGAGGGGTCCTGCGAAGTGAGGAGCCAGACCATCTCAAAGGCGTTCAGGCCCCCGATCACGAGGAAAACAACCGAGATCGCCACGACCCCACGAATGAGCGGAAGCGTGATCCTGAAGAACTGCATCCAAGCCGGGGCGCCGTCGATCTCCGCGGCCTCGTAGAGTTGGGGATCAATGCCCTCCATCGCGGCCAGGTAGAGGATCAAGTTGAAGCCGCAGGCCATCCACACGTAGATCGGGATGAGCGCCGCGTAGAGATGGTCCTCCGAGAGCCATGGGTAGTCGGCGAACGACCTGAGCCAGTCCCAGTGAAGCAGGCCTCCAAGCCCTGAAAGGCCCGCGTTCACGAGGCCCCCGTGCGGCTGGTAAGCGTTCAGCCAGATGAGCGTCGCCGCGATCCCGCCGAGGAGGTTCGGAAAGAGGAGGATCATCCGGAACGCGCCCGCGCCCCAGACTCCGCGGTGGATCAGCATCGAGAAAAGGAGCGCCAGCGGCACCACCGCAAGGGCGGGCACCACCATCAGGTAAAGATTGTTGCCGAGCGCCGTCCAAAGCGCGTCGCCCTCGAACAGGAGCGACTTGAAGTTGTAGAGGCCGGCCCAAGTCCGCTGGCCGATCCCGTCCCAACGGGTGAAGGACCAGAGGAACGCCGCCAGGGCGGGCGCCACCATGAAGAATCCGTAGAGCCCGAGCGCGGGCCCGATGAAGCGCGCCCCCATCCCGAGGCGCAGCCGACCGAAGCCGTCGCCCACTCCCGGTGCGGCGGACCCGGCGCCGGCGGGTTTAAGCCTCCCGATCACAAGCCAGGCGCCTGCGGCGGCGAGCACGACGATCATCGCGGAGCCAGCCCACAGGTGCCGGTAGTCCACTCGGCCGGGATCGGCGAGGCGTTCGCGGTCCACCGCGGCCGCCGCCTCGAGGCGCAGCGAGAATTGCGCCGGCGAAGCCCGGCCCACCATGAGGCGCCGCGTCTCGTCCACCCTCGCCTGCCTGATGACGGGGGTCATCATCATGGTCTGCGGCATGTTGAACGAGTCCCTTGCCCGAGCGATCATCGCGGCCGTCTCCCGCATCCGCGCCGAATAGGCCGTTAGCGGCACGCCGCGCACGGCGACCGGTGCATCGGTCATGCGCACAAAGGCCTCGGCCCGGGCGCGGGACGTGAGAAACCTGAGGAAGTCGATCGTCGCCCCCTCCCGCACGGCGTCGCCGGTCTTGAAGACAAAGAAGCAGTCGCTGCTGGCCTGGATCGTCGACGGATCAGCCAGCCCCTCGGGAAACACCGGGAAATTCATGGTTCCCACCTCGAATCCCTCTGGGATCTTTCCGGCCATCTCGTTGAAGAACCACGACCCGGAAACCGTCATGGCCGCCCGGCCCTCGAGGAAATAGAGCTCCGCCCCCTGGGCCGTCTCGCCCTCCCACCCCGGCTGCGCGTCCTCACGGGTCACGCGGCCCAGGATACCCGCCGAGCGAACGACCCGCGGGTCCGCCCACGCACCGGGCGCAAGCTCGTTGACCGCACGCCAGCCGGCGGGCCCCGCCAGTCCGTGGAAGGCGGCGCGGAAAAACGCGTCGGCATAGAGCCAACGCGTCCCGGGCAGGCTGACCGGCGAGATCCCGCTGGCGCGGATCCTGTCGCAGAGCGCGAAGAACTCGTCCCACGTGCGCGGCTCCACCCAGCCGTGCTCCCTGAAAAGCGCCCGGTTGTAGAAGAGGCTCCAGCAGGAGTAGAGCATCGGCAGGCCGTAGACGCCCCCGTCGACCTTCCATGAGTCGAGCGAGCCGGGCTGGAAGGTGTCGCCCCACCGGGCGTCCCCCTCCCAGTTGGCGCCCCCGAGATAGGGGGAGAGGTCCACCATTTTCCCCGCCCGCACGAGGGTGCTCCAGAGGATGTAGGGCACCGACGCGGCGTCCGGAAGGTCCCCGTCGATGATCCGTATCCGCACCTGGTCCTGGATCCGGGGATTGCCGTAGACGTGCACCGAGACCCCGGGATTAAGGGCCTCAAACTGGCGGGCCGTGTCCTGGTAAAAGGCGATGCCGTATCCCCCCTCGAACACGGGCACGTCCAGCGCAATCCGTCGGGCGCCCAAAGCCGGCAGCACGGCCAGGGAGCCGACGGCGATCAGACGGGCAAGGGGCCGCAGAATCACTTTCGGAAGCCGGCCTTTCGGAGCGTGCGGTGGAGCTCGGCAACGTGCCTGGCGTCGCGCGTCTCGACCGTGCACATGACATGCGTCGCACTCACATCGGGCCCGCTGAAGGCCCGGTCGTGGTCGATCTGGTTGACGCTTGCGCCGCACGAGGCGATGACCCTGCAGAGTTCCGCCAAGCCGCCCGGGCGGTCGGAGATCCTGACCGTGAAGCGAGTGAGCCTGCCGTCGTGCACGAGCCCCTTCTCGATGACCCGTCCCAGGATCACAGGGTCGATGTTGCCGCCGCAGACGACAAGCGCGACGCGCTTGCCTTCCTGCCCGCCGATCCGGCCCGACATCATCGCGGCGAGCGGCACGGCCGCGGCGCCTTCGACGACCGTCTTCTCGAGCTCGAGCATCCTCAGGATCGCGAGCGAGATCCACTTCTCATCAACCTTCACTACGCCGTCGACGCGGCCGCGGATGAGCCCGAACGCGCGCTCGCCAACCGTGAGCGTCGCGAGTCCGTCCGCCAGCGTTGCATGGCGCGCGACGCGAACCGGGCGGCCCGCGCGCAGGGCCGCGGTGAGGTTGCCCGTGGCGACGCTCTCGACGGCGACCACCTTGACGCGGGGCCTGAGCGCCTTGACGGCGACGCAGATCCCGGCGAGGAGCCCGCCTCCGCCCACCGGACAGACAATCGTGTCGACATCGGGCACCTGCTGGAGGATCTCAAGCCCGAGCGTCCCCTGCCCCGCGATGATGTCGGGATCGTCGAAGCCGTGGATGTAGGAGAGCCCCTTCTCGGAGACCAGGCGCTCCGCCTCGGCCCGCGCCTCGGCGAAATCGGCGCCATGGAGCACGACATGGGCCCCGAGGCGCCGGCAGGTCGTTATCTTAATCAACGGGGCGAATTCCGGCATGACGACCGTCACCGGGATCCCGAGGAGCCTACCGTGGTAGGCCAGCCCAAGGGCATGGTTACCCGCCGAGGCCGCCACGACGCCCTTTGACTTGCCGGAGGCCGGAAGCTTCAGGAGCGCATTGCGGGCGCCCCTCTCCTTGAAGGATCCCGTCCGCTGGAAGTTGTCCAACTTGCATACGATTCGCGCCCCGGTGATCTCGCTCAGGGGTATAGATTCGGGGCAGGGTGTCAGGATGACGCCGCCGCGGATGCGGCGGTGCGCAGCCCTGATATCCGAGAGGTTTACAGGCTTTTCAGCCATTGTTTTGCAAGGAATAGCGTTGCGGGCCATCCGGACCGGTTTAGACCCCACGTGAACCGATGTATCAGGTTACCTTTTCAGAGCAAGCCATGCGGGAATTAAACAAGCTGGAGACGCTGGCTCAGCTCGAGGTGGTTGATCCCATAAGCAGCATCAAGTCCGCCGACCTAGAGCACCCGCGGGAGCCTCTCGGGCGCTTCCACCGGGAGGGCAGGTCCTTCTACCGCCTAAGGGCCGGGGACCACCGGTTCTATTTCGAGGTGAACGGCGACACCCTCCATGTGAACTACATCCTGCACAAGAATTCGCTCGAGGATTTCCTCCTTCGCAACAGGCTTCCCGTCTCGGAGCAGCAGCTTGTCGAGCAGCATTCGAAGTTCTGGAAATACCTGGAAAGCCTCACCAAATGATCTTCCACCGCCGCACAGAGGATCCGAGGGCGGACGCTGACTTGGCTTCCCGCGAGGACCCGTACAACGTCTCCCACGCCAGCCGCATCTACATCCTGCCGAACCTCATGACCGCCGGCAACCTGCTCTGCGGCTTCATGGCGGTCGTCAACTGCATCCACGCGCGTCTGGCGGGGTCGTCGGACGACGGCCTGTATCTCGCGGCCACGGCGAGCGAGCACTACCGCTACGCCGTCTACTTCATCTTCGGGGCCGCGATCTTCGACATGCTGGACGGGCGCCTGGCGAGGATGGGGGGCCGGGAGTCGCTCTTCGGGGCCGAGTTCGATTCGCTCGCCGACGTGGTGTCGTTCGGGATGGCGCCCGCCTTCCTGATGTTCTTCCTGGTCCTTTCGCCGTCCCAGGGGTTCCCGTGGTTCCGGGACATCGGCGGATTCGTCGGCTTTTTCTACCTTCTCTTCGCCGCGATGAGGCTGGCCCGCTTCAACGTCATCACCAATCCCCTGCTCCACCAGGGCCAGAAGGACTCGGGCAAGGACTTCATCGGGCTGCCGGTGCCCGCCGCCGCCATGACGGTCGCCTCCCTCGTCCTCTTCCTCCTCAAGCTCGCCGATTCGGACAAGTCGCTCAACCGGTTCGCGCTTGTGCTGCCCTTCCTGATGCTCCTGATCGCGTTCCTCATGATGAGCACGGTGCGTTACCCGAGCGGCAAGAAGGTCGACCTGCAGACGCAGACGCGGATAAGGACCTTCGTCTTCCTTGTCCTCGCCCTCGGACTCGTCGTGGTCTACAAGGAGATCGCCTTCATGGGCCTCTGCCTCGGCTACATTTTCTTCGGGCTCGTTCGGCACTGGAGGCGGCCGAAGCCCGGCCGAATCGCGAAGTGACCGGCGGCCCGTCCGGGTTGCGAGCAATGTGTCGGGAACGTGTCGGCGGATTCTCAGCAACCCCAAGCCTGCGAATAACCGCCCACTTGCCCACATCGCACCCTGAATTGCTCACGGGCTGGAAAACGGCCCCTATCGAGCGAAAACGGCCAGTTACTGGTGTTTCAGGCTCGTTATACGACTACTGCTATAATTCATTATTGAATCCACAGTCATTTGGACTTTGTTAGTTTGTCCCCGCTTCCCCGGGACCACGCCCCCGGAAACATGAAATTCAAGACCAACCGCGACCACTTTGCCAATGGCCTATCCCAGGTCCTAAACGTTGTCGGATCAAAGGCGACGATGCCGATCCTCAGCAACGTGCTGATCGAGGCCGAGAAGGACCAGCTGTCGCTCACCACAACGAACCTGGATCTCGGCATCCGCTGCAAGATCAAGGCGGAGGTCAAGGAGAGCGGTTCAGTGACGCTTCCGGTGAAGCGGCTCGCGAGCATCGTGCGGGAGCTTCCCAACTCCGACGTATCCGTCGACGCGTCTCCCAACCACCAGGTGAAGCTGTCGTCGGGCGGCTCGACGTTCCGCATCATGGGAATGGCAAAGGACGAGTTTCCCCCGCTACCGGAGTTTGGCGACGAGAAGGCGCACACGCTCCAGCAGGACGAGCTCGCCGCGATGCTGAAGAGCGTGGCCTATGCGCAGTCGCAGGACGAGACGCGCTACACGCTCAACGGCGTATACTTCAACTTCAAGGAGGGAAGCCTTTCGCTTGTCGCCACCGACGGACGCCGGCTGGCCCTCATCTCGAAGGAGATGGTCGTGCCCGCGGCCGGGACCGGCGCCATCATCCTGCCCGCCAAGACCGTCAGCGAGCTCGCCCGGATCCTCGACAAGGGCGACAAGGTGAAGATCAACTTCAATGACCGGCGCTGCGCTTTCCAGATCGGGACCGACAAGGACAGCAGCGGCCTGGTCGACAGCGTCTACCTATACTCGAAGGTCGTCGAGGGAAGCTACCCGAACTACCAGCAGGTCATTCCCAAGGAGACCCACCAGAGGATCAAGCTTGAGCGCGAGCTCCTGCTTCAGTGCGTCCACCGCGCGGCGCTGGTCTGCTCTGAGAAGTCCAATTCGGTGCGCATCAAGCTGACAAGCAACCTCCTTGAGATCACCGCGCAGAGCCCCGATTTCGGCGAGGCCCATGAATCGATGGCGATCGGCTACAGCGGCCCGGACCTCCAGGTCGCCTTCAATCCGGCCTTTGTGATCGATCCCCTGCGCGCCCTGACCAAGGACGAGGTGTTCTTGGAGTTGAAGGACGAGGTGAGCCCGGGGGTCTTCAAGACGCTCGACAATTTCATCTGCGTCATCATGCCGATGCGCCAGAGCTGAAGCCGGCCGGCGCAAGGCAGGTTTGCTATGGAGCTTAGGTACATCATCGTCGCTGCGATCCTGGTCTCGTTCGTCCTTGTCCACGTAAACCAGAGGCTCGCCTCCCCCGTCATCGCGATTGCCGACAGGTGGCTGCGCTGGATCATCTTCCCGATCGTCGGGGCCTGGCTCTGCCGGGATTTTGAGCTTATCGACCGGCCGATGTGGGTGATCGCCGTGGCTGGGTTTCTCGTCTGGTTCCTGGTCGAGACCCTCTACAACTGGCTGGCGATCGCGGCGCTCAGCGTGAGCCCGTTCCCGCTCTTCCCTCGCTACGTGCTCAACAGCAGCGGCGAGGAGTGGCCGGTCCAGCCCAGGTTTCTCAGGATCCGCGAATGGCTCCGCTCCCAGGGGCTTCGGCAGGTCCAGGCGCTCAAGGCGGAGGTCGGCGGCGACATCTACCTGCGGGTTTCGGTCTACCAGGACGAGGCGGCCCTCCTGCGTGTCCAGGTGACCTTCCTCCCCCAGAACAACGGCGCGATCGACGTCTGCTACTCGCTCACCTCGATGACGCTCGATGGCGCCCGCTACGTGACCGACAACCTCTACATCCCCTTCGGCGGATTTTACCCGGAGGATTGGTTTGTCGACAGGCGGCCGTGCTGCAGGTCGCTTCCGCGTCTCCTCTCTCTCCACCGAAAGCGGATCACCTCGGTCGGCAGGGCCCTCGTTCCGTTCACCGTGGAGCCGATGCTCGACCTGAACGACGCCCAGCGGGAGCTCGACCGGGTCAACACCGAGCTCGGCTTCCTGAACCCCCAGGGTGCGCGGGAGGACCACGGGAAGATCTCCAACGAGGGCCGCTACCGGGTCTGGAAGGAGATCTGGACGCTCAACTACCTGGGGAGGGCTGCCCGCTACGATTGATGGGCGGCGGAGGCCGCTGAGGCCAGCTGCCCGCAGCCGGCGGCGATGTCGATTCCCCGGCGCTGGCGCACCGTGCTCGGCAGGCCGTATTCGTGGGCAAGGATGTGCTGAAACCTCCGGGCCGCGTCGCTGCGCGACGCGGAGCCGCAATAGCCCGCGGTTGGGTTGAGCGGGATCAGGTTGACCTGGGCCGGGAGGGCGCCGATCAGCCTTCCCACGGCGTGGGCGTGGCTTTCCGTGTCGTTCTTCCCGTCTATCAGCGCCCACTCGAAGAAGATGCGCCGATCGAGCGCGGCGCAGAAGTGGCGGCAGGCGTCCATGAGCTCATCGAGCGGCCACCTTCGGGCGGCCGGCACCAGGGCGGCGCGCTCCTCCTGGGTCGCGGCGTGGAGCGACACCGCGAGGTGGATCGGGCTCGCTTCGTCGGCCATCCGCCGGATACCGGGGACGACCCCCACGGTGCTCAGCGTGATGCGCCCCGCGCCCAGGGCCATGCCGCTCGGGTCCCGGAGAATGTCGGCCGCCTTCATGACCGCGTCGTAATTGTGGAGGGGCTCGCCCATTCCCATGAACACGACGTTTCGCAGGCGGCCGTGCTCCGGTCCCCGCTTGAGGGAGCGGGCCACATGCACGACCTGCAGGACGATTTCCGCGGTGGTGAGGTGGCGCCGGTAGCCCATCTGGCCCGTGGCGCAGAAGACGCAGCCCATCGCGCAGCCGACCTGGCTGCTGACGCATGCGGTCACCCGTCCCGTGAACCGCATGAGGACCGTCTCGATCCGCTCGCCGTCCCCGAGCCCCAGAAGGTACTTGCGGGTGAACCCGTCGCCCGACTCGGTCTCGAGTGAAACGGGCAGCAGGCCGACACGTGTCTCGGTGCGGAGCCGGGCGCGGACGCGGGCCGGAAGGCCGTCGAGCCCGTCGACGGAGTCGGCGAGCCCAAGGTAGAGCTGGTTCCAGATCCGGGCAGCGTGGACGGGATTTAGCCCCCAGGATTCCACGAGTGCGCGGAGCTCGGCGAGGGTGAGTCCGTACAGGTCTGTCGCCTTGCAGGTCACTTGATGCCCAAATGAACGGGGCGGCGCCCTCGGGCGCAAGGTGGATTGCCTTTCTGGGTCGGCGCGGCAGGCTCTGTCCCGATGGATCTTGCCCGCAGATTCCTCGAATGCTTCATCCCCCTCTTCGTCACGATCGACCCGGTGGGGCTTGCGGCCATTTTCCTGGCGCTCGGCAGGGATGTGCCGGTCCTCAAGCGCAGGCGGATTGCCAACCAGGCGACCCTGACGGGCGGCATTGTCGCGCTCCTTTTCCTTTTTCTCGGCCGCAGCATCTTCATCGCGATCGGGATCGGCGAGGGGGACTTCCAGATCGCGGGCGGGCTCATCCTTTTCATCCTGGCGTCGCGCGAGCTGGTCCAGTCGGTCTCGCAGGAGAAGAGCAGCCTGCCCGACGACTTCGGCGTCGTGCCGCTTGGAATGCCGCTCATCGCCGGACCCGCGACCATCACGACGCTCCTGGTCATCTCCCAGTCCTTCGGCATCGTCATGACCTGCGTGGCGCTTGCGGCCAATCTGGCCCTGGTCGCGCTGGCCTTCGCCCAGAGCGAGCTCCTCGAGCGCAAGGTCGGACAGACGGGCCTGCGGGCCGTCTCCAAGATCATCGCGCTTCTCCTGGCGGCCATCGCGGTCCACATCGTCCGCCGCGGATTCGCCGCGCCCTAAAGGGGGCCTCAGCCCTCGAAGGTGGTCAGCAGGCCTGCGTAGATCTTGGCGCTGGCGACCAGGTCCCGGACCCGCGCCCGCTCGTCGACCGCATGGATGTCATCGCCGCCCGGGCCGTAGCCGAGCGTCGGGATCTTCAGGTGGTGGGCAAAGAAATGGATGTCGTTGAACCCCGTGGAGACATGGAACACGGCGGGCCCGCCGCGGACGGTCGAAACGCTCGACGCCATCGCCTTGAAAAACGGGTGGGTCGGCTTCGTGTAGCACGAGAAGTTCTCGGAGACCTTTGAAACCGTGATCCGGCAGCCCGGGATCCGCCTCGCGGCCGCCGCGAGGAATGCGCGCAGGTCCCTCTCGGCCTCCGCGTGGTCCTCCACCGCAAGGACGCGGCGGTCGATCGAGAACGAGGCGAACGCGGGAACCGTGTTGATCTTTGTCCCCTCGCCGCTCGAGAAGACCCCGCCCAGGTTGACCGTCGGGCGCATCGTCTTGCCCTCGGGCGTGAGGAACGTCGTGCGGGCTATCCTCCGCTTGTAGACCTCCATCTCGGCGACGAGCGCCGCCATCTTCTCAAACGCGTTGACGCCCTCCTCGGGCAGGGATCCGTGGGCTGCGCGCCCGTGGAGGCGCACCTCGAGCCAGAGCGTCCCGTTGTGCCCGCAGCATACCTCGTTGCCCTCCGCCCCCTCCATGACGACGGCGTAGTCCGGGTTGATCGGTGCGTTGTCCACGACCCAGTGGGTGCCGAGGACCGAATCCGTCTCCTCGTCGGCCGTGAACGAGACCTCGATGTTCATCTTCGGCATCGCGTTCGCCTGGCGAAGGGCGCCGAGCGCCGTGAGCAGGCTCGCGATCGAGCCCTTCATGTCGGCGGTCCCGCGGCCGTAGATCACGCCCTTCTCGACGGCCCCGCTGAACGGATCGCCGTGGCGCCAGGTCCCGGAGACGGGGACGACGTCATAATGGGCGTTGAAGTGGACGGTCTTGCGCGCGCCGGGCACCTTGAGCTTGCCGAGCACGTTGTAGCGCGGGTAGCCGCGCTGCGCCGGAGGCAGGGTGCTCCTCAGGAGCTTACCCGGTATGGGCAGCCGCCGGGCTGAAAGCCCCACCCTCGCGAGCTCGCGGGTGAGGTAGCCGGTCACGGCCTCATAATCGGCCCCCGGGGGGTTGACCGTGGGAAACCCCACGAGGCGCTTGAGGCGCCCAAGCAGGACGGGGGTGTTTTGGTCGATGATCGTGTTGATCCGGTCCATCGGGCCAGCATCGACAAACGGCCTTGCGAACGGAAGCCCGGAATGGCGTGCAAACGGCTGCGGCAATGTCTATCCCTTTGCCCATGAACGCCGAAGCGGCGAATCTGATATCCAAAATGGGCCTGGTCCCGCTTCCCCGCGAGGGGGGCTTTTTCTCGGTCTCATGGACAAGCCCGCGGAGCATGCCGGATGGGCGGGCGAGCGGGTCGGCGATCCTCTTTCTGATCACGGAGGCGGATTTTTCGGCGCTTCACCGGCTTCGGACCGACGAGCTGTGGCACTACCATGCCGGCGACCCCGCTGCGGTCGTCCAGATCGACCCCGGATCGCACGCTTTGGAGACGTCCGTCCTGGGGCCCGAGGTGGCCGGGACCCACCTTCCGACGGCCCTAGTCCCGGCGGGTTCCTGGCAGGGAGCGAGGCTCCACGCGGCCGGGACCCCCGGCTCGCGCGGCTGGACCCTGTTCAGCTGCACGCTTTCACCGGCCTGGGACGAAAGGGAGTTTGAGCTTGGGGAGCGCGACCCTCTCCTGCGCGAATTCCCGGAGCACGCCCGCCTGATCCTCGATCTGACCCGCTGAGGGGCCCGGGGCGGGCCCAGATGTTTTTGACTTGGTCACCCTGCGGGGACAGGGTGCACCGCAATGAGCCTAGCCGACCTAAGAAAGGACTATTCGCTCGCCGGCCTCTCGGAAAAGGACGTTGCGCGCGACCCCTTCCGCCAGTTCGAGAAATGGTTCCAGGAGGCTGAGGCTGCGAAGCTCGTCGAGCCCAACGCGGCGGTCCTCTCGACAGCAACCAAGGACGGACGGCCCTCCTCCCGGATGATCCTCCTGAAGGGCATCGACGGCCGCGGATTTGTTTTCTACACGAACTACAGCAGCCGCAAGGGCATGGAGCTCGAGTCCAACCCCCATGTCTCCTTCATGTTCCCCTGGGTCGCCCTGGAGCGCCAGGTGATCATCGAGGGAAGTGTGACGAAGGTGACGCGCGAGGAGAGCGAGGCCTACTTCCGCATCCGCCCGAGATCGAGCCAGCTTGCGGCCTGGGCCTCCTCGCAGAGCACGATCCTCTCGGGGCGGGAGGCGCTCGAGGACGCGATGAAGGCCGTCGAGAAGAAGTTTTCGGGCGTCGACGCCCCCCTTCCCCCGCACTGGGGGGGATTCCGCATCATCCCGGAGACGGTCGAGTTCTGGCAGGGCCGCCGCAGCCGCCTGCACGACCGGCTGCGCTACCGCCGCGAACCGAACGGATCGTGGGTCATCGAGCGCCTTTCCCCCTGAGGCGCGCTTCGTGCCCAGGCCGTTCATGATCTACCTGATGCGGCACGCCGACGCGGTCTCCGATGAAGTGGACCCCGTCCGGCCGCTGAGCGCAAAAGGGCGCGACCAGGTGGCGCGCGTCTGCAAGGCCGTGCAAAAGGCCGCGGCCTTCGATCCCGAGGAGATCTGGCACAGCCCCCTTGCGCGCTCCAGGGAGACGGCTGAGCTTCTGGCGCAGGGGCTCGCGCTCGGCGCCCGCCTCGTGCCGGCCGACGGCCTCAGGCCCGACGACGACCCCGCCCGGGTTGCGGGGCTCCTTGGCTCGGAGAAAAGGGACATCGCCATCGTCGGCCACGAGCCGCACCTCGGGCTTCTCGCCTCCCTCATGGTCCACGGACCGTCCCACCGGACGCTGCACTTCCCCTTTTCGAAGGGGGGCCTCCTCGCCCTGTCGAGGAAGGACGGGGCGTGGCAATCCGAATGGATCGTCCGCTCGCCATGAATCTCGAGGTCCTGCCGACCCGCACCGGCGGCGCGGCCGAAAACATGGCCACGGACTTCTTGCTCCTGCAGCGCTATCCCCGGGAGGGCGCCGTGCGCTACCGCCACTACGACTGGCGCTCCCCTTCCTTCACGTTCGGCTACAGCCAGAAGATCGCGTTTGTCCGGAGCCAGCTTCCCGCAGGGGAGCCCCTCGACCTGTGCAGGCGCCCGACCGGGGGCGGCGTCGTGGACCACCGCGACGACTGGACCTATTCGCTGGTGATACCGAGGGGCCATCCGTTCGAGGAGGCCCGCGCCACCCAGAGCTACAGGGCGATTCATGAAGCGCTCGCGGCGGCGCTGACCGAGGCAGGAGCTGCCGTTTCGCTGAAGCCCGTCGCCGACACGGCGCCTCCCGGCGAGCCGGGCGGGCCCGCAGGGGTGTGCTTCGAGCGGGCGGAGGTCTTCGATGTCGTCCATTCCGGAACCGGCGCCAAGATCGCGGGCGGGGCTCAGAAGCGGAACAAGCGCGGACTTCTCTTCCAGGGATCGATCTGGAGGCCGGCCGCCGGCGGCGCCGGCGTCGACTGGGAGGGCTTCGGGGAGGCGTTCATCCTGCGGCTCGCCGCGGCGCTCGGCGCGGGCGCGGCGCCGACGCCCTGGCCCGACTTCAACGAGGAGGAGCTCGGGGGCCTCATCGAGCAGTATTCGTCGCCGGACTGGATGGAATTCCGCTGAGCGGGCCGCCGGGGCCCGTTCAGCGCTTGAGTCCGAGGCCCCGCGGGGGTTGGTTGGACCCCTATGGCGCGGCACACCGACACGATCGCGGCCCTGGCGACCCCGGTGGGGACCTCGGCGCTTGCGGTACTTCGTATCAGTGGTCCAGATACAAATGGGATTGCCGCCCGGGCGCTCGGCTCCCCTCCCCCGCCCCGGGTCGCGACCCACGGAGACTATGTTGACCTCGGCGGATCCGTGGTCGACGACGTGGTTGCGACGCTCTTCGCCGCGCCGAACTCCTACACCGGCGAGGACGCGCTCGAGATCTGCTGCCACGGCAGCCCCTTCATTGCGCAGAAGATACTTGCCGACCTCCTGGCCCGCGGGTGCCGGCCGGCCGGGCCCGGGGAATTCACGCAGCGTGCGTTCCTGAACGGCCGGATGGACCTGAGCCAGGCGGAGGCGGTCATGGACCTGATCAACGCCCGAAGCGACCGGGCGCTTGCTGCGGCGCGGCAGGTGCTTCGCGGCGCGCTCGGCCGGCACATGTCGGGGCTCGTCGACGGCGTGCTCTGGGCCCTCGCGACGGTCGAGGCCCATATCGATTTTCCCGACGAGGATCTTCCGCCCGAGGATCGCAGGCTCCTCGCCGGGCGCGTGCGCGAGGTGCTTGACGGGGCGGAGCGGCTTCTTGCCACGGAGCGGACCGGCACGCTTCTCCGCGAGGGGATAGTCACGGTGATCCTGGGTGAGACCAACGCGGGGAAGAGCTCGCTCCTGAACCGGTTGGTGGGAAGCGAGCGGGCCATCGTGAGCCCGGAGCCCGGCACGACGCGGGATTTCATCGAGGAGCGCGTGAACGTGGGGCCCCACGGACTGCGCCTGGTCGATACGGCGGGCCTCAACCCGGCGGCGAAGGGGCTGGAGACGCTCGGGATAAGGAAGACGCTCGAGCGGGCCGGGCACGCGGACCTCTTCATCCTTGTTCTTGACGCCACCCGCCCCACCCCGCAGCTGGACGGGGAGATCCGGTCGCGTATCAATTCCTCAAATACGCTGGTGGCGCTCAACAAGACCGACCTCCTGGCGGACCCGGGAATGCCGGCGGCGGTGGCGCCCGCCGGATTCACGGCGGTCCCGGTCTGCGCGGTGAGCGGCGAAGGGGTGCCCTTGCTCCTGGCCGAGATCGGGCGCCTGGCCGGCGGACTGCAGCAGACCGTCGGCGAGGAGCAGATTGCGATCAACGTGCGCCACGCGCATTATCTCGCCGAGGCGCGGACGTGCCTTGCGGCGGCGCTCGCAAAGATCACGGACGAGGGACCGACGGAGCTCGTCGCGAGCGACCTTCGCGGAGCCCTGGATGCCTTTGGCGAGATCTCCGGCAAGGTGGACAATGAGCGGATGCTCGATCAATTGTTCGCTTCGTTCTGTATTGGGAAGTGACGGGTCTGGTTCCGCTTCGGCGGGTATGATTCGTCGCGGACCCGGGCTGGGACGTTGCCTAACTAATTGTATATCAATAATAAACATTATGACGTGATCGTGTGCGGCGCTGGACACGCGGGTGTGGAAGCGGCGCTCGCCGCGGCGCGCTCCGGGGCCTCTACCCTGCTCCTCACGGGCAACATCGACACCGTCGCCCAGATGAGCTGTAACCCGGCCATCGGGGGTCAGGCCAAGGGCCAGATCGTTAGGGAGATCGACGCACTTGGCGGTGAGATGGCGATCAATACCGATGTTACTGGGATTCAGTTCCGGCTGCTGAACGAATCGAAGGGTCCCGCCGTCCAATCTCCGCGCGCCCAATGCGACAAGAAGGCCTACCAGTTCCGCGTGAAGCATACCTTGGAGCTCCAGCCAAACCTGGCGCTCTTTCAGGCCACGGTGACGGGTTTGGTTTTCGAAGAGAGCCGTGTGACGGGATGCCAGACGAATTTGGATATCGAGTTCAGGGGTACTTGCGTTGTGGTCACAACCGGAACCTTCCTCCGGGGGCTGATGCACATCGGCCAGAACAAGAATGAGGGAGGACGCCTGGGCGATTTTAGTTCTAAGACATTGTCGTCCAGCCTGATGGAGATTGGGATCGAACTCAGGCGCCTGAAGACGGGTACGCCGCCGAGAGTTCTGGGCCGAAGCATCGATTTTCAGAAGATGCAGGAGCAAAAGGGCGACCTCCAGCCTACCCTATTTGCCTTTCACGATACCCGCGATCCCGAGGATTTGTTCCACGTGGAACATTCCGGGGAACGACGTCTCGGATGGCCGCCGGGCACCGAACAGGTGTCATGCTGGATGACGCACACGACCGACCTGACGGCGCAGATCGTCCGGTCAAATCTGCACAAGTCGGCGATGTATAATGGCGAGATTGAAGGCATCGGTCCCAGGTACTGCCCGAGCATCGAAGATAAATTTGTCCGTTTTGCCGACAAGCCCCGACACCTGCTGTTCCTGGAACCCGAAGGCCGCACGACCAACGAATACTACATCAACGGACTTTCGACGTCATTGCCCTTCGATGTGCAGATCAACCTGGTCCATAGCATACCGGGTCTCGAACAGGCCGAATTGCTGCGACCGGCTTATGCGGTCGAATATGACTTTGCGCCCCCCACTCAGCTCTATCCGTCGCTGGAATCCAAACGGGTCGAAAATCTTTTTTTGGCGGGACAGATTAATGGGACATCGGGATACGAAGAAGCGGCAGGCCAGGGGCTCGTCGCCGGGGTCAACGCCGCCCACAAGGCTAGGGGAGGGCCTCCCCTCATTTTGGGGCGGCATGAGTCCTATATTGGGGTGTTGATCGATGATCTGGTGACAAAGGGTACTGATGAACCCTACCGAATGTTTACGAGCAGGGCGGAGCATCGCCTGCTTCTTAATCACGGAAGCGCGGAGCTCCGGCTAGCGCACCACGCCGATTTTCATAACCTGATAAGTAAGAGTCGCTTGGAACGCATCAAGGACAAAGCGGCGCGCATTTCGGAGTGGACCCGTTTTCTTGAAGTAAACCGCTATCATGGAGCAAGTTGGGCGAGCCATATTCGGAAGACAGGGCAGGGGAGTCCCCTGCCGGAGGACTTTGTGAGGGAGAGCTCCCAGGTGCGCGATGAGGTGTTGTACCGCATTGTCTATCAAGGCTATCTGGAGAGGGAATTACGGCAGGTCGAACGCCTGCGCTACGTCGAGAGGATCCGGATTCCGCCGACGTTCGACTACCTTTCAATTCCGGGACTGCGCAGGGAGAGTGCGATAAAACTCTCTCAGATAAAACCCCTTACACTTGGCCAGGCGAGCCGCATGAGCGGCGTGAATCCGACGGACATCAGCCTCCTGATGGTGGCGATCGAGTCCGGAAGGGAAGGGGACCCGGGGTCTTGAGCACCGACCGCTTAACGACGCGGACTTCGGTGATCCGCGAGCGCAGGGACGCCCTTCGCGAGATTCTCGGAAGGATCATCGGGCCGGAGTCCCGCTTCGTCTGGGAAATTGGAAGCGGCCACGGCCATTTCCTTGCGGCCTATGCCAAGTCCCATCCGGGGGAGGTGTGCGTCGGCATCGACATCGCCTCCGACCGGGTCGCGCGGGCCGATCGCAAGCGCGAGCGAGCGCTCCTGGGCAATCTCCACTTCATCCGGGCCGACGCGGAGGACTTCCTTGCCTCGATGCCCGACGGCGCCCGGTTCACGGCGGTCTTCATTCTCTTCCCGGACCCGTGGCCCAAGCGCCGGCACCACAAGAATCGGGTCATCAACCCCGGGTTCCTAACGGCCGCCGCGGCGGCGGCGCTTCCGGGGGCCGGTTTGTATTTCAGGACGGACCACGAGCCGTATTTCCGCGAGACCGAGGCCGCGATCCGAGGGCATGCGGATTGGGCCGTGGCCGCCGCGGCCGCGTGGCCCTTTGAGGAGCCGACGGTGTTTCAGAAACGCGCAGAGAGGCATTTTTCCCTCGAGGCGAAGCGCTGTTGACCCGGGAGGCGAGCATGAGGACTGACTCCGCGACCCCGGCCCTCGGCGGCTCCCGTCTCCGGGATCACGCGTGCGTACCGCCCGGGGTGAATGTATTGAAATTGTGGATACATGTGGGGCGGGGCGCCGCAAGCCCGGCGCCGGCCGTCCGGTCGCGCGCGCCGCGCCCGGCGACTTTGCGCCGTGAAATCGGCGCGCCCCGGCCATGAGTCCGGGCGCTGGCTCGAAAGACGAAGCCCGGGGGCTCGGTCTCGGCATCCTGGGGGTCCTCGGCTTCAGCCTCACGCTGCCGATGACCCGTCTGGCGGTGTCGGAGCTCAACCCGATCTTTGTAAGCCTTGGGAGGTCGCTGATCTCCGCGGCGCTTGCGGCAGGCGTGCTCCTGTGGAAGAGGGATTCGTTTCCGGGTGCCAGGTACCTGCCGAGCCTTCTTGTCGTCGCGCTCGGCGTGGTCGTCGGCTTCCCGGTCTTCACGACCCTGGCGATGCGCGAGGTCCCGGCTTCGCACGGCGCGGTGGTCACGGGGATCCTGCCGCTCGGCACCGCGCTTTTCGGAGCGCTCAGGGCCCGTGAGCGGCCGTCCGCCGGGTTCTGGCTGGCGGCATCGGCCGGGACCGCGACCATCGTCGCCTATGCCGTCATCCAGAGCGGCCTAAGGCCGACCGAAGCCGATATGCTGCTGGTTGCGGCGGTGGCCACCTGCTCGGCGGGCTATGCCGAGGGCGGCCGCCTCTCCCGCGAGCTGGGCGGATTGCGCGTCATATCGTGGGCGCTCCTGCTGGCCTCGCCCTTGCTCGCGATTCCGGTCGCCGTCGTGATTTCGGCTCACGGGGCGCACGCGTCCGCCCACGTCTGGGCGGCCTTCGCCTATATGGGCGTCATCAGCATGTTCCTGGCCTTCTGGGCCTGGTACGAGGGCCTGGCAATGGGCGGCGTGGCCCGCGTGAGCCCGGTGCAGCTGTTGCAACCGTTCCTCACGATTGGCGCATCGTGGTTGATTCTGGGCGAAAGGATCACACCGTTGACGATTGTCGCGGCGTTGATCGTCGTTGCCACCGTGGCCATTGGCAGACGCGCACCCATCGCGCGTCAGCCATGAATTCCTCGCCGAAGCCGTCAAGGACCGCATTTATCCTGGCGTTTGCCGCCATCTACCTGATCTGGGGGAGCACCTACCTCGGGATCCGGGTGGCCGTCAGGACGATGCCGCCGTTCCTCATGGCCGGAATGAGGTTCGCCGTGGCCGGTTCCCTCATTTTTGGCTACCTGAAGCTTAAGGGCGCCGCCTGGCCGAGCGCGAGGCAGTGGAGGGACCAGGCGGTGATCGGGATTTTCCTGCTCCTTGGGGGAAACGGCGTCGTTTCATGGGCGGAGCAGGTGGTCCCTTCGGGCATCACCTGCCTCATTCTCGGCGCCTCGCCGCTCCTCGTGGTGCTCATGGATTGGGTGCGGCCGGGCGGCAACCGGCCCACGGCGGGCCTCCTGATAGGCGTGGCGGTCGGAATCAGCGGGATCGTGCTGCTCCTTGGGCCCAGCTCGATTCCGGCGGGCTCCAGGCCTCCCCTGTTCGGGGTTGCCGCGCTTTTCCTTTCGAGCGCCAGCTGGTGGATCGGATCCTTCTACAGCAAGCATCTCCATTCGCGAACCCCCTTGATGATGGCCTCGTCCATGCAAATGCTGTGTGGCTGCATTTCGATGTTGCTGGTGGGCTTGATATTAGGGGAGGGGAGCGCCCTGCGCCTGACCTCGATTAGCGCAAGTTCCTGGACCGCGTTCGGATACCTGGTCGTTGCCGGATCGATTGTCGCCTTTCCCGTCTATGTGTGGCTCCTTGAGCACAGTACGCCGGCCCTGGTTTCGACCTATGCCTACGTCAATCCGGTCGTGGCCGTTTTCCTCGGATGGGCGATTCTTGGCGAGCCCCTGAATTTTCGCATCCTATTGGCGGCCATCGTCATCATCGGTGCGGTCGCCATCATCTCGATAGGCCGGGCCCGGACCGTGGAGTAGCCTTTATGGCGGCATTACGATCGGTCCTACCGTGGATTTTTAGGTTTCAGTTGTTGACGGAGCAAGGGCGCAACCCCTACGACTTATCGTTTCAGGATCCCCAGCTGCCTTCCCGAACCATGCCCCGAGTCTCCAAGCTCGCACTGATTTTTGCGTCCCTTTTGATTGGGAATCCTGTGTTTGCGTCCGGAGGCGCGGGCCTTGAAACCGCGGCTAGGGCGATCTTCAGGGTCGGCCCGCTCCCGGTGACCAACAGCATGGTGACGAGCTGGGTTGTTGCGCTCGCATTGATCATTGCGATCCGCCTCGCGATCCGGCGCAGGGCGCTCGTCCCCGGACGAGCCCAGGCGGTCGTCGAGAGCCTGGTCCAGTGGGCCCTTGACCTGACCTCCCCCATCGTCGGCAGCAAGGTCGCGCGGCCCGCGTTTCCGCTCCTGATCGCGCTTTTTACGTTCATTTTGATCCAGAACTGGAGCGGGCTTTTCCCGGGAGTCGGCACCCTCTACATGAGGGACCATGCTACGGGGGAATGGATGGAGCTCATCCGTCCCGGCAACGCAGACCTCAATGCCACGGGGGCGCTGGCTGCCGTGGCGATCTGCGGATGGCTCTACTTCATCCTGCGCTATGCCGGGCCGGTCTTCGTCCTGAAGGACATCTTCGGCAACAAGGCAGACAAGAAGGAGACCCCCGCCGTCATCTATTACCCGCTTTTCGTCATCTTCTTCCTCGCGGGCCTGATCGAGGTCATATCGATCGCCTTCCGCCCAATCTCCCTCTCGTTCCGACTCTTCGGCAACATCTTCGGCGGCGAGAACCTGATGCACGCGATGAGCGGGATCGAGAAGTGGGGCCTGCCGGCGCCGTTTTACTTCCTCGAGCTCCTGATCGGCTTTGTGCAGGCGTTCGTCTTCATGCTCCTTGTGGCCGTGTACATCGGCCTCATCTGCAATCACGGCGACGACCACTCCGAGGAGGCCGGCCACCATTGAATCAACCCTTTCCCGGCGGGACCGTGCCAAGCGTGCGGGCGCCGGCAAACCACCAACAAAAAAGCACACATCACCATGATCCAAGTAATTGCTGAAATGACAGGAAGCATCCAGGGCGGTCTCGGCTGCCTCGGAGCCGCCATCGGCGTGGGACTCGTCGGCTTCAAGGCCGCCGAGGCGGTCGGCCGCAACCCGGGCGCCGCGACGAAGATCCTCGTCCAGGCCATCATCGGCATGGCCCTCGCGGAGGCGGTCGCGTTCTACGCGCTCTTCCTCGGCAAGTAACCCGACCCGAACATTCCGGGCCCGCGCACGCCGCGGGCCCGGCCCCTTTCACAGAAACGCAACAACGCCATGCTCTCCCACCTGATCACCCTTGCTGAGACCGCGGCCCCGGCGGCCCAAGCCGAGGCCCCGTCCGGCATCACGAAGATCGTGCAGGACTTCGGCTTAAGCTGGCCGTTCTTCCTGGCGCAGGTGCTCAACTTCCTGATCGTCGCCTTCATCCTCTGGAAGTTCGCGTTCAAACCGGTGCTCGCGACGCTCGACGAGCGCCAGCAGAAGATCGCATCGGGCCTGAAATACGCGGAGGAGATGAAGTCCAAGCTCGAGGCCGTGCAGGAGGAGAGCGTCGCCAGCTCGAAGCGCTCCCAGGCGGAGGCGTCAAAGGTCATCGACGAGGCGCGCAAGGCGGCGAAGGAATTCCTCGACAAGCAGACCCAGGAGGCCTCGGTCAAGGCCGGCGAGATTCTCGCCAAGGCCCAGCAGGTCATCGAGCTCGAGAAGAAGAAGATGCTTGGCGAGGCGCGCACCGAGATCGCCCGCCTGGTCGTGGAGACGACGCAGCGCGTCCTCTCGAAGGAGCTCTCCGAGGCCGACCGCAGCCGCTACAACGAGTCCGCAGCCAAGGAGCTGACGAGCCTCTGAGGTGATTTGACCGCCCCGCCCCCGAAGCATGGCCTCCCACGCAAAGAACGCCCAGAAGTTCGCCCGGCTGCTCTTCAAGCTGAGCGTTGTTGACGGGGCCGTTTCGGCCGACCGCGTCGCAGGCGCGATCGAATACGTCGAGAAGCACAACCTTGCGAATCCGGTCATGGTCCTGAAAGCGTACCACCGCCTCGTGGAGACCGAGCTCGCGAAGAGCCTGGCGGTCGTCGAGCACGCGGGAGCGATCCAGGAGGCCACGCTTGCGGCCATCGCGTCCGCGATGACGCGCAAGTACGGCCGGACCGTCACGGCGACCTCCAAGCCGAATCCGGGGCTCCTCGCCGGCCTGCGCGTGCAGGTGGGCGACGACATCTACGAATCATCGGTCAGGGGCCAGCTGGCCACCCTCGCCTCGTCCGTCTGACCCGGACCGAACCCTTTCAAAACCCGCCTCCCTAATCCCGATTATCGCTCCATGAGCACCGTCCTCGAACAAATCGAACAGCAGATCGCCAAGCTCTCCAACAAGGCGGTCAAGAAGAACACAGGCAACATCCGCACGGTCGCGGACGGTGTCGCGAAGATCGACGGCCTCTCGGACGTGATGTACAACGAGATGGTGCAGTTCCCGGGCGGGGCGATCGGCATCGCGCTCAACCTGGAGGAGGACGAGGTCGGATGCGTCATCCTGGGCGACGTCTCCCAGCTGAAGGAGGGCGACGAGGTCACGACGACCGGCAGGCTCCTCAGCGTCCCGGTCGGAAAGGCGCTGCTCGGCCGCACGGTTGACGCGCTCGGCAACCCCGTCGACGGCAAGGGGCCGATCGACGCCAAGGAGACCTTCCCCGTCGAGCGGATCGCCCCGGGCGTCATCGTCCGCAAGTCCGTCTCCCAGCCGCTGCTGACGGGAATCATGGCGATCGACTCGATGATCCCGATCGGGCGCGGGCAGCGCGAGCTGATCATCGGCGACCGCGGCACCGGCAAGACGACCATCACGATCGACACGATCATCAACCAGGCGAAGATCAACAAGGTCGGGCTTGCCTCGGGGGACAAGAACTTCAGGCCCGTGTATTCGATCTACGTGGCGGTCGGCCAGAAGAACTCGAACATCGTCCGCACGATCTCGGCGCTCGAGGCCGCCGGTGCGCTCGAGTTCACGATCATTGTCGCGGCCCCCGCGGCCGACAACGCGGCCAACCAGTACATCGCCCCGTATGCCGGGGCCGCCATGGGAGAATGGTTCATGGAGAACGGCATGGACGCCCTGATCGTCTACGACGACCTCTCCAAGCACGCCGTCGCCTACCGCCAGATTTCGCTGATCCTGAAGCGCCCCTCGGGGCGCGAGGCGTACCCGGGTGACGTGTTCTACCTCCACAGCCGCCTTCTCGAGCGCGCGGCCCGGCTCGAGGGGAAGGGATCGCTCACGGCGCTCCCCATCATCGAGACCCTGGCGGGCGACGTGTCGGCCTACATCCCGACGAACGTCATCTCGATCACGGACGGGCAGATCTTCCTCGAGACGGACCTCTTCAACCAGGGCATCCGGCCCGCCGTATCGGTCGGACTCTCGGTTTCGCGCGTCGGCTCGGCCGCCCAGATCAAGGCCACCAAGCAGGTCGGCGGGAAGCTGAAGGGCGAGCTCGCCCAGTTCCGCGAACTCGCAGCCTTCGCGCAGTTCGGCTCCGATCTCGATGCGAAGACCAAGGCGCAGCTCGACCGCGGCGGACGCATCGTCGAGCTGTTCAAGCAGCCGGCTTTTTCGCCGCAGCCGATCGAGCTTCAGGTCGCGGTCCTCTTCGCCATGCAGAAGGGCTACTTCGAGCCGGTCGACCTGAAGAAGGTCGTCGAGGCGTCGTCGTCCCTGAAGACGTTCTTCACCACCCGAAAGGATGCGCTCCTGGCGGAGGTCCGCACGAAGGGCGCCCTCGACAAGGACCTGGAGGCGAAGCTCCTCGCGGCCTGCGAGGAATGGAAGTCCTCGTTCTCGGCCTGATCCACGACCCCAGCCCTGAGGAAGATTTAAGATGGCCAACACACGCGACATCCGCCGGCGCATCAAGTCGGTCAAGAACACCCGCCAGATCACCAAGGCGATGGAGCTTGTCGCGGCGTCGAAGATGAAGAAGGCGCAGCAGACCGCCCTCGCAGGGGGCCCGTATGCGGACCTTCTGGCGAACGTCCTCGCGGCGCTTTCGAACGGGGTGGAGGATTCCGCGCATCCCTTCCTCGTGAGGCGGGACGTGAAGACGCGCGGGGTGCTCCTGATCACGACGGACAAGGGCCTGTGCGGTCCCTTGAACGCGAACCTCTTCAAGCTCGTCGTCGACATCCGCGAGCCCGTGAAATTCTACTCGATCGGCCGCAAGGGAACCCAGTTCCTGGCGCGGACGAAGAGGGCGATGGTCGCGGACTTCCTGGTCCACGACCGCGTTCCGTTCAGCGAGGTCAGGGTCGCCGCCCAGTTCATGGTCAAGCAGTACCTGGACGGCGAGATCGACACGATCGAGGCGATCTACCCGCGGTTCAAAAACACCCTTGTCCAGTACCCCGAGACGCGCCCCATCCTGCCGCTGCGCAACCTGAAGGAGTTCCTTGCGCGGTTGCGCGGCGCCCCCGGGGCGACCCCGAACCCCCCTGAGGACGACCGGGAGATCCTTTTCGAGCCCAGCGCGAAGCAGGTGCTGAACGCGCTCCTGCCGTTCTACGTCGAGCACGAGATCCACCAGATAGCGCTGTCGGCGAAGGCGTCGGAGCACAGCGCGCGGATGGTCGCCATGAAGGCGGCCAACGACAACGCCACCGAGCTCCTGGGCCACCTGACGCTCCAGTACAACAAGGCGCGCCAGGCCGCCATCACCCAGGAGATCGTCGAGATCGCCGCCGCCCAGTTCAACGCCGCCTAGGCCGCATCCCTTTCATAGAAAAACCCATCCGTCCTTCGACACCATGAACACAGGAAAAATCGTCCAAGTGATCGGCCCCGTGGTCGACGTCCAATTCGCCGAACACGCCATTCCGCCGATCTACCAGGCGCTCACGATCGACTTCGAGGTGTCGGGCAAGAAGGAGCACCTCACCCTCGAGATCCAGCAGCACCTCGGCGGCGGGGTCGCGCGCGCCATCGCGATGTCCTCGGTCGAGGGCCTGAAGCGGGGCATGGCGGTCAATGACTCGGGCGGACCGATCTCGGTTCCGGTCGGCGACGGCGTCCTCGGGCGCATCTTCAACGTCACCGGGGACCCGGTCGACGGCAAGGGGGCGGTCAAGTTTGAGAAGAGGTACCCGATCCATAGGCCGGCCCCCGCGCTCGTGGACCAGGACACCAAGGCCCAGATCCTTGAGACGGGCATCAAGGTCATCGACCTCATCTGCCCCTTCATCAAGGGCGGCAAGGCGGGCGCCTTCGGCGGCGCGGGCGTCGGCAAGACGGTCGTCATCCTGGAGCTCATCAACAACATCGCCAAGGCCCACGGCGGTTTCTCGGTGTTCGGCGGCGTCGGCGAGCGCTCGCGCGAGGGCAACGACCTTTACCACGAGATGTCGGAAGCCGGCGTCATCGACCAGAAGGACCTGTCGAAGTCCAAGGTGGCGCTCGTGTACGGGCAGATGAACGAGCCTCCGGGCGCGCGCATGCGCGTCGCCCTCTCGGCCCTCGCGATGACCGAGTATTTCCGCGACGAGAAGAACCAGGACGTGCTCCTCTTCATCGACAACATATTCAGGTTCTCGCAGGCAGGCTCCGAGGTGTCCGCGCTCCTCGGCCGCTCGCCGTCGGCCGTCGGCTACCAGCCGACGCTCGCCAACGAGATGGGAGTCCTCCAGGAGCGGATCACGTCGACGAACAAGGGTTCGATCACCTCGGTCCAGGCGGTGTATGTGCCGGCGGACGATCTGACCGACCCGGCCCCGGCGAACACCTTTGCCCACCTTGACTCGACGATCGTCCTTGAGCGTTCGATCGCGGAACTGGGCATCTACCCGGCCGTCGACCCGCTCGCTTCCGTCTCGAAGGCGCTCGAGATCTCCATCGTCGGCGAGGAGCACTACTTCGTCGCCCGCGAGCTCCAGCGCGTCCTCCAGCGCTACAAGGACCTCCAGGACATCATTGCGATCCTCGGCCTCGACGAGCTTTCGCCCGAGGACAAGCTCACCGTCTACCGCGCGCGCAAGATCCAGCGCTTCCTTTCCCAGCCGTTCTCGGTGGCGGAGGTGTTCACGGGCGCGCCGGGCAAGTACGTCCCCGTGAAGGAGACCGTGCGCGGATTCAAGATGATCCTCGACGGGCAGCTCGACGATGTGCCGGAGGGCGACTTCTACATGAAGGGCGGGATCGAAGAGGTCATCGCCGCCGGCAAGAAATAACCCGATGTCCCTCATCCTCGAGATCGTCACGCCTGAGGCCCGCGTCTACTCCGAAACGGTGGACACGGTCGTCATTCCGACTGTCGAGGGCGAGGTCGGCATTCTTCCGGGGCACATCCCGCTGGTCACCCAGGTGGACGCGGGCGAACTCCGGGCCACCAAGGGGGGCGTCACGCAGCTTCTCGTCGTGGGCGGGGGCTTCGCGCAGGTGACGGGGGAGAAGGTCTCCATCCTGGCGAACAGCGCTATCTCCGAGGAGAAGATCGATGCGGACGCCGCGGAGAACGCCATGAAACGCGCTCAGGAGGCGCTCAGCGGCACCCAAACGCTGGATGCCGCGGAGGTGGAACGCCTCGAGGGACTGGTCCGGTTCGCGGTGGCCCAGCTCGGAGTGGCGGCCCGGCGGCGCAAATAGGCGGACTGAGCCGGAATTTCCGGTGCGGGCCTCGATTTCCCGCAGGAATCGCAGCTCCCCGAAAAAGGGCGTTTTGTGGTCATTTTTTGCTCTTTTATGGGCAAAAACAGGCCTTTTCGGCCAAAAATGATGCAATTCTGAGAATTGCCGGGTAGCTGTTCGGGATAGCAAGAGGTCGAATATGCAAGAATTTCTTGAAACTGAGTCTCAGTTCCCACACATTTCGGATGCGATGACTGCGAAGCCCATCAGCTCCCCGTTTCCCCTGTGCCAGTTGCCGGTGCGCGCGACCGGGCGGGTCTGCAAGCTGAAGGGCGATTCCGAATTCTGCCAGCGGGTTCGCGAGATGGGTTTCGGTGAATCGACCTATGTGACCAAGGTTTCGGGCAACCGCACGATCCTCTGCCAGGTGAACGGCACCCGGATCGCCCTCAGTCACGGTGCGGCGAGCCAGATCCTTGTCGAGCGGACGGGCTCCCGCTGAGGGTGAGGGAGAACCCATGGCGGCGCTGGTAAAGCTGTCCGAGCTCCCGGTCGGCGCGTCCGCCACGGTCCGCAGCTTCCCGAAGAACGGATCCGCGACGGTCCGACTCCGCGAGATGGGGCTCCTTGTTGGCACCCCGATCACCCTCGTCCGGTGCGCGCCGTTCGGCGACCCGATCGAGATCAAGGTGCGCGGCTACCACCTGACCCTGCGCAAGAGCGAGGCTGCCGATGTGATCGTGGAGCCCGCGCAGCCATGACCGCCGCATCCAAGGCGCCCATCTATGCGCTCGTGGGCAATCCCAACTGCGGCAAGAGCACGCTTTTCAACGCCCTCACGGGCCTCAAGCAGAAGGTCGGCAACTATCCGGGTGTCACCGTCGAGAAAAAGATCGGCACCTCGTATTCGCAGCATGGCCAGCCGATAACGGTGATCGACCTGCCGGGGGCCTATTCCCTGGCGGCGCGCTCCCCGGACGAGGCGGTCACGCGCGACGTCCTTCTCGGACGGCGGGCGGACACGCCCCAGCCGGACCGAATCCTCTGCATCGTCGACGCGACCAACCTCGAGCGGAATCTCTACCTCGTGCACCAGGTGCTCGATCTCGGAAGGCCCGTTATCGTGGTGCTCAACATGATGGATCTCGCGGTCCAGTCCGGCCTTGTGATCCGCGCCGCGCGCCTGGAGCAGATGCTTGGGATCCCGGTCATCCCGTGCGAGGCGGTGAACGGCAAGGGGCTTATCGAGCTCAAGCTTGCGATGAGCAGGCCCGACCCGCCGCTCTCGCGCCACGCCTGGAACATTCCGGCGGCCATATCCTCCGCGGTCGCGGAGCTCCAGGCATCGCTTGTCGCCAACGGCGGGAAGGCCCCGCTGATCGCGCGGGCCGAGGCGCTTCTCCTCCTCACGGACCAGGATTCCGTGCGGGTGTCGGGTTCGGCGCCGCTCGACCGGCGCACCGAGGAGATCCTCCGCACCTGGCAGAGGCGCTGGGAGGCCGAGGGCATGGACTGGGCCGGCACCCTCGTGAACTCCCGATACGACGTGATCGGCCAATTGGCCTCCGAGGTGGTCCAGGCCGCGCACGGGTCGGCGCCGACCACGAGCGACCGGATTGACGCCGTCGTCACCCATCCCGTCTGGGGCTGGATCGTGCTCGCGGGGGTGATGACGCTCCTCTTTGTCAGCATCTTCTCCTTCGCCCAGGCCCCGATGGACTGGATCGGGGGCCGCACCACGGCGCTGGCGAACTGGGCCAAGACGGTCATGCCCGAGGGGGACCTGCGCAACCTGCTCACGGACGGCGTTATCGGAGGCGTGGGAACCATCATCACCTTTCTGCCCCAGATCCTCATCCTCTTCTTTTTCATCGGCCTGTTGGAGGACACCGGCTACATGGCGCGCGCCGCCTTTATCATGGACCGGCTCATGAGCCGGGTGGGGCTGAACGGGAAGTCCTTCATCCCGCTCCTGAGCTCCTATGCGTGTGCGATCCCCGGGATCATGGCCACGCGCACGATCGAGGACCCCAAGGACCGCCTCGTGACCATCCTGGTCTCGCCCCTGATGAGCTGCTCGGCCCGGCTTCCGGTTTACCTCCTGATGATCGCGGCCCTGCTTCCCGGCACCGGGGTTTCCCTGGCGGCCAAGGTCGGCATCATGGTGCTCATGTACGCGCTCGGCACCTTCGGCGCTTTCGGGTTCGCCTGGCTCTTCAAGCGGACGCTCCTGAAGGGCAAGCCGCCGCTCATGATCATGGAGCTGCCTCCCTACCGGCTTCCCCGGGTCCGGGATGTCCTGATGCACATGGTGGAGCGCGCGGGGCTTTTCCTGAAGCGGGCCGGAACCGTGATCCTCGGCATCAGCATCGTCCTCTGGTTCCTCGCGGCCTACCCGAAGGCGCCCGCGGGGGCGACGGACACGCAGCAATTGGCGCAAAGCTTCGCCGGAAGGGCGGGGCACCTGATCGAGCCGGTCATCAGGCCCCTTGGCTTCGACTGGCAGATCGGCATCGGCCTCATCAGCTCCTTCGCCGCCCGGGAGGTCTTCGTCAGCACGATGGGCGTTGTTTTCAACGCGGAGTCGGACGCCGAGAACACGAAGCCGCTCCAGCATGCCCTGGCGGCCGCGAAATGGCCGGACGGCCGCCTGCTCTTCACCCCGCTCGTCTGCCTCACCCTCATGATCTTCTATGTGTTTGCGATGCAGTGCATGAGCACGATCGCGGTCGTGCGGCGCGAAACGAACACCTGGCGCTGGCCCCTCTTCCAAACCGCCTACATGACTGGCGCCGCCTGGATTATATCGTTTATTGTGTACCAGACAGGCACCGCCCTTGGTTTCTAGCCCTCCGATGTCCCCCGAATTCCAAACGTTGTCAGCCCTTGCGATCGTGGCCGCGGCCGCGGTCTGGCTCGTCCTGCGTTCGGTTTCAAAGTCGAGAAAGCCCGGGTGCGGCGGAGATTGCGGTTGCCCCTCCGGGGACCTGAAGGCCAAGGTTCGGGGCCGGGACGCGGCTGCCAGGATGCGCAGCTGACCCTGCCGAGCCGGCAGGGTGGGCCGCTCCCGGCGACGCAACGCCCAACCGACGACCCTGACGACCCGCCGATGTCCATGCTCGTGCTCCACGACCCCCGGTGTGCGGACTACGCCGCGCTCGGGCATCCTGAGAGGCCGGAAAGGGTGACGTTTACGGCGGAGTACCTGCGCGAGACCTATCCCGGATGGGAGTGGAGGGCGTTGTTCGACCCGGTCCCCGACGAGACCCTCCTCCTGGCCCACACGCCCGCCCACCTGGCCCGGCTTGAGGTTCAGAGCGACTTCGATGCGGACACGCGGTCCCTCCCCGACATCGGTTTGCATGCCAGGCGCTCGGTGGCGGCCGCGCTCCACGCCACCCGCCATGCGCACGACACCGGCCGCCCCGCGTTTTCGCTCATGCGTCCGCCCGGGCACCATGCGACCTCGAGCCAGGCCATGGGCTTCTGCTACCTGAACCAGGTTGCGGTCGCCGCGCTTTCGGCGCGAAGGGACTTTGACATCGGGCGAATCGCGGTCTGGGACTTTGACGCCCACCACGGCAACGGAACCGAGGCGATCCTCCTCGGCAAGGAGGGATTCCTCGTGTGCTCCGTCCACCAGTCGCCCGGGTATCCGGGCACGGGCCTCCACGACCTCGGCAATGTCCGCAACTGGCCGATAGCCCCGGACACGCCCCGGGAGCTCCACATGGATGCGCTGCGCGCGTCCCTCGACGCGATCATCGGGTTCAGGCCCGAACTGGTCCTGGTTTCGGCGGGCTTTGACGCCTACGTCGGCGACCCGATCACGGAAATGACGCTCGAGGCGGAGGATTTCGGGTCCCTCGGGCGCTGGCTCCAGCACACGGGGATTCCCGCGGCGGCGATCCTGGAGGGGGGCTACAGCGCCGATCTCCCGGAACTTGTCGGGGAATTCCTTGAGGCGTGGTCCGAGTGACGGGGGCGCGGGGCCCCGCGCTCTTCCGTCCCCTGCGATATTGCAAGCCCGCCGGCGGCGCCCGATATTGCCCGCAGGCCCCGTCCCGAATCCGCCCGGTCCCCGCCTCCCATCAAGAAAGGGGCGGGCCGCGCCAAGCGACCCCTCCCATGGCTGAAAAACCCCACGTTTCGTCAATCGGTCGCGCTGCGGCCGTCGCCGCCGCGTTTCTCCTTGGAGCCGTCTCGGCGCCGGCCGCGGCGACCGGACCCCTTCCCCGCGGCGCCGCGAGCCTGGACTCGGGTTGGCGTTTCCGTTTGGGAGACGAGCCGGGGGCCGCGCAGCCCGGCTTTGACGATTCCGCCTGGCGCGTTCTCGACCTCCCGCACGACTGGAGCATCGAGGGTCCGTTCACCGCGCCGCCCGAGGGCGACAGCAACGGGGGGTTCTTCATGCACGGGATCGGCTGGTATCGGAAAAGCTTCACGCTTCCTGCAACCTCCGGAGGCAAGGTCGTGGCCGAGTTCGACGGCGTCTACATGAACAGCGACGTCTGGATCAACGGGCACTTCCTCGGCCGCCGGCCCTACGGATTCATCGGATTCCGGTACGACCTGACGGAATACCTGAAGACGGACGGCACGGCCAACGTCCTCGCGGTGCGGGTCGACGACTCGCTTGAGCCCTCGCTTCGCTGGTATGCGGGTTCGGGGATCTACAGGCACGTGCGCCTCATCACGACCCCCTACACCCATTTCCGCCTCGACGGGGGGGTCAGCATCAGGACGCCCGAGATCACGGCCTCGGCCGCGGTGGTCGAGGCCCAGTACATCGTCGATGCGAATTTCTTCTCCGAGGAGGAGCACCAGGCCTGGCTCAAGGATCCCTGGAAGGTCGCGGCATCCAAACGCAGCCTCGTCCTGCGCAGCGCGGTCCTGGCCCCGGACGGCTCGCTGGCCGCCTCCGCCGAGTCGACCCTCGAGCTCGAGGACCTGCACGCGGGCTGGCGGGCGTCCCAGCGGATCACGGTCGCGTCCCCCCGCCTCTGGTCCGACGCGACGCCGGCGCTTTACCGGCTGCGGAGCACGCTCCTCATGGACGGGGCCGTTCTTGACGAGACGACCACGACCTTCGGGATCCGCAGGCTCGAGTTCGACCCCGACCGAGGGCTCCTCGTGAACGGCCGGCCCACAAAGCTGAAGGGGGTCTGCCTCCACCAGGACGCGGGCTCGTTCGGGAACGCCGTCCCTTCGGCCGTCTGGGCCTGGCGGCTCAGCCGACTGAAGGAGGCGGGCTGCAACGCCGTCCGCACGAGCCATCACCCGTTCGCGCCGGAGTTCTACGACCTGTGCGACGAGATGGGCCTCTACGTCTTCGACGAGGCGTTTGACGAGTGGACGCGGGGATGGCCCTACAACTTCACCGAGAATCCGCGCGGCAAGGCCGAGTTCGGATACCATTACTATTTCAGCCAGTGGCACGAGACCGACCTGCGGGCCATGCTGCGCAGGGACCGCAACCATCCGTGCGTGGTGCTCTACAGCATTGGAAACGAGATCCCCAACCAGCTCGACCCCGACGGGGCCGCGATCGCGCGCCAGCTGGTCGCCATCTGCCACGAGGAGGATCCCACCCGTCCCGCGACGAGCGCCTGCGACCAGTCCCACGCGGCTACCCGCAACGGATTCATGGACGCGCTCGACCTTGCGGGCTACAACTACGTGGACCGCCTTTACGGGGACCAGATGTACGCGCCCGAGCGCGCGCGGTTTCCGCACCGCCTCTGCCTCGGCACCGAGACCGCGCACAGCGTGCGGAACTGGCTCGGGGTGCGCGACGCGGACTATGTGATCGGGGAGTTCATCTGGACCGGGATCGACTATCTCGGCGAATCCAAGCTCCCGCGCCGCGGTTCGGAGTCGGGCCTCCTCGACCTCGCGGGAGGCGCAAAGCCGCAGTTCCACCAGTTCGCCGCCTACTGGCGCGACGATCCGGTGCTCGAGCTCTCGGTGCTGACCGGCACAAAGCCCGAGTTTGAATGGCGCCCCGAAGTTTCGGTCGAGAAGTGGAATTGGCCGGCCGGCTCGACCGCCACAGTCCGCGCCGCCACCAATTGCGACGAGGTCGAGCTGATCCTGAACGGACGCTCCCAGGGTCGCCACGCCGTCTCCCGAAACCTGTACTCGAGCGACTGGTCCGTGCCGTTTGTGCCGGGCGAGCTCGCCGCGGTCGGATACCGCGCGGGGAAGGCGGTCGCCCATTTCGCGCTGAGGACGGCCGGGGACCCAAGCCGCCTCGTAATCGCTCCGCTCACCTCTCCGTTCTCGTGCGATGCCGCGCTCTATGAGATCACGGTCGTCGACGCGGGCGGCGTGAGGGTGATGGATGCGACCCCGACCGTGACCGTGGGGGTGGGGGGCTCGGGGCGCCTGATCGGCCTCGACAGCGGCGACATCGGCTTCGGAGGGGCGTTCAAGACGAACGCCCGTGCCGCGTACCAGGGCAGGCTTCTGGCGACGGTCGAGGGGGGCGCCGGCAGGCTCTCTGCCGAGGCCCCGGGATTGTCTCCTGCGGCGCTTGACCTGGATGCGGCGAAAAGGGGCGCTCAGTGACGCGCCCCAGCCGAGGGCACCGTGCCGCGCGGGAGGTCTGATTTGACCCCCCGTGGGCGACTTGTTCTATTGCCCGCCATTAACTCCCGATCCCGCCTCCTTGTCCTGGTCTGTCTCGCTCTGCTCGCCCCGGTTTGCGTCCGGGCCACCAATCCGATTGTCACGGACATCTTCACGGCCGACCCCGAGGCGCGGGTCTTCGGCGACACGCTCTACGTCTACACGTCCCACGACCTTCCGGGGGCCACCTACTGGGATATGGTTGACTGGCGCCTGCTTTCGACGACCGACCTGTCCCATTGGGTGGATCGCGGGGCGATCTTCAGCCTGAAGGGCTTCGCGTGGGCGAAGCGTTGGGCGTGGGCTCCGGACTGCGTGAACGCGAACGGGAAATACTACCTGTTCCTGCCCGTCGACAGGACGAAGATCGGCGTGGCGGTCGGCGACGCGCCGACGGGTCCCTTCAGGGATGCGATTGGAGCGCCGCTGCTCGACAACAGCGCGATGCCGGAGGCCGGACCCGAGCCGATCGATCCGGCGGTGCTGGTCGACGATGACGGGCAGTCCTACCTCTATTTCGGCTGCCGCAATGCGAGGGTCGTCAAGCTCGATGCCTCGCTCACCCGCTTTGCCGGACCCATCAGCACGGTCCGGCTCCTCGACCCGCAGGGCAGGCCGATCCCGGTCGCCGGCCCGGGCGCGAATCCCGTCCTGCCCGAGGGCTACGGCGAGGCCCCGTTCATGTTCAAGCGGGCGGGCCGGTACTATTTCATCTACTCGAACGGATGGGCTCCGGAGTCGACGCAGGTGTACGCGATCGGCAGTTCGCCCATGGGCCCGTTCACCTACGCGGGAAAGCTGATGGAGCACGCCGCCAGCGTGACCCAGCACGGCTCGGTGGTGGAGTTCCACGGCAAGTGGTACGTCTTCTACCACACGAGCGAGCTGTCGAACGGGAACAGTTTCCGCCGCTCGGTGTGCGTCGACCAGCTCACCTTCAATCCCGACGGCACGATCAGGACGGTCACGCCGACGAAGGCCGGGCCGGCGCCGATCGGGCAGGGCTCGTGACGTGAGCCGCCCATCCTGAAGCGGAGAAGCACCCCATGAGATTGCGGCCCTCGATCCTCCTGGCGACCGGCCTGCTCGCCGCGCTGGCGGTTCCGGCCCCGCTGTCCGCGGACCGGAGCACGGGAACCCTGGACGTCTACTGGGTGGATTCCGAGGGTGGGGGGTCGACGCTCCTGGTGACCCCCGCGGGGGAATCCGTCCTGATCGACTCGGGATTCCCGGCGGTGGCCGGGCGGATCGTAAAGGCGGCGAGGGAATGCGGCCTGAAATCGATCGATTTCGCGATCGTGACGCATTTCCACATCGATCATTTCGGCAGCGTCCCGGTCATCGCCCCCGAAATCCCGATAGGACAGCTCTGGGACAACGGGATCCCCGACGCGGATCCCGATCACAATCCGGACCTCGGGTTCTGGCGCGCCGTAAGTGCGCCGTACCGAAAGCTCGCGATTGCGCACCACCAGGTGAGCCCCGGGGACCTGGTGCCGCTCCGCCAGCGCCCGGAGTCGCCGAGGCTGTCGATGCGCTGCCTCGGATCCCGGCAGAGGTTTGTCGATGCGCCGGCCGGCGCGCCGGAGAATCCGCTCGCCTCGCAGCTGACGCGGCACGAGACCGACACGACGGACAACGCCAACAGCAATGTGTGGGTCGTCGATTTCGGCCCGTTCAGGATGTTCGACGGCGGCGACCTGACCTGGAACATGGAGGGCAGGCTCGTCACGCCGGTGAACCGTGTCGGCCAGGTGGATGTCTACCAGGTCGATCACCACGGCCTCGGGCTCAGCAACAACCCCGTCCTGATCCACAGCCTCGCCCCGACGGTGGCGGTCATGAACAACGGTCCGACGAAGGGCACGGCGCAGACGACGCTCGACGGCCTGAGGTCCTCCCCCGGCATCCAGGCCATTTACCAGGTTCACAGGAATGTCCGCCCCGGCGAGGCGGCGAACAACACCGCCGATGAGTTCATCGCGAACACGGCTGCGGATTCAAAGAGCTGCCCGGGCAACCTGATCAAGATGGCGGTGGCGCCCGACGGGAAGAGCTACACGATCACGATTCCGGCCAGGGGCCTCTCCCGGACCTTCCAAACCCGCCTGGACAAGCCGGGCGCCTGACCGGGCACGGGCCGCAGCCCGGTCGGTCGCGCCCTTTTTGGCCCCTCTTTTAAGAATCGCCCTGGTTGTCCGGGCAATCCACGCTCGCTCCGATTGCGATGATTTCCCGTTTCCTGCCGCACCCGGTCCGCCGCCTCCTCGGCGTCAAGACACAACACCCTCGGATTTCGGGGTTTATGCTGATCGACCAGCCTGGGCAGATCCAGCCGCTCCTCGAGGCCATCGACCGGTCAAGCGAGGTCGTGATGGATACCGAGGCGGACAACATGTACCGCTTCCGGGTCCGGATTTGCCTGCTCCAGTTCTATGTGAGCGGGCAGGTGTACCTCGTGGACGCCCTCGCCCCGATCGATTTCGAGCCGCTTTGGCGCAGGCTCGCCAAGAAGCACCTCGTGATGCACGGGAGCGACTTTGACCTGCGTCTCCTGAACGATTTCTGCAATTTCAGGGCCAAGAGCCTGTTCGACACGATGCTGGCCGCCCAGCTGCTTGGCCGGTCCCGGATCGGCCTTGCCTCGCTGATCGAGGACAACTTCGGCGTGAAGCTCGACAAGGACGGCCAGAAGGCCAATTGGTCGCGGCGCCCGATTACCCAGAAGCTGCTCGACTACGCGGCGCTCGACGTATGGTACCTGCCGGCGCTTCGCGACATCCTCGCCCGCGAACTCAAGAGGCTCGGCCGGACGGAATGGATGGAGCAGCAGTGCCAGGCCCAGATCGATGCCGGCACCACCGGCTTCTCGCCGCCGGACGAGAACGACTGGCGGATCGGGAAGTCGGAGCGCCTCCGCGCGAAGGGCCAGGGCGTCCTTCATTCGGTCTGGCATTGGCGCCAAGAGCAGGCCCAGAAGCTGGACACGCCGCCGTTCAAGGTCTGCTCGAACGAGCTTCTTGTGCGCCTCGCGTTCGCAGCGGACGAGGGCCGGACGGCCGATCAGATCCTCTCGGAGGTGAACCTCGGCAAGCGCCATGCGCGGCTGATCGGCTCGCTCTCGGCGGCGGTGCGCGCCGGAATCGAGAAGGATCCGCGCACGCTTCCGCGCCGTCCCGGCCGCGATCCGAACCACACGCCGCTCACCCAGGCCGAGATAGCCCTCCTTGACCGGATCAAGGAGGACCGGGACAAGATCGCGGCGAAGATTTCAATCGAGGCGACGCTGATAGCGAACCGGTCCCAGCTTTCTCAGATCGCGCGGACGCCCCACAAGCTGGGCGAGATTCTCTTGCCCTGGCAGGCCTCCCTGCTCGCCGAGGCTCCCTCGCTCAAAGTGTGAACGCCAACATCGCCCGGCATCTGGAAAGGATGTCCGCCGCGCAGCCCGGAGCGATGGCGCTCAAAGTCCCGCGGGGACGCACGGCCGGGGGCGAGATCGACTACCTCGCCCTGAGCTTTGCCGAACTCCAGGCGGAGACCGACGCCTGGTGCGCCCGCCTCGGTGCGAAGGGCGTCGGACGCGGAGACCGGGCGCTCGTCATGGTCAGGCCCGGTCTCCCGCTGATCGCCCTCGTGTTTGCGCTCTTCAAGGTGGGGGCCGTCCCGGTCGTCATCGATCCGGGGATGGGCTTCGGCAATTTCCTGTCCTGCGTCCGCCGGTCCCGGCCGCGCGCCCTCGTGGGGATCCCGCTCGCCCGGATCCTGTCGCGGGTGTTCCGGCCCGCGTTCCGGAGCGTCGAGGTCCGGGTTCCCGTGAGCGGCTCCCACACGGCCCAGGTCCGCATGGCGGGCGGTCCCGCGGCCGGCGCGGCGACGGCCGAGGCGGGCGACCTGGCCGCGATCCTCTTCACGTCCGGATCGACCGGCGCCCCCAAGGGTGTATGCTACGAGCACGGCATGTTCGAGGCACAGGTCGGCATCATTCGCGAGACCTACGGCATCGAAGCCGGAGAGATCGACCTCCCGCTGCTTCCCATATTTGCGCTCTTCAATCCGGCGCTCGGGATGACGAGCGTCATCCCGGAGATTGACCCCCGCTATCCGGCCAGGGCGGACCCGGCGAAGATCGTGCAGGCCATTCGCCAGGAGGGCGTCACGAATTCATTCGGATCCCCGACGCTCTGGCGGAAGGTCGCCGGGTACTGCAGGGAGCGCGGGATCGAGCTGCCGAGCCTGCGGCGGGTTCTGTGCGCCGGGGCGCCGGTTCCGGCGGATCTCTGGGAGGCATCGCGCTCGTTTCTGAAAGGCGGGCGCCTGCACAGCCCGTACGGGGCCACCGAGGCGCTGCCCGTGAGCACGGTGTCCGCCGACGAGGTCGATGCGGGCTCGACCCGGGGCGCCTGCGTCGGCCGCCCCGTCTCGGGCATGGAGGTGAGGATCATTCCCCTTTCGGACCAGCCGGTCATGGCCCTCGAAGGCGTGCTTCCGAGCGGCTCCGTCGGCGAAATCATCGTCCGGGGACCGGTCGTCACCCGCGAATACGACGGCCTGCCGGAGGAGACCCGGGCCGCCAAGATTCCCGACCCGTCGAGGCCGGGCTCGGTCTGGCACCGGATGGGGGACTGCGGGACGCTCGACGAGGGCGGGCGGCTGTGGTTTCTCGGCCGGAAGGCGGAGCGCGTCCGGGGACCGGACGGAACGATGTACACGGAGCCCTGCGAGCAGGTTTTCCGGGTTCACCCACGCGCGCGGCGGTGCGCGCTCATCGGCCTCGGCCGGGAGCCCGCGCTCGTGGTCGAGACCCGGGTGCGGGGAAGCGGCGAGGCGGGGGAGTTGGCGGCCGCGCTCAGGGCCCTGGCGCGAGCCCAGCCCCATACATCCGCCATCAAGGTGTTTTTCTTCCGCGAGCGCTTTCCGGTCGACGTGCGCCACAATGCCAAGATCCACAGGCTGGCGCTCGCGAGGTGGGCCGCAAGGGCCCGCGCCTTTAGGGTCGCCTGAAGGCTCCCCTTTCGTGGTAACCTCCGCCCCGCGTGAATGCGGCTGATGCCTTGAATCCCTGCCGAGGCCCCGTCCTGGTCACGGGGGGAACCGGGTTTTTGGGGCGCAGGATCGTCGACCGCCTCCTGCTTCAGGGCCGCCCCGTCACCGTGGCCGCCCGGAGGCCGGCCCCGGACCTCGAGGCCCGGGGGGTCAGGTTCATCCGGGTCGCGCTCGAGGATGCGGCGGGCGTCCGGGCGGCGTGCGCGGGGATGGAGGCGGTGTACCATGTCGCCGCGAAGGTGGGCGTATGGGGCAGCTCCTCCGAATTCTTCAGGGCCAATGTGCTGGGCACGCGGGCGGTGATCGACGGCTGCAGGGCGGGCGGGGTTCGGAGGCTCGTCTACACGAGCACCCCGAGCGTCGTCTACAACGGCCGCGACCTGGCGGGCGCCGACGAGAAACTGCCCCTGGTGAGCCGCTGCCCAAGCCCGTACCCCCTCTCGAAGGCCCGGGCGGAGGCCGAGGTGGCCGCGGCGCACGGCGCCGTGCTCGGCACCGTCTCCCTGAGGCCCCACCTGATCTGGGGCCCCGGCGATCCCCACCTGGTTCCCCGGATCCTGGCCCGGGCGCGCGCGGGGCGCCTGAGGATCGTCGGCGAGGGAAGGAACCGGGTCGACATGGTGCACGTCGAGAACGCCGCGGACGCCCACGTTGCGGCGGAAGCGGCCCTCGCCGCCGGCAGCCCTTCCGTGGGCGGGCGCGCCTACTTCATCACGAACGGCGAGCCGGTGGTCCTTTGGGACTGGATCAACGCGTTGTTGGTTGCGCTCGGCTTGCCCCGGGTAACCCGGCGGATACCGCTCTGGGCCGCGTCGGCGGCCGGGCTCGCATGCGAGGCTGCGTGGAGCGTGCTTCCGATCCGGACCGAGCCCCCGATGACCCGGTTCGTGGCCGCGGAGCTGGCGAAGGACCACTGGTTCGACATCTCGGCCGCCCGGCGGGACCTCGGCTACGCGCCCCGGATCGGCATGGCCCGGGGGACCAGCGAGCTGGTCGACTGGCTCCGGGCAGCAGCCGCGATCCCTCCGGGCTGAACGATCCCTCAGGCTCCCCGCGGGCCCGGGCCGCGCTGGCGGACGGCCTCGAAGAGCGTGATCAGCGCGGCCATCGCGACGTTCAGGGAATCGGCCTGCCCCGCCATGGGGATCCGGACTGACAGGTCGGAGTTCGTGAGCCAGAACTCGCTCAGTCCGTACTGCTCGCTGCCCATGATGATCGCAAGCGGACCGCGGAGGTCAGCGTCGGAGTAGACCCGCTCCGCGGACGGCGTCGTGGCGACGGTCCGGATCCCCCGTTCCCTGAGCCACGCAAGGACCCTTGCGCCGTCCTCGACGACGCAGGGGACCGAGAAAAGGACGCCCGTCGAGGCGCGCACGACGTTCGGGTTGAAGAGGTCGGTCACCGGGTCGCAGACGACGAGCGCGTCGCAGCCGGCCGCGTCGGCGCTCCTGAGGATGGTGCCGAGGTTCCCGGGTTTCTCGATCGCTTCGACGACGAGGATGAAGGGGTTATCGGGGAGCGCGATGTCGGCGAGCGTCCGGTGCCACTGGGGCGCAACGGCCAGGATCCCGTCCGGGCGCTCCCGGTAGGCCACCTTGGCGAAGGCGTCCTTGGACAATTCGAAGAGCTTGGCCCCGGCGGCCTCCGCCTCCGCGATCAGGGCGGGCTCGTTCTCCCCCAGGAACCAGTCCCTTGAGAAATACAGCTCGTCCAGGCGCACCTTCTTCTCCAGCGCGCGGCGTACCTCGCGGTAGCCCTCGACCAGGAACGCGCGCTCCTCGTCGCGGGGCCGGCGGTCCCGCAGCCGCACGAGCCGCTTCAGCCGCGGGTTCTGAAGGCTGGTGATTATCTCGACGGGCATCGCCCTATTTGAATTGTAGTGGGGTTCCGTGTCGAAAAAGAAAAAATTCAACGACAAGCCGTTCGGCTACCGCCAGAAGATCGAGCTGTCGATCTCGACGCTGACGAACCTGGGGCTCGGACTTGGCCGCGTGCCGCTGGAGGGCGCCGATGCGGACCGCAAATGGGTGGTCATGGTGGCTTTCGCGCTCCCGGGCGAACGGGTCCGGGCGAGGGTCTATCGCAACCACGCGAACTATTCCGAGGCCGACCTGGTGGAGGTGCTCGTGCCGTCGCCCCACCGGATCGAGGCGAAATGCCCGCTGTTTGGCCGCTGCGGGGGGTGCCAGTACCAGAACCTCCGCTATGAGGAGCAGCTCGATTGGAAGCGCCGGCAGGTTGCTGAACTGGTGGAGCACATGGCCGGGATCACGCTCGAGGTCTCGCCGGTTGTGCCCTCGCCGCGGCCGTTCGGGTACCGCTCGAAGATAACGCCTCACTTCAACGCGGCGAAGGAGGGCAGGGGGATGGCCATCGGCTTCCTGCGCCAGGGCAGCCGCTTTGACATCGTCGACGTCGTGCGCTGCGAGATCGCGACCGAGGCGATCAACGAGAGGCTCGGGACCGCGCGGGCCGAGATCCTGCGCCAGGCGGGGGAGTCCGGGTTTGAGCGGGGCTCGACGCTTCTCATCCGAGACGCCGGAGGCGTCGTGACGACCGGCTACGAGGACCGCGTGACCGAGGAGGTGCCCCTGGGCGGCGGGGGGACGCTCCGGCTGGGCTTCCTTGCCCGCGACTTTTTCCAGAACAACCCGTTCATTCTTCCGAGATTCGCGGCGTACGTCCGCGACCAGGCCCATTCGACCGGGGCGAGGTTCCTCGTCGACGCCTACTGCGGAAGCGGGCTCTTCGCGCTCGCCTCCGCGGGCGCTTTCGAGCGGGTCGCGGGTGTCGAGGTGAGCGAATCCTCGGTTGCGTTCGCCCGGGAGAACGCGGCTGCGAACGCGATAACGAATGCCGCGTTCACCGCGGGGGACGCCTCCTCGATCTTCTCGGGGCTCGATTTCCCGCCCGACGACACTTCGGTCGTCATCGATCCCCCGAGGAAGGGATGCGACGAGGCGTTCCTCGCGCAGCTCTTCGCCTTCCGGCCGCGCTCGGTCGTCTACGTGAGCTGCGACCCGGCCACCCAGATGAGGGACTTGAAGGGATTCCTTGAGGCCGGGTACCGTGCGCAGGCGGTGCAGCCCTTCGACCTCTTTCCCCAGACCCGCCACCTGGAATGCGTGATCACGCTCGTACGGGGGAATTCGGCCGCATCCGCAGGACGCTAGACCGATCGCCCCGGGCAACGGCGCCCCGCGGCGGACCGCGGGTCACGCGCGGATGGAGGGTGACCCGGGATCCGGAAGGGGGAGCGAATGGCCCCTTTTTGCCCGTTCCGTGCCGTCACTTCCCGTCGGGAAGCGAGGCTTCGGCTCCGCAGCGCCAGACGGTGACATCCTCAATCGATCCAATCTGGGCCCAAGTCCCCGGGAGCTTTCTCAGGACCTCCTTTTCATGGGGCCAAAGAACCGCGAAAAGCCCGTGGCCGCCGGCGCGCGCCGACGCACGGACCCGGTCGGCGATGGCGGGGCTCAGCTCCTCCTCGCGCAGGAGCGTGAAGCCCGTGTAATAGTAGAGCGCCCCGCTGGCCTGCGAGACGACGAGGACCGAGCCGGCGGGAACGTGGGCCTCCAGCCAGTCCGCGACCCTCCCGTACTTCCTTTCCCCGCTGCCGATCCAGCGCGCCTCGCGGAGCGGGTTCGTCTGGCTCGCCTCGACGCCCAGGGCGGCGACGAGCACAAGCGCGGGAGCGAGCCACCTCCGCGCGCCGCCGGAAGGCCCGCCCCCCTTCTCGAACAGGTGCCGAAGCGCCGCCAGCCCGGCCACGATCAGCGCCGGCGCGGCGGGAAGGACAAACCTGAGGAACCACCACTGCTCGCGGGTCCAGCGGTAGGCGCAGTAAAATGCGAGAAAGCACGCGGCCCACGACACGAGCATCCATGCGATGCGGCCACCGGCCCTCCCAAGGGCGAGGACAAAGGGTGCCGCGAGGACGATCGGACTGAGCAGGAGGGGCAGCCACCGCGCGTAGAAGACGAGCGTCGCCGGAATCAGCCCCGCGTGAAATTCGTTGCCGATGGCGCCGTAGCCGCTCTCCAGGGTCTGTCCATAGGCGGCATGGTTGATCGCCATCCAGGCGGCGAGCCCGGGCAGCGCCCCGAGCGCCGCGAGGCCGAGACGCGCCGGCGAACAACCGAGGGCGAACAGCACGGGGATGGCGACCAGGAAGTTGGTGGGCCTTACGAGGAAGCCGACCGCGATGCACACCCCGCAGGCGAAGGCCCAGCCGCTCCGCCCCCGGCTCTTGAGCGCCGCCACGACTGCGGCCGTGGCCCACGCCGTGGCGGGCACGTCGCTCAGCGCCTGAAGCGACGTGTAGAGATAGAGCGGGCTGGCGGCCAGGACCGCGGCCCCCGCGAGGGCCCACGAACCGGGAAGGCCGCACAGGCGTCCGAGGGCAAACATGAGGGCGAGCCCCGCCAGCGAATGGAGGATGAGGATCACGTCGCCCGCCCTCTCCCATCCGACCAGGCGGGCCGCCGGGACGAGGAGGAGCGGGAGTCCGGGAGGGTAGGTGGGGACCAGCTGCGCGGCGCCCGCGGGCCTGAAGCCCAGGGGAACGTAGAGGAACGGGACCTCCTGCGCGGGAATCCCCGCGAGGGTGCGCATCGGCGTATGGATCCGGCCCTGCGCAAACAGGCGGGCCTCGTTGAAGTACCCCGAATTGTCCGAGCCCCCGGGAACGGCGCCGATCAGGGCCCAAAGGAGCGCCGCATAGGCGAGGATCCCCGCTCCCAGCGCCAACCGGGTTCCTCGGGAAGTCGATGCGGGCTCGGAATCAGGCACGGCGGGCTTTCCTAGTAGGTGTCTGCCAGCGAGCGGCGACGGATCGACTTTCGCAGCATCTCCGAGGTCACGCGGGCCTTGAAGTCGACCTCGACCTCCTTCGCCTCCCCCGGGAAAAGGTCGAAGAAATTGTCGCTGCAGGTGAAGGTCTGCCCCGCGAAATCGAATTCGAACTTGTGCTGGTAGACGGGGGACGTGAAGCGGACGACGGCGAAGCGGGGCGCCTTCACCTTGATCGAGACCTTCACCTTCGCCGTGGGAAGGTCCATGAAGCGGGGGAGGGTGAGGAGCGCCGAATCCTCGCTCACCCTGCGGCGGCCGATGTCGAGGGCCACCCTGACGTAGATCCGGTCGCGGCCGAACTTCGCAAGCAGCTCTGCCAGGTCCAGCGTCTTGTGCCGGGCGCTCTGCATCGGGCGCAGCACGATCCCCCTGCGCCCGCTCAGGAGCACGCGGCCGTCCAGGTGGAGCACGTCCCAGCGCACGACACCCCGGGTGGGGCGCGGGCCGTCGTAGCTCGTGTGGATGTGGACCCTGCGAACGGTCGACTTCCGGTAGTTGTTGATCCCGAAGATCTCGTCCCCGGGCACGTGGGCGCTCACGACCGCGGGCGCAAAGAATCGGCGCGCCGCGTGGTGGAGCGCCCTCCAGCGGCCGGTGTATTCGATCGAGCTCCACGAGGCCACGGGCCAGCAGTCGTTCAACTGCCAGTAGAGCGCCCCCATGCAGCGCGGCATGTTGCGCCGGTAGTGGGCCACCCCGGTCTCGACGCAGTGGACCTGGTTGAGCTGCGAAAGGTAGATGAGCGCCTCCTGGTCCTTCGGGAAACGGTACCGGCGGGAGACATAGTCCAAGATGACCTGGTTCCCGACCCGGTTCTTCTGGTGGTCCTCCATCACCGAGCCGAACATGTTGCCCTCGCTGGCCGGGCAGAACGTCGCCTGGGTCGGGACCGAGTTGTAGCTCTGCATCCCGAACTCGGACGCGAACCGGAAGCTCCATTTCTCATAGTCCTTCACCGGATTGCGCCCGTGCCACACGTCCCAGAAGTGGGTGTCGCCGCGGGCCTCGCCGGCCGGGTGGTCCGTCTCGTGGTTTCCGCGCCACGGCGACGACGGCCAGTACGGGGTCGCGGGCCCCAGCCGCGCGACGACGGTGGGGAGCGCCTTGTGGAAGAGGCGGTCGTAGTCGTTTCGGATCCGCTTCTTCTTTGGATCCAGGAGGTCGTGGGCGTTGATGCTCGAAATCTCGTTGTTCCCGCACCAGAGCGCGAGGCAGGCCCTGTGGCGCAGGCGCCGCACCTGGTGCTCGGCCTCGTCGATCGAGCTCCTGATGAACCGCGCGTCCCCCGGGTAGAGCGTGCAGGCGAACATGAAGTCCTGCCAGACGAGGAGCCCCAATTCGTCGCACAGGTCGTAGAAATCCTCCGATTCGTAGATGCCGCCGCCCCAGACGCGGACCATGTTCATGTGGGCCGCCGCGGCCGCCTCCAAGTCGCGGGCGTATGCGCCGCGCGAAAGGCAGGCGGCGAAGCAGTCGGCCGGGATCCAGTTGGCCCCCTTTGCGAAGATCGGCCTGCCGTTCACCGCGAACCGGAATGACGTGCCCCATTTGTCCGGGTGCTGCTCGAGGGCGACGGTCCTCAGTCCGATCCGGCGCGACCAGGTGCCGACCCTGGCGCCGTCTGAGCCCATGACGTCGACCTCGAGGTCGTACAGCGGCTGCTCCCCCTGTCCGTTCGGCCACCACAGGCTCGGCTCGCGGATCGTGATCGCCGGACCCTCCCCGGAGGAGATCGCCCGGGCCCCGAGCCTGATCCGCCAGGCGCACGACGAGCCCGGGTCGGGCCTCGCCAGCTCGTGGGCGAGGGAGAGGGTCACGCTTCCGTCCTTCGCATGCGCCTGGGTCACATCGACCCCTGCCAGGCGGTTCCGGCTCCAGGCCTCGAGACGGATGCCGCGCCAGATGCCGGCAGTGACAAACCGCGGACCCCAGTCCCAGCCGAACTGGCACTGCTCCTTGCGGATCACCGTGCAGCGCCCGACCGGGTCGTTGATGTCCCTCGGCGTGTGGGATTTCCGGTGGGTGCGGATGTAGCGTGTCGCGCTCGCGAACCGGATGGAAACCGCGTTCGAACCCGCGCGCAGGAGCGGCTTCACGTCCCAGCGGAAGCCGATGAACATGTTCTCGGTGCGCGCGACCAGGCGGCCGTTCACGCGGACGGTCGCAAGGGTGTCTAGGCCGTCGGCGACCAATTCGAGCGCGTCCTCCGCCAGGAGGCCGGCGTCGACCTCGAAGTCGGCCGCGTATTCCCAGTCCCGCTCGTCAATCCACTGGAGCCCGGCCTCGTTCGTCGCCCAGTAGGGGTCGGGGATCGCGCCCGCCCGCAGAAGGTCCGTGTGGACGCACCCGGGCACCGTCGCCGGGAGCCAGTGCGCGCCGGAAGCGTCCCGGAATCGCCACGGGGCTTGGGCCAGGTCAAGGGCTCTCATTCGGGGTCGGGCTTACTTGACGCCAAGGGCGCCGGTGACCCAACCGGAGATCGCGTCGTACTGTTCGGCGGTATAGCTGTGGCCGAGTTCGAGGGTGAGGCCGAGCGTCTTCGGCGCGGTGATGAGGTTGTAGGCCGCGTAGGCGGCCGTCGGCGGGCACGTCTCGTCGTTGTAGCCCCAGTTATAGTAGCCGGGCACGCGCACGCGCTTTGCGAAGTTCACCGTGTCGTAATAGGTGGCCGTCGCGATCTTTGCGGGTGTCGCCTGCAGGGACGGCGTGCCGTCCGGGTTCGGCATGAACGGATGGGGCCAGCCGCCGGCGCGGCCGTGAAGCTCCGAGGACACATCGCAGAAAGCGGGATGCGTTGCGCTCAGGCCCGTCACCCGGGGGTCGAGGCCCGCCGTCACGATCGAGAGCTGGCCTCCCTGGCTTGCGCCCATGACGATCAACCGCTTCCCGTCCCAATTCGGGAGCGACGTCAGGAAGTCGTTCGACCGGATGCAGCTCAGGTATACGCGCCTGTAGTAATAGTGGTCGCGGTCGTCGAAGTTGAAGAGCCAGTAGCCGTTGAGCGCCCCCGCGCCGAGCACGTCGTAGATGTCCTTTGGCATGTTCACCGGAATTCCGTGGATGCCGATCTCGAGCACGATCACGCCCTTTGCAGCCAGCTCGGGGTCGCCGAAGTAGGGCCGTACCCCCGCCCCCGGGACCTTGAGGACCGCCGGGTAATGGCCGCTCGCGCGCGGCTCGCAGAGGATTCCGAAGATCCGGGCCGGCACCTGGCCCTTGCCGATCGTGCGGAAGCTCACGTGGTAGACGTCGACCGTCGAGGTGCAGGCGTCGGGCATCAGGGTCATCCGGGCGTCGAGCGGGATCTTCCCGAGCTCGGCCTTGCCCGCGGCCCAGAACGCGTCGAAATCGGCGGGCTCGACCTGCGTGGCCTTGATCTCCTCCGGGGCGAACGCGGCCGTGGCCAGCCCGCGGTAGCTGTGTCCGGCCACCTCCGTGGTCACGATGCAGCGGAGGAACCCGGGGATGGTCATCGTCCCGCCGTCGATCGTGAGCCCCGAGAGGGGGAGCGGCACCGTTTTCTTTTCGCCCGGGAACATATCCGGCCCGACGCTGTAGGTCACCTGGACATTGTCGACCGGCTCGCTGTCCGCCGTCACGGAGACGGCAAAATGGACGGGCTCGCCCAGCTTGTAGGTCCAGTCCCGGTGGTCCGGCGCCACGATGACCTTCAGGGTCGCCGCCCGCAGGGTCGCGCCCGGCGGCACGGGCGAGATGGGCGGGCCTCCCGCCTGCGGCACGGGATCGGCGGCCGCCGCGCCGAAACCGGCGAAGCAGGCGAGGAGAACAAGGGACGGGAGGCGTGCGATTCTCATGGGGGGTCTGGTTCTTGGGTCCGGCAGGTACGCCGAAGGGTCAGGGATACCCCTCGCTTGGGAGAGGGGCAAAAACCGGCGTCCGCGAGGTTTTCCACGGTCCTCATTTTTTGGCAAGGCTTACCCGACCCCGCCCGGCGGCGGACCGGCCCCGAAATGGGGCCGCTCCTCGGGATGCGCCCGCGTTACTCCGGAGCGCCGCCGGTGACGACCGTCCCGCCGGTGACGCTCGCCTTCTCAAGGATCGCCTTCGTGATCTTCTCGGCGAGCTCGGGCTTTTCGCGGATGGTCTGCTTGGCCGCGTCGCGGCCCTGGCCCACGAGTTCGCCGAGGTAGGTGATCCACGATCCCTTCTTCTCGAGGACCTTCTGCTCAAGGCCCAGGTCGAGGAGCGAGCCGGACGCGGAGATGCCCTCGTCGTACATGATGTCGAATTCCACCTCGGTGAACGGCGGCGCGACCTTGTTCTTCACCACCTTGATCTTGGTGCGGTTGCCGATGACCTTGCCCTCGGGCGTCTTGATCTGGTCCTTGCGCCGGATGTCGATGCGGATCGACGAGAAGAACTTCAGCGCGCGGCCGCCCGACGTCGTTTCGGGATTGCCGAACATCACGCCGATCTTCTCGCGGATCTGGTTCGTGAAGATGCACACGCACTGGGTCTTGCTGACCACGCTTGTCAGTCGGCGCATGGCCTGCGACATCAGGCGGGCCTGGCTTCCCATGGTCATGTCCCCCATCTGGCCGTCGAGCTCGGCCTTGGTGATCAGCGCCGCTACTGAGTCGAGGACGATCACATCGATGCTGTTGGAGCGGATGAGCGTCTCCATGATGTTGAGCGCGTCCTCCCCGCTGTCGGGCTGCGACACAAGGAGGTCGTCGAGCTTCACGCCGACCACGCGGGCGTATTTCGGATCGAGCGCGTGCTCGACGTCGATGAAGGCGGCGAGGCCCCCCTTCTTCTGGGCCTCGGCGATCACGCTGAGGCAGAAGGTGGTCTTTCCCGAGGACTCCGGCCCGTAGATTTCCACAATTCGCCCCTTGGGAAGGCCTCCAACCCCGAGGGCCAGGTCGATCGCGAGCGACCCCGTCGACAGCGTCTCAACCTTCATCTTGGCGTTGCTGCCGAGGCGCATGATGGAGCCTTCGCCGAACTCCTTGGTGATGGCGGAGAGTGCGAGCTCGATGTTCTTCTCGCGAACGTGGGCGCCGGCAGGCGCGGCGGGTTTGGGGGGAGTGGCTTTGGACATGGCTGGGAGGGGAGCCCTTGTTGACGCATTCATTTTGAGCGGGAGCGATTCAAAAATCCCTCATTTTCCCATATTTTTCGGCCGAAGGGAGCGGCCGGAGGAGCCGGAGCGCAAAACAGCCCTGACGGGTCACCTCGCCGAGGACCCACAGGGTCCTCGCGCCGCCAAGCTCTGCCGGCCGATGCGAAAAGAGGATCACGGCTCCGCCGCGCCTGCCGCACCGCGAGACGACCCGCCGGGAGCCGTTTGCGATCGTGTCGCACACGATCCGGTCGGGAAGGCGCAGACGGGGCCGTGAGCATTGTAGGACCAACTTTCGTGTGAAGAGGACGACGGCGATCGGGGCAATGGGGGACGCGGATCGGGACACGGCGGGATCCGGAGCCAGCCCTGAGGGCGGCGCCAAGTCAATACAGTAATAAGACATGTCCAAGATGGTCCATCTACCGGCTTACCGGCCCGGTGGCCGCGGGGACGGCGGGTTGCGTATTGGCGCATCTTTGCCGATAATCATCCCCGATGAATTTCGGCGAATGGCAGGAGCTCAAACCCGAGGCTGCGGCCCGTGAGGTCCTCCGCAGGGCGGACGCGCATCTAACTGCGTCCCAACGTCATTCATCAATAGCGGTGCTTTCGGACGAAGCGGCGCTGACGGCGGCGTTTGCCGCGTCACCGCGGGAAGGTCCGCTCAGGGGCGTCCCCTACCTGCTGAAGGACCTGTTTGACGTGCCCGGGATGCCGACCTTTGCCGGATCCTCCTTTCTTCCCGAGGTTCGGCCGGCCCGCGCCGAGAGCTCGCGAATCGTTCAGGATTTGGCCGCGGTGGGCGCCGTCCTTGCCGGCAAGAGCCATCTCTTTGAATTCGCCTGGGGCCTGACCGGCGAGAACGCCCATTATGGGGATTGCGAGCGTCCGGGCTCTCCGGGACGGACCTCGGGCGGGTCGAGCAGCGGATCGGCGGTTGCGGTCGCCGCGGATATCGTCCCGTTTGCGATCGGCACCGACACCGGCGGGTCGATCCGTGTTCCGGCCGCCTTCTGCGGGATCTATGGATACCGGGGCGTGCCGGGCGATCCCAGTATTTCGGACGGGGTACCCCTGGCCCCGAGCTTCGACACGGTCGGCTGGTTCACCCGCTCCGCCGGCGACATGCGCACGGCGTGCGGCGCGCTCGTCGGTCTGAAGGCCGGCGGTCGGACGCTCCGCGGATGCTACCTCGATATGCCCGGGCTCGATCCGGACGTCGCCGAAGCGTGCCGCGCCGCCGCGGCCCCGCTCACCGGGCCCGATGACGGGTCGCCGCGCCAGGAGCTTCTCGCCGCATTCAGTCCCGCGGCCGAGGTCTATGGCGTCCTGGGGGGCCTCGAAACCTGGAGAATCCACAAGAAATGGGCGGAGCGGTACCGGGCGAGGTACGGTCCGCTCGTCCTCGACCGCCTTGAGCGCGCGCGCGCGGTTTCACCGGCGCAGGTGGCGGCGGTTGAACCGAGCCATGAGACGCTCAAGCGCGCCTGGGCGCGATTCTTCCAAGCCTATGATTTCCTCGTCATGCCCGCGACCCCGTGCGCCGCTCCCCTGAAGGCCGAGCTCACGGCCGCCAACCGGCTCCGCCTCCTCGGGCTCACGGCCCCGGCCAGCCTCGCCGGCCTGCCGGTTCTGACCCTGCCCGTTGCGCTTGCCTCGGGGCTCTCATCCGGGCTGCAGGTCGTCTTCAGCCAGCCGCAGAGCCCGGTCCTGTCCTGGGTGCTCGATGCCTGCTGTCACTCGTCGGCCTGATTCAGGAAGATCAGGCTGAGCCCCATGAAGGCGAACATCCGGAAGGCCGCGTCCTGGCCGTTCCATATCCTGGACTGCCACATCAGGAACCATTCGCCGCCGACGGTCATGAAGGCGAAGTACCATTGGACGAGGCCCGCCGTAAGACCGAGCGACGCCAGCCCCTTGGCCTTCCTCCATTCGGCGGGGGGCGCGCCGCGGGCCCTCCACAGCCTGAGGGTCCCCGCACCGATGACCAGGCAGCAGAGCGCCTCCCACGCGATAATGCTGGCGTAGAAGGCCTTGTGGAGAATGGGGGCCTGGATCGCCCGGTACATTCCCGCGTTCCCGGGAAAGGTCGTGTCCATGCTGAGGACGTGCCGCACGAACTGGTAGTTTGAGTTGGGATCGGTGGTGTTGTTGAACACGACGACGAGGAGGAACACGGACGAAAGGGCCGTGATCGCGATCTTGCAGAGTCTCAGTTGCATCGGGCTGGATTTCCTTGGGGGTGGCGTGTTTCCGGTCGTTTGGGCGCGCTAGCCCGGATATTTCACGAAGCGATTTTTGAGGGATGATCTTTGATTGAGCGAGTGGTTTTCCCCGGTCGCCGGCCGATTTCTGGAGCAGGAAGGTCGTATTGGACGATGGATGAAGACACGGCCCCCTTTCCCCCGTCTACTTTGCCTCTGGCCTCAAGGAGGACAGAGGCAGCGGGCTGCGTGTCGGAAGAGATCCTGAAGCGGATGATGCGAGCTGAAGTGAAGGCGCACCGTGGTCAGCTTGCGGGCGACCACCGTGCCGATCTTGATCAATTTGAGTTGGATGGTTTCGCAGGTTGCCTCAGCCAGCTCCGTGCAGGCCAGGGCCAGACGGTGCGGCGACTCGATGAGGGCGTACGCGAGCCCCGAGAGAAGCAGCCGCCATTGGTTCGCCCACCGGAGATGAGCGCTGATCCGGTCGGCGCAGAGCGTCATCTGCTCCTTCATCCGATTCTCCATCTCTCCGCGGGCGCAGTACCGCCGGTCGTAGATCTTCTAGGGATCGCCAACGATGTTGGTGATCACGAACCTGGGATTGCTCCCCTTGTCCGTATGTTCGGCCTTCACGATCACCCAGCGCACCCGGGTCCCGGTGAGTGCAGCATGGTCTCCGCCGCATGCTGCACCTATCCTTCTTGCCTCGGATCGTGCAGCCGCCGCGCGGATCAAATTAAGTTTTCGATCTGCTTCCCTCACCAATAGCAGCCCACTATCACTGCTGACGTGGTCCCCGTCGAAGTCCGCTTCGAGCGTCCGCCTTCTTGAGCTTGAGAACGCGATTATTTTCCGCGAGTTTTTCTGCATCGCGTAGTCTCGGTTGATTGCTGTGCACCTCCTTGATAGTAAAGGAGTAACAAGATTCGCGATCCTTTTCCCGCGGAAAATTCAGGCTAAAGGCCGTTTGCTTGTGCGGCCAAATATTTTGATCTCCTTCAGCGTGTCCGGTCAATTCTGCTGTAGGCCCTATACAAGAAGAAGAAAAGCAACATGAATTCCACCAAGAACCCAGGCAGATTCGCAGGCGTACTGTATGTACTCACGTCAATAGTCGGCTTCTTCGCCATGGCCTATGTTCCCAGCAAGCTAATTGTGCACGGAAATGCAACGGCGACGGCCGGTAACATTCTGGCCTCTGAGACGCTGTTTCGCCTCGGCATCGCGGGCGAACTCATCGGCCAAGCCAGTTTTATATTCGTGGCCCTGGCTTTGTACGATCTACTCAAGGGGGTCAACCCGCGGCACGCCTCGCTCATGGTGACGTTGATTGTGGTCTCGATTCCGATAGCGTTCCTGAATGAGCTGAACTCAATCGCTGCCCTCGTCCTCGTGCGCGGGGCTGACTTTCTATCCGTATTCGAAAAGCCTCAGCGAGATGCTCTGGCTATGCTGTTTCTTAATCTGCACGGTCGCGGATTTGTAGTCGCTGAATTGTTTTGGGGTCTGTGGCTCTTTCCGCTCGGGCTGCTTGTATACAGGTCGCGATTCCTGCCGCGTTTTCTGGGCGTCTGGCTAGTCTTCGCCGGCGTCGCCTGGGTGATCCTGAGCCTCACAGGCGTACTGTTCCCGCAATTTCAGGACAAGGTGGATACCATCTCCCAGCCTGCCCTATTTGGGGAGATAGCATTCATGCTTTGGCTCGTCATCAAGGGCGCTAAGCCTCCAGCGCTGGACGACACAGCCTCATCGGCGCCAGGGCCTTTCAATGCGAGGCTATAAACTGCTCGACGAACCCGGCGTTGACGGCCAAGGCTGCCGCAGCATCGTCTCCACCGCATGCTGCATCTTTCCTTCTTGCCTCGGATCGTGCGGACGCCGCGCCACTGAGCGGATCAAATCAAGTTTCCGATTCGCTTCCCCCGCCGATAGCAGTCCGCGGTCGCTGCTTACTTGGCCGCCTTCGAAATTCGCTTCGAGAGCCCGCCGGTTTGAGCTTGAGAACGCGATTGTTTTCCGCGAGTTTTTCTGCATCGCGCAGGCCCTGTTTTGGTTTACAACGCTGCTTATGGCAGATACTTACATGATACGCGATCCCTAATTCACGAAATATTGGGCTAGCGCAGCTCGTCGTAGTCCGGGGGGCGCGCATCGCGGATGTTCTCCCCGTCGACCAGCCTGCGCCTTGAACCGGGCCTGCTCAGGAATTCGCTGAAGGACCGGGAGGGAAAGACGACGAGGTGGGCGGGCGCGCCCTCGGCCACCCGGCCCATCCCCGGGGCGCCGACGATGTCGGCGGCCGCGGAGGTGACCACGGCGACCGATTCCGCAAGCCGGGAATCAAGGTGCGCGAGGCGCAGGCTCTGGATGTAGACCTCGGCCGCGTCATAGTCGCCGTAGGCGTGAAATGCGTCCCTGACATTGTCGCTCGCGCAGGCCACCGGAACCCCCGCGTCGAGGAGGTCATGGATCAGGGTGAGGCCCCGCCACTGGGGCGTCCGGGGGAACTGCGCCCCGCGCCGGTCCTGGAGGTAAAGGTTGCACAGGGGAAGCGAGATCACGCGGATGCCCGCCTCCCTCACGAGGGCGAGGGTCGACCTCTGGCGCTCGGTCTCCTGGACCGAGAGGCTGCAGCAATGCCCGCAGACAACCGGGTTCGGGAACCGGTTTCGGAGCACGGCCTCCGCCAGGGTCCGCAGAACCTCCTCCTTCGGGTTTCCGTTCTCGTCGACGTGCAGGTCGATCCCCACGCCCCGGTCCCTGGCCATGGCGAGAAGCCGGTCGAACTGCCCGGGGAGCTCGGACGACATCGGCGACCAGCCCCCGAGGGCGCATGCCCCGTACTTCAGGGCCAGGTCGGCGATCGCCTCCCCTTCCGCCCCGCAATAGTTGGCCACGCCGGTGAGCGGCACCGTCTGGAGCTCTATCCGGCCCCGCCACGCCTCGCGCAGCTCCTGCATCGTCGCGTGGTTGACCTCGCCCCATGGCAGCCAGGTGTCGACGTGGGTGCGGACCACCCTCGTCCCGTGCTCCCAGGCGCAGTGGAGCGCGAAGCCCGCCCTGCGCAGCAGGTCCGCCCTCGTCCAGTTTTCCTTGTCCCTTGCGAGGGTCTCGAGGGCCTCGAGGAACCGGCCGCTGCGGTTGGGGGCGCGGTCCCAGGTGTGGGTCTTGTCGAGGTGGACATGGGCGTCCACAAATCCCGGAAACACGAAGGCGCCGTCGAGGTCCAGGGCTTCGCCCACCCCGGCCGCGGGCGCCACCTCGTCGGAACGCCGGAGGGTGGCGATCTTCGCGCCCACGATCTCAATGTCGCAGAGCACGGAAGGCTCCGCCGCGTCCGGCGCGGGGCTGGCGATCAAAGGGGGTAGCACTGCGGCGGGCACGCGGGCCCTTTTTAGACGGAGCATGCCGGGTTGTGGGGGCTGTCGGCAGCACGCTATGTGCCACACAAGGGAAGCCGCAAGACTCCATGGGGTTGCCCGCCCCCAAATGGAAGGCGCGGCTTGCGGCGGCAGCGCCGATGGCAACATTCTTGCTTCCCTCGGATGATGGATTCCCAAATCTCGGCCTTGAAATCGGAACTGCGCGCGCTTGTCGGAGCGGCGGACTTCATTGGCGGCGGGGAGTCCCTGGAGACCCTGTCGAAGGACTACTACTGGTATTCGCCCGTGCTCAAGCGCCAGCTGGACGACAAGCAGGCCGACATGGCCGTCCGCCCGGGCAGCATGGAGGAGCTCCGGGCCGTGGTGGCGGCCTGCTGGCGCGCCCGCGTTCCCGTCGTGGCGAGGGGCGCCGGGACGGGCAACTACGGCCAGTGCGTGCCCCTCCACGGGGGCGTCGTCGTCGATTTCTCGCGCCTGGACCGGATCCTCTCACTCGAAGCGGGCGTGGCGCGGGTCGAGGCCGGGGCAAGGCTCGGCACGATCGAGGGCGAGGCCCGCATGGCGGGATGGGAGCTGCGCTGCATGCCGTCGACCTGGATGAAGTCCACGATGGGCGGATTCCTCTGCGGCGGCTCCGGCGGCATCGGCTCGATCACGTGGGGCGGCATCAACGCCCCGGGCAATGTGAAATCGGTCACGATGATGACCTGCGAGGAGAACCCCCGGCTCGTCCGCCTCGAGGAGGCGGAAAGCCTCAAGGCGCTCCACACGTACGGCACGACCGGGCTCATGGTGGAGGTCGAGATGCGGCTGGCCCCGAAGATCGACTATGAGCAGCTGATCCTGAGTTCCCCCGGCTGGGACACGCTGCTCGACTGGACCCATGAGGCCGCGAGGCGGCTCGAGTGGCGCAAGCGGCTCGTCACGCAGTTCGAGGGGCCCATTGCGTCCTATTTCAAGCCCCTCGCCAAGTACCTGAGGACGGGCGAACCGGTCTCGTTCATTCTGGTCGACAGGGCTCAGGCGGATGCGGTCGTCGCCGACGCGTCCAGGGCGGGCATCGGGTGCGTGTTCCGAAAGCCGCTCTCGGATCCCCCGAGGCCGCCGTTCATCACGGACTACACGTGGAACCACACGACGCTCTGGGCGATCAAGGCGGATCCTGCGATCACCTACCTCCAAGCGGGCTTCGGGCCCAATTTCCGCCAGCAGTTCGCCGAGCTTCGAAGGCGGTTCCCTGGCGAGATCCTGCTTCACCTCGAGTGGACCGCGGGCAACGCGAAGATGATGCGCGGCAATTCGGTCGCGAACAACGCCGAGGCGATCGTCGTCGGCGGCATCCCCCTCCTCTTCTTCAAGTCCGAGGAGCGGCTCGGCGAGATCCTGCGCTGCTGCGAGGAGATCGGGGTCTTCATCGCGAACCCGCACACCTACGTCCTCGAGGACGGCGGCCGCCACCCGAACATTGCCGACAAGCGCGCCTTCAAGGCGCAAGCCGACCCGGCCGCGCTCCTCAATCCCGGAAAGATGAAGACCTATCCCGTGAATCCCTTTGTCGGCGAGCCCGTCGCTCCATGAGGCAGGAGGCGCCACGGCCCATCGTTGAACTGAGGGACGTCGACAAGCGCTACGGCGACGGGCCGCTGATCCTGGAAAAGATCAGCTTTTCGGCGGAGCGCGGCGATTTCATCTCGCTCATCGGCCCGAGCGGGTGCGGAAAGTCGACGATCCTCAAGCTGATCTCGGGCCTGAGCCCGATCACGGGCGGAAGGATCGTCGTCGACGGGATGGAGCCCGCCAACGCGGTCGAGAAGCTCGCCTTTGTGTTTCAGGAGCCGACGCTCCTGCCCTGGCGGACCGTGGCCCAGAATGTCGAGGTGCCGATGAGGCTTCATGGGTCGGACCCCAAGCTGCGAAGCGAGGTCGTCAGGAAGTCCCTCTCGCTCGTCCGCCTGACCGACCGGATGGACTACTACCCGCGCCAGCTCTCCGGGGGCCAGAAGATGAGGGTCTCGATCGCCCGGGCGCTCAGCGTCTCGCCGAGAATCCTCCTGCTTGACGAGCCCTTCGGCGCCCTGGACGAGATGACCCGCGACCACCTGAACGAGGAGCTCCTGGCGATCCGCCAGGAGCTCGCTTGGACCGCATTCTTCGTGACCCATTCCGTCTCGGAGGCGGTGTTCCTGTCGAACCGGATCATCATCCTTTCGTCCAACCCCGGCAGGGTGAACAGCGAGATCCGCGTCGAGTTTCCCTATCCGAGGACCGAGGAAACGCGGGAATCCCCCGAGTTCCAGAGGCGGGTTGCGGAGGTGTCGAAGATCCTGCGCTCGGTCGAGCGCCTCCATTCATGAGCGCGCAGAATTCCAGGGGGGGATTCCCCGCGATCGCCCGCAGGCTCCTGCCGTTCGCAACGGGCGCCGGCATGGTTGTCGCGTGGTCCGCCGTGTGCCTGAGCCTGAGCGCCGACCAGCGGTTCCTCCTTCCCTCCCCGCGCGAGGTCCTGCATGCCTTTGTGGAAAAGGGGCCCACGCTCTGGGCCGCCGCGATCAACACGGGCGGGGGGGCGCTCCTCGGATTCGGGCTCGCCGTCTGCCTCAGCTTTGTGTTCGCGCTGCTGCTCTCGCTTTCGTCGCTCGTCCGGGCAAGCTTCTACCCGTACCTCATGATCCTGCAGATGACGCCGATCATCGTGATCGCCCCGATCCTCATCCTGTGGGTCGGCCCCGGCCTCAGGAGCGTCGTCATCATCACGTTCCTGATCTGTTTCTTCCCCATGGTCGTCAACACGACCCAGGGCCTCATCTCGACGGACCGGAACCTCGTCGCCTTCTTCAAGATGTGCAAGGCGACGAAATGGCAGGAGATCCTGCTCCTGCGCGTCCCCGCGGCGCTCCCGTATTTCTTCACCGGGCTCAGGATCGCGGCGACCCTCGCCCCCATCGGGGCGATCGTCGGCGACTACATCGCAGGCAACAGCGCGGGAGGGCAGGGCGGCCTCGGATTCCTTACGATCATCTACAGTTCGCAGTTCCAGATGGGGGCGCTTTTCGCGACGGCGGCCGTGGGTTGCCTGCTGGGGTTCATCTTCGTGGCCGGGGTGATCGCGCTCAGCTGGCTCGCGCTCCACAAATGGCACGATTCCTTCAGCCAGGCCGACACGTGATGAAGCCGCGCGGCGCCCTTCGGCGAACCCTTGTCCTGATTTCGGCGGCCTTTGCAGCGGCCGTGGCCGGATGCACGAGGCCGGCCCCGGCCAGCCTGCCTGAGGAAGGAGCGGCCGCTCCGCTCCCCAGGATCCGCTTCAAGACCGACTGGTATCCCCAGGCTGAGCACGGCGGCTTTTACCAGGCACAGGCTAAGGGCTTCTACAGGGACGCGGGAATCGACGTGGACATCATGCCCGGGGGGCCCGGGGTCCTTGTTTGGCAGCTCATGATGGCCGGACAGTGCGACATCGGGGTGTACCGCAGCGATGACATCGCCGTCTTTGTATCCCGGGGTCTGCCGCTCGTGGTGGTCGGCGCCTACATGGAGCAGGACCCCCAGGCGATTCTCGTCCACGAGGAGAGCCCGGTAAGGACCTTCGCCGACCTGAACGGGCGCTCGATCATGGGCGTTCCCGGCTCCACCTGGATCGATTACCTCAAGACCCACTATCATATCGATTTTCAGCTCATCCCCTCGAATTTCGGCATCGCCCAGTTCATGGCCGACAAGAATTTCATCCAGCAGTGCTTTGTGACCAATGAGCCCTATTTCGTCCGCAAGAACGGGGGCCACCCGAGGACGCTCCTGATGTCCGACTCGGGATTCAGGCCTTACCGGGTGCTCTTCACGACCCGGGGCTACCTCAGGGGACACGAGCCCGAGGTGCGCGCGTTTGTCAGGGCCTCGATCCGCGGCTGGACCGATTTCATGAACGGGGATCCAACGCCAGGCAAGGCCTTGATAGCCAAGGTAAACCCAAATATGACCGATGAATTCATGGATTATTCGATCCAGGCCATGCGCGACAGGAACATCGTCGCGGGAAAGCCGGAAAACGGCGACAGGATCGGCCTGATGACCCGCAAACGATTGGAGGAACAGGTAAACGACCTCGTTCAACTAAAGCTCATTCCGCAATTGATCCCGGTCGATAATTTTGTTCGATTCGACTTCATGCCGGCAGACCTCCAGTCGGGGGCCCGATAGGAAAATGTATAGCATTCATTATCGGTGGATTAACTTGGTCGGGCGGTGGCAGGATGCGAGGCATCGGGGTATGCAGGGATCGCATGCACCGAACACTACAAACCAGAGAAATTCATGCACCTACCAACCAGGCAGCTCGTAAGAAAGGGTCCGGCATTCATTGGCATTGTCTTCGCGCTCAGCGCAGGGCTCCACGGCCAATCCTCCACTCCACCGCCCGCCGTTCCGCCGAGTACCTCTTCGTCCTCCGCAACGACGTCCTCCGTGTCGGACGAGAAGGTGACGCAGCTGGAGAAGTACACGGTCAGCGATGTCCCGATCACCGAGCAGATTCTGCCGACCGTACGTCCGATCGGCAGCGTCTACGGCGACGACACCGACATCCTCGACATTCCGCGCTCGGTCTCGAGCGTGAACGCCGCGTGGATGGAGGACCGCCAGGTGAAGAACGCGATGGACTTCGGGCAATTCTCGCCTGGCGTCTATTCGTCGGCGAACTACGGCATCCCGGGTGTACCCCAGATCCGCGGTGACGAGGCCCAGATCTACGTGGACGGCCAGCTGATGCCGTTCTCCCGCAACAGCACGTCCCTTTCATTCAACGGCGTCGAGGCCATGGACATCGTCAAGGGCCCGGGCACGGCGGTCTACGGCCCGCAGGGAAACGGGCCGGGCGGCTACGTGAACTTCGTTTCGAAGCAGCCGTATTTCGACCAGGACCACATCGATTTCTCGGCGACGCTCGGCACGTGGACGAGCGGGCACTCCTATGGGGATCCCCAGTACACCCTCGATTTCGGCGGACCGATCACCGACAAGCTCGCGTACCGCGTCAGCTACAACGCCCGCTACGGTGACGAGTACTATGTGGGCGCCAAGGACGAGACCCAGGACGTCTATGTGGCGATGACCTACCGCGCGACCCATTCGCTCAAGTTCGAATGGTGGGCGCAGGGCTTCGCCGATCGCACCAATGAGATCAACGGCGCGAACCGGGTGACCCAGAACCTGATCTGGAACGGCTCCTACATCGCCGGCCCGACGATCCCCGGCACCTCGGGCTACGCCTACGACACCTACCTTCCCTCGGATCCGCCCCCAAGCTTCACCAACTACCCCTCGGGGTTGGACGGAGCCTACCAGATCGTCGATCCGGCCCAAGCCCATACGGTCAAGCTTCCGGCCTACGATGCGCTGGTCGGCCCCGACGACACCGCCCGCTCGAAGCTCTTCCAGTCCCAGCTGAAGACGACCTACGACATCAACTCGACCTCGAGCATCGTCAACACGGCCTACTACGCCCTCGAGCACTCGAACAAGTTCGAGACCTACGGCTACGACGAGTGGGTGCCGAGGAACCTGGATCTCCAGGACCGCACGGAGTACCACGCCGAATTCGACATGGGACCGGTGGTGAACACCATCATCACCGGCGTCGACTATCGCTTCCAGTACATCCGCTCGGGTGACGACTACACGATGGAGCCGTTCACGTACTACGACCTGAGCCAGCCGCTGAACAACATCTTCTACCCCGGCTACTACATCCAAAATGAGACCTGGGGCTCCGGGCTCCAGGTGCCCGGGCACCCCGGCTATTCCTATGGCGAGATGCAGGACACGACCCTCAGCGACCTCGCGGGATTCCTCCAGGACAATGTGAAGCTGACGAAGGCCTTTTCGGCCATCCTTGGGTTCCGTGAGGACGTGATCAACGCCAACACCGCCAACCCTCCGCTGGTCGTGGCCGGTGAGAACCCCAACAATCCCCAGGGCATCTACCCCTATCCTTTCGAGACCTACAACGGGTACTATTCGCTTCCGACCCCGGTCTACCTGGATCGCGGAGCCCTGTACCATTACGACGCGTCAAAGGTGGATCCGTCCTATTTCCTGAGCCTCATCTACAAGCTGTCGGAAACCCAGTCGATCTACATCACCTATGACAGGGTGGACGCGGTCCGCGGCCAGACGAACTTCGGCGGCGTGGACGACGGCTACGAGGGCGTTGCGCAGCTCAAGCAGGATCTTTCCACGGCGAGCACGCTCTACGAGACGGGCTACAAGGGCAGCTTCCTCAACAACACCCTCTATTTCGGCGCCGCGCTCTACCAGCAGTACAAGATCGAGCCCCAGCTCAAGGGCAATCCCCCGGACAAGATCAAGACCAACGGCATCGAGCTCGACGCCGTGTACCAGCCCACCAAGCAGCTCTCGATCAACGCCAACCTGACCTATCAGGACGCGACGGCCTACGGCTCGTTCTTCGAGGAGACCGGCGATTACCTGGATGCGTACGCGACCACGACCGCCGTGGACGGGACCTACGGGACGGGCCTCGGGGCCGTCAACTACGGCGCCTTCCAGAATCCTCCCTACGCCTACACGCCGCCGAGCGGAAAGATCCGCGCGCCCGGAGTGCCGGCGCTGATCGGCAACCTTTTCGTCGAGTATAAGTTCAGCCACGGGTTCGGCGTTGGCGCCGGCCCGAACTTCATCGGCCACCAGAATGCGGACGACGAGGGCCTTCTCCACATTCCGAGCGAATACGAGATCGACGGATACATCACCTACACCCCCAGCAGGAGGTGGGATGTACGCCTGAACATCACCAATCTCACCAGCAACCGCGTCCTCGACCCGATCGACGTGAGCTTTGCCGGCAACGACACGATCTTCGTGCGTCCGCCGATTTCGGCGACCTTGACGCTAAGGCTTCACTACTGAGAGGCGTGCCGCTAGGGCGGCGCGGACGAGGCGCGGCACCCAAAACGGGTGCCGCGCTTTTGCAGTCCATTGATGCCTAGATAATTGCTAATTCGTTAGCGATTGTAAACGCGTGGCACAAGGGGTGCTAGTTTTTCCAAAACCTAAAGCTAATATAACCTATAAGACATGCACCCAACCACCAAGAAGGCCGCGCTGACCGGCGCGGCGCTGTACTGCATTGCCTGCCTGCCTTGCCCAAACCTGCGGGCCCAGTCCTCAACGCCCCCGCCAGCGACGCCGCCCGCCGCGACCGCGACGCCGGCTCCGACAACCTCGTCAAGCCCGTCTTCGGACTCCGTTGAGAACCAGAAGGCGACCCGCCTCGAGAAATACACGGTCAGCGACGTTCCTATCACCGAACAGATCCTCCCGACGGTCCGCCCGATCGGGGACGTGATGGGCGACGACACCAGCATCATCGACATCCCGCGTTCGGTCTCGAGCGTGAACGCGGCGTGGATGGAGGACCGCATGGTCAAGAACGCGATGGACTTCGGGCAGTTCTCCCCCGGCGTCTATTCGGCCGCGCAGTACGGCATCCCGGCGGTGCCCTTCATTCGCGGCGACCTGAGCCAGGTCTATGTCGATGGCCAGATCGCGATGTTCTCTCGCAACAGCACGCCCCCGAGCTTCAACGGCGTCGAGGCGATGGACATCGTCAAAGGCCCGGGCTCCGCGGTCTACGGACCCCAGGGCGAAGGGGCGGGCGGCTACGTCGATTTCGTGATGAAGCAACCCTACTTCGACTCGTTCCACGGCGAGATCGACGCCACGCTGGGTTATTGGACCCCGGGACACAGCTACTCGAACCCCGAGGTCACACTGGATTTTGGGGGGCCCCTGAGCGACAAGTTCGCTTACCGGGTGAGCTACCTCGAGCGGTGGGGCGACGGATACTACGAGAACCTCCACAACTCCACCCAGGACCTATTTGCCTCGGCCGAATACAGGATGAGCAAGAACCTGAAGTTCGAGGGCTGGTTCCAGATGTATTCCGACCGGACGAACGAGAACACCGGCGTCAACCGCGTGACCCAGCAGTTCATCGACCACGGGACCTATGTGACGGGACCCGCGTCGCCCGTGACCACGGGAAACAATGCGTATTTTGGCTATGACATCGCGCCGGTGGGCGCCACTCCCGGGACCTACGGCGTCAACGCCGACGGATCGTATTCCACCGTCAATACGGCGACGGCCGGCACAACGGACCTGGCGAGGACCGCAGCACTGATCGGGCCCAACGACACGGCGCGCTCGAAGCTTTTCCAGTCGCAGCTCAAGACGACGCTCGACCTGACAACCGACTCGTTCCTCGTCAACCGCTCCATGTTCTCGCTAGGGAGGTCGGACAAGTTCGAGACGTACGGGTACGACGAGTACGTGCCTCGCGACGAGGAGATCCAGGACCGTCTCGAGTATCACAACGACTTCAACATCGGGTCGGTGGAGAACCACCTGATCGTCGGAGCCGATTTCCGCTACTCGTGGCTTATCTCCTACCAGGACTTCACGACCGAGCCGTTCTCGTATTACGACCTCTCGCAGTCGGCCAGCCAGATTTTCTACCCGGGCTATTACTACGAGGGCAAGACCTGGGGCGGCGGCGCATCGGTCCCCGGGGCGCCCGGCTTCAGCGCCAATGCGAGCGACCCGGACGAGGGGGCGCCCTCGGGCGACCAGTGGTCCTACATCTACGACACGGCGGTGTTCGCGCAGGACGTCATCAACATCACGAAGCGGTTCTCGATAACTCCCGGTTACCGGTTCGACCACATCGACGCAACCGACTCCACGCCGCCGGTGATCGAGGACGGCTACTACGCCTACTATACCTACTATCCCCTGGCGACGCCGATCTACATCCCGAGGGGTCAGTCGAGCCCGCTCTACGTGAACGAGAATGGCGTCAACCACTCGACGTACATGGGTTACGATGTCAGCGGGGAAAAGAACGACCAGTCGTATTTCCTGAGCCTCGGCTTCAAGCTGACTGACACGACGTCCCTCTACGCGACGTACGACCGCGCGGATGCGATCCTCGGAACATCGAACTTCGGCGGCCTCGATGTCAGCGCCACGGCGGCGAATTTTTCGCAGGCGCTGCAGCAGTCGTTGTCGGCCGTCAGCACGCTCTATGAGACGGGCGTCAAGTCGAGCTTCCTGAACAATACGCTCTACGTTGGGGCTGCGCTATTCCAGCAGACAAAGCTGGGAGTCCAGATTGGCGGGACGGCCGACAAGATAAAGGATGAGGGCATCGAGCTCGACGCCGTGTACCAGCCCTCGAAGGCCTGGTCGTTCAACGGAAACTTCACCTACCAGGATGCGACGATCTATGGGGATTACTTCTTCCAGGAGACCGGCAACTACCTGGACAGCTACAACCCGGACTACATCGTGGACGGGCAGCCGGGCACCGGAGTCGGCTCCCCGAATTTCACCGGATACCAGCCGCCCACCGGCAAGATGCGTGCCCCGGGCATTCCCCAGATCCAGGCCAACCTGTTTGCCGTGTACAAGAATCCGATGGGCTGGGGCGTCGGCATCGGCCCCCAGATCCAGGGGCGCCAGTATGCCAACGACCAGGAGACGCTCCACATTCCGACCGAGGCCGAATGGGACGGCTATGTCTTCTATGGAACGAAGGTCTGGGACGTGCGCGTCAACATCAAGAACCTCCTGAACCAGAGGATCCTTGATCCAATCGACGTGAGCTTCGCCGGAAACGACACGATCTACGTCCGGCCGCCGATCACGGCGTCCATCACCTTCCGGTACCACTTCTGATCGGCAGGTGGCCGGCGGGGCCGTCAAGAAACGGGGGTCCCCCCAAAGGGCCCCCTTTTTTGACCCATTCCGGGGAGGGCGGGTCGTAGCGACGCCGACGGCCCCCGTCCGCGCCCGGGCTCAGCCCTTCCCCGCGGCGACGAATGTGACCAGCTGGTCCAGCTGGCGATCCGTGTAGCGGGGATGCGGCTCCATGGCCGCGCAGGGAACGAGCGATTTCGGGTCCCTGACATACTTTTCGAAGAACGCCTTGTCATAGGACGCATACGCCGCGATGACCTCGAAGGGCCTGCCTGCCTTCGTCCCGCCGAAACTGCCGCCCGGCCCCGGGTGGCAGCTTGCGCAGGAGTTAACCCAGATCTCGCGCCCGGCCCGGCCTTCGGGGCCGGGCGAAGCCCATCTGCCCGAATACGCGCCCCTGAAGCGTTCGGCGAACGAGGCCACTTCTATCGCGCTGACGCCCCAGGGCTTCTTGTGCTCGATGTCGGGGAATGCGGCCGCAGACGGGACCAAGCCCGACGAGACGGTCACCGCGTAGGGCCCCGGATTGAACTTGAGTCCGGGCGGCGGCCAGTCGCTTGGTCCCTTACCGTCGATCTCGAGGACGAGAAAGGGGCGGTATTTCGCGATGAAATCAGCGGTGAAGACGGACGCATACCCATCGCCGCAGGTGGCCAGGAGGGTGTCCGCCCCGCCGGCGACGGGCAACGCCTTCCACAGGTCCGAGAGGAAGACGACGGTGACGACCTGCGGGCCCTTTACGAATTCCCCGTCGAGCCGGAGCTGGGTCGTGGGCAGCGAGCGGAGGTCCTCCCAGGAGGCATACCGGGTCTCTCCGGCAGGGACCCCGGCCAGCCTGCCGGTCAGGGCAAGGTCGTAGGGCGACGTCCTCTGGCCGCGGAGCTCCAGGGCCCCGGCGCCTGCCGAGTCTGCGAGGAATAGCGCCGACATGAGGGCGGCCGCGCACACGGGTCTCATCGGACCGGACCCCTAGCACAAAAGATGCCCGTACGGCGAGTACTGCGCAGTTGCGGGCGCCCGGGCCGCGCCCCAATGTGTCGCAGGAATGAAGCTCCTCCGATCAGGGACCCTGTCCGCCCTTGCCTGCGCGGCCCTCGTTTGCGGCGGCTGCTCCCGGCACGGTGCGTCCGCCAACGCGGCGGCCGGGCCGTTCAAGATCACCGTGCAGCTCGACTGGGTTGCCGAGCCGGAGCACGGCGGGTTCTACCAGGCGCTTGCGAAGGGATATTTCAAGGAGGCGGGACTCGACGTGACGGTCCTCCAGGGCGGGCCGAACGGATTCGTGCTGCAGAAGGTCGCGACGGACCAGGCCGACATAGGGCAATCGGACAGCACGAACACGCTGCTCGCCATCAACCAGGGACTGCCGGTAATCCAGATCGGAGCCGTGTTCCAGAACGACCCGTCCGTCCTCATGCTTCACGCCGACAATCCCGTGAGGCGGTTCGAGGACCTCAACGGAAAGACCATCATGGCGCGCCTTGAGTGGGCGTTCCTGCCCTACCTGAAGAACAAGTACCACATCGACTTCAAGATCATCCCCCAGAACTTTGCCGTCGGCAATTTCATCGCGGACCCCAATTTCATCCAGCAGGGGTACTACACCGCCGAACCCTACTACATCGTGAAGGGCGGCGCCAAGTACCCCAAGTTCCTGTATGCATGGGACGCGGGCTTCGACGCCTACACGTGCATCTTCGCCAACCGGGCCTGGGCCGCCAGGAATGCGCCCCAGGTCCGGGCGTTCATGGCCGCCTACATCCGCGGCTGGAAGGATTACATCGAGGGGGACCCTTCGCCGGCGCACACGCTGATGAAGCAGGTCAACCCCAACGTGACGGACGAATTCCTGGCGTTTTCCCACAAGATGATCGTCGACGAGAAGCTCGTGATCGGCCGCCATGCAACGGACGACTCGCAGACGGGCAGGATCTCGCGGGAACGTTTCGCACTCCAAATCCGCCAGCTCGAGGAGCTCGGCATCCTCCCCAAGGGGAAGCTGACCGTCGACCAGGTGATGACAACCGACTACCTACCTTGAAAACCGCACTCGGACTCGCAACCGCCATCGCCGCATTCGCCCTTGTCGGGTGCGGTCACCTCGACCTCGCCTCGCAGGGCGATCCCATGCGGGTGCTCACGGGCCAGGTCGACCTGGGGGACGCCATCGCGCTGCCCGCCGACACCACGGTGACCGTCCGAATCCTGGACAGCACGGCCGTCGGAATGCCTCCCCAGGTGCTCGGCTCCCAGACGATCCAGAATCCCGGTGTCGCCCCGGTCAGCTTCCGCATCGAATACCGGGCCGAGGACGACGTGCTCATCAAGGGCCTCAATATCGACGCCCGTGTCTCGTTTGGCGGGAAGGTGCAGTACTACAATACGAGCAGCTACGCTGTCACGCTCGGCTCGGCCTCCGAGAGCCACCGGATCAGCGTGTCCCCCGTCGGCCGGTGAGGATCTGGTGCAACGGGGATTTCGGAGAGGAGGGGATGTCCCTCCTCGCGAAGGGGACGGGCTCGCACACGCTCGTCCTTTCCGAGAACCGGAACAGCTCGGTCCTCGCCGGCGGGCAGCGCGACCCCGCGATCGCGGGCGCGGACATCGCTTTTGGGCAACCCGACCCCGACGACTGCCTTTCGACGGCAAGCCTCAGGTGGATCGAGGTCTCGAGCGCGGGCTACACCCGGTATGACACCGGCGTTTTCCGGGAGGCGATCCGCTCGCGGGGCGCCGTATTCACGAATGCCTCGCGGGTGTACGCCGATTCGTGCGCCGAGCACGTGCTGGCCATGATGCTCGCTCTTGGCCGCCAGCTGCTCCCCTCGTTTGCCACGCAGAGGACCGACCGGGCGTGGCCCTACCAGGAGCGCCGCGACCAATCGCGCCTCCTGAAGGGCCAGACCGTGGTGATCCTCGGCCTGGGAGCCATCGGGCTTCGGCTCGCGGAACTCCTCTCGCCCTTGCGCATGCAGGTCTATGCGGTGCGCCGCAGGATCCGCAGCGAGCCCGGGGTCCGTGTCGTCTCGGAGGAGAGCCTGACGAAGGTCCTCGCCGAGGCCGACCACGTGGTGAACGTGCTGCCGGAGAACGAAGCCACGAGGAATTACGTCAATGCGCGCCGGATCTCCTGCTTCAAGCCGGGCGCCCGGTTTTACAATGTCGGCCGTGGCACCACGGTCGACCAGGATGCGCTCCTTAAGGGGCTCGAGACGGGCCGGATCGGGGCCGCCTACCTGGACGTCATGGTGCCCGAGCCGCTGCCTCCCGATCACCCCCTATGGTCTGCGCCAAACTGCTACATAACTCCCCATACGGCAGGAGGTCGCAACAATGTGAACCTGGGGCTTGTGCAGCATTTTCTCGAGAACCTATCCGCCTTTGAAAAGGGCGGCGAAATGGCCGACCGAATCCTGTGACGATCGGGTGGCGCGGGCCTCGCCGTTCCGATAGCGGTTGAAATCCGCACCATTCAGGGGAATAATGGATCCGGTTAGGCACTCTAATACCCACACCGCTCGGACCGGCATGTCGCCGACCCAAGGCGGGCACTCCGAAAACCACCAATAGAAGTCTGTTATGAACAAATCGACACGTTTCATCGTCACCGCCGCGGCCATGGCCGGGCTCTATGCGGGTTCCGTAGCCACGCGCGCCTATGCCGATGGCGCTGCCGGGAGCGGTGACTCATCGAAGGATGCGTCCAAGGACGCGGGCAAGCACGACTGTAAGGGCCAGAACTCCTGCAAGGGTCAGGGCGGCTGCAAGTCCAGTGACAACGGCTGCAAGGGCCAGAACTCCTGCAAGGGCAAGGGCGGCTGCAACACGAACCAATCGAGCGACCAGCCGAGCAAAGCCACGTTCGCCTGAACGGAATTTTGAGCGACGCGGCCGGCTCGACGCCGGCCGCGTTTTTTTGATATGCCCGCCAACCGCTTCAACGGCCATTGCGACTATGGCATCGGCATCGGCCTGAGGGTGCCGCATTACTCGCACATCCTCTCGAAAAAGCCGGTCGTAGACTGGTTCGAGATCATCTCGGAAAACTTCATGGTCGAGGGCGGCAGGCCCCTCGAGCTGCTCGACAAGATACTCGAGCAGTACCGGGTCGTTCAGCACGGGGTCTCGATGTATTTCGGGTCGGCGGACAAGCCCGACCGGGCCCACCTGAAGCGGCTCAAGAATCTCGTGAAACGCACGAAGACGCCCTGGCTCTCGGATCACCTGTGCTGGGGAAGCGTCGACGGCACGTACACCCACGACCTGCTCCCGATGCCCTACACGTTCGCCGCCGCACGGCGAACGGCCGAGAAGATCCGGGAGATCCGCGACTACCTCGAGGTCCCGATCTGCGTCGAAAACGTCAGCAGCTACGCCGAATTCCACGCCTCGGAGATGACCGAGTGGGAGTTCCTGACCGAGGTCGTCGAGCTGGCGGACTGCGGAATCCTCCTGGACGTCAACAATATCTACGTCTCGTCGAAGAACCACGGTTTCAACCCCTACGACTACGTCGACAACGTCCCGCACGGACGCGTGGGGCAGATGCACATCGCCGGCCACACCAAATTCGAAAAGTACATCCTTGATACGCACGACCACCCGGTGCTTGACCCGGTGTGGAAGCTCTACGCCCATGCGACGCAGCTGTGCGGCGTTTCGGCCACGCTGCTCGAGTGGGATGACAAGATCCCGTCGTTCGACGAGGTTCACAACGAGGCCCTCAAGGCGAACGAGTTCATCGACGGCGCGAAAAAGGCGGTCGTGTGAAGAGGCCCCCCAAGCACGCGCCGAGGCGCATCGAATCGACGGACGACCTCCGGTCTTTCCAGCGGATGATGGCCACCGCGGTGACGCGTCCCCTGACGGCGGAGGACAAGCTCCAGCCGAAATGGATCGACGGCCGCCCCATGGACGAGGTCGCCTCCGAATTCGTCAAGCCGAACGACCGGCTGAGCTCGTTCGAGCGCCTCCAGCTCTACAACAAGATGTACTGGTTCCGCCTCTTTGACGCGATCCAGGACGACTGCCCCGGCCTGCAGGCGGCGCTGGGAGACCGGGTGTTTTGGCGGCTTGCCCAGGCCTACCTGGCGGAGTGCCCTTCGCGCTCGTTCACGCTGCGCGACCTGTGCTCCCGTCTTGTGCCGTTCATCCGCCGGAACCCGAGGCTCACGGCGCCCCGGACGGCGCTCGCCGTAGAGATCGCCCGATTTGAATGGGCCCAGACCGTGGCCTTTGACGGGGAGTCGCGTCCGGTTCTGGGGACGGCCGACCTTGCGGGAACGCCCCCCGGGCGCCTGCGCCTCGGCCTGCAGCCCTACCTCACGCTGCTCGACCTGCGCCATCCGATCGACACCTACGTGATCTCGGTGAAGCGGCGCGACGCCATGCGCTCCGAGGCAAGCAACACGCCGGACGCAACCGCCTCCGTCGGCCGGGCCGCACGCAGGCCGTCCCTGCCGCGGCCCGCCCGCACGTTTGTCGCGGTCCACCGGCACCACAACCGGCTTTTCTACAAGCGCCTGAACCCGGCCGCCTACCGGATCCTCGATGCCCTGTCCCATGGGTCGACGCTTTCCCGCGCGGTCGCCGCGGCGGGACCCAAGGTGAAGGCGGCCCAGGTCCGGTCATGGTTCACGACCTGGATGGCGCTCGGGTGGTTTTGCGCCCGCGGGAATAAACGGCGGGCGAGCGCCTCTTGAACCTGAGCGGCGCAACCCTTTGCCGCCAAGATTCCGATGAAGATCCTGTCCAAACTCAACTCGCTCCTCGCAACGGTCGGGCACCTGCTTCAAAGCCCCGTCCTGCTCGTCATCCGCCTCTTCTGGGGCTGGCATTTCATGGGCACCGGCTGGGGCAAGCTGCACAACCTGGACGGCGTCACCAAGTATTTCGCGAGCCTCGACATCCCGGCCCCCCACCTGAATGCGATCATGGCCGCCTCGACCGAACTCGTGGGCGGCACGCTGCTTCTTCTGGGGCTCTTCTCGCGCTTCGCATCGGCCGCGCTGATCGGGGTCATGTGCGTCGCGTACGCGACCGCGGAGAAGGAATCCCTGCACGCCCTCTTCAGCAATCCCGACAAGTTCCTCGGGGCCGACCCCTTCCTGTTCCTCTATGCCTCCGTCCTCGTCTTCGCCTTCGGCCCCGGGAGAATGGCCATCGACGCCTTCATCCTGAAGGAGAAGAAGGGCTGAGGCCCCGGCTCCTCACCCCCGCGGATTGCAGAGGTCCTCGTACGCGTAGGCGAACGCCGCGATGACCAGGGGAAGGGCGATGAAGATCCCGACCCCAAAGGCGGCGAACCCGAGCAGGAGGAAGGGAATGCCGAGCAGGATGACCCCGAGGACCCTCCACCACTGGCGTGTGATCACCTTGCGGCTCGTCTCCATCGCCTCCCAGAAACCGAGGCCCTTATCCAGGGAGAGGATGTAGGTGAAGGTGTAGGCGATGATCAGGTAGATCCCCGGCACGATGAGGCAGATCAGCCCCACCGTGGAAAAGACGGAGATCACGATCCCGGCCACCGCAAGGCGTCCAAACGCCCCCGAGAATCCCGCGAACGCGTCGCCGATCGTGGCCGGCTGGCCGCGGATCCTGCGGAGGAAAAAATTGTAGAATCCGGCGGCGAAGACGCCCCAGAGCAGGGGCGTGACGAAGAACAGGCCGGAATACTGGGTGTATCCGAAGGCGGTGAAGATCACCGCGATGATCACGCCGAGGCCGAGAAACGGCCAGAAGTTGGCCTTGAGGAGCGCCCAGCTCCTCTCGTAGCAGCCGATGATATTGAGCTTCCGCGCGGCGCCCGAGAGGACGGCGCCGGAAACGGGCGCCCCGGCGCCGGCCGGGGCGGCCCCCGTCAGTTCGGGGAATTCCACGACGGTCCTCCACGGGTCCGTACCGGCCGCCTTGACCTTTGTCTCGAGGTTTGCCCGCCCGGCCGCGATCCACGAGCGGATCTGCTCGGCCGTCACCGGCCCGTACTCCTTTCCGTCTCCGCCAATGATCGTGTACATGGGCCGGACTCCATCAGCGGCCGACTCGCAGGTCAACCGGCGACGAGGGGACGGGGCGGAATTACTGCTGGGGCGCGACGCCCGCGGCCCGCGCCACCGCCTGGCGGGCCAGGACGCAGTCGTAGCGCGCCTGGAGGCGGCTCAGCTCGGCCGCCCTCAGGGCGCTTTGGGCGTCCAGGAGCTCGAAATTCGTGATAACCCCGTTTGCGTACCGGGTTTGCGCAAGCGCAAGCGCCTCCCTTGCCTGGTCGACAAGGGTGTCGGAGTTGCCGAGCCTGGCCCTCGCCGCGTTCAGGTCGGCGTAGGCGTCGGCGACCTCCGTCGTGATCGTGTCGCCGAGCTCGCGCTCGCGAGCCTGGGCCGAGCGCACCTGCGCCCCGGCCTCGAGGCGCTGGCCGAGCACCCGCTTTCCCGTGAGGATCGGCACCTGGAGCGAAATGCCGGCGTTGAGATAGCCCCTGTTGTCGTACAGGTCGGGCACGACGCCGTTCTCCATCCCCCCGGAGACCTGGGCCGAAAGGGTCGGGCGATTGCCCCGGTCCGCGGACTCGAACCTCAAATGGGCGGTCTGCTCGTCGTCGCGGGCCACCTTCATCTCCGGACGGTTCACGAGCCCGTCCGCAATCGCCGCCGACTCGGAGATGGCCGAAGCGGATGCGTCGAAGTCGCCGACGAGTTCGAGCGGCGAGCCGGGATCGCGCCCGAGCAGCTGGCGGAGCCCGTTCTCCTGCTTCTCGAGCGACGCCAGGATGTCGGTCAGGTGGTTGCGCGCGTTGGCGAGCCGGACCTGCGTCGTCAGCACGTCAAACTTCGTCGCGCTGCCTGCGCCGAATTTGCGCTGGGCGATCCGGAGGGCCTCCTCCAGGGCGCCGATCTCCTCGCGGGCGACGTCGGCCGAGCTGCGCAGGAGGATCACGCTGTAGAACGACTGGATCGTCTGGTAGCCGAGCTGGTGCCTGACCGCCTCGAGCGCATCCTCGGCGGCGATCTGCCCGGAGCGGGCCATGTCGACAAGCTTGTCGGTGCGCCCGAAGTCGGTGAGCAGCTGGCTGGCCGTCAGGCTGACCCCGTAGGAGTCCTGGACGTTCTCATAGATCGCGCCGCTCGGGAAGTTGGGGATCGAGATGGCGACGTACGGCCGCAGGGAACTGTACAGGTAGTCCCCCTGGCCGGTCAGCTGCGGGAGCCGGCTTGAATTCGCCTGCAGGATCCGCGCGCGCGCGGCGTCCACGGCCGACCTGGCGGCGTCCATGGAGGGGTAGCGCGCGATCACCGCCTCAATGGCCTCATTGAGGTTGAGCGGGCCCGCCGGGGCGACCTGCGCAAGGGCGCCCGGAGCGATGGAGGCGAGGACTAGGAGGAGTACGCCTTGGGTTTTCATGGTGAAATCTGGAGGGGGTTCGCCGTCAATGCGCCGCCTCGGCTGCCGCCGTGGACTGCCCCCTGGGCAGGGAGCCCGGCCGACCAGCGAGCAGGATCAAGGGTACGCACGCCAAGCAAAGGTAGCCGACAAAATGGAACGCGTCGATATAACTGAGCAGGCTGGACTGCTGCTGGACGGTGGCGTCGAGGATGCCCAGGGCCCGGCGCGGCGCCTCCCAGGCCGATGCGCCCCGCGCGATCATCGCGCGGGTGAGCTGGGCGAGGCGGCCCTCGGTCGCCGGGTCGCCAGCGGCAAGGTGGGTGACGAGGCTCAGGCGGTGCGCCGCCGTGCGGTGGTCGAGGAACGTGTTGATGAACGCGATTCCGAACGAGCCGCCCATCTGGCGCATCATGTTGTTGAGCGCGACGCCCTGGGGGATGTCCCGGGCGTGGAGGCCGGACACGGCGAGCTGCGTCAGCGGTATGGTGACCAGGCTCAGGCCGATCGCGCGCAGGATGATCGGCCAGAAGAAGTCGCTGGATTGGGCGGTCAGGTCGAGCCCCGACAGCGTGAGGGCGAAGATCGAGACGATCGCGAAGCCGATGATCACCATGACCTGCGGCGGGAACCCCTTCATGAGGAGCCGGCCCATGAGGGGCAGGAAGATGACCGCCACGATGGTCCCCGGCAGGAAGAGCATGCCCGTCTTCATCGCCGTGTAGCCAAGCAGGCGCTGCGTGAACACCGGGACGATGAAGACCGTTGCGAAGAGCGCGAAGCCGAGGACGAAGGTGAGGCTGGCTGCGATCGCGAGCCGCCGGCTCCTGAGGACGCGCAGGTCCACAACCGGGTGCTCCGCCGTGAGCTCGCGCACGATGAACGAAACAAGGGACACGGCCGCCAATGCGGTCAGGACGCAGATGTACCTCTTGGAGAACCAGTCCTCGGTCTCGCCGCGCTCGAGCACGGTCTGGAGCGCCCCGAGGCCGACGATGAGCAGCCCTATGCCGATCCAGTCGATCGTCTCGGCGTTTCGCGCATGGGTCGGCTCCTTTACGTAAAGCCACGAGAGGAACGCGGCGCACAGGCCGATCGGCAGGTTGATGTAGAAGATCCACGGCCAGGAGTAGTTGTCGATGATCCAACCTCCCACCGTCGGCCCTATCGTCGGGCCGACGAAGATCCCGACGGCAAAGAGCGACGCGGCGAATCCCCTCTGGGCCACCGTGTACGTCTCGAACAGGATCGCCTGGGAGGTCGAGAGGAGGGCGCCGCCGCCGATCCCCTGGATGAACCGGAAGGTCACGAGCTCCCAGATGTTGTGGGCGTTGCCGCACGCGACGGACGCCCCGGTGAAGAGGAGGATCGAGCCGATGTAGTAGTTCCGCCGCCCGAAGCGCGCGGCGAGGAAGCTCGTCATCGGGATGATGATCACGTTGGCGATCGCGTACGCGGTCACCACCCAGGCCACGTCCTCCAGCGTCGCCCCGAGGTTGCCGCTCATGTCGTTGAGCGCCACGTTCACGATCGACGTGTCGATCAGCTCGATGATCGCCGCGGTCACCACCGTGAAGGTGATGATCAGCTTGCGCAGTCCATGCTCGGCCATGGCGGTCCGGCCCTAGTCCCGCACCCGCACGGTCGCGTCGACGCTCATCCCCGGGCGGAGCACGTGCTCCGGGTCCGGAGCCTGGGCGAGCACGATCTTCACGGGCACGCGCTGGGTGACCTTGACGAAATTGCCCGTCGAGTTGTCGGGGGGCAGGAGGGCGAACCGGGCCCCTGTGGCGCCCGAGATCGACTCGACCTTTCCGCGGAAGACGACGCCCGGGAAGCTGTCGGCCTCGAACTCCACGTCCTGGCCCGGCTTCATGTGGGTCAGCTGGGTTTCCTTGAAGTTCGCGACGACCCAGACTTCGGACTCGGACGAGATCGAGAGAAGCGTCTGGCCCGACTGGATGAACTGGCCGGGTTCGACGTTCTTCCTTGAGACCAGGCCGTCGATCGGCGCCTTCACGGCGCAGTAGGAGCGCTGAAGCCGGGCGAAATCCAGCTCGGAGGCCTTCTCGGCCGCCTCGGTCTTGGCCGCGGCGACCCTAGCGGCGGCGACGGCGACCTGCGCCTTCGCGGTCGTGGCCTCGCTCCTTTGCGCCTCAAGCTGGGCCGCGGCCGTGTCGGCGGCCGCCTGGGTGTCCGTCAGCTGGCTGTCGGTGATGGCGGCGGTTCTGAAGAGGTTGGTGTCGCGCGCCAGGTCGCTTGCGGCCTTGCGCTGGCGCACGAGCGCCGTCTCAACGTTTGCGGCCGCTGTAGCCGCCGAGGCGCGCGAGCTCTCGAGGGACGCTTCCGCAGTCGCCTTGGCGGCGAGCGCGTTCTGGAGCGCCGCCTCGGCCTCGGCCACCCTCAGGTCGAGCTCCTTGGGATCAATCTCTATCAGGAGCTGGCCGGCTGCCACCCGCTGGTTGTCGTCGACCAGGACCCTGGCGACGTAGCCGGGGACGCGGGGGAGGACGGGGCTGATGTGGCCTTCGATTTGGGCATCGTCGGTCTCCTCGTGGGACATCGCGAAATTCCAGTGGCTGACGCCAAAATAGGCGCCGACGGCGATCGCCAGGACCGCGAGAATCCAGACGACGATCTGTCGCGCGGCGACCCTGGATGCGGGCTTTTCCGTGGGCAGTTGGGCGGTTTCAGATACGGCTTCGTTCATGCGTAAGAGGATGATTAGGCACCTAATCATCTCGATTTGCAAGTCTCCGACGCAGAAATTGGCGGAAAGGGGCCCGCGCTGCGCCGGGCGCGCTCAGAATTTTTTTAAATCACTGATTGGCAGCTCAATCCAAGATCCACGGGCCAGATTTCCTAGCTCCAGGCCCCCCAAACGTATCCGGTCCAGCTCCAGAACGGTGCACCCCTGGCTGCCGAACATCCGCTTCACCTGATGGTAGCGTCCCTCCGTGAGGGTGATTTCGGCCTCCCGGTCGCCCAAAAGCCGGAGGGTCGCCGGGGCGCAGGGAGCGCTTTCTCCGGGAAGGATTAGGGTTCCGCTTTCAAAAAGCGCGGCGAGCCCGGCGGGGACGGGGCGGTCGAGAATCGCGCGGTAAACCTTGGGCACCTTGTGCTTCGGCGATGTCAGGCGGTGGACCGCAGCGCTCACGTCGGTCAACAGGAGAAGCCCGGTCGTGTCCTTGTCGAGCCGGCCTATGCTCGTCACGGGCGGGTTTCTGCGCCGCCAGCGCTCAGGGATGAGGTCGTAGACACTGGGGCCCTCGGCCGGGTCGTGGGAACACACCCGACCCGCGGGTTTGTTGAGCATGAGGAGGAGCTCTCCGGGATGGTCCAGCGCCTGCCCGTCCAACCGGACCTCCTCCGTCTCAATCCGGACACCGGGGTCCCTTTCCGGTCCGCCGCGGACCGTAACCCGGCCGTCCTCAATCAGGGAGCGCACCTCGCGCCTGGAGCCGTAGCCGAGGCTGGCGATAAGCTGGTCAAGTCGTCGCATTTTCGGGCCCGATTGGGGCATTTTAGGGCCCGGAGATCAACAAGGGGCTTGGGGCCAATCGGCCGATTCTCCAAGAATTGACTCGGCAACAGGACCGGCTTTTGGGATGTCTTACCTTTACGACCATTTATGGCAGTCTGGGAATATAAGGTAATCTCGAGCGGCAAGGGGGGCTTTGCGACGCCCGCCCTCCTCGAATCATTTCTAAACCAACTCGGAAGCGACGAGTGGGAGATCGTTGAATTTCGCGGCCAGCCGGACAATCCGCTGGCCTTTTCGGGCCTTGCGAGGCGACCGACCCAGCGCGACTGGACGCTGGGTGACGCCGCCGCCGCCGCCGCGCGCGTCGAGGCGGACAAGCTTCGCGTCGAGTTTGAGGCCAAGTTCAAGAGCGCCACGGCGTCCTCGGCCCCGGCCGAGACCGACGCGCCCGTCCCGAACGACGAGGCGCTGCGCGAGGAGGACGGGCTCAGGAGGCTGCGCGACACCGAGCGCGATGCAGACCCCGACGCCCCGAACGAGGAGGCCCAGGAGGACGATTGGGACAAGCTTGGCGCCGAGGACGAGGTGCCGACCTTTTTTGAGGCGATCCGTCCGCATCTTCGCAGGAACCAGCGCGGGCCCGGATTTTCGGTGGGGGTCGACTACCTTGCGAAGAAATGGGACATCACCGAGGCGGAGGTCATCGGCGCCCTGAAGGAATGCGGGCTTGAGGTGCCCGACGACGAGGATGCCAAGGTCACGTACGTGGACTACGACGGCGACCTTTACTGGGTGAACATCAACCGCCGCGGCGAGCTCTGGATCAACACGAAGGAAAAGAGCCGCCCCGTCTTCAGGACGGTGCAGGCGACCAAGGTGGAGGCGCCCCAGGAGGCCCCCGGCCAGCCTGAGCCTGAAAAGCGCCAGGAGAAGCACCACGAGGAGCGCAAGCAGCACCCGAGGCGCCACGAGCCGGAGGCCGATCCGGGCGGTCCGGCGCCCGCGCTTCCGGAGGGCCCGGCCCTCCTCGACAGGATCCGCCCGCTCATGCGCAAGAACCGCCGCGAGCCGGGCGGCTCGGGCAGCATGAGTTTCCTTTCCCGCGCCCTCAAATGCAGCGAAGCGGCGCTTGTGGGCGCGTTCACGGCGATGGGGCTGAATGCCCAGTCGGCCGCGGGCGATCCGCCAGTCTTTGTCGAGATAGGGGACGAGACCTGGTGGCTCAATACGGACAGCCGCGGAGGAGTCTGGATCAACGCCCGCGAGAAGCGGGGCGAGGCGGGGGCCTCCCAGGCTCCCCAAGGGGAGGCGCCCCAGGCCGGGGCGGCCCCGGAAACGGCGGCCCCCGCGCCCGGAAACGTCTTTGCCGCCGTCAGGCTCCTCCTGAAGGAGACGAAGACCGGTTCCGTTGCGGCGCCGGTCGGGCGCTTGGCGGACGACCTCGGCAAATCGGTCGACGAGCTGCTCGGCGCGCTGACCTCCTCGGGTCTCCGCGTTCCCGAGAAGCCGAGGGAGAAGCCGGTGTTCGTGGAGCATGCGGGCGAAATCTTCTGGCTCAACCTGAACGCCAAGGGCGCCCTCTGGCTCAACGCCAAGGCGTCCAAGTATTCCGCGGAGGGCGAGGGGGACCCGAAGGGCCGTCGCCCGCGCCCGAAGAAGAAGGCCGAAGCCGAGGCGGAGCCGCTGCCCGCGGCTCCCGAGGTCCCGGAAACGCCGGCAGCCCCGGAGGCGCCGGTTCCGCCGGCATCCTAAGGCCTAGGATCCCGCCCTTCGGCGGGAGGCGACCGCCTCCGCAAGCGAGGCGATCAGGGGGACGGTCCTTTCCCAGGACAGGCATGCGTCGGTGACGCTGCGTCCTCGGACGAGGGGGACCGAACGGTAGTCCTGGGCGCCGCCCACCAGGTTGCTCTCGACCATGACCGCGGACACCGTGCGCTCGCCTGCGGCGATTCGCGCGCCGAGCTCCGCGGCGACTGACGACTGGCGGTCGGCGTCGCCCTTCCAGCTGTTGGCATGGCTCATGTCGACCATCATGAATGCGGGGAGCCCGTGCTTGGAAAGGATCGCTGCGGCGCTCTGGACGTCCTCGGCGGAGTAATTGGGACCGAGGGTTCCCCCGCGAAGGACGAGATGGGTGTCCAGATTGCCCGTGGTCTGCATGCAGGCGGGCGTCCCGTCGTGCGCGAGCGTGGGAAACCAGTGCGGGTGTCGGGCCGATCGAATCGCGTCGACGGCGACCTGGACGTTCCCGTCGGTGCGGTTCTTGAACCCGACCGGCATCGAAAGCCCCGAGGCCAGTTCGCGGTGGATCTGGCTTTCCACGGTGCGGGCGCCGATGGACCCCCAGCTGACCAGGTCCGCGTAGTACTGGCCGAAGGTCGTCTCGAGGAACTCGGTGCCGATTGGGAGCCCCGCCGCGTTGATGTCGACCATGAGCCTCCGGGCGATGCGCAGGCCCTTGCTGATCTGGAAGGTCTCGTCCAGGTCCGGGTCGTTGATGAGGCCCTTCCAGCCGACGACCGTCCTCGGCTTCTCAAAATAGACCCGCATCGCGATCAGGAGTTCGCCCGCGTGGCGGTCCGCCTCGGCCCTCAGGAGCGCCGCGTACTCGAGGGCCGCAGCCGGGTCGTGGATCGAGCACGGTCCCACGATGACCAGCAGCCGGTCGTCCTTTCCCGCCATGATCGACGCGATCTCCCTTCGCCTCTCGGAGATCCGGGAGGCCGCCGCGTCGCTGAGGGGGATCTCGGCCTCGACGGTCGCCGGGGCCGGCAGCGACCTCGTCGCGCGAATACGGAGGTCTGAGGTGGGCTGATGCATTCCGTGCGTCCGTTTGGGCGCCGGAATCAGGCGCCGATGAGCGAGCGGGCCTGGGCCACCGTGGGATGGCGGCTCAGAAGAACCTCGGAGAGGCTGGGGGCCATCCCAAGCGACGAGGCCTTAAGGCGGAGCGTCACCCAGGCAAGGGACGAAGCGGGCGGGCTGAAGGCATGGGGCGCAAACGCGTCGAAGACGGGCGCGAGCGGCGAAAGCTGCTCCCTGGCCTGCAGGTTCTTTTCGACCATGAAGAGGCCGAGGAGGGCCCCCAGCGCCTCCAGCCAGACCGACGGGGCCGACGGCGCCGCGTACGGGATTCCGGAGCCCTCGGGGTAAGGGGTCCATTCCATGAACGCGCGCACGTACTCGTGGAGCTTGGTGAGCTCGGCGTCGGCGGTTGCCGCGGTCCAGCGGACGGTGAGCTGCTTGCGCTCGCGCATCTTCTTCACCTCCCAGACCCGCAGGATCAGGACGTGATCCTGGCCCTCGCGCTTGAGCGAGCCGGTGAAGATGTAATCGAGCCCGCCCGTCGTGGTTTCCACGAGCTTGCGGAGGTTTTCGACCGTCCAGTCAACCGCGAATATCGCGGGCCGCTTGGTCCCGTCGGCCTCGTGGATGCACCCGAGGGCGGCCACGGGGGAATACAGCGGCGAGAAATAGAAGGTTTCCGCAAACCAGAGGGGGATCGCCCGCGAGAGGCGCCCGAGCTCGTCCTCTGGCAGCTTCGAGGCCGCATCAAAGTCCTCGTAGGCCTTCGGCAGCGAGAGCTGCGTGAACGCGACGCGGCGCATCTTGCCCTCCTTCTTGGGGAGGACGTCCGCGACCGACTCGAGGCCGTAGGCCCAGATCGGCCTGCTGATCGTGACGAGGGCGACGCCGACCCTCGGGCCCTCCTCACCCTCGGCGGCCTCGGCCGACTGGGGCGCAGCGGGGATTCCCTGCACGACGCCGTGGTCCATCAGCTCGGCGACGGCGTTCGAGAACCCGTGCAGGCGCACTTCGAGCTCGGGGCGGTTCAGGGCGAAGAGGATGTCGAGGATGTGCTGCGCGGCGTCGGCGTTTCGGACGGCCAGGTAGGCCTGAAGCAGGTTGATCCCGGTGGCCGGTCCGTGGCGCAGCGCGTCATAGCGCGGGGCCACGAGCTCGATGATCTGGGGCACGTTTCCGGTCGAGCCGAGGTCGCCCGAAATCGTCACGAGGACGTCGGCGCGGTCGCCGGCGACCGCGAGCACGTCCTCGTAGATCGCGAGCGCGCCCGGCAGGTCCTTCTGGTCCAGCTTCTCCCGCGCAGCCAAAAGGCGCGGCGCCACGCCCGCCACCGACGGATCCAGTGCGGTTGCAGGCGCCGCCGCGGGTTCGTCCGCGGGAACGGAGGAAGCCGGTTTGCCGGCCAATCGGTCGAAGAATCCCATGGAAGCAGCAAAGCGACCGGCGCGCTCGTGGCGAACAGAATTGGCGGGAGCCCGGGGGCGCCTCGCGCGCCCGTCCCGGCCCTCCCGGGGGGCCTTTCCCCGGGAATTCCTCGTTTGACCGTCAATTTGCCAGGCTATTAGGTAGCCGTCCACGCGCATGAACCGGGTTCATATTAAGACCTACGGATGCCAGATGAACGAACGCGACAGCGAGGCGGTCGCGGCGATGCTTCGCGCCCGTGGCTACCGGATCGTGGAGAACGAGGACGAGTGCGACGTCCTGCTCCTGAACACCTGCAGTGTGCGCGACGCCGCCGAGCAGAAGGCGATCGGGAAGGCCGGATACGCCCTGTCAAGGAAGCGGCACAACCCGGACTTCGTCCTGGGAATCCTTGGCTGCATGGCGCAGAACCGCGGCTCGGAACTCCTCGACCGGCTGCCGGACGTCGACCTGATCGTGGGCACCCAGAAGTTCCACCGGGTTGCGGACTACCTAGACAACCTGCGGGCGGCCCGCGAGGCGGGCCTGCCGCTCGGCGAGGCGGTCGTCGACATTGCGGAGGAGGCGGGGTCCCAGAACACGATTCGCGACCACCTGGAGGGCCCCGATCGCAAGGTGTGCGCGTTCGTGTCGATCCAGCAGGGATGCAACATGGACTGTTCGTTCTGCATCGTCCCCACGACCCGCGGCGACGAGCGCTCGCGACCGATGGATGAGATCGTGAGGGAATGCGAGGAGCGGGTCGCCCGCGGAGTGCGCGAGATCACGCTCCTTGGGCAGATCGTCACGAGCTACGGCCGGCGCGACTACGCCCACACCGGCGGGATCACCCCCTTTGTCCAGCTGTTGGAGCGCGTCAACGCGATCCCGGGCCTCGAGCGGATCCGGTTCACCTCGCCGCACCCGCGCGGGTTCAGGCAGGACCTTGCGGATGCGTTTGCGAGGCTCCCGAAGCTCGGCGACCACGTCCACCTCCCGGTCCAGTCGGGAAGCGACAGGATCCTGCGCGCGATGAAAAGGCCCTACACGCGCGACCGTTACCTGGAAATCGTCGGGTCCCTGCGCGCGGCGCGCCCGGCCATGGCCTTCTCGACCGACATCATCGTCGGGTTCCCGGGGGAGACCGACGAGGATTTCGAGGACACGCGCAGGCTCTGCGAGACGGTCGACTTCGACATGGCCTATATCTTCAAGTACTCGGTGCGGACGGGAACGCCGGCCGCGGCCCTTGCGGGGCAGGTGCCCGAGGCGGTGCGCGAGGAGCGCAACCGGGTGCTCCTCGACGTCCTTCGCGACGGCTCCCTCAGGCGCAGCCAGGCGCTCGTCGGGACCGTCCAGGAGGTCCTTGTCGAGGGTCCCGACAAGACCGGGGAGCGCTTCATGGGTCGGACCCGGGGGAACCGGGTCACGGTCTTTGAGGGCGCGCAGCGGCTTGTCGGCACGCTCGTCCCGGTCGAGATCGCGCGCGCGAGCGTCAGCACGCTCTACGGCAACCTCGTCACCCTGGACGCCGGCTTGCAATCCCCGGTGGGTGCGGCGTCACTCTGAGTCCAAAGACCCCATGTCGCTCTTCGCCGCCTCGCTCCTCCCCGGCCTTTTCCTAATTGTCCTTGGGTTTTCGCTCGCGATGGACCTGGCCCTGGTCACGGGCGCGATCCGGGCGTTCCCGAGGTCGGCCTCCGCGGGATACCTCGTCTTCGGCGCCGCCTCGGCCTGGTTCCTCTACAACATCCTGCACCTTTCCAACGCCGATTTCGGCGAATACCGGAACTATCTCTTTGTGGGATTCGCGGTCGTGGCCGTCCTCTCGTTCAAGTGCGTTCCGGACTTCCTCGGCGTCCGCGGCGCCAGCGCCCTCGTCCTGATCGGCGCGGCGCCCTTCCTGCGGGCCGCCTACATGGAATACTCCCATCCCGCCCGCCTTTTCATGGTCTCCTTTGTCTACGTCGCCATCGCCCTGGCGATCTGGCTGGGAGCCCAGCCCTGGAGGCTTCGGGACTTCCTCGGCTGGCTCTTCGCGCGGCCGGCGAGGTCGAGGGGCCTGGGCGGCCTCCTCCTCGCCTATGGCCTCGTCCTCTGCGGGGCCGCGTACGCGCTGCGATGACCGAGGACGCCGCCCAACGATCCGGCGCCAGGGACCCCGTCCTGCTTGTGCTCGCCGGCCCCGCGGGCTCGGGCAAGAGCACGCTGTGCGACCGCCTGGTCGATGCGAACCTGGGCTTTTCGCGGGTGGTCACGAGCACGACCCGTGCCCCGAGGGACGGCGAGACCAACGGGATCCACTACCATTTCTTCACGCCTGAGGAGTTTGATGCCCGGCTAAGCGCCGGGGAGTTTCTCGAGTGGGCGTGGGTGCACGGACGCCGGCGCTACGGCACGCTTTCGGCCAGCGTCCTTGGACCCCTCCGCCAGGGGAGGAGCCTCGTGATGAGCGTCGACGTCCAGGGCGTCGAAAGCTTCCGCCGCCTCGCGGCGGGCGAACCGCTCCTCAAGAGGTCCATGGTGACCGTGTTCATCAGGGTCGACCGCGCGCGCCTCCTCTCCCGGATGCGCGAACGCGGCAAGGACAACGAGGAGGAGATCGCGCGGCGCATGGCGACGGCGGAGGCGGAGCTGCGCGAGGCTTCGAAATTCGACTTCCTGATCGAGAGCAGGACCCGCGACGAGGACTTTGCCTCGCTTCTCGCGATCCTCGAGAAGGTCCGCGGACCCGGCCGGCCTGCCTAGCCGCCGATATAGCTCATCTCGATCTTCTCGCGAACCTTGCCCGCGGCGAGCACCTCGGCCCGCTGGTCGCTGTAGCGGTCGAGGCGGCCCGTCCAGACTCCCTCGAGTTCGCGCGAAAGCTCGGCGCCGCCGGAGCCGGACCTGAGGCGCTTCAGGACGTCGAATCCGGCGGAGGCGAAGAGGCACGTGAAGAGCTTTCCGTCGGCCGAGAGGCGAGCCCGGTTGCAGTCACGGCAGAACGGCTCCGTGACCGAGCTGACGATGCCGATCTCGCCGCGCCCGTCCCGGTAGCGGTAGCGGGCCGCAACCTCGCCGCGGTAGGCGGGGGCAGCGGGCTCGAGGGGCCATTCGGCCGAGATCCGGGCAACGATCTCGCGGGCGGGCACGACCTGGGAGTTCGACCAGTGGTTTGTGTTGCCCACGTCCATGAACTCGATGAACCGGAGCGTGTGGCCCCGCTCCCTGAAATACGCGCAGAGCGCGAGGATCTCACCGTCGTTCACGCCCCGCTGGACGACGCAGTTGATCTTGATCGGGAAACCCTCGGCCGCCGCCGCGTCGACGCCCCCCAGGATGCGCCCGATGTCAAAGCCGAGTCCGTTCATTCGGCCCGCGGTGCGCGGGTCGAGCGAGTCCACGGAGATGTTGAGCCTGTCGAGGCCCGCTGCGCGAAGGGCGGCTGCCTGCCTGCCGAGGAGCCACCCGTTGGTCGTCAGCGAGACATCCGGGACCCCTATGTGCTTGATGGACCGTATGATCTCGGGGAGGTCGCCCCGCAGAAGCGGCTCGCCTCCCGTCAGCCGGACCTTCTCGACCCCGAGTTCGACGAACGCCCCGACGATCGTCACGAGTTCGTCGCGGCTCATGAGCCGGCCCTCCTTCAGGAAGGGATGATCGGGTCCGAACGCCTCCTTCGGCATGCAATACGGACACCGGAAATTGCACCGGTCCGTAACGGAAACGCGCAGGTCCCTGATGGGGCGTCCGAGTTTATCGCGGGGTCCGGGCATCAAATAATGAAAAAAGCACCAAATCGTTATTTTCGCGAGGAGGGATTTGTGTGCTATCGTTGCCGCGTGCTCACCCCCGACGGTGCCGAGAGGCTGATCCTGGAGGCCATTCCGCTCTTCCACAGGGAGGATTGCGCGATCGCGGAGGCCCATGGACGCATCCTGCGCAGCGACCTGCGGGCGGACCGGGACCTGCCCCCGTTCGACCGGGTGACGATGGATGGCTTTGCGCTCCGCTCCGCGGCCTGCGCGAAGGGCGTCGGGCGGTTTCGCGTCGAGGCGACCCGGGCCGCCGGGATGCGGCAGGTCGCGCTGGGCCCGGGGGAAGACGCCTGCATCGAGGTGATGACCGGCTCCGTGGTCCCGGAAGGGGCCGACTGCGTGGTGCCCTATGAGGACACGACGCTCGAGGAGGGGTGGATGGTCCTGTCCCCATCGGCGGAGCCGGCGGCGCCGGGCCGCCACGTGCACCGCCGCGGGTCGGACCACGCGAAGGGGGACGTGGTCGTGCGCGCGGGCGTCCGCCTCACGGGCCGCGAGATTGCGGTGGCGGCCTCGTGCGGGCATCCGGCGCTGACCGTGACCCACTCCCCGAAGGTCGCGGTGATCTCGACCGGCGACGAGCTTGTCGAGGTCGACTCGCTCGTCGCGCCGCACCAGGTGCGCCGCAGCAACGACCACGCGATCCGCGCCGCGCTCATCACGGCGGGATACCCGCGGGCCGACCGGTTCCACCTGCGCGACATCCGCCATGAGATCGAGCACATGCTCTGGCACATCCTCGCCGAATACGATGTGGTCCTGATCACCGGGGGCGTGTCGAAGGGGAAGTTTGATTTCCTGCCGTCGGAGCTCGGCAGGCAGGGCGTCCGCAAGATCTTCCAGGGGGTGGCCCAGCGCCCCGGCAAGCCCTTCTGGTTCGGGCTGAGCGGCCGCATGACGCCCGTGTTTGCCCTGCCTGGGAACCCGGTCTCGGCCTACACATGCCTCCATCGGTACGTGCTCCCGGCCCTCGACCATGCGAGCGGGCGCACGCTGCGTCCTCCGCTCCACGCCGCACTTTCCGAAAGGGTCGTCTTCAAGCCGAAGCTCGCCTGCCTCCTGCCGGTCCGGCTCTCGAGCGGCCCCCGGGGCGAGCTTATTGCAACCCCCTGCGCGACAAATTCATCGGGGGATTTTGCCGGCCTGGTCGGCACCGATGGCTTCGTGGAGCTTCCCGCATCCCTCGACGAATTTTCCGCGGGCTATGTGGCCCCCTTCAGGCCGTGGGTCTGAGCGGATCCGCGCCGAAACGTTGCGGTCAAGCCCCCGGGGGATCCATGCTCCAGACCCTGATGCCGTCCAAACGCCGACTTTCCCACCTAGACGCCAAGAACCGCCCGCGCATGGTGGACGTTGCGGGCAAGCGGGTCACCGTCCGCACCGCGGTCGCGATGGCCGTCGTCGTCCTGCCCCCGCCGCTTGCGAAGCTTCTGCGCGGCGGGGAGATCCGAACGCCGAAGGGCCCGATATTCCAATTGGCGATCCTTGCCGGGATCATGGGCGCAAAAAGGACCTCGGAGCTCATTCCCCTCTGCCATCCGATCGCTCTTGATGACTGCAAGGTCGAGATCGAGGCGCGCCTCCCCGGCGCCGACGGCTCCGTTGAGGTGGAGGTGCGCTGCCGCGCAAGGACGGCGGCCCGGACGGGGGTCGAGATGGAGGCGCTGACGGGCGCCAGTGTCGCCGCCCTCGCGCTCTACGACATGGGCAAGGCCGTCACCCACGGGATCGTGATCAGGGACCTGCGGCTTCTCGAGAAGACCGGGGGGAAGAAGGATTACCGCGCAACGTGAAGAAGACGGTAAGCGTAAGCTATTTTGCCATCCTCCGCGAGGAGCGCGGGCTCGGCAGCGAGCAGGTCTCCACCGAGGTTGCAACGGCAGGTGAACTCTACGAGGAGCTCAGGGGGCGCCATGGGTTCACGCTTGCGGCGGGGCGCCTGCGGGTTGCGATCAACGACGAGCTCGAACCCTGGTCCTCCAAGCTGAATGACGGCGACGTGCTCGCCTTCCTTCCCCCGATTGCCGGAGGCTAGCCCCATGGCTTTTCATCTGACCCATTCTGCGATTGATCCGGACGCCCTCATGATGGGGCTGCGCGACCTGCGCGCCGGGGCATGCGTCACGTTTGAGGGCCGCGTGCGCGACCAGAACGGCGGCAAGGGCGTCAAGAGCCTCGACTACGAGTCCCACGAGACGCTGGCACGCAAGGAGGGCGACAGGATCCTCGGGGAGGCCCGGGAGAAGTTCCCCATCCTCGACGCCGTGTGCGTGCACCGCACGGGAAGCCTCTCGCTCGGCGACATCGCCGTGTGGATCGGAGTGACCGCCGCGCACCGGGGTGCGGCGTTCGAAGCCTGCCGCTACATCATCGACGAGGCCAAGGACCGGGTACCGATCTGGAAAAAGGAGCATTACGCCGACGGATCCACCGAATGGATCAACTGCGCGACAAGGGGCCCGGCTGCCGGGGAAACCGGAGCCATGGGGCTGTAGGGCGATTTCTAAACACGCGCGCATGCGGTCGTGCTTCGGCTCGACACTTTGAGACGACAGGGTTAACAATCACGCCATCACGATGGGCTCCCAAATCCTGGTTTTTGCGGCTACCACGACGCTCGACAGACTGCAGAAGATCCCGAGGGATTTCTGGATCAAGGCGGGTCTCGCCATCGCGGCGGTGATCATTGTCTTCATCGTCATCCAGAAGGTATTGAAGATAAATAAGTTCGTCCTCGGGGGGATCATCTTCGTCGGAGGGGGACTCATGTGGTTCAATTGGATCTATCACCGCACCGAACCGAAATTCCTGACCCCTTTGGTCGACCGCATCGCGCCCTTCTTCCCCTCAGCCGGAGCCTACGAGACCACCCAGGCCAAAAACCCCGGCGACGAGAAGAAGAAGTAGGCGAAATCTGAGGAAACGACTTGGTTTCGGGGGTTAGTTGGGGGAGATTTGCGACCCCATGGCTAAACCACTATCGGATATCGGTCTCGTTGGCCTTGCAGTGATGGGCCAGAATCTCGCCCTCAATATCGCGGACCACGGTTTTCAGATCTCGGTGTTCAACCGGACCACCGAAAAGACGGACAAGTTTGTCGCGGAGAACCCCTCGACGCCGGGCGGCGTCGTCGGGACGAAGACGCTGGAGGAGTTCGTGGCCTCGCTTTCGCTCCCGAGAAAGATCGTCATCCTGGTCCAGGCCGGGAAGGGCACCGATGCGGTCATCGACGGGCTCGCGCCGCTCCTCGCAAAGGGCGACATCGTGATCGACGGCGGCAATTCGCTGTGGACCGACACGATCCGCCGCGAGAAGGCCTTCAGCGAAAAGGGGCTCCGGTTCATCGGGAGCGGAGTGTCGGGCGGTGAGGAGGGCGCTCGGTTCGGTCCCTCCCTCATGCCCGGCGGTGATTTTGAGGCGTGGTTGGAGCTGAAGCCGATCTGGGAGGCCATTGCCGCCAAGGTGGACCCAGTGACGGGAAAGCCGATTGCGGGCGCGGCGCCGGGCAAGCCCGTCCAGGGAGGCTTCCCGTGCACGGCCTATATCGGGGCGGATGGCGCGGGCCACTACGTCAAGATGGTCCACAATGGGATCGAGTACGGCGACATGCAGATGATCTGCGAGGCTTACGCGCTGATGAAGGGCCTCCTGGGCCTAAAGCCCTCGGAGATGAGCGCCATCTTCGCCGAATGGAACACCGGGATCCTCGACAGTTTCCTGATCGAGATCACCGCGGACATCCTCAAGCAGAAGGATCCGGTCACGAGGAAGCCCTTCGTGGACGTCGTGCTCGACAGGGCAGGGCAGAAGGGCACGGGCAAGTGGACCTCGACCAGCGCACTCGACATGGGCGTGCCGGCGCCGACGATCGCGGAGGCCGTGTTTGCGAGATGCCTCTCGGCCATCAAGGACGAGCGCGTCGCCGCCTCGAAGATCCTGAAGGGGCCCAAGAAGAAATACCGCGGTTCAAGGAAGGCGCTCGTCGCGGCAATCCACGATGCGCTCTACTGTTCCAAGATCTGCAGCTACGCGCAGGGATTCCAACTCATGCGCGCGGGCGCCCAGGAATTTGGATGGAAGCTGAACTTCGGGCAGATTGCCCAGATCTGGCGCGGAGGCTGCATCATCCGCGCTGCGTTCCTGCAAAAGATCACGGAGGCTTACGCCCGGACTCCCGACCTCGCGAACCTGCTCCTCGACCCGTATTTCAACAAAACCTTCAAGGCTGCGCAGGAGAACTGGCGCAAGGTCGTCGCGCTTGCCATCGAGTGCGGAGTGCCGGCACCGACCTTCAGCGCGTCGCTTGCCTACTACGACGGCTACCGTTCGGCCAGGCTCCCTGCCAATCTCCTCCAGGCCCAGCGAGACTACTTTGGCGCGCACACCTACGAGCGGGTCGACCAGCCCCGCGGCAAATTTTTTCATTTGGACTGGCCCGACCCGAAGAGGCCGCAGCTGCCCGTGTGAAGGCGGCCCCCTGTTGTTCCTAAATAGTGCGGAATGTAAGTGTGCGAAGTAGAACGTAGGTGCGAATAATCCAAGAGTAAGTGGCTGATAATCTGATAGCCTTCCCAGGCTTTCTTGCTTCTGCGCGTCATTTGCCAAATCCAAGATTGCTCGAAAGCTCCAGGTTCTCCTCGATTTGCTGCAAGAGAGTCGCCGCAACTTTCCTTGCACCCTCGACCGCATCGGCCCCCGCGATAAATCTCCTTGGCGGAACTGGCTTCGCCGCAATCGTAATTATGGCACGAGCAAGCTTTTTTGGGTCTCCAGGTTGAGTGCCTGCCGCTCCGCTCCAGCCGGCTTCCATCTGTGTCCGCTTTACTTTGTAGGCCTCGGTAGGGTTTGAACCGAAGGTCATTGATTTCTGCGAAAGCAGGTCGGTGCGGAAGAACCCAGGATTCACAATAGTCGTGTGAATTCCGAAAGGCTCAATTTCAGATGCGAGCGAAAGCATCCAGCCCTCCACGCCGAATTTCGATAGCGCGTAAGCCGAACCGAATTCGATGCCATAAAGCCCTGCCGTTGATGATATCGTGATCACCAAACCAGATTTCTGCTTTCGCATTTCGGGAAGCACTGCGCGGGTCACGTTCATGGGGCCAATCAGGTTCGCGTCGATTTGCTTCTGAATGTCTTCGGGTGACAAATCTTCGAAATAACCTGCGTAAAAGTTGCCGGCATTGTTAACAAGGACGTCGATGTGCCCGAAACGTTCGATGGCACTGCGGACCGCCAATTCCGCGTCTATAGGGTTTGTTATATCTAGTTTCACCGCTAGGAGATCGTCGGGTTTTCCTAAAGCCCTCTCAATCGACTGAATCTCCCGTGCGGTGCCGACAACTGCGTGACCAGCGGTAAGCGCAGCTTTTGCGATCTCAACTCCGAGGCCGCGCCCAGTGCCAGTGATAAACCAAACTTGTTTATTGTTCATATGAATTTCGTTCGTTAAATTGATTCGTTAGTGGCTCGATTGCCTCGCCCGGCAAACTCGTGGGTATGGTTCACGTTTTGATCCTTCCTATTTCGAATTCAGTATAGCCTGGGGGTTCCTTCTGCGGTAGCCCAATCGGCCGAATTGATTGCCTATTCGTCCGGATGGACGAAGATAGTTTCGAGTTTGGCGATTGAGCGGTTAACCGTTGGCGAATTAACGACGATCCATTTATGTCTATGAATAACGAAAAAAAGGACACCTCTCGGCTTGATCGGCTCCTCGATGAACTAGCTGGTCAAATTGACAGAGCAATAGGTGGAGGCGACAAACTGGCAACCAGGGTAAACGGACTGACTCTTTACCGAAGTATCGCTCCGACCGCACCAAATCCCTGCACCTATGAGCCAAGTTTGCTCATCATTCCTCAGGGGAGGAAGCGCGTCGATCTTGGTAAACAGAGCTATTATTTTGGCCGCTCGACATTCCTTCTAACATCAATCGAACTTCCGATCATTAGCCAGGTGTCAGTCGCGAGTATGAAGACACCTTACCTGGCGTTCTTTCTCCGACTGGACATGGGAATGGTTCGCGAGATCCTTCATACCGAGGAGGTCAACCTTCCGGCGCCTCTCGTAGGCGAACGCGGCATGGTTCTCGGAGAGTTGAGCGTAGAGCTGCTGACCTCCTGCTCCCGTCTGTTGGAGCTTCTCGCCACTCCCCAAGACATCCCATTTCTCGGCAAACTGCTTCAGCGAGAAATTGTCTACCGGCTGTTGCAAGGAACCCAAGGCGATCGCCTGCGCTCGATTGCCAGCCGGGGCGACCAATCCTACAAGACGGCTAAGGCCGTTTCTTGGCTGCGTGAGAACTTCGAGAAGCCGCTGCAAGTAGATCACCTTGCAAGTATTGCAGGTATGAGCAGATCGACCCTGCATCATCACTTTCGCGGTCTGACAGCCATGAGCCCGCTTCAGTTTCAGAAACAGCTTCGGCTTCAAACTGCCCGGCAGAAAATGCTTTCGGACGAAATCGATGCTGCGAGCGCAGCATTCGAAGTTGGGTACGAAAGCCCAAGCCAGTTCAATCGGGAATATAAGCGCTTCTTCGGGAAACCACCCATTCGCGACATCGTGGCACTACGTGCTTCAGCGTAAGTCGAACAGTATGGTTACAGCATGCCGGCTCTGCGCTTACATTTCGCTTATTCCTCACTTACATTCCTATTATTTGCCGATAGACGCATTAGGCCGTGTTTGCAAAATCAATGGGGTTTCAGCCCCGCGGCCCAAGTTTATCCAGCCGTCCCCCAGATCCCCCGCCGCCAACATCGCTGAGGACTAGTTTGCGGGTAGGCTGACGCTCCAGGCGAGGCTTACATCGCCCAACGTTCTGAGTGTACCGTTTCCGTCTACTCGGTCATCCTAGCCAGATGAAGCCTACTACCCCGGGTGCGGTTTGGAAACGTCGAATGTCACATTGGGCCCTGTGTCTCGGGCTTTTACCCGGCGCCCTCGCCGCCCAACCGGTGTCCCGGGTCACGGTGCATGTGAAAGACGGTGATCTGGAGGGCGTCGTCAGCGGCGACGGCCTCGTTCGCACCTTCAAGGGCATTCCCTATGCCGCCCCGCCGGTCGGAAAACTTCGCTGGCAGCCCCCACAGCCAGTCGAACCGTGGACGGGCGTGCGCGACGCCTCCGCCTACGGGCCTCGGGCCATGCAGGTGCACCTCTGGGACGACATGTTTTTCCACGACTCCGGCCCGAGCGAGGACTGTCTGTATCTCAACCTCTGGATGCCGGAAAAGCCCGCGACCGCAAAGCTACCCGTGATGGTCTGGATTTACGGCGGGGGCTTCGTCGCCGGAGGCACCTCCGAGGCGCGGCAGGACGGCGGCAACCTGTGCAAGAAAGGGGTACTGGTTGTTAGCATGGGCTACCGGCTGGGTGCTTTCGGTTTCCTGGCCCTGCCGGGGCTGACCGCCGCGTCGCCGCATCACGCCTCCGGCAACTACGGCCTGCTCGACATGGTCGCAGCCCTGCACTGGGTCCACGACAACATAGCGACCTTCGGCGGTGACCCCGACAACGTCACTATCTTCGGCGAATCCGCCGGCTCGTTCTCCGTCAGCATCCTCATGGCCTCCCCGCTGGCGCAGGGGCTGTTCCAACGGGCCATTGGCGAGAGCGGGGCGATGTTCGGCCGCACCTTGCCCGCCCGTTCGCTTGCTGAAGCCGAAGCCTCGGGGGCCAAGTTCATGCAGGAGAAGTTGGGCAGCGCCTCAGTCGAGGCACTGCGCACCAAATCCGCCCAGGAGATTATGGATGCCACGGCGAAGGCGCCGATTGGCTCCTTCGGTTTGTGTGTCGACGGCTGGTTCCTTCCTTCGAGCTGCACCGAAATCTACACCGCGGGGACGCAGAGCCACGTCCCGCTTCTCGCAGGCTGGAATCTCGATGAAGACGGCTACGAAGATCTCCTAGGCCAAGACCCGCCGACCCTCTCCAATTACCGGACCCATGTGGAAGAACGTTTCGGTGACAAGGCGGACGCCTTCCTCAAGGTATACCCGGCAACCAACGACGCCGAAGCCAGGCGGGCGGCGGCGGATTTCGGCAGCGACAAGTTCATCGGCTACTCGGCCTGGAAGTGGATAGACCTGCAGGCCGCGACCGGCGGCTCGCCGGTCTACCGCTACAAATTCGAGGAACTTATGCCGAAGCCGGCCGGTGCCCCAGTCGGCTGGACGCCGAAAGCCTACCATTCGTGCGAAATCGAGTTCGTCTTCCGCGTGCTCGGATCGAAAGCCCTTCCGTTCGAGCCCCGGCACCATCAGGTGTCCGAGCTGATGGCGTCGTACTGGACTAACTTCGCCAAGACCGGCAATCCCAACGGACCGGGACTCCCTATCTGGCCGAGGTATTCGCCGCGGGACGGCTACGAGGTCATGCACCTCAGCGCCCAGCCTTCCGTCGCACCCGACCTTCAACGGGGTCGCTATGAGTTCCTCGACGCCAACGGCATGGGAAAGAACTGAACGCGACGAACGGATTCTCCTGGAGCGAATCGAAGCGTCCCAAGATCGGTGGGAACAAAAACCTAGCGGATCAATCCCACTTGGCGCATGAATCTGATCCTGCGCGGAGAGCTGCCCGAGCCATTGTGGCGACAGCTAAAAAAATTAACCGCTCGCGTGGTAAAACACACAGGTGGCCTCTACGCGGGCGACCGCCGAAAGATGATCGGCTTATTCTCAGCGCGATATTCTACGTTCTGCGAACTGGCATCCCGTGGCGCGACCTGCCTGAGCAATTTGGTCCGTGGAGCTCAGTCTACTCGCGGTTTCGTCGGTGGTGCGCCGTGGGGCTCTTTGCCCGGATGCTAGCGCTGGTCGCAGCGCGAGCCACAGGTCAACTACGGCATATCGATTGCTCGCACATCAAAATGCATCAGGACGGTGCAAATCCACGCGGAGGCCAGGCTGCCCAGGCGATCGGTCGCACTAAGGGTGGGATCAACACCAAGCTTGCGGCAATCGTTGAGGGAGGTGGTCGAGCGGTCGCGCTCTGCTTGGCAGAGGGCCAACGTCATGATCTTTATGCTATCGAGCCGCTCCTGCCCAGCCTGCGAAACCGTCGCGCCGTTGCAGACAAAGGTTTCGACGCCGATACGTTTTGGGCGCGCCTTTGCAGGCAGCGTACACGAATCTGTATTCCCGCGAAGCGCTCGCGCCTTTGGCCAGTAGCCTTTCACCGCGGCTACTACCGTCGGCGCCATGTGGTCGAAAACTTCTTTTGCTGAATCAAGGGTCACCGACGCCTAAGCACCCGATACGAGAAACTCGCGATCACATTTCTCGCCTTCGTGCAGCTAGCGGCAGTCGTCGATTGGCTAGTCCATTGATTTTGCAAACACGCCCTAGATTATTCTACGACAGAATGCCAACGAGCGAGGCTACTTACATTTGTCATTATTCGCGTACACCTGTTGTTTTCTGACAATTCAATGTGTTAGCGCTGACAGCTAATGGGTGGGATGAGGCGGTAAAAGATAACAAAATATTGCTAACCATCGAAATTATTGTATTATCGATAATATGTTATCGTTACGTAGGCCGAACGAAATTGCATCCGACTTGGCCAAGAGGATCCGATCGCGGCGCCTTGCCAAGGGGTGGTCCCAAGCTGAGTTGGCGGCCAGAGCAGGGCTGAAGGCGCCGACGTATGTGTTGTTTGAGCGGACCGGGCGCATTGCACTCATTCGGCTACTGAAACTCCTTGAGGTCCTCGATCTGGTCGGGGAATTCGATCGGATCGGCCGCACAAAGGATCTGGCGGAACTCACGCTCGACGACGTAACGCGTCCCGAGCGAAAACGCGGACGGAATTTTCGGTCATGAGCCGGCTGACGGTCGAATACCAAGGATTGAAGGTCGGCGCCCTGGAGGAAGCTCTTGGAGGCGTGGCGTTCGAATACGACAAGGCGTTCATAGGCTCCGGACATCAACTTTCCCCGTTCGCGCTTCCGCTGAAGTCTGGGGTCCAATTTAGGGAATCCCCGCCTTCGATGCGCCTGCCGGGGCTGTTTGAGGATTCGTTACCCGACCAGTGGGGCTCCCGTTTGATGACGGAGTGGTTTCGCAGGCATGGGACTGCCGAGCATGCAATAACCCCTCTGATGCGCCTGGCTTATGTCGGGCGGCGCGCGATGGGTGCGTTGGTTTTCACGCCCGAACGGGATTCGAATGCGGCGCCCCGCAGAATTGCCCTTGACGATCTTTATCCGGCAGCGGCCGCAGCCGAGTCGGGAGGTAAGATAGATATGGAGTCCCTGGTCCCAGTGGGCAGTTCCGTAGGTGGCGCCCGGCCCAAAGCGCTTCTGGCTTTAAGTAAGTCGGATCCCAAGAACCTATTGCCCGGAGCCGGGGAGATTCCAGAGGGCTTTGAAGCGTGGATCGTAAAATTTGACACTTCCAAGAACGGCGATTGGGCGCCGATGGAAGAGGCTTTCGCCTGCATGGCCAGGGCCGCTGGAATCGAGATGTTAAGTACCCGCCTCCTCGAATCCAGTCATGATGGTGTCGTGCGCCGGCATTTCGCAGCCAAACGATTTGACCGCGAAGGTTCGCGGCGCATCCATCATCACACCCTGGCTGGCTTATTGCAGACAGGAGGGAGTGATTTGGATTACGCCGACCTCTTGCGGGTCACCAGATTGTTAACCAAAGACGAACGGGAGGTCTTTCGGGCATATCGCCGGGCGGTATTTAATGTTCTGGCAGACAATCGCGACGATCATGGCAAAAATCATGGATTCTTGTATGATGATCATTGCTGGCGTTTCGGGCCTGCTTACGACCTCACTTTCGGTGGCAATATCCAAGAGCGCGGGATGGCAGTCGTAGGAGAGCGAAAGAATGCCGGCATTAAGCAACTGCTGGAACTGGCGGAGTCGGAATCCCTCGACAAGCATCAGGCGTTGACGGTTATTAACGAGGTGGCCGAGTCTACTTCCCGGTGGGCCAAGTTTGCGGAGATCGCAGGAGTCTCGGCCACAAAGACAGCCGAAATCGAAAAAGAGCTTCGCTTGTTACGCGCATCCGGAGGCCCAGCGGCTTTGTTGCGTAATTCAGACTGATGCCTGAGGCGGTCAGGCCGCCTTGGGGAACCCCTGGGGTATATGGGTCGCGACGGCGACCGCGCTGGAGGCGGCCGCAATTCCTGACCCACCCGCGTCACACTCGGCCTGAAGATTCAAGCGAACGAAGTCTTCTAGCCAAAGCCTTCATCTGTGGCTCAAGCGCGTGCTTCATCTTAATTTTGAAGTCTATCTCAAATAGCTCGGTCGCAAACCAATATATAGCACCTATCCACACGATGTTCAGCGAAATAAAGGAAAACCCGGGAATGTGAATGTTGTTTACAGATCCCAACAAATAGAGCGACGCAGCCAACGAATAGATGAAAAATCCTCTTGATGGACGAAGGGCTCCCAGGGCAATCGGCAGCACGAAATACTGTTCCCCCATTCCCGTGCAGAACACCAGGAAGAAGAGTATGCATATCAGGCATTGCGAAACTATGTCCTGAACCTTCAATGCAAAAGGGAAAAGCAGTACCGCAGCCACGAAGAGCGGCTGCATTTTAAGGAAGGTGATCAGGGAGGTGATGCCATAACCCCCCATTCCAGATGTGTACAAAAATACGTGTCTGAGTATGGCCTGCCGCCCTCCGGCCCAGTACGGAGCAAATAGAGAAAGAAAAAGTACCGCGGAAAAAACCAGCAATACCATCCTCAGAACCGGCTTCTTGGATGCGAATTTCACACATACGATAAGCTCGTAGATAATGTTGTGCTTGATCGCCACCGCGAGCGTGGAAAACAGCCAGAGGCAAGAGCTGCTCAACAGCGGTCGTTTTTTCAGCAGGAACGACAGATAAATGGCCAAGAGCAGAAACAGGATGCTCAGATTCTCGAATTGGCCGTGGTATCCCGAAATCAAAAAGGAAACCGGATTTAGAAAGAAGAATATTGCTGTCGGGAATGCCGACTTGCCCTCGAGGCGTGCGATCCCTGCAACGACAAACAAAGTCAGGATATCGACAAAGCCGAGAAACGACCTGACAAGGAAATGAAACGGCAATGACGTCCAGTGCGCATGAATGTCGCCGAAAAAACCAAGGATATAGGCCCAGATCGGGGTGTAGTTATATCGGTTCGTCTCTGTGTAAATATTGCCGCCGCGGCGAACGATCTTCGATACGATTTCCCATGAAGTTGAGTCAAAATTGCCATAGGGCACGTAGGCCAATAAGGACCTAATGATGATTCCGTTTGAGATCAGCAGGATGAGCTCCAACGGAGACGGTACGGCCTTATTTATCGCGTACCTTCGGAAGGCTATCAGGCTGACGGAAGCGACAAAGAAAGCGTACGCTCCGCAGAGCACGCTGTTTGAGGCCGCCAGAATTTGGTTGAAGATGGGATCCGGCATCGTGTGCCCCCTGAAGTGCTGAACCTGGTGCAGGACCGCCATGAAGCTCGGAGAATCGTCGGGGCATTCGGCGGCGAGGTCTAAGAACTTGAAGACTAAGGGTGCGGAAGCGGTCACCGCGACCGAGAGGGCGAGGAATATGACGAAGCTGTTTGTGGCCCTCTTTCCACCGGGCATCGAAAGCTGATTTCCGCTCGATTCCCGTTCATTACGAGCGCGATTGCCGTCCGTATTCATCTATGTAATTCAATATGCAGAGTCTCCGAAAGAATGCCCATTGTTTTGTTTTGATTCAATGGGTGAGTACGGACGTTGGAAGCGTGGGTGCTTACAAGTGGTGGGTGAAACGAGCCTCCGTGCGGACAATCTGTGTTCCGTTTCGTTTTTGCTGAGGTACGAAAGCATGATGTTCCCTGGCCTTTGGAGAACATGCGGGGACGAATTCGATCGGGCCTCTGCCGAGGAGGCGCGGGGCGCGAGGTGGCCATTTGAGGCCAGAGGAAACAGGCCCTTTTCGGGCAATATTTTGAGGGCTTCTCGATTACCCGTATCCGCGATGCGACGATTTTCCGTGCACCTCGACTTGTCCGGGAATACGCGATTGTTTTCTTGGCGAGAGCGGGCCGGCGACTTCTGGAGTCGGGTTTTCGAAGGGATTTGGGAACGGGCGTTTCGAATCCCCAAGTCACTCGGAATCCCATCTTCGTTGGGATCAACCGTGGTAGAGCGGGCTTAACGCGGCCTCGGAAAGAGGCTGCCGGCGAAGCCGATAAAGTTGTTGCCAACGACCGTGTGCCTCCCGATCGAAGCCGTAATAGCTTCGCATTGTCGCCTAATACATCGGTTGCTCGTTCCAAAACATTCAGATTCCAATTGTTAAATGCTGTTTTGCGTCAAAGGCTGCGTCATACTTTGGATTCCCGCGAAACGCCTATTCCGGACGCCATGCCAGGCGGGCTCTCGGTTGCCGACCCGGCGGCGTTGCGCATTGAATCGGTGACCAAGCGCTTTGGAAACGTTACGGCGTTGGCTGGAATTTCGTTGGAGGTCCGGGCCCGGGAGTGCCTGGGACTGCTCGGGCCGAATGGCGCAGGCAAATCGACGCTCGTCCGAAGCATAGTGGGTAGGGTCCGACCGGACGGGGGCCGGGTGTCGGTATTCGGGAGCGAGCCGGAATCGACTTCCGCCAGGGAAGCACTCGGATGGGTGCCGCAGGAATTGGCGTTATACTGGCTCCTTACGTGCCGCGAGAACCTTGAGGCGTTTGGGAGCTACCAGGGTTTGCGCGGCAGGCCCCTTCGCGAGGCAGTCGCCTGGTGCCTCGACTGGGCGGCACTCACTGACCGTGCTGGCAGCGTGGTGAGCACACTCTCCGGCGGCATGAAGCGGCGGTTGAACATGGCGGCGGGATTGATCCATCGACCCCGGATCGTGCTCTTGGATGAGCCAACCGCCGGAGTCGATCCACAGTCGCGCAACCGAATCTTTGAAATGATTGAGGCGTTACGCGCCGACGGAATGACGGTCATCTATACGACACACTATATGGAAGAGGCCGAGCGGATTTGCGACCGCATTGCGATCATCGACCACGGTCGCGTGATCGCCGAGGGTTCGAAGGAGCAGCTTGTGGAGCGGTCCTTTGGTGGCCGAAGCGACGTGGTCATGCGGTTCTCCACGAAAAGTCCCGACGCGGCGGCTTGGGCCAAATCGCTGGGAGGTGCCTATGGAGAGGACTGCGCCCGTTTTGCTGTCGAGCAGCCTACAGAAATCGCCGCTTTGCTAAATTCCGCGGGCCAACACGGGCTGCGGGTGATCGACGTCGCCCTGCGTCGCCCCAATCTGGAGTCCGTATTCCTGCAACTGACGGGAAGGAGCCTTCGCGAATGACACTGGCAATTTTGCGCACAGGCTTCCGCGCCCTGCGTCGTGACCGCGCGGCGTTCGTGCTTTCGTTCGTGGTGCCGATCGCCTTTTTCACGATCTTCGGGATTATTTTTGGCGGCCAGCACGTGGACATGACACCCCGAGTCAGTGTCATTGTTGTGGACGAGGACCAGAGCGCAGGCTCGCATCGACTTGTGCAGGGCCTCCTTCGCGAGGGATCGCTCAACGCGTTCACGCATCCGCCGCGGAAACAAGATGGGCCGGCGTTGCCCGAATACACTGCGGGCAGCGCCGAGGCGGCCGTGAAGGGCGGCGATGCGCCGGCGGCGGTGATCATCCCCAAGGGATTTGCTGAGCATCCGATCGATCTTCGGCCCGACGATCGGGCGAAGCCCATCCAAATCCTGCACGATAGCTCGGATCCGGTTGCAGCGCGCCTCGTAGCCGGGATGCTGCAGAAAACAATCATGACCGCTATGCCGGAGGCAATGGCCGGGGAGGGGATGCGATACTTTGAAGTGGCCGCTGGTGGACTGACACCCGAACAGCACGGGCGAATCGACAGGATGATGTCGGCCTGGCGCGCGCGCCTAAATGCCGGGGATTCGGGCAACGGCGGGGACCGGGGACCATTTGCTGAATCGGGCTTTGCAAAGCTGAGCGTGCGCGACGTCGTGGGCGAGAAAAAGCAATCCCCGATGATTTCGTTCTATGCGGCCGGGATAGGGGTGATGTTCCTCCTGTTCACAACCAGCTCTGCGGGCGGAACCCTGCTGGACGAAGCCGAAAGCGGTGCGCTTGACCGCGTCTTGAGCTCCCGCGTGAGCATGACGAAGCTCCTTATCGGCAAGCTGATTTTCTGCGCGCTGCTCGCCTCAACGCAACTCACCGTGATGTTCCTCTGGGGCGCGGCGGTGTTTCATCTGGATCTGTTCAGCCACCTGCCGGGATTCGTCGTCATGACCGCAGCCACTTCGATCGCAGTGGCATCGTTTGGCATGCTTCTGGCGGGCCTATCGCGCACCCGCGCCCAGCTCGCCGCGATCAGCACGCTTCTCATCCTCACGATGTCCGCGATGGGCGGCAGCATGTTCCCTCGGTTTCTGATGCCAGCGTTGATGCAAAAATTGGGCCTACTGACCTTTAACGCTTGGGCAATAGATGGTTATACCAAGGTCTTCTGGCGCGACGAAGCGGTGACTCATCTCTTTCCGCAGGTGGCGGCCCTGGTCGGCGGCGGTCTAGCTTTGTTTCTGCTGGCGAGGCATTTCGCAAAACGTTGGGAGCATTCTTAGCTTCGCGGCAATTCCGCGATCGCAATTGCGCATAAACTATTGGGCAAGGTTGGGAAAATTGGATTGTCTGATTGCCCATTCCCTCCGAGGAACGTTACTCGAAAATTGACATGCCGGAAAACACCAAGGAAAGGGGGGTCAAGTGGCTCGCCAAAGTGGAGAAGCATGACTTCCTGGCGGCGCGGTCCTATCTCAGCCTGCTGTTCCCCGAGGGAAAGGTGAACTCCATCATCGCCAGGTTGCGGAAGGCCCCGGTTGTTCCGTTCAAGGCGAAGGATATATTGAGAGCTTCACAACTCCCCTTGCTTGATGAGAACAACCCCCACGTGCAGATGGACAGAAAGAAGATCCGCAAGGGCCAGGGCATTTCGCCGATCCTCCTCGTTCGGAACGAGAAGGTCGGCAGGGTTGTGATCGCGGATGGCTATCACCGAATCTGCGCCGTCTATGAGTTCGACGAGGACGAAGCGATCCAGTGCAAGATCATCTGACTTAGAAGAATCCCCGAAAGTCTTCGGAAACCTAGGATCTGGGATCCCTCGCGTGCCGGGGCGAAAGCCATGATGCGAGGCATTCTGGTCCCAAGCCAAGATGGGCTCCCCGATCAATTCAACGGTTCCTTCTTCGCACCGCCATGGCGTGGGTAGGGTAATTTGTATGTAGGGTTGCGGCGACAATGATCGGGGCAGCCTTTGCTGCCTCTTGGCCGACATCGATGCGAAACTGGCTCAGGACCCATCCCGGGTGACCGATTGACACCCTATTGCATGTGCGCGCAGAGTCCCGCCATTAACCGTGGCAGTATAATGCCCATAAAGAGGCCCCCGAGACGCGGTCGCGGCCCGAGGGCTTTTGACGGAGCTTGCCGGCTCGCTATTGCCTGCATCGGTGCGGGCTTACTTGCGCTCAATCCGGGCGTAAGGGCGTCCGAAGCCACGGCGGGTGTTGGGTCCACGATCACCGACCCAAGTGCCATTTCGACAATGCCCGAAGCGGGGAAATCAGTTCCGCATCCCCTGAGGATCCGGGGCCGGGTGAGCTATTACGACCCGGAATACAGGCTGCTCTGGCTTGAGCGCGACGACCATACCGGAGTTTATGTCCCGCTGGGTCCGAATCCGTTGCCCATTCGTACCGGGCAATACGTTGCGATCGATGGCAAGGTTACGCCGAACCGGGGCCTTAGGCCGGAAGAGGTGACCGTACGCGTGATAAGCGAGGAAGCGCCGGTCACGCCCCTTGATACTTTCGGCCGCATCAACGACCTCGATTACTTTACGAACCGCGTCGCCGTTGCCGACGGGTATGTGGACAGCCAGTTTAATCTGGACGACCACCATGTCCGTCTGGTCGCGATCGTCGAAAATCGCCCGGTCATCTGCTGGGTGTTCGCAGACGATCCTGCAAAGGTCGCCGACTGGCAGGGTCACTTTGTGCGCATCACGGGGTTGTATTCGGGGCGGTTTGACTCGACCCGCACGACCTCGACCATCGAGTTTTGGCTGGGCAGCTCAAGGGACGTGCAGGTGCTTGGATCATTGGATTCGCTTGCGGGATTCGAGAAGCCGCAGACGCCCATTGCCGAACTCTACAGATGCGGGCCCGCAATGGAGGTCCACTTGCGCGGGAGAATCGAGGCTCGCAAGCCCGGCACGGCCATCATCATAAGGGACTCCACCGGGCAGGTGGAAGTCCGTTCGCTTCAGGAGCAACGCCTGGAGATAGGCACGGAGGTGGATGTGCTGGGGAAGGTCGCTGTCTCGAATGAGCATTGGGTGCTCGACCCCGCACTCTACCGGCCCGTCCCCGCTCCTGCCGCGGGTCCCCCGGCTGCGCCCCCGGGGGCCGCCGGCGTCCTCGAGTCGGCGGCCGAGATTCGGGCGCTCGGACCTGCCGAGGCCGCCGAGCAGCGGCCGGTCGTGATGAGGGGCATGGTGGCCTGGCAAGTGCCGGATGCAGACTATTTTGTCCTCCTGGATCGCACTGCCGGAATACGCGTATATTTTGACCAGGCCGCCCCACGGGAATTGCAGCGCGAAAAGTTCATCGAGATCAGGGGAGTGACGCGGACCGACCGGCAAGGCGCCGCCGTCAGTCTGCATGATTTTTTCGACCTGGGCTCAACGAACTATCCCGCTCCCAAGGCGATCACGGTCAACGAGGCCCTGACCGGGCGCGAGGATGGCGGTTGGGTGGAGATGCGCGGATTTGTCCGCAACATCGAAACCGTTGGCGAATGGCGCACGGTCAACGTGACGACGCCCGAGGGGAGTTTCGTCGCGAAATTCAAGCTCCCCTTCACGTTTACGGCCTCTCCGGGCGCTCGCATCCACGCCGACGGGGTCTGCGACATCGTCCTCGATCCGGTGAGCCTTGAGACCACGGTGACGGTCTTGGTTCCGGGACCCCAATATCTGGCGGTGGAGGAGGAACCTCCCGGCAATCTCTTTGATCTGCCGTTGCGCAGGGTGAGCGACCTCGCTCAGATAGGCGGGACTTCCGACCTGCTGCGCGTGCGTGTCGCAGGCATGGTCCGCCATGTGGTGGCAGGCCAGAGCGTCTATCTCGAGGAAGGGAGCAGGAGCCTGCTGGTCCTCAGCCGCGAGAGCGAGGGGCTGTCGACTGGCGAACACATTGAGGCCGTGGGCGTTCTGGGCCAGGAAGGCGCCCGCACGGTGCTGCGCGACGCGGTGTTCCGGCGTGTCGCAGGCGGGACCGAGGCACCTGCTATTTTCATGGCCAACCCGCGACAGCTTGCGCCTGGCGCTGATTACCGCCTCGTTCGCGTGCGCGGGACGCTGACCGACGTATTTCGCGGAGCCGGGAATACCCGACTGACGCTCGAGCAAGGCGGTGCAACCTTTGATGCTTCGCTTGACCAGTCCGCAGGCAGTGCTCCGTTGGACCTCGCGATTGGTTCCGGGCTCGAAGTCACAGGCATCTATCAGCTGATTTTCGACGATTTCCGACGCCCCAGGGCGTTCCAAATGCTGCTGCGCTCGCCCGCCGACGTAAAGGTGATCGAATCCGCGAGGTTTTGGACGATCCGGCGGTCTTTGACAGCCGCCTCCATCCTCGGCGGCTGTGTCATTCTGGGGCTCATTTGGATTGCGACGCTCCGGCGGCGGGTCCGGATCCAGACGGACGAGATACGGGTTCACGCGGAGGAGAAGGTTCGCCTTGAGGCCGAGGTGCAGCGCGCGGCGCGCCTCGAATCCCTGGGGCGGCTGGCGGGCGGCATCGCCCACGAATACAACAACCTGCTGACGGTAATCACGGGGAACCTCTCGCTCATGAAGCTCAACCCCGTCGTGATGGCGGAAGAGGGGGACCAGGTCCTCGAGATCGAGAAGGGGGCGCGCCGGGCGCGGGACGTCTCCCGCCGGCTGCTCACCTTCTCGGTGGGCGGAGAGCCGGTGCTAAGCGTCACAGACCTGGCCAGCGTCGTTAAAGAGGCCGCCGAAAGGGCGGCGAGGGGCGCCAAGGCGCGATGCTCGTATTCGATCGTTCCGGACCTGAAGACGGCCGCGGCGGATTCCGAACAAATCGCGCAGGCCGTCGAGATAATTGTGCGCGGAGCGGCTCACGCGATGCCCGAAGGCGGCACGATTCAAATATCGTTGGCCAACATCGAGATAGCGCCAGAATCCCATGTGCTGCCCGCGGGAAGCTACGTTCAGACGAGCATCGCCGATGCAGGCGAGGCCATTTCCGCCGAGGAGCTCCAGCGGATCTTCGATCCCTTCTCGTCGACAAGGAGGGACAACAGCGGGGTCGACCTTTCCACCGCCTATTCGATCATCAAGAAGCATCACGGGCACTTGGAGGCGAAGTCCGGGGCGGGCTTCGGTGTGGTCTTTACGTTTTGGCTGCCGGTCGCGGGGGAAAGGAAGGAGACCGCGCCCGCCGCCGCGGGCGTAGGCCCGATTTCCGAACTGGCGTCGGCGCCGCGCGTGCTCCTGATGGACGACGAGGAAAGCATACGCCGGATCAGCTCAAAGGTCCTGAACAGGCTTGGACTCGAGTCCGTGGCGGTGGCCGACGGGTCGAGCGCCCTGAAGGAGTTCTCGGCCGCAAAGGAATCGGGGAAGCCCTTCTCACTGCTCGTCTTCGACCTCACGGTTCCGGAAGGCCTGGGAGGCCTCGCAACCATCGAGGCCATCAGGAAGACGGACGCACGGACCCCTGCGATCGTCTGCAGTGGATATTCGAGCGATCCGGTGATGGCCAATTTCGAAAAATTCGGGTTTCAGGCTGCTGTCGCGAAGCCCTACGACGTGGCCCGGTTTACCGAGACCGTCAAAAACCTGCTGGCCGGCCGCTAAATCCGCTCCGGCTAGACCTTAGTCTGCTTGCGCGGGTCGTCGCGAATTGAAGCCGCGACGGCCCATGCCGCTCCGGCATAGGCCGAGGCGATGAAGAACATGGTCCATTGGAGGCGGTCATGCGGGTGAGCCACGACGCCCGGCAGATGCAGAAGCAGGACGAACAGCGTGATCATCAGCGCCTCGAGCGCCGCCGCCAGACCGGGAAGGATCCCGAGAAGGATTCCCAGGCCGGCCGCCACGTGGCCCGAACCGGTCAGATAGGCGAAGAACAGGTGGCCGGGGAGCCAGGCCGGAACCATCGAGGCCGTCCCGGCCGAATAGACGAAGTGGGAGAGGCCTATCAGCGGCAGCGCGGCACCCATTGCGTACCGTCCAATCCCCAGACCGAGGGAGCCAGACGCGGCCATCCCCCGGGTCCTTCGTTCGGCAATGGTGCCCGAGACGGCCAGGACCCATCCCCCCGACAGGAGAAGCAGGGTCTCGGCAAATCCGAGCCACATCCCCTCGTTTGAGGGGTCTGATGCCACCCGAGGGATTTGCAGGAAAAGGAGCCACGAAAATACAAACGCCGAGAGGATGAACGCCGCGAGGGTGGCCGTCCGCCTGAATAAAGCGCCCAAGCCGCCGGCGACCAGCAGGACGCCAGAGGCGTAGGCGAGGACCTCGCGCCGAGGAACCCACTGGGGAACGGGCTGCCAGACCAAGGCGAAATCGTCAAAGATTAGGCTGAGAACGCCCAGTCCGGCCAGGCCGGCGAAAAAGAGGGTCCGCCCGAGGTTTTTCACGGCGAGGCCCGGCGTTTCCGGGATAGGGGCATGACGCCAGCATCACCCGCGAACGCCGCCGGCAGCATTCCAGGGCCGTTCGCGTTCGAGCTCGCAACGAGGTTCATCCCGCGCACAACACCGCGTTAGATCAAAATCCTTCAGGAGGCGGAGGGAAAATGGGTTCAGCAATTCTGCATCGTCCGTCATTGTTCCACGCCCCGTAGCAGCCGATTTTGCGGATACCGCACACGAAAACGGGAACAAAGCATCGGAATTGCTGACAACGGAAAAGGTTCCGGACTGGAAAATCGATTCACAAGATGCGTGTCGCAGATACGGATTGTCTGGGTCGGCGGAAGTAACTTCCACCTATGCCTGCTGGAATCCCAAGATGAAGCTGCCCCGGTATCGTCAACGGATTCCAATAGGCGGAATCGCGTTTGGCCTGGCGCTTGGACTGGTGGCTACGCCGGAAATCAGGGCCCAGGAGGCTGCCGGTCAGCAGGCCGCTCGACCGGGCGCGGCTCTTGGCGTTGATCTCTTCCGGGCCTTCGCGACCCGCGGCGGGAACGTTCTATTCTCACCGTACAGTGTCTCCGAGGCCCTTGCGTTGCTGTCTGAGGGTGCGGAGGGAAAGACAAAGCGGGAGCTTCTCCAAGCACTGCATTGGGAACAGCCGTCCGGGAGCCTCGCAACGGCTTTCGGCGCCCAGGACCGTCACCTTGAAATTGCAACCCAACGCGGGGCGGCACTTCTCATGGCAAACGGGCTCTGGTTCCAGAGGGGCTCCGCCCCGCAGCCAGCGTTCCTCAAAACGGCGCGAGACGCCTACGGCGCCGAAATCCGCGAGGCGGACTTCAGGGGGAGCCCCGCCGCCGTGCAGCGGGAGATCAACGGTTGGGTGAATCTCAAGACCTTCGGCAAGATCCATGATTTGTTTTCTCCGGGGTTGCTCGATGCGAATACGCGGATCGCCCTGGCCAATGCCGTGTATTTCAAGGGCAAATGGGAGCGTCCGTTCGAATCCAATGGAACGGTGCCCGGGCCCTTTTATGTCGCGCTCGACGGGGCGATCGAGGCGCCGATGATGCACGAGACCGAGAAACTCAGGGCCGTCTCCAGGTCGGACTGCGACCTCCTGGAACTCCCCTATGAAGGAGGGGCGCTATCGATGGTGATCCTGCTGCCAACGGCGCGCGACGGCCTGGCCGCGCTCGAAAGGGGCCTCGACTCGACGACCCTGCAGGCGTGGCTTGCCGCGCTCGATTTCTCCAAAGAGCGGAGTTTGCACGTGACCCTGCCGCGCTTCGGCATCAGGTATTCGGCGGATTTGGCTGCGGCGCTGAAGGAAATCGGCGTGGTCTCGGCATTTGACACGCGCTACGCGGATTTCTCGGCGCTCAACGGAAACCGCGGCCTGTACGTGTCCGCGGCGCTGCACAGGGCCTATATCGAGGTGAATGAGGAGGGCACAGAGGCCGCTGGCGCCTCCCTGGAACTCGTGGGCACTCTGGGGATCGAGCTTTCCGGCGAATTCAAGGTCGATCATCCCTTTATCTTTCTGATCCGCGACAACGCGACCGGATGCCTGCTGTTCCTTGGCCGGGTCGTTAATCCGGGGATCCAGTGAGTCGCGTTTGGGTGAAGGCGGAGGATACGCCCGCTTCCGGAACCCAGTCGAACCCTTCCTAGCCGGTGGGCTTGGGCGTATAGAAATTGGCGCGCTTTGCGGCAAGCGTCGGGCAGCCAAGCGCGAGCCGCTCGGCGTCGCAGATCCCCGACTCGTCCGTCGCTCCGACCTCGGGCTTTGCTTGCTGCGACGTCGTCCATGCGCCCTGGGTGCCGAAACGCTGCTCGTGGCCGACAGAGTTTAGCATACGGTCGTAGGTCGCAGCCACCAGCCACCGGCCGGTACCGCGATCTCCGAGCAGCATCGAGCACACGGCGAGCTCATGGGCCAGCTCAAAGCCCGCAAAGGACGAACTGTGCTGCATGACAAGCGACGCGTTTGCAAAATCCTTGTCCGTGCAAAGGCCGCCTTCCTTGACGATGGCGCGGATGCGGAGATTGCGGCGGTGGTCGTCGGCGCTTGCAGCCGTGCGTTCGGCGTTGGACAGCTTGTTCCAGTGGGCCCGGATTGCCTGGTCCGCATCCACGATCGTCTGGACCTCGGCGTTGTCCTTGGCCTTCGCGGCCGCCTCCCGTGAGGCTCCGGGATTTCGCATCACGGTGCGAATGACCCCGGGGGCGGGGTCCACCACGAATTGGTCACTGTCTGGATTCTTGGCGGCCAGTCCCCAGACGTCGAAGCGCATGGGGCGCCCCAGCGTCTGCAGCAGCGAGTCCCAACACCAAGGCAGATAATCGTCGGCACTGCGGTTGCCCTTGGCAACAGCCGCCAGAACGAGCTCATAGCGCACCCGGGCCGAGCGATACTCATTGATGGGGCCGCAGGCGATATTGGCACAGCGGAGGAACTCATCGCCGGTCGAAAGCGTGTTGCTTTCCACAAGCCGGATCACCTCGCCATGAAATTTGGGATTGGCGGTGGGATACTGGTTCTCCACCGGGGCGCGTGCCTCGAGATCGGCAAGGCTCGGAACCGGCAATGGAGTCGGGGAATCGGTTGCCGTGCAGCGCGACGAGACCCACCCGATAGCGACAAGGGCCGTAAGCAAGAGGCGGCGGATCATGACGCCACCCTGGCGGAGAGCGAAATCGAGCGCAAGCCGGCTAGGGTCGCGGGGCGAAACCCTCCGGCCTTCCATGGGCGGACCTTTCCGGAGAACCGGGGCCCCTGCTAATGGGCCGGGGAGTCCGGAGGGCGACGGGTCGAGTTGGCTGCCTGAAACCGCCAATAGGAGTACGGGACGGACAGGACTCCGGTCGCCACGAAATAGCCAACGAAACAGGGCATCACCAGCGACTGCTTGATCGCGAACTGGAGCGCGAGGAAGGCCAGCGCCCCGAATACCCAGACCCGCCCCATCATTCTGTGGGTCTCGCGCCACACGTCGTCGCTCTCGAGCGTCCAAGGTGTCCTCACCCCGACGAAGTAGTTCGGCCGGATGTTGCCCAAATGGTTTCCAACGACGACGAAGAAAAGGAGCACCACGTTGATCCCGATGCGGATCGTGTTGAAGTGAATGCCGAGGGCCTCGGCCGCTATGAGCAGCGATCCGAACGAGACGAGTGCTGTCGCAGCGAGGCGGATCACGCCGATCGCCGCGAACGACCGCTCGCTCGCCTCCGGGTCCCTGCGCAGCCTGGGATCGAGTCGCGGAATCCAGCCGGTGACAAGGGCGACAAAAACGCCGAGCAGGGGGGCTCCAAGGAGGCCCGGGGCCCTGCTCATCCACCCGTTGGGCTGTCCGTCGCCGCCCCAGTGCGTGACGACCCTGGCGGGGAACCTATCCCAGAACGCCGCGACGACGATAAAGGGAAACCCCAGGATGACGGTCTGCAGCCAGTTTTCCTTTAGCCAGCGGAGCATTTGCATGGGTCTTTCTCCTTTCGATGAGGGCAATGATCCATCCGATCGACTCATCAAGGACCGTTGTCTCAAGGGAATATACGATGAACTGGCCGTCGCGCCGCGCCGAGACCAGGTTCGCCTGCTTGAGCAGGTCCAGGTGATAGGAGATGCTCGGCTTGCTCATCCTGAAGGCGTCGGCGATTTCCCCCGCGTTCAGATCCCGCTTCTTGAGCATCTCCAATATGCGGCGGCGCGTTGGGTCCTGAAGCGCTTTGAAGAGAAGGTCCATCGGATGCTTAAGGATTTAGACAAATATCTAATTACAATCAACTGAAATCCTCGGGCGCGCCAGGGAGGACCCTCGCGGGACGGCGCCCATGGGGCGCCCCCCGGGGGTCATTTCGCCAGCCGGGCCAGGAGCCCCGACAGGAGCGAGCGGTCGCCATCGGTCTCCGCGAACGCGATGGCGCGGTGCGCCATGGAGGCCGCCTCGTCGGTGTATCCCAGCCTCCTGTAGAGCGTTGCCACGCTGTAGGCGAGGTTCGAGTTCTGGGGGAAAAGGCGCACGCCCTCGGAGAGGGGCCACAGGTCCCCCAGCGTCGGCTTGGACGGAGCATGCTCAAAGGCCCGCGCGAGGACAAAATAGGTGCTGCGAAGCGACGGCATCTGGAGCCGCGCGGTGTTCAGGAGCGCCACGATTTCCGCGAATTCATCGCGGCTGAGGTCGCCGATGCCTTCCTGGTCGCTCGGCAGCGACTCTTCCAGGCGCAGGCGCGCCAGCTCAACGTAGGCGCGGGGACGAACGACGCCCGCTGCCGTCGCCGCCTTGAGCGCGTTTCGCGCCCGGAGGTTGTCCTCGGTCTGGAGCTCGTACAGGCCAAATCCCGCAAGGAAGAGCGGGTCGTCCTCCCTCCTTGCAAATATCCGCTCATAGAGCTTGTCGGCCTGGTCCAGGGATTCGCGGCGGAAGTCATGCGAGTATTCCTCCGGGGAGCGCGCCTCAAGGCGGCCCCAGTCGCCGAGGATCCTTGCCACCTCCGTCGGGGTCGCTTCGCGGAAATTCACGGGCTCATCAGGCGGGACGGTGAACGGCACCGCGATCGGCTCGCCGACGGCGACAAGAAGATACTCACCGAGGGCCTTCTGGGCGTCCGAATAACCGATGCCGAGGTGCTGGCGGAAGAGCGCCTCCGTGATGGGTTCGCGCGCCGACCGATCGACGAAGTCAAGGAAGGCCTGCCTGTCGCCGCGTCCGAAGAGGCCCCAGCGGACAAACAAGGCCGCCTCCGCGTTCCAGAGTTTCCTCTGCTCCGCCGGCACCGCTCCGTCGAAAAGGCGCTCCAACGGCAGGAGGGCGGGCGGCTTTCGTTCGACCTTTTCCTTCGATGCCCTCCTCGCCGCCTTTTGAAGGGCGATCGTTTCGGCCGAGGAGGTCCATAGCGCGTTCGGAAGGGTCATTGAGTCACCGCGCAGGGTCCATCCGAGGGTCCGGTTCACATAGAGGCCGTTCGGGCCCTCCAGGCCGGCCACGAACCATGCCGGAAAATGGGGCACGCGGTTCTCGATCAGAATGGAGCTGTCGACATCGAGGCTGAAGTCGCTGTTGTCCGCCTGGACGTCCCAATAGTTCCCGCAGTTGATGAACGTGTCCCCGTCCCCCAGGGTCACCGGATGGGAAAGCCGGATCGAATCCGATCCCAGGATCGCGCTGTCCTCCGCGATCCAGGAAAGGTCGATGGGGCTGCTCGAGAGGAACCCGATCCTCTCCGGAGGCCTGTCGTAGAGCACGATCTTGATCGGTGTCGGCAGGTCTCCCCAGAAGATCTCCGGGAGAAGGGCGAGGCGGGCGGCCGCCGCTCTCCTCAGGGCCCGCGTGTAGTCCGCGTTGAATGAATTGGAGCAGCGCGAAAGGATCTCAAAGCCAGGTTCCGAGAGGTACCTCCACGGCTTTTCCATCGCGGCCCCGGATGACACCGGGGATGCTTCGACGAAGACGGGATCCATCAACGTGACCTGGCCCTCCTCGGGTGCAGCCTGGAGGCGCCCGGCGGAAGCGGTGAGCGCAATGAGGATCAAGATCCGAAATGAAGGGGAGCGTCTGCGGGCCATTTCGATGCCGATGTCCGGCGGGGATCGTGCGGGCGGGTGGGGATTCAGGCGGTGATATACTGGACTGGCGCCCCGGTGTCGATGGCGCCAAGGTCGTCGAAACCGATGATTCTTGAAGTTGCCATCCTCGACATTAGGGCCGGCCAATCTGAAGCCTTCGAACGCGACTTCGCGATCGCATCGACCCTCATAGGAAGCGTCCCCGGATACCTCTCGCACGAGCTGCAGCGATGCGTCGAACGCAGGGGCAGATACATCCTGCTTGTCAGATGGGAGACGCTGGAGGCCCATACCGAGGGATTTCGGGGATCGCCGCAGTATTCCGAATGGAGGAAGCGGTTGCATCCCTATTACGACCCATTCCCGGTCGTGGAGCACTACGCTCTTGTCCACGAGAAGAGCGTGTGAATCCTGTGGGAATCATCGCCGCCCTTATGCCTCCGCCATCTGCGATACGCATTCGTCCCTTCCGAATCGCGGATTACGCGACGGTCCATGCTCTTTGGAGGAGGACTGAAGGCGTCGGTCTCGGTGAATCCGACGATCGGAAGGCGATCGGGCGTTTCATCAGGAGGAACCCCGATCTAAGCCTTGTGGCTACGTCCGGAGGAAGCGTGATCGGCGCCGTTCTTTGCGGGCACGACGGCCGCCGCGGCTATCTGCACCACCTCGCCGTTGCCAGAAGGTGGCGGCGCCGGGGCATAGGGCGGACTTTGGTGGCGGCCTGTTTGGAAAGGCTCCGCGAGCAGGGCATTCCCAAGTGCAATCTGTTCCTCTTCACCCGCAATGTGGCCGGCAGGGGGTTTTGGCGGCACCTGGGCTGGAACGTCCGTGCCGACCTTCGGCTTGTGCAGCGGGGGACGGCGTCATCCGCAGGGCCCTGCCGCAGGAGTTGTTAGGGGGATCGGGCGAACCTTCGTCGTTGGCCTGGCCATCAGGGTCGGCGGATCGGGCAACCCTACCAGCGCTGGTTGACCGCCACACGTCTTGCCACTTCCCGGAATCTGGCGTCACCACTCAAGTCCGACCAGAAGACGAGGGCTTGGACCAGCGTCTTGTGGTCCATCGTCTTCGCCTTTCCGCTCCTCGCCGCCTCCGAGGTGATGCGCGTGCTTCCCTCGACGTCGACGTTGCCGCCCCCGTCGATTGCGGCCAGCTCGCGTTCCAGGGCCCTGCCGATCATTCGCTCGAGCCCGGCCCTCACGGCCGGGTCCTCGCAGACAAGCAGGTAACGGGTTCCGAAGACGGCCCCCACAATCTGATAATTCGCATCAAAACCGCCCTTTTCGGGATTAGTGCCGTCGGCCATCTGGCGACCCAAGCCCTCGCGGGCCATCGCAAGCGCCGCCTGCTTCAGGCCCGAATCCCCGAGCACCTCGCCCGATTGTCCCAGGGCGGCTGCGCACAGGAAAAACCGGTGGGTGTACGGGTCCATGGATTTTGCACGATCCCTGGGGAACACGCTAGGGGTGACCAGCCTTTGCGCGGCATTCCTGATGTTGCTCTTCCAATTGCGCAGATTGGCGAGGTGCCGCTCATCGCCAGCCTCGCGCAGAAGGATTACCGACCTGCTCGCGGCCTCCAGAAAGAACGAAATGCTGTGATGAGGGTCTCCGGTTCCGGGAAAACTCCCTTCCGCCTCGCGCGCAAACCCCCAATTCAGAACCCTGATCCCCTGGTCAACCAGGCTGTGCCTGCCTGTCGCGAGTCCCATCTGCACCTGATCGGCGCCGTAGCGCTGTTCCTCGATGAACCATGGCCGCGACGCATCCTGCTCCCATTGGGCGTTCACGCCGACCGCTCCGTCTGCCGCGACGCCCCCGAGGAACCGTCTGGGATTGCGGTAGAGCGTCTCGACGAGGAGGCGGTCGCTTGAGAGCGTGAGCAGGGTTGCGGGATTCGTCTGAGCGAACGTTCCCTGAAGAGCGGCAACCGCGGAGACCAGCGTGATTAGGGATCGCGCCCGGCCCCGTCCTTTTTCAGACGAGGCCATGGTCGCATCCCTTCTTTGCCAGATTGGTCGAAATGGGCCGCCAGGTCATGAGATCAACAGTCGGGCTCCCCGGTGGAGCGAGTCAAGGTGAGGTCGCCTTCCCCGACGGGTCTCCGCCAAGAGGACTGAAAAGCCATTATCTCATTGCAATGGCTTGGGGCGGCCCCGGACAATCTGGAGCCGGAGCCGCGCATCGATAGCTGAAATTCTGACTTCCGCCCTAAAAGATGTCCGCTGAAACCACCCCGGGCAATCCGCCGGCCCAATCCCGCGATTCCTGGAGGGTCCGCGTGGCCTCGGGCGTCTGGGCGGATTTCAGGTTTGCGGCCCGCAGACTTTGGAAGGACCGCGGGTTCTCGGTGATCGCAATATTGACCCTGGCGCTCTGCATCGGGGCAAACACGGCCATCTTCTCGATGGTCTACGCCCTGGTCCTGAAGCCATTGCCCTTTCCGGAGCCCACCCGGATCGTGCAGATATACAACAACTTCCCAAAAGCAGGCCTGAATAAGTTTCCGTGCAACCTCACCCAGTACACCGACTTCAAGGACCATACCTCTTCGTTTGAAGCCATTGCCCTCTGCAGCCTGAACCCGGTGATGGTCGGCGAGCAGGGCTCGGCCGAGCGCATCACGGATGCGGAATGCACCGCGGAGATGTTTGACGTCCTCGGGATCAAGCCGGTCATTGGCCAGTTCTTCACGCTGAAGAACTGCCGCCCCGGCGAGGACGACGTGATCGTCCTCACGGAATCGTTCTGGAAGTCGCGCTATAACGAGGATCCCGGTGTGCTCGGCAGGCAGGTCCGCGTGGACGGAAAGATCTACCGGATCATCGGCGTCGCGCCAAAATCGCTTGAAGCCTACAACGCCCAGGTGAGGTTTCTCAGGCCGACCTCGTGGAAGCCGGAGTCGGTGAATCCGCAGATGCGGTACTATTGCAACTCCCCGCTTTTTGCGCGCCTTAAGCCGGATGCCTCCGTGGGCCGGGCCCTGGCCGAGGTCGCGGGCCTCGAGCAGAATTATTACGACAAATCGGACGCCTTCACCAAGACCTTCCTTGACCGCACGGGCCACAAGATCTCCGTCGGACTCGTCCAAGAGGAGCGCGTTCAGCCGATCAAGCCCTCCCTTTACCTCCTGCAGGGCGGCGTGATTTTCGTCCTGCTGATCGGCTGCGTGAATGTGGCGAACCTGCTTCTCACGCGCGCCAACGGTCAGCAAAGCGAGCTCGCGATCAGGGCCGCGCTCGGGGCAAGCCGCGGAGCGATCGCGAGGCAGCTCTTGATCGAAAGCCTGCTGATGACGCTCGCGGGGGCCCTGGTGGGCGTCGGACTTGCGTACGGCGCGGTGCAGGCGATCGATCGCTTCACCCAGAGACTGCTTCCCGACATGCTGCCGGTCGCCATCGACGGCGGCGTACTCGGATACGCGATCGGCGTCTCCGTCGCCGTGGGCCTATTGATTGGCCTCGTCCCGGTTGTGCACATTCTGAGCGCCAACCTCGCCGAGGTGATCCACCGCAATTCGAGGAGCGCGTCCGGGGGCCGAGGCGTCAGGGCATTGAGCAGCATTCTCGTGACGGGCCAGATCGCCGTGGCGCTCGTGCTCCTGACCGGTGCGGGGCTTCTCATTCACAGCTTCGCGAACGCCATTTCGGTCGATCCGGGTTTCGATCCGCGGAACCTGGTTGTCGGGAGCATCGCGCTGCCGTCCCAATATCAGGACCAGGCGAAATCCACCGCGTTCCAGCGGAGGCTTGACCAGGCCCTCCGTGAGATACCGGGGGTCGAGGACGGCGCGCTGGCGACGGGGATCCCCTTCCAGGGAAACCTGCCCGTTCTGGCGCTCACGCTGAAGGACAGCCTGCTCCCGCGCGACTCGCCCCAGCCCGGAGCCTTTCTGGTCGGCGTTTCACTGGGATATTTTCAGGCGCTTCACATCCAGCTCCTCAAGGGGCGGTTTCTTGACGAGACCGACCTCGTGAAGGGCAGGCAGGCCTTCGTTGTCGATGAACGGTTCGAGCAGAAATACTTCCCCGGACGCTCGGCGGTCGGAGGGCACTTCACGTTTGGCGCGGTGCCCGCGAAGGAGAGCGACTGGCCCGTGATCGTGGGGGTGGTTCGCAGGGTGCCGCATAACGGCGTGGAGGACACGAGCGGCAATCCGTTCGTCTACTATCCGATGCTCACATCGACTCCCGGCGGGCTGAATCTCTTCGTGCGGTCGTCGCGGCCCGTGGGCGACACCGTCTCGGCGCTCCGCGAAAGGCTGCGGTCGATCGACCCGTCAATACCCCTGTTTGAGACGACCACGGTCCAGAAGGCCATCAATGAATCCTTCGACAATCGGCGGGCGGTGATGCTCCTCCTGGGAGGATTCGCGGCGCTTGCGCTGTTTCTCTCCGCCATCGGCATTTACGGGGTTCTCGCCTACGACATCTCGCAGCGGACCCGGGAGATAGGAATCCGCGGCGCGATTGGCGCCTCGCGTTCACACATCGTGGGTATGGTCATGCGCCAGGGGCTCTGGAAGACGGGTATCGGCCTTTGCATCGGGGTCGTCAGTGCGATCTTTCTCAGCCGCCTCATGGTGGGGATGCTCTTCGAGCTGAAGCCGACCGACCCCTGGGCCTATCTGCTGGTTTCGCTGATCCTGGCGGCCGTCGCGCTGGCGTCCTGTTATTTTCCTGCCCGCCGGGCGGCGAAGATTGATCCGATCGAGGCCCTGAGGACCGAGTAGGCGCGTCGCGAGGGGCGACGGGCTGGGAACCGTGGGGCCGACGATTCCCGCGCATCCCTGCAGCCCATGGAATCCATGGGGCGCGAGCACAGGCCGATGCACCGGGCGATGGTTCAACAATGTTTGTTCGGTTTTTCGGCCGGCCGGTGTAAACATGAAACGATGGTCAGCGACAATGCATTGCTCCAGCGCTTTGTATCCGAACGCTCGCAAGAAGCCTTCGCTGAATTCGTCAGCCGCCATATCGGCCTCGTCTACCATGCCGCGCTTCGCCAGCTCAACGGCGATGCACATCGCGCGGAGGATGTTACTCAGCAGGTATTTACCGACCTTGCCCGGAAGGCGGCTTCGCTGGTTGCGCATCCAATGATCGAGGGCTGGTTGCACACGAGCACGCGCTTTGCCGCCCGCAATCTGCAACGCAATGAAAAGAACCGCCAACGATACGAACGAGAGGCTGGAACCATGAACTCACTGTTGCGCGAGGAATCCCCGGCGGGTGCCTGGGAGCAGTTGCGGCCCATGATCGACGACGCTGTCCATCAGCTCGACGGCCGCGATCGGTATGCCGTGCTTTTGCGCTTCTTCGAAGGCCGGACGTTCGCCGAAGTCGGGGTTGCGCTCGGGGTGGGTGAGGACGCTGCACGGATGCGCGTCGAGCGGGCGCTCGCCAAGCTGCAGAGGATGCTCGAGCGGCGCGGGGTCGCTTCGACGGCTACAGCGCTCGGCGTGGCGCTTGCAAACCAGGCCGCTCTCGCCGTGCCCGCGGGCCTCAGCGCGACGGTGACCGGAATGGCCCTCGCCGGAGCCGGAGCGGCGGGCGCGTCGGCAACGGGGGCCGCGCTTTTGAATCTAATGAGCATTACCAAGATCACCATCGGACTGGCCGTTATCGTCGCACTCGCAGGCGTCGGAGCCGCCGTCCGCGAGGCATCGGCTGTCCGCTTCCTAAGAGGCGAATGGCAAAACGCGGACCACGAGCGAAGCCTTGCGGGCGCCATGAACACCCGCCTGCAGGCAAAACTGGCGGAAGCTGATCGGGATGCAAAGTCGGCGAGGGAGCGCATCGCCTCCCTCGAGCAGGCCCTTCAACTTTCCAAGCAGACGTCGGCAAATCCGCCTGCGGCGCACACGAGCACCGCCGTCAATCCCTACACCAACCCCGAGTACAGCCGCCTGTACCTCCAAAAGTACCGGGCGTCATTGGGCCTGAAATACGGGGCCTTATACAAGGCGCTCCAGCTCACTCCCGACCAGATCTCGAAGTTCGAGGCTGCGCTTGCCGATGGTGAGCAGGGAATCATCGACATCTGGGCGGCCGCGGGCTCCCAGGGCCTCACGATCTCGGGGAATTCGTCGAGCGCCACATCGGTGGCCCGCCTCACCTCCGATCCCATGAATTCCGTTCAGGAAAACCTCAAGTCCCTGCTCGGCGAATCAGGCTATGCCGCATACCAGCAATTTAACCGGACCCAGCCGGCTTCCGAACTCGTCACATCATTGGCCGGCGCCGTGTACTACTCCGATACCCCCCTCAGCTCCCAACAGGGAACCGCGCTGGCGCAGATCATTACGAACAACACCACGACCATCAAGACGCCCATGGCGGATGACGGGGGAGGGCCGGTCTTTTCGCTCTCCACGTCGACTGACTGGAACGGCGTCAACAGCCAAGCCCAAGCAATTTTGACACCCACCCAGCTCTCGGCGCTTCAGGCCATAGGCAATCTGAAGCAAATGGATCAGAACCTGATTTCGATCCAGCAGGGAACTCCCCCAGCCGCGAAACGCTGACGTGATTTCCGGGGAAAGCAGCCCATGAAAGAATGCCTCCCTGCTGGCGGCCGCCCCGCTTCGCCTTTGCGCCGGCCGCCTGGCCCCCAAGCCAATGGCGCCCCCGAGCCGCGGCCCGTTGAGCCCGCGGGCGCGACCCGGGGCGCACGCGAGTCCGGGGTCGTCCATCCCCGTTTCCCCTAACCCAGAAGCGGGATTGAAACCCATTCGGCAGCTTCCCTTTTTGGCGATCCAGACGGCGCTTTGTGTCCTGGCGGGATGCAACGCGCCGACGGCCACGCGGACAAGCACCGGCCACCTCGGGGGCGCCGCGCTCACGGCCGTGTTTTCAAGCGCGAGCAAGGATTACGCTCGTCGGCGGAATTCAGACGGCACATTTCAGCCCGAGACCTACCTGTTCGGGAGGGGTGGCAACCTTGGCGGGCCCCGGGTGGATGAAACCATGGACAAGCTAAGTATGGACGATGTGTCGCAGGTCATTGCGGGAGCGCTGGCGGCCCAAAACTACGTCCCGAGCGACGATCCTGCGAAGACAAACCTCCTGATCGTCGTATTCTGGGGGGTGACGCTCACGCCAAGCGATGTGATGCCCAATGGAACGCGTCCATCGGATACGTTGACGGAACGAGCCGGGGGTTCTTCGACCACGGCCGTGGGACGCACAAACAGCGCCGCTGTCGACTCCCTTGCACGCAAGGATCTTCTTGAGAATGCGGACATCTTCGCCCGCGGCGAGTCCAGCGTGGGAGCCCATATTGATGAGCAAAATGCCCGGATTCTGGGGTACCCACTGACAACGACCCTAATGGACGAGGTCGAAATCGACCGCTATTATGTGGTGCTGCTGGCCTACGATTACCAGGCGGCCAGAAGGTTTGGTGTGCACAAGCTTCTCTGGGAAACGAGGTTCAGTATTTCCGAGCCTGGAAATGACTTCGAGAAGGCCTTCCCGATGATGGCGTCGATTGCGGCAAAATACTTTGGCCAAATAAGCCACGGTCTGGTTCACCATGACCTCGGGGAGGGGCGCGTTGAGGTGGGCGAGCCGAAGTCCCTCGGCCCCGTGCCTGATCAATGAGGGGTCCTTTCAAGTGAGTGCGAGGCACGCCATGAAGAGCCTTGGGATAAAGCTCATGATGCGAGTGTCGGCGCTCTTGGCCGTTGCCGGGCAATTCTCAGCTGGCGCTCCCGTATCGGCGGGAACGGCTGCCGATGCGGCAAATATTCCTGTCCAACTGCCGCCCTTCATGGTCTACGGCTCAAGGCCAAGGGAGTCGCAGTGGAAGTGGGGTTATGTGTCGTTCCCTGGATACGAGGTCCTCTCCGGCTGCGGTGAATGGACCACCACCTTGTTCGCGAGAAAGGTCGCCACGCAGATCTCCATTCTGCGCGAGATTGCTCCGGCCCTGTTTGAAACGCAGGCGTCGGTGCCCACATCCCTGATCCTGATGAACCAGGATCAGGCGTTGGCCATTTCCGACGACATGAGGACCGTGATGGAGGAGGGGCCGGACGGCCCGAATGCAGCCTCCCCTGGAAACTACTCGCACATCGTGTACTTTCCCCAGCTTCGCCTCCACGACTCCGAATCGACGGCCATCAACCTGGTGATCGATTCCGGGGTGCCGGGCGTCGTGATCCTCGAACCGGGCTACGTCCGATATCTGATGACGAGCAGAGTTCCCCGGTTTCCCGCGTGGTATGTCGAGGCCATGACCGAGCTATACCGAAGGGCTGTGTTTAGTTATAGCAGGGCGGCACCCAGCATGGGTGGATCGTATGTCCCGCCCACCGTCACCGCGACCTATCCGCCGATCGTGTGGCCAGCGGGCGAGCGCGCAGCAGACCTGCTGCCGATGGGCGACATTCTCTCTTCCCCGGTCATCTCCGGCGCGGACGACGACGCATCCCGGCGACGCCGGCTTCTTTGGCGGTCCCAGGCCGACCTCCTGCTGCAATGGATCCTATCCGATAGGAGCCATGCCCGAATTGCGGCCCTGACGAGATTTCTCGATTACCGGGGCGCGGGCCAGGGGACGGAGAAGGCGTTCAGGGAATGCTTCGGCATGAGTTTCGAGCAGGCGCGCCATCAATTGAGCGGGTTCCTGCCCGTGGCGACGACCCGCTCCCTCACCCGGGATACGCTCCTGGCCGATATCGATGAACCGTTTCGGGACGCAAGGGCCTCGGAATCCGCAAGGATCTGGGGCAATTGGACGCTATTGGAGATCCCATTTGTCAGGGCGCAAAACCCCGGGATGGTTTTCCCCTATGTTGAACAGGCGGACCAAACGCTTTTGGGTGCGTACGATGCCGGTGCGCGGGATCCCGGATTCTTGGGGATTCTCGGGTTGTATGAAAGCGAAGGGAAAAATCGGGGCCGGGCCCGCTCAATTCTGGAGTCTGCCGCCGCCGGGAAGCCTGCATACCCGCGTGTCTATACCGAACTCGCGCGGCTCCGTTTCGAGGCGGCGATCGCCAAACCGGAGGGGGTGGCCGGCAGGCTGAGCGCCGAGCAGGTCGCATCGATCCTTCTGCCCCTTCGCGAGGCCCGCCATCTCTCACCCCCCCAGGAATCAACCTATCTGCTCCTTGCCCTCGCATTCGGGAACGGCTCGATCGCACCCACGGCCGACGACCTCGCGGCGCTCGACGAAGGGCAGCGATTTTTCCCCGACGATGCCCAGTTGGGCGCCCTGGTCTCGGCGCTCAGGAGCGGGCTTTTGAAGGCCGTGGATCCCAAACCCGGCAAGAGTCGTTGATTCTTGATCGCCCGCGGCGCCGCCCGGGGGGACGGGAAAGCGGCGGGCAGTGAAGGGAACGGGTGGCGAACGGCGTTATGCAGGGGCGCCCCTCTTCAACATTGCTGGTTCTCGCTGGAAAATTTTGGAGCCCCATCCCGATGGATCATTTCAATGGCCCGGTCATCCCGGTTCCAATGGCCGCCTTCCGGTCAGGGCTGCCGGGGAGCAACCGGATGAAAATCGCTCGGCACCACGCCCGGGACGTGAAAGGCTGGCCCGGGTGGTACAGCCCGCGCGCATGGACGACCCAACCTGCAACATGATGCCGGCAAGAATCACGCTTCGCGGCTGGGTGGGCCAGGGGCGGGAGCGGATTTACCGAAGGGCCCTCGCGGCGATGGGCCTCGGGGCCATAATGGCGTTTCAATCCGCCGCACGTGCGGACCGGGACGATGACGGCGCGACCGCGTCGCAGGAGGCGGCCGTTGTGATGCGCCGCTTTGTTGTTTCTGCGACTCGGATCGACAAGAACCCGTGGCGCTACGCTTCCGTGCCGGGATTCGAGGTTCTCACCCGGGCGTCCGAGCACGACACCCAATGGAGGCTTGATGCGCTCCGGAGGGGCCTCTGGCTGGAAGACAGCGTGATGCCCAAGGACTGGCTTCCCCGGCCCCAGGTTCCCTACACGGTGATTGTCGACGACACGGACATGGGTGCGGCGCCTCCAAGCCAGCTCCATGCGCCGCCGACGAAGATGAGTTCGCCGGTAGACGCACTGGCGTGGGGCGAGCTTGCCGACCATACGGAGATATCGGTCGATTCGGTCGAGTCGCACGACAGCGACACCGCGGCCATCAACAACAACCTTTTTGGGGTCAACACGGATGTGCTTATAGACAGCACCATGAGCCTGGAGCGCCTGGGCCGTTGCGCTCCGCCGCTTCCGGGATGGCTGATCGCCGGCCTGCTTGGGAGGGAGAAGGGCGTGTTCCGCGAGGCCTTCGGCCTTCCGGTCGACAGAAACAGCGATCTTGGTCTCCTCGGCCAGCCCAGGCCGGTGCGAAAGGCGGCGGGGCCCGGCACCGTGTGGGTGTCCCTCAAGGAGACGCAGCGCATCCTGGATCATAACGATTTCCCGAGCATCAAAATGCCGCCGCTGCGCCTGCTGTTCGCCGAGGCGCCGCCTTCTGCGGAGAGGCTCGCCCTCTGGGAATCGCAAGCCGCACTGTTTGTGCGGTGGGGACTCACGGGTGCGGACAAAAAGGACGACTCCGTGACGCGAGCGTTTTTCGAATTCGTTCGGCGCGCGCGCCGGGAGCCGATCACCGAAAAGGTCTTTGCCGACTGTTTCGGCTTCGGCTTTTCGGCGATGGAAGGGAAGCTGGCGGACTATCTCAAAGGCGTCCTTGCCCAGCCGACCTACGTGGGTTGGGACATGCCGTCCGGCCTCATGGAGCCGCTTGTCCTGAAGGAGGCGACGTCGGACCAGATCGGGAGAATCCTAGGGGATTGGCTTCGGATGAAGGGAGCCTTTCTGCGCAGCAGCGATCCGGACACAGGCGAAGGGACGCTCAACGCCGCAGGCAGGATTCTTGAGCGCGCCTACCGCGAGGACAACGGGCTGCCGCCGGACGTCGACCCCTCGAATGGAGGCGCCCATTCGACCGGCCTGCCCCACGACAGGATCCTGGGAACGGCCGTCGTGATGAAGCCTTTTGTGGTTTCGGCCCAACGGATCCACGACCCGGGGCTGCTCGCCGTATACGGCCTATACGAGCATGACATCGGCAACGACGTCCTCGCGCGCGAGCTCCTGGAGGCGGCCGTGAAGAGCAAGGTCGTGCGGCCCAGGGCATATGTGGCCCTTGCCGAACTGCGCTATTCCGAGGCCGCCGACAAGCCATCGGGTTCGGGGGGCAAGCTGAGCGCCGAACAGGCAGCATCGGTGCTCGAACCCCTAAAGGCCATCCTGCGCAGTGCACCCACGCCCGACGTCTACGACATGATCGTTTCAACCTGGACCAATTGCGAGGCGAGGCCGGCCGAGGGCGACATCGACGACATCGTGAACGGAGTCGCGCTATTTCCCCGCGACACCGACCTGGCCTACAATTCTGCGCTTCTTTGCTCGCAATGCGGCTACGTGGCGCAGGCCTCCGAGCTGATCGAAAAAGGGCTCGTCTTCACGACCCACGAAATGAACAAGGAGTATTTCGAACAGCTGCGCGCCTCGCTGGGACAGCCACAGGAACGCTAGCATGGGAACCCCGTTATGAGCACGATTCCCGGTTTCCACGTTGCGCCCGGCCGTCGCCGGGCCTTGACGCAGTCACCGAGTTCCGGGACGGAGCGTGCGATCGGACTGGCGGGAATCCTTGCTCTGGCATGCCTGGCATTGCCGGCCACCCGACCCGCGGCCCGCGCCGACCCGTCGTCGGCAGCCGTGGCCGAGGCCGCTCGGGCCAGGGCGGTTAGAATGCAGCGCTTTATCGTCTCCGCCACGCGGGTTGACAAGAACCCGTGGCGCTACGCCACCCTGCCGGGGTTTGAGATCCTTTCCCGGGCGCCGGACAAGCAGACCTTCTGGATGCTTGATGCGCTGCGGCGCGGCCTATGGCTTCAGAATGATGTGATGCCGAAGGATTGGCTGCCCCAGTCCCCCGTGCCCTATACCGTGATCATCGACGATACGGATCTGAGCACCGTGCCCGTGGGGAAGCTCCATTCGCAGCCGATCAAGCTCGCATCGCCCGTCGATGCGGTGGCATGGGGCGAATGGTCGAACGGAGCCATGGTTTGGACCGACCAGATTCCGGCCTACGACAGCGATACACTCGCCTTCAACACCAACGTGTTTGGAGTCGAAATGAGATCCGTCTCGTATGGTTCGGTGAGCTTGGAGCGGCTGAGCCGCTGCACGCCGCCGCTTCCGCAGTGGCTCATGGCCGGACTGATTGCAAGGGACAGCGGCGTATTCAGGGAGGGTTTCATGCCCATCATCTCCGAGGGGGTGTTCGGGCCCGGTTGGATACACAGGGCGGATGGTCCCGGCACGCTCTGGATTTCGGTCGATGAGACCAACCGGCTTATTCGCCAGCTAAAGGATGACGGGGAGAAGGGAACGACCACCCCGATCGCCATGCTGCCCCTCCGCGAGCTCTTTAGCGAAACGCCCCCCCATGCAGAGCACGTGCCGCTCTGGGAATCCGAGGCGGCCCTGTTTGTTCGGTGGGGGCTCATGGGCCCGGGAAGCGAGGATCCCGACACGGCGCACGCCTTTCTTGAGCTGGTGCGCCGCGCCCGCCGGGAACGAGTCACCGAGCAGATGTTCACCGACTGTTTCGGCTTCGGGTACGCGACGATGGAGGGGAAGCTGCTGGATTTTCTCAAAGCCGTCCTGGCGCATCCCACGTCCGTCGGTTTGGACATTCCCTCCGGGTTTCCGAAGCCAAAACTCAAGGCGGCCACGGCCGACCAGATCGGGCGCATCATTGGCGACTGGCTTCGGATGCAGGGGGATACGTTCCGCAGGATCGATCCGGCGATGGCGAGGGAATCCCTTTATTACGCAGGCCGGATGCTGGAGCGCGCCTACCGGGAGGACAACGGCCTCCCGCCCGACGTGGACCCGGCCCGTAAGGGCGATAAATCCCCCGTATCGCCCCAGGGCACGGCGGCCGCCCCGGCCATAGGCATGAAGCCGTTTGTCGTCACGGCCGACCGAATTCACGATGCGAGGCTGCTTGCCGTCTACGGGCTGTATGAACACGACATGGGAAACGACGCCAAGGCGCGCGAACTCCTGGAAGCCGCCGTCGCAAGCGGAGTCATGAGGCCTAACGCCTATGTCGTGCTCGCAAGGCTGCGGTTTGCAGAGGCGATGGCCGGGCCGATGGGGCGGGAGGGCAGGCTGAGTGCGCGGCAGGCCGCGGGCATTCTTGAACCCCTGAGAACGGCACTTCAGTTCGGACCCAATGTCGGCGTGTACAGCATGATCGTCGGGACGTGGACCAAGAGTGAGGCGAAGCCCACCAAGGACGACATAGACGAAATCGCGAAGGGCGTCGCCCTGTATCCCCGAAACACCGATTTGGCCTACAATTCAGCGCTTGTCTGCTCCGACGGCGGATATGCCGCAACGGCTTCCCAGTTGATAGACGGGGCCCTCGTTTTTGCAGAGAACGAAGCGAGGGGGGCGTATCTCGAGAACCTTCGCTCAACCCTCAATACCCCCGCCGGGCCCAATAACAACTGACGGAAGGCGGGGAACGGTTGAACGGGCATTTCGGGGCCCCGCCGATCATTCGGCGCGGAGCGCTTCCATGGGGTCGACCCCCGCCGCGCGCCTGGCGGGAAGGAGACTGGCGAGGAGAGCGACGAGCGTGAGCCCTGCGGCCACGGAAGAAAAGGTCCAGAAATCGAGGGCGCTCGTCTCGAACAGCATGCTCGCGAGGACGCGCGTGAGCGCGAAGGCCCCGGCGAGCCCGACTGCAAGGCCAAGGGCCACGACCCGCATGCTTTGTCCCATCACAAGGCGCGCGATGTCGCCGGGCGCCGCCCCCAGCGCCGCGCGAATGCCGAGTTCGCGGGTCCGCTGGGTCACGTTCCATGCCACGATCCCGTAGATTCCCACGGCTGCGAGCGCGCTCGCCATCGCCGCGAAGACGCCGAGAAGGACGGTGCTGAAGCGGTTCTGGCGGAGGCTTTCGGCGATGGTGGCCGTCATCGTGGACAGGCTCTGGATGGGCTGGTTGCGGTCGATCGTGGTCACAATGGACCTCGCCGCAGCGGCGGCGAGAAGCGGATCTCCCTCCGTCCGGATCAGGACGAACATCGCATTGCGGAAGATGGGCGTATTCCAGGTCTGGTCCACGGGGATATAGGCCGCAGGGGGTGGCTCCGATTGCAGGCCAAAGTAGCGGGAGCTTTGCACGACGCCGATGACGCGCGCCCATTGGAAATGGTCGATACCCTTCGGCAGCAGGCCGGGTTTGTTGAGGTTGGGGGGCAGCCCCAGCATGACCTGCTGCCCGAGGGGATCGCCGTCCTTGAGGAACTGCTTCACCGCCGCCTCGTTCAGGACGATCACCGGCTCCGATCCGGCACGGTCGGAATCGTTGAAGACCCTCCCCTTGATGAGGCGTATGCCCTGGGCCTCGAAGTATTCGGTGGTCACCGAGCTGAATTGGACCCCCTTGAGATCCTTGAAGCTCGCATAGGTCCGGTCGGGGGTGATGAGCGGTATCCCCCCGCCGCCCAGGAGCGGCGCGTTGCTTGAGGCCGCTGCAGCCCTGACCCCGGGAATGCGTCGGGCGCGTTCGACGACGTCATTGAAGAACCGGGTTGCTTCGGTGCCGGTTGGATAGCGGGTCTCCGGGAGCCTGATCGTCATGACGAGCAGGTTCTCGGCGTTGAAGCCCGGGTTGACCGACTCGAGCTTTGCAAAGCTGCGAATAAGGAGTCCGGCTCCGACTAGCAGGATGAGGGAGAGCGCGACCTCGCCTGCGATGAGCCCCGAACGGACCCGCGAGCTCCTGGGGCCGCCGGTTCCGCGCCCCCCCTCCTGAAGGGCGCCGGTAAGCTGGCCCCGGGTCAGCTCGAGCGCAGGGAAGAGCGCGAACAGGAGCATGGTGCCCGCGCATACCGCCAGGGAGAAGAGCATGACGGGAACGTTCACCGTGATGGCGGCCTCCGCGGGTATCACATCAGCTGGAAGGAGGGCCAGAAGGCCCCTGAGCCCCCACGTCCCGACGAGGATTCCCGAGGCGGCTCCGAGCAGCACGAGCGGAATGCACTCGAGGAGCACCTGGCGCACAAGGCGCGCTCGGCCCGCGCCGAGCGCCGTCCTTATGGCGAATTCGCGGTGGCGGGTGTTGGCACGGGCCAGCAGCAGGTTGGCGACGTTTGCGCAGGCGATCAGCAGAACAAAGCCGACTGCACCCAGGAGGATGAGCAGGGGGCTCCGAATGGCTCCCGTGACATTGTCCATCAACAGGTTCGCCGCGGCCCCGATGTTCTTGTTGGTGTCGGGAAACTGGTCCGCGATCCTTTTTGCGATCAGCTTCAGCTCGGCGTTCCCCTCCTTCAGGGTGGCGGTCGCCTTCAGCTTCCCAACAACCCAGGAGTTCATCCGGATCACCCGGCTTCGCATCAGCGGCGAGTCCGCTTCCAAACCCGCGGGTATCCAGACATCGGCTCCCCAGAACTTGAAGCGCGGCGGCATGACGCCCACCACCGTGTAGGCCTTGCCGTCGAGCATGATCGCCCGTCCGAGGACCTCCGGGCTGCTCCCGAAACGATCCGACCACATCGAGGCGCCTATCACGCAGACGGGAGCGGCTCCCGGGCGATCCTCGGCGTCCGTGAACGTGCGACCGATCACGGGCGGCACGCCGAGCATGGGCCAGACCGGTGCGGAGACGAGGGCCCCTTTGAGGCTCGCGGGCTCCTTCACATCGGTCAGCGTCAGGTCCCTGTTTTGGGCGAATGCGAGATAGTCGAACGTCCGGGACTGCCTGCGCATCTCGAGATAATCGAGATAAGCGACCGACATCTGGCCGTTCCCATCGGTGGGCGTGGCGCCGATGAACGCGATGCGCTCCGCGTGGGTGTAGGGAAAGGGGTGAAGCAGGACCGCATGGATCACGCTGAAAATGGCGGTGTTCGCCCCGACCCCGAGGGCCAGGACCACCGTGATCGTGGCGGTGAAGCCCGGTGACTTTCGCAGGAGGCGGAACGCGAGCAGAATGTCTGCGAATATTGAGGACATGGATTGGCTTGGTTTCGTTGCCGCGGTGCACGGCGCCTTCCACTTCAATAGCACCGTGGGTGCCAAGAATACCATCTTTCATAAGATGATCTGTTTCAATGCATAAGGATTTCTCCTGGGCATCGACGGCGGCCCCGAATCACCAAATGCGGGAATCGATTTTCCCAAATCTGGGATGTCCCGACAGGCCCTGCGGGAATCAGGGCCGGTCCGTCCCGGGGCGAGACCGCTTTTTAGCGCTGGGCGCCGGTGATCCGGTAGAGCCTCGCCCCGTGCCATTCTATTTCGGGCGCAAATAAGCCGGAGAACGTGCCGAGCTCGCGGTGGCTCCATAGGTCCCGGATGCTCACGTCCCTGCCGAGGCCAAGCAGACCGAGGTCGAGGGCGATGGGCTGCGTCTGGACGCGAAGCTGCTCCGCGGTATAGCCGTAGGCCAGGAAGACCAGGTCCTCGCCCTTGGCGTTCTCCCTCGCGGCGTCGTCCAGGTGCGCAACGCCGCGCAGGGCCACTGCGCCTTCGGGAACGGAGAGGCCGTTGATCCGTTCGCCGTGGCTCCCGTAGTCCCGGTCGGCCCTTGACTCATGCCCGTCGGCGAGAACCCATCGGACCTCGCGGAAAAGGGAGGGCCACCAGAAACGGGGCGAACGGCTGTCGTCCGCGACAAGGACGATCGTGCCGAGGCCCCTTACTGGGACCTCAAACGGCACGGCCTGGCCGGGGGTCTTCATGGACACGGGCCCGCTCCTCCAGATTTGCCGGGAATCCGCGAGGATCCATGGATCCCGAGTGTTGAAGAGGGCCACGTACCTGCTGCGGCCGTCCGGTGCATCGGCGCTCCAGCCAATTCCCCCGTCCGCGTTGCGGAAAAGCTGCCGGTTGTTGGCGCTCGACTGGTTCACGGCGATGACCTCGTCGTTGGTGAGGAGTGCGAGCGTCGGGGCGTCCAGTTTCGTCATGTCGGCCCCGAGCATGAGAGGAGAACGCGCGATGCTCCAAAGGGTCATGAGCGTGACCTCCTCGCTTTGGCTGAACCACGTCCGGCGGCCGAGTTCGATGACGCCGATCGGCAGCATATCGGCGTCCGGCCAGGCCCCCGGGCGCCGCCAGGGGGTCCATTTGTTGAGCCGCTCGAACTGCGCCTCAAGCAGCGACCAATGGTCCCAGAAGTCGTCCGAGATGCGCCACATGTTGGCGTGCTCCACCACATGGGCCGCCGCGTGGATATCCGTCTCGCCCGGCGAGAGGCTCAACACCATGGCCCGCCCCGTCCGGTCGATCGCCCTGCGCACCGCCTCGACTTCGGGCTCGTTGCGGATGTAGGGCCGCGAAAGGTCGTCGACCTTGATGAAGTCCACCCCCCAGGAGGCAATCAGCGCAAAGACCGAGTCGTAGTAGGCCTGGGCGCCGGGCTTCGCCATGTCGATGCCGTACATGTCGCTGTTCCAGGGGCAGATGTTGACCCGGTCGGCGATATCGGCCGCGCGGTATTTTGTCCCGAGAATGGGCAGATTTTCCTCCACCGCCTGGCGGGGAATGCCCCGCATCAGGTGGATTCCGAATCTCAGGCCCTTCGCGTGCACGTAGTCGGAAAGTGCCTTGAACCCGCGGCCGTCTCCGGCGCTTGGGAACTTGTTGGGGGCCGGCACGAGCCGGCCGTATTCATCCAGGGTGAGCCTTGCGTTGGCGTGGTAGCCGAAGCCCGTGGCGCCGGGCTCGTACCATTGGATGTCGACGACCACGTACTTCCATCCGTGCGGGGCCAACTTTTCGGCCATCACGTCCGCCTGCGCCTTTGTGTTCTCCTCGGTCACCGTCGTCGCGAAGCAGTCCCAGCTGTTCCAGCCCATGGGCGGGGTCGGCGCCCAGGCATGGAAATCCTCCGACGCCCTCAAGGCGGCTGTCGAAATGGCAAGAAGGACCAGGGAGGCAAACGCAAGCAGGCACTTAGGGGTATTCATGACACCGCGGTCACCTAAGTCCGAACGCGGAGCTCCGTCACGGTAAATTCACCGCGGAGATCCTTTACGGTAACGTTGCGGAACGTTGGCCCGAGACCCCCGGCTCCCCACTGACGGAGATAGGCGACGGGTTTTTCTGACAAGCCTTGATCCCGCCAAAGGCGGCGAAGCAGCTGTGCTTGTGCAACACGTCAACGGACGCGAATCCAACCCTTCGGAGGAGGTCGATCTGGTGGGTCAGGGATGTCGGGGTATCCTCCTTTTCTATGTAAGCGAAAACCCTGTCGCGGTAGGCGGCGCCGCCCATGGATTCGAGATACCGTCCATAGTCGGCCCACATGAGGTCCTGGACCCGCGGATCCTCATGCGAGACAAGGTCGAAGATCCACAGACCCCCGCCCGGTTTCAGCCAGCGGAAGAATCGGGCGAAGACGCCGCTCCACTCGGATGGGCTTCGCAGGTGGTGGAGAACCGCCGCCGCGACGATCACGTCGAAGCGCGCCGCCTCAAATTCAAGCTCGCGCACATCCCCCTGGATCGCGGCATCGACCGCCGGACCCAGCCGCGCCTTTGCCCTTTCGAGCATCGGTCCGCTCAGGTCGACCAGCGTGACGCGGGATTTCGGCCGATACTCCAGGATCTTCAGCGAGTAGTTTCCGGCGCCGCAGCCGACATCGAGCACCGCAGCCTCCTGCGGGGCCGACAGGGCGCACGCGCGCGCGATCAGATCCATGCAGTGGGCCGAGTCGACGGTGGCGGTCTGCCCGGTGGCGAGATTCGAGAACCTCTCGACCTCCCCGTCAAATCGGGCGCGGATTTCCTCCACGGTGGATTTGTCCGAAATGCTCATGAGCCGATGTTACCAGGGTTCTTCCATGCTTGGAATTACCTATTATGGCCGCATTGATAAGCGGCAGGCATCGCCGAAAACCGCCAACAGGCCGCCCGTCGGGCGCATTTCCGCAAGGCTTCCGCCCGACTCGCCTCCCCATTCGTCGCCCGGGCGTCCGTCAACAGCGGTCCTACGCGAATTGCCTCCGAAGTTCGGAGATTCGGTCCCGGCAGTTCTCTGCGATTCGGCGGTAGTCGGAGCTGATCCGCCCGTCGTTCCCAACGGTGCCCCAGAATTCGACCGCTGTCTGGGCTGCTTCGGCCCACACGTCGGCGACGGCGGGCATGGGCGGCCGCGGAGTGAAGGCGCGCGCAGACACCCCCCCCTGGACATCCGGTGAGTGGAGCATGGGCAACATGTCGTAGCTCGGGGCGAGGCTGAACGGCGGGGCATCAAAGAAGACGCTGGTGTTTCCTCGATGCATATCCGTGTTGCCAATCAGGTCGCCAAAGCACCAGAGCCACCTGAGGCGCCGTGCTTGCTCGTGCCCCAGGCACTGGGCCCTCTCCAGAAACGCTGCGGTTCCCGACCAGTCCGTGGCCGGTTCATCGAGGATTCCGTCCTCTAGGGACCCCATCGTCAGAAGGCCGCGCCTTCCTCGCGCGTGGCTGCGGTCGAAACGCTCCACCTCCAGGAAACGCCTTCCTTCCGCATCCATTATGGAGGTGCGCGCAGCCGGTATTCCGCGCGACAGAAGCAATTCGCCGGCCAGATGTTCGCAGACGAGCAGGTCCAGCCAGCGCCGCTGAGCTGGGGACGGGTCGGCGGACGAGAACTTCACGAGAACGCTCGTGAAATCGCCGTTTCGGCGGATCGTCGCGAGGAACTTCGGCTGTTCTCCCCCTGCCGACGACCCAGCCAACTCGCCCCTTTGGGCCGCTTCGGCCCGGGCGGGATAGGCGGTCGCGCGATCCTCCCATAGGATCGAAATGGCGTCCTGGTCGCTCACCGCGCGGAGCGCACGCTCAAGCGCCCGGTCTCCCAGAATCAGATCCCCGGGCAGGTCGTCGCCTTCCGCGAGCAGGTAGGTGAGCAGGTCGTCATCAGACCAGTTCCGCGGGTCCTCCGGGACCCTCAACGCCGCACCGACCCGCTGGCCGATGGCCCGTCCGATGTATCCCTCGGGGCGCGCATCCTGAAGAAAGAAAGGCAGACCCGAATACAGATGGTCCGGATAGGATGCCTCCAGCCAGGAAGACAAGGGCGACGCCCGGGGCAGCAGCCTAAATCCCCCGTATAGGGCGCGCAGTTCGCCCCAGTGTTCCGGGTGTCCTGTCTCATCCACACGGTATAGCGGCCAGGCGTTTCCCAGGTTTCGGATATCGCGCCGGAGCGCGTACCGACTGAACTGGCGCGCGCCCATGCGCTCCACCTTCGGGCTCAGAGAGGTCAGCCAGCGGGACAGAGTGGGCTGGCTGATTTCCAGATCATTCTTGAGTGTGGAGGCCGCGGAGACGCCGTGAGTCTGAAGGCTGAGCGCGAGCCTGCCAAGTTGGAATGAGGAGGCCATGGATGATAAGCAATGAATGACTATCTATTGTTTAAATCAATATCAAAGAACAAATAAAATCTTAGATGGTTTTAGATATGAATGAATAATGAATAGATAAATCCCATCCAGCATTCGAGGGGGATTACGATCGCATAGGGACCGATATGGGCCCGGCAGAGACCGCTTGGGTTCAGTGCGGAGCCGAATCCGCTGGCGCCGGGGGCTTCAGAAGACCGCGGTCGCCAAGCCAGTCGGCCATGCGGTCCGGCCAGTGCCTGATTGCGGCAAAGGTCGAGCGGTCGCCCATGTTGAACGCGTGCTTCCCTTTGGCGATGAAATGGGCCTCGACCGAGACCTTGGCGTCGCGGAACCTCTCGAGCAGGGTCAGCGCCACTTGGTCGCAGCCGTATTCGTCGTCGTTCGCACAGATGAGAAAGGCGGGCGGCGTGTCGCGGGGGATCCGTTTGGGGATCAGGTTCCCGTCCCCGGGGTACACCAACATCTCAAAATTTGGGCGCCCGCTGACGCGCTCGACCGGATCCGCGGCATTGGGATCCCCGTCAGCCTTGTCGAAGGACACCATGATGACCACGGCCCCGCCGGCGGAGAATCCGAGGATGCCGATCCGGTTCGGGTCGACGCCGAATTCGCCGGCGCGGCTCCGCACGAGCCTGATGGCGCGGTAGGCGTCCTGGCGGACATTGTCCAAGCTGTAGGGCGAGCCCTCCTCGTTCGGCAGGCGGTACTTGAGGGCGAACGCCGTCACTCCGAGCGTATTGAGGAATTCGCCGGCCTGCTTGCCCTCCGCGTTGAACACGAGCTCGCGGAAGCCCCCGCCCGGCGCGACGATGACCGCGCACCCGTTTGCCTTCCCCCTGGGTGGCGCGAACACGGTGATCGACGGATTGTTGATGTTGCGGACCCAATAATCCTTGGCCTCCTCGGGCACGTCCTTCCGGCTCTCGAATCCCGGGGCTCCGTTCTCCCAGAGATGGATGACCTGCGGCGCCGGTTGGGCGACGGCGAGGGCCGGCAGAAAAAGGCTGGTCAGGAGGGTGCAGGTGCGGGTGCGCATGATGGGATTTGGGAGTTTCTTGGGGTTTGGGGGACGGCGCGTTCCTCCCCGGAACGCCGAGGACCTAACCTCAAGCAAAGTCGGCCTGATCGCAAATCCAACCTGAAGGATGCGGATCGCGCCCTGGGCCGGATTCCCCGGGCTCCGCTCCACGGTTTCTCGCCGCGCCTTCCCGGTTGCGTCCGCCGAGGTTGGCTGCGACGGTGGCCGTGTTCGCGTCGGAGCCCGAATCGCAAACCCCAGCCAGCGAGGTCCCCCATGAAACGTATTCTCCTCATCGTGTTGACGTGCGCGGCCGCCGTGAGCGGCCGGTCCCAGGCGGACACCGCCCCGTTGCGCCTGGCGATCGTGGGGCTTGTGCACGACCACGCCCGTGGCTTCCTCCCCTCCCTGGAGGGGCGGAAGGATGTCCAGCTCGTCGGGATCGTGGAGCCGAACCCGGAGCTCGTTGCGATCTACGCGAAGCAGTTCCACCTGGGTGCGGAGCTTTTCTATCCGAGCATTGCCGCACTCGTGGCCAAGACGAAGGTCGAGGCCGTGGCCGCCTTCACCTCGACCTACGACCACCGCCGCGTCGTCGAGGAGTGCGCTCCGCTCGGGATCGACGTCATGATGGAGAAGCCGATGGCCGTGAGCCTGGCCGATGCCCGCGCGATCGCGGCGGCCGCCGCAAAGGGAGGCATCCAAATCGTGGTGAATTATGAAACCACCTGGTACCGGAGCAATCAAAGCGCCTTCGCCTACCTCCATGACCCGCATGTCATCGGCGAGCCGCGGAAGATTGTGGTCCACGACGGCCACCAGGGACCCAAGGCGATCGGATGTTCGCCCTATTTTCTCAAGTGGCTGACCGACCCCGTGCTGAACGGCGGCGGCGCCGCGATGGATTTCGGATGCTACGGGGCCAACCTGGTCACCTGGCTCCTCGACGGCCGGCGGCCCCTCTCGGTTTTTGCCGTGGAACAGCGCCTCCAGCCGGATGTGTACCCGAACGTCGAGGATGAGGCCACGATCGTGCTCACGTACCCGAAGACCCAGGCAATCCTCCAGGCCTCGTGGAACTGGCCCTACGGCCGAAAGGACATGGAGATCTACGGACAGACCGGCGCCCTCATCGTACCGAGCCGGGACACCCTTTTCCTGCGCAGAAGCGATTCGCAGGAGAGCCCGCTGGCCGTGCCTGTGCTTCCCGACACGTTCTCGAACCCGCTCTCGTACCTCGCCGCCGTTGTCCGGGGCCGGATAAAGCCGTATGGTCTCGCATCGCTCGAGACAAACCTGGTTGTGTGCGAGATCCTCGACGCCGCCCGGGAATCCGCGCGCACGGGGCGACGGATCGACCTCCCTGCCGAAGCCACCCCCTGAATCCACCATGACTGTCCGCACCGTCCGAGCCTATCTGGCCGCGTCCCTTGCCTCGATCTGCGTTTCGATGGCCGCGGTCCCCCCTGAATACAAAGGCAGGCCCTTCGAGGACTCGGCCTACAAGGCGGGAGCGCAGTCCATCCCCGGCGTTGTGCAATGCGCCTATTATGATCTGGGAGGGGAAGGGATCGCCTATCACGACACGGACGCGATCAACCACGGCAGCGGAGAGCTCAACCAGCAGCCGCTCCATCAGCGCCCGCATGCGGGCCCGTACATCTGGGGTTTCCGCAAGGACGAGGGGGTGGACATCTCCTACGTGAAGGATTTTGCCGACCTGAACCACCCAAACCTTGTGAGCCCCCTCGTCAACCAGCTCTACATCGGCTGGACCGAAGATGGGGAGTGGTGCAACTACACCGTCAACGTGAGGGCGGCGGGCACCTACCGGGTGAGCGCGCTTTATTCGAACGAGGCGAACACGATCCATTTTCTACTCGACAACAAGCCGGCGTCGGAATGCCGGCTGCCGGTCGCCACCGGCCACTGGCACCGCTGGAATTTCGCGGAGATCGGGACGATCACCTTTCCCGAGGCGGGCCTTCAGCTCCTCACCTTCCGCTACAACAAGGGCAACAACTTCGCCTATTTTGTCTTTGAGCCGGTGGAACCGGCCCGGAACTGACCGACCCCAATCCGAACCCCAGGTACAACTATGAAGCCACAAACGTATTCGAAATGGGCCAGGACGCTCCTCCACGCCTCGTGGATGGCCTTTGTCTGCACCCAAGTCCTCGCCCAGGAGCCCGCGAGCGATTTTGTCGGGCTTGCAAAAATCCGCACCGACATGAGGTCGAGGCGCTCCAGCAGCTACGACCGGACCGGCGGGAACGCCGACAACATCCCGAACGTGGCCGACGGCGCCAAGGTGACGCTCCTCGATGTGAAGGGCGCCGGGGTCATCACGCACATCTGGATCACGCTGGCACCCGGTCCCGACAAGCTGAACCGCAACGACGTCGTCATACGGATGTACTGGGACGGGAAGCCCTATCCGTCGGTTGAATCCCCCATCGGGCCGTTCTTCGGGAACGGATGGGGCGAGTCCTATGATTTTGTGAGCGCGCCGCTGGCCGTCACGCCGGGATGGGGGAAATCCTACGTGAGCTATTTCGCGATGCCCTACGCCCAGGGTGCGCGGATCGAGATAGAGAACCAGAGCGGCCGGACGATCGACGCCCTCTACTACAACATCGACTACGAGGAGATGCCGAAGCTGCCCGCCGACCTCGGGCGCTTCCACGCCTGGTACAACCATGAGCTCACCCCGGCGCTGCCCGGGGGCGAGAACGAATGGGAGCTCCTGGGGCCCCAGGGAAAGAACCTGGACGGCAAGGACAACTACGTCTTCGCCGACATCAAGGGGAAGGGGCACTTCGTCGGCGTAAACTACTATGTGAACTGCCCGAGCACCATGTGGTACGGCGAGGGCGACGAGATGGTGTTCATCGACGGCGAGGCGCTGCCCTCCCTGAACGGAACCGGGACGGAGGATTATTTCAACACCTCCTGGTCGCCCAAGGAGCTTTTCCAGCATCCGTATTTCGGCTATGCCCGCGTGAACAACGAGACGGGATGGCTGGGCCGCACCCATCTCTACCGCTTCCACATCGCGGACCCGGTGTACTTCGACAAGTCCTGCCGCTTCACGATCGAACACGGGCACAACAACTGCCTGACCCTCGACCTCGCCTCGGTCGCCTATTGGTACCAGGATACCGCAAGCCCGCTGCCGCGGTCCTTCACGAAGCTGGAACGGCAGCCGATGCCGGCGATCACCCCGTCGGACATCCATCTCTGGCGCGACGCCTGGCGCCGGCAGCAGGGGGGCAGCCCGACGCTCTGGGGAAACGAGAAGAGGCCCTGAAAGGGCCCTCGCTTCCAAGCCGTCCGGGCGGCTATGGGGCCTCGGCGGGCGGCGCCTTTTTTCCGGGCGCCGCCGCGCCCTGCGCGTTGAGCCACACATCCACGTAGGCGACGATGTCTCCAACGCTTCTCACGCCGAGGATGTCACTGTCCGTGATCTGGAGCCCGAAGGCCTCCTCGATCTCGAAGATGACCTCGACGGCTCCGAAGGAGTCGATGCCCAGGTCCTCCTTGAGGCGGGATTCGGTCCGGACCATCCCGGGATCAATCCCGAGCTTCTTCGAAAGAAGCTCGCGCACCCTGTCTTCGATTGCGTCGCGGGTCACGGGGGATCAGAGGGCCCTTGAAAAGACGAGGGCCACGTTGCAGTTGCCGAATCCGAACGAGTTGGACATCACATGGTTCAGCGGGGCCCGCCGGCTCGTGTGCGGCACATAGTCAAGATCGCAGGCCGGATCGGGGGTATCGAGGTTGATGGTCGGTGGAATCACCTGGTCCTGGAGCGCCTTCACGCAGACCACGGCCTCGATGGCCCCTGCGGCACCGATCGCATGGCCGATCATCGATTTGGTGGACGATATGGGAATCGCGCGCGCCTCGCCGCCGAAGACCGTCTTGATCGCTTTCGTCTCGGCATCGTCGTTCGCCCGGGTCGAAGTCGCGTGGGCGTTGATGTAGTCGACCCGGCTAAGTCCGGCATCGCTCAATGCGGCGGCCATCACGCGCGCCGCATCGGCGCCGTCCGGCTCGGGCATCACCATGTGGTGCGCCCCCGAATTGGAAGCGTACCCGGTGATTTCCGCGAGGACCGGCGCCCCGCGGCGCAGAGCCCGCTCCCGCTCCTCCAGGACCAGCACGGCGCCGCCCTCGCTCATCACAAATCCATCGCGCTTCAGGTCGAACGGGCGGGAGGCGGCTGCGGGGTTTTCGTTGTTCTTGGAGAGCACGCGGAGCGCGCAGTAGGCCCCGAAATTAAACAGGGTGAGGGGCGCCTCGACCCCTCCGCCCAGACAGACGTCCGCCTCCCCGAACTGGATCTTCCTGCAGGCCTCGCCGATCGCATGCGCCCCGGAGGCGCACGCGGTTGAGATCACCATGTTGGGGCCCCTGAACCCGTAGCGGATCGCGACCTGGCTCGCCACGGCGTTGGGGCTTATCCTCGCGACCGATGCCGGATTGATCCGGCGTGCGCCGCGGTCGAACGCTGCTACCATTTGCTCCTCGTGAAACAGGAGCCCGCCGAGCCCCGAGCCGAGCACGACCCCGATGCGGTCGGGATTCTCGGCGCCGACCTCAAGGCCGCATTTCCCGAGGGCCATTTCCGAGCACGCGAGGCCGAAATGAACGAAGCGGTCGACCCGCTTGGCGATGTCGTCGGACATGTAGCGGGTGGGCGCGAAGCCCCGCACCTGGCCGCCGACCTTGGACGCGAGGCTGCTCACGTCGAAGGCGTCGATCAGCGATATTCCGGAGCGGCCCTCCAGGTTTGCCCGCCAGAAATCCTCCACCCCCACGCCGTTGCAGGCGATGACGCCCATTCCCGTTACGACCACCCTGCGTCTGTTCATCGCCGCAACAAGACGCTGGCAGCGCCTGCGGGTCGACACATAATGCGAGCGGCCCGGCCGCTAAGGGCGCTCCATTCGCCTCGCCGTCGCGCGAAGGGGCTTTAGGGCAATAAAATAGACAATCGGGATCCAGAGCGGTGCGACGGCGGCCCAGCCGAGGATGGCGTGGAGCGCGGTTGAGCCAAACTGCTGGAGGAATTGCCGCGGCTCGTGTCTGAACACGGTGATCATGAGCTTCAGGTCGAGACTTGAGGGCTTGGAGCGCGCGAGAGCGTCCCCCAGGCGGACGAAGGCGACGATGAATGGGAAATAGATGAAGGTGCAGAGGGCGTTCACGGCCTGGATGATCGGCTGGTTCAGCCCCAGGGAGACGCCCGCGATCACGCAGAGCGTGGTCGTGGTGCCGAGGATGGGGAAAAGCGCGAGGGCGCTTCCGATGGCGATGGTGAGTGCGATCTTGGAGGGGGTGACGCCCTGCGTGAGCTGCATGGCCACGGGATCGACGAACCAGCGCCTCCAGAAGGGGCGCTTTATCGTGGGTCCAGGAAGCGGCGGTTCCATGCGGGGTCGGGCAGGGGTTCAGGCTTGTAGGTTCCGAAGATCGCGTAGCGCGTCCTCGACACGAGCCAATAGGCGGGGTCGCGCAGGAACGGGGGGATCCATTTCAGCCAGGAGAGGATGCGCCAGCCGCCGCCGAGCTCGGCGAAGCACGCGAGGGCGCCGGATGTGCGAAGCAGAAATCCGCCGCGCTCCCGGTCGTTCCAGTCCCTCACGTACACGAGGCTGCCGAAATCCCCGGTCGGCAGGCCGTGCGACCTCAGGAAATCCTGGGCGGGAGGCTCCTGCAGACGCGCGAAATGAAGGCGCCCCCCGGGGTCGTGGCGGATCAGGAACCGAACAACCCGGTTGCACAGGCCGCACTCGCCGTCGAAGAGGAGCACGGGAACGCGTGAATCCGTCATCGCGCGCAACCTAGCCCAGCTTGCACGCGGCATCAATGGCAACGTGCGGACAAATGAGGTCGACTCGGGCTTTGGCGGGGGATTCGCTGCACGCATGACCCCCCCGATCGTTAGGTGCGCGCTCGCATTGCTCGGATCCGTCTGCCTGGGAGCCGAGCCCACGCCGATGAAGCTCTGGCCGGGCATCGCCCCCGGCGACAAGGGCGGCCTTGGCCAGGAGATCGATACGACGACGGCGAAGGACAACCTGATCGCGGGCAGGTCCGTGATCCGGCTCGGCAACGTCTCGGACCCGACCATCACCGTCTATCCTCCCACCCAGGGAAAGGACACGGGGGCCGCAGTGGTGGTGTTCCCCGGCGGAGGCTTCCACATCCTCGCCATGGACCTCGAGGGCACCGAGGTGTGCGCCTGGCTTAATTCGATCGGGGTCACCGGGGTGCTCCTCAAGTACCGCGTTCCGGCCCGCGAGGGGCGGCCCGAATACGCGGCGCCGCTCCAGGACGCCCAGCGCGCCCTCGGCATCGTCAGGTCGCATGCAAAGGAATGGGGCATCGACCCCCATCGGATCGGGGTGCTTGGCTTCTCGGCCGGTGGCCACCTAGCGGCGACGCTCTCCGCAAACTCCCAGGCGCGCACCTATCCCCGCGTGGACGAATCCGATGACGCGAGCTGCCGTCCCGATTTCCAGATCCTTATCTACCCCGGCGGCGTGGTGGAGCGGGGAGGCTACGCACTGGCCCCCGACGTTGCGGTGACGGCGAAGACCCCGCCGACCTTCCTCGTGATGGCTCAGGACGACCCCGTCCGTCCCGAGAATGTGCTTGGCTACGCGATGGCGCTCGAGGGCGAAAAGGTCCCGATGGAGCTCCACGTGTATCCGAGCGGGGGCCACGGCTACGGGCTGCGGCCGACCCGGGATTTTGTCACGTCCTGGCCCCAGCGGGCGGCCGACTGGATGCGATCCCGAGGACTCCTCGGCCCGCAGTAGCGCTCCCGCCGGCCAAATTGGATGGACTGCGCCTTCCGGGTGGCGTTCGCTTCCGGAGTGAACCCCTCCCTTCTCAGGTGCGCCTTGGCCCTAGTTGGAACCGCTTGTCTCGGGGCCGCGCCGGCTCCGATGAAGCTCTGGCCCGGCATCGCCCCCGGCGAAAAGAGCGGCTCGGCCGCCGGGCCCGAAACGACAAAGTCGGCGGGCTACCTCACCGGCGGCAGGCCGGTCGCCATCCTGGGGAATGTCTCGGAGCCCACGCTGACGGTGTACCGCGCCCCGGCGGACAAGGACACGGGCGCAGCCGTCGTGGTGTTTCCCGGCGGCGGCTACTACGTCCTCGCATGGGACCTTGAGGGAACCGAGGCGTGCGAGTGGCTCAACTCGATCGGCGTCACGGGCGTTCTGGTCAAATACCGGGTGCCGAGGCGCGAGGGGCTCCCCCCCTACGCCGCGCCGCTCCAGGATGCGCAGCGCGCCGTCGGCATGGTCCGCAGTCACGCGAAGGAGTGGGGGCTCGATCCGAAGCGCATCGGGGCCATGGGCTTCTCCGCGGGCGGCAATCTCTGCGCCGTGCTCTCCAAGAATTCGGTTGCGCGGACCTACCCGCGGGTGGACGCCTCGGACGAGGCAAGCTGCCGACCCGATTTCCAGCTCCTCATCTATCCGGCCTATCTCGTGCCCGATTCCGGGGGATATACGATCGTGCCCGAGGCGGCCGTCACCGGCGCCACGCCTCCCACGTTCCTGGTGATGGCGGAGGACGACCCGATCCACGTCGAGAACGTGCTGGGGTACGCGATGGCGCTGAAGGAGGCGAAGGTTCCCCTGGAGCTGCATGTATACCCGATCGGGGGCCACGGCTACGGGCTGCGGCCGACGAAGAATCCCCTGACGAGCTGGCCCCAGCGGGCGGCCGACTGGCTGAAATCCAGGGGACTTCTCGATCGCGGTTAGGCCGCGATTCCCGCCCCCGGGGTTCAGGCGGACGGCTCCGGCAAGGAGCCCGGTAGGCTGCGATCAGGCTGCGCGTGGCCTCCGGCAGTTCGAATCCGTCAAGCCGGGCGAGCAGCCCGCCGATGTCGGGCGTAAACGGGGGAAGCGCCGACCGGGGGAAGGCGGCCAGGGCGCGCAGGGTGAAGACGAGCGCAATATGGAAGGCGGGCTGGGCCAGGCCCGGCAGGTCCCGCTCCTCGTAGGCAAGCCCCGCCTGGTTGTTCAGCGCGGCAAAGATGAGGCATTTGTCGCGGGCGCTCTCAGGCTGCTCGCCCGCGGTCAGCTGCAGGAAGAGCTGGTCCATGTCGAGGGACCCGAGCTCGGTCACGGTGAGCCCGAACAGCTTCTCCAGGCCTTCAATGACCATCGCGACCGCGGGGCCCGGCTGCCCCGACTCCCGCAGGGACGTGATGCGCAGGAGCACCTGGATCGCCTGCTCTATCAGCCGGAGGATGTAATCGCGCTGGGCCACGGGTTTTAATGGAGAGGAGGGCTGACACTTGCCGAATCCCCGCATTTGGACTACATAAATTGGCGCTAACCCCCGAATACGGGACAACCCGATCAACCGCTGACAGGAGACACCCATGAGACACCTCAGATTCGCCCTTTCGATGACCCTAGCTGCCATGGCGGCACTGCCGCTCCTGGCCCAGCAGAAAAAGCTCAGCCCCCACGAGACGATCAGCGCGGTTCTCGGGGACCGGCATGCGGGGAACCGCGTGACGATCACGTACGGGCGGCCCTACACGAATGACCCGAGGACGGGCGCGCCGCGCGTGATCTGGGGCGTCCTCGTGCCCTGGGACAAGGCGTACAGGCTCGGGGCGGACGAGGCCACGACGTTCATCACCGAGCAGCCGGTCATGGTCGGCGACGTCACGGTGCCCGCGGGCGCCTACACCCTCTACATGGTCCCCTCCGAGAGCGGCTCCTCGAAGCTGGCGATCAGCACGAGCCTCGGAAAATGGGGCGTGCCGGTCGACGAGACGCACGACCTGGGCCGGACGGAGCTGAAGAAGGAGGCGCTCGATGCCCCGGTCGGCCAGCTGACGATCGCCATCGGAAAGGACCCGTCCGGAGGCGGCACGCTGAAGATCCAGTGGGAGAAGACGCAGTTTTCGGTGGCGCTCAAGGCCCCCGCGCCCCAGGTCGCATTCCCCCAGGCCAGCCCGCTCGCGACGCTCAAGCAGCGCATCGGGGTGACGGACATCGAGGTGGCCTACTCCCGCCCGAGCGCCAAGGGGCGCGTGATGCTGGGCGGGAACAACCCCTACGGCGAGGTCTGGCGCACCGGGGCCAACAATGCGACCCGGATCACGTTCAGCACGCCCGTGACGGTCCAGGGCGAGCATCTTGACGCCGGAACCTATGAGCTGTTCTCGATTCCCGGAAAGGACCAATGGACCGTGATCTTCCAGAAGGCTTCGGGGCAGTGGGGGGCGTACAGCTACGACGCGAAGAACGACATCCTGCGCGTCACCGCCAAGCCGGTCGCGCTCTCCGAGCCCGTCGAAACCTTCACGATTGAATTCAACGACATCCTCGGCGGGTCGGCCACGCTGAACCTTGTGTGGGAGAGGACCCGCGTGCCCGTGAAGCTCGACACCGATCTCGTCGGGCTGATCACGCCGAAGATCGAGGCCGCCATGGCGGCCCCGGGCAAGAAGCCCTATGCGCAGGCCGCGGTGTTCTACGTCGACAACGGCCTCGACCTCGACAAGGCGGCCGCCTGGATCGATGCCGCGATCGCGGAGCAGCCCGACGCCTTCTACCTGATCTACCAGAAGGCCCGCGTCCTTGCGAAAAAGGGCGACAAGGCCGGGGCCGAGGCCGCCGCCAGGCAATCCCTCGAGCTGGCCTCGAAGACCACGGGACCGGCCAAGGACGAATACACCCGCTTGAACGAGGCGCTCATCGCCAGCCTGAAGTGATACGGACCGCCCCCCCGATCGCAGACCGGAGTCCGCGATCCACCCCGAAGCGCGCCTTCGGTGCGGTGGTGTGCGCGGTCCTTTTCGCGTCGACTGCGGCTGCGGCGGAGCCCGCGGCGGGCCCTGCGCCCGCCGCCATCAAGCAGGAGCTGCGCAGCTTCGGCGTGTTCGGGAGCGTCCTCTACGTCGCGGCGCATCCCGACGACGAGAACACGCAGCTGATCGCCTACCTTGCCCGGGGCCGGGACTACCGGACCGCGTACCTGTCGCTCACCCGCGGGGACGGCGGCCAGAACGTGATCGGCCCCGAGTTTGGCGATCTGCTCGGCGTCATCCGCACCCAGGAGCTCCTGGCCGCGCGGGCGGTCGACGGGGGCCGCCAGTTCTTCAGCCGCGCGCGCGACTTCGGCTATTCGAAGGATTACCGACAGACCCTCGCGAAGTGGGACCACCAGCAGGTGCTTTCCGATGTTGTGCGGGTGATACGGACGTTCCGCCCGGATGTCGTGATCACGCGCTTTCCGCCGGAGCCGAGCGGGACGCACGGCCACCACACGGCGTCCTCGGTCCTGGCGCTCGAGGCCTTCAAGCTGGCCGGCGACCCCAAGGCGTTCCCGGAGCAGCTCTCGGACCTGCGTCCCTGGCAGCCGAGGCGGATCCTCTGGAACGGCTTCGGGCCGGGCCGCGGAGGCGCCGCTGAGACCGCGGCCAGCGCCATCAAGATGAGCGTGGATGGCACCGATCCGGTGACCGGCGCCTCGTTTGCCGTTCTCGCCGCCCGGAGCCGGTCGATGCACCGGACGCAGGGATTTGCGAATTTTTCGGTCGCGGCGGCGGGATCGGGACCCCGGATCGAGTCGTTCCAGGTGCTCGGGGGCGAGCCGGCGACCCGGGATATTCTCGAGGGTGTCGACACGACCTGGGGCAGGGTGCCCGGGGGTGCCGAGATCGCCCGGCTCACCGACGGGGCGCTCGGCCGCTTCGACCTGGCGGACCCCGGGGCGAGCGTTCCGGCGCTCCTGGCGATCAAGGCCAGGCTTGCCGGACTTCCGGCCGACCCCGTTGTGGCGGAAAAGGGCCGCCTCCTGGACCGGATCCTCCAGGAATGCCTCGGCCTCGCGGTGGAGTCGGTCGCGTCCCAGCCGGAGGTGGTGCCGGGAGAGTCCTTCAGGCTGCGCGAGACCGCGGTCGTGCGTTCCTCCGTTCCCGTGGAATGGGTGTCCGTGCGCTATCCCGGACTGGGCCGCAAGGCGAACGGGGCGGGAAGGCTGCGGCCGGGCGTGACGGCCGCCGTGGACGTTACCCGGACGCTGCCGGCCGGCACGCCGCTCACCGAGCCGTATTGGCTGCGCGAGGACGGAACCCCCGGAATGTTCAGGGTGGACGACCCTACGCTCATCGGCCGCCCCGAGAATCCCCCCAGCGTCCCGGTTGAGGACGTCTTCAGGGTCGGCGGCCAGACGCTCGTCGTTCCGGACAAGGCCGTGTTTGTCACCTCCGACCCCGCGAGGGGCGTGGTCCTGCGCCCGGTCGATGTCGTTCCCCCGGTGACGCTGAGCCTCGGGTCGCAGGTCGTCCTCTTCCCGCCGGGAGGCCGGCGCAGGATCGCGGTCGAAGTCGAGGCGTCGCGGGCCCGCGTGGACGGGACCGTGCGCCTGGAGGCGCCTCCCGGATGGCGGGTCGAGCCCGCGAGCCAGGCCTTCGGGCTGAAGGCGGTCGGCGAGCGGGCGTCGTTCACTTTTGACGTCACCGCGCCCGCCGCGCCCTCCAGCTGCGAGATCACGGCCGCCGTAGACATCGCAGGCGTGCGCTTTGGAAACCGGCGGGTTGAGATCGCCTACGGACATATTCCTTTCCAGCTCCTGCAGCCGCCCGCGCGGATGAAGGCGGTCTGCCTGGACCTGGCCGTGCGGGGCCGCAGGGTCGGCTACCTTCCGGGCGCCGGCGACAGCACGGAGGCCAGTCTCGTCGAGATGGGATACTCGGTCACGCGGCTTTCGGGAGCGGACCTGACCGCGGAGAAGCTGGGGGGCCTCGACGCCGTGGTGATCGGCGTCCGGGCGTTCAACACGAGGGCGGACCTGGTTCCGAACCTTCCGGGGCTCTTCGCCTACGTCGAGGCGGGGGGAACCGTCGTCGAGCAGTACAACACCCCGGGCGGCCTGCAGACGCCGCAATTGACCCCGTATTCGCTGAAGCTCGACCGCAACCTGCCCCGCTTCCGCGTGACCGACGAGAATTCGGCGGTCACCCTCCTCCTCCCGGATCACCCCGCATTCAATGAGCCCAATCGGATCGGCCCCGCCGACTTCGAGGGGTGGGTCCAGGAGCGCGGGCTCGACTTCGCGAGCGATTGGGACGCGCAGCACCTGGTCCCGCTGATCGCGTGCAGCGACCCCGGGGAGCCGCCGCTCAAGGGGGGCCTCCTCGTTGCGCGGTACGGGAAGGGAACGATCGTCTACACAGGGCTCTCCTTTTTCCGGCAGCTTCCCGCAGGCGTGCCCGGAGCCTACCGCCTCTTTGCAAACCTGGTTTCGCTAGGGAAATGACCCCGACCGAGGACGACACATCGACCGGCTTGCCGTGGCCGCGCAGCTGGCGCGGCGTGTACGTTCTTGTCCTCGCGGTTTTTGCCGCCTGGGTCGGGCTCCTTGCGGCGCTTTCCCGGATGTTCCCGTGAACGCGCTCGATTACGCCATCCTGGTCGGCACGATGCTCGCGATCGCCGCCTATGCGCTCTGGAACACGCGCGGTCGCCATGACCTTAACCGCTACCTGAAGGGGAGGGATGGAACCGGATGGCTCACGATCGGGCTCTCGGTCATGGCGACCCAGGCAAGCACGATCACGTTCCTGTCGACGCCCGGCCAGGGCTACGAGAGCGGACTCGGCTTCGTGCAGAACTACTTCGGCGCCCCGCTGGCGCTCGTCGTGATAGCCGTCGTCTTCCTGCCGATCTACCGGCGCCTCAAGGTCTACACCGCCTACGAATACCTCGGCCACCGCTTCGACGCGAAGACGAGGCTCCTCGGGGCCGGCCTATTCCTGGTCCAGCGGGGGCTTGGCGCCGGCATCACGATCTATGCGCCGGCGATCGTGCTCTCGACCGTGATGGGCTGGAGGCTCGACGTGACGATCGTCTGCAGCGGGCTTCTCGTCGTGGCCTACACGGTCGCCGGCGGATGCGACGCCGTGAGCCTCACGCAGAAGTACCAGATCGGCGTCATCTTTGCCGGCATGGTCGCGGCGTTCTTCGTCCTTGTCTCGCGGATGCCGGCGGGCCTCACGTTTTCGGACACCCTCTCGCTCGCGGGGGGCTTCCACAAGCTGGAGGCCGTTGATTTTTCCACGAGCCTCGACCGGCGCTACACGGTCTGGTCGGGCACGCTGGGGGGCATGTTTCTCGCGCTTTCGTACTTCGGGACCGACCAGTCCCAGGTCCAGCGGTACCTCTCCGGGGCGTCCCTAAGGGAGAGCCGGCTCGGCCTCATGTTCAACGCCCTCTTCAAGATCCCCATGCAGTTCTTCATCCTCCTGCTCGGGGTCCTCATCTTCGTGTTCTACCAGTTCGAGCGCCCGCCGGTGTATTTCAACAAGTCGGCCTGGAGCCTGCAGGCGTCGCGCGCGGCCGGCGGGCGGCTGGAGGCGCTGGACCGGGAGTTCACCGCGGCGCATTCGGGCGAGAAGGCCGACCTCGAGGCGTGGCTCAGGGCCCGGCACTCCGGCGACCGGTCGGGCGAGGCGGCGGCGCGCGCCGCCGCCGTGGCCGCGCACGGTCGGGTCGAGGCTGTGAGGGCCGAAACCCGCGCGGCCCTCGACGCCGCGAGCCCCGGGACCCGGGCCAACGACGCGGACTACGTCTTCATCACTTTCATCCTGGACCATCTGCCCCACGGTCTCATCGGACTCCTGGTCACGACGTTCTTCGCCGCCGCCCTGTCGTCAAAGGCGGGCGAGCTCAACGCGCTCGGCTCGACGACCACGGTCGACGTGTACCGGCACCTCCTTCGGCGGGAGGCCTCGGACGCCCATTACGTCGTCGCCTCGAAATGCTTCACGGCGTTCTGGGGCCTCGTTGCGATCGCCTTCGCCCTGTTTGCGAACCTCGCCGAGAACCTGATCCAGGCCGTCAACATCCTTGGGTCGATCTTCTACGGGGTCGTCCTCGGCCTCTTTCTCGTGGCCTTTTTTCTGAAGCGGGTGGGGGGAACGGCGGTCTTCTGGTCCGCCCTGGCGTCCCAGGCGCTGGTCTTCGTCCTCTATTTCAGCCTCGGGATCTCCTACCTCTGGTACAATGTCATCGGCTGCGTCGCCTGCATGGCGCTGAGCCTTGCCCTACAGGCTGCGATCGGCCGAGGGTCGGGCGCGCAGCCCCAGCCCGCATGACGCAGCCCATCATCTGCTTCGGTCAGCAGCCGTGCGGGTTCTTCCCGAAGCGCTTCCTTGCGGCAAAGGTGTTCACGGCGCGCCGGCTCCAGTCCGAGCTCGGCGGCGAGATCGTCTTCTTCTTCCATGACAGCGACCACGATCCGCGCGAGACGCAGACCACCCTGCGCGACCGCAGGACCGGCAGGGCGCGCACGCTGAACTTCTCGTTCGAGAACAAGGTCCAGCGGAAGTTCTCGCCGCTCTATGCAAAACGGGTCCCCGAGGCGTGGCGCGACGCGACGGCGCGCCAGCTGCCGGCCTATGTCGACGCCGCCTGCGTCGGCGCGTTCAGGGGGACGGGGGCCACGCTCGTCGCCGACTTCTGCCTCGAGATGTACCGGCGGATGGGGCTCCTGGAGGGGATACGCGTCGTGCGCTCCGGCGACCCCGCCTTCCGGCGCGCGGCGTGCGACATTGTTGAATTCTTCGTCGACGTGCAGCAATGGGGGGAGACGGTTCGGGCGCGCTGGGTCGGCGGCGCGCTGCAGCTGCACGAGGGAGGGGATTCGTTCGTGACCCTTCCCGCCGCGGCCTTCGACAAGTCGCAGGTCAGCCCGACCCGGGATTCCCGCCTGCGCTGGATGCAGTCCGTCGTAAAATGCACCCATTACATTGCCGGCGCGGGAGAGCAGGCATACCTTCGGCGCGAGGATGCCCCCGAGATCACCTTCGTAAACCGCGACCCGATCGACCGCTCCGATGAAGCCTACTGCGAAATCCCGACCTGAACTGGCGCCGCTCCTGGCCTTTGGCGCCCACCCGGACGACATCGAGTTCGGCTGCGGCGGCGTGGTTGCGCGGGAGAGCCGGCTGGGGCGGGCCGTCCACATGGTCGTCTGCTCGCGGGGAGAGTCGGCCTCGCGGGGAACACCGGCCGTTCGGGCGTCCGAGGCGCGCAAGGCCGCCCGGCTCCTCGGGGCGACGCTCGAGTTTGTCGAGCTCGACGGCGACGCGCGCCTCGAGGTGAAGGCGGCGCACGCCCTCGCCCTGGCAGCCATCATCCGCAGGGTCCGCCCCGGGATCGTCCTGGCGCCGACGCTCGTGGGAAACCAGCATCCCGACCACCCGCGCCTCGGGAGGATCGTGCGCGATGCGGCCCGGCTTGCGCGCTACGGCGGCCTTGGCGGGCTCCGCGGGAGGCCCGCCCACGCGATCGGCCAGCTCCTCTACTACGCCGTCAGCCAGGAGGCCGAGCCCGCGGGCGCGCTGTCGGTCCTGATCGACATCTCGGAGCCCGAGGTGGTCGCCGCCTGGACGGCGGCGATGGGCGCCCACCGCTCCCAGCTCTCCACGCGCAATTACGTCGAGCTCCAGCTGTCCCGCGCGAGGGTCCACGGGCTGCGGGCCGGCGCCGCCTATGCGCAGGCCCTCTATCCGAACGATCCCCTGGTGTTCGGGGAGCTGGAGCCGCTCCTGCGGGGGGCGCGGAGATTCTGACATGGATTCCGCGGCGCCGCTCAAGGTGGGCATCACCTGCTATCCGTCCGTCGGCGGCAGCGGCATCCTCGCATCGGCCCTCGGGGAGGAGCTCGCGCGCCGGGGCCACGAGGCGCACTTCATCAGCTATGAGCGCCCGTTCCGGCTGCCGACGGGCGCGCCGCGGATCTTCTACCACCCGGTCGTGATCAACGACTACGGGCTGTTCAAGTATCCGGACTACACGCTGCCGCTGTCGGTGAAGATGGCCGAGGTGAGCCGCGACCACGGGCTCGACGTCCTCCACGTCCACTATGCCGTCCCGCACGCCACGGCCGCGATCCTTGCGCGGTCCATGCTTCCCGAGGGCACGGGGCCGGCGATCGTCACCACGCTCCACGGAACCGACACGACGCTCCTCGGCCGGGACGCGGGCTACGGCCCCGCGATCCGGCACGCGCTCGACCGGTCCGACGCCGTGACCACCGTGTCCGAATTCCTCCGCCGCGAGACCGTGGACCTCCTCGGCGTCGACCGGCCGATCGACGTCATCCACAATTTCTTCGAGCCGCGGACGCCCCGGCGCACCCGCGACGAGGTGCGGCGCGAACTGGGGCTCGGCGACGAGGTGCTTCTGCTCCACGCCTCGAACCTCAGGCCGTTCAAGCGGATCGACGTCCTCCTGGAGGGCGTCGCGCGCATCCGGCCGCGGGGGTCCTTCAAGCTTGTCATCCTCGCGGGCGCCGACTTCTCGCCCTTCGCTGCCGAGGTCCGCAGGCTCGGCCTGTCCGACCGCGTGATCGTGCGCGAGCATGTGATCGACATCGAGGACTACCTGCAGGCGGCCGACGTGGGGCTCTTCACCTCCGACATGGAAAGTTTCTGCCTGAGCCTCCTCGAGGCGATGTGCTTCTCCTGCCCGAGCGTCGCCACCGCGGTCGGCGGGATACCCGAGGTCGCGGAGTCCGGCCGTTCTGGGATCCTCGTCCCGCCCGGCGACCCGGACGCCGTGGCGCGCGCGGCGGAGTCGCTGATTGCGGACGGCGCGCTCCGGTCCGCCCTGGGCGGGGCCGCCCGGCGGAGGGCGAGGGAGCTCTTTTCCGCGGATACGATTGTGTCCCGGTACGTGGAGCTCTATCGAAGGGTGTGCAAGAAGCCGGAAGCCGGGTAGTGCCCGCCACGCTCCTCGCGGTGGGACTGGCGTTCGCCGCGCTGGGTCTCCTGACGGTGTTTCGTTCCCCGGATTGGCTCGATTGGAGGCTTGCCGTGCTGGCCGGCCAGTTCGGATATGCGCTCGCCCTCGCCCCGCTCTGCGCGGGACTCCTCGCCTGGTTGCTCCCCGGAGACCGGGGCGCTCTCGGTTTCTCGGCGTGCGCGGCCTGCGCCGCCGCCGTGGTGCTTCTCGCCCAGCCCTGCGCGCAGGCTTGGCTTATCGGGCGCGATCTGCCCGCAAGGCTTGGGCGGGCGTTTGGATCCGGCGGCAGGGAAGCGCAGCCCTTCACGGCCGCCGGGCTTTTCCGGAGCTGGCCCGCGCCGGCCCCGAAAAGCACGTGGACCTATTCCGGCGCCCTGAAGCTCGACTTCTATCCCGCGGTCGGCGCTTCGCACGCACCGTGCGTGATCGTCCTCCACGGAGGGGGCTGGGACGACGGGGACCGGGGACAGATCCCCCAGTTCAACGACGGGCTCGCGCGAAGCGGGTACGCCGTGGCCGACGTCTCCTACCGCCTTGCCCCGGGTGCGGTGTGGCCGGCGCAGCGCGATGACGTCGCCGCCGCGGTCGCCTTCGTGAAGGCGCACGCCGCAGCATGGGGAGTCGACGCGGCGCGCCTTGTGCTCCTGGGCCGCTCAGCAGGGGGCCAGATCGCCGAGGCCAGCGCCTACGCATTCCGGGACCCGTCCATTCGGGGCGTCGTTGCACTCTATGCGCCGGCGGACCTCAACTTTGCATGGACCTGGGGAAGGAAGGACGACGTCCTGCATTCGCGCGATCTCATGCGCCGGTTTCTCGGCGGGACGCCCTTGACCGAGGGCCCGGCCTACGACAGCGCGAGCGCCTTCCTCCTCGTAGGCCCAAGGTCCCCGCCCACGCTTCTCATCCACGGAGGGATCGACACCCTCGTCTGGCACCGCCAGAGCGAGCGTCTGGCCGCGCGGCTTTCCGAGGAGGGCGTTCCGAACCTCCTCGTCTCCATTCCCTGGGCGACCCATGCGCTTGAATTCAACCCGAGCGGGCCGTCCGGACAGCTGGTGAGGTATTCGGTGGGGTGGTTCCTCGGGGCGGTGTGCCGCTGAGGGCCGCATTGCGCTTTGGCGGGCGGGATGCTTGGGTTCGGTGCCGCCGCTCCATGGACGACAAGCCGCCCCCCGCCCGCCGCCTTGAGCTGAAGCCGAAGGATATCATCCCCTCGGACTCCGCCTCACGGCCGGGGGACGGCACGGAGATCAGCGTCCCGCTCATGCTCCGCGAGAACCGGCTGGCCGAGGCCAGGGCGGCAGGGGCGAGACCGCTCGGGTCCGAGCCCGGACCGCCGGATGCCGGCGAGCACCCGGGCCCGTCCTCGCCCTTCAGGGCCAAGGAGATCACGCCGGTCGACCCTCCGTCGCCAGCCGGGGACCCCGAGGCGATCCGTGTCGACGACATCCTGCGGCAGAACCGCATCGCCGCGCTCGAGTCGGAGCCGCGGCTCATCGCGATGCCGGTGCGCCGGAGATCGAGGAGGAACCGCGATTTCACGGTGATCCTGGCGATGGCCGCCATCATCGGGGGAGGGCTTGCACTTGTATTCAGGCAGAACGGTCAGGTGGCTGCGCTCGCGCTCACCGGAGTCGCCTTCCTCACCCTGATTCTGGCTTGGATCCTTTACGGCGTGATGGATAACTACTGATCCCATGGATGACGAGAAGCCGAACACGAGCCACCTGGTGCTCAAGCCCAAGGCGATCATCCCCACGGACGCGCCCTCGCGACCTGGCGATGGCACGGCGATCAGCGCCCAGTTGATCCACAGCCAGAACAAGGCGGCTGAGGAATGGTCGAGGTCGAGGAGGAAGAAGGGGGCGCCTCTTCCCCTGGCGCCGGCCGAACCCGCCCTGGCGCCGATATTCAAGCCGAAGGAGCTTTCGCCCCTCGACCCGCCGTCGAAACCCGGCGACGAGGAGGCGATCAGGGTGGCCGACATTCTGCTGCAGAACCGGATCGCCGAGGAGCGGTCCGGCTGGGGCAGGATCAAGCGCTGGTCGAAGCGCAAGTCCAGGAGGGGCCGCGATTTCATCATCCTCGTCGGGGGATTCGACCTGGGGATCGTCCTCCTCATGAGGCTGATGCCGAGCGGCGTCACCCTGATCTACGGGACGGCAGCCATCACGCTGGTCACCTCGATGTTCGGGTGGATCCTGTTCTTCGTCATGGACGACTACTGAGGTCGAAGCGCCCTTGTCGCCGGAATTTAACAGGTCCCGGGTCCCGGCCCCGAAGATCCGGCTGGAATCGGACCCGGGGAGTGCGAACCTTTTCCCATGCGATTTCCAAGAACCTGCCTGACGCTTGCCGCCTGCGGCCTCCTTTCCCTTTCCCACGCGTGGGGCGCAGAGGCCGCGGCAGCGTCCCCGGTCGATGCCCTTGCCGCCAGGCTTCCCCATGACATCGGCGACGCGGCGCGCAAATGGCTTCACGAGAATGACAAGGATCTGAGGTCCTTCGCGGCCTTCTCGCCGGCGGACCTCGAGAGGGAGGTCATGGTCGGGCTCGCCAGCGAGCCTGCGGCCGCGGATTTCGTCCTTGGGCGAATGGGGAGCGAGCCGCCTGCGACGGACCTCCTGATCCTGCATGTCGTCGGCATCGACGCCTTCTGGGTCGACGTGGCCGGCGTGGTGCCGGCGCTCCAGAAGCTTGCGGAGTCGACACCCGACGACGACCTGGTGCTGGCCTGCCTCGACACGGCGCGCCGGATCGAGGCGAAGCGCCTCCACCTGCTGCTGACCGCCCGGATCGCCGCGGCGCGCCAGGCCGGCGACACGAAGGCGCTCAATCAGCTGGCCCAGGCTGACGAGCGCTGGGTGATGATCGATCGAGGCGCGTCGCTGCCGGCGTTCATGCGCAGGCCCCCGGCCGCCTTCCGGGTGAAGGCCTCGGACCAGGCCATCAGGATGGTGGGGCTGGGGGACTTCGGCACCGGCATGGATTCGCAGAGGCGGGTCGCCGCGGCGATCGTCGGCATGGCGAAGGCGGACCGGTTCGATTTCGGCCTCACCTTTGGCGACAACTTCTATCCGTCCGGGATGAAGGGCACGGACGACCCCCGGTGGAAGGACTGGTGGGAGGCGCTATACGGCCCGCTGGGGATAACGTTCCACCCTTCGCTCGGGAACCACGAATGGTACTCCGATGACGGCGCCGCCGCCGAAATCGCGTACCGCAGCCCGACCTGGGATTTTCCCGCGCCCTACTATACGTTCACCGCGGGGCCGGTGCAGTTCTTCGCGGTCGACACGACCGAAATCTCCGAGGCCCAGATCCTCTGGCTGGAGAGGGCGATAGCGTCCAGCACCTCCCGATGGAAGGTCGTTTACGGACACCACCCGGTCTTCGCCCCCGAAAAGAACGCCAAGTCGGGCCGGTACCTGGACTACATGCAGGCCCGGCTATGGCCCGTCCTCCGGGGCAGGGTGGACGCCTACCTCTGCGGCCACCAGCACGCGATGGCCCAAATGGAGCCGCGCGACGGGGTCCATTTCTTCATGAGCGGCGGCGGGGGCGGACCGCTCAGCCGGGTCGCCAAGAATGCCCCCGGGGCGGTTTTCGCCGAATCCTCGTTCGGCTTCCTCACGCTTGAGGCGGACGAGGCCCGGATGAAGATCGCGATCTTCGATGGCGACGGAAAACCGCTCGATTCCGAGGTGATCACCAAGGGCCCGCCCTAAGGCGGGCCGTCACTTCTGCCCGTCGGGGTTTCCCCCGTCCAGCTCGGCCTTCCAGGACCCGTTCGGCTGGCGCTTCCAAATCGTAACATACGTGCCCCTCTTGACATAGGGAGTCGGCCCGTACTTTGGGAGGGGGATGGACAGGATGTACCGGCCCCAGGTGTAACCGAGGTCGCCCGAGGCGGCGACATCGACGAACGACGCCTCCCAGGAAAGCGTGGCCGTTGCCGGCAGCTGCCTGTACAGGCTGTTGACGGCATCGGTGCCGACCGGCTCCTCGTTCAGGAGCTTTCCGTCGCCCGCGAGGTACGCGAGGAAGGCCGCCTTGGGGCCCTCCTTGACGGAAAGGGCGCAGAACGCCTTGTCGGCGGCGAGGATCTCCGCCTTGGCCTTGTCGGCGCGGGACTGCGAGCAGCCGGCCAGGAGCGCCAGCAGGGACACCATCACGACGGCGTTTCGCGTTTTCATGGGAGCCTCGGGCTGCGGGGAGGTTGCCCCTCCCTCCCAGGTTTCGCAAACGTTATCGGCGGCGCCTTGGGCGCTTGCCCTCGGTTGGGGCAGCGGCTTTCCTCCACCCATGAAATCGATTCGAGCGATCGGTCCTGTGCTGGCGGGCGCGGCGTTCCTGGGGTCGGTCTCGATCATGGCGGCCGACAACCCCACGGGATTCAAGGCGGCATCGGCGGTCGCCGAGCTTGAGCAGGAAAAGCTGTTTGACGCGGCGATCGATCCCGCGGAGCTCCGCTCGTGGCTGGAGGAGATGTCGTCGGAGCCGAACCAGGTCGGCTCGCCCCACGACAAGGCGAACGCGGAGTTCACGCTCGCGAAGTTCAAGGAATGGGGGTGGGACGCGCACATCGAGGAGTTCAGCGTCCTCTACCCGACGCCGAAGAGCGTGTCGCTTGAGCTCGTTGCGCCCGCCCCTTACAAGGCGCTCCTCTCCGAACCCGCCATCGACGGCGACAAGACCTCGGCGCATGCCGCAGGGGGCCTTCCCCCGTACAATGTCTACGGTGCGGACGGCGATGTCACCGCGGACCTGATCTATGTGAATTTCGGGACTCCCGAGGATTATGCCGAGCTCGATCGGCGCGGGCTCGACGTCCGCGGAAAGATCGCAATCGCGCGCTACGGCAAGTGCTGGCGCGGGCTCAAGCCCAAGCTGGCGCAGGAGCACGGCGCGGTCGGGTGCATCATCTACTCCGACCCGCACGAGGACGGATACTGGGCGGGAGACGTCTACCCGAAGGGCGGCAATCGCCCCGAGTACGGGGTCCAGCGCGGCTCGGTGGCCGACATCACGCAGTATTCTGGCGACCCGCTGACCCCGGGCGTGGGAGCCACGAAGGATGCGAAGCGCCTTGCGATCGGCGATGCAAAGACCCTCCTCAAGATTCCGGTGATCCCGATCTCCTACGGGGATGCGAAGGCGTTTCTCGCCGCGCTCGAGGGCCCCGTGGCCCCTGCGGGCTGGCGGGGCGCCCTGCCGTTCACCTACCACATCGGACCGGGGCCGGCGAAGGCGCACCTCGCGGTCGCGTCCGACTGGAGCCTGAAGACGATCTACGACGTGATCGCCGTCATGAAGGGTTCCACCTATCCGAATCAATGGGTCATCCGCGGGAACCACCACGACGGCTGGGTGTTCGGAGCCTGGGATCCCCTTGCGGGCAACATTGCGGTCATGGCCGAGGCGAAGGCGATCGGATCCCTCGCGAAGGCGGGCTGGAAGCCGAAGCGGACCCTCGTCTACGCGAGCTGGGACGCGGAGGAGCCCGGTCTCATCGGCTCGACCGAATGGGCCGAGACCCATGCGGCCGAGCTCCAGAAGAAGGCGGTGCTGTACGTGAATTCCGACACGAACGGGCGCGGGTTCCTTTTCGCGGGGGGCAGCCACAGCTACCAGCATCTCGTGAACGAGGTGGCCGGCGTCGTCATGGACCCGGAGACCGGCGTCACCGTTCTCGACCGCCTTAGGGCCAAGGTGCGGATCGACGGCCCCAGCCCCAGCGGGAACGAGGCCGACGAGCTGGTGTCAAGGAAGGCCGCGGAATCCGGAGCCGAGATGCCGATCGAGGCGCTGGGCTCCGGCTCGGACTACACGCCCTTTCTCCAGCACCTCGGCATCTCCTCGATCAATGTGGGCTACGGCGGGGAGGACGCCGATGCGGGCATCTACCATTCGACGTACGACTCGTTCGACCATTTCATCCGGTTTGGCGACCCGAAATTCCTTTACGGGGTCGCGCTGGCCGAGACCGCAGGGCGCCTCGTGCTGCGCGCGGCTGACGCCGACGTGCTTCCGATGCGGTTTGGCGACCTCGCCGACTCGGTGGAGCGCTACGTGTCCGACGTCGAGAAGCTTGCCGACGGCGAGCGCGAGAATTCGAGGAAGCTCCGGCAGCTGATCGACCAGGGGGCCTTCAAGCTGGCGGCGGACCCGGAGACGGCGTACGCGCCGCCTCCGAGCCCCGACGATGTTCCGCAGTTCGACTTTTCGGCGCTCAAGAAGGCGGCCCAGCGCCTCAAGAAGAGCGCGACCAATTATGACGACGCCTTTGAGAGGGCTCTCGCCTCGGACTTTCGGCTGCCGCCCGCCGAGCTGGCGCACCTGAACGGCCTGCTTCAGGGCCTCGAGCAGACGCTCACAAGCCCGAAGGGACTTCCCGGCCGCGAATGGTACCGCCACATGCTCTATGCGCCGGGCGTCTACACGGGGTATGCCGCCAAGACGCTTCCTGCGATTCGCGAGTCCATCGAGCTCCGGCGCTGGCCCGCGGCGATCGATTCCATTGATCTGGTCGCGCAGACCCTCAACTCGGCCTCCGCTCGGCTGGACATGGCGGCGGCGGACCTTGCGCCAAGGCTCGGCGCGGGAATCTCGGGTCCCCAGCCGACCCCGCCTCCGCCCCCTGACGGCTGATCGCATGGCCCGCTCCCATTGGCTCCTTTCGGCGGCATTCCTTCTGGCCGCGGCGCGCCTCGGCGCGGATCCCATTCCGGTGAAGGTCGCCGTTGTCGTGACGTTCGAGGTCGGCCAGGACACGGGCGACAAGCCGGGCGAGTTCCAATTCTGGGCGGAGCGCGAGAAGTGGGGCCAGCCGGTCATCATCCCGGGTGTCGACCATCCGGTGCTGACGGACGCACACGGCACGATCGGCGTCGTCTCGGGCACCACCGTGCGTGCGTCGAACCAGATCATGGCGCTCGTTCTGAGCGGGAAATTCGACTTTTCGAAGACCTACTGGGTCGTGAACGGCATCGCCGGGGCCAATCCGGCGGTCGCCTCGGTCGGGAGCGCGGCCTGGGCTCATTACGTGATCGACGGGGACGTCGCGTATGAGATCGATTCCCGCGAGGCCGACTCCTCGTGGCCCTATGCGATCATCCCCATCGGATCGACCGTCCCGAACGAGAGGCCCTCCCGCGAGGGCTGGGAGCCCGATACGATGGCTTACGAGCTGAACGGTTCGCTGGTCGACTGGGCCTACGCCCTCACCAAGGACACGCGGATCCCGGACTCGGATGCAATGAGGGAGCTCCGCGCGCTCTATGATGGGTTCCCGAACGCGCAGAAACCCCCCTTCGTCCTCTGCGGGGAGACCTTCGGATCGTGTCGCTACTGGCATGGGAAGGCCCTCACCCAATGGGCCTCCGACTGGACCCGGCTTTGGACCGGGGGCAGGGGCCAGTTCGCGATGTCGGACATGGAGGACCAGGGCATCGCCGCGGCGCTCAGCCGCCTCTCGAGGATGGGCCGGGTCGACTTCCAGCGCGTGCTCTTCCTCAGGACGGCGAGCAACTACTGCATGCAGGCGCCGAAGGAGGAGGTGAACAAGAGCCTCCATTCGGAATACGCCGGCTACCTGCCTTCGCTCGAGGCCGCCTACCGGGTCGGCAGCCGCGTCACCCATGAACTCACCGCGCAATGGGATACGTACCGCGAAAAGACCCCGGCCGCCCATTGAGGTCGCGCGATAGGGCGGCGGCCGCCGCGCCGGTGGACGTTCCCCCGACCCGCAGGAAGCCCAATTTCCCGATCAACGAGGGGCTTCGGGGATACCTGCAGTCCTACAAGCGGGAACGGGAGCTGCCGGTGACGTACGAGCGCCTCCGCGGGTTCACCGAGGTGATCCCGCTCTCGGACGCGGACGGGAAGCCGACGCTCTGGGACACCGTGATCTACGAGGGGGCGGAGATGAGGTCGCTCAACGAGGCGCTCAAGGAGGTCTATGCCCTCCTCAAGGTCGACGGGGACAAGTCCGTCGTCGAGCACCTCTACGCTGACCGCGTGGATTTCTGCACCTTCGGCAACTCGACGCCCTTCAGGATTCGGATCGTCAACGCCTACAACGACAACCAGGACTATATCTACATAAAGAAGGCGGACGCCTCCCGGGTGTACGGCCTCGAGCTGGAGCACCTGCTCTCGCCAAACCGGCTCAACTTCCTGACCTACGGCAACACGCTGGTCGAGGAGCACATCCCCGGAATCCCGGGCGACATCTTCATCGATCGCTGGCTCAACCGCCCAGAATTGAGCCCGGTGCGGGTCGCCAAGGAGCTCGTTAAGTTCAACGAGCGCTGCTTCGTGAGGCTCCTGGGCGACATGCGCTCGTACAACTTTGTCTTCGTGCTGACGCCCGACTTCGAGGACATGCAGCTGCGCGTGCGAGCCATGGACTTCGACCAGCAGAGCTACAACGGCGTTTTCAACTTCTACAGGCCCCAGTTCTTCAAGGAGAACTCCCCGCTGGTCCTCTATTGCTCCAGGCAGCTGCGCCCCGAAACGGCCAAGCAGTACCTGCGCGAGGAGCAGACGCTCATGCTCCAGCGCGCCGAGCTCGCCTCGGGCCGGCTCGGCCGCCTCCTTGTCGAAATGGAGCGGGACCCCATTGCCCCCCCGGAAAAGGTACACATGCTGCGCGATTCGCTCGGCGAGCACTATGGGCGGCCCGAGTACAAGCTCTGCGAGTCCATGGGCGCCCTCGTCCGGGAAAACCTAGAATCGATTCGCCGCCGCGTGGGTCGTCCCTTACGTTCCGCTGTCGCGCCCTGACCATGAAAAGAACCCACTTCCCGCAGCTTCTATTCGCAGCCCTGGCCGCCCTGGCCCTGACGGCAGGCTGCGACACCGCACCCAAATACAGCCCGAGGATGACCAAGACCTGCATCCTGTCGCCGGACCATCCGTCCCCCGACCTGGAGGTCACCGTCGTCACGGCCGTCAGGATCGTGCTCCCGGGGCCGGCACCCGGCTCGGGCCTCGTCTGGGAGATCATCTCCAACAACAACCGGGTGCTCGACCAGATGGGGCCGTTCAAGACCCTGCCCGCCTCGGACGAACTGGGCTCTCGCCCCGCGAGCACGATTTCGTTTTATGCAAAGAGGGAAGGGAAGAGCGAATTGCGCTTTTTCCTCCTTAAGCCCGGCCAGGAGGAGGCCGTCCCGGTCGCGAAGTGCGATCTCATCGTCCGGGTGACCGACTGACCCCCCGGGGTCAGTTCGCCCAGTAGCCGGACTCGACCCCCGCGCCGATCTCCTCGCCCACGGAGGCCTCCTCAGGGGGCAGCTCCTCCATTGGCGCGAAGCGCTCGGATGAGAATCCGAGCTCCTGCTTTCCCACATGGAACGGATCCGGGGGGTTCACCAGCTCGAGCAGGAGGAGACCGACCGTCGCGCTGTCGCCCCCCTTCACGATCTTCTCCCGTCCGAGGAACACCTCGCGTATCGTGTAGGTCTTGCCCTTGACGGGCAGCTCCTTGTAAACGGCCTTCACGAACTCGTTGAAGGTGTCGTTGATGCAGACGACCTTTTGGCCCTTGATCATTCGATGCGCCCCTCGTCGAAGTCGATCAGGTCGGGGACGCTCTTTATCTGGTCGACCCTGTCCGCGCATCCCATCTTGGCGAGCGCCTCCCTCAGGAATTCGCGGCCGGCGGCCGTCATGCCCTTCTGGACGAGGTCGCGGTTCCATTTGGCGGCGCGCACGTCCCCGGGGAGGAGCCGCGCGAGGCTGCGCTCGATCTCCTCGTCGTCGGCCGAATCGCGCACGACCTGCTCGACCGCGGCCGGATCGATCCCGAGGTGGAGGCAGAGGAACCGGTCGAGCCCCCGCTTGAAGTTCTTCGCATAGCTCGCCGGCAGGGCCCCGTGGTCCTTCACGTACTTGCACTTCGCGATGAAGCGCGGGAAATACAGGAGCCCTGTGCGCGCGTGGGCGACATAGGGCGAGGGGAGGCAGGTGAGGACCTCGCCCGTGGAACCGGGGATGGGCTTTGACGGCATCGGAACTAGCCAGGTATATTCGCAATTCCTCCATGGACAAGAGCGCCCTTATCCAGTCCGTCATTTCCCAGCTGGAGGCCGAGCTTTCCCTGCAGACGGAGGCGGCGCTCGGCTCGCGCGACGAGGCGACGAACGAGGAGAGCCGGGCCGAGGACAAGTACGACATGAGGAGCCAGAGCGCGGCATACCTGGCTGCGGGCCAGGCCCGGCTCGCCACCGAGATCGCCGGAGCAGTGGCCGCATGGAAGGGGCTCAACCTGAGGAGGTTCGCTCCGGACGACGCGATTGCCGCGGGGGCCCTGGTCGTCCTCGAGTCCGATGGCCGGCGGACCGCCTATCTCATGGGCCCGCAATCCGGGGGCCGCGAGGCCAGGGACGGCGAATCGACCGCCATCGTGGTCACAAGCGCCTCTCCGCTCGGCCGCCAGCTCCTCGGAAGGAGGGCGGGGGACACGGTCCAGATCGCCGCCCGCCTGGGGCCGGTGCCCCACCAGGTCGAATCCGTGGAATAAGCCGCCTAGGGAAGGTCCGTGCTGCCCATCAGGTAGCGGTCGCACTCGCGCGCGGCGCCCCGCCCCTCGTTGATCGCCCACACCACGAGGCTCTGCCCCCGGCGGCAGTCCCCGGCGGCAAAAACCCCACGGATGCTGGTGGCGTACTTCTCGTACTCCGCCTTTATGTTGCTGCGGGCGTCGCAGGCGACGCCGATCTCCTTAAGGAGGGGCTGCTCGGGCCCAAGGAAGCCCATCGCAAGGAGGACGAGCTGCGCCGGGCGGACCTGCTCCGTGCCGGGCTGCTCCTTCGGCACGAATTGCCCCTGCTCATTGCGCTCCCACTTGATCTGGACGGTGGTGAGCTCCTTGACGCGGCCGCTGGCGTCGCCCGTAAACTTCTTCACGGTCGTGACATAGACCCGGGGATCGTCGCCGAAGCGCGCCGAAGCCTCCTCCTGGCCATAGTCCATCTTGTAGACCTTGGGCCACTCCGGCCACGGGTTGTCGGCGGCCCGTTCGAGCGGCGGCTTGGGCAGAATCTCGATCTGAACAAGGCTCCTGCAGCCGTGGCGCATGGCGGTCCCGACGCAGTCGGTGCCCGTGTCGCCGCCGCCGATGACCACGACGTCCCTGCCGCCCGCGTGGATGGCACTCTTGCCGGAGTCGCCCTCGAGGACGGCCTTCGTGTTCGCGGTCAGGAACTCCATCGCAAAGTGGATGCCGGCAAGGTCGCGGCCCTCGATCGGGAGGTTGCGGGGCTGGGTTGCGCCGGTGCAGATGACCGTCGCGTCAAATTCCTTCAGGAAGATCTGCGGCTCGACGTTTTCGCCGACGGTGGCGTTGCAGATGAACTTGATGCCCTCCTGCTCCATCTGGCGGATCCGCCGGAGAACGACCTCCTGCTTGTCGAGCTTCATGTTCGGGATCCCGTACATGAGGAGCCCGCCCGGCCTGTCAGCGCGCTCGAAGACCGTGACCGTGTGCCCGGCCCGGTTGAGCTGCGCGGCTGCGGCGAGGCCCGCGGGACCCGAACCGATGACCGCGACCTTCTTGCCGGTGCGCACCTGGGGTGTCTCGGCCAAGACCCATCCCTCGCTCCATCCGCGGTCGATGATCGAGCATTCGATGTTCTTTATCGTGACCGGCGGGTTGGTGATCCCGAGGACGCACGAGCCCTCGCACGGCGCGGGGCAGACCCTCCCGGTGAATTCCGGAAAGTTGTTGGTCTTGTGCAGGCGCTCGAGCGCCTCGTGCCATAGCCCGCGGTAGACAAGGTCGTTCCACTCGGGAATGAGGTTGTTGACCGGGCACCCGGAGGCCATCCCGCTGACGAGCTTGCCCGTGTGGCAGAAGGGCACGCCGCAGTCCATGCAGCGGGCGCCCTGCTTGCGGAGCTTGTCGTCCTCCATGTGGTCGTGGAACTCCTTCCAGTCTTCCACGCGCCCAAGCGGCGGCCTGTCCGCGGGCAGCTCCCGCAGGTATTCAAGAAATCCAGTTGGTTTTCCCATCGTGCTAGGTTCGTTCGGGGTGGGGCTCAGTTTCCGCCCACGCGCGAGAGGTCGCGGGCGTTTTCCTCGAAAGCTGCCATGACGGCCTCGTCGCCGGTCAGGCCCTGGCCGTGGGCGCGCGCGATGCAGGTCAACATGCGCTTGTAGTCGTTTGGCATCACCTTGACGAACTTGGGCACCATCTGGTCCCAGGCGTCCAGGACACGCTTGGCGCGCGCGCTCTTCGTGTAGGCGAGGTGCCTCTCGACCAGGGCGCGGACCTCCGCGATCTCCTCCGGAGACTCGAGCTTCTCGATGCCGACCATCTGGCGGTTGACGCACTTGGGGAATTCCCCGTGCTCGTCGAGGACGTAGGCGACCCCCCCGGACATGCCCGCCGCGAAGTTCCGGCCGGCCGGCCCCAGGACCACGACGCGGCCTCCCGTCATGTACTCGCAGCCGTGGTCTCCCACGGACTCGACGACGGCCGTGACGCCGCTGTTGCGGACGCAGAAGCGCTCGCCCGCGACGCCGCGGATATACGCCTCGCCGCTCGTCGCGCCGTAGAACGCGACGTTTCCGACGATGACGTTCTCCTCGGGCACGAACGTGGCCTTTTCCGAGGGATAGACGATGATCTTGCCCCCGGAAAGCCCCTTCCCGAGGTAGTCGTTTGTGTCGCCCTCGAGGCAGAAGGTCATTCCCTTCGGCATGAACGCGCCGAAGCTCTGGCCGGCGGAGCCCCTGAAGAGGATGCGGATCGTGTCCTCGGGCAGGCCCTTGGCCCCCCACTTCTTCGTCAGCTCGCCTCCTGTGATCGTCCCGACGACGCGGTGGACGTTCTGGATCGGCATCTCCGCCGCAACCTTTTCGCCGCGCTCGATCGCGGGCCTGCACAGGTCGAGGAGCACCGTCAGGTCGAGGGACTTGTCGAGGCCGTGCTCCTGCGGGATCTGGCAGAAGCGGCCGACGCCCTCGTCCACGTCCGGCTGGTAGAGAATGTTGCTGAAATCCAGGCCCTTCGCCTTCCAGTGTTCCACGGCCTTCCTGCCCTCGAGGCGGTCGGAGCGGCCCACCATCTCCTCGATCGTCCGGAATCCAAGCTGGGCCATGATGAGGCGCAGCTCCTCGGCGATGAAGCGCATGAAGTTGACCACGTGCTCGGGCTTGCCCGCAAACCGGGCGCGCAGCTGGGGATCCTGCGTCGCGACGCCCGCCGGGCATGTGTTCAGGTGGCAGACGCGCATCATGATGCAGCCCGTGGCGACCAGGGGTCCGGTCGCGAAGCCGAACTCCTCGGCGCCCAGCAGGGCGGCAATCGCGACGTCGCGCCCCGTCTTCAGCTGGCCGTCGGTTTCGACGGCGATCCGGCTGCGCAGGTTGTTGAGGACGAGCGTCTGGTGGGTTTCGGCCAGTCCCAGCTCCCAGGGAAGGCCCGCGTGCATGATCGAGGTCTGCGGCGAGGCGCCCGTGCCGCCGTCGTGGCCGCTGATGAGCACCACGTCGGCGTGCGCCTTCGCGACGCCGGCGGCGATCGTGCCCACGCCCACCTCGGCGACCAGCTTGACGCTCACCCGGGCGAAGCGGTTGCCATTCTTAAGGTCGTGGATGAGCTCGGCCAGGTCCTCGATCGAGTAGATGTCGTGGTGCGGAGGCGGCGAGATGAGGCCGACGCCGGCGGTCGTGAGCCGTGTCTTGGCGATCGGCGGGTAGACCTTGGTGCCGGGCAACTGGCCGCCCTCGCCGGGCTTTGCCCCCTGGGCCATCTTTATCTGGAGCTCGCGCGCGTTCACGAGATACTCGCTCGTCACACCGAAGCGGCCGGAGGCGACCTGCTTGATCGCGGAGTTCTTGGAGTCGCCGTTGGGTTCGAGCGTGTAGCGGGCGGGGTCCTCGCCGCCCTCGCCCGTGTTGCTCTTGCCGCCGATGCGGTTCATGGCGATCGCGAGCGTCTCATGGGCCTCCTTGCTGATGGAGCCGTAGGACATCGCGCCCGTCTTGAAGCGCTTCACGATGGATTCGACCGGCTCGACCTCCTCGATCGGGATCGGCGTGGAGGCCTTGAAGTCGAGCAGCCCGCGCAGCGTGCAGGCATTCTCCGCCTGCTCGTTGATGAGCGCGGAGTACTCCTGGAAGACCTTGAAGTTGCCGGTGCGCACCGACTTCTGAAGCTTGTGGATCGACTCGGGCGTGAACAGGTGCCGCTCGCCGTCCTTCCTCCACTGGTATTGCCCGCCCGAGGGCAGCACATGCCCGTTGATGGCGCGGGGGGGGAACGCCGCGTGGTGGCGCATCAGGACCTCTTGCGCGATCACATCGAGTCCGATGCCCCCGACGCGCGACGGCGTGCCCGTGAAGTAGTGGTCGATCACGTCCTGGCGCAGCCCGAGGGCCTCGAACACCTGGGCGCCGCGGTAGCTCTGGATGGCTGAGATGCCCATCTTCGACATCACCTTGATGACGCCCTTTGTGGCGGCCTTGACGAAGTTCTTGCAGGCGGACTTGTGGTCGATCTTCAGCAGGAGACCCTCGTGAATCATGTCGTCGATGGTCTCGAACGTGACGTAGGGGTTGATGGCGCTGCATCCGTAGCCGATCAGCAGAGAGAAATGATGGACCTCCCTGGCCTCGCCGGTCTCGAGGACGAGGCTCACGCGGGTGCGCAGGCCCTCGCGGATCAGGTAGTGGTGGAGTCCCGAGACGGCGAGCAGCGCCGGGACGGGGGCGAAGTCGCGGTTGACGCCGCGGTCGCTCAGGATGATGACGTTCACCTCGTTCTCCTCGATCATCCGGCGAGCCATGGCGCAGAGCTCCTCGAGGGACTTTGCGAGACCCCTTTCGCCGCGGGTGACCCGGAAAAGGATCGAGAGGACGCCGACATTGAGCCCGGGCACGGCCATCCTGCGGAGCTTCGCGAATTCCTCGTTGGTGAGGATCGGCCACTTGAGCTCGACCCGCCGGCACGCCGAGGGCTGGGGGTTGAGCAGGTTGCCCTCGGAGCCGAGGCGCGTCTCCGCTCCGATGATGATCTCCTCGCGGATGCAGTCGATCGGCGGGTTGGTGACCTGGGCGAAAAGCTGCTTGAAATAGTCGTAGAGAAGCCGCGGCCGGTTTGAGAGGACGGCCAGCGCCGCGTCGTTGCCCATCGAGCCCGTGGCCTCCACGCCGTCGCGGGCCATGGGCGTCAGGATGATCCGCTCGTCCTCGTTCGTGTAGCCGAAGGCGATCTGGCGCTCGAGAAGCGTGCGGTGGTCGGGAAGCGGCACCTCCGGGGCCTCCGGAAGGTCGCTCAGGTGGACGAGGTGTTCGTCGAGCCACTTGCGGTAGGGGCGTTCCGACGCGATCTTCCCCTTGATCTCCTCGTCCTCGATGATGCGCCCCTGGGCGGTGTCGACGAGGAACATCCTTCCGGGCTGGAGCCGGCCCTTGTGCAGCACGTTCTCGGGCGGTGTGTCGAGGACGCCGGCCTCGGACGCCATGATCACCAGGCCGTCCTTCGTCACGTAGTAGCGGGAGGGACGAAGCCCGTTGCGGTCGAGAACGGCGCCGATCTGGATGCCGTCCGTGAACGCGATGGAGGCGGGTCCGTCCCACGGCTCCATGAGGCACGAATGGTACTGGTAGAAAGCCTTCCTGTTGTCGTCCATCCCCTCGTTGTTGGACCAAGGCTCGGGGATCATCATCATCATCGCGTGCGCCGGCGACCGGCCCGCGAGGATGAGGAGTTCGAGGGTGTTATCGAACATCGACGAGTCGCTGCCGTTCGGGTTGACGATCGGCAGGATGTTCTTGATGTCGTCGCCGAACAGCTCGGACTCGAAGAGGGCCTCGCGAGCGTGCATCCAGTTGATGTTGCCCCTGAGCGTGTTGATCTCGCCGTTGTGGGCGATGTAGCGGTAGGGGTGGGCGCGGTCCCAGCTCGGGAACGTGTTCGTGCTGAACCGGGAGTGGACGAGCGCGAGGGCGGTCTCCATCGACGGATTCTGGAGGTCGGTGAAATACTGCTCCAATTGCCCGGTGAGCAGCATGCCCTTGTAGACGATGGTCTTGAAGGAAAGGCTCGGCATGTACCAGGTCTCCGCGCCGTCCATCGTCGAGGTGCGGATGACGCTGTAGGCGCGCTTGCGGATCACGTAGAGCTTGCGCTCGAACGCCATCACGTCGGAGGTGGCCGGGTTTCGCCCGACAAACACCTGGCGGATCGTCGGCTCGCACGAGCGGGCCGTCTCGCCCAGCGAGGTGTTGTCGACCGGCACGGTCCTCCACCCGAGGACGATCTGGCCCTCCGACTGGACGATCTTCTCGAAGCGCTCCTCCAGGCGCCTGCGCTTGATCCGGTCGCGCGGAAGGAAGACGAGCCCGCACCCGTATTCGCCGGGGGCCGGAAGGACGATCTTGGCCTTCTTGCACGCCTCCTTCAGGAACGCATGCGGGGTCTGCATCAGCACGCCGGCGCCGTCGCCGGTGTTCGCCTCGGAGCCGGCGGCGCCGCGGTGGTCGAGGTTCTTCAGCAGCTGGATGGCCTGCTTGAGGATCTGGTTCGACTTGCGCCCCCTGATATCGACAACGAAGCCGACGCCGCATGCGTCGTGCTCAAACCAGGGATCGTAAAGGCCCTGCTTCTTGGGCAGGCCGGTTGCCGTGCGCCTGGGCCGGCGGGCGTCGTCAGGTCTCGTGGGCATTTCTGGGAAGCGGGGTGTGCAAGCTCAGAGCAGGTTTGGAGCCATTCGCTTGTGGGAGGATCGGTGCTTTGGGTGTGTGCGCAAAAAAAGGGCCGGATATCGGTGCGAGAGCCGGCCCTGTGGAAACTATTATGAGGCAGGCCTTCTCGTCAGAAGAAGCGGATCGTTTTGGTCGCCAATTTGGCGTGCTCCTCATCGGAGCAGCCCGCGTTCGTAGGTACGTCGGCGGCGGCTTCCGTCGGCTTCACCAGGTCGTTGCTCAAGAGATAGTTCTCCACTTCCTCACCCGACACATCAGCCAGCATGACGCCCTCGATCTCGACGCAGGGGGAAAGCGGCTGGCCCGACTTGCGGACCATCTCGGAATAGTTCTCACGGTCCCCGATGATGTCGATATCCTGGTAATCAAGGCCGTACTTGCGGAGGACGGCGCGGACGCCATTTGACCAACCGCAGGAAGGCTTGAGATAGGCTTTGATTGTCATTCGGTAATATAGGCGCAGACAGAGCTGTCGGCAAGGTATAGGGCTCGATTCGCGGCGATCAAGCATCGTCTTGCTAAATTTTCAGGTGGTTCCGCAGGCGGCGCGAGGGGCCCGCTGCGCTTGCCGAACGCACGCGGGCGCCCAGAATTTCCCTCCCATGTACAAAGTCATCCTTCTACTGGTCGGCTCGAACATCTTCATGACGATCGCGTGGTACGGTCACCTGAAGTTCAGGTGGCTTGAGGGCCGGCCCCTCATCGTCGCCATCTTGATCGCTTGGGGCGTGGCCTTCTTCGAGTACTGCCTCCAGGTGCCCGCCAACCGCATGGGCTATATGACCGATAACCTGAGCGGCTACCAGCTGAAGGTCATCCAAGAGGTCATCACCCTCATGGTCTTCATAGTATTCGCGTGGGTCGTGTTGAAGGAACGCCTCACATGGAATTTCGCCGTAAGTTTCGCGTTCATGATGCTGGCTGTATTTTTTGCGACGGCATTCAAGCCGGCGCCCTGACCTGCGCCTCAGCGCCCGACGACCAGGACCTCGAAGCTTCCCGGCTCCCCCTGCCTCCTCGGATGGGGATTGTCGGCCGTGGGGGCAGGGGCGTCGCCAAACTTGCCGGTGGCGAGGAAGACCCGGCCCGACTTTGTGTCGAGCGCGATCGTCCGGGCGCCAAAGGCCGTGGGGACCGTCTGAACAAGGCTGTAGGCATTCGGCGAGTCCTCGTGGAGGACCGTGAGCGTGCCGACCATGTTGGACGTGAAGATGAGGCCGTTCGCCGCGTCAAACGCGTCGCCGTCCGGGTCGTCGCCGATTTCGGGGGCCGCGATGACGGCGCCCGTGTCGCTGTCGACGACCGCAAGCCTGTTGTTGCCGCCTGCCGAGAAGAGCCGATGGCTTGCGACGTCGATCGCCAGGCCCGTTCCGCCCTCCGCGGGCGCGATCGGCCAGAGGGCGAGCGGCTTCAGGGTGTGGGTGTCGACCACCTGGATCATGCTCTTGTCCTCCGTGTTCACGAATAGCCGCCCCTTCCCGTCAAACGCGATGCCCTCGAGCTTCCCCTCGATCGGGATGGTCGCCGTGATCGCGCCGGCCGAGGGATCTATCACCGAGATCCCGCCCGACTGCCCGTTGGCGACATAGACCTTCCCGGTCTCGGGATCGAACTCGACGGCGTCGGGCTTTATCCCGAGGCCGGTGATCACCTTGACCACTTTGAGCGTGTCCAGGTCGAACATGACGACCGTCCGGTCCCCGCCGGACGTGATGAATCCGCGCCTGAGCGCAGGAACGAGGGCGATCCCGTGCACGCCCTTCATCGGTGAGATCTCGCCGATGAACGCCCCCGTGTCGGCATTGAGGACCGCGACGCTGTTCCCGTGCGAGACATAGAGGCGCCGCATCGCGGGATCGACGCGGAGGTAGTCGTAGCGCACCTCGCCGGCGATGGGGTATCGGGCGGTCACGGTGAATTCGGCGGCGCACGCGGCGGTGGCCGAGGCGAGGAACACGGCGCAAAGGCTGCAAGGATGGAAGCGCATGGTAATGACTCTGGCGGACAGGGTCACAAAGACAAGGGCCCCGCGAAAATTTTGTGTGCCAACGAAAACTCGACGGTGGAAGGGGCGCATGGTAAACCTCGCGGGCCATGTCGAAAACCACGAAACCCCAATTCTTCAGCGTCCCCCATATCCCGTTCGAGGGCCCCAAGTCCGAGAATCCCCTGGCTTTCCGGCACTACGACCCGTCCGAGGTGATCGATGGCGTCACCCTTAAGGACCACCTTCGCTTCTCGATCGCCTACTGGCATTCGTTCCGCGGCGTCGGCGGCGATCCGTTCGGCCCCGGCACCATCCGCAGGCCCTGGGAATCGGGCAAGGACGCTCTCTCGGTCGCCAAGCGGCGGATGGACGCGGCCTTCGAGTTCTTCGTGAAGATCGAGGCCCCCTTCTGGTGCTTCCACGACCGGGACATCGCCCCCGAGGGCGCCACCCTGGCCGAGTCGAACCGCAACCTGGACGCGGTCGTGGCGCACGCGAAGGCGCTGCAGAAGGCGACGGGCGTGCGCCTTCTCTGGGGAACGGCCAATCTCTTTTCCAACCCGCGCTACATGTGCGGGGCAGCCACCAACCCCGACGCCCACGTCTTCGCCTATGCCGCCGCGCAGGTGAAAAAGGCCATGGAAGTGACCCATGAGCTGGGCGGCGACGGCTACACCTTCTGGGGCGGGCGCGAGGGCTATGAGACGCTTCTCAACACCAACCTCAAGCGCGAGCAGGAGCACCTCGCCCGGTTCCTCCACATGGCGGTCGACCACGCCAAGCGCATTGGCTTCAAGGGCCAGTTCTACATCGAGCCGAAGCCAAAGGAGCCGACCAAGCACCAGTACGACTTCGACGTCGCCAGCGGGATCGCCTTCCTCAGGACCTTCGGGCTCGAGAAGCACCTGAAATTCAACATCGAGACGAACCACGCGACGCTCGCCGGGCACTCGTTCCAGCACGAGATCGAGGTTGCGGCCTCCCAGGGCCTGCTCGGATCGATCGACGCGAACGCGGGTGATCCGCTGCTTGGCTGGGACACGGACCAGTTCAACACCGACGTGAAGGAGATCACGCTCGCGATGATCACGATCCTGCGCGCGGGCGGCCTCGGCAAGGGCGGGCTCAATTTCGACGCGAAGCTGCGCCGCCCGTCGATCGATCCGGAGGACCTCTTCTATGCGCACATCGGCGGAATGGACACCTACGCCCTGGCGTTCAAGATAGCCCGGCGGATCCTTTCCGACGGACATCTCGACGGGTTCCTTGCGGACCGCTACTCGAGCTACGACTCGGGTTTCGGAAAGCAGATCGAGAAGGGCGCCGTGGGATTCCGGGAACTGGAGAAGCTGGTCCTGACGAAGCTCGGGGAACCCGTGCCGAAGAGCGGGCGCCAGGAGTACCTGGAGAACCTCCTCAACAGCTACCTGACGGGGCGCTAAGCGGCCATGAGCCTCTATATAGGGGTCGACAGCGGGACCCAAAGCGTAAAGGCGATCGCCCTCGACATGGACACCGGCCGGGTCGTCGCAGAGGCGCGCGCCCCGCACCACCTGATCGAGGGGCTTCCGCCCGGCCATATGGAGGCCCACCCTGAGGAATGGGTGGCCGCGATGGACGCCGCCGTGGGCGAAGTCGCCTCCAGGATCGACCGCTCGCGCGTGCGCGGGATCGGGGTGTCCGGGCAGCAGCACGGTTTCGTCGCGCTGGACAAGGCCGGCGCCGTCATTCGGCCCGCGAAGCTCTGGTGCGACACCAGCACCGCCGCCGAATGCGCGATCCTCACCCGGAAGCTCGGGGGCAGCGCCTCCGTGATCCGGAAGACGGGGCTTCCGTTCCTGCCCGGCTACACCGCCCCGAAGGTCCTGTGGTTAAGGAGGCACGAGCCGGCCAATTTCAAGAGGCTCCGGCACATCCTGCTCCCTCACGATTACCTGAATTTCCATCTGACAGGCAGGTACTTCATGGAATTTGGCGACGCCTCCGGCACGGGATTCCTCGATGTGCGCCGGCGCGCCTGGTCGGGGGCCGCGATGGACGCGGTGGACGGCCGGGTGGCCGAATGCCTCCCGCCGCCCTCGGCGTCGCACGAGGCGTGCGGCACGCTTCTGCCCGAGATCGCGGCGCGCTACGGATTTCCTTCGGCGACGATCGTGAGCGCGGGTGGGGGCGACAACATGATGGGCGCCATCGGGACCGGAAACGTGGTCCCCGGGGCGGTCACGGCGAGCTTCGGAACGAGCGGCACGATCTACGCCTTCTCAAGGAAGCCGGTCGTCGATCCCTCCGGGGAGATCGCGGCATTCTGCTCGTCGACCGGCGGATGGCTGCCGCTTCTGTGCACGATGAACGTCACCGGCGTCACCGAGCAGGTGAGGGCCCTCTTTGGCTGGAGCCTGGCGGACCTGGAACGGGCCGCGGACTCGGCGCCTGCCGGATCGGACGGTCTGACGCTCCTTCCCTACCTGGACGGCGAGCGTACCCCCAACCTCCCGAGGGGCACCGGGGTCTACTTCGGCCTCGATCGCAGGACGCTCGCGCAGGGGCACCTCGCCCGCGCCGCGATAGAGGGGACGACGCTCGGCATGAATTACGGCCTCCGCAGGCTCTCCGCCCTCGGCGTGAGGCCGAAGGAGATCCGGCTCACGGGGGGAGGGGCCCGCTCGGCGGTATGGCGCCAGGTCGCCGCCGATGTCTTTGGAGTGCCCGTGGTTGCGATGGCGCAGGACGAGAGCGCGGCGCTCGGCGGGGCCCTGCAGGCGGCCTGGTGCGACTCGAAGGGCCGCGGCCCGGCTGCGGCGCTCTCGGAGCTCTGCAGCCGGAGCGTCTCCCTCGACGAGTCGACCCGCTGCGCCCCGGACAAGGCAAGGATGGCGCTTTATCGGAAGCGCCAGGAGCTCCACGACCGGCTCTGCGCGGACCTGCGCGGCGCCTTCGACGCGCGCTGAACCGGCGGCGACGGCCCTGGCACCATGTGTGTCCGCTATACGCTCCACAAGACCGATGCGGCGCTGAATGCGATCTCGCGGGCCCTGGGTGCGCCCCTGGAGACGCCCGACTGGGCGGGCCCCCGCTACAACGTGACCCTGACCGACACGATGCCCGTCGTTGCCAGGGTCGCTGCCGGGCCGGCCGTGCGCCCGATGAGGTGGGGCTTCGTGCCCTTTGGGGAGCGTTCGAGCGCGAGGCCGCGGCTCATCGCAAACGCACGGTCCGAGACGGCAGCGACGTTTTCGGCATTTCGGAAGGCGATCGCCGCAAGGCGATGCCTCGTGCCTGCGAACGGATTCTACGAATGGCTGACGCGCGGCGGAGTGAAGCTTCCCCACCTTTTCACGCTCGCTGGCGAGGAGCCCTTCGCGTTTGCCGGAATCTGGGATCCGCCCGGGGACAATCTTCCCGAGACCTACTGCATCCTGACGACCGAGCCCAACGAGCTTGTCGCAAGGGTCCACGACAGGATGCCGGTCATCCTCACGCAGGAGACCATGCCACGGTGGATCGGGGACCAGCCCCTGGCCCCCGATGAGCTCAAGCTCCTCTTTAAACCTCTTGCCGCCGACCACATGGCTTCGCGGCCGGTGAACCGGTATGTCAGCAACAGCCGCAACCAGGGGCCGCTTTGCCTTGAGCCCCCGGACGAGGCGCCGCCGGAGCCCGAGCTCGATTTTGGATAGGCGGACAAGGGGCCCGGCCCGGGTGATCGGGCCGCGTTCGCGGTTTGTCCCGTAGGATGAACGCCGACAGCATTATCAGAGCGACGCGGGCATAGGCGGCGGGGAGATTCGTGTACCCTTGCGGCCAATGAAGCGATTTACCGGCGGTGTCTGGTGTCCGCTGGTCCTCTTCATTTCCGCCATGACCGGCGGCACGGTTTGCTCGGCCAATGACGGCCAGCCAGCGGCCCAAGGGTTTGCGGAAAGCGGCCCCATCGTTCAACTCAAGAAGGATGCGGAACAAGGGGATTTGAAAGCCCAGTATGTGCTGGGATGCTGCTACAACGGCGACCACGGCTTCACAAGGGACCCCGCCAAGGCGGCCAAATGGTGGGGGAGGGCTGCCGCAGGCGGCTGTGCTGAAGCCCAATTCTGTCTCGGGCTGAGCTGCTTCATTGGGGAGGGAGTCCCCAAGGACACCGCCGAGGCCACGCGGTGGTGGCGAAAGGCGGCCGACCAGGAGCAGCCGGATGCCCAGTACTTTCTCGGACTCAGCTACCACACGGGCCTCGGCGTTCCCAAGAATGCACAGCTTGCAGTCTATTGGCTCAAGAAATCCGCCGGCCACGGAAGCAAGCCGGCTGCGCAGCTCCTGAAGACAATGGGTCCGTCACCGGGCTGACTCGATACCGGTTTCCGGCGCCCGGATTCTCTCATTCCTTGCTGTTTCCAGGCGGCGCGGATTCAAATATTCCATGATGCGTCTTGCGCGGCTTTTTCCCCTCGGCGTCGCCTTGTTCTGCGGCTCTTGGGCGCTCGGGGAGGACACTGCGACCCTGGCCGCCCCCTACGATCCGACGCAGCATTGGGAGGTGGACTATGAGAGCGGAATCATCTGGCGCTTCACGGGTTCAGCCACGCCCCTGAGCTACACCGTTCTGCCGCAGCTCCTGACGATCAAAAGCCCGCTTGTGGGCACGATTCGCCCCTTCTTTGGCGGGGACCTGGTGATCCGAAACCGGTTCAGCCTGCTCGGTGAGCCGATCATCGTCGGACCCGAGCATCATTTCATGGGCGGCTCGGCCTCGGGGATCATCGAATGGTGGGACAAGCGCCGGACCCGTTCCCTGTTCTTCTCGAGCGGCGGCGGGATAGGCTGGCTGGACAGCAAGGGCCACGAGATCAAGGGAGCGCAGGGCGAGGACTTTAACCTCAACTGGTTTGCCTATGCGGGCGCGCGGATCTTCCTAAGGAGCAGGCTCAGCGCCTCGGCGGGGGTGTATTTCCAGCATATCTCGAACCGTTACATGAACCCCGTGAATCCCGGCCTAAACGCGGTGGGCCCGATGCTGAGCGTGGGATGGCACTTCTAACCGCGGTGGCCGGGGTCGGCCCGCCCATGCGCCGCCGGTTGAAATTCCCCGTGGTTATGCCATCGTTGGCTGCCATGAAACGGATGCTCATATGGATCGGCTTCGGCGTTTTGGCTTTGCTTCTAGCCGGGTATTTTGGCGCAACGATTTTTCTCGGTTCAATCGTGACAACGGGGGTCAACAGGTTCGCGCCCTCCATCACGCAAACCCCGGTTCATCTCGAGGGAGCCCGTCTCTCGCCGCTTTCCGGAAGCGGGACGCTAAAGGGCCTTTTCATCGGGAACCCCAAGGGCTGGTCCGGGGACAAGGCCTTCTACATCGGCAAGATTCACGTAAAGGCGGAGCCGAGCTCGATATTCAAGGACTGTGTTGTCCTGAGCGACGTATCGATCGACAGCCCCGAAATCGTCTACGAAACCAAAGTCCTCTCGAGCAACATCGGCGATCTGCTGAAGAATATCCAGGGCTCCTCCGCCGAAGGCGCAAACAAGGATGAGCCGGTCGGTAAGGAGGGGAAACCCTTGAAGTTCATCGTGAAGCATTTTTCCCTGACCCATGGACGGGTGACGCTGGGTCTTGGGCCGACTGCGTTGACGCTGCCCATGCCTCCGGTGACCCTCGAGGATTTGGGCGCGCGGGAAGGAGGCCTTTCGTCCTCCGCACTGATGCTCGCCGTCATGCGCAGCGTTACGGGGAGCATCGTGAAGGCGACGACGGAGGCCGCGGGGAAGATCGGATCGACCATGGGCGCGGCTGCGGGCAGCACCGCCAAATCGGCGGGCGAGGCCGTCAAGAGCCTCTTTGGCGGCAACAAGTGAGCGCGGCCGGCCGCCTCCATGAGGCTTGACGGGCCGCCAGCGGGGTTCGTAATGGATCCGCGGTTCCAGGCCGCGGCATGAACGAAAAGGCGGTCCTCCTCACGCTCCGGATTAACGCGGCCATCATCGCCGCAATTCTGGTCTGTTTTGGCTACGTTCATTACCGAATCTGGCTTTTTGACCAGGAGGACGAGAGGCCGAGCTACCAGCAGCAGGAGCTCCTCCTGAAGGTGGACGACCTCGTGAAGCAAGGGCGCACACCCGGCTTGGGCTCCATGCCCGCGGGGGCCCTGCGGTACAACCTCACGCTTGCGAAACAGAAGCCGCCCCTCACGGCCGAGCAGCGCGCGTACCTCGAGCTCTATCTAGAGGGGCAGGAGAAGAGCCCCGGGGACGTGAACCCGTGGGACCTCAAGGGCACGGCGATCGACTTCGCTTCGCGCAGGCCGACCGGCGAATCCGTCGCGCGGTTCCTGGTCGAAATCTTCGTATCCTACCTGCCGTTTTTCATCCTGCTAATCTTCTGCGCTGCCAAGGCCTGCCTGGACACGTTCAGGTTGTGGGCCTTCGGCGCACGCTACACGCTCTCGGCCCTTTCGACCCGGGAGGCCGCCATTATATTCATCCCCCTGGGATTGGCCCTTTGCGCGGCGGGATACTTCACGGTGAACGCGATGCCCGGAGACCAGCCGCTCATGATCAAGCAGTCGGCCTTCGTGAACCCGTTTCTTTGCCTGATCCTGATCAGCATCTACAAGACCTGCCTTCTCACGCGGGTAAGGGACGGCAAGGAACTCGGCGCGCCCACCTGGTGGTTCATCTACTGAGCGACTTTGGATTGTCCCCTTGCCGCACAGGGATTTGGGCACGCTTGGCCGGTCGCGATTTCGGGGCGGCGGCTGATTTGGGAATGGGGTCACGGGAGTCATGAGGCGTTGCGGAAGCGTTCTCCGCCAGCCTTCTGGCGTCAGCTCGAAGCTCCAAAATTGTTTTCCCGACGGATCCATTTGACTGAATGGGAGTGCGAAGACCCCATCAGGCCATTCCGGCGCTAGCGCTTTGGGCCTGTTTCCGGTGCAATCGGTTCGAAAACGTAGCGTAAACCGCGATTGGTCGCCTCCGAATTGCTCGCCCCATGCCGCTCACCGTCGATGATTCGGAAACGGTAGGCCAGGTCGGGGTATTTTCGCTCCAGGAGACGGTCGTTGAAACGCTTCACGTTCTCCACGTAACCGGGCGACTCATACCCGCCCACGGTCATGAAGAGCCGGCCCTTCAAAGGCTGATGGGACGCAAAAAACTCCGCCTCGCGCTTGAAGATCCAATCGCCGCCGAGCCCGACGGACGGGCTCATCGCGATGTAGCCGTTGAAAAGGTCCGGCTTCGTCAGCATCGCATACAGGGTGAAAAGCCCGCCTAGCGATCCCCCCACAATCACCCGCTGCTGGGGGTCCGCCCGATATTCCCGCTCCACAAAGGGGACAATTTCCCGCTCGAGAGCGTCGAGATACTCCTTGGCATGTCCGGTCGCATGAATGATCGACATCGACACCGGAGAAAGCTCCCACAGCCTCAGCGTGTTATAGTCCAGGTTTTCCCCGGCGTAACCCAGCCCGACCGTGATGAATTCCGGAACGACTCGGTCATACCAAAGCGAGCCGTAGAGGCCCACCATCCGGGTGAACGCCCAATAGCCGTCCGTCACATACACGACCGGGTACTTTTTTTTAGGTTCGGTCGCATAAGAATAAGGGAGGGCGACATACAGCATGTAGTCCCGGCCGTTTGCCGAGCGCGGGAGCGTCCTTAGTTCGGTGCCTTCGAGGACGTACTCGGGATATTTGGGAGGGCTCGAAGCGGGCAATCGGGGCACGAACACCGGCGCAGCAAAGAGCACGGCAAAAACCAGCAGCCCGCGGCACCTGGGAATCTGCAAGGGGGTAATATACATTCCTGAGGCGACAGTCGTACGAACTGTTTAAGGGGTATTTTCGCAGACCGAAGTCGTTGAACTCTGTCGGCGAAGAAACTGGATACAATCGCAATTCATGGCGGATCCCTCTTGTAACGGACCGTAAGCGGGCCTCCCTTCGGTGCGCCGCACCTCCAGTCTTCGTGGGCGCCGCAAACCCGACAGGCCTCGGAGCCGCGTCAATCAGGCGAGCCTGCGTGGAACACGCTTAAGCGGTCGGCGCCATGCGCCGATGAACCCAGATATGAGCGGGGTTTTTTTACAAATTGTTGATAGAAAAATGTGATACGATTTGCGGCCGCAATGCATGCATCACAATTGAGTGACCTCCAAACGGAACATGACCTGACGAGCGTCCGGCGCATCATGGCGGCCGTGCTCACCCTGAGCCAGGACGATCCATGGGGGGCGGGAGGAACCTCTGTATTGAATGCGATCGATCAGGAGATCGCGAGGTACCGGCTGAATGATGCGAATCCCCTGATGGATGAATGGAAGACCAGCGAATTCAGGGCGAAGCTTTGCACCGCGGAGCGGGAGCTTCGCTCCGAGGAATTCCGCGAGGAGTCCGGATTGCGCCCCTGGGGGCTTCTCATCGACACGGCCGGTTCGACCGCGCTGACGGACGACGAGGGGAATTCGCCGCTGCACTGGGCGGCTGAGAACAACGCCTGGTACGCGATCCCGGCCAGGGCCCTGACGGCTGACGCAATGCTCCAGAGAAACGCGAACAACGAGACCCCCTTCGGAATGGCCGCCAGGATGCATACGCTCGGGAATATCGAGCAGGATGCCTTGGTGAGGCTGGCGGGTTCGGCAAATCGGATGGGAGACACGCCGTTGCATCATGCGGCCCGAGGGGGCTACCTCATGGGCCTTCCCCAATTTCTGAAGGCCAATGAGCTTCTCTCCCTGGAGGACGGCGAGGGCCTTTCGGTACTTGAGAGGCACCGCGCAGCCACCCGCCATTCGGGTTAGGGTGTCCAATTAAGCACCGTTTTCAAGACGGTGGTTTTCGAACCGACGAACCTGGCAAATACCGGCGATCGTAACGTAGACTTTGTATTCGGTTACTCGCTCCGCAACGCCTCCACCGGATCGACTTGAGTGGCGCGCTGTGCAGGCAGCAGACAGGCTGCGGCGGCAGTCGCGAGCATGATAAACGCAACAGTTGCAATCGTGGCAGGGTTGTAGGGCTCTATTTCGAACAGCAAACCGCCTATTATGTGGCCGAGGGAGAGCGCGGTCGCAATGCCGCCTAGCAATCCAACGAACACGGGTGCAAGGCCCTGCCAAACCACCATCCTTCGCAAGTCGGAAGGTTTTGCGCCGAGGGCGGCACGAATGCCAATTTCGTTTGTGCGCCTTGCCACCGAACAGGACACAACGCCGTAAATCCCCAAGGCCGCCAAGAGCAACGCGGTGGCAGCGAATACTGTGCCCAGCATCGCCTGAAAATGCCTCTGTGAAAGCGAATCGTCGAGCACCTCCTGCATCGTTTTCAGGGATGGAACCGGCACGTCTGGATCGACGGATGCTACCGCCTGCCTCATGATCGTTGCAATAGACCGGGGATCACCCACTGCGCGGGCGACGATTGTTGAATTGAAAGGCGGCCAATCCCAATACGGATGATAAAATATCGGAACAGCAGTTTTATCCGCATCCGATCGTACGTCTCCGACAATACCAATGACCTCGTAGAGCCCGAATCCGCCTTCAAAGCTGCGGCCAATGGCGTTCTCTCCCGGCCAAAGCGTATGCGCCAGGCGTTCCGAAATGACCGCAATCTTCCGTTCGCGGTCGCTCTGACCAAAAATGCGGCCTGCAATCAGCGGAATCCCCATCGTTCGAAAATACTCCGGGCTCACAAAGCGTACGTTTGTTGAAGGTCTTTCAAAGAGGGGCCGGGAATCCCCGGGAAGCCATGCGTTATCAACCCATGTCTCCCCATTTAAGGGCAGCGCGCTGGTGATCGCCGCCGAGGCGACCCCTGGCGAAGACGCCAGCTTCGAGACCACCTGTTCGAAGAACGCGTTCTTTTGGGCGGGTTCCTTGTACTTGGTCCATGGAATCGAGATGTCGGCTGCCAATATTTTCGGCGCAGCGAATCCCGTCGGGACGTGAACAAGGCGAGAGAAGCTGGCAAGAAACAGGCCGGCAAGTATTAGCAGGGTAGCACTCAGGCCGCACTCGAAGACAACCAGCATGTTTCGTAACCGGCGGCCTTCGCCAGCCAGCGTCCGACCGCGGGACTTGAGCACGCCCAGCAGGTCGTTCGACGCGGTGCGCCAAGCCGGACCGAGGCCAAAGATCAGACCCGTAAGAGTCGTCAACGCGACGGCGAATACAAGAACGCCACCATCTAACCGCACTTCGTCGAGGCGCGGGATATCTGGTGGAGCGGCCTGAACCAGAAACCTCAAGACCGACGCGGCGAGGGCCACGCCGAACGCCCCGCCGAGAAGAGCCATGAGCAGGGTTTCGACCAGGAACTGCCGCAGTAGCTGGAATCGACTCGCACCGAGCGCCATGCGGATCGCGGAGTCGACAGCGCGCCCCTCGGCGCGGACGAGCAAGAGGTTGGCAAGGTTAACACAAATGATGAGCAGGACGGCGCCGACCGCGCCCATGAGCACCAAAAGTCCGAGGCGAGCCTTGCCTACAATCGCCTCCTGGAACGGCGTCACTGCGGCGCGCAAATCCACCTTTTGGCCTGACTGCTTCGAGACCTGGCCGCAGATCCCGGTCAACTCGGTCTCCGCTGCCCGACGACTGACTCCCGGTCCTAGACGGCCGATGGCGCCGTAATTGAAACTGCCCATCAGCTGTCCTAACTCGTCAGATGAAAACACCATGGGCCTAAAAAGGTCCGGCTGGGTTAATCCAGGGTAATAGGAGAGCAGCGCATGCGCGTTCGGAAAATGGAACCAAGATGGAAGCACCCCAACAACGGTGTAAGCCTCGTTGTCCAGCAGTACCGTGGAGCCGATGACGCCGGGATCTGCGTTAAATTTTCTCTGCCAGAACTGATGGCCTAATACAACTACGTGTTCCTTGCCCGGGCGATCCTCCTCGGGGAGGAATCCCCGGCCGATTGCAGGCTGCACTCCGAGCGTGGTGAAAAGGTTGGCTGAAACCCGCATCTCCTCAAGTCGCTCGGGTTCACCCTTCCCCGTGAGGATGACCGATCCGCCTGATATGGCCGATAGGTTCTCAAACGACACCGAATGCGCGCGCCATTCGGTGAAGTGCCGTGCGCTCACCGGCAACACTCCATATCCCGAGCCGGGAATCGATTCGCCTAGAAAGAACAGGCGATCGGGTTCGCGAAATGCAAACGGGCGCAACAAAACGCCGTCGACCACGGAGTAAATCGCAGTGGTCGCACCAATTCCAAGGGCAAGCGTCGCTACGACGATAGCGGTGATTCCTGGTGTCTTGGCAAGGTGCCGAAGTGCGAGACGAAGTGAGGCTGGCATCGGAGATAGGGGTGGAGTTGGCGTCGTTAAACGCATGCCATGTGCCATCTGAACAAAGCATTGTAAGGCTCCGAAAACAATACGCTTACGACATCTAGATTCTATTTCTATTTTGAAACAGATTCGGAAATGGAATCCCTCTTTCCCGAGATTGGGATGTAGATCCTGGCAACCGTTTTGCTACGGCTACGCCACCGAGCATGCCATGTGTCCTGCAACCGACCCTTTTCGAAACGGCAGGCTCCTAGCCAGACTTGGGTCCGAACCAGCGCTCAACAATTGCGCGTACATCGACTGAGTGGTTGTAAAACATGATCTTCGCTTTGGGGGCAAGTTCATGGGTGACGTCGATGATTTGTTCCATGAAGTAGGACATCGACTCGTCACCGACTATCCCACCTCCGATTGGCACGCCATCGCACGGTTGAGTCTCCAATCGATGGATAAGACCGCTCAGGCCAGTCTCGGGTGACGCCTGGATGATCTCATACCAATAGCCGGCCCGAGTCATCCGTTCCCGAAGGTTACGCAACCGGTCCTCAATCTTGGTACGCTCCGTGACCGGGATCAGAGGATGATCTAGCGGTAGCCCGATATGGACGATGGATAACATGACTGTCAGGTTACCAGCATCTTGCCACGCTGGCATCGATTTTCTTCCAAGGCGGCTCTTGACTATTCTGGAATGATCGTTCCTGTATCCCTCATGCCTAGGGCAAAAGAATTCGACGAAGCGGAAGTCCTCGACCAGGCGCTCGAGATGTTCCGAGCGCGCGGGTTCAAGCACACCTCCTTCAGCGACCTCACTGAAGGGTTGGGCGTGAGCCGCCAGAGTCTTTACGATACCTATGGCGACAAGAACGCGCTCTATCACTCGGCCCTGAAGCGCTACTTGGACCGGTCCGTGGATCTTATGGAGCGCAAGCTGGCGGACCCTGCCCCGATCCGCGAGGTCCTTAGCGGGTTTTTCGAGGCCCTGCTCGCCGGCGTCTGCAGCAAGGGTTCACCCGGGTGCCCGATGGTCAATTCAATGGTGGAGGAGGCCCCGCACGAGGCCGACATCCGCGCTTTGGCCCAGTCCCACGCCCGGGCGATTCAGGACTTGTTCGAAGCGAGGCTCGCCGCGGCGCAGCGCAAAGGCGAGATCAGCAAGTCCAAGGATCCCGCGGCCCTGGCAAGGTTCTTCTACCACACGATGCTCGGCCTTAGCGTCTCCACGCGAGCGCTGGGGGACACGGAGCCCATGCGAAGCACCATCCGGATCGCGTTGCAGGCTCTCGACTGACTTTCACGTACCTATTTTGGAACGTTTATTCCATTAATAATCCACCATAAACAAAATGAAAAACAAGACCATACTCATCACTGGCGGTACCTCGGGCATCGGCCTGGCCACCGCGCAGCTCCTGCAATCCGAAGGCGCGCGGGTCCTCGTCACGGGCCGCAATCCAGAGACCCTCGAGGCCGCGCGCTCGACCCTGGGGCCCTCGGCCGTCGTCATTGCGTCCGATTCCCGTTCGCTCGCGGACTCTCAAGCGCTGGGTGCCGAGGTCCTGAAGCATTCGAAGCATCTCGACGGCGCATTCCTAAACGCGGGAGTGGGAAAGTTCGGGCCCATCGACGCAATGACTCCGGAGGATTTTGATTGGATGTTTTCCACCAACATCCGCGGACCGTATTTCCAGCTGCAGTCGATTCTCAGCCTGCTGGCGAAACCAAGCTCCGTCGTTCTCACCGCCTCGGTCGCAGCCGAGCTCGGCCTCCCGGGTGCAAGCGTCTATTCGGCGACCAAGGCCGCTGTCGTCTCGCTCGCCAAGACGCTTTCCGTTGAACTTTCGCAGCGCGGCATCCGGGTCAACACGCTCAGCCCCGGACCCGTCGCCACTCCCATCATGGGCAAGATGGGCATGCCCGCCGAAGCCCAGAAGGGCTTCGAGGACCAAATGGCATCCCAAACCCTGGTCAAGCGGATGGGCCGGCCTGAGGAAATCGCGAACCTCGCGCGCTTCCTCCTCTCGGATGACTCGAGCTTCATTATCGGCGCAAACGTCACGATCGACGGCGGCATAAGCTTAACGTAACTCACCATGGTTCCAGCAATTATCGTGCTCTCGGCTATGTGCCTACTCGTCGCGAGCGACACCAGCGACCGTTCTGACTAACCGGAACCTGGACGGTCAGTCGGCCGCACTCTGGGGATTCTGCGCAATCATCAGGAGAGGGCCTCGGCGAAAAGATGATTTTCGCCTCGGAGCCTTAAGGGGCCTTATCGCCACTTAAGGTCCCGATTCTTAAACGGAATCAACGCAAGGATTACGGCGCTTTCGTAATAAGACCGCCGATCCATGACGTCACCGGTGAGCAAACCCACCGCCCCGTTTTCCTGCTTGGAATTCCTCCTTCCGAAGACCCTGTCATCCGCATCACCTAGCTCGATCCCTTGAAGGACCAGATCGGCGACGTCGCTGGGCAAGCAGAAAGCCCCGGTCCGCCCTTTTCCGACGGCATCTGAGTTGCGTGCGATCACCACAATCCATGCGAAGGTCAGCACCTCGCCAAATCTGGCTTCGCATCCGCCCTCGACCCCTACCCAGTAATCCGCCCCAACGTCGAGGATTCGTGCATTATTCGCACGCCGGGTTGCCCCTTCAAGAGTCTCCGCATCGGACATGGGCTGCGCGGAGACACCGGACTGAGCCGGACATCCCCGCACCGAAAATTCAATCCCCGGAAACATCCTGACGAATCCGTCCAAAACAGCGCCTGTTTTCACGGGGTTTGTCGACCCAACGCCAATTGTCGGCATCACCAAGATAAAAGGCCATGTTATCCCTTGTGCAAGATCGGTGGGCCGATGGACTTCTCCTATTGGCATGAAAATTCACGCCCATTAGGTCGCCGGTAATATCCGCATCCTGGACTGCCGGCCAAGGAGACTGTTTGAAAAGGGACCCCTTTTCAAGCAGGAGCGGACGCCACTTTCGGAATGCAACGAAAGATCAAACAAGCTTAGGAGGAGTGTCGCGATGTAATATATTGGATAAGGAATTGTTTTAGGTGTCTGTGGAACAGTGACTTGGAAGCTCATGATTGCCATATAGGGGTGGAGCACCCTCAAAATTGTCCCCTAATGCCCCAAGCTTTTCCGTGCTGCGGGTGTTCGATTCGTCGAGTTATCCCGGATGGTCTTGCCGTTGCTGCACGTGATATCCGACCTGATCTGGCGGCCCGAAACACCCTTTATGCAAAGGCGAATTCGCGAGAAGAGTGTAGAAACAAGGCACGGCAAAGTTAACCGCTGTGGATTCTCCACCGTGGCGGGAATCCTCAGCGTCTTTGCGACAATTGCCGCTTTGCCGGCGCAGGCTCAATATGCCGTTTCCACTTTAGGCGTCGGGCCGGATCCGGGGGTTGTCGCCGTGAATCCGGTGACGAACACGATCTACGTTGGTCGTTTGGCTGTGTTGAACGAAGGTACCTGGAATACAATCACTGCGATTGACGGAGCCACAAATGCGACCTCCGCCATCATGGCTGGCCAAAATCCCGATGAGGTCGCCGTGAATTCTGTTACAAACAAGATATACACCCTTAGCGCAATCGCCCCTGCTTTGACAGTGATAGACGGGGCAACGAATGAGAGCACAACCGTGGACATTGCGACTTACGCGCGTGGCATCGCCGTAAATCCCGTGACCAATAAGATCTACGTGAACTGCGGCAGTTCCGTGACAGTGATCGATGGGGCCACGAATGCTGCCACCTCAATAGCCGTTAACGGAGGCGAAGATCCTAACGGAATCGCAGTCGATTCGGTGACAAACAAGATATATGCATCCAGTTTCACGTTGCTCGGCTCAGGAATCGTCCAAGGCCACCTAATTGAGATCGATGGAATGACGAACGCTGTCACACCCGTTGTCTCGGCCGGCGGCTACGGTCCCTTCGCGGTGAATCCCGTAACGAACAAGATCTATGTCGCAGGCTTCGGAAGCACAGGCCTTATGGTTTTTGACGGAATCACGAATGCCGCAACCACGCTGGATGTCGGACCGGACATAGACTATGTCGTGGTGAACCCAACGGCGAACAAAATATATGCCACAATCGAAAACAGCAACGACCTCACGGTCATTGACGGATCCACAAATGCGACCAGCAACGTCACGGTGGGTAGCCCCGATACCAACTATGAGATCGTCGCCGACCCGGTGTCCAATAAAGTCTACGTCGACAACACTGGCACCGGCACGTTGACGGTGATCGACGGGGCGACAAATGCGACCACTGTCGTCGCAGTCGGATCGGGAACCGGTGGGATCGCGGTGAACCCCGTGACAAACGTGGTGTACCTCACCAATACCAATGACGGCACGCTGACTGTGGTCGATGGAAACCTCCCAGGCGCGCCTTCATTCGCGAGCGGACCCGGATCATTGACGGTAAACACGGGCACTCCTGTCGCGTTTAATGCGGTTGTGAGCGGACAAACAGCTGTAACATACCGATGGTTCTGCAACGGCCTGCCTCTTTCGGACGAGATTGGTATTTCGGGGTCTTCGACAAGCATGCTTTATTTGAGTGGCGGCGTGACTCAAGCCGACACCGGGATATACAACTGTGTGGCGACAAATAGTGAGGGGAGCACAAGCAGCAACGCTGCGGTGCTATCGATCGTAAACACTCCTGCGCCGGGAAGGTTGATTGATCTGTCCTGTCGCTCGCTTGTGGGCACCGGAACCAAGGTAATGATTGCAGGCTTCGTGGTTGGAGGAAACGGGACTTCGGGCTCGGAAACATTGCTGGTCCGCGCCTCTGGGCCCGCGCTAGTGCCCTTTAGCGTTGCCGGGGTTCTTCCTGATCCGGGATTGGAGCTCGTCAGCTCTAGCTCCAACAGCCTGGTCGCCGCGAACAGTGGATGGGGCGGAAACACTCTGGTCTCGAACACAGCGGCTGCAGTCGGTGCGTTCTCATGGGCTGACCCTTCAAGTCAAGATTCTGCGCTGGTCGAGATGCTGCCAGCTGGGCCCTACACGGCCGTCGTCGCGGGGGCCAGTGGGGACTCCGGGGTTGCACTCGCTGAAATTTACGATGCTACCCCGGTTGGAGCCTATTCACTCGCAACTCCGCGCCTGACAAATATCTCTGCCCGCGCCCAAGTGGGTCAGGGTGCAAACGTGCAGATCGCCGGATTCGTAATAGGTGGCGCAACATCCGAAACCGTATTGATCAGGGCGTCAGGACCGGCTCTGACCCCCTTTGGGGTCGCTGGCGTGCTACCCGATCCACAATTGCAGCTGATTAGCTCCGGCGGATTGATAGCGTCGAATACCGGCTGGGGCGGCAATATGCAGATAGCCGCGGCATCAGCAGCGGTTGGGGCGTTCTCGTGGGGCACCTCGTCAACTCCTGATTCGGCGATTCTTATTTCGCTCCCGCCCGGGTCCTACACTGCCGAGGTTTCGGGAGCGAGTGGAGACGGCGGAGTCGCCCTCGTTGAGGTTTATGAGGTACAATAGGAAAATTGACGTTGGGAAATGGGTCCCATTTACGACGCATTTGGCGCCGAATTAAAACGCGGCGGCGCGGCCTTGACCAAGGCCGGCCGCGCTCCGGGGCACAAACGAGCCCGAACATTTGTCCCAACGGCGGGCTATTCCGCGTGCAGCACCGTTGCCGGGTCGACGCGGGCGGCGCGACGCGCCGGCAAGAGGCATGCTGGAACGGAGACGGCTGCCAGAATTGCCGCCGTGACCATGAGTGTCGGGCCGTTCAACGCAGAGACTCCGAATAGGATGCTCTGCATGGCCCGGCCCGCGGCCCAGGCTCCGAAGAGGCCGAAGGCGCCGCCAAGGGTCACAAGGCGCAGTCCTGCGAGGAGGAACTGGCTGCGGATCTGGCCCGGCTCCGCCCCAAGCGCCATGCGGATGCCGATTTCGCGCCGGCGCTGCGAAACGGCGTAGCTCAGGACACCGAAGGTCCCCACGGCCGCGAGAAGGAGCGCGATGGCAGAGAACAGGCCGGCGAGGATGGCGGGGGACCGACGGGCGACGAGACTGTCGTCAAGTCGGGCCTGCATGGGCCGGAGGTCGTCGACAAGAATCTGGGGGTCGATCTGAAGCACCGCCTTTTGAATCGCGGTTGCGACGGCGGCCGGTGGCAACGCGCTGCGAACGACGAGGGAGAAGACGGGGTGAAGAGCGTAGGAATACGGGAGGAAAGCGGAACCGGTGCCGGCATTCTCGGTCAGCTCCTGCATCTTCACGTCACCGACCACGCCGACAACGGTCATGGCGTTTTCCTTGTCGAATGACATGCCCACGGACATGCGCTGGCCCACGGCGCTCCTCCCGGGCCAGTAGCGTCTGGCGAACGATTGATCCACCACGCAGCAGATGTTCGGCTTAAGACCCTCGTCCGAATCCGCCAGGTATCGGCCCTCGATCAATGGGATGCCCATGATCCTCCAGTATTCGCTCGTGGCCGCCGCGAGGTGATGCAGGGGCAGGGCCCCTCCCGACTTCGGGGCAGGCCCTTCAATCGAAATCGGGCCCTCGGGAACGACGCGGGTGAACGGGAGTCCGCTCGTTATCGCGCCATCCTCGATGCCAGGAATGGCGCGGATCGCCGGCAGCAGGCGCTCGACGAATCTGACATGGGAGGCGTTGTCTTTGTATCGCTGGTCCGGCAGGGCGATGACTCCCGTCAGGACGTTCTCCGTCCTGAACCCGGACGGCACCTCGAGGATTCGCTTCAGGCTCATGCCTAAGAGGCCCGCGCTTGCCAACAGGACAAAGGCGAAGGTGACCTGGGCCACCACAAAGACGCTGCGAATCCGCTGAATCCGGCGATTGGAGGTTCCCCCGTAGGACTCCGACTGGAGACCCTCCGCGACCTTCGAGCGGAGGTTGAACCCGATGATGGGGAGGGCGAGGAGAAGTCCGATCAGGAGGGTGACGGCGAGCGAAGCGGCGGCCACGCGGGTGTTGAAGGCGATGAATTCCCCGAGCGGGAGCTGATGAGTCCCGAGCGCCCCCAGGAGGTGGATTCCCCACGATCCGACGAGCAGGCCGAGCATTCCCCCGGCCACCGCAAGAAGGGCCGTTTCCATCAGGGCGTCGACGACCAGGTGCCGGCGCCCGGCGCCAAGCGCCTTCCGCACGGCGATTTCCCTGACTCGCCCACCCGCCCGAATGACGAGAAGGTTGACGAGGTTCACCGCACCGATGAGCAGCAGGCAAAGCACCCCGCACTCGAGCAGGATGAGCATCGGCTTGACGTCCCGGACAAAGTCATCGCGGAGCGGCCAGATCTTGGTGCAGTAGCCGGCATCCGTGATGACTTTGGCGATCGGGTCGTCCTTGAGCTGCCGCGCGTTGAACGCATCCATCTGGGCCCGTGCCTCGGCCAGCGTGGCGCCTGGGGCCAGCCGCGCGACCATTGGGCCGCCATTGGCGGTGTGGCGAAGCCACGGGCTCCGGCCGTAGGGACCGTAGGACATCGGGCGGTAAAACTGCGCCCGGCTTGAGGGGAAGCGAAAACCGGGCGGCAGAATGCCGACCACCGTGACGGTGGCGCCGTCGTTCAGAAATGTTCGACCCAGGACATTCGGGTCCGAGCCGAAATAGTGGCGCCAGAAACCGTCGGTGAGGATGGCCACGTTGTCGGAGCCGTCGACCATCTCGGCGTCCGTGAAGGGCCGGCCCTTCGCCAGGGGCACGCCGAGCGTCGCGAAGAACTCCGGCGAGATGATCGAGGCCTCCACGCGCTCCGCGCGATCCGACTGCCCCACAACGACGCTGGTCTCCTTGTAGATCGAAAGGGAGGAAAGGGCCGACATCGCCCCGCGCCGGTCGAAATAGTTCGCGATTGAATTGGTCGCGCGGGGCTCTCCGGCAAGCGGGAAGCTGTTCATGATCGTCACGAGCCTGGCCGGGTCGCCGACGGGCAGCGGTCGCAGGAGGATCGCGTCGACGACGGAGAAGATGGCCAGATTGGCACCGATGCAGATGGCAAACGTCGCGACCGCGGTGGCCGTGAAACCGGGGGCCTTCAGGAGTTGCCGGAGGGCGTGCTTAAGGGCGACGATCATTGATGTTGGGGGGCGAGTAGGAATCCTGCGACGCTTCGGGCGCGTTGAACGGGAAGGAGCGCCTCAGCTTGACGTCCACGGGCCTCCCGCCGCGCGTGGGGACGCTGAACACCCATTGGGAGACGGCTGTCGCCGCCGCCCATCCAAATCTCCTCTCGGAGGAGGAGACAATGCGCGGCAGACGGACGCGTCCCGTGCGGTCCACGATGAACTCGACCTGCGCATCGCCCCTCGGGAACGCCTTGCGGTCGAGGGACGAGGGATAGACGGGCTCGACCTGGTAGACCGGTTCCGGCTTCACATCGAGCCCCTGGCCGTCTCCGACGGCGCCCTTGCGAAGGGCGGTCGCAAGCCTGGCGATGGGATTGGCTTCCGGATCGGAATCGTCCATCGCACGGAATTCCGCGCGTTGCTTCAGGAGCGCGACGGGCCTCAGGGGCCCCACCAGGGGATGACCCGACGCCGACGAACCCGCGTATTCACATAGCTCGATGGCCGCCGCGAGCGCCTCCCCAAACTCAGGATCGCTTGCCTCGGTGATGCGCAGATCCCGCGGCAATCCGCCTTCATTGAGGGAGAAGGTGGCCGTGGCTGAACCACTCACGCCGCGGAGCAGCAGGTCGTACGGCCAGACGGGATCGACGACGGTGACAAGGATGACATCGTCCAGCGGGGGGCTCCCGTCGATTTCGGAGATCATGTTCGCCGTCAGCATGTTGGCTGCGGCTCCATTCAGCGCATCGAAGGTGATGCGTCCCTCGATGCTCGATTTTATCGCCAGCTCCCCCTGCATCGCCGGGCTGAACCTGCATTCGGAGAGCATTTTCAAGGCGGGCACCACAAAATCGGCGTGAGATGACCTCTTGATGTGGGGGTTCTCGGTGCGGCCGTTCGGCAGAACGTCGCACGTGTAGAGAACCCTCCCGGGCACCTTGCGGTCGAAAAGCACGTCCGGAAAGTCCACGTCCGGCGTGCTCAGAGGCCTGGCAGCCGTTGTGGGGGACAGTTGCGGAATCTGTCCATTCGGCGGCATCCCGGGAATCCTTCCGGCGGGGCTCCTGAGCGAAAACACGACAGGGGCGTCCATGGAGCAGGCTACCGGAATCCCTGCGTCGAGCGCGGGGGTGAAATTCCATCTCCTCGCCGTGTCCAGGGCGGCTGCGTCAAGTTCGGGGTCACTCGAACTGAGAACGCGAGCTGAGGCCACGTTCCCGTTTGCATCGACCACAAGGCGTACCGTGACCCGTCCCTCGACCTTCTTCCTCAATGCATCGGGAGGGTAAACGGGCGGGCACCAGGTCCGCAGGAAGGCGGGACCGTCGACGGCAATACCCGCCGTTGCATTTGGGCCTGTCTGCCCGAGCGCCGCCCCGAGCTGGGCCCCCACGAGTAGCAGAACCAGCCACCCGTGTCTGGCCGAGGGGATCCGAATCTCTGGGGTATTGGGATGGCCGTGCACTCTGGCGACGCGCGCACCGTGTTGGAGCGAGTCTGGGGTGGATTCGCATGGGGCATGCCACGTTCCTAGGGATTACGCAGGCCATTGCATCAAAACAGGATCCGCAATTTTCCTGCCCCAAGGAACCCAGGGAAGAACCCGGTTCCGGGATGTGTGCATCCCATATATGGGACCGATCCCGATTTGCCCGATTGGACCCAGGCGGGAGGCGAAAAACAGGGCCGAGTTGGGATCCCGAGCGGGACCGTTTGTCGAACGCTCGCGTCGGGGATGGGGGGCCGGTGAGGCGGGGATCACGGCGCTCATGCTGAAGGGAATCGGCGGTCGGCAGGGTTAAGCCGGAAAGGCCGGCCCTCGAACAACCCGCTAGAAAAAATTCAGAAACCGTTCAATTTGCTGCAGGCACATCAGCCGTCGGAAGGGTGGCGTGCCGCAGCTTCCAAACACAAGAACCTATGAAAGCTTCGAAATCGATTCGGGCGGGAGTCTGGTGTCTCGCGGGCGGCGCCGTGCTGTGGCTCGCGGATCCCAGCGTCCGGGCAATGGACGGGGTCGAGGGCGTAACCGCCGTTTCCGCCAAGGTCAGCAAAGACTATGTGCGCACAAAGCTTCCCGACGGCTCGTTTCAGCCCGAGGCCTACGCGTTCGGGGAAGGGGGAAAATGGCCCGGGGAGATCAGCGATGAGACCATCGACAAACTGCATTTCATCGATGTCGCGACGGTGATCGCCGTGCCCCTGGCGATCCAGAAATACGTTCCGGCCAAGGACCCGAACAAGACCAAGCTCCTCATCATGGTCTACTGGGGGACCACGGCGGTCCCACCCCCCACGTCGACCTCTGTGGCGTACGACAATCTCAGCATCATCCAGAATAAGATTGCCCAGTCCCAGGGGCTCGCGAAGGCCATGGCCGCCGCCGCCAATGCGGGCCAGGGCAACACGCACTACCATCCCTCCGACCCAAACGTGGGAATCAGCGACTCGCAGATGGACGAACTGACGTCGGCGATTTCGCTGCTCAATATGGAGAACGAGGATCGGGACCGCACCGATTTCAAGAACGCCCTCATGCTGGGTTATGATTCACCCGGGCTCATAGGAACCGAGGAGGGCAAGTACGTCAGGGGAACCGCGTTTAGCATCGATCGGGACGATCTCTACGCGGAGATCGAGGAGAACCGTTACTTCGTGGTCCTCATGGCCTATGACTTCCAGGTCCTATGGAAGCAAAAGAAGCACAAGCTGCTCTGGGAAACCCGGTTCAGCATCAGCGAGCGTCGCAATCAGTTCGACAAGGCCCTGCCGGTCATGGCGCGGTATGCCTCCCAGTATTTCGGGCAGCCGAGCCATGGGCTCGTACGGACACGGGTTCCGGAGGGAACCGTCGACATAAAGGAGCCGACCCTGATCGAGCTCCTGTCGGACCCAAAGAAGTGAGACGAAAAAGCCCCCCCGGTAACCTATCCTGAATGCGGGAAAATTCGGCTATTCCTGGATTTCGCTGACGCCGGGAAATCTGGCGATCCAATCGGCTTGCTTATGCTACGAGCCGGTTTCCGCCATTTGGGCTCACACCATGGGCCGATGGGTCTGGCGGCTCACCGTCCTCTTCGCATCAATTGGCCTACGTAGCGCGGGATAGGCTCGGGGTGGGTTCATTTTTTTATCGACTACCACTCAAATGAACGCCATTCAAACGATCGCAACCTCCGACAACCCTAAAATCCGCCAACATGGATCAGTCCAACAAAGTCTACTACGTTGAGTTTCACGCCTCTGATCTCGCGAAGACAAAGGCGTTCTTCGAAAAGGTCTTCGGATGGCAGTTCACCGACTACGGCCCCGACTACACCTCGTTCACCGACGGACGGCTTGCGGGTGGCTTCGCGCGCTCCGAAAAGAAGGCGTCGCTGGCCACGGGCAGCGCCCTGGTCGTGATCTTCAGCTCCCATCTCGAGAAGACCCTTGGGCAGGTGGTGGAGCACGGGGGCACGGTCACCCAGGACATCTTTTCCTATCCCGGCGGCCGGCGCTTCCACTTCACCGAGCCGAGCGGCAACGAGCTGTCGGTGTGTTCCGAACCCTGAGAACCCCCAATATCAGATAGCTGATTTAATCGCATGATGACCGAACGCCAGGAGCAGATACTCGAATTCATCCGCCAGTTCCAGAGGGAGAAGGGGGTGCCCCCGTCCTCACGGGAAATCCAGAGGAAGTTCCAGTTTTCCAGCCAGTCGACCGTGATCGGGCACCTGCGCGCGCTGGCGAACAAGGGGCAGATCGAGCAGCTGGCGGGCCGCACCTGGGGACTCAGGGCCTCCGCCGTGCAGGCGCAGCTTTTCGAGATATCGGTCTTCGGCTCGATCCCAGCCGGGCTGCCGGCGATGCAGGAGCAGACCCCCGATGAGAAGATAGCCGTCGACCCCTCCCTGTTCGGCGTCCGCAGAGCCGGGCCCCACCTGGTGTGGGCCCTGCGCGTCCACGGCGACTCGATGGTCGACGCCCACATCCTGGACGGCGATCTCGTGGTGCTCGAGCGGCGGGAGCCGCGCGAGGGGGACATCATCGCGGCGCTCGTCGATGAGACCACGACGACGCTCAAGCGGCTCATCCACCTGCGCGGACGCCCCGTGCTTCGCGCGGCGAACAAGCGCTACCGCGACATCGTGCCCGAGCGGCGCCTGGAGTCGCAGGGCGTGCTGGTGGGGCTGATCCGCCGGGGCGTCGCCACGCCAGCCTGAAGATGATGAGCGCCAGTGCCCGGCCCCTCCCAAACCGTCTCCGCGCTGCGGTCGCTTCTCGCCGCCCGCTTTCCGGAAAAGACCCGGAGGCCGTGCGGCAGCGTGCCGGCGGCGGTCCGCCCGATTGACGATGCCCTCGGGGGTGGGCTGCCCGCGGGGCGCCTGACGGAACTCGTCTCATGGGCGCCGAGCAGCGGGGGCCAGACGGTGCTCGCGGGGCTCCTCGCGGCCACCCAGGCGGCGCGTCAGCGGATTGCGCTCGTGGATGGCTCGGACGGCTTTGCGCCCGGGTCCGTCCCGGAGGACCTGCTCCGCCACCTCGTGTGGGTGCGCTGCCGGGCGCCGGAGGAGGCCTTCGCGGCTGCCGACATCCTCGTGCGCGACGGAAACTATTCCGTGGTCGTCCTCGACCTGCGCGGCTGCGCCGAGCGCGTCCTGCGCAGGACCCCGGCCTCCACCTGGTACCGCCTCCAGCGGGCCGCGGAGGGCGGCTCCGTTGCCGTCCTCGTGCAGACGCAGTCGCTTCTGGTGCCGGCCGTCCCATGGAGGCTCATCCTCGACACCCCGCTCTCGCTCGCGGATGCCGGCGCGCCGCGGGAGGCCGTGGCCGAACGGCTCATTGTCCGCGCCGAGCGCAGCCACGCCCCGGCGACGGAGGAGCTTGCCGGTTGAACTACGCGGTCCTATCCGTGCCCGACTTTGCCCTGCACGCGCTGCGCAGGAGCGATCCCTCGCTCTGCGGCCGGGCCGTTGCGCTCGTGGCGGGCGAGGGGCGCAGGGCCCGGGTCACGGAGGCCTCGCCCGAGGCGAAGGGCGTCGCCCCGGGGCTCGTGTCGACGCTCGCGATGTCCCGCTGCCCGGGAATCATCCTGAGGCAGCGCGAGCCCGGGGCGGAGGTCGAGGCCCACCGGCTCCTCGTGGCCGCCGCGTTCACGCTTGCCCCGCGCGTCGAGTCGACGGGCTCCGGGTGCTGCACGGTCGACCTGCGGGGCTCGGACCCCGCGCGCACCGAGGCGCTCATGAGGCTGCGCGCGGCGGAGCTGGCCGGGGCGGGGCTCCCGCTCAGGATCGGGGCGGGGGCGACGCCCCTCATCGCCTCGTATGCCGCGCGGTGCGCCGAGCCGGTCCTCATCGTGGCCGACCCGGGGGATTTCCTGGCGCCCCTGCCCCTCGCGTTTGCGGGCCCCACGCCCGAGCAGGAGGCGGTGCTGCGGGGCTGGGGCATCGCGACCCTGGGGGGGCTCACGGCGCTGCCGAAGGCCGAGGTCGGAAGGCGGATGGGCTCCGAGGGGGCGCTCCTCTGGGAGCGGGCCGCGGGCGAGGCGGCCCGTGTCCTGCGCCTGGTCGAACCGGCGAAGAGCTTTGCGGCGGAGTGGGACTACGAGCCCCCGGTCGAGTCGGTCGAGCCGCTGTTCTTCAAATTGCGGCGGTTTGCGGAGCGGGTTGCGCTTGAGCTGCGCGGTGCCGGCTTCGTCGCCGAGAAGCTCTCGCTGACGCTCCTCCTCGAGGATGAGACCGACCACCGGCGCGAGTTCAGGCTGCCGGAGCCGGGCGCCGACGTGGAGGGATGGCTCCGCATCCTGAACGGCCATCTTGCGGCGGTCAGGACCGAGGCCCGGGTCGCGGGCGTGCGGCTTGTCGCCGCCCCGGCGCGGCCCCCCGAGAGGCAGGAGGGCCTCTTCGACACGGGGCTCAGGGACCCCGCCTCATTCTGGGAGAACCTTGCGCGCGTTGCCGCGATCGTCGGCGACGACCGGGTCGGGACCCCCGTGCCGGCCGACACCCACCGGCCGGACGCGTTTGCCCTGCAGCGGCCCGCCGAGTCGGTGGAGCCCGCGGCGGTCGCGCCCGTGCATCCCCCCTACGGTCCCACGCTGCGCAGGTTCCGGCCGCCTTGGCCGGTGCGCGTCGTCTGCGAGGCGGGCTCGCCCGCCCGCCTGGAAGGCGGGCGGCTGGAGGGCCGGGTGCGCGAGGCGCGGGGCCCCTGGCGCGGGTCGGGCGACTGGTGGAAACCCGAGGCGTGGGCCCTTGAGACATGGCATGTCGAGATGTCCGCCGGCGGCATCTACCAGCTCGCCTCGACCGGGGACGTCTGGCGCGTCGAGGGGATGCTCGACTAGCGCCCCTGACGGGCGCCCGATCCCATGCCGTACGTCGAACTCCATGCGCGCAGCGCGTTCTCCTTTCTGCGCGGCGGGTCGCTGCCGGAGACCCTTGTCTCGGAGGCGGGCCGGCTTGGGATGCCGGCGCTTGCGCTGTGCGACCGCGACGGGGTGTACGGCGCCGTCCGGCTCCACATGGCGGGCAAGGAGGCGGGTGTCCGGGCCTTGGTGGGATCCGAGCTCACGATGGGGGACGGCACCGTCGTGCCCGTCCTCGTTGCGACCCGGGCGGGCTACCGGGGGCTCTGCGGCCTTTTGACCACGGCGCACCTCAGGGCGGAAAAGGGGGAGGGGCGCATCGCCTGGGACGAACTGGCCGGGGCGGGCGGGGGGCTTGTCGCGCTCACGGGCGACGAGGAGGGCCCGGTGCGGCGCGCATGGCTTGAGCGCGGCCCGGCGGCCGCGGCAGAGGCGGGCGGCCGGCTTGCGGCGATCTTCGGAAGGGGGGGCCTCTATGTCGAGGTGCAGCGCCACGGGATCCCGGGGGAGGAGCGCTGGAACACGTTCCTGGTCGACTGGGCGCGCGCCGAGGGGCTCCCGCTCCTGGCGACAAACGGCGTCCTCCATGCGACGCCGGAGGACTGCAATGTCGTCGATGTGTTCACCTGCCTGCGCCATCACACGACGCTCGACGGCGCGGGCCGGCGCCTGGCCTTCAACCGCGAGCGCCACCTGAAGGGCGGGCCCGAGATGGCCGGGCTCTTCGCGGACCTTCCGGAGGCCGTCGAGAACACGGGGAGGCTTGCGGAGCGGCTCGACTTCACGCTCGCGAACCTGGGATACCGCTTCCCGGACCATCCCGTGCCGGCCGGGGAGACCCAGGACTCGTTTCTCAGGAAGATGACGCTCTTCGGGGCCCAGCAGCGCTACGGCAGCGTCGTGGGCGAGGTGCGGCGCCAGCTTGAGCGCGAACTCGCGCTCATCGCGAAGCTCGGCTTCAGCGGATATTTCCTGATCGTCTGGGACCTCTGCTCCTTCGCGCGCGAGCGCGGGTCGCTGGTCCAGGGGCGGGGGAGCGCCGCGAACAGCGCCGTGTGCTACGCGCTCGGGATCACCGCCGTCGACCCGATCGAGAGCAAGCTGCTCTTCGAGCGCTTCCTCTCGGAGGGGCGCACCGACTGGCCCGACATCGACCTCGACCTGCCGAGCGGCGAGCGGCGCGAGGAGCTCATCCAGGAGGTGTACCGCCGGTACGGGCGCCGGGGCGCGGCGATGACGGCGAACGTCATCACCTACAGGGGCCGGAGCACGATCCGCGAGGTGGGAAAGGTGTTCGGCTTCCCCGACGACACGCTCGACCGGTTCTCGAGCCTCTTCCACGGCGGGGACCTCCCCCAGACGCTCGAGCTCGGGGAGCAGCTGCGGATGGCCGGGGTCGCCGACTCCCATCCGAGGCTGCGCGCGCTTGTCGACACGTGCCGCCGGGTGCGCGGCCTGCCCCGGCACCTGGGCCAGCACTCGGGGGGGATGGTGCTCTGCGCGGGCAACCTCGACCAGTTCGTCCCGCTCGAGAACGCCCGGATGCCGGGCCGCTCCGTCCTCCAGTGGGACAAGAACGACATCGAGGACATGGGGCTCCTCAAGGTGGACCTCCTCGGGCTTGGGATGATGGCCGCCCTCCAGGACGCGGTCGAAATCTGCGCCCGGCGCGGGCAGCCGGTCGACCTTGCGCGGCTGCCGAAGGACGACCCCGCCGTGTTCAGGATGATGCAGGAGGCCGACACCATCGGCATCTTCCAGATCGAGAGCCGGGCCCAGATGTCGACGCTCCCGCGGATGAAGCCGCGGAACTTCTACGACCTCGCGGTCGAGGTTGCGATCATCCGCCCGGGCCCGATCCAGGGCGACGCGGTGAACCCCTACCTGAAGCGGCGCTCCGGGGAGGAGCCGGTGACCTATCCCGACGAGCGGGCGAGGCCGATCCTCGAGCGGACCCTCGGCGTCGTGCTTTTCCAGGAGCAGATCCTGCGGCTCGCGATGGAGCTCGGGGGTTTCAGCGCGGCCGAGGCCGACGAGCTCCGGCGGGCGATCGGCTTCACGCGCTCCCAGGAGCGGCTCGACCGGATGAAGGCGAGGCTTGCGGTCGCCTTCAGGAACAACGGCGTCTCCGAGCCCGCGGTCGAGTACCTGATCAAGTCGCTTGCGTCCTTCGCGCTCTACGGGTTCCCCGAGTCCCACGCGATCAGCTTCGCGCTGATCGCGTATTCGAGCGCATGGCTGAAGGCGCACCAGCCCGGGGCCTTCTACGCCTCGCTCCTCAACTGCCAGCCGATGGGCTTCTACTCCCCGGCGAGCCTGATCCAGGACGGGCGGCGCCACGGGGTCTCGTTCCTGCCGGTCTGCGTCATGGCCTCCGACGCGAAGTGCCGCGTGGATTCGGACAGGAGCATCCGCCTCGGGATCGGGAGCGTGCGCGGCGTGCGTGCGGCCGCCCTGCAGTCGATGCTCGCCGCGCGGGAGGAGGCGCCGTTCTCCTCGCTCGCGGATTTCCTCCGGAGGACGGAGTTCACCGCGGCCGAGCGCAGGGCGCTGGCGGGGGCGGGCGCGCTCAACGCGCTCGCGGGCCACCGCCGGTCCGCGCTCTGGCGGGTCGAGGCCTTCCACGGGGGCGACGACCTGTTCAGGCAGGCCGCGGATGCGGGCGAGGGCGAGCTCTCGCCGCTTGAGAGGATGACGCTCCTTGAGCGGTTGGAGGCCGACTACACGCACCTCTCGCTCACGGCGGGGCGGCACCCGATGGCGCTCGTCCGCCCGCTCCTGCCGGGCGTCAAGACCGCCGGGGAGCTCCGGGAGGTGAGGGCGGGCGAGCGCGTGAGGATCTGCGGCTCGGTCATCACGCGGCAGCGTCCGGGGACCGCAAAGGGGTTCTGCTTCATCACACTCGAGGACGAGACGGGACTCGCGAACGCGATTGTCCGCCCGCAGCTCTTCGAGGAGGCCCGCCTGGTCATCAACCTCGAGCCGGCGCTCCTGATCACGGGCCGCCTGCAGAACGAGAAGGGCGTCATCCACATCATGGCGGAGGAGATCTCCGGCATGCCCGGCCTCAGGCTCCCGGAGCAGGCGTCGCACGACTTCCACTGAACCGGAAATAAGGGGGCCAAGCCGGACAAAGGATTCGCGAAGGAGGGCGGGCCTTGTTCTCCTTTCCCCATGAACCCCAGCCGAATCGTCGCAGCCCTGTGTCTTTTCCTGTCGGGCATCGGGCTTGCCCGCGCCGCGGGCGAGCCGTCCCAGAGCCTTCCGCGGAGCACGCCCGAGGCAGAGGGCGTGTCGTCCTCCGCGATCCTCGGATTTGTCGATGCGGCCGAGCAGAGGATCGATGCCCTGCACAGCTTCGTCCTCGTCCGGCACGGCCGCGTCGTCGCCGAGGGATGGTGGGCGCCGTATTCGGCCGAGGAGCCGCACGAGCTGTATTCGCTGAGCAAGAGCTTCACGTCGACCGCCGTCGGACTGGCGATCGCCGAGGGCAAGCTCAGCCTGTCGGACCCGATCCTCAAGTTTTTCCCGGGGTCGGCGCCGGCCGAGCCCGACAAGAACCTGAGCTCCATGAGGGTGCGCGACCTCCTGAGGATGTCCACGGGGCAGGTGAAGGAGGATATCGGCAAGTTCGCATTCAACAGCCGCGATGACCTGGCAAAGGCCTTCCTTGCCATGCCGGTGCGCTACAAGCCCGGCACCCATTTCGTCTACAACACGGAAGCGACCTACATGCTTTCCGCGATCGTCCAGAAGGTGACGGGGCAGACCGTGCTCGACTACCTGAGGCCGCGGATCTTCGAGCCGCTCGGCATCGCAAGTCCGACGTGGGATGCGAGCGCCCAGGGGGTCTCGTTCGGGGGGTTCGGGCTCAGCATCCGCACCGAGGACATCGCGCGCTTCGGCGAGCTCTACCTGCAGAAGGGCCAATGGCAGGGCCGGCAGCTCGTGCCCGCCTCCTGGGTCGAGGCCGCGACCTCGCTCCAGACCTCCAACGGCAGCGACCCGGAAAGCGACTGGGACCAGGGCTACGGATACCAGTTCTGGCGCTGCCGGCACGGGTTTTTCCGCGGCGACGGCGCCTACGGGCAGCTGTGCATCGTGATGCCCGAGTACGACGCGGTCATTGCGGTCACGGCCGGCACAGGCGACATGCAGGGCGAGTTGAACCTGGTCTGGGACAAGATCATCCCGGCCTTCAGCGCCTCGGCGCTCCCGGCCGATCCCGATTCCGACGGGAGGCTCGCGGACAGGCTGGCGGGCCTCAGGCTGAAGCCGCAGGAAGGGCAGGCCGGCTCCCCGGCCGCGGCGGCCGTGGCCGGGAAGCGCTACGAATTCGCCCAAAACCCGATGGGCCTCGAATCCTTCGCATGGGCGCCCGCAAAGGACGGGGAGGGAGCCGTCCTTTCCGTGCGGATGCGGGGGATCGACCAGAGGATCCCCGTCGGGAAGGGGAATTGGGTGAAAGGATCCCTGACGACCGCGACCGGGACCGCCGTCGCCATCGCCTCCAGCGGGGCGTGGACCGCCGACGACACCTATGCGGCCTTCGTGTGCCGCTACCGGACCCCTTTTCTGGCGAGCTACCAGATCCGCTTCTCCGGGGACGAGGCCGACCTCGTGGCGAAGATGAACGTCGGGTCCGAGGGAAAGCCCGACGTCCACCTGGTCAGCAAGGCGGCGCCCTGACGAGGCCGCCCCTAGATCCTTATCTGGATACCGAGGTAGGTGAGGAGCGAGATCTTGGGCCCCAGGCTGTTGCGGACGTCCTTTCCGAGGGCGACCAGGAGCGTCGTGTTCCTTGAGAGGTCGCAGCGGGTGCCCAGGTTGACCACGGTCTCGCCCCGGTCGAGATCCTCGGAGCCGCTGAAGTGAACCTCGGCGTCGAGCTCCCATTCCTTCGTCACGTTGTGGCCGACGCAGACGCCGCCCATCCAGCCCCGGTCCGACGACGCCGCGCTGAAGGTGTGCCCGAAATCCACGTCGAGCGAGAGGGCGCCGAAGTTGCGGACCACCTCGAACGGGAGCAGGAAGTCGGTGTTGGGGCCGGCCGTCCCGCGGCGATCGGAGTCGCCCGGGTTCAGGAAAAAGACCCTCGGGTAGGTGGACAGCTGGAAACCGGCATCGCCCGCGTCGTAAAACCGCCACTTCACGGCGAGCTGCGAATCGCTTAGGCCGCTCTCCGCCGGGCCGTCCGACTCCCTGAGGATGTTCCAGGAACCCTGGTAGTTGAGCTGGATGCGGTCCCCAGCGCCGTAATTTGCGTCGATCTGCGGGATCCCGATCAGGGTCTCCCCGGGCGTCCGCTGGTCCGTCCAGGCGATGTTGATCTCCCAATGGCGGTCGCCCGGGGTGCCGGGATCGTCCGTGATCATGGGCGGGCCGCCCTGTGCGCGGAGGGCCGGCGCCGTCCCGAGGAGGACGAACAGGGCGAGGAGGGCGGATTTTTCGAGGGCGGCGATCCGCAGATGACGGAGGCGAATCCGCCCCCGGTAAACACCCAAATTGCGCGCCGGCCGAAGGGGCGCCGTCCCGCCAGGGCTGCGATCAGTTTCCGGAGAAAACGGACACCGCGTCGTGCATCGCATCGGGAAGGCCGAAGATGTCGAGGGCCGTGATCACGAGGCAGGAGGCCCAGCCCGCCACCAAAAGAAACCCTCCGATGCGGCTCTCCCCCATGCGCTTGCGCGAGCCGGCGAAGAGCAGAAGCGGCACCATCGCAAGCGGGAGCTGGATCGCAAGGATGACCTGGCTGAGCGTCAGGAGGTCGGTAATGCTCCGGTCGCCCCGGATCCCAATCAGGATGATCGCGGGCGTGACCGCACACAGCCGGGTGATCAGGCGCCGCAGCCACGGGGAGATCCGCCAGTGCATGAATCCCTCCATCACCACCTGCCCCGCGAGGGTCCCCGTGATCGTGCTGCTTTGCCCGCTTGCGAGGAGGGCGACCGCGAAGAGAAGGCTGGCGGCCACCGTGCCGACAAGGGGGGCGAGGGTCACGTAGGCCAATTGGATCCAATCGGAATCCGGCGTGAACGTGATCACCTGGCCCGAGGGGAGCTTGACCTCGCTGTGCCCGAAGAACACGACCGCCGCGAGCACCATGATGGCGGCGTTCACGAAGAACGCGACCGACAGCGCTACCGTGGTGTCGATCGTGTTGTAGCGCACGGCCCGGCGAAGCGACGCCTCGTCCCCCTTGATCCTGCGGGTCTGGACGAGCGCCGAATGCAGGTAGAGGTTGTGGGGCATCACGGTGGCGCCGATGATCCCGATCGCAAGGTACACGAGGTCCTTCCTCCGGATGAAGGCCCCTAGGTCGGGGGCGAAGAGCCAGCGGGCCATCTCGGGAAAGTCCGGATGGGTCTGCGGCAGCACGAAGATCTCAATGTAATAGCACACCGCGATCGTCGCGATCAGCACGAGCACCACGGCTTCGATCATCCGCATGCCGAAACGCTGCAGCGAGAGCAGGAGCACGACGTCGAACATCGTGATGATGACCGCAACAAGGAGGGAGATCCGGGGAAAGAGCAGGTGGAGGGCGACGGCGCTCCCGAGCACCTCGGCCAGGTCGCAGGCGGCGATCGCCACCTCGCAGCTCAGGTAATTGGGCCAGCGGGTCCAGGCCGGCATGAAGTCGCGGCAGCACTGCGCCAGGTCCTTGCCCGTGCCGATCCCGAGGCGCGCGGCGATGATCTGCAGGAAGATCGCCATCAGGCTCGAAAGCCCGATCACCCAGAGGAGCGTGTACTTGTACTCGGCTCCCGCCTGCAGGTCCGTCGCCCAGTTTCCCGGGTCCATGTAGCCGACGCTGACAAGAAGCGCCGGGCCGGCGAAGGCCAGATACTGGCGCCAGGGATGCGCCGCCGGAGGCGGCAGCGCGACGCTGCCGTGAAGGCCTTCCAGCGATACGGAGCCTTTTGAAGCTGGCGGAGGCGCGTCGGGCGTCGTAATTGGTTGATTCCCAGAATTATTGATTGCGGTTTATAGAAATAATCACTTTGAGTCGTCAAAGATAAAATGGCTTTGTTTTCAAATACATATCGGTATCCCTGATCCCATGCCGACGAGCACGGTCGAAAACTACCTGAAGGCCATCCTCGTCCGTTCGTCCGGCGAGGGCGACGTCGTTTCCACGGGCGCCCTCGCGGAGGCGCTCGGGGTCACGCCGGGCACGATCACGACGATGGTGAAGTCCATGGCGTCGCGGGGGCTTCTCGAGCACCAGCCCCGCGAGGGCGTGCGCCTGACGCCGGACGGCAGGGCGCTCGCCCTGGCGGTCGTCCGCAAGCACCGGCTTGTGGAGACGTTTCTTGTCCAGGTGCTGAAGATGGACTGGAAGGAGGTCCACGAGGAGGCCGAGGCGCTCGAGCACGCGATCTCGGACCGGGTGCTCCTGCGAATCGACGCGATCCTAGGGCATCCCGCGGCGGATCCGCACGGGGATCCCATACCGAGCCGCAGGTCGCCGCTTCTCGACCGGGGAAAAGGAGTGACGCTCGCGACCTGCGAGCTTCAAAGGCCGCTCCGGGTCGAGCGGATCCTGGACCAGAGTCCCGTCTTCCTCGGGTTCATCCAGCGGTCGGGCCTCATGCCGGGCGCGCGCATCCGGGTCAGGGAGCGCGACGCGGCGAGCGGGGTGGTGAGGTGCGAACTTAAGGACGCCGAGGCCTCGCTCGGGCTCCCCGAGGCGGCGAAGATCGCGGTCGCACCCGCCTAGGAGGCCGGCGCCCCGCCGCCGGCCTTCGGCCAGCCCGCCGGGACGCGGGGGCCGGTTTCGGGCAACTCCTCGTCCTCGTGCATGCGCCTGCGCGCGGCGAGGATGTCGGCGCGGCCCAGGTAGCCGATGACCCTTCCGGTGCCCGACCGGTCGACGATGGGAAGCCTTCCGATGTCGCGCCTGAGCATCTTGCCCAGGGCGGTCTGGAGGGTCTCGTCCGGATATCCCACCTCGACGTCGGAGGTCGCCGCCTCGAGGACCGTCTTCGTCGACGCGCCCCCGTCGTGCAGCACGCGGAGGATGTCGCCCCGGGTGATTACGCCTGCGAGCCTTCCGGCGCCGTCCACGACGATCGTGGCCTGCCTGCCCGAGAGCACCGGATCGCCGCGTGCGATCATGTCAGAGAGGGCCCCGACCGTGACCGATTCGTGCACGAGCGGCGGGTTCGGGTCCATGGCGTCCGAGACGCGCGCCAGCTCGAACAGGTCGACCGTGTATTCGCAGGCGATGTGCTGGCCGCGGCGGGCAAGCTTCTCGGTGAGGATCGAGCGACGCAGGAGAAGCACGGTCACGCAGAGCGCCGCCATGCTCCCGACGAGGAGGGCGGGCAGCGCGTTCAGATCGTGGGTCACCTCGAGGATGAACACGGTTCCGGTGAGGGGCGCCCGCATCGTTCCGCCCATCATGGCGGCCATGCCGACCATGGCCCAGAGTCCCGGGTCGGCCGGATCGACGCTGGCGCCGGCCAGGGCGCCCAGGGCCCCGCCTATCATGAGGAGGGGGGCCAGGACGCCCCCCGAGGTGCCGGAGCCGAGGGCCACGGCCCAGGCGACGCCCTTTGCGATAACAAGCGCCAGAAGCGACGCGCCCAGCAGCCGGCCGAGCATGAGGTGGTGGATCGTGTCGTAGCCGACCCCGAGGATCCGCGGATCGAGGTAGCCGATGACCCCGACGACGACCCCTCCCATCGCGGGCCACCACATCCAATGAATCGGGAGCCGCGCGAAGGCGTCCTCGCAGAGGTACACGAGGCCCGTCACGGCGCCGGACCCAACCCCCGCCAGGACCCCCACGGCGAGCGCGACACCGAGGGCCCGCGCAGAGAGGGCCGCATGGAGGGCGACGGGAAAGATCGGCCCGGCCCCGAGGAGCGGCACGCGGACGAGCGAGGCGGCGACGGCGGCCACGGTCACCGGTATCAGGCTCCGGGGCTTCCACTCGAAGAGGAGCAGCTCGACGGCGAGGAGGAGGGCCGCCACCGGGGTGGCGAACACCGCCGACATACCGGCGGCGGCCCCGGCGGCCAGGAGCGTCTTCCGCTCGGAAGCCGTGAGCCTGAAGAGCTGGGCGAAGATCGAGCCAAAGGCGCCTCCCGTCATGATGATGGGCCCCTCGGCGCCGAACGGGCCGCCCGTCCCGATCGAAAGGGCGGACGAAACGGGCTTCAGGATGGCGACCTTCGGGTCGATCAGGCTCCGTCCGAGAAGGATCGCCTCTAGGGCCTCGGGGATTCCGTGCCCGCGGATCTTCTCGGAGCCGTAACGGGCCATGTAGCCTATGAGAAGCGACCCTATCACGGGCACGGCGATCACCCAAAGCCCCAGGTGGTTCGTCTCCGGGGTCACCGGCGCCGACGACCAGCGCATGAAGAACGCGGCGTTCGTGATCACGGCGATCAGCCAAAGCAGGACCTTTGCGACGACGGCGCCTATGGCTCCGACCGGAACGGCCAGGAGGCAGAGGAAGAGGACGCGCCTGTTGGTGCTAAAGTCGGAGAGCCCGTCCCGGGAGGGGTCCTGCTCGGTTGGCTTGGGGTTCTTCATTTGAAAATCCGCGCCTAAAAGTATCGTAGTGCGATATAAAATGCAATAACGTTGTCACAACGCCGGCTGCCCCTTTCATGAACCGCCGGCCGGACCCTCGCCATGCCCCGCAACAGACTCACAAAGTCGCACTACGAACTGCTTGCCGAATTCCGGCACGCCCTCAGGCGGTTTCAGCGGTTCAGCCAGGAGGCGGCGCGCTCCGCCGGCCTGACGCCGCAGCAGCATCAGGCGCTCCTCGCGATCAAAGGGTGGCCCGGGCGCGACTACGTCTCGGTCGGGGAGCTCGCCGGGCGCCTCCAGCTCAAGCACCACAGCGCGGTCGGCCTGGTGGACCGGCTCGTCCGCCGAAGGCTTGTGCGCCGTTCGCCCTCGGGGGCCGATCGCCGCCGGGTCGAGGTGAGCCTTTCGGCCCTGGGGGAGGACAAGATCGCCCAGCTGTCGGCGGCCCACATCAGGGAGCTGCGCCAGCTTGGGCCCGGAATCAAGAGTCTGCTCGAATCCGTGGCCGCCCGGTGAGCGGGCGGGAGGCCGCCGTCCTTTAATCCTGGTGCGCGAGGGTGACCCGGAAGGTGCTGCCCGTGGGTCCGGTGGAGAGCAAGGTCAGCTCCGCGGCAATCTGCCGGGCGAGGAGCTTGCTGATGGCCAGGCCCAATCCGGAACCTCCGGCGCGCCCCGTGCGCCCCGGCTTGAACAGCTGCTTCTGCACCGACTCCGGGACTCCGGATCCTTCGTCCTTCACGGTGAGCACGATGGCCCAACCCGCATCGACGAGGGACACCGACACCTTCTTGCCCGGCTGGGTCGCGATGATCGCATTCTGCACAAGATTGCTTGCGATCAGGCAGAGGAGTCCGCCGCGGTGGCTGTTGATCGATGACGCAAACCCGTCGTTCACCTCGAGCACGACGCCCTTCTCCAAGGCAAAGGCCTTGTTGCGGTCCCGGATGGTCGACGCGAGGTCGCGCCCGTTGAGCTCGTAGGTCGTGTTTGCGCTCACGTCCCCGAGCAGGGCGACGGTCTCGCGAATCATGGTCTGAAGCCGCTCGGTGTAGCCCGCCGCGGATTCCCAGGCCGGGTTCGAGGCGTCCGATTCGTGGCTGGCGACGACGGCGCGCAGCCCCTCGACGGACCCTTGGAGCCCGTGGATCAGGTGCGAGGTGATCTGACCGACTGCGGATGCCTTGGCGGCGAGCGTCAGCTCGAAGTTTGCGCGGGTGAGCCTCTCGTTGCGCTCGGCGACGGCGCGCTGAGCGCGCTGGACGCTGAAGGTCGCGCCCGTCACCACGGCGGCGATCAGCACCATGCCGACCAGGAGTGTGACGGCCGTCTGGCGGTTGATCCGGGCGTCGATGACCGCGAGTTCGCGGGAGAGCGGCCGGGCGTCGATGTAATAGCGCACGAACCCGCGGAAGGCCGCCGAACCGGAAACGGGCAGCGGCAGGAGGACCTCGAGCACGGGCGCCTGGCGCTCGTCCGGCGACACGCCGGTGAAGTACTGGTCCAGCGGAAAGGATGGGTGGTACCGGCTGATGGGCGCGCCCAGCTGCAGCCTGAGGTAATCGTCGGTGGGCAGCTCGACGAAGAGCTGGGTTGCGGGCACCGATTCGATCGTGTTTCCGTCCCTGTCGAAGACGGCAACCGCGAGCATACCCTTCTGTCGCGCGCTCTTCAGGAGGGCGGTCAGCGGGGTGGTTCGCGCCGTCGCCCCCTCCTCGCTGTCCGACACCTGCTGGAGCGCCATCGGGTAGAGCACGGCGGCGTCCCTCTCGATGATCTTCAGATGAATCTCATCCCGGAGGTCGGAGCGGAACCAGATGACCAGCGCCGAAAAGATCCCGGCGAGCAGGACGCCTATGCCGAGCGCCGCGATCGGGTACCTCAGATTTGGCCGGGGCATGGGTGGAAGCTCGGGGTGTCCCGCGGTCAATCGGCCCTTTCCCCATCCGGCAGGGGGAGTCCCAGCTGCTCGATCCCGGCGTCGAAGAGCACGCGGCGCTGGCCGGCGGAGAGGCCCGGCATCAGGACTGCGTTCTGATAGTCCCGGTACCTGTCCCAGAGATCCTGCAGCTGCCTCGCGTTCTCAAAATCCATGAGGAGGTCGTTGATGGACTTGCGGTCCGCCGGGCCATTTGTGGCGCGCACATACTCCGCGAGGCTCTCGCGAATGCCCGACTCCTCCTTGTTCAGCGCGGAGATGAGGTCGTTCTGGAGCCGGTCGAACTCCGCCACCGAGACCCGCAGGCTGGACGGCGCCACATCCGCCGTGCTGGTTCCGTCATGGAGCCAGGCCTGTGCCAGCGCCGTTCCGTCGTCGGTCTTGGTCCCGCCGGCGGAGGGTCCCTGTCCCGGGGCCGGGGAGGGGGCCACCAGCATCGCGCGCAGTGTCTTAAGCAGCTCGACCTTGTGGCGGCGATAGGCGGCGATCCGCGACGTCAGGCTCGCAGGCAGGGAGGGCGGGGCCGGGGGCCCCCGAAGGCTCGGCAGCACGGCAAGGTCGCGGCGGATATCCTCGGCTACGGCCTCCAGGGCCGCGATTCTCGGCGCCTGCGCCGCCGCCAGCCTCCCGATGAGTCTCAGGCGTTCGTCCCCGCTGGAGTCGCGGGAGTCGTGAAGCGTGTCGCGGATCTCGGCCTTCAATGCGCCCTTTGCGGAGAGATAGTCATCGATCCGCTTGCCGAGCCCGGGGGGAAGGTCATCCGGGAGGAGGATCCGCGCCGGCTCGGGGGCAAAGCTGATCATGCGGCCCGCCGGCGCGGCGCCCGGCGCCGCGTGCGCCGCCCCGCCCCCTGCCTCGAGCTCCATGGCGGCCTCGACGAGCAGGTAGCGTTGGTCGAGGGAGAGGCCCTCCTGGAAAAACGCTGCACCCCGGATGGCGTCGACCTGTTTTTTCAGTTCGGCGGCGCTCGAAGGCCTGTCCCGGGAGGATGCCACCTGGCGGCCAAAACTCTCGGACAAGTCGGGACCCTCGGGAGGCAAGCCCAAGACCCCGGTCGGCCTCAGGTCCCTGCGAAGGTCCATTGCCTCCGCTTCGAGCTCGGCGATCGGCTGCGCCTGCTGCGCCGCCAGGGCCGCCAGCTGGGATTCCCGCGACTCCGGGTCGGCGTCCTTCAGCGCCAGAATCCGCGACCGGAGCTCGTTCTGAATGCCGGTCTTGCGGTCGCGGTAGGAGACAATGCGCGCCCGGAGGGCCTTCGGCAGGTCGTCCGTGGCCAGGCGCCTGCCGAGAAGGGGATAGAACGCCTCCCCCACGAACGCAGCGAGTTCGGGCGGTGCGGGCGGTCCCGAGTCGAGGGGGGCCCACATCGGGATCTCGGAGTCGAGTGCCGGGGGTACCGGGGGGAAAAAGACGAGCACGGCCTTTGGCGGGAGCCCGTGCTTCAGGATGTAATGCGACGACGCCTCGTTCATGAACCGCAAGCGGTCGTACTGGTCGCGCGCCTGCCAGGGAAGCTCGACATTGCCCCCGTTCTGGGGCTCGTTTTCCCCGTCCCTCAGGGGAATCACCTGGGCGCGGCCGAACGGGATCACGGAAAGGGCCCAGATCAACAAAATGAATAGGGGCCCGTGATGAGCGGGTGGCGGGCTCACCCTGGAATCAACCTTCGTCATGGGGCCTTGGGGTTGTGCAGGCGTCTCGGTGGATGGGCGTGAATATGCTCTGCCGCATCCGGGGTGCCAACTTGTTATTCGCGTTCCCAAGATGCGGGATCCGACGAGGTTAGCCCAGCGGAGGCTTTTTCGGCCCCCTGTGCAAGATCCCAGGGTGGTTGGATACAACCGGCCGCGGGCACCAAGGTTTGGATTCCGATCGGGATATTGGAGCTTCCGGGCGGGCGGCGGCGGGCCGGGTCAGGACCGGCCCGCGGGCTCCTTTCCCTTCAGGCGGTATCGCAGGAATTCCCGCGTCACGCCGAGGCGGCGCGCGGCGGCTGAAATGTTGTGGCCCGTCTCCCGGAGCACCTCGTCGATCAGGTCGTCGACGAGGGAATCGATCGAGAAGCCCTCGTCCGGGATCCGCCAGGCGGGATTGCGCCAGGTGGTCATGGCGGGTGGGGGCGGATTCCCGAGGCTCTCGAAATTCAGTTCGGGGGCCCGCGCGAAGATGAGCTCGCGTTCGATCACGTGCGCGAGTTCCCGGGCGTTGCCGGTCCAGCGCTGCGACAGGAGGCGCGCTTCCCCGGCCGGAGAGATCTTCACCGACTTGAGCCGGTGGCGGCGGGCGATGCGCTCGAGCAGATGCCTCGCCAGGGAAAGGACATCGGGGCCCCTTTCACGGAGCGGGGGAAGGGCGATGTGGATCAGGTGAAGCCTGTGGTAAAGATCCTCGCGGAACTCACCGCTGGCAACGAGGTCCGCGAGCGGTTCGTTGGACGCGGCGATAAGCCTCACGTCCACGCGTATCTCCTTGGCCGCGCCGAGGCGCCGGATTGCCTGGTCCTCCACGGCGGACAGCACCTTGGCCTGGGTCGGCGCCGCGAGCGTGCCGATGTCGTCGAGGAACAAGGTTCCCCCGTCGGCCGCCTCAAAGAGTCCGATGCGCGCGGTCCTCGCGTCCGTGAACGCGCCGCGCTCGTGGCCGAACAGCTCGGATTCGGCGAGCATCTCGGGCAACGCCGCGCAGTTGACGCGGATGAAGGGCCTCTGCGCCCTCGGGCCCTGGCGGTGGAGCCAGCCGGCGAGAATGCTCTTGCCGGTCCCGGTCTCGCCCTCGATCAGGATCGGCGGGAGCCCCTTCTCGAGCCTGCGGTCCGATGCGAGGATCATCTCAAGCTTTGCACGCACGCCCGAGAGGCTCTGCCCGAAGTGCAGGTCGTCTCCCTCCCCCGACGACTGCGCGCTGGCCCGGTATTCGTCCCGGCGAGCCATTCCGCGCTTCTCCCGGCAGCGCATGAACGCGATCGGCAGCTCGGCCGGCTCAAACGGCTTCGAGAGGTAGTCCCCTGCGCCCTGGCGCATGGCCTCGACCGCCTCCTTGATGCCGCCGAATGCGGTCATGACAACCACGCCGGTGTTTTCCGAGAATGCACCCTCGCGAAGCAACTCGAGCGCCTCGCCGTCGGGAAGGTGAAGGTCGACCAGCGCGAAATCGAAGCGCAATCCCGCCAGAGCGCGGCGCGCCTCCTCCAAGGTCGAAACCTCGGTCACCTCGGCGCCGAGGCCGTCCAGGTGGGCGGTCAGGCGCTTTCGGAGAACGGAGTCATCTTCCAGCAGTAGGACTTCGCTCCCATTGGGAGGTTCGGTGGCTGCGGCCATACTTGGCAATGCGAGCTATGTAGATGCTTGCTTCAATACAATTCTTGACGGTTGCCGTTCGCGGTCCGTTTCCGGAGGTGGTTGGCCACATCCAATTTAGCGGGGACTCCATTTGCAGGGGCGGGTGCGTGCAACCATCTGCCCATGTGCACGTTTGGGTGAGAAACCCGGCAAAGGCCGTTAAACACGATGCCCAAACGCCTTAGGATGCGCTTGCTGAACATGGCATGGTGCGTGCAATAGTTCTCCGACGGCATCCCCTATGCCGGTCAGAGACTTTCCCTGGCTTTGACAAAATCCTACCCATTTACTGATGCCCAGTGGCTTTCTGCCGCCCTTGGGTTTCAACGCACTGGCCATCGTCGTCGCCCCGTGATGGCGGTGTAGCGGTGCCTCTCGCCCTTATTCATTCCATATGAGCATGCCCCCACTGCGCCTTGTCCGGAATCTGACGCCACTCCTCCTGGCGTTTAGGCTGTGTGCCGCGCCCGATGCCGATCCGCTCGAGCCGGGAACAAAGGCCGCGAGCGACTGGATCAAGACGCGCCTTGAGACGGCGCAACTCGAAAGCGAGTGGCTGACCGAAAAGCCGCTTCTTGAATCCACGGTGAACGGGCTGAAGGACCGCGCGGGCCTTTTGGAGGAAAAGCTCGACCATTTGAAGGCGAAGACGGCAAAGGACCGAGAGGAGATCGAGACGATGCAGGCGAAGAACCAAACCGCATCGGAGGACCTGAGCGCGGCAGAGACCCGGCTCCAGGCTCTCACGGCAAGGCTGAATGAACTTCGCCCGATGCTGCCGCCCCGGCTGTCCGAGGCCCTGGACCTCCCGTACCGGAGCCTTGCCAACACGGGGCTCGGGACGGGCGACCGCATGCAGGTGGCGATGACGATCCTGAACCGATTTGCGCTTTTCAACCACACGGTGACCTGCGGCGAGGAGGTCCTGACGATCAGCGGGGAGCAGGGGACCCGTTCGCTCGAGGTGATCTACTGGGGCCTCAGCCACGCCTACGCGCTCGACCGCGCCGGAGGAAAGGTCTGGTACGGCTCCCCCGGGCCCAAGGCATGGCAATGGGATCCGCTTCCCGACGCGGTCGGGGCTGTCTCCTCGCTCATCGCCGTCTACAACGACAAGGCCGATCCGGACTTCGTGGCGGTGCCGGCCACGCTCAGCCAGACGCAGGCGGAAGGAGCCAACAAATAACGCCGCATGAAAGCCCGTATCCTTACATCACTGGCCGCGGTAATCCTGCTGACGTCGTCGGCGGCGCGCGCTGAAACCTTCGAGGAGGCGATGAACCGAGCCGCGGCGGACTACGGGCAGAGGCTCGGGAAGGCCGCCGACGAGCTGAACACCACCCGCAAGCGCATCGCCGACGAGAAGGCGCCCTACCTGCGCGACATGCGCGCGGCCGAGGACCGGATCGTCACGGCCCAAAGCCAGATAGAGCGCCTCGAGACCGGGCAGGATCAGTATGCCGAGGATCGCAGGAAGCTGCTGATGGACCTCGACGCAATCCGGAAAAACACGGCCTACATGAGCACGCTGGCGCATGACGGGCTGAGCGCGTTCAGCGACGGGCTCGCGCCCGGGGAGGGCCAGTCGCTTTCCGAGAAAATCCAGGATCTGGGCCAGAGGCTCGACGACGCGTCCGCCGGCCCGAACGCGCAGGCGGCGGTCCAGATCGCGGAATTCATGCTCGAGCGCACGCGCCGGGCGCTGGGCGGCTACTCTGCGCAGGGAAGCTCCCTGATGGCGGGGGACAACCGGGTCCTCAAGGGCACGTTTGCGTTTGTCGGGCCGGAGACCTACTTCCTCCCGGAGGAAGGCGGACATCCCGGCACCGTGCGGCCGCGCGCGGGCTCGATGTACCCGGTCGCCTATGAGCTGACCTCCTGGAAGCCCGAGGACGCCCTGGCGTTCTTCCAGGGCAGGCCGTCCAAGGTGCTTGCCGACGCCTCCGGCGGGAAGGCCCTGCGGCTGAAGGAGACGAAGGGAACCGTGCTTGAGCACATTCAGAAGGGCGGACCCGTCGCCTATGCCATCATCGGCGTCGGCTTTCTGGCGCTCCTCATGATCGGCCAGAAGGTCCGAGACCTGATCGGACTCTCCGTCGATCCCCCTCCGGCCATCTACGCGTTCCTCCAGACCGTGCAGGAGGGAGCGTGGTCCAAGGCCGACCAGGCGGTGAAACGGCTGAAGGCGCCGACAAGGGAGCTTTTCGAGGTTGGGCTCCAATATAACGAGACCACCAAGGAGATCCTCGAGGAGCACCTCCAGTCGGTGCTCCTGCGCCAGCGCCTCCACTTCGAGCGGCGCCTGCCGCTCCTCGCCGTCATCGCCACCGCGGCGCCGCTCATGGGCCTATTGGGCACCGTCGTCGGCATGGTGAAGACGTTCGCGCTCATCACGGTTTTCGGGACGGGGAACGCCGGCAAGCTTGCGAGCGGCATCTCGGAGGTGCTCGTGGCGACGGAGCTCGGCCTCATCGTCGCAATACCGACGCTGATTGCGCACGGCTTCCTCTCCCAGCGGATCCAGAAGAACCTTTCACTGCTCGAGCGCTACGCGCTCGAGTTCGTGACCGCCGTCGAAACCGCGAAGGTTGCGAAAAAGGGGGTCACCGCATGAGGGCGCTCGTCGAACTCGTGGGCAAGGGCGGACCCGTGATGATCGCTATCCTCACGCTTTCGGTCGTGCTGTACTCGAGGTGCTTCCGCCTGCTGCTGTCGCTCTGGCGGTCGCGCCGCCGGCTTGACGACCTGCCGCCGGCGGTGGAGGCGCAGCTGCCGATGCTCCGGCGCACGCGTGAAGAGATGGACGAGAGTTTCCGGCAGCAGCGGGTGGTGCTCGGCTCCATGATCGCGGCGGCCCCGCTCCTCGGACTCCTTGGGACCGTGAGCGGCATGGTGACGACCTTCGAGAGCCTGGCCGGCCATTCCGCGGAAAAGACAATGGAGGGCCTCGCGCGGGGCATCTCGGAGGTGCTTGTGGCGACGGAGTCGGGGCTCGTTGTTGCGATTCCGGCCCTTCTCGTCGTGCACCTGGCTCACCGGAGCCTGAGGAAATTCATGCAGAAGCTCAACGATATGGAGCGAGGCGTCTGGCTGGACGCGCAGCCATGATCGGCAAGAACAACCGCAGCCGCTTCGAGGTGACGCACATCGACATGGTGCCGATGGTCGACTGCATCATGGTGCTCGTCATCTTCCTGATGGTCAGCAGCGCATTCGTGAACGACCCGGGCATCGAGGTCGAAAAGCCGGACGTCAGCGGATCGATAAGCGGCGACCAGAGCTCGCTCCTGATTGCGATCTCGGCGGACAACCGGGTCTATTTTGACGGACAGGAAGTCCGCGTCGACCAGGTCGCGGGCATCATCAAGCAGGCGGCCATCGGCCGGTTCCCGTCGCTCATCATCCGCGGGGACCGGTCCTCAAACCTCGGCGTGTTTGCCGCGGTCTATTCCGAGGCGAAGCGCTCCGGGATCCAGCATGTGGAGTTTGCAACGGCCCGCGCGGACGGGCGCTAGAAAGGGAGATCATGGCAGCGGCCCTTTCCATCATCGATCACCGGCACGGGGCGGCCCGGATCGCCGACGAGGCCCTTAGCCTTGTGCTTGGCGCGGGCCTCACGCTCGGGCTCTTCCTTGGGGTGGCGCATTTTGAGAGCACGAAGCCGGTGGCGCCCCATCCTGAGATCGAGGACCTTCGCCTTGTCTCCGCGATCGCCGAGCCCCCTCCCCCCAAGGTGGAGGCCCATCCGGAGCAGGTGAGCGTGACGGCGCCCCTGACCGGCATCGAGATCGGCGCCTCGGACAGCCCGGTCAGGCTTGCGGTGGTTCCACCGGACCTCGACAAGATCATCCCCCCGTCCGACCTCCCCCCGCGCGCCACCATTCAGTTCGACCAGGTCTTCTCCGACCTCAAGCCCAGGGCCGGCCCGATGGGGGACCTCCAGCACATCTACCAGCAGAGCGAGGTCGACCAACCCCCCGCGGCGGTGGTCAAGACGATCGCGCACATCTCAAACCGCACCCGGGAGGATGCGGAGTCGCTGCGCGTCACGCTGCTGCTCGTGATCGATACCGAGGGCTCCGTCATGAACATCCGGGTCATGAGGCCCTCGGGGAACCCGGAATTTGACTCCATCGTCCTCAAGTGCGTCCGGGACGAATGGGTTTTCACGCCGGCGATCAGGAAGGGGCGGAAGGTCAGGTGCATGGTGCAGCAGCTGATCTGGTACAAATGGACTGAGGGTTCGAAATTTACGATTTAGCTCATGAAATTCTCCAAGGTCTGCCTTCTTGCCGTCCTTTCGGTCGCCCTCTGCGGAGTCGCCTCCGCGTCCGATCCGAAGCTCGATCCAAAGCGCATCATCAACGAGTCGAATTCGTTCCTAAAGGAGCGCGAGCCCGAGATGACGGAGGAGGAGTATGCCCTCTACCAGAAGGTCGTGACGATGCTCTCGTCCAATCCCGAATTTGCCCTGAAGCTTCTCGAGGCGATGATGTCGGACAAGGAGCCGCCGAGCCCCGCGTTTGAGTTCATACTGGGGAACGCCTACTATGCGGCCGGGCAGATCGAGAAATCGGAGACGAATTACCTGAGCTCGGTGCGGCGGTACCCGACGTTCCTCCGGGCCTGGGTCAACCTGGGCATCCTCTATTATTCGTCCGGGAGGTACGGCGACGCGATCCCGTGCTTCTCCAAGGCGGTCGTCCTCGGAGACCGCGATTCCACGACCTTCGGCCTCCTTGGCTACTGCCTCCAGAAGCAGGGAGACCTCGTTTCGGCGGAGATGGCCTACATGCAGGCCCTGAGCGGCGACCCTTCGAACGTGGACTGGAAGGAGGGCCTCCTTGCGATCTGCATCGAGGGGAAGCAGCTCACCCGCGCCGAGTCGCTGGTCAAGAATCTCATCAAGGCCCAGCCGACCGACACGCGGTACTGGCTCACGTACGCCAACATTCTTCTATCCGAGGGCAGGAAGGTCGAGGCGACCGTTCTGCTCGAGACCGCCGCCGGGACCGGCGTGGCGAACGTCGAGGAGCTTTCGCTGCTTGGAGACCTCTACGGCGAGCAGAAGATGGTCCCGGAGGCGGCTGAAATCTATAGACGGGTCCTTGCGTCCTCTCCGGAGATGGGGAAAAGAGAGATTCTCCACTACGCCGAGGTCCTGATCTCCGGTGGCCGCCTAGACGATGCGGAACGGGTGCTCGGAACGATGAAGCCTGAGGACGCAAGCCGCGGGGGGGTCGAGCTCCTCCGGACCCGGGCCGATCTGCTCGCCGCCGAGAAAAAGTGGCCGGAAGAGCGCCGCGTGCTCGACCAGCTCCTGACGATTGCGCCGCTCGACGGTCAGGCCCTCGTCAGCCTCGGCAGGGCCTACGCCGCGGAGGACGACGTGGCACGGGCGACCCTTGCGTTCGAGGGGGCATACCGCATCCAGAGCAGCGCCTACGTGGCGAGCCTGGAGCTGGCCAACATCGAGGTTAAGAACCGGCATTATGCGAAGTGCGTGGAATATCTTCAGAAGGCCCTGAGCATCGAAAAATCGGATGCGGTCGAGGACTACCTGACCCGCATCAAGACGCTTGTCTCAAAAGACAGCTAGGAGTCGCCATGAAAACACAAGACCAGACTGGGCTCGTAACCGAGCACCGCGCGGCGCGGATTCTATTTGCGACCGCAGCATTGGTGGCAGCTTCATTTCCGCTGTATGCCGACACGGAGGCGGCGGCCGCCAAGACGCACACGTTGTTTATGGGAGCTGATATTTCGGCAGGAACCGGACAGACGGTTCTTCCCGTCAAAGGGGTGCGCGGCTCCTCCTGGGTCGTCGAGGAAAACGGCAAGGAAAGGGTCATTTCCGCCAAGGACGGTCCGATTGACATCAAGGTGGCGTCGTCCCTGAAGCTCACGGAGATCTCGGCGACTGTGGCCGATTTGAAGAGCGAGCGCGGCTACACCGAGGAAAACGACCCGGTCACGCGGCAGACGAGGGCGCTGGCGCGGGCCGCTGACCTGAACGCCGGATATAGCGCCTCCGTAAACCAGGCCAACGCGGCGCTGGTCCAAGCGGAGGGCGTGGTGACCGCTACCAAGGGCACGAGCGAGCTTGACGGCGAGGCCCTCATTAAGGCGGGGTATCCCGCGGTGGGAATCACCACGCCGACGAACAGCGCCCCTGCTCTCTATGTTCAGGGCGTGGAAACGGCGACCTCCGGTGCGGGGGCGGATCTCGAAATGACAGGGGACCGTGGTGTTTCGTCGGGATTCGACGCCATGAACGTCTCCTTCAAGGTCTCGTCCGAAAGGCCTCTGAAGAACCCCTACATCGTTACGGTTACCCAGTTTCACCCGGCCAATGCGAAGCCGGGCCTGGTTCAAAACATTGTGTATGCAAGGGAGCTGAACCCGATTGGCGCGCAGCCCACGGAAATCCGCATAGTTGAGGGAGGATTCCCCCCGGGCTTCGAGGTGGTCAGTTTTCAGATGCACCTATATAACGCCGGCCAGGAGGTGGCCACCACGGTGTCATCGAAGCGCGTGCCGCTCACTCGGGACGAGGCCTTCGAATACATAAAGATGGAATACGTCGGCGCGCACAAGGGGGCGACCCTCCAGGCGGTTCCCGTCATGGGCAGGCTGCCGGGCGATCTGCCCGAGCGCCTGGCCGGTGGCGCTTACCACAAGACCTACTACGTCAGTGTCTCGAAGGACGGCCTGGCCAGGGATCTGTTCGTCGACGCAGCCTGCTCACGGAAGGCCAATGACCCTTACCTTGAGTCGGTCGTGTCCGCGCTTCGGTTCAAACCCGCGCTCACGAACGGGAAGCCCGTCGACAGCGTTGCCCCATTGAACCTGACCGAGCTGAAGATCTAGGGGCAATCCTGTCAGCCGCTGTCGGGCCGCTCGTCGGATCCCGAGTACTTGATCCGTTGCGCCCTGAAGAGGCCGTTGAGGACCCCCTTGTCCAGATTGTAGGACTCCGGCGACGGCTGCGCGTTGAAGTTCGCCGGCACGGCCTCAGATGGATGGCTCTCGAGGCGGGCCTGAATGATGCGGACATCGGGGAAGTCCTGCCCAAAGAACGCCGCGCCCTTGGCTATGAGGGGCGGAATCACCTCGGTCATGTCCCCGGCGGATTCCTGGGCGCTCAGCTTTGCTGTCCACACGAGCTTCGCCTCGTGGTGCTGGGCCAGGCTCTGGTAATCAAAGGCCGAAACCACGATGAAGATGCGCGGCAGGCGCGCCTGCTGGACAACGGTGGCGAGGGGGCCGACGAGCAGGGTCGGCGAGGAGGCATTGTCATTCTCGCCGCCCGCTTCGGCACGGTTCTTGAAATGGTTGTCGACCTCGGCTCCCAAGAGCTCGGTGCTCACCACGGCAATCCGCGCCTCGAGGTTTTTCTTAATATGGAACGGGACGCTGATTTCGCGGTGATCAATCCGGATCACGCCCCAGTGGTAGATGAGCACGAGGTTGGGTGTGGTCTCGCCGGACTTGAAGCCCTGGGCCTCGAGGGCCGATTCCAGATACTGGCGAACCTGCCGGGGGGTCGGGGCCGAGTCTCCGGCGATGGGATCGCCTGCTTCGATGTAGCCGCCGTCAAAGGCCACGTACGAGGTCGGCTTTCCCGCGTCCGCCGAGACATCCTTGGCCCGTTCGGCGACGACGAGCATCTCGAAGTTATCTGAGAACAGATTCGCGTTCGCCCGGCTGCCGGAGCCGGCTACCAGCAGGGCAACGATGAAGAGTGGGGTCCAGCGGCGTGTTTTCATGGGGCTTTCCTGGGTTTGCTGAAGGTTAATTCTGAAATTCCATCCGAAAGGGTGTAATTTATTTCGTTTATGATGAGAAGCTAGACGCGGGCCCCCCGTTCAAGGTTTCGCGCATCGGGGGTCACCCGAACACCCCTCGAAGCAGGGAGAACGTGTTTCACAGTCACATTATACGCCAGGAGCGGAGCGGTGGATGCTACGGATGAAGAAATTGTGCAATCCCCCGATCGTCATGAGATTAGTCAGCCTGGATTTTGTGAGGAGGCAGCGGTTCCGGCAACGCCGATGGGGCGCGGCCCATGGACCCGGATGGCGCCGGTGCCTCTTGGAAGCTACCGGTTCCTTGGCTTCGGCCTCCGCTTCCGGGCCACCGGCGTGCGGGCAATAACCGCCCAGTCCGCCCTAGGCGGGGGTTGATTCGCATGAGACCGCCTTCGATTCGTTCGGACCGAGCCCTTCTTCGGTCCGAACGGATGGTTTTTCAATTCTGCGGTGACTCAATGCGGGGGCGTTGCCAGACACCCGTCGCCCGAATCCGGGTGGATGGGCGGGTCCCCAGCGAAATCTTGACCTGCGCGGCAAGCGCGGCGACGGTTCCCCCGTGAACATGAAAACCCTGGGCAGGATACTTTCAGCGGCGCTATTGTGCCTCGCAACGGTCGGGATCGCGTCGGCAGCCAAACCGGATGTGGTTCCGCTGGGGAACGACACCTTTTCAATTACGCGCCAGGCCAAGACGGCGTTCACGCGGGACACGGACAAGCTCAAGGCCGATGCGACCGCCGCGGCCCAGAAGTTTTGCGATGATCAGGGCAAGCAGATGAGGGTGCTTTCGCTCACGGGCAAGGTGCCAATGTTCAGCACGGGATATGCATCGGCGACGATCATATTCAAGGCGCTAAATGCGGGAGATCCGGGGCTCACAAGCCCGCTTCCGAGCGAGGCGCCGGCGGGTGCGCCAGGAGAGAAGTCACTCACCAGCTCAACCGACGATCTTTACAACGCCCTCCTCAAACTGGACGACCTCCGCAAGAAGGGAATCCTCACGGACGAGGAATTCCAGGCGGAGAAAAAGAAGATTCTCAGCCATTCGAATTGACGGAAGTGAAGGGCGGAGGCTGCGCCTGAAGGCGCAGCAAACGATTGAGGTCCGCGCGGGGACCGGCATATTGGGCTGTGGAGAAACCCCATGATCCACGCATATTCCGTTCCCCGTCGATTTAACGTGGCTGCCGCAATCCTTTGGATAGCGGCCCTATCCCTGGCCTTTGGGGCCGATGCTCAAGTCCCAGGGAGGGAACCTGCGGCGTCCACCCCCGCCCTCGCGGTTCTGAAGGCATTCACGGCCAGCGACGTCCCCGCCAAAGGCCCTTCCGAGCTGCCCGTTGACCCGCCGAACTGGACCGTCGTGCCGGCATTGGCCTCGGCCGTGCTGCCGGGAAACGGGGCCGCCCAGCACCCGATGCTCTACATCGGGGAGGGCTGCAACACGATGTTCCTCGTCGACGGAGGGAAGATCATCTGGACCTATTCGACCGGGAAGGGCTGGGAATTCGACGACATTTGGCTTCTGAGCAACGGCAACATCCTGTTCTCCCGGATGGCATTTGCGGAGGAGGTGACACCGCAAAAGAAGGTGGTTTGGCATCTGGACGCGCCCAAGGGAACCGAGATCCACACGGTGCAGCCCATCGGTCTGGACAAGGTGCTTCTGGTCGAGAACGGCCTGCCCCCGATGCTGAAGGTGATCAACATTAAGACGGGTGCGACGGAGGTGGAGCATGCGATGCCGGCCCCGAGCCTCACGGACCGCAGCACGGTCCACGGGCAATTCCGCCGGATGCGCGTCACGGCCAGCGGGACTTACCTCGCCCCGTTCCTCACGATGAACAAGGTCGTCGAGTACGACCGCGACTTCAAAGAGATCTGGTCGTATGCGATCCCGTCGCCGTGGGCCGCGGTCCGCCTGCACAACGGCGACACCCTCATCACGGACGAAAAGGACGAGCTCACCCGCGAGGTGAATCCAAAGGGTGAGACGGTCTGGGAATTCAAGCTGTCCGAGCTCCCTCCGGGGATCGTCTTTCACGGGTCGCAGTCGTGCGTGCGCCTCGCCAACGGCAACACCGTACTCTGCTCGAGGGGCGACGGGGGCAAGGGCTGCCAGCTGATCGAGGTCACCCCGGACAAGAGGGTGGTTTGGGCGATGTACGACTGGAAGGACTTCGGCCCGGCGACCGCGGTCCAATTGCTCGACGATCCGGGCGTGCCCGAGAACCCCGGCGACCTCCAGCGCTGACCGCGTGGGGCGGCTGGCCGCCCCACGCGGCGACTTCCCTATAGATTCAGGGTTGCCTGAACGTAGAAATAATCGGCGTCCTTCGATCCGACGACGCGGAGCGATTCCCGGACGTAGTCGCCCCGGAAGAAGTGCCCAAGCCCGGCTTCGAGAAGCACGCCGCGATGCACGGTCCATCCTCCGATCAAATCGACCTCCTGGCCCAGGTCGGAGCTGTAGCCTGGGTTGATGCCAAATCCCTTCCCACTGCCGACGGCAGCCCCCGCTGTGTTCCTGGGAACGCCCGCGACATTGTACCAGTAGTCGTTTGTTGTCTCGAGGTACTGCTGGTGAACATCGAGCGCCAGGCTGGTCGCGGCGCTCGGCTTTGCCGTGAGGTTGAGGCGGTAGTCCACGAGGTTTTGGAGGCTCGATAGATCCATCATGCCGTAGAGCCCATGGTTCGACGGAAGCAGGTTTTGGAATGTCTCGCTGTCCTTGTCCTTCGAATTCTGGTCGCCCGAGGCCGCGCTCACGATCAGGGCCAGCCGGGGGGAGCAGGGTGCGTCTTTCCAGGTGTACCCACCCTGGACGACAAAGGCCCATGCGTTCTGATCCAACCGGGGAGCAGCCTCGGCCGCCGCGACCGTGGTCGCCGGGAAGACGGCGGTCCGATCGCCAAACTGCCACATCGTTTCAATACCGTAGTCCCACGGGCCCAGCGAGCCAGGCTTTGACTTGGTGTGGTAGCCGAGTGTGTAGATGTCCTGCGGCGCGGTAAACCGGAAGGGGGCCGGGACAAGCGACCAGTTGTCGGTCACGATGCCCCGGTCAACGTTTCGGGCGAACAGATAGAGTTCGGTGACATTGTCCTTCGAAAGGCCCGGGAAGTCGAAATAGGCTCCCGACAGCGTGTCCTGGGAGTTGCCCTTCTCAAAGTGGTCCTCCTCCACATAAACAAGGTTGGCGGCGAAGAGGTCGACGCCGAAGAATGAATCCTGGTACCGCACCTTTACCGCGTCGAACGTATGCGGGATGTTCAGCCAGTAGGCGTTGCCGACGAGACGCTGGTCGCCATAGATGAGCTCCTGCCTGCCCACTTTCACCGTGACCGGGAAATCCTTCAGGTTTCCGATCAGGAGGTAGGCCATCTGCAGCTGCAGCGGCCCGTCGTCCTCTGCGAGGTTTTTGCCGGCCGCCGTTGAGGTATATCGGTCGTCACCGAGCGAATAGCTCGACCTCGCCTCCACGACGAAGGCAATCAGGTCGCCCTTGTAGCCAATGCGGGGCATCAGTCGGGTAAGCCAGTAGTCATTGCTGTTGTCGGTCGGTGAATTCGAGAAGAAGTCGAAGTTCGAGCCTGCATGGGTCGTCCCGGCGTCGTCCTTGTCCTCAAAGCGCAGCCGCTCGTTGACCCCAAAGTCCCATCCCGAAAGCGCTGGGTCCTCGGAAATGGCGAAATCGTCGATTGCCCCGGGTACCGGTGTCGCCGGGGACGGAGGAGCATACTGGGCGCAGGCGGTGGCGGCCGAGAGGAGTAGAAGCAGGATCTTGGTGGTGTGGGTGGGCATGGGTGAGAAATTCCTGGGCGTGCGGGCTAAGCGCGAACCGCGCCACCGGGCTTCTTGGGCGCGGTGGCGATCGCTCATAGTTTTCATCCTTAATATGAAACAGGCTCATCGAAGGATGGGCCCGCGGGATTCCGGGATGGTGGGGTGGGCGGTCTTCAGTAAATTCTAATACCCGCTATTAATTGGGGGAATGGGCCCTTCCTGGGAATTCATCTGTGGCTGGAGGACCGATGAACGTGGCCAAATGCTGGATCTGCGGGGGAGCCTACGGATTCCCAGGGACGTTTGGGCGCGCCTCGGTTGCTGGGGTGGTGCAAAAGGAAATCCTTTATTGGGGGCGGGAAATAACCGAGAGTCCGGCCTCATGCGTATCGTCCACGTTGTTGTTTCGTTTGTCCTGTTCGCCGGAGGTGCGGTCTTTGCCCAAGCGGAAGACGCTGTGCTCCGGGTGACGTATTCCGGAAAGACCACGGTAATCACGTCCTCCGATCTGGCGTCCATGCGCCACGAGGACGTGACGGCGATGGATTTTCACGAAAAACGGTCGCACACCTACACGGGAGTGCCCGTCCGCGACCTGCTCGCGAGGGCGGGAGTCCCCCTTGGCGAGAAAATGCGCGGCCCGGCGTTCAAGTTGGCGGTTACGGCGCGTACGCGGGACAACTATGAGGTGGTCTACGCCCTGGCGGAGTTTGACGAAGCGTTCAACGGCCGGACGATCCTGCTGGTGGACCGGGAGGACGGCCATGTTCTTGGGGACGGGATGGGGCCGGTGAGGATCGTTGTGCCTGGTGACAAGCGTCCTGCGCGCTGGGCGAGAATGGTCACGTCGCTTGACGTCCTGTCGGTCGGGGACGCGTCAGCGCGCTAGATTCGCGGCGGGCGGGGGCTGTGCCGGCGCCGCTCCGTCACGGAACAACTTCGGTCGGTGCGTCTTCCGGATCCTGGGGCAAGGATTATAGGATTTTAATCTTACATTCGCCAAATCTTAATGATGGCCGTGTACGCTGTGCCCATCCAAAGCGTATGCGAATCCTGATTGTGGAAGATGAGCGGAAGGTGGCCGAGATGGTGGGCCGGGGCCTTCGGGCCGAGGGTTACCAGATCGATATCTCGGACACGGGAGAGGCGGGCCTGGCGACGGCGGATGCTTCGGAATTCGATCTCGTCGTGCTTGACCTGGGACTTCCCGATATGGACGGCCTAGAGTTTTTGAAGCGCCTTCGCATTCGGCGTGCGGAGGTGCCGATCCTGATCCTCACGGCCCGAGATGCCACGAAGAGCAAGGTCGAGAACTTAGAGGCGGGCGCCGACGACTACATGACGAAGCCCTTCGCCGTGGGGGAGCTGATCGTGAGGGCGAAGGCGCTGCTGCGCAGGGGCCCCGCCAACCACACTCAGGTCCGGCGGGTGGCTGACCTCGAGATCGACTCGCTCCGCAAGCAGGTCAAACGTGCCGGGCTCAGGATAGAACTCACCCCGAAAGAGTATGCACTGCTCGAATACCTCGCATCCAATCATAGCCGCGTGGTTTCGCGGACCATGATCATGGAGCATGTCTGGGATCAGAGCTTTGAGGGGCTGACCAACATCGTGGACGTTTACGTGCGGCACCTGAGGGCGAAGGTCGATGACCCGTTTCCCGAAAAGCTGATCCGCACCGTCAGGGGTGTCGGTTACCGCCTCACGGAAGAGGGCGCCGCTTGAACACACGCTCTATCCGCTTCCGTCTCGCCGCATGGCACGCGGCGTTTTCTGCGGGCATCTTCGTGGTCCTCGCCGGCCTGCTTTTCGTCCAAGTCAGGGCCTACCTCGAGACCACCTTGTTCGAGACCCAGGCAAGGCGCGCCCGGCAGATTGCCGAGACGCTTGTGGCTCAGCTGCCAAAGGGCGGCGAGGCCTATCTCGGCCGGCAGATCGAAACGCTCTACGCTCCGGAACTTGGGGACCGCTTCATCCGAGTCACAGGCCCGGATGGCAGCGTGATTTATCGCTCCGGGCCGCCCGCCGACGGAAGTTTTGATCCTGCCAGGGTTGGCTCGCTCCACGACGGAGGGAGCGTCAAGCCGACGCGGATCGATACGCTTTCGGACGGGAGCAAGCTCCTCATTGCGTCATTTGGCGCCAGTCCGGGCGGCCGCGGGACCTATTGGGTCGAGGTGGGTACTTCGGGGGAGCCGGTGGACCAACTGGTAAGCCGGCTGCTCATCCTGCTGGGTCTCGGTCTCCCCGTTGTCGCGTTGGCCGCTTCTGGTGGAGGCTACCTTCTTGTCCGCAAGGCACTTGCCCCGGTTGAGGAGATAGCGGGAAAGGCCGAGGTGATTACCCAGCACAACCTGAACGAGCGGCTTCCTGTCCCAAGGACGAGTGACGAGTTGGAACGCCTATCGATCGCGCTCAACCACATGATCACGCGCTTGGATGTTGCCTTCGGCAATTCCAAGAGGTTCGTCGCTGACGCATCCCACGAGCTGCGCACCCCGCTGACGATCGTGCAGGGTGAGCTTGAGGCCCTCGCCAAAGATACGGCGACGCCTCCCGAGTTCCGCGAACAGCTTGGCAGCCTTCTCGAGGAGGTGGAGCGTCTCGCAAGGATAGTTCAGCAGCTCTTTGCCCTGTCGCGGCTTGACGCGGGCGAAGCAAACGCCGATTCGGACGTCTTTGACCTGTCCGCCCTCGTCGTTGGCACGGCCGACCAGATGGCTCTCCTGGCCGAAGACAAGGGCATCACCGTCTCAAAGGACGCGCAGGGGCCCGTTTTTGTTGAGGGGGACCGCTCCCGTTTGAAACAGGTGATCGTGAACCTTCTCGACAATGCCATCAAATATACCGAACCCGGAGGTTCGGTCTCGCTGCGGACGGAGATCAAGGGCGGCTTGGCGATCCTTGAGGTCTCTGACACGGGCGCAGGCATACCTGCCGAGGCCATCCCTCACGTCTTCGAACGCTTCTACAGGGTCCGCGGGGACCGCGGAACGTCCGATACCGGCGCGGGATTGGGGCTCGCGATCGTCAAATCGATCTGCGGCGCCCACGGCGGAAAGGTAGAGGTGAAGAGCATTGTCGGCAACGGAAGCCTGTTCCGTGTCTCGCTTCCGCTCTCCGAAAAGACGAACCCGGATTCAACAGCCCCCTTCTAGCCACGCGGCCGGGAGCACCTTCGCCAGGCAACAGCAACCCATTATCAGATGAATACTCGTTTCCTTAGAATTGACCGGAAGGTCCTTCATGCGGCTCCCGGGATGCTTGCCGGACTCGCGCTCCTTCTTCTCGGCGCGTGCTCCAAGCATTCCGAGCCCGCGGAGACGAAGGTTGTTCCTGTCGCCAGGACGGTGCGGACCAATCTTGCGAACATCATGACCCTGCAGGCCGAATTCGAGCCCTACCAGGACATCATGGTGCACGGCAAGGTCTCCGGATATGTGAGCGACATCCGCGTCGATATAGGCGACCGTGTGAGGACAGGGGAGTTGATCGCCCTGCTGGAGGTGCCCGAGCTGAGCGACCAACTGGCGAGCGCCGTCGCCGCCGAGCAGCGCGCGCAGTCCGACCACGACATCGCGCATCTGAACTCGGACCGACTCCAGGGAGTCAACCGCAGCCAACCCAACCTCGTGGCCCAGCAGGACCTCGACGACGCGTCCGCCAAGGACAGCGCTACGGCCGCCGCCCTGGCGGCGGCCAAGGCCGAGGCGGACCGGTACGCGGCCCTCATGTCCTATACCAAGATCGTTGCGCCCTTCAACGGGGTCATCACAAAGCGGTATGTCGACCTGGGCTCGCTCATCCAGGCGGGGACCGCCTCCAATTCCCAGCCGCTGGTCGAGCTGGCCGAGGATGACCTCCTGCGCCTTCGCTTTCCCGTGCCCGAGGCCGAAACGCCAAGGATTCACCGGGGGGAGAGTGTACAGGTGAGCGTCGACGCCATGCATCGCGTGTTCACCGGAAAGATCGTCCGGGATACCTGGGCGATTGATCGAGCCACGCGCACAATGCTGACCGAAGTCGATGTCCCCAACAACGACGGGAGCCTGAAGGCGGGGATGTACGCGTCGATTGCGCTTCCTCTCGAGGAAGCCCGAAACGTCCTGGTCGTCCCCGTGCAGGCATTGTCGCACGGCGAAGGCGCGACGGTGTTCGTCGTGGGAGCCAACGGAGTCGTTGAGGAGCGCACCGTGTCCGTCGGCCTGCGCACCGCCGATCTCGCCGAAATCCGGTCGGGCTTGCGCGAGGGCGACGCAGTCATCACCGGCGACCGCGGCGGACTCCATCCCGGAGACACGGTGATCGCCAAGGAAATGGAACCCGAAACCTCGAACTAAAATTCCCGTGAACCCCACGATTCGTCCCGAAATCTTTGCAAAGCTGGCTGCCTGCGACAGCAGCTCGATCGCGAACGCCGTTGATGCGGCCGGCGTCCGCTTGGCCAACGAGGGATTCAACGACAATCGAATCAAGTGCATGACCGAGCGACTGCTGCCCATGGTCGGCCAGGTGGTGACGCTGAAGGTCCGCTCTGCCGATCCGCCGATGAAAAAGGCGTTCTACCTCGAGCATCCGGATTGGTGGGAGCTCCTCAAGGTTGAAGCCTTCCCGAGGGTCCTGGCAATCGAGGACGTCGATGCCAGGCCCGGCCGCGGATCGGCGGTCGGGCCCGTGCACGCCTGCATTCTAAAGGCGCTCGGATTCGTGGGGGTCATCACAAACGGCGCCATCCGCGGCCGCTCCTCCCTCGAAAGGATCGGACTAAGGGCGTTTGCGGGGAATGTGGCCCCGGCGCACGCCTACAGCCACGTGATCGCGACCGGAGTCACGGTCGAAATCGCCGGCATGAGGCTCTCGGAGGGTGACCTTGTCCATGGCGACGAAAGCGGCGTGGTGGTGATCCCGACAGCGATTGCGGGCCAGGTCGCCGAGTCCGCCGGAAGATTCCATGAGCGCGAGAAACGCGTGTGCGAATTCTGTCGTTCGGCCGAGTTTTCGCCGAGCGCGCTCAGGGCGCATATCGGCGTTGATGAGAGTCGCAGGTAATCACGGATAACAGCCGTCCATCATGTCCCGTTTTTCGATCAAATATCCGTATCTCATCGTCGTCCTCTGCCTGATCGTCGGGGTCGTCGGGACGACGAGCGTCGTGCGCATGCCTGTCGACCTGTTCCCTCCGGTCAACATTCCGGTCGTCGTCGTCGCCACCTTCTATTCGGGGATGCCGCCGGAGCAGATCGAAAACGACATCACCGGAACGTACGAGCGCTTCTTCACCCTCGCGAGCGGCATCAATCACATCGAGTCGCGCTCCCTCCCGGGCATCAGCCTGATCAAGATCTATTTTGAGGCGGGCACCAACGCCGACTCGGATGTGACGAGCATCACAAATTTGGCGATGGCGAATTTGAGACGCCTGCCTCCGGGCACCCTTCCGCCCGTTGTCCTCAAGTTCGATGCCTCGAGCCTGCCCGTCTGCCTGGTGACCCTTAAGGGCGAGGGCCTCAATGAAACGGAGCTCCACGATGTGGGGCAGTACAACGTGCGCAATCAGATCGCCAGCGTGCCCGGCTGCGCGATTCCGCCCCCGTTTGGGGGCCGCCTGAGGCAGATCCAGATCTACCTGGATCCGGTCAAGATGGAGGCGAGGCAGCTGAGCCTCATGGATGTGGTCCACACGGTGAACGACGCCAACCTGATTCTGCCCGCTGGAGACGTTAAGATCGGCCCCTACGACTACAACCTCTACACAAACAGCCAGCTCGCGACGACGACCGAGATCAATCAGCTCCCGCTGAAGATGTACCACGGCTCGCCCGTCCTGGTGGCGGACGTGGGCAAGGCCGTGGACGACTCCGCGATCCAGACAAACATCGTGCGGATTGACGGACAGCGCTCTGTTTACCTTCCGATCCTCAAGTCGAGCGCGGAGGCGAACACGATCGCCGTGGTCAATGGAATCAAGGAGGCCACGGCGCACCTTCTGGACATTCCCAAATCGCTCGTGACGAACGTCGTGTTCGACCAGTCGGTTTTCGTCAAGACCGCGATCAACAACCTGATCCACGAGGGCGTGATCGGACTCGTGCTCACCGGGCTCATGATCCTCGTTTTCCTTGGGAATGTGCGCGCGACCTTCGCCGTGTTCCTATCGATCCCGCTGTCCCTCCTGGCCACGTTCATCGCCCTGCAGTTCGGAGGAAGCTCGATCAACGCCATGGTCCTTGGCGGGCTCGCGCTGGCGCTTTCCCGTCTGATCGACAACTCCGTTATCGTGCTTGAAAACATCTTCCGGCACATGGAGCTCGGGGAATCTCCCGAGGTCGCTGCGGAAAAGGGAGGTGAAGAGGTCGCCCTCGCCGTCCTGGCCGCGACCCTGACAACGGCGATCGTTTTCTTTCCGGTCACGTTCCTGGCCGGCGTAAGCAAGTTTCTGTTCACGGCGCTGGCTCTTGGCGTCGTTCTCTCGCTCTTCGCTTCCTATTTTGTGGCCATGTCGGTCGTGCCGCTCTTCTGCGCAAAGCTGATCAAATCGCTTGAGGTTGCGCATGGGGGAGAGGACGCGAGCGCGGCAATCCCGCCTCGTTCCGCGTGGGGTCGGTTCAACCGCGGGTTCAATGCCCGGTTCCATGGTTTCCTCAAACGGTTTGACCGGGCCGAGGCCATGGCCATGGCCCGACCCGCGGCCACCGTCATCGGGATCGCGGGCATTTTCATCCTGAGCCTGGGATTGTTGCCCGCGGTGGGCATGGCCTATTTCCCGCGGACGGATCCCGGGCAGTTCGTGATCAACCTTAAGGCTGCCCCCGGCACCCGGGTCGAATTGACCGAGAAGGAGGTGGCGAAAGTTGAGACCATTGTCCGCCGCGTCGTTTCGGCGCATGACCTCAGGCTCGTGGTGGCGAATATCGGATCAACGCCCGATCTATCCTCCATTTACACGACGAATTCGGCGCCGAACACGGCGTACGTGCAGGTGAGCCTGGTGGACGAGCACAGGATCGGCAGCTACGTCTACATGGATCGTGTCCGTGAGGCGCTCCGGCGCGAGACCCCCGAATTGGCGACTTATTTCCAGTCCGGCGGGCTCGTCGACGCTGTTCTAAACCAGGGAATCCCAGCGCCCATCGATGTCCAGGTCAGCAGCAACGACTTGGGCGAGGCCAACTCGATTGCGGAGGAGATACGCAGACAGGCGGCCGCGCTCCCCGGTGTGAGCGATGCATTCATACCGCAGGATGTTCATGCTCCGGCCCTGCAGCTTAACATCGACCGTTACCATGCAATGGAAATGGGCCTATCCGAGCACGAGGTGGTCAACAATGTGATCACTGCGCTCACCTCGGACGGGATGATCGCGCCCAGCTATTGGGTCGATCCGAAGAGTGGCAACCTCTACATGCTGACTGTTCAGTATCCCGACAACACCGTCAAATCCCTTGCCGATCTTCGAAGCATACCTGTCCGGTCGAGTGTCCAGACGAACACCGCGCTCCTCGACACGATTGCGGGCGTGAAGGAGATCCAGAAGCCCACGGAGGTGGATCATTACCAGCTCCGGCGGGTGGTTGACGTCTATGTTTCGCCGCATGGCGAGGAGCTGAGCCGCGTCGCCAGCGCGGTGAATAGGATCGTGGCCAATACGAAGAAGCCGGCCGACGTGGTGATCCGGGTACGGGGGATTGTGGGGGCGATGAATGCTTCAATCAAATCATTCGGCATCGGGCTGATCATGTCGGTCGCCCTGGTTTATCTCATTCTTGTCGCCCAGTTTAAGTCATGGATTGACCCGTTCATAATCCTCCTTGCCGTCCCTCCCGGGATCACGGGTGTTCTGATTGTGCTGACCTCGACGGGCACGACCCTGAACATCATGTCCCTCATGGGCATCGTCATGATGGTGGGCGTGGTGGTCTCAAACAGCATCCTGATTGTCGAATTCACCCACCGCCTCATGGCGGACGGCATGCCGCTCAAGGAGGCCGTGCAATTTGCGGCGCGGGTCAGGCTCAGGCCGATTTTGATGACGTCCCTTGCCACGGTGATTGGCCTGATCCCCATGGCTCTGGCGCTCGAGGCCGGGAGCGAATCCTATGCCCCGCTTGCGAGGTCCATCATCGGAGGCATGGTCGCTTCGGTTGCCCTCACCGTTTTTCTGGTGCCCGCGGCCTTTTACCTCTGCTACCGCCGGCGGGCCCCATCCGATCCCGCCGGCCAACCCGAGCCCGCCCGTCATTGATCTTCATGAGGAAATGGTCCCAGAACCCATTCGCGCCGCCTATGATTTCGATATCCCATAAGACGCGTCCCGCCCCCGCCCAAGGCTCATGGTCAAGGTTCGTGCGGGTCGTCGCGCCGGCATTCCTGGCGTATGCCGCGACTCTCTTCGCCGATGAGCCGGCTACACCCCTGTCCCTCGATCAGGCGATTGCAACGGCGCAGAAGAATCATCCCCAGTATGCCGCCGCCCAGCTCCAGACCTTTCTGGCGCAGGAATTCCTCAAGGAGACTCGGGCGGGTTTCTTTCCGACGGCCAATGGCTACGTTACAGGGGCTGGAGCCACGACCGAGGGCACGCGAATCACGGCGGGGGGCCTAAACAATCCAACGATCTACGACCGGGTCGCCGGAGGTCTTGCCGTAAGCCAGCTCATCACCGACTTCGGGAGGACGAGCAACCTCACGGCGAGTGCCAAGGCCCAGGCCCGTGGTGCGGCCGCCGGGGCGGAGTCGACCCGCGAGCAGATCATCCTGAACGCGGAAACGAGCTATTTCGCGACCCTTCAGGCGCAATCCGTGCTGTCGGTCGCCCGCCAGACACTGGCATCGCGCCAGCTCGTCCTCAAGCAGATCAAGGCATTGGAGGATAACAAGTTGAAGTCATCTCTTGATGTGAGCTTTGCGCAGGTCGCTGTCGAGGAGGCGGACCTCCTTGTTCAGCAGTCCGAGGGACAGCTGGAGTCCTCCATGGCTTCCCTCTCCACGGCGCTTGGTTACCGGCGGCAGCAGGCGTTTATCCTCACGGAGGACCCGGAGCCCGCGGGCCCTCCGCTGGCGATCGAGGATCTGATAGACGCGGCTTTAAAGGGCAGGCCGGACCTCCTGCGCCTGCGCGACCAACGGGATGCCGCGGTGAGCGCCGCCAGCGCCGAACGGGATGCGAATTATCCCACCTTGGCCGCGGTCGGCACTGCGGGGAGTGCCCCGTGGCGCGATTCCCACCTTCCTCCCAATTACGCCGCTGGCGGCGTGCAGCTTAGCATCCCCCTGTTCGCCGGCGGAGCGTTTGTCGCCCGCGAACACGAGGCGCAGATTCGGGCGCAAGTCGCCGACGAGGCCCTCCGGGAGGCGGAAGACGAGGTTGCGCGCGATGTGCGTGTCGCCTGGGTGGGGGTAAACACGGCCCTTCAGCGCCTCCGCACCACCGAGCAGCTGGTGAAGCACGCCACGGAGGCCTTCAACTTGGCCGAGGCGCGCTACAAGGTGGGCAGTTCCTCCGTGATTGAGCTCAGCGAAGCGCAGCTAAGCCAGACGAGCGCGGAGATCACGCAGGTCAATGCCCGCTATGATACGCTGATCGAAAACGCGGTCCTTGACTACCAGATTGGATCGATCCGGTAGCGGCGTTCCCGGGTTGGATGAGGCCCCGGTCGCCTGCTCGCAGCAAGAGCCGGGTAACGGGGCCTATTTTTCCGGTTCCGCGGCAAGCGTATAGCCGACGCCGCGCACGGTCCGGATGAGCTTCGTGGGGAAGGGATCGTCCAGCTTGCTCCTGAGATGCCGGACGTAGACATCCACGATGTTTGTCAGTCCCTCAAAGCTTTGGTCCCAGACGTGCTCGACGATCATGGTCCTCGAGAATACGCGGCCCGATTGGGTCGCCAGATACTCGAGCAGGGCGTATTCCTTGGGGGTTAGATCGATGCGCCTGCCGGCGCGGCGGACGTGCTGGCCCACGCGGTCGATCTCGAGGTCAGCCACTCTCACGGTGCTGTCGCGCCCAACCGGGCCGCGTCGGAGGAGGGCTTTCACCCTTACCTGGAGTTCGGCGAATGCGAAGGGTTTTGTGAGGTAGTCGTCCGCCCCTGCTTCGAAGTTTGCGACTTTGCTCTCCGTCGAATCCATGGCCGTGAGCACGAGGACCGGTACGGCCGGATCGCGAAGCCTGATCTTCTTGAGCAATTCCAGGCCGCCCATGCCCGGAAGCAGGAGGTCGAGGAGGATGATGTCGTAACGGTACGTGTTGACCATGGCCCATCCGGTCTCCCCGTCCGCAGCAATATCCACGGCATAACGTTCGGACCTGAGCCCGCGTGAGATCACCTCGGCGACCTTGCGTTCATCTTCAACCACCAGGATGCGCATCGTTATAAGAGGCTGCAGAAATTTGGCCGGAGATCGCCGTGAAAATGATTAAGTTCAATTAATGCTTCGTGGGGTGGAAGGCTGCAAATATCCAATGCCGGAGTTTGCGATGAAACCGTAAAACGGCAACTGGCCCTCAGAGCCACGGATGATGCGGGCGGGTCGCGCGAGGCGGGAAAATCAGAAAAGGGGCCAATAGGTTCCCTGGCCTTTCGGGACTTCAAACCAGGGCATCCGATCGGCCTCGGGCAGCGCGGGGTCGGACCCGAAATTACTTCCGACGCAAAAAGCTGAAATAAAGCATGTTAGTCAGCATGGGAGAAGCGGTTATCCGAGCGAGCTCCCGTGCTTAATCCCGCCGAATGTTGCGGGTTCTGCGCGTCGCGATGACGGGCGCCGCCAGCGGTATCTTCACCCTTTCGTCACGGCGGCGCCACGCAGCTGTAACAATCCGCGACTACAAAGGTACGGTACCCAAACATCCATCGTTACACACCATGCTCCCTAAATCATCTCGTGTCTGCCTCGCGGCCCTAGTCGCTGCCTCCCTGGCCGCCGGAACGGCATTTGCCCAAGACAGCAACCAGGCGCTACTAGACCTTCTCGTTAAGAAGGGCGTCCTCACCCAGCAGGACGTCACCAGCCTGAAGCAGGAGCTGGCCGCAAGCCAGGCCGCGGCTCCCGCGCCGGCTGCGCCCGCCGCGATGCCTGCGGCAACGGGCACCATGGCAACGTCATCGACAAACGCGGCCCCCACGACCGGAAACATGGTGGATAACCAGCCGGCCAGCCCCCTCTCGTTCAATATCGGAATCGCGAAATTCACGCCCTTCGGATTCCTCGACTTCACCGGCGTGTACAGGAACGAAGCGACCGGCAGCGCGATCGGCACGAGCTTCAACAGCATCCCGTACTCGAACGGCTCGACCGGCCAGATGTCCGAGACAAAGTTCAGCGCCCAAAACTCGCGGCTCGGCCTCAGGGTGGATTCAACGGTGAAAGACACGACGGTCCTCGGCTACGTTGAGACGGACTTCCTCGGAAACGCCCCCACGAACCTCGGCGTCTCGAGCAATTCGGACACGCTGCGCATGCGCGTGTATTTTGTGGACCTCAAGAACGGGCCGTGGGAATTCCTCGCGGGCCAGGACTGGAGCATGCTGACCCCGAACAGGGTCGGTCTCTCCCCGGTCCCGTCGGACATCTTCTACACGAATGACATGGATACGAACTACCAGGCGGGTCTGGTCTGGGCCCGTCAGCCGCAGTTTCGGGTGGTTTACCATGCGACCGACGAGTTCACGATGGGACTTTCGGTGGAAAATCCCGACCAGTATGTCGGCAGCGCCGTTGTCCTGCCCTCCGCCTTCACGGCGACCGAGGTCGACACCGGCACGGCGACGACCCAGCCGAACCCCTTCCCGGACGTCATCGGCAAGGCCGCCTACGACACGAAGCTCGTCAACGGCCTTCCCTGGCACTTTGAGGTGGGAGGTCTCGTCCGGTCCTACAAGATCAACACCTACACATCGACCATCAACACGGACGAGACGGCAGAGGGTGGCGGCCTGACGGCCGGCCTCGATCTCGAGCTGGTCAAGGGCCTCTCATTCATCGGCACCGGATTCTACAGCTACGGCGGCGGGCGCTACATCAACGGCCTCGGACCTGACTTCATCGTCTCGGTACCCGATTCAACGGGTGCCTACCACATCGAGCTTGAGAAGGCGACGTCTTCGATCCTCGGATTTGAATACAAGGCCGTGCCCGAGGACACCATCTCGGCCTACTGGAGCACGGTGGGCTTCGGCCAGCGTTACAGCGAGCTTTCGAACGGAACCTACGTCGGCTACGGCTACCCGGGTTCGTCCAACAGCCAGAACAAGTCGATCGACGAGTACACCCTGGCAAACACCTATACCTTCTGGAAGAATCCCGCCTACGGCGCTCTCCAGTTCATCGCCCAGGTCTCCTACGTGGAGCGCCAGCCCTGGTACATTGCCAAGGGCGGGCTCAGCAAGGCGGATGCGACGATGGTGTTCCTGGACCTGCGTTACGTCCTTCCCTGATCGACGGTTCGTTGTTCGGGGTCTAGACGCCGCCTGTGCGCCAAAACGCACAGGCGGTTTTCCTTTTAAAGGGAGGAAGGTGGGATCCTGTCTACGGCGCCAAATCCACCGTGGGCTCGAGCTGGCCTTCCGGGAGGGTACCCGTGAGGCGCAGCCTGACCTGGGAAACGGAATCGGCGGGCAGCGTCAGCTCCACGGCAACCCTGCTTCCCTGCGGAAGGTCACCCTCGAGGTTCGATAGCGGGGTCGAGAGTCGGTACCGAAGCGGTTTCGGACCTGGGTTGGACACGAGCAGGCGGACGGGTTTGGAACCCCAGGTTTTCACCAGAAGCTCCCGGACCAAGCCGTCCGCATCCCGTGTGGCCAGGTTTCGATAGAGGAGCGGGTCGGGAGTTTCCCCACGGAGCAAGGTTCGGTAGGCGGCGATGCTGTAGGGGCTCCCATCGTCGCCTCGGAAAAGCCACACACGCGCGGCGACATGTCCCTCACGGCCGAGAAAGCGCCTCGCCGCCACAATCACCCAGCCGGCCTCGCCGCGCACGAAACTCTCCGCGGTCGGGGCGGAGTTGCCGGGATCGCGCACGAACGAAACCGGCCGTCCTGCCTCCCGCCTGTAGAATCCCGCCAGAGGTCGCTCCTCGGGCAGGCAAAGGTTCAGCGGAGCGGCTCCGGGGCCGAGCTGCATCGACCATTCGCCCCAGTTCCGGGCGACGAAGAAGTTCAGGGAGCGTTCCGGCTGCACGACGGCGCGCCAGCCGCTCTGGTGCGTGTGGGTCGTGATGGTCCATCCGACGTCGGCCGCCGCGGCCAGGGCGACGGCCCAGACGGCCACCCGCAGCGTTCCCTGGACCTGCTCGATTCCCCACGCGCCGACAACGGCGATCCAGGGCGCCGCCAGTATGAAGTAGCGGAAGGCATAGGGGTGCCATTGCTGCATCCCGTGGAAAAACAGCAGGAAGACGAGGACCCCGGCGCTCCATGCGGCCACGAGGGTTCCGCCGCGCCGCAAACGCACGAGCGATGCCAAGGACCCGGCGGCGAAGAGGATGAACGCGACGATTCCGAACGATGTGACATCGGCGTCCGGCTCGCTCCTGCCGAGGAAGGCGTTCTGGAAGGTCGCCTTCCGGCCGAGTCCGTCCAGCGTATAGGGGTCGCTCGCCGGGACATGGCGCTCGAGGGCGCCTACCGCAGCGCGCCCGGCCGCGCGGAGACCGTGGGGCTGGGATTGGGGCTCGAAGACCTGCGCGAGGGAGCTCGTGAGGTTCCACCGGAGCTTTCTCTGATAGTCTCTCGGCGAAAGCGCCCCCTGATGGAGCTTTGACACCCACTCCTTTGGTCCAAGGGCGTTCCCGTAAATCCGGCAATTGCGCGCGAATCCCGGCAGGGCGAAAAATACGACGCCGATGGCGGCGGCGAGGAGGGTCCGGCCCCATTTTGTCCACGGGAGCCGCGCATTCCACGAGAAGGCGGCGACCCAGATCAGGGCGCCGGGCGCAAGGTAGAAGAGCGTACCTTTTGACCCGAGGGCCAGGCCTGCGCCCAAGCCGCCCAGCCAGGACCCCGTCCCCCGCCGCAGGGCGCACGCCCAGAGGTAAAACGCCGAGGCAAAGACGCCGGTGGTGAAGAGGTCGGTCTGGGCCGATGCGAATTGGACCGCCACGTTGGCCATGCCGAGGAGAAGGGCTCCCGCGAGCAGCGCGGGCCCGCGGCCAAGGCCGGTTTGCCGCGCCAATCCGACGGTCGCGCCGACGGTCATGATGCCGCCAAAAGCCTGGGCGAGAACCAGGGGCCTGAAGCCGACGCGGGTCCCGCAGATCAGCCAGGACATGACGAGGTCGGGCACCGTCGCGACGAAGTTCATCCGCTCGTCCTGCGAGGCGAGTTCATGCACATGCCCGTCCAGCAGCCATTGGCCGATCCGGGGCAGGTGGTAGCTCAGGGCGTCGGCGCCCGAGGGCTCGGCCAGGGCGGCGACCCCTGCGAGGAGGAATAGGACGAGCAGAAGGCTCGCGGCGGCGAAGGCCTCCAGGCCCCCGGAGGTGAGAAACAGCCTCGCCTCCCTTGCAATCCTCGACGCCTCCGACAGGTCGCCCGCAAGCCTCGAATGGCGCCCGAGGGCCAGGGCCGCCAACAGGCCCGCGTGGAAGGCCAGGAATCCCGCGGCTCCGAGGCCCCCGGTTTCGCCGAGGACCACACCGGCGGCGGCGGCCATCGCCACGAACGCGAGACACCAAGCCAGAAGGGACTCGAGGATTCCGCGGCCGATTTCCGAGCAGGCCCGGACCAGGAGCCACGCGGCGACGGCCGCGATGGCGACATCGGTCAAAAACGCGCCGAACTGAATAAACGCAGCCGCTTCCGGGGACGAAAGCATCAGAGGAAGACGGGGGCCTCCTCCCGCCCGGCCGGTCCTCCTGGCGGCAAGGGGAGATAGGCCCCCCGCTTCTGGCCGCCCCGCGTCATGGGGTGACCTCGGATCTCAGCTGGCTGTAGCTGTGGGTCTTCTCGAGGAGCGTGGGGACCGTGGCGAGCGGTCGGGCCACCATGTAGATCTGATAGCTGAACAGGCCGCGGGAAATCTTGATCAGCTGCGCCTGAACCCACATGAGCAGGCGGCTCCAGAACCGGGATTTCAAGACCAGGGGCACGGGCGCCGGCACCCCCCGCTCGCTTTCGATCAGAAAGCCTGACTCCTGAAGGATCCGGCGCATCGAGGCGAACGTGAAAAGGCGCGTATGGGTCCGGTCCAGAATGCCCCGCTTGCTGTAGTTGAACTGACCGAAGAAAAGCATCAGGCGGGTGACGATGAAGCCAATGTTACCCGTTGAGATAATGATCTTCAGGTCGAGGTTCTGCTGCGCCTCCTTCCGAAGCTCGTCAAGAAAATGCTCGGGCGAGGCGAGGTGCTCGATGACATCGAGAAAAAGAAAGGTCTCGGCGTTGCCCAGGGGCCGCGGGAAGGGCCGCACATTCAGGTCGGTGGCGATGAACTCGTCAAACGCGCTTGTGTCCGCCGGCGGAAGGAGGTCGATGCCGACCACCCGGCATCCCTTGGCCCTGAGCGCGGCGGAAAGGTGTCCGGGCCCGCACCCCATGTCGATGACCGCGGTCCCCGGGGGCACCGCCGCAACCGCCAGCGAGTGGGTGCTCTCAAACGACAGCTTCGGTTCATAGTGCTTGTTCCCGGTGTCCTGGGGCTCGACATCGAAATTGCGCCGGTAGAGGAGGCCGAACCTCATCAGAAAGGCCGCCGTCGAGGCAAGCGTCACGTCCCAAGCGTAGCGCAGGCCGTTCACCCTGCAGATCTCGTCGCCGTAGAAGGTCGTTATGGGCACCTCAAAAATTGGGATCTGCGCGCGAATCCACTGGATGATGATCTCGGTATCGAAGTGAAATGCGTTGGAATTCCGGTCGAAAGGGATGCGCCTGAGCGCACCCACGGCGTAGGCCTTGTAGCCCGTGTGGAACTCGCTCAGCCGCGAGCCGAGCACGAGGTTTTGGTACCCGGTCAGGATCCTGTTGCCGGCAAACTTGTAGAGCGGCATCCCGCCCTTGATCGCACCCATCGGTGTGAGCATGCGCGAACCGTGGACGACCTCCGCTTCTCCCCGGGAGATGGGCGCCAGGAGCTCGGGCAGCAGTTCTGGAGCATACTGGCCGTCGCCATGGAGCAGCACGACGATGTCAAAGTTCGCGGCGATGGCGTATTGGTACCCGATCTTTTGGTTGCCGCCGTACCCCTGGTTGGCCGGGTTCGCCATGACGGTCAGCGGGTGCCTGTATTGGTGCAGGCGGCGCAGCCTCTCTGAAACCTCATAGGTGCCGTCCGCGGAGGCGTCGTCGATCACCAGAACCTCGACCTCGAATTCCTCCAGCGCAGGAATCCGTTCGAGCACGCCAAGGATCGTGGATTCGGCGTTGTAGGCGACAACGAACACGAGAACGCGCTTCTTGCCTGTAGGCATGATTTACCGGAACAGTGTTGTCCCGGAGGGAAGACTTCAAGCGCCCCGGGCCGCCCCTCCGAGCAATTTTTTTGCGTGCCTGGCGCGCCGTCGGCGAAGACCGGCGTGGACGAGGGGTCCGCCCGCCGATCCGAAAATGGAAACGTCACGATGCCGGATGGATCGCAGGACCTAGGCATGGACAGGACAGATCAAGGCCTCGCGGGATGGGGGTGGGAAACACCCGGGAATGGTTTGCGATGTATATTGTTAGAGATCAATTTGATACATCTGAGCCATCGTCGGATTGCACCGCGCAATGGACGGCAAAGGGCGGGGACTGTTTGCCAAGAATTGCGGAGCCAGTCCGGCGCAGCGGAATTAAATTCGCAGGTGGATGAAGGATTCATCCGTACGGCTGGATGAGACTAGGGCCCCCTCGGCGCACCCGGCGGGAAGGGCCGTGAGGATTCCTGTCGGCCCGGTGAGCCTCGACGGAGATCTCGTGCCGCCCTCGGAGGGCGGGGCGCTCGTCGTCTTCGCCCATGGAAGCGGCAGCAGCCGCCACAGCCCGCGCAACCGGTTCGTCGCAGGGCGCCTCCAGGAGGCGGGCTTCGGGACGCTTCTTTTCGACCTGCTGACCCGGGGCGAGGAGATTGAGGACGAGTTCGACGGGCACCTGCGCTTTGACATCAGCCTGTTGGCCTGGCGCCTGCACCTGGCGACGCTCTGGGCGGCGGACCCTGCGCACGGCCGGCCCCCGGGGATCGGGTATTTCGGCGCGAGCACGGGAGCGGCGGCGGCCTTGGTCGCCGCAGCCCGGCTGGGAGGTTCGGCGGTCGGCGCGGTCGTCTGCCGGGGGGGCCGCCCGGACCTCGCGGGCGCGGCGCTTGGGGCCGTTGTGTCTCCAACGCTTCTGATCGTGGGCGGAAATGACGCCGACGTGCTGAAGCTGAACAGGGAGGCTTTCGGCCAATTGGCGTGCAGGAAGAAGATGTCCATTGTAAAGGGCGCAACGCACCTGTTCGAGGAGCCGGGTGCGCTTGACGAGGCGGCGTCCGCCGCGACAGCGTGGTTCCGGCTTCACCTCGGGCCGCACTAGGGAGCCATCCACCGGTCCCAGGGAAGACGCTTATGCCAAGGGAATTCAAGGATCGGGCCGAGGCAGGCCGAATGCTGGGCGGGATGCTCGCCAGGTACGCGCGCCTGCCGGAGACGCTGGTCCTTGGCCTGCCCCGGGGCGGCGTGCCTGTCGCCTTCGAGGTGGCGCGCCTGCTCCACGCCCCGCTGGATGTTTTCGTCGTCCGAAAGCTGGGCGTGCCCTATCGGGAGGAACTTGCGATGGGTGCGATCGCGCGAAACGGGGTGAGGGTGCTCAATCAGAGGGTCATCGAGACGCTTCGGATTCCGGATTGGGCCATCGATACGGTGGCGGCGCGGGAGCAGATCGAGCTGGAGCGCCGCGAGCGCGCCTATCGGGCGGACAGGCCGGCTCGGGAAGTCGAGGGCCGGACCGTCATCCTGGTTGACGACGGCATTGCCACCGGCTCGACCATGCGGGTCGCGGTTGAGGCCCTCCGCAAATTGAAGGTCGGGCGCGTCGTGGTGGGGACGCCCACGGCCGCGCTGGACACGGCCGAGGAGATGCGGCGGGAGGTCGATGAGTTTGTTGCGGTCATGACGCCCCGGGATTTTGCCGGCGTCGGGCTGTGGTATGAGGACTTCTCGCAGACAACGGACCAGGAGGTCTGCGAGCTGCTGAAAAAGGGTGGCCGCCCTCTTGGAGCCGCCGGGCCGTGATTCGATGAGGTCCCCCTTTGGAATGCCGGTTCATTCCGGCGCGCGCCCTGGCACCGAATCCGGCTAATTCTCGGGGCGCTCCCAGATCCTTTTCACGTCTTCAAACTCCGGCTTCTCCTTTAGAATCTTCCCGGCCTTTGTGACCCCCAGCTTGTAGGTGAGGAGGCCATCCGACGTCTCCCGCCGCTCGAAGCGGGGAATGAGCTTCAGCCGGTCCAGGGTCCGATACCGCAGCCCGAAGGTCGATCCGTGCTCCAGGATCCACTCGGCCGTCGCGGACCAATCCGCCGTCGACGCCAGCACCGACAAGCAAACCGCCGGCCGGCCCTTCTTCCCGGTCATCGGCGTAAGCCACGCATCCAGCGCTCCGCGATCCATGAGCTGAGCCACCATCCATGCGAGGTGCTCGGCCGTGTCGTCGTCGACGTTGCAGGAGATCTCGACCACCCGGTCGCGATCGAAGCGCTCGGCGGATGCCGGTGGCGGCACCTCCTCAAGGAGGATGATCCTGAAGACGTTCGGAAACGCCCCCAGGTCCATGGTGCCCGCGCCGAGCCCGTGGCCGAGGATCGTTCCCGGGGGAACCTCCGTCACGAAACGCGGAGCCAGGGCCTTCAGGATGGCGATGCCGGTCGGGGTTGAGAGTTCCACGTTGGGGCGGAGGATCGCCGTGGGGGTTGGAGCGACCGGCAGCCCCGCAAGAAGCTTGAGCGAGGCGGGCGGAGGAACGGGGAGCGTGCCGTGCGCCATTTTCACGTGGCCGCGTCCGGGTCGTATTGGGGACGCGTAGATGGCGCAGGACCCGAGCTTGTGGACGCAATACGAGGCCATCACCACGTCCATGATCGAATCCACGGCCCCGACCTCGTGAAATTCGACGCGCTCGACGGGGTAGCCGTGGACGGAAGCCTCGGCCTGCGCGAGCATCTGGAAGATCCTGCGGGCCAGCTCCCGGACCGGCTCCTCAAGCCTGGATTCGGCGAGCATCTGATCGATCTCGGAATAGCGGGCGTGGCCGTTGCAGTGGGTCTCCAGGGGGAAGGGCAGGTGGATCTCTCCGGCGCCCGCGTGCGCAGGATGCCCGTGCCGACCGGCGCCCCCATGGCGCCTTTGGGCGGGCGTCTCGAAACCGTTGGCGGGAGTGACCTGGAGGGCCGTCGCCTCGAGCTCCGCGCGGCGGACCGTTTCCACCGTGACGCCGACCCCCTTCATCCCCAGGAGGGCGGGGAGGGCGGCCAGTTCCTCGGCCGTCACCACGCCGGCGTTCACGAAGCTCGCCGCAAACATGTCCCCGGCGACGCCGGCGACGCTTTCAAGGTAGATGGCTTTGCTCATTTTGGGGAGGGCCGCGCGTCCCGGACCGCGCGCACGACCTGGCAAGCCGCAAACGCGGCCGAGAATCCGTTGTCGATGTTGCTGACCGTGACGCCCGGCGCGCACGAGTTGAGCATGGCGAGAAGCGCCGTCACGCCGCCAAAGCTGGCCCCGTAGCCGACGCTGGTCGGCACGGCGAAGACGGGTCGGCCGACCAGGCCCGCGACGATGCTCGGCAGGGCGCCCTCCATTCCCGCGATCACCACGAGGGCCGTCGCCGCCTGGAGCTTGTCGACCGAGCCCAGCAATCGGTGCAGGCCGGAAACCCCCACATCGGTTATCCGGACGAAGGGCGTTTCCATGGCAAAGCACACCTCGCAGGCCTCCTCGGCCACGGGAAGATCGCTCGTTCCGGCTGCAACGATCGCGACATGGGCTTCCCTTGGGCCCGCCTCGCGGGCGGTCGGCGGGTTTGCGACAAACGTGCGGGCGACGGGGTTGGCGCGCCCCGACGGGAAGCGCTCCTTGAGGGCGGCGAGCTTCTCGGGCTGCAGGCGGGTGATCAGGACCGGGGCGCCCGGCGCCGACAATTCGGCGACGATTCCCAGGATGTGCTCCGTCGTCTTCGACTCGCCGTAGACCACCTCGTTCAGCCCGTGGCGGAAGCGCCGGTGGTGGTCGGGCCGCGCAAAGCCCAGGTCGGACTGCCTGAACGGGCCCGCCTTGAGCCGGTCCAGGGCCTGCGGGGCGGAAAGGGTCCCGGTCCTAACCGCCTTCAGGAGTTCGAGCAGGTCGTCGTCGAGCATAAGTGTCCTCAGTGCAGGGAGGCGCCCCCCGTCCGGTATCCGGCGAGGTCGAGCAGCACCCGGGCGTAGCCGCGGGAGGCGCCGGCCGCGACCAGCTCCTCGCGAATGGCGATGACCCTTTCAAAATCGTCGGGGGCGGCCTCAACCCGCAGGAACCGGTGTCCGCCCTCCTCGTGGAGCCGCACCCGGACCGTTGTGATGCCCCGCTTGCGCAGGATGGATTCCACCTGCTCAACGTCCCTGAGCTTCTCCGGGGTGACCCGTACGCCCGTCATCAGCCTTGAGCTCAGGCAGGGTCCGGCCGGCTTGTCCGCAAGGTCCAGTTCGAAGCGGCGCATCAGGGCCCGAATCTCCTCCTTTGTGAGCTCCGCGTCGGCGAGCGGCGAGATGACGGCATTTTCCAGGGCCGCCCGGTGCCCGGGACGGATATCGGAGCGATCGGACGCGTTGAAGCCGTACGCCACGAACCCGTAGCCTCCCTTTTCCATCAGCGTTCGCGTGATGCGAAACAGCTCGGTCTTGCAGTGGTAGCACCGCAGGGGGTCGTTGCGGGCATAGTCGGGATTCGAGAGTTCCCCGCTCTCCTCCCACCGGTGCTCGACGCCTATCGAACGGGCGAAGCGGGCCGCGTCGTCCCTTTCGCGGCCCGCAAGGCTTGCGCTGACGGCCGTCACCGCGAGGAGGCGCCCGCCGGAGGCGCGGCGCACCTGCTCCGCGCTCCAGAGCAGGAAGGCGCTATCCACGCCGCCGGAGAAGGCGACCACGAGCCCCTGGCTAAGGCGTGGCCGCAGGGCCATGCGCAGGGCCTCGTACTTCACCATCGGGGCGACGGTTTCCTCGACGATCATGGCAATCAGGGGGCGGGCTTAGGCGAGGAGCCCCGATGCCTCCCGCATCAGCTGGCCGACGGGCAGGTGGCGGGGGCAGGCGCGCTCGGCGCCCTGGTAGTCGAGGAGCGGCAGCTGCTCGCGGACCCGGGCCGGAAGGTCTGCAAACAGCGCGCGCGCGTCGACCTCTCCGCCGTAGTTGCGGTGATACATGAGCTGGCGCATCACGTCCTGCACCGGCACCGTTCCTCCAAGGGCCTGTTCGCAGTGGCGCCTGCAGCCGGCGCAGTACGTCCCCGCCGTGGCTGCGGCGTAGCGCTCGAGAAGCGCGTAGTCGTAGTCGGCGAGCCTGGTCTGGTCCAGCGCGGCCGCGATGTTTTCGCGGCAGAGCCTCAGGTTGGGCATCTGCACGATGGCCGTCGAAATATGGGGATGCTCCATCGCGACCTTCAGCTTCGCCTGGCCCGGTGTGAAGCCGCGCGCCGCGAAGGGGGTCAGGAGCGCCTGCTGTTCGGAGGTGTCCTCCCTCTGGCGCTGGCCCTGGGTCTTCATCGCGATCAGCGCAATCCCCGCCCTGTCGCAGGCTTCCATCGCAAGGACGAGGTCGGGTTCATGCATGATCCGGTAGTTGTAGGTGAACAGAATCGCGTCTATCCAGCCGAGCCTGGGGGCCGCCATGAGGCACTCCGCCATGTTGCTGTGGGTGCTGAACCCAATGAAACGGATCTTGCCCTCCTGCTTGGCCCTTTCCGCAAACGCCCTGATCTTCAGGCGGTCGACCTCGTCGATCGAACTGACCCCGTGAAGGAGGAAAAGATCGACGTGGTCGGTCTTTAGGCGGGCGAGCGACTCATCGAGCGTCTGGGGGAGCTCCGATATCTTGCCCTTCGTTGTGATGAAGAGCTCGTTTCGCGCCGAGGGGTTCTTCTCGAGGAACATGCCGATGCCCCGCTCGCTCCCGCCTTTCTCATAGACGGCGGCCGTGTCCCAATAATTGACTCCATGATCAAACGCCCTCTGGAGGATGATCTGGTTGTCGATGATGTCGAACATGCAGCCGAGGCCGAGGGCGGAAACCTCGACGCCGGTCTTGCCGAAGGGCTTCCGGGCGACTTTCGGGGGCAGCGAGGTTGCGGCCAGCAAGCCGGTCGGAGCCAGCATCGAACCGAGGCCGACGGCCCCGGTGACCGCCAGGAACTTGCGGCGGGACATGGGATTGGGGTTATTTTTCATGGTGTAAAATTACGGCGTGATCCAGCTGGCGGGTCTCGTTGTCGGCCACGACCCGGATTCCGCGCACACCGCTGAGCGGGCACTCGTGCTCGCAGACGCCGCATCCGATGCAGCGGGCCGGATCCACCATCGGGCGCTGGAGGTGAACGGTCCCGCCTCCTTCCATCGGCTGGTCGACTTCCTCGACGGTGATCGCCTTCGGCGAGACCGGGCAGGTCTCCTGGCAGACGATGCAGGGCCTTCCCGTCGCCCAAGGCAGGCAGCGGCCGCGGTCGACCGAGGCCAGGCCGATGCGTATCGGCCCGGAGTCCTCAAAGGGTGCCTGCCCGCGCTTTTCGGCGAGCGATAGGGGGCGGATCGCGCCGGTGGGGCACGCGTGGCCGCAGGCGATGCAGTCGAGCTGGCATCCGCTGGTCCCGATGCGGTAATTGAGGGCAGGGGTCCAGAGGGCCTCCCAGCCGAATTCGAACCCCGCGGGCTGAACCGCATTGGTCGGGCACACTCGGACGCACTCGCAGCATTTGACGCACCGGGCGAGAAACTCCTCCTCCGCGACAGCGCCCGGAGGCCGGATGAGGCCCGCCGGCCAGTTTCGCGCCGTCGAGCCATTGAGGCGTGCGAGGGGCACGGCGACGAGCCCTGCCGCGACGGAGGCGACGAAGCCGCGGCGCGAGATCCCGGGCAGCGGAATCTCCCCGCCCTGGGACGGTCTCGGAAGGTATCGGACCGGATGCTCCGAGGGGCAGTCGTCCAGGCAGTTCATGCACATCAGGCACTCGCTCGCATGAAAGGGCCCCTGCGGCTGGCAGGCCCCCTCGCAGTTCAAGTCGCACAGCCTGCACTCGGTGCACGTCGCCTTGCGCACGCCGATTCCCCACGGGGCCAGCCGGCCTATGAGCCCCAGGAGCGCTCCCAGCGGGCAGACGAATCGGCAGTAGAGCCTCGGAACCGCCAGGTTCAGCAGAACGAACGTGAGAAAAAGGCCGCCGATCAGGCCGGCTCCGGAGTAGAAGCGCTCGCCCGCCGATCCGATCCCAAGGACGGACAGAACGGCGAGGTTGACCGACCGGTGAATGAGCGGAATCGGGTCAAGAAGGCCGGTTTGGAGCGAAGCCATCGCCGTCCTTCTAAGGGGCGAGGCGGCCGCGATCAGCAGGGACAGAAGGATCGCATATTTCCAGGCCTGCGCGGGGTGGTACTGGTTGGCATCGATCCGTTGCTTCGGCCGGCGCCACTTCCGGGTGAGCCAGCCGGTGAACTGGTGAAGGGCGCCGAACGGGCAGATCCAGCCGCAGAAGACGCGGCCGAAGAGGAGCGTGAGCACAATGACGGCAAGGGCCCATCCGAGCTGCGGATAGAACGAATGCGTGGTGAGCGCCGTGCCCACCGCCACCAGGGGATCCAGTTCCAGGAACCAGCGGATCGGCCAGCCGCGCCATTGCCACCAGCCGGTTCCGACTGCGGACGCGATGCACAGCCAGACGAAAAGGCCGAAAAAGACACCCTGGGCGATCCGTCTGGCGGTCGTGATTCGCATGGGATCAGGAGGGCGCGGCCTCGACGCGGATGGGATGCAGGGACTCGAAGTCCGCCGTCCCGAGTCCAAGTTCGGCGGCGCGAACGAGGTAGGGGAGGTCCCGGAACGTCTTGTCGAGGAGCGTCGATCCATAGGCGTCCGCAGCCACCGGGTCGGTGCTCACGATGAGCGTGTGGGTGTCCTTCAGGTCCGCGAGCGAGCCCCCGGTCGGCCCGTTGGTCATCATGCTTTGGGTGCCGTCGAGGACGACGAACGTGGGCCTGATGAGCATCGCCAGCTCGACGATGATGCCGTCGATATCCTGGTGGAACTGGTTGCGCCGGCCGCCGAGGAGCCCGTACCAGTTCTTGAGCGTCATCGATGCGCCGGCCCGCTGATGGTTCTTCACCGGTGTGACGCCGATCAGCTTCGTGATCCCCGTGAAGGGCTCGTTCAACACGGGCCAGTTCCGGATCAGTTTCCCGCCGGGCAGCGAGCCCCTGCGAAACGCGCCGGTGCTCGGGAGGAAGAGGTCCCCGCCCGCCTGACGCACCGCCTGTCCGATCCCCGTCAGCTCAAAGCAGCTTGCGGGATCGTTGATCGGGTTGTCGGTCACGAGGACCGAGGACGCTCCGGCAGCGCGGCAGAGGCGAACGAGCGCGGCGGCAAGCTCCGGGTGGGTCGTCGCCGCGAGGGCGGCCGGCGTGGCGAAGGCTGCGTTCACCTTGATCATCACGCGGTCGCCCGGAGCGATGAACCGACCGATCCCTCCGAGGGCCTTCAGGGCGCCGTCGAGCATGCGGCTCCGGTCGTGTCCGGTCGCAATGCTCATCCGCGGCCCGCCCACCCGCGGCGAGAAGTCGCGCCGGGGGTCGAACACCGCCTGGCGGCTGAAATCCCCGGGCGGATGGCGGTTCCAGAGCCATGCGGCCAGGCCTCCGGTCGCGGCCACCGCTGCGGCCGCCTGAAGGCCCCTGCGAAGGAACTCCCGGCGGGGCGTCAGGGCCTCCGGATTCTCCGCGTTCATCGCGGTCCTCCCTCGATTCTCCGGCGGAGGATATCCGCCCATCGTTCCGCCACGGCCTGGCTGGCCGCCTGGTGCACCCCGGCAAGATAGGGGCCGGAGACAAACACAGCGTCAAAGCCGCCCCCCATGTCGACGATCGTCAGGGCGCCGGCCGACGGCGCGTGCGTCCGGCCCGCGTCGGCGATGCCCGGGGACTGGAAGCCCTTCGGCGCCACTTCCTTTCCTCCGCAGTCCTGGACCAGGAAGGTCCGCAGGTCGGCTGCCTCGCGGAGGGCGTTGGCGGGCGCATTCCGGCGGGCCATGAACAACGTGACCTCGTCCGCACCCTCCTTATAGCGCCCCAGGAACACCGACTTGAGGCGGTCGGACCCGAATACGTCGCTCGAGACCAGCGCGACGCTGCCTGGAATCTGGTTCTCTTTCGGGAAAAGGGCCTGCTCGGATCCCATGTTTGCATGTTCGGTCACGGCGGTCCGATCGACAAAGGCGCGGGCCAGCCCCTCGGCGCCCTGAAGCGTCGAGGGCCGGGCGTCCGCACCCACCATCTCGACGTAGAATTTGCCGTGCACAAGGCACAGCTCGTTTTCCGCGCGGTAACTGTAGTCCGCCAATCCCGCATCCGATGCGTCCGGACGCTTCTGGGAGCTCCAGACGGAGAACGCGTTTGAGGGCGTCCCCATGTCAAAGACGAACATTTCGATCCAGGAATCGGGATCCGCACCCATCCGGATGCGCTGGCAGTCCAGGCGCACGAAACCGGCGGAGAGGTAAAGCTCGGCCTTGCCGTCAATCTTGTCCGAAAGGGTCGCCGCCGAGAAGGCTTCGGACGCACCCATCGGCGCCGAACCTGCCGGCCAGGGCGAGAGGAGATCCTGTCGTCCCACGGACGCGGGCGCCGCGGCCGCGAGCGCTCCCGCAACCTGCACGGCCGGGCTGAAACGGGCCTGCTGGAGGAACATGCCAACCAGCACTCCAGCAACAACAACGACGACAGAGGCGGAGACCGCCTTTTCGCCCGGACCCGGAATTCTCGTGCTGGTGGAATGCATGCCAAGGCATGGCTGTGTGAACCCACAGCCCGCCGTATGCCCCAGCATACAACCGAACGGTGCCCCCCAACCTCGCATTCTTTGCCAAAGAGCACGCGGAATTTGCCCGGCAAACTTCCCCGGAACGCATCCTGCTGGTCCGTTTGAAGCCTGGAAAAGGCGGCTTTGGCCGGTTCCCCGGAGATCCGGGGACGATCGCGCTCGAAAGTCGGCCTCGGGGCATCGCGCGCACCATTTTCGCGTTTTACCTTGGCCATGGCTGCCCCTAGGTTCGCTCCGCCGGTCCATCCTGCTTCGCCTCGGCCACCCCCCTCGAGCCCCAATCCGATCCATGTACATCGTCACAAGCTACGGCGTCGCAGTGCTTTTCTGCTTCATCACGATGCTCTGCTGGGGGTCGTGGGCCAATACTCAGAAGCTTGCGGGCAAGGAATGGCGTTTTCAGCTGTTCTACTGGGACTATGCCATCGGCGTCTTTCTGTTCTCCCTCGTCCTGGCCCTGACCCTGGGAAGCGCGGGCGAGGGGGGGCGCGGCTTTTTCGCCGACCTTCGCCAAGCGGAGCACGGTTGGCTCGTTTCAGCCTTTGCGGGCGGCGTCATCTTCAACCTCTCGAATATCCTCCTGGTTGCGGCGATTGACATCGCAGGAATGGCCGTCGCATTTCCGGTGGGAGTCGGCCTCGCCCTCATCGTGGGCGTGATCAGCACCTATGCCGTCAGGCCGGAGGGAAACCCGCTCTTGCTTGCGCTGGGAGTCGCCGCCGTTGCCGCGGCGATCATTCTCGACGCCCTTGCTTACCGGAGTGTCGCCACGGGAGGCGGCCGGACCCCGGGGAAGGGTATCCTCCTGTCGATCGTGGCGGGCGTCCTCATGGGCTTCTTCTACAGCTACGTGGCGCGGGCGATTGCACCGATGTACAGGGTGAACGGCACGCTGGCCCTCGAGGCCGGCCGTCTGAGCCCCTACACGGCCATCGTGTTTTTCTCCGCCGGGGTGCTCGCATCGAATTTCGTCTGGAATACCGCCATCATGGCAAAGCCCTTTGTCGGCGAGCCGGTGCCGTTCGGGGACTACTTCAGGAAGGGCAATCTTCGCCTGCACCTGGTCGGCATGCTCGGAGGCGCCATCTGGAACCTCGGCATGTCCCTCAACATCCTTGCGGGGGCGAAGGCGGGCCCCGCGCTCTCCTACGGGCTTGGACAAGGGGCGACCATGGTGGGGGCGCTCTGGGGTGTCTTCGTCTGGAGGGAATTTAAAACAGCGCCGGCCGGAACGAACAAGCTTCTCGCCGCCATGTTTATCTTCTATGGCCTCGGCCTGGCGGTCCTGATCGCATCGCGCCGCTGACCGCCGAACTTCAAATCATGGCATCCCCAAAAAATCCGCCCGAGACCCGCGTTGTCGTCGTCGGCAGCTCCAGCATCGACATGATCGTGCAGGTCGACCGAATCCCGGGAATCGGGGAGACGGTCATCGGCGGGATCTTTCACTCGGCCGGCGGTGGCAAGGGCGCGAACCAGGCGGTTTCCGCGTCGCGGGCCGGCGCAAGGGTCCTGTTCGTCGGCAGGGTCGGCCAAGACGACTTTGGCAGGAAGGTCGTCGCGGGTCTCAAGCGGGATGGAATCAATGTCTCGCACGTGACGGCCGATGAAAAGGCGCCGACCGCGGTGGCGTTCATCTTTGTCGGCGGCAAGGGCGAGAACAGCATCGCCGTCGCCTCCGGGGCGAACCTCAGGCTGAGTCCGAGGGACGTGGCGAAGGCGCACGGCGTGTTCCGGCGGGGCGGAATCCTTCTGGTGCAGCTGGAGACGCCGCTGGCGGCTGTGGCCTCCGCGGTGCGGATGGCGGCCGCTTCCGGAATGAGGGTCATCCTCAATCCGGCCCCGGCGAGGCCGCTGCCGGATTCGCTCCTGCGCAAGGTCGACATCCTCACGCCGAACGAGCACGAGGCCGAATCGCTCACGGGAATAGCCGTGGACGGCGAGGCTGCGGCGGCGCGTGCGGCCGACAGCCTCCACGCGCGGGGTGTTCGCACCGTGATCATCACTCTCGGTGCGCGCGGAGCGTACGTCTCCAGCGGGGATTTCAGGGCGTTGGTGCCCGCCTTCAAGGTGAAGGCCGTCGACACGACCGCGGCCGGGGACGTGTTCAACGGGGCGCTGGCTGTGGCGCTCGCAGAGGGGAGGCCGCTCTTCGAGGCGGTCCGGTTTGGCCAGGCCGCGGCGGCCATCTCCGTGACACGGATAGGGGCCCAGCCGTCGGCTCCTTCGCGGGCCGAGGCTTTGCGGCTCCTCAAGCGGGGCAACTGAGTCGGCATTGCCGTTCGCGGGACCCTCGGTTGCCGGGCCGCGCCGAATTCGCGCGCGGCGTTTTCCAAAAAGAATTTGTTCATTTTAAGAACCGGGCTTATATGGGAGGACTACCCCGATGATTAAGAAAGCCGCCTTCCTCCTGCTCGGCGTCAGCACGGTCTGTTCCGCCGCGGAACAGGCCTCCTACGACAGCGGGGGAGCGCTGACCTCGATGATTTCCGGGGGTTTTGAGCTTCCGGTTCATGGCGAGTTCGTGGTGAAGCTCGCCGGAGCACCGGCCACCTCGATCCAGCCCAACGAGCAGCGGTCATCCATCGTGCGCACCGGGCTTGAGCCCCGCTGGGCGGGAACGGCGTCGTTTCCAAACGGCGGCCAGGCGGAATTCTCGGTTGCCTGGAAGGCGTCCGATTCCGGCGTCACGCTCGATGGGTCGATCGCCGCCAAGTCCCCGTTTCCCGGACGCGCGGCATTCCGGTTTCCCCTCGACGTCGACACGGTCGACTACGTCGTCGACCTGCCGCGCGCGTTTTTCGCCGGCGGGAAAATCGGGCCCTCCGGCCAGACGCTCTCGGTGACGAAGCCCGTCGACCCCGTCTTTTTCCGTTCCACGGCCGCAAATCTGGATTTCGTCGACGCCTCGGGGAACTGGAGGCTTGCCGTCGCGCTCGATGGGCCGAGGCCCGTCACGGTCACGGATCTCTGGAACGGCTCGAACCGGTGCTACCGGCTGAGGATCAACCTGCATTCGGGCCCCTGGATGATCGGCGACGCATCCAAGATTGGCCTCACGCTGAAGCTGACGGGAACAGCGAAGGCCGCGCCTGCGACGCTGTCGGTGGATCCGACGGCGAAGCTCTATCCCTTCGACGGCTTTGGCGGCAATTTCCGGATCTATGAGGACACGCCCGTGGCGGATTACGCCCTGGACAATCTCCACGTCGCGTGGGCCCGGTTCGAGTTCAAGGCCGTCGCTTGGGACCATGACCGCCGGGCGGCGACGCCGGGCCCGCAACTCCTCCGCGATTTCGGGCTCATGCAGCGGGTCCAGAAGATGGGTATTCCGTGGATCATAAGCCTTTGGTTCCTGCCCGAGCGGTTTTACACAGACCCGAATCAGAAGCCGTTTGGAACGTTCGCCCGGCAGATCGCGCCCGACAGGTGGCCCGAGTTTCTCGACCTGCTCGGCAGTTATCTGCTCTATCTTAAGTCCCATTACGGTGCGGAACCCGACTACTTCTCCTTCAACGAGTCCGACCTCGGCGTGAACATCGGATTCACACCCGAATCGCACCGGGACGAAATCAAGCGCATTGGCGCCTACCTTGCCTCGCAGGGCCTGAAGACAAGGATGCTGCTGGGCGACACGGCCAATCCGCGCGACTCCCACAAGTTCGTGCTCGCCGCGGCCGCCGACCCCGAAGCGATGCGCTATGTCGGCGCCGTTTCGTTTCACAGCTGGGGGGGCGGCACGCCCGCCCAGTACGAGGCCTGGGGCGACGTCGGCGCATGGCTCAACCTTCCCCTCGTCGTTGCGGAAGCCGGCGTCGACCCGGGTGCGTACAAGAACAAGATGTACGACAGCTACGCGTATGGCCTGAAGGAGGCCCGGCAATTCCAGGAGCTCCTGCGCTACGCGCGGCCCCAGGCCATCATCTATTGGCAGTTCACCGACGACTACGGCCTGGTCCATGTCGGGCCGAACGCCACCATTGAGCCGACGGGAAGATTTTGGCTGGTGAAGCAGTTTGCCAACCTTTCGCCGTCAAAGAGCGAGGCGGTGGCGACCGCGAGCGACGCGTCCGAGGTGCTGATCAGCGCATTTGGGAAAAAGGACGCCCTTGTCGTGCATGTGCTTAACCTGGGCCCCGAGCGCGGAGCCACGATTTCCGGGCTGCCGAGCGGTTCCTGGCGGGCCGTCGTGACGACGGAATCCGCGGGCTACCAGGAGTCGGAGCTCACGATGGGAGAAGGGGCGCAGACGCTTCACCTCCCGGCCCGGAGCCTGACAACCCTCGTCAAGGAATAGCACCGCTGCCCTGGGGCCCCGCGCGGCGGAGAGCGCGGCCCCTACCAGACCGGCGAGAATTTCGAGCGGCCGTCGCCCATGTGGACGGCCTCCCCGGTCCTGATCATGCGATAGCAGCTGTACGGGATCTTCGCGATCCCTCCGGCACCCTGGGGCAGTTTCCCGTCCCATGATTCCCCGGGGTGCCCCCACAGGCCTTCGGCATACAGCGGCTGGCCCTCGGCGATATCGACAAGCACCATGCCGTAGCGCTGGAGGGCCACGCATACGATCCGCTCCTCGCGCGTGAGGGTGAACTTGGCGAGGTCGAGCGAGGGATCGAGCTGGATGACGGTCCCCTCAGGGATGCCGCCTTCCGTGAAGCCGTCGGTCCACGCCGCGGGAAACACGAACTCCTTGTAGGCGCAGAAGCGGGAGGCCGCGGCGATCTTGTGCCGGATCTCGCCGGCCATCACCTCGTCATACATGATCAGGCCGGCGACGGCGGGAACGCCGGCGGCGCGGCTCGGGCCGTGGAAATGAACGCTCTCTCCGTCCTTCACGCCCAGCGCCGCCGTCGAGAAGACTCCGGGCCCGTCGGCGGCGTAGACCATGCCCGTCGCCGACTTCCAGCTTCCGTCGGGGTTGCGCGAGAGGGCCCACATGTCCCACACGAGCCTCCTATTCCAGTCGACGACCGCCAGGTGCGAGTCGGCCTGCGGGTCCGGCCTGGCCTCTGGCGGAATGGGCACGAGGTCGAAGCCGGCTCCGTGGCCGAAGTAATCTCGGTCGGTGTGCCAATGGACCTTTTCCTTTGGGCCGATGGCGAGGAGCCCGACCTTCCTCAGGGGGGTCGATGCGTCCACCTCGTAGACGGGTATCGTCCACGCCTTGCTGTTGATCAGGAAGTTCTGGCCGGTCGGCTCGGTCTCAAGGAGCTTGATCCAGCCGCCGGTCCGGGGGTCGATGGGAGCGCCCGGTGGAATGGGCTGATTCCAGAAGCTATCGTCCGAAAAGAACCGATGGGAGGAGGACGCAGGCGCGCCGGGTCCCGCGGATGCGCTGAGGGGGATCATGGTGAGGCAAAGCGCAATCACGGGCAGGCACCGAGCGGCAAAGCGCGCCGGGGCGCGGAGTGGAGGGACGGGTTGCACCTGCGGATTCAGAGCTTTACGGGCTTGCCTGTCCTGGCGGATGCGTAGGCGCCGTCGATGATCCGCATGAGCGAAACCGCCTCGGACGGGGTATTCAGGGGGGCCTCGGTGCCCTCAATCGCGCGGATGAAATTCACGGCCGAGCGGTTGCGCCCCATGCTCGGGTCCGGGGCGACCAGGACGGAGCGATTCACGGAGCGGCCGTGCTCCTGGCTATAGAGCTCCAGCGCGTCGATCGCGGTGTCGTCCAGGCCGTCGACCCCGAAGAGACGCTGGACGAGCCCGCCTGCCCGGGTGCCCTGGAAGGCGACGGATACCTCCTCGCGCTTGTTGAGCTCGGCCCAGGAGACCTGGAATGAGAGCGCCTGGCCGGTCTTGAACGTGACGAAGCCGTGCGCGGCCGCCTCGACGTCCACGACGCCCTTCTCGACATCGGGGATTCCCCAGGGTCCCTTGAAGTTCTTGTCGTTGATGAAATCATTGAACGTGCGCGCCAGCACGTAATCGGGCTCCGGGTAGCCCATGAAATGAAGGCCGAGATCGATCATGTGAAGGAGGTCCACGAGGGGACCTCCGCCGGAGAGCGCCTTTGTCGTGAACCAGCCGCCAAAGCCGGGTATCCCGCATCGGCGGACCCATTTTGCCTGGCAGGAGTTGATCTGGCCGACCGTGCCGTCGGCGAGATAGTCGCGCATGGCGTAGCTCTCGGGTCGGGCGCGGTTGTTGAAATTGAACATGAGCGTCCGCTTCGCGGATTCCGACGCATCCTTCATCTTTGCCGCGAGGTCGGCGTTGATCGCCGGCGGCTTTTCGCAGAACACATGCTTTCCCGCCTCGAGCGCCTGGATCGCGAGCGGGGCGTGGAACTTGTTGGGCACGATGACCGAGACGGCGTCGAGATCGGGCAGCGTCCGCAGCATCTCCGCCACGTCCCCGAACGCCTTGGGCACTTCGTGCCTGGCCGCGCATTTCTCGGCCGCGCCTCGGTTGACGTCGGCGACGGCGACCACTTCGGCCCCCGCCTGGCGGAATCCGGAAATATGATAGGCGGCCATGCCGCCCGCTCCAATGATGGCTGTCTTGATGCTCATGGGGTAGGGAGATGTGCGGGCGAACGGGTTTTGCTAACGGCTCGTCCGGTCGGAAGCCGCGTCGCCCGCAGGGGCGTCAGCCGTTCCAGAGAGAGTGGCCCAACGGCCGACGTGGAGCGTGCTCCTGTGGACCGATGTAATCAAGAGGCCATTTCCGGGCCGGGGTGCGGCGCACGCGAAGGGGCTCCATCCCCTTCATCGGCGGATCTCACGGCCGGGGCCCTCGCGGCAATCCGGCCTCCGCAGACGACCAGATCGATCGGGTTGCCCCCGAACTCGTAGGCGAGAAGGCGCTCGTCCTTGTGCCTCAGGAGTATCAGGTCCGCCCGCTGTCCGAGCTCGATCGTGCCGCGGTCCTTCAGCCCGAGGACCGCGGCTGCGTTCACCGTCGAGGCGGCGATCGCCTCGGCCGCAGTCAGTCCGCAAAACCTCACCGCCAGAGCGATTGCGAAAGGCATGGAGTGCGTGGGCGCCGTGCCGGGATTGCAGTTGGTCGAAAGGGCGATGGCCCCGCCCTGGTCGACAAAAAAGCCGGCCCGGGCGTACCGGCCGTCCAAGTGAAAGCCGCTGCAGGGGAGAACGACCCCGATCGTGGGGGACTGGGCGAGTGCGATCAGGTCGGCCTTGGTCGACGCCTCGAGGTGGTCGACGCTCCGCGCATGAAGCTTGATCGCTTCCGGGACCATGCCCAGGGAGCTGAACTGGTCCGCGTGCACCCGGATCGGGTGGTGCTTTCGAGCCTTCTCGAAGAGTCTGAGGCACGCCTCGACCGACCACGCGTCCTTGTCACAGCGGGCGTCGACCGTGATCTCAGGGAACTCCCTCGAGATTTCGGGCAGCATCTCCTTCACCACCATGCGGGCGTAATCATCAAGGCTGCCTTCAAACGAATGGCCGAGAAGGGCCGTGGGCACGACGGTGCCCGGCCATTCGACGCCGGCCCGCACGATCGCGCGCAGCATTTTCAGCTCGGCCTCGATGCCGAGACCGTAGCCGCTCTTGATTTCGACCGTGGTCGTGCCCTCGCGCAGCATCAGCTCAAGGCGCGACTTGAGCCCCGCAGCCAGCTGTTTCTTGGTGGCCTCGCGGACGGCCTTGACGGTCGCCGGAATGCCGCCTCCCCTGCTCACGATCTCCTTGTGCGAGACGCCGCGGAGTCTCTGCTCCCAATCCGCCAACCGGTCCCCGGCCCAGCACGCATGGGTGTGGCAGTCGACAAAGCCCGGCATCAAGACGCGACCCTGGGCGTCCATGACCTCGGTTTCCGGGGCGGCGTCCACCCGGGCGGCGACGGCGGCAACCCTGCCGTCGGCAATCAGCACGTCCCCTTGGGGCATTATCCCGAGATCGCCCAATGCCTTGCCCCGGCGGGGGCCGCGCTCGCCGGCCAGGGTAAGTAATCGGGCGTTGCGGACCAGAAGGTTCATCCGGGTGAAACCCATGCCGTGGCGGGCATTAGGTGAATGGCTGACACCCACCTTGCGGCGGCAATTCCGCTTTCGGACACGGGGTTCAAATCCATCGCTTCGAAGCACCGCACCGACGGGCCGTTCGCGCAAGAATGAATCCGCCCGCGAACGGGCAATGCCCGCGTCCTTCGGTGGGCGGGTCCTCATCCGCTTCAACGTTTTGGACAAACACAGGCGCACGAACACCTTCCGGAGTCGTACGGACGGAGATCCATGCTGGGGCCCCGGAGTGCCGCGTCGCAGACGTTTCGCGGTCGCGAAGGGTGAGCCGCCGCTAAAGGCATCAATAAGAAAAAGGACTATCGCCCGACCGTCGGCTCCGGGGGCGCGGTCGGCGATTGGCACGGCCCAAGGTCGGTGTTCTGCTGGCCGTCCGCCATCCCGCCGGAACCAACCGCCCCAGACTACACCCACAGCCCACGATGTGATCGACCGCAATGGCCGCCGCGCCCGAAGTCCGGACCACCTCCCATGCTACCCCAGATCATCAGACGCCCAGCCCCCATTGTCGCGGCGTGCCTCATCACAGTGGCCGGCCTTGTCGGGGCGGAACAGACTCCGTCTTCCGAGGCGGGCCCAAAGCCCGCCCCGGTCCTCTGGGTGCCCAGCGACGGCGCAAACGCCCCGATGGGAGTGGGCAAGGGGATTTTCCCCGGTCGCGTGACGTGGATTCGCGACCTTGCGTCGACGCCTTGGGACGGGAAGACCGGCAACTGGTGGGACGAAGGCACTGGGATCAGACTGCCCGTCGTCAACAAGATGATGTCCAAATCGCTGGACGCCCTGACCGGCGCCCATTCCGATCCCCAGGCCTGGGTCGCGCTGTTCGAGTACTTCAACGAGACCCACAGGCAGCTCAAGCGGGGGTACGGTGCGGGCGAGAAGATCGCGATAAAGATCAACTGCAACAATGCCTACGGCGGCTACGGAGATGTCGACGGGCAGATTGACCAGTCCCCCCAGGTTCTCTTCTCCCTCCTCGACCAATTGATCGACGTTGCCGGCGTTCCCCAGGAGATGATTTCGGTCTACGAGGCCGCCCGCGTGATACCGGACCGCGTCTTCACGAAGCCGCATGCCGCGTTCCCCGGTGTTCGTTTCATCGATTCGCAGGGCAACGGGAAGAACGGGCGCTTCCCCGTCGAATATCAGAAGGACGCCCTTCACTTCTCCGTCGCCGAGCCGCATGTCGGAAGGGACCTTCCCAGGTGCGTTACGGAGGCCACCTACCTTATCAATCTCACGCTCGTGAAGGGCCACCCGACCACGGGCGTCTCCCTCACCGCCAAGAACCATTACGGCACGGTCGACGTCCGCGACCACGATGTTTACGTGAACTCCCATTCCCACCCGATGGCGACCTACCATCCCTTCGTGGACATGATCGGCTCAAAGCAGCTGGGAGGGAAGACGCTGCTCTTCATCCTGGACGGCCTCTACGGCGTGCGCGATGTGAACGACAACGTCGCCGAGCACGGTCATTGGACCAAGCTCTTCCACGGCGAATGGATGGCCAGCATCTTCATGTCGCAGGACCCGATCGCCATCGACTCCGTCGGTTTGGATTTTCTCCGCGCGGAGTTTCCGTTCGGCCGCTTTACGGATTTCGAGCCGATGAAGAACTGCGATAACTACATGCATGAGGCCGCCCTGGCCGCCAACCCGCCCTCGGGCACCCATTATGCGCCCGACGGGGTGCCGCTTAAGTGCCTGGGCGTTCACGAGCATTGGAACAACGAGACCGACCGCCAGTATTCGCGGAATCTGGGCCGCGACGAGGGCATCGAGCTCCTGAAAATAGGGGCGGATTAACCCTCTCTGAGCCAATCAGTAGCAAACCAAGATTTAGCTCGCATCGTTCCCATACCGCTAAGATTTACTTGGATGCCCCCTTTAGGTAACCCTCATCTCGATTTTCCCCATGCGATTCGGCCATTTTGACGACAACGCGCGCGAATATGTGATCACACGCCCGGACACTCCGCGCGCATGGTCCAACTACCTGGGATCCCGGCAGTATGGGGCGATCATCACGAACAACGCCGGGGGGTACAGCTTTACGCATTCTCCGGCTTCCGGCCGGTTTCTGCGCCACCGCTATAATGCAGTGCCGATGGATATGCCCGGACGGCAGTTCTACCTCCGCGACACCGAGACCGGCGACTTTTGGTCCGCCGCCTGGCAGCCTGTGGGGAAACCCCTGGACGAATATCAGACCACAACCCGCTTCGGCCTGGGCTACACGGTCATTGAGAGCGAGTGGAGCGGCATCCGAAGCGAGGCCACCTATTTCGTGCCGCTTGGACAGGAGTTCGAGTACTGGCGGCTCAAGGTGACAAACACGGGCAAGAAGCGCCGTAGGTTGAGCGTATTTTCGTTCTGCGAGTTCACGACCGAATGGAACATCACGCAGGACACGTTCAACCTGCAATACTCCCAGTATATATCGCAGGCAGACTGGAAGGACGGGTTCATCATCGCCTCCTCCTGTAGGAGGCTCGCGCACGACCCGGACAATTTTGCAAACACCGACCAGGCCCGCTGGTGGTGGATGACCCAGGTGGGCGGCGAGGTTGTGGGATACGACTGCGATCGGGAACGTTTCCTCGGAACCTACCGCAGTTTTGACCGGCCCGAAGCCGTCGAGAGCGGCGCCTGCAGGAACAGCGCCCATATGTCCGATAACGGTTGCGGTGCGATCCAGAGCGACCTCGATCTGGCTCCGGGCGCCTCGACGGAAGTCCTCGTGCTCCTTGGGATCGGCAGCGAATCCCGGGCGAAGGGCGCCTGGGCGCGTTTTGGGAAGCCCGAGTCGTGCCAGCGCGAGCTCGATAAGCTGAAACGGCATTGGCACGGGCTTGTGGGCAAGCTGCAGGTGACGACCCCCGATCAGGATTTCGATCACATGGCCAATGTGTGGGGTTCCTACAACGCCCTCATCACGTTTGAATGGTCCCGCTCCTGCTCGCTTGTCTACACCGGGGACCAGAGGGACGGCTTCGGATTCCGCGATACCGTCCAGGACATGATCGGCGTTGCCGGCATGATTCCGGACGCCGTGAAGAGCCGGCTCATCCTGATGCTTTCGGGCCAGGATTCAACGGGAGGGGCCCAGCCCGAAATTCGCCCCTGGTCCCATAGGCCTGGCAAGATGAAGCCGACCCCGGCGCAAAATTACCGCAGCGACGACTGCCAATGGTTCTTCAATGCGGTGCCTGTGTACGTCGCCGAGACGGGTGACGTCGGATTCTACGACGAGGTCGTCCCCTACGCGGATCAGGGAAGCGCCACGGTGTTCGGGCACCTGCGCCGAGCCCTCGAGTTCAACCTCGAGCGGGTTGGGCGCAACGGCCTTCCCTGCGGCCTCCTCGCCGATTGGAACGACTGCCTCAAGCTCGGCTACAAGGGCGAGTCGGTATTCGTTGCCTTCCAGGTTCGGTTCGGCTTGCGCGCGTATGCGGAGATCGCCGAGCAGCTTGGGCGACCGAAGGAACGCCGCTGGGCGCTCGCCGAACTGACCAAGCTCGATAGGAAGATAGCCAAGAGCTGCTGGGACGGATCATGGTTCATCTGGGCGATCAGCGAGGACGGCGTCGTCTTTGGAACGAAGAAGGCCCGGGAGGGCCAGGTGTACCTGAACACGCAGTGCTGGGCCGTGCTGTCGGGCGCAGCGACGCCGGCCCAGGCCGATCGGGCGCTTGAGTCGGTCCGCAAGCGCCTTGCCTCCGAATACGGGGTGGCGCTCTGCAATCCGCCGTTTGAAAAGACGTCGGTCAACGTGATGAGGGCGGTGCTGTTCAATCCTGGCAACAAGGAGAACGGCGGCATCTTCAGCCACACACAGAGCTGGGTGGTCCTTGCTGAAATTGCCCGCGGCGACGGCGACCAGGCCTACGCCTATTACCGGGCGTTCATGCCTGCGGCCCAGAATGACCGGGCGGAGATCCGGGAGATCGAGCCGTTTGTCCATTGCCAGAGCACCTTCGCGCCCGCCTCGAAAAAGGCCGGGAGATCGAGGATCCCGTGGCTGTCGGGAACGGCCTCATGGGCGCACTACACGGCGACGCAGCACATCCTGGGCCTGCGCCCCGAGATCGGCGGCCTGCGCATCGATCCCTGCATACCCAAGTCGTGGCCCGGTTTCACCGCCGTGCGCTCGTTCCGCGGAAAGACGCTTACAATCCAGGTGCGCAATCGTTCGAAGGTCTGCAGGGGGATCAAGTCGCTCAAGATCGACGGCCGTGCCTTGCCGGGAAACCTGGTGCCGGTCTCCGAGCTGCGCGAAGGCGCCGTTATCGTCGCCGAGATGGGCTGAAGGCGCCGTTTAAGAAAATCCCCCGGATGGCTGCGCGGAATCCGCGCCTGCGGCCTTGCCCGAAGGACGGCGGTGCCCTAGTGTCGCGGGATTCAGGCAGATAGTCCGGATTTTCGGCCCGGGCTGCCAAACCCCAGCCCAAACCAGCCGCCCGAGGAATCTGACCATGCTGCCACGCATCGCCCCGCCTGCCCTTCGGCTTCCGCGGGTATTTTCCGCGCCGGCGGTTCCGGATGGAGGGCCCGGGCAGGCTCCGTCCTGCAGGAACTCCATGGCAGGGCGCTGAGCGCGCATCCCACTTCATGGCCTCGACCCCTCTTTCAGCGCGGGAAAAAATCGGCTACGGCCTCGGCGATGCGGCCAGCCACATCGTGTTCGACAATGTCATGTTCTACATGGCGTTCTTCTATACCGACGTCTTCCGTTTGCCGGCGGCGTTCGTCGGCAGCATGTTCCTGATGGCGCGCGGTCTGGACGCGGTGAGCGACCCGGTCATGGGCTGGCTGGCGGACCGGACCCGCACACGATGGGGAAAGTTTCGCCCGTACCTGCTGTTCGGCGCCGTGCCCTTCGGGCTCAGCTGCGTGCTGGCCTACACGACCCCGGGTCTGGGACAGGCGGGCAAGATGGCCTTCGCGCTGGCGACCTACACGCTGATGACGTTGATGTACACCGTGGTGAACATCCCGTATTGCGCCCTCGGCGGCGTCATCACGGCGGACGAGACCCAGCGAATCTCCCTCCAGTCGTATCGCTTCATCCTCGCTACCGCCGGCGGCATGCTCAGCACGGTCCTGATGGTGCCGCTGGCGGGCTGGATCGGCGGTACCGACAGGGTTTCCGGCTATCAGGGTGCGATCGCAGTCCTTGCCGTGGTGGCGGTGGCGATGCTGTTCGGCTGCTTTGCGACAACGAAGGAGCGGGTCGTGCCGCGGACAGAGGCCGCGAGCTCGTTCTGGGCCGACGTGAAGGATATCGTGGGCAACGACCAGTGGAGGGTGGTGGGCGGGCTCACCATTCTGAACATCATGGCGGTGGCGACCCGCGGCGGCGCGATGATGTATTACGTGACGTACATCATGGGGCAGGCGGGCCTGTTCACCGCCTTCCTGGCCACCTACTCGGTGGGCAACATCGGCGGATGCCTCCTGACGAAGCCGCTGACCGACAGGTTCTGCAAGGTGAGCGTGTTTTCCTGGACGAACGGCGCACTGGCCGTGCTGAGCGCCGCCATGTTCTTCGTCCCGCTGCGGCAAAATGGCCTCATGTTTGGCCTCATCTTCGTCATCGGCGTGCTGCACCAGATGATCACGCCGATCCAATGGGTCATGATGTCGGACACCGTGGATTACGGCGAAGTGAAGTTCGGCAAGCGCCTCACGGGAGTGAGCTTTGCCGGCACGCTTTTCGTCCTGAAGATGGGGCTGGCGCTGAGCGGAGCCCTGATCGGATGGGCGCTCGCGGCCTACGGATACGTCTCGGGGGGGGCGACCCAGGCGCCGAACACGCTCCGGTGCATCATCGCCCTTTTCACCCTTCTTCCGGGCGCATGCTACCTGCTGAGCGTCTTCGTGGCGCGGAGATACCGCCTGCGGCGAGCCGAGATGAGCGCGATCGCCGTGGCGATCAACGGCGGGGGTTGAGGAGCTTCCTGGCGGGCGCCGCCGCGCCTAGTGCGACTCGACGACCGCAATCTCGAAGGGCTTGAGCGAAAGGGCCACGTTGGTCTCATGGCTCGCCCACGGCCCCTCGCCAAGGTCGACGTTCGTGACGGTCAGGGGCTTGTCGTGCATCCGCTCCTTCCACGAGCGTCCGTCCGTCACCCGCGGAAGGCGCAGGGCGACCGCGGCGGCCTTTTCGCTCATGTTGTAGAGGACAAACTGGTGCTCGCCAAAGGGGTAGAGGGCGACCCCGCCCGGTCCGACGAGGCGCACGCCCAGCTCGCCAAAGAAGCAGAGGCGGATTGCATCGAGCACCGGCTCGGGAAGCCGAAGCAGGTCGTAGGTGTTGTCGGGCAGATTCAGGACGTCCACCTGGCCTTCCAGGTAAGGCGCCTTCAGCAGGACCCCGAAGTCCGCATCCTCGCGCACGAGCGTGACGTCGCGGACGTCGGGCCATGTCGAGACCTGAATCCTCGGGAACACAAAGCTCCGCGCGCCCTCCACTGTGTCCGCCCGCCAGTCTTCACCCCGGACCCGGAAGATGGATGAGGCCACAACGCCGCCCTCCCCGATGATGTTCAGGGCCCGGCCGAGCTCGCTCCCGCGGATATCGTTCATGAGGGGCCACGTAAGGAACACTTCCTTTCCCGCCCGCACCCGGGAAAGGAGCTCCGCGGCGAGCTGCGGGTCCCGGAGCGAGTGCTGGGTGAAGATGGCCGCCTTTGAGTCGGTGGGGAAGCCCGTGCACGGGGCCATGGGCAGTCCGATCATGCCGAAGTAGCCGAAGATGTTGTACTCGCCCACCGATCCGAGCGGCAGGTGGATGGGAATTCCCCGTGCGGGGCCTTCGAGCATCCCGGCCAGGCGGTCGAAATCGGGCATCAGTTCGACAAGGTGCGCGTAGTTTGATGCCGACGGCTCCGGGGGGTGAAGCTCGCCGGCGCACCAGAAGATGATCTCGGGGGCCCGCGAGAGGACGGCCTGCCACACCTCGGCGACGAAGTCGTCGTCGTCCCCCTGCATCTCAAAGTTGTCGAGCCAGGCGCTGCGCCACTTTGCGCCGGCGTTGCCGCCGATCCATTGCTGGAAAACGTAGCCGGAGTAGGTCGGGATATGCTGGTCGTGGGTGGCCCTCTGGCGGGTTTCGATGCCGACGCTCACGCCGTCAAACTGCGGCGTCTGGCGGGCGACGTCATAGCCGTTCTGCCGGTGCCCCTCGTACCAGTTGGGATACTTGATGATGACCTGGACCCCGGGGCGCACCTGCTTGGCGGCGTCGATCAGGTGCTTTTTGGACTGCTCGGCGACGAGGCGGCTGCGGTAGTCGGCCCACGAATCGGTGCCGCGCCCCGCCAGGCACCGTGCGCAGGTGCAGTTCGTGAACAGCCAGTCGTCGACGATGATCTCGTCAAACACCTGAGCCAGAATGCGCACGCGTGCCTCGAGGGCGGACATGTCATCGGGGTCGTTGTAGCAGAGGGGGCCCCGCATGCCGGCGGGGACGACGGCGCCGGACACCTCATACCCCTTCGATCTCAGGTCCGCCGCGATTTCGCGGAGAGTGGCGACGGAGGAGGGCTCGTCATGGTCGTTCTGAAGGTAGATCTTCGTGAGCCGCAGCGGCGCAAAATAGGCGAGCGTGGCCTCGCGGTCTTTCGGATTTGCGAGGAGCTGGTCCACGTCGCGCCCCGTGAAAAACAGGGCGGTCTTTATGTGCGCCCACGGCGCGGTGGGCGCAGGCGGTCCGGCCCTGAGCAGCATCGGCGCGAGCAATAGGGCGCCGAAGACCGTTGCGGTGGCGCAGCGGCGCATCGCCGACAGGAGACTGGATAAAGCCGGGGGATTGGCTGACATAATGGCAGGCGGGCTGGGGTTGGGTCCGACGAAGCTGAAGAGCAGCGTCGATGTGCGCGTCCGTTCGCAACTCAGGTTATGGACGGGCCTGCGCAAACTCACGACTGCGCCGCGGATTGTCAAACGCGGGGTGGAGGCGGATTTCCGAGGCCCCTTGCGTTGGCCCAAATGAAGGACGGCGGCGGGTTCATCCCTGTCGTGTGGATCCCGGTCGGGCCGCGGCGCCCATTTGCGGACCTGGCCGGGTGAGACCCGTGGATTGGCGCATCCCCCAGCGTTAGCACTCGCGGTTTCGAATCAGCGAGCATACGAATGAAGCACCTATACCAGCTTCATGCCCACCTTTGACACCTTCCTCTTCGACCTTGATGGAACGCTGATCGACCATTTCAAGGCGATCCACCGTTCCTATGCGCACACGCTACCCCTCATGGGGCTTCCCGCGCCCACCCCCCAGCAGGTCCGCGAGGCGGTCGGCGGGGGACTGGAAAATGCGATGTCAAAATTTGTGGAGCCGGGCCGGATTGGAAGGGCGCTGGAGATCTACCGCGAATACTGGAATCGGACCATGCTTGACGATGTCGAGGCCATGCCCGGCGCGCTCGCCCTCTTGAAGGGCCTCAAGCGGGAAGGCGCAGCGATCGGGGTGCTCACGAACAAGGTGGGGTCGTCCTCGCGGCTCATCTGCGACAAGCTTGGATTCTCGTCCTTCCTCGAGGCCACGATCGGCGCGGGCGACACGGCCTGGCTCAAGCCCCAGCGGGAGCTCAGCGAGCACGCGCTCAGGCTGCTCCACGGGAGACCCGATTCGGCGCTCATGGTGGGGGATTCGCCATTCGACGTCGAAACAGGCCGCAACGGCGGGTTCCGCTGTTGGGTCGTCACGACGGGAACCCACACGGCCCAGGATCTCGTCAAGGCCGGAGCCGACGCCGTGTTTGACGATCTGTACGGGGTGGGTTCGAGGTTGGGCCTAGTCCTTTCGTAGCGCAGCCGGGCTCCGGATCGCTCGGGCGGAGGATTCGCCCCAGGGTCATTTGGAGGGTGCGGCGCATGGCGTCCGGCGCCGCGGATTGCCAAACCGATGGCAATGCGCAATCAGGATTGCGTGCATTCTGACTATCAATGTCGGACGGAAACCCGGATCACGGGGATTCGGAGAGGCCTGATTTGGATCAGATGGGGCGCGGTGCTTTGCGCCGGTGCTGCCGGCTTCGCGGCGGATGCGCCGGCCCCAACGGCCGCCCCTGCCGCATCCGTCCCGGATTCGGACGACGTCTATCAGGCCGCCAGGCAACTCTACGACCAACTCGCGCCCCCCGAGGTCAAGCAGGAGTATGACTTTCCTTCGCGCCAGCAATTTGAGGCGTTCGCCCAAACGCTTCAGGCCGCGCTCGATGGCGACTCCCTCGAGGAGTTGGCCAAGCACGAATCCGAGGCCCGCTCGGCGCTTGCGTTCCTGAGGTCCTCCCCGGAATTCGCGGATTATGCCGACTGGCTGGCTCCCCGGCTCGACGAGATAAGCGCGGCGCGGAGCGTTCTGGCCGTAGCCAATCCGACTCCGGTCCCCTCCACCGCGCTCCATGCCCCGACAGCCGTCGACCAGACGATTCCCTATTACGATCTCTGGTTCCGGCGCCTGGGAGCCCGCCCCCCGCCTGCAAACGCCCGGGTGCTCATGCCGCGCCTGCGCTCAGCCTTCGCCGCCGAGGGCGTTCCTCCCGGTTTGGCGTGGCTCGCGGAAGTGGAGTCGTCGTTCAATCCCAACGCACGCAACCCTTCCGGGGCCAAGGGGCTGTACCAGATGAAGGCCGCAACCGCCCAGAGCCTCGGCCTGAGCACGTTCCTGCCCGACGACCGCACCGATCCGGAGAAATCGGCTCACGCGGCGGCGCATCTTCTCAAAGACCTAAGGGAGCGTTTTGGCTCGTGGCCACTTGCGCTCGCCGCCTACAACGCCGGAGAGGGGCGTGTGAGCCGTGACCTGGCAGCCCGACATGCGACCACGTATGCGGCAATCGCCTCGGAATTGCCGGCCGGCACCCGCCTCTACGTCCCCGAAGTCTGCGCGTTGGTCGCCGTCCGGACCGGGCACCGGCTTGAGTGAGGCTCGCATGGTAAGGGATTCGTGACCCTCCAAGAAACCCGGGTGGGATCGCCGGTAATGTTGAGATTCAAGTTATTTGCGGGCAGCGGGTTAAATTTGAATCAACACTTCGAATAAGCGGGGCTTTGGGTCCGCATATATTCCCCAGGGGTCCCCGAACGCCGCTCGGACCCAGCTTGGCTTGACTAGGTAGTAATACGCGCCCGGCGGAACCAAATCGCGTTGCGGCCAACCGAAGAGTGCATCCATCTTGTGGAATGGGGTCTTATGCAACGCGGAGCTGGACCAAATGGTTTGTCCCTCGCATCGATTGGAAGGGGCCAAACGCGATGGTGCCCGTCGACACGTGCTACAGGATGCTCGACATGTTCTGCTGGGTTTTCGCGGTTACGGGAACGCTGGCCTCGGTCACCGTCACGACGATCAACCACGGGATGCTCCTGCACAACCCCATCTATTACGCGGTGTTGGCAGCGATCATTGCCAACTGGGTGGTGACCATCTTCCGGGGCCTTCCTTTTCTCGTTCGTTACATGACCTTCGCGATCGGGTTCAGCATTCTGGAGCTGGGGCCGACGTTGGGCCTGGGAATCATCCCCAACATGGCCCTGATTTTGCTCGTGCTGGTCACCTCGGTCGCCCTGTTTTTCGGAACCGCAAAGGCGATGTGGGCCGTCGGCGTTTTTTTCGTGGTTCACATGGCGATAGCCTGGGGATGGGTGAACGGTTCCATGCCCATCTTCATTAATCGGAAGGAGGACCTGAGCGCCTACATGGACATGACCTCGCCCCGCGTCTGGTTCCGGGTCATGATCACCGCATCCGGCCTTATTATGACCGTGCTGTACATGATGCGATTCATGCTCCACGACACGCGAAGGGCGCTGCACGGCGCGGAGCAGGCGCTGCAGCGGCTGGCGGTGGAGCAGGATGGGCGCGAAAGGGCCGAGCGCGCCGCCCGCGAAGTGCAGAAATTCGACGCACTGGGGCGGCTTGCCGCCGGCGTTGCGCACGATGTAAACAACGCCCTTTGCGTCATCAAGTGCTACAGCAGCATCATGGCGGAAAAGGTCGGCGACCGGTCCGTCATCCTAAACGGAGTCAAGGCCATCGACGTGGCGACCCTAAACGCAGAACAGCTGACCCATCACCTCCTCTCCTTCAGTCGCAGCGACGCGAGCCTCAAGTCCGGGATCTCAAACCTGGCCGACGTGGTTCGGATGGAGGCAAAGACGCTCGAGCGCATGTTGCCCCAGAGCATCGCGGTGAAAACGGACCTGTGCGACCCCGTCTTCGTCCCTCTTAGCCGCGGCTCCCTCCAGGAAGTCATCATGAACATGGCGGTCAATGCGCGGGACGCCATGCCGGAGGGGGGCGCGCTCGAGATGAAGGTCTCCTTGGATCATGGCCCGGAAGGGGCGTCGACGGGCATGGTGCGCCTCGAGATTGCCGACACGGGCATCGGCATCGACCAAGCGACCCAGGAGCGGATCTTCGAGCCCTTCTTCACCACGAAGCCGAGCGGAAGCGGCACCGGGCTGGGTTTGTCCATGGTCTACGGGCTGGTGTCGGGCGCCGGCGGGACCATCGCGGTCGAAAGCGCCGTTGGTAAGGGAACCCGGTTCATCATCCGCCTGCCGAAGGCGGAACCCGCCGAGGAGGTCGAGGAGGCTTCGACAAAGAAGATCCTGACCAAGACCCGCTGTCGCGTGCTTGTGGCAGAGGACCAGGCGCAGCTATTGGCGCTGATCGATAGGGTGCTGACCAAGGAGGAATTCCCGGTGACGACCTCCGTGGATGGAAATGAGGCCATACACGCCCTCTCCCAGCCGGGGGAGCCCTATGGCCTGCTCATTCTCGACGGAATCATGCCCGGATCCCCCACGGCGAAGATCATCGAGCGCGGCCTGGAGCTGAACCGTGACTGCCGGATCATCGTCGCGTCGGCCCATACGCTGGACGAACTGGCGCTTCGCGGAATTCGGATGAGCGAACATTGCCACTACCTGCAGAAGCCCTTTGACGTCGATCAGCTCCGAGAAGCGGTCAACCTGGCTCTGGGGCACGCCTCCTAGGACCCTCGGCGCGGTTCTAAGGGCGTTTCTGGGCGGCCCTTTCGTCCAGCCGGCCCAAGACGCGGAGCAATCCGTCCAGAATCGTCAGGGGGTGAGGGGGCCACCCCGGAATGAAAAGATCCACCGGCACCACCTGGTCGGCGCCTCCCTTGACCTCGGGATTCCCGGCGAACACTCCGCCCGATATCGCGCATGTGCCGACGGCGATCACGATCTTTGGGTCCGGGATGGCATCGTAGGTCTTCCTCAGCGCGGTCTCCATGTTCGATGAAACCGGGCCTGTGATCACGAGCCCGTCGGCATGCCTTGGCGAGGCGACAAACTGGATTCCGAATCGGCCGAGGTCCCATCCGATCGTCCCCAGTACGTTCAGGTCCGCCTCGGTGGAACCGTCCCCGCCTGCGCTGACCTGACGGAGCCGAAGGGAGCGCCCAAACAGCTTGAGGAGCCTGTCGTCCAGCGCCGCGGCCAGCCTGACCTCCTCTTGGCCCTCCGCCCCGAGGATGAGGTCCTCCCTGCGGCGCACGGCCATCCGGTGATCCCCGGTTTGCACGATCGCACCGTGCGGGCAAGCGCCCACACAGTCCGAGCAGAAGATGCAGCGTCCGAGATCGAGCGAGATTCCCCGGCCCGCGGGCCGGGTGATGGCCGATGTCGGGCACACCGAAAGGCAGTCCGCGCACCCCTCGGCGCATTTTGAGGATTCAACCCGCAATGAGCCGCCGTGCCTGTCCGGCAGCGACGGGGGCGGGCCGTCCGGATAGTCCATCGTTTCGCAGCCGCGCCTCAGGCGGTGAATGAGTGTGTCGAGAATGAACATGTTGCGATCGGCCTTTGTTCAGAGATCAAAACCGCAATAGGAGAGGTTAAAACTCTTGTTGCAGATCGGGAAATCGGAGATCGCCTGGCCGCGCAGCGCCAGCGCCAGGCCGATCCAGTTGTGAAAGGAGGGATCGACGATCTTGTAACGGCGGAAGAGCCCGTCCGCGCCGGTGATGGCCACGTGACAGATCTCTCCGCGCCAGCCCTCGACCAATGCCACCGCCAGGGTCTCAGGGCAGGATGGGGGGAGTTCCTGCATGATCGCCCCCTCCGCGGAAGCCGGAAGCTGTTCCCTCAGGTATTCGCCCGATCGCTGCAGTTCCAGCCACCGGACACGGGCGCGCGCAAAGACATCGCCGCCCGGCCAGACAGCCACCGGCGCCTGTGAAAGGCGGTACCATCCGGCCGGGTGATCGTACCGGACATCCCGGACGAGGCCGCAGGCCCTGGCCGTCAGGCCGACCAAGCCGAGATCCGACGCCTGCCTGTCGAATACGGTCCCGACGTTCTCAAATCGCCCGCGCACCGAGGCGGCGTCCCAGAGCCATGCGGTCGCCTGCTCCACATCGGCAAGGGCCGTCTCGAGGCGCTCGGCCATGCGGGCGAGCCTCGGGGCCTCGAGGTCATGGCGGCAGCCTCCCGGCCGGACCAGCCCGCGTCCAAAGCGGTTGCCGCACAGGAGGGCCGTAAGGTTGAGGAAATCGCCGCGAATTCTTCCGCATGCCGACGCCGTGGGAAGGAACGCCACGTCGTTTGCGAGCGCGCCAAGGTCGCCGGTGTGGTTGGCCAGCCGCTCGAGCTCAAGCGCAAGCGCGCGAAGCCATTGAGCGCGCAGCGGGGCCTCTGACTGCGAAAGGGCCTCCGTGACGCTGGCATAGGCCGTGGCGTGGCCGATGGTCGAGTCGCCTGCAACGACCTCCATCTGGCTTGCCGTGCCCCGGCGGGGCCCGCCGTGCAGGGCGCGTTCAATTCCGCGATGCTGGTATCCGAGCGCGATCTCGAGGTGCAGCACCTCCTCGCCTGCGCATTGAAAGCGGAAATGGCCGGGCTCAATGATCCCTGCATGCACCGGCCCGACGGCGACCTCATGGACCTCCCTGCCATCAACGCGAAAGAAGTCTGCCATGGCGGGCGCGCCCCCTGCGGACCCTCGAACCGGCTTGAGCCATGGATGACCCTTGGGATCGAGACCGTGCTGCTCCCAGAGCTCCCGCTCAAACATGTGCGCCTGGGGGTGCGAGGTCGTGAGCGCGGGATAGCCGCCGCTGGTCGGCGCGCTCCGGCCCACGGCGAGGGTGTTGTCGGCATCGAATGCTATCACCGCGACCACGCGGGTCGCGTCGCCCTCCGGCACGCCGAACCATGCGCAAAGGCGCGCTCCCCGGTCCAGCTCGGCGGCCGTGATATTCCGGAATTCCGGCATCGGCCATTCGGGCACGTCGCCCCAGGGCACGCTTGTCGCGTTTGCGAGCAGGGCAAAGGGTGACGAGCTGCTCATTGCGCGGGGAAGAGTTGTTCGGATGCTGCGGTCCACGCGTCCTGCAGGACCTGGGGTGTCGCCAGCCCAAGCCACAGCGCGAGGCCGAGCAGGATCAAGGGCGGCAGGATCACACCGCGGGTCTCACGCACAAGGATCCCCGCCGATTTTGCCGTCACGCGCGGCCGACCGTCGACGATCGCGAATACGAGGCGGGTCAGCCCGAAAAATGCGAAGAGAAGGCCCCCGAGAAACACGGCCGCCGTGATCGCGTGCCCCGTCTCGAACGCCGCCCTGAGAACCCGCAGCTCGCTGAAAAAGGGCGCGAAGGGGGGGCACGCGGTCACGGCGAACATGCCTGCGACAAAAAGGGCCGCCGAGCGCGGCGTGATGGCGGACATGCCGCAGACTTCGTCGATGGTGCGCGCCCCCGCGGCGCGCCGAATGTTGCCGGCGCTCAGGAAGAGCGATCCCTTTGTCAGGCTGTTGCTCCAGACATGAAAGAGGGCCGCCCATACGCCAACCCGGCCGAGTGCGGCGCCGATCACAAGGATTCCCATGTGCTCCACGCTTGAATAGGCGAGCATCCGCTTGAAGTCGCGTGTCGCAAGGAGGAGGAGCGCCGCAATCAGCATCGAAAAGAGCCCGATCGCGAGCATCGTCGTGCTTGCGACCCCGCCCTCACCGGCAGCCTCCACGACAGCGCGCACCCGGAGGATTGCGGTAAAGGCGACGGTGGTCACTCCGCCGGCGAGGATGGCGCCGACGATGCCCGGCGCCTCGCCGTAGGCGTCCGGCTTCCAGGTGTGCATCGGGGCCAGCCCCATCTTCGTTCCGTAGCCGACCAGGACGAGGACCCAAGCGATGAGGACCCATGGCCGCGAAAGACCCGCGCCCTGTGCGACCAACGCGGCGAAGGTGAGGTCGCCCGAGCCGCCTCCGTAAAACGACGCGTAGCCCAGGCAGAAGGAGCCCAGCAGCGACAATGCGATGCCGGTGCCGCCGATCAGGAGGTACTTCCAGGTGGCCTCGAACGCGCGCGGCGTGCCGTTGAAGTGCAGAAGAGGCACGGTCGCCAGAGTCGCCGCCTCAGTCGTGATCCACAGCAGCCCCAGGTGCCGCGCCTGGTGACCCGCGCTCAGGAGGCTGAGGATCAACAGGAGCGAGGCGACGAAAACCCGGTTCGGACGCTCCGACCTTATCCTGAGGTAGGACACCCCGTAGACGGCGCAGCCGAGAAAAAGCAACGACACCGCCGGGAGGACGGCCCGTGCGAGGGGGTCGAAACCGAACCACCCGTTCGGGGCGAGCGGCGGGGGGTCAAAGAGCATCCAGAAGGCGAGCAACGTGTGCGCGCCACCGAAAATCGGCAGCAGCAACGGGCGCGTCCTTTCCCTCGGCCAGGCCACGGCCAGGGCGCTTCCAAGGAGCGGCACGAAAATCAGCAGGAGGCTTTTCATTCCCGGAGCACGGTGAGTTTGCGCGTGTCGAGCGAATCGAACGCGCGCTGGATGCGGTCAACGATGATCCCTATCACGAAGATGCCGACGGTCAGGTCCAGCAGGATGCCCGACTCGACCAGGAGCGGCGTCGAGTGGATGAGCAACATCCCGAATAGGTAGATCCCGTTTTCAAGGATGAGGTAGCCGCAGACCTGGGAGATCGCCTTAACGCGGCCCACCAGCAGGATGAACCCCGTGAAGATCGACGCGAGGGCGCCGGGCACGAAGAGCGTGCCCGCATGCTCGGGAAGCAGGGGCAGCGCCCGGACGCACGAGATCGCGGCGATCGTCCCAAGGGCCCCGAGGAGGAGCGACGGGACAAAACCGATGAACGGCTCGATCTCCCGCTCGATGTTGGCCGAGCGCATCGCCCGGCGCAGCAGCGTCGGGATCACGAATCCCTTCACGGAGACCGTCAGGAAGGCGAGCAGCGCGACAAACCAGTTGAAGCGGCTCTCAAGAAACAGGGGCAGCAACCCGAGCACCATCCCCTGCGTCGCGACCGTGCGGATGACCGACGGAAGGCGGCCGCTCCCGAGCGCCAGGAGGTTCAGCCCCATCGCGAGGCCAATGAGAAAATTGACCGCTTCGCTCACTGGGTGTCCCCCTTCCAGGCCAGCAGGAGCGCGAAAAGGCACATCAGGAACGCCGTCGTGAGCAGCAGCGGCACCCTCCGAAAGGCGAACCGGGCGAGGAGCGACTCGACCAATCCGACGCCGACGGTGAGGATGGCGACCGCGCTTATTAGCGCCATGGAGGCCGCGAGGGGAGCGAGCCGGCTCAGCGGCAGAACGGCCTCGCTCAAGAGCACCATGAAGAGGAGCAGCTTCATCGACGCGCCGTGCAGCACCACGGCGAAGGGCGGGCCGCTGTGGTCGAGCGCCATGGCCTCATGGATCATGGTCAGCTCCAGATGGGTGTTCGGATCGTCGAACGGCACGCGGCAGTTCTCGGAAAGCAGCACGGTGAAGAGGCCGGCGGCCAGCAGCACCGCTCCGGCGCCCGTCGACAGACCAAGCATGCCGTTAAGGGTGATGCTGCCCGTCTGGACGCTGAGGGCGAGGATCGCCGTTATCAGGGCGGCCTCGGTCAGGACGGCATAGCTGACCTCACGGGCCGATCCCATGCCCTCGAACGCCGAGCCGGTCTCCAATGCGGCCCAGGTCGTGCAAAAGCGCGCGGCCGCGAGAAGGTAGACGAGGAGCAGGACGTCTCCCCTGAAGCTTGGCGAGCCGGCGATGGGTCCCAGCGGAACGAGGAGCGCCGCCCCGAGGATCGCAATCCAGGCCACGGCGGGACCCGCGATGAATCCGGGCGACGCGAGCGTGCTCAAGACGACGCCCTTCCTCCACAGTCGGGCCAGGTCGAAGTAGAGCTGGAGGACGGGCGGCCCGCGCCGCCCCGCGACCCAGGCCTTGACCTTGTTGATGATCCCGGGAAAGAGCGGGGCGGCGAGAAGCCAAACCGACAGGCGCAGGAAAAACTCGAGCGTCGACGTGATCATATCCGCCCCATGAAGGTTATGATCGCCAATGCCGCCAGGCCGGCGGCCACGTACACGATATAGAACTGAAGTCGGCCGTGCTGGAGGCGCCGGGCCGACGTTGCAAGGCGAAGGACCGCCGAGGCCGCGGGGGTGTAGACGCGCTCAAGAACGGCCTCCGGAATGCGTTCGATCCGGTGGGACTGCGCCGGGAAGGGCCCGCGCGGCCTTTGCTGGGAGCGCTCCGGGCGGATGATCCAGCCGAACCAGTCCGTCGTGGTCCGCGAGAACGATGCGCTGGAGTATTGCATCCGCCCCGTGGGTGCGGCAAAGCCGCAGTCCCAGGTCAGGCCGCGGCGCAGTCCGTTTGCAGCCGCGCGGCGCGCGAGCCAGGCGCCGGCCGCAAGGAAGAGCGCAGCCAGACCCACATTGACGGTGCCGAGCGCGAGGAGCGGCGCCGGGGCCTCGGGCGCGGCCCACGCCGGATTCCAGGCTCCGACTCCCCGGGCGATCGCGGGCCAGAAAAGGAGCGGAGCCAGGCCGATCGCCGCGCAGATCGCGGCCGCGGCCAGCATCGGACCGCGCATCAGCGCCCCCGACTCGCGTCCGTTTCGCGCCGCCTCGGTGCGCGGCGCGCCCAGGAAGATGACGGCTCCGGCCTTAATGAAGCTCGCAAGGGCCAGCGCGCCGGCAACCGCGAGCGTCAGCACCGCCGGCATTGCGGCCCAACCGGAGGTGCCGCGGCCCACAGCCGCTCCAAAGAGTCCGAGATAGACGACCCATTCGCTTACGAATCCGTTCAAGGGGGGAAGCCCGCAGATCGCCGCGGAGCCGAAGGCGAACAGCGCGGCCGTCCAGGGCATCGACCGCCACAGGCCACCCAAGCGGGTCATCTCCCGCGTGCCGGTCGAATGCAGCAGCGAGCCCGCGCACATGAAAAGCAGCGCCTTTGACAGCCCATGACACCAAACATGCAGGAGGGCGCCGGCGAGCAGGACCCTTCCCCAAGGCGCATCCGCATGGGAGGCGCCGAGGAGAGCGCCGCCGAAGCCAACCGTTATGATGCCGATGTTTTCGACGGAGCAGTACGCGAGCAGCCTCTTGAGATCGACCTGCGCGAACGCGAATGCGATCCCGAGGAGTGCGGTCGCAGAGCCGAGGCCAATCACGATCCAGCCGGCGGCCGCCGGAACGGGCAGCCATCCGCCGAAACGGATCACTCCATATACGCCCATCTTGATCGCGACCCCGGACATGAGCGCTGAAACATGGCTGGGGGCGTTTGCATGGGCCGACGGCAGCCAGATATACAGGGGAAACAGCCCCGCCTTCACTCCGAATCCACACAGCGCCAGCCAGAACAGGGGCGCCAGGTTCGCATGCTCGCGCATGGGCCCGAGATCCCAGCTCCCGGTGCGCGCCGCCAGCGTCGCGAAAAACCCAAAGAGGCAAAGGGTGCCCGCGTGGGACGAGGCGAGGTACAACCAGCCGGCAGCGCGGACCTCGGCCCGGCCGCGGTCGAGCGTGATCAGGTAGAAGCAGCAGAGGGCGAAAACCTCCCAGGCGATGAGAAAATGAAGCCCGTTCGAGCAGACGAGGACGGACCCCATGGAGAGCATGATGGCGCTCCACCAGAGGCGGCCGCGAGGAGCGGAGTCCGCGTGGTGATCATCCGCCCAGTACTCGCGCGAATAGATCGCACCCAGCCCGCCGACCGCGCCGAGGAGCGCAAGAAAAAGCGCGCTCAACCCGTCCAGGCGCAGGTGCAGCGGCTCGCCGCCGATCGCAATGCGGCTCCTCCACTCCCAGTCGGACGGGCCGCACAGCACAAGCAGCGAGGCGGCAAGGATCGCCGCCGCTCCCGCCAGGGTCAGCCCAAGCCACAGCCCCGGCCGCCGCTTTCCGAGGACCATGCCCCCTCCCAGGGCCAGCGCGGCGCAGACCAGTGAGATGGCGATGTTCACCTGGCGTCGCCTCCACCCGCACCGCCGGAAGCCAGGGCGTCGGCCGCCTCAATTGCTTGGAAAATCTCATCGTCGGGAGCCGACCGGACCACCCGGTCGCGCAGCGGCCCCCGGGCGAGCATGCGGCATATTCGTCCGACGAGGTCGAGATGGGCCCTCGGGGAGGGGGCCACGAAGAAGAACAGGCGTTTGATCGGGAGACCGTCGGGAGCCTGGACCTGCGCGCCGAGCGGCTCCCTGAGCAGCACCAGGGCGACCGTGCCCGAATCTCGGCCAAGGGACACGCGCATGCTGGTGTGCGGCAGCGCGAAACCGCCGCCGATGGGGGCGAAGTTGACGCCGTTCTTTGCGCAGATCCGCTGGGCCAGCAGCTGCTTGATCGCGGGGGTGACGCCCGGAAGGGAGGCGACGACCTGTTGGAACACCTCCTGCACCGCTTCGGGCGCCACGTCGCGCCAGATGCGGCCGGACCGGAGCAACGGCTCGAGGCGCCAGTTGGTTGCGAACGCGGAGCCCGCCGGCGCCAGGAAACCGACTTTGGCCGCGAGGCCCCGGTCTGCCGCCCAATTCGCCACCTGGGCCCGGTCAAACAGCAACCGGCCGCGGTCGGGGGTGTGGGGGAGCCCCTCGTTGTGCATCCAGTCTTCGACGACCTTCTCCGAAACCCCGAAGGACTCTGCGATTTGTGTTAGATTTAGATACATTGCTTGTCAGAGCGCCTCCCCTGCCGCGGCCGTCGGCGCACCCAGGATCCTTTCCCGGAAACGAGGCGCCTTCACCGACTGCCTCCCTTCAACACGATGGCGCCTAGCAGCACGAGGCCCGCGACGATATAGAACAGGTATGCCTGAACCCTCCCATGTTGAAGCTTGCGGGCAATCGCGGCTAGTCGAATCACAGCCTCCGCCGCCGGCCTGGCGACCTTGTCCAGCACCGTTTCGGGCGTGTGCTCCTCGAAGCTCGCGTGCTCTGGAAACGTCTCCGACGGCAGGTGGATGTTATGCTCGGGGCGCAGGATCCAGGAAAACCACTCCGTGATCGTCGCGGCGAAGGAGCCGGACGTGTATTGCATGCGAGGCGTGGGCGCGGCATAGCCGCAATTCCAGGTCGGCGCACGCCTGAGTCCGCGTCGGCGGATGCGCCGCCACAACAGGGATGTTCCGGCGACCGCCGCCAGGGCAAGGGCGAGGTTGCATGAGCCCAGGGCCCACAGCGAGCCGGACGGAGGGGATTGGCTCCATGCCGGATTCCACGTGGCCGCGGCGCGCGCCAACGCCGGCCAGAGAACCGCGGGAGCAAGCCCGATGGCTGCGCACACCAGGGCGAGCGACACCATCGGCATGCGCATCCGCATCCCGCATTCCTGGGCCCTCTCGGCCGCCGGCGTTCGCGGTGCGCCGAGGAAGACGGTGCCGCAGACCTTGATGAAGCAGGCGAGCGCAAGCGCGCCGGTGACCGCGAGGGACACGGCGGCGAGCGCCGCAGCCAGCGCCGGGTTTCCGCGCGAGTTCACGGCGTCAAACAGGCCAAGATAGAGGATCCATTCGCTCACCAATCCATTGAGCGGGGGCAGCCCCGAGATGGCCGCGGCCCCCAGCGCGAACAAGCCCGCCGTCCAGGGCATGGAGCGCCACAACCCGCCCAATTGGCTCATCGTGCGGCAGCCGGTGGCGTGCAGCACCGACCCCGCGCCGAGAAACAGGAGCGACTTGAAGAGGCCGTGGTTCCAGACGTGGAGGAGACCGCCGGCCAGGGCTATCAGGCCCCAGGCGGCGTTTCCATGCTCCGTCGCGATCAAGGCGAAGCCGATCCCGATCAGGATGATCCCGATGTTCTCGACGCTGTGGTACGCCAGAAGCCGCTTGAGATCGTGCTGGCCGAGGGCAAAGGCGACGCCCAGGACGGCGCTCGCAATTCCGAGCAGCGCGACGACCCAGCCCGCGGCTTCCGGAACCGGAAGCCATCCGCTGAACCGAACAAGCCCGTAGATTCCCATCTTGATCGTGATTCCGGACATGATGGCCGAGACGTGGCTTGGCGCGTTCGCGTGCGCCGAGGGCAGCCATATGTGAAGGGGAAACATGCCGGCCTTTACGCCGAAACCGCACAGCGCGAGCCAGAACAGGGGGGCCAGTCCCGCCTGATCGCGCATCGGCCCGAGTTCCCAGCTGCCCGTCTTGGAGGCGATGATCCCGAAGTAGGCAAAGAGACAGAGCGTTCCGGCATGCGATGCCGCGAGATAAAGCCATCCGGCCGCCCGGACTTCGCTGCGCCGGCGCTCGAGCGTGATCAGGAAATAGCTGGCAACGGTGACGACCTCCCAGGCGATCAGGAAATGCAGCCCGTTTGACGAAAGCAGGACCAGCCCAAGCGACGCCATCAGGACACTCCACCAAATCCGGCCCGTCCGCGCCGAGAGTGGGTGCCGTTCATCGGCCCAGTACTCGCCGGAATAGACCGTGACAAGGCCCCCCACGAAGCCCAGGAGCGCCAAGAACAGGGCGCTGATGGCATCGAGCCGGAGGTGAAGCGTCTCGCTGCCTATTCGGAATGCGCTGTGCCAGTCCCACGCGGCCCCGATTGCCAGCACGAGAACCGCCGCTGCCGTGGCCGCGGTCATACCCGCCACCGTCGAAGCCAGCCAGAGGCGCGGCGCCGAACGAGCGGATAGGAGGGCGAACAGCAGGCCCAAACCCGCAACAAAGAGCAGCGGCCCCGGGCTCATCGCCAAAGGAAATGGGAATCGGTTCCCCGGCCGGTAGCGGCCGGCGCGCCCATCGGAGGATGGGCGCCGTCGCCCCGATGCGGCATCGCTGCCGACGGAGCATTGAAATCAAGGTTTTTCGGGGGGAGCACCGGAGTGGGGGCGCATCCTAGCAAATAGCCCAGCTTGTGCGATATAGATCCGCGGCCAGGGCGGGTTCGTCACAAAGCGGGTGGACGCGAAAGGGTCCCGCCCCTCGGTTAATTTCGTAACCTTTGCATGCCGGTTGCGTCAAACCTGGGATCCCGTGCTTCACCCCCCAAAAAAATGAAAATCCGATCCCCCCGTTTCCTATTGGCCGCTTTCGCAATGGTTTGCTTCGTTGCCGTCGCCTTTGCAGGCGACCCCACCGGAACCTGGACTTGGTCCGTCCAACGCAACGGCCAATCCCGGACAAGCACGCTCACCCTTGCCCTCAAGGATGGAACATTGACCGGCAGCCTCTCGGGCCGCAATGGAGACACGGCGATCGGTGACGCGACGTTCAAGGACGACGCCATCGCCTTCACCGTCGAACGCGAATTCAACGGCAACAAGTTTGTGGCAAAATATTCCGGCAAGCTCGACGGCGATACGATCAAGGGTTCCATAGAGCTTCCAGGCCGGGACGGCGGTGATCCGCAGACCGTTAATTGGACAGCGACACGTTCGAAGGCCGGTGATGCGATGCCGTGATCGGGGTTAAAGGGGAATCCACGGCGCCAGCTCCACGCACCGGAAATCCGGGAGGTATCGCGATGCCCGCAAAGGGGGCGTCCTCGGCCATCTGCATCCTTGGAATGCACCGAAGCGGAACCTCAGCGGTAACCCGGGCGGTCAACCTGCTCGGGGTTCATCTCGGCGCGCCTGTCAAGATGATGCCGGCGAACCCCGAGAACCCCGAAGGCTACTGGGAGCATTTAGAGATCAACGACTTTCAAAAGCGGCTGATGGGGCGGTTGGAGCGGAGTTGGGACACCGCAAATCCGCTGCCGGAGCGGTGGCTCCAGTCTGCGGCCGTTCGCCCCTTCAAGGAGGAGCTCGCAACCCTGGTTTCGGCCAATTTCAGCGGCTACAGCCGCTGGGCGTGGAAGGAACCGCAGACTTGCCTCCTGCTTCCCCTTTGGCGGGAGCTGCTTGAGCATGACGGGATTGGATTGTCATGCCTGTTTGTGGTGCGAAACCCGGTGGACGTCGCCTGCTCATTGATGCGGCGCAACGCCATTCCCTTTGAGAAGGCCCTGGGCATCTGGCTCCATTACAACCTCGTTGCCCTCAAGGAGGCGGCCGGTTTGCCGATCGTTTTCCTGAGCTACGAGCGTCTGCTTGCGGCGTGGGAACCGGAGCTGCGCCGGTGCGCGTCGGGTCTCGGCCTGGAATGGCCCGAGCGGGATGAGCCCCTGCGCCAGTCGATCGAATCCTTCATCGATCCCAGTTTGCGGCATTACCGGTCGCCCCCGAGTCGGCTCCGGGAGCTGCCGCCTCCCGTGATGGAGCTATACCAGGCGTTGTCGGAGGCTTGCCTCCGGTTGCCCGGGCATCATGACGGCCTTGAACGAACCGTGGAACGGTTGTTCGAGGAGTTTCACGCCTATGCCTCGCTGTTTCAGATGATGGCCGTCCCTCCGGCCCCCGGTAAATTGGCCCGGGTGTGGCGCCGCTGGCAGGTGTCCGTTCGCAAGCGTTGGCCGATCCCGGCTACGGCGCCCGTTGCACCCGCTCGATGATGCGCCCGGCGCCCGCTGATTCGGGCGGCTGAGAGTTGGTCCGGCCTGGAGCGGCTCCCGCAGGCGAAGGGGGCCAAACCGCAAATCCAGTTCAACGTTGCCTGGGTCGATCACTCCTCCGAGTGCGTCCGCAGCCGCCGCGATGGAGGCATTCCGTCCCCTGCGTCACCCTTCGACGGCGAATTCGGCCTCGACGGCCGCACCTTCCTTCTCCTCGTCCTTCAGGTGATGGGCGGCCGGCTGAAGCAGGAGGCAGAGCGGTATCGCGGACAGGAGAATCAGGCCGGAAAGCACGAATCCATTGTCATAGCCCAGCACCTGCGCGCGCCGCGCGATGCCCTGGCTCGCGGCGAACACGATCTTGCTCTCGGGATTGGCCACCATCCCGGGCTCGTGGTGGAAGATCAGCGCGATGGCCCGAAGGCCCAACCGGGCCTCGAAGCGCTGCGACTGCACCGGAAACCCCTCGCCGAGCCTGACGGCATGGATGTGGATCGAGTCGGTGACGAAGGTGTTCAGGAGCGCAATGCCGAGCGCGCCCCCGACATTCTGGAAGACATTCAGAAAGCTGCTGGCCATCGGCACTTCGAGGCGGGGCACGGAATTGAGCGCCGCCGCCATCAAGGGGGCCATCATCAGCGCAAGGCCCATGCCCCGGCCGAGCTGCGGGATCACGAGCATCGGCCAATCCGACAGAGGGTCCAGAAGGCCGAACGCGATCAACGATCCCCCCACCAGAAGGCAGCCCGCCACGGTCAGGGCGGCCGGACTGTACCGGTCCGCAAGCCTTCCGGCCAGGGGCATGGTCAGGCCTACCGCGAGCGCATTGGGCAGCATCCACAACCCGGCCTGCACCGGCGTGTACCCCATCTGGTTCTGGAGCACGATGGGGAACAGGAAGATGCTTCCGAAGAGCCCGATCGCGCGGAAGACGGCCAGCAGGATGCTCAGCATGAAGTTGCGAATCAGCATGAGGCGCAGGTCGAACAGGGGGTGATCCACCGTCAATTCGACGGCGACGAACATCACCAGGCCGACGACGGTGATGGATTCGCACACGTGGATGTACGTCGACTGCCAGCCCTTGACCTGGCCATTCGAGAGCGCGGTGAGCGCGGCGATGAGCGCCATTGAGAGGAAAACGAATCCGAACATGTCAAATCCCCTCCTGGCCCCGCGCGCGCGGAGCGGCCCCATGATGACCATCCCGGCAAGCAGGGTCACCGCTCCCACGGGCAGATTCACCGAGAAGATCGTCCGCCAGCTGAAGGCATCCGTGAGGTAGCCGCCCAGGGTCGGCCCGATCGCCGGTCCGGCCATGATGCCCATGCCCCAGATGCCGAGCGCCTTGCCGCGCTCGTGCGGCTCGAAGAGCTCGGCGATGATGGCCATGCCAATGGGCTGGATGGCTCCGCCACCCATCGCCTGGAGGATGCGCGCCACGATGAGCGACTCGTAGCTCCAAGCCATCGCGCAGGCCGCGCTCGCCATCGTAAAAAGCAAGAGGCTCCCGAGGTACAGGACCTTGTAGCTGACCCGGCTCGTCAGCCACCCTACGAGGGGCATGACCACCGCGGACGTCATCATGAATGCGGTCGCCACCCATTCGATCTGCTCCCGATCGACGCCGAAAGTGCTCATCATGTGGGGCAGGGCGACATTGACGATGCTCGAGTCCAGCACGGCCATGAACGTGCCGAGCATGATGATGCTCAGGACCCCCCAGCGGTTGGCCCGGATATCGGCCTGCCTAGTCATGGTCTCTGCCTGGTGCGCCCGGGCCAGCTGCGGACGTGCCCGAATGGATCCGCACCTCCACGGACAAGCCCGGTCCCAATGCCAGCTCGGGCGGCACCGTCACCGCAATCCGCAGCGGGACCCGCTGGGTGACCTTTATGAAGGTGCCGGACACCCCCTCGGCGGGGATGATGCTGAATTCGGAGTTTGCCGCGCGCATGATCTCCGTCACGCGTCCGTGCAGCCGCAGGTCGGGGAAAGCGTCGACCGAGAGGTCGGCGGTGTCCCCGATGGCGACGTCGTGGAGGTACTTTTCCTCAATGTTGGCGTCGACGCGGAGCGTGGAGGGATCAAACATGCTGATGACGGGCTGGGCCGCCATCGGCATGGCCCCCGGATCGAGCCAGCGCCGCACAACCCAGCCGTCGAAGGGCGCCCTGACGGTGCTCCGCGCCAGGTTGTCCCGGGCATTTTCGACGGCTGCGGCCGCCTCCGCCACCTTGCTCCGGGACAGGTCCACGGCCGCTCTGGCCACGGCCACATCCTCCTTTCGCGATCCCTGTTGCAGGAGGATCAGGTTCTGCACGGCGGTCTCCCGGCTTTGACGCGCGGATTCAAGGGCGGTGCGGCTCCGGTCAAACTGGTCCCGGGACACCGCGTCGTCCGTGAACAGCTTCTGGGTCCGGTCGATGTCCAGCTGCGCCATCTGCTCCTCATTCTGGAGGCGCCTGACGACCGCCTCCGCGGCCCTTATCTCCTCGGGTCGGCTGCCGTTGACGGCCTTGTCGCGCAGCGCCTCGCTTGAGGCCAACCCCGCCTTGGCCGAGACCAGCGCAGCCTCCGACTGGTTCAATGCGGCCTGTGGAATGGACGTATCCAGCCTGTAGACCACGGTTCCCTTGCGCACGAATTGGCCCTCGTGCACGGCCACCTCGGTCAGCCGGCCGTTGATCTCCGGGGCCACGTCCACCAGGTGGCCCGCGAACCGGGCGTCGTCGGTGAAGACGATTCCCCGAAGGAACACGAGCCAGTAGCCAAGGACGAAGACGGCGATCGCCCCCACAACCGTGATTCCGATCAGGATTCTCCTCCGTTTCTGGAGGCCGTTGCCGTTCTGAGCCCTTCCGGCCCCTTCGGCGGAGCCCGGCTCTTTGCCTCTGGTATCTGGGGACACGGACGCGGCTGTCGTACTCATTTGGCTTTAAGGTGTCTCGGACGGGGGATGCGGCCGGCCTGCCCCATTCAGGAAAAGGTCCACCACCATCGCATGGGTGCGCAGGGACTCCTGCCAGCCTTCCAGCTCCCACGACCGGGTCCGGAGCATGCCGAGCAGGTACTCCGCGAGGATCTCGGCAGGGATGTCGCCGCGGAGATCACCGGAAGTGATGCCCTGGGAGACCACGGCGGCCACGGCCTTCATCATGGGCTGGCGTTGTTCGCGCCAGCGCTGGCGCAGGCCCGCGCCTCCGCCCTCCATCGCGCGTTCGCCCTCGGAAAGAATGATGCGAAAGAGCGGCCGCCGCACCTGGAAGAAGGCGACAATACTCCCACACGTGCGCAGGAGCCGGTCGCGAAAGGCTTCGTGGTCCACGGCGATCCGCCGGAGCTCCTCGCACATCTCATCGAATCCCGCCACCGCAGCGCGGAAGATCAGGTCCTCCTTGTCGGAGAAATACAGGTAGATGGTCCCCTTGGCGACGTCCGCGTGCTTCGCGATTTCATCGAGGGTGACTTCGTCGACGCGGCGGTTACGGAACAGCTGCTCGGCGGCCTGCATGAGGCGCTGGCTCTTGTCGGATATAGGCACTGACTGGCCAGTCAGTCATTTCCTGTGCGCCCGTCAACTTAAGATCGTGACTTTGGCGGATATCACGGCGGCTAAAGAGGGTATGAAGACCTCTGGAAATTAACCTAAAATATTTGAAATAAAATAGTAACAACGTCATCCCAATCGGCGCCGGAAGAGCCAGGCGGCGCCCGTCAGCGCGATCACCCCGCTGACCGTCAGGGGAATAAAATCACGGAGAAGCAGGGTGAACCCAGCATCCTCAAGATACACCCGTTTGGTGATATCAAGCGCATAGCGGAGCGGGTTGATCAGCATCGCTGTCTGCATGGAACGCGGCATGCTGGCGATCGGGGTCGCCAGTCCGGAAAGGAGGGAGAAGGGCATCACCAAAAGGAACGCATAAAGCATGGCTTGCTGCATCGTCGAGGCTATCGACGAGACGAAGAGACCCATGCCGACGGCGGCCAACAGAAACAGCCCGAGGCCTGCATAGAGAACGATGAACGAGCCTTCAAACGGGATGTGAAACCAGAATTGGGCAATCAGTAGGATGCTGGTGGATTGCGTGATGCCTATGGCCATGTTGGGGACGGCCTTCCCCACCATGATTTCGAAAGGCCTAAAGGGCGTGACCAGCAGCTGGTCAAAGGTTCCCTGCTCGCGCTCGCGCGCGACGGACATGGCGGTGAGCATCATGGTGCCCAGCATCGTGAGCGTGCCGATCAGGCTCGGGATCATGTTCCAGCGCGACTCCAGGTTCGGGTTGTACCAGGATCGGCTGACGATCCGGACAGGAGGCCCGGCCTGGCCGTGGTCGGCCCTCCATTGGAGGTTGAAACCGTCGACGACGCTCCCGAGATAGCCGAGGGCGATTCCGGCCGTGTTGGAATTGCGGCCGTCGGCGATCGCCTGAAGCTCGGCGGGCTCGCCCGCCAGCAGCCGCCGCTCGAAATCCTGGTCTATCCGTAGGACGAGGAGGGCCTTCCGGTTATCGATCCAGGCCGCGATGTCCCCAACCCTCGAAATGTTGGCCTCCCGCCGAAATACGCCGGATCCGTCCAGGCGGGAAATGAGGGCCGCCGAAGCCGAGCTGTGGTCCTGATCGAGGACGGCGTAGGGAACCGAATTGAGGTCAAAGCTCGCCGCGTATCCGAAGATGATGCTCTGGAGGATCGGCGGGAGGAAGATGATCACGCGGCTGCGCGGGTCCTTGAGCACGGCAAGGAACTCCTTCTGGACCAGGGCGAAAATCCGGAGAAGCGACGAGCGCATGGTTTGCCTCAGGAAAGACGCTTGCGGGTGGCGAGACGGGTGAGGGTGAGGAGCACCGCGGCCATGCCCGCCAGCACCGCAAGGCTCGGCCAGACCACGCTCGGGACGTTGCCGGCGAGGAAGAGGGTCTGCATGATCGCCACCGCGTACCGGGCCGGCATGACGTAGGTGATCGCCCGGATCGCCGCCGGCATGCTCCTTATGTCGTACAGGAATCCCGAGAGCATCATCGCCGGCAGGAAGGTCAGGAGCATCGCCAGCTGGCTCGCAAGGAACTGGCTCTTGACGACGGTGGACACGAGCAGTCCAACGCCGAGTGCGACCATCAGGTAAACCATCGACGCGAGGCAGACAAGCGGCAGCGAGCCCCGGATCGGGACATGGAAAAGGAACTTTCCGGCGAGGATGCAGAGGACAAACCCGATCATGCCCAGTCCGAAATAGGGGATGATCTTGCTGACCAGGAACTCCCCGGCCCTCACGGGAGTCACAAAGAGGGCCTCGAGCGTCCCCCGTTCCCATTCGCGGGCCACGACCATGGCCGTCAGAAAGGCCCCGATGATGGTCATCACCAGGACGACGAGTCCGGGAACGAGGAAATAATGGCTGTCGTTGCTCTCATTGAACCACATCCGGTCGGCCACGATGACCGGCCCGGCCGCGGGTGCGCTTCGGGCTTGGGCCGCGCTCCACTGGCCGACCGGGCCCTGGGCGTAGGCCAGGATGATCCGGCCCTGGTTTGCGTCGGTGCCGTCGACGAGGATCTGGACATCGGCCTTGCCCAGGTTCCAGCGCCGGGTGAAATCGGAGGGGATGCGGACGATGCCGTCGACCTTCCTGTCCAGCGCGAGCGCCTTCGCCTCGGCCATCGAGCGTGCAACGGTGACCGCAAAATAAGGGGACAGCTGGAAGGAGCCCACAAGGGAGGTCGTGGCCGGCGAGGGATCCTCGTCGACGATGGCGACGGACGCCTGGCTCACGTCGAGCGAGAGGCCGTAGCCGAAGAGGAGGATCATCATCAGGGGAAAGACGATGCCGATGGCGACGCTGCTCGGGTCCCGGAAGACCTGTCGCGCCTCCTTAAGGGTCAGGGCGCGGATTCTCTGCCATTTCACGGGGGGCCTCCCTTCTTCTTGCTTTCCTCGGCCCCGGCGCGCGCCTCAAGGACCACAGCGATGAAGGCGTCCTCCATGGTGGCTTCACGCCCGTTTTCGGGCCGGGCATGGCCGCGGAGTTCCGCCGGCGTGCCCTCGGCCAGCAGCTTTCCGCCGTCGAGTATGGCCGCCCGGTCGCAGTACTCGGCCTCGGCCATGAAGTGCGTGGTCACGATCACCGTGACGCCCGTCGACGCCAGGGAGGTTATGCGCCGCCAAAAATCGCGCCGGGCGAGCGGATCGGCCCCGCTTGTCGGCTCGTCGAGGAAGAGGATCTCCGGCTCGTGGAGCAGCGCCGCCGCCATCGCCAGGCGCTGCTTGTAGCCCCCCGGCAGCTGCACGCTCTGGAGGCCGACGAGCGATTCGAGCTGGAATTGGCTCATCGCCCACGCGATCCGTTCCCGCTTCGCCTGCCCGTTCAATCCGTACGCACGCGCGAAAAAGTCCAGGTTCTCCCCGACCGTGAGCTGGCCGTAGAGCGAGAATTTCTGCGCGACATAGCCGAGATGCTGCCGGGCCGACGCCCGTGACTTGCGAACGTCGATTCCGGCCACCGTCAGCGTGCCGCTCGATGCGGGCAGGAGCCCGCAGAGCATGCGGAAGGTCGTCGTCTTGCCGGCGCCATTGGGCCCGAGCAGCCCGTAGATCTCACCCCTGCGCACGCTGAAGTTGACATGGTCGACGGCGACGAACTTGCCGAATTCACGGACGAGATTGTGCACCTCGACCACCGTCTGCCCGCCGTCGTCCGGCGACGGCGCATGCGGAGAGAGGAGGGCGCCCCGCACTTCGGATGCGGCCGGAACATTCCGGTGAAGGAGCATCATGAAGCCGTCCTCAAACCGTGCGGGGGTGGGCTGGGCCCTTGCTCCGGCAATCAACGGGGAGTCGCCGCCTCCGGTCCGCCCCGGCTCCCTCCGGACGACCCTCACTTGTCCTCCTTCCGGCACGGCATCCACCACACCGGGCTCGTCCAACAGCCTGGACTGGAACTCCCTGGCCTTCATGGGTGCGGGTGCGGACACCCGGTAGGTCCGCCCGTCCGCAAGCTTTCGAACCTCCGAGGGGTCCCCAACGGCGAGGCTCCTGCCCTCGTGCAGGACGAGGACGCGCCGGCACTCCTCGGCCTCATCGAGATAGCTGCTGCTGAGCAGGACGGTCAGCCCCTCCTTGACCAGCCGCCGGATGATCCCCCAAAGCTCCCTCCGCGACAGGGGATCGACCCCGACGGTGGGCTCGTCGAGGAGCAGAAGCTCGGGTGAGCTCACGAGCGTGCAGGCCAGCCCGAGCTTCTGCTTCATCCCGCCGGAGAGCTTCCCTGCGAGCCGTTTCTGAAACGGCCCGAGCGCGGTCATCTCCATGAGCCCGGGGTACTGCCTGCGCCTTCCCTCCTCGGTGAGGCCGTGCAGGTCGGCGTAGAGGCGCAGATTCTCCTCCACGGTTAGGTCGTCATACAGGCCGAAGCGCTGCGGCATGTAGGAAATCCGCGACTGGATGGACTGGGGGTCCTTCGCCGCATCGATTCCAAGGACGTTAATGGAGCCGGAATCAACCGACATGAGCCCTGCGACAAGCCGGATCAGCGTCGTTTTCCCGGCCCCGTCGGGCCCCACGAGCGCGGCCAGCTCTCCGTGGCCGACGTCGAAGGATACATTGTCGAGCGCCGTGACGCGCTCTCCCGTTCCCCGCAGGAATGATTTGCGCACGCCCTCCAGGCGAAGCGCGGGAGCCGTGGACGCCGTGGTCACTTCTCCCATCCCCCGCCAAGGGCCTTATAGAGGGCGATGAGGTCGACGGAGACGGTCTGATCGCTGGCCGCCAGCTGGTCCTCGGCCTCGTAGAGCGATCGCTGGGCGTCGAGCACATCGAGATAATTGACGCGCCCCTCGGCGAATTGCGCACCGGCCATCTCGAGCGTCCGCCGGTCCTCGGTCAGCTGCTCCACGAGCGCCTCGTGGCGGTTTTGCTCCTGGGCATAGGCAACGAGGGCGTTCTCCGTCTCCTGAAGGGCGGTCAAGGCCGTCTTTTCGTAGGTTGCCAATGCCGCCTGCTGCACGGCGGTTTGCGCGTCCACCTCGGCCTTGACCCGCCCGAAATCGAGAGCCCGCCATTGAAGCGAAGGGCCCACGGACCAGAAAAGGCTGCCGGGCTCGAACCACTTCTGGAAGCTGATGCTTTCCATTCCGGCGGCGCCGGTGAGGGAGAGCTTGGGGAACCAATCGGATTTTGCCTCGCCGATGCGCGCCGTCTCGGCGGCGAGCTGGCGCTCGGCCCGCCGCACGTCGGGACGGCGGCGGAGAAGGTCGGAGGGCAGGCCGACCGGGACCTCGGGCGGGGCCGGCGGCACCGGTGCCGAGGCTGATAACTCGGCGAGGAGGGCGTCCGGCTCCTTTCCAAGGAGGGCTGCCAGGCCGTACATCGCCTGGGAAACGGCCGTCTTTTCGCCGGGGATCCCGGCCTGGACGCCCGCAAGCAGCGCCGCAGCCCGCGTTACGTCCAATTCGCTGGTCACTCCGCTCTTGAACCGGGCCCGGGCCAGGTCGAGCGCCTGCTGCTGCAGATCGAGGGTCTTCAGGGCGATTTCAAGGCGCCGCTGGCTCCCGCGCAGCTCGACGTAGGTGCGCGCCACCTCGGCTGTCAGGCTCACCAGGGTGTCGTTGCGCGACTCGATTGCGCCCTCCCACTCGGCGTTGGCGGCCTCGAACGCCCGGCGCTTGGCCCCGAATAGGTCAATCTCCCAGGACGCGTCAAACCCCGTCTGATAGACGCTGTATTCGAACGGGAAATTCTTGGCCAACGGGAGGGCGCCAAAAAGAGGCTGGTTCCGGCTGATCTTCTCTTTTGCGTAGGATCCTGAGACGTCGAGGTCGGGCCGGAAATTTGCGGAATTCAACTCCCGGATCGCTCGGGCCTGACGCAAGTGCGCCTCGGCCACCTGCAGGTCGGGGTTGGATTGGGCTGCGCGCTCGATGAGGGAGTCGAGCGTTGGGTCGTTGAACGACCTCCACCAGGCCGTGGTTTCGGCGGCGCGGTCGGCCAGTCCGTTTTCGCGGGGCGTGCTCCATGTGGCGGGGGCTGGCGCCGCGACCGGATGGTAATCGGGCCCCACCGCGCAGCCGGCTAGGGCCGCGAGGCCCGCCGCCGCCAGGCCCTGAAAGGTGTTAGTCCGGCGCATCGGTCCCGTCTCCGTTTCAAGGTTCCTGTTTTGGCGGGCCTATCCGCACGGTGGCAGGCATCCCCAGGCGAAGTTCGTCCTGCGGGTCCTTTACAAAGGCGCGGACCTCATAGACCAGGTTGGAGCGTAGATCCGTGGTCTCGACCGTCTTCGGCGTGAATTCGGCGACCGAGGAGATGAAGCCGATCCATCCCGTGAATTCGCGCCCGGGGAAGCTATCCGCGACGACCGAAGCCTCGGCCCCAGGGTGGATCCTGCCCAAGTCGGGCTCCGAAACATAGGCCCGCACCCATTTGGGCTCGGTGATCGCCAAGTCGAAAACGGGCCTTTGCGGCGAAGCCATTTCTCCGGGCTCAAGGAGCCTTGAGCGGACCGTCGCCTTGCCCGGAGCGATGAGCTCCGCGTCGGCGAGCTCGCGGCGCAGGAGCTGGAGGTGCGCCTTGGTGGCCCGCAGCTGGGCCTCCCCCTGCGCGATGTCCTCCTGCCGCGGCCCTGCCACGGTAAGATCCCGGCTCTTCTCGGCCACGGAGAGCCTCGCCTGCGCCATGTCGAGGGCCGCTTGCGCCCCGTCAACATCCTGCTGGCTTACGGCAAGACCGGCCGTGCTTTTGAATAGGGCGCTCACCCGCCTCCACTGCTGGCTGGCATTCACAAGGTCGGCCTGCGCCTGGGCCACGCCGGCCTGGGCCTCGGCGATCTCCTCGGGGCGGCTCCCGTGATGCAGGCGGTCGACGGCCGCCTGCTGCGCCGCCATGGTCGCCGCGGTCTCCGCCACCTCGGGCCGCAAGCGCGATGTATCGAGCCTCGCCAGCACCTGCCCGGGATGCACGCGGTCACCTTCTTCGACCAGGACCTCCGAGATCCGCTCGCTGTTGTTGAAGGCCAGCTCCAGCTGCCTCAGGTCGACATTGCCGTACAGAACCAGCTCGTTCGCGGCCTTTCTATTGCCGCCGAACAGCCTGATCGCGCCGAGAACGCCTGCTGCTGCGGCCACGACCAGCAATCCTACGATCAACGGTTTTTTCATGCCGGGGCCGAAACTGGGCCAAGTCCGGCCATAATTCAAATTCTAATTTCAATTTGATTTTCTGCCAGGATTGCCAGACTGTCTCTCCCGGCGGCTGCCAACCTTGAAACCCCGAAGAAAAAGACGAGATGATTCGGATACGCGGCGCCTGCTGCTTGAGGTCGCGGGCCAGGTCTTTGCCGAGAAGGGATTCGCCGGCGCCACCGGCAAGGAGATCTGCGCCCGCGCCAAGGTGAACGTCGCCGCGATCAACTATCATTTTCACGGCTTCGACCGCCTCTACGCGGCCGTCCTTGCCGAGGCGGCGAGGCGACTGCCGACGGCGGATGTGATCGGGGGTGCCCTTGCCGGCGAGACGGAGCCCAAGGAGAAGGCGAGGGCCATCTTCACGCTCCTCGTGGAGGCCATGACGGGCCCGCTTTCCGCGTCCTGGGTGGTTCGGGTCATCGGGCGCGAGGCGGTGAGTCCCAATCCATCCCGGTTCTTCGTTGCGGTCCAGGAGCGGGAGGTGCGTCCCAAGGTCCGCCTCCTGAAAGGGGTGGTGTCCGAGTTCATGAAGCTGCCGGCCGACCATCCGGCGGTGGAGCGCGGCTGCTTCAGCATGATCGCACCCTGTGCGCTGCTGCTGCTCGGGAACCGCAAGCGGCTCAAGTTTGCATTCCCGCGCTTCGGGTACACCCCGCAGGAAGCCGGGGCGGTCGTCGACCACCTGGTGCGATTCTCGCTCGGGGGCCTCGCGGCGATCGGAGAAGCCGCACGCGCTGCCGGGCGGACGTCACGGAAAGGCTGAGGATCTCCGGATCCGGAGTTCCCGGACGGGGGAGGGCGGTTGGGGAGGGTCCCTGCGCGGGTGCTAGCGGTACCGATAGAGCAGCACGCGTTGGATGCTGTAGTCTCCGCGGAATTGCAGCGCCTTCCACTCGGGCGTCTCGTCGCCGTTCAACCGGCGGCCCGGAATCCAGCGGCCATCCCGGTAAACCCCTTCTTCAACCGTGCCGAGCCCCACGTTTTCGGAGGGGTTCGTGGCCGACGTGAAGGTGACCTTCATCGCCTTGCCGACGACCACGTATTGGTCGGGGCCGGTCGAGATGAAAAGACCCGCCACCCGCTCCGGCGGGGTGCCCGACGCCTGCGGGCCGGCGGGACGCGCCGAATAGAGCGCTTCGATGTTGTAGTCGCCGAGCCTGATCGTCTTCGCGCCGCCCCCGCTTTCGAGGAGGAGCGCGGCCATGGTTCCTTTGCCCTGATGCTCGAGGATCAGCGGGGAGACCTGATCCACCACCTCATAGGCCTTGGCCAGATCCGTGTCCGGACCCGCGAACCGGTCGATCCCGAACGGAGAATAGGCGATGGCGTCATGCATTCCGTAGGCCCAGATCGCATTGGCGGCTCCGAATGCGTCCCCCCGCGATTCGGGAATGAAGAGAGGGTTGCCGCAACGGGTGAACCGCTCGCAGAGCTCCTCGAATTCAGGGACGTAGAGGTCCGGTGCTAGAATGTCGATTGCCGGCGCTCCCGCCTGCCAGATGTTGATCACCTGCGGGAGCGGGCCGCCGCTCGGGTAGGTTCCCGGCCAGGCGTGGTCGCGCTGCTGCAGCCAAGCGTTCACATACATCGGGATATTGTACTCAGCCTTGCCTGCCCCAGCCACCTTCTCGACGTAGTGGGCATAGGTCCATGCCATAAAGATCTCATCCACGGGCCAGTGGAGCTTTCGCCAGCCGGTTTCGTGCTCCTCCTCCGTCAGGGGCGGACTGAGCGTGCGGACGGGGATCTCCTTGCCCGCGGGTTTGCCAGGGCCAAACACCTCCTCCCAGGTTCCCGAGGTCCGCGAGCCGTTCGCCTCCAGTAATTCCCGCAATTCGGAGACAAGCGTGTCCTTGTGCGCCGCCAGGTAATCCATCAACTCCTTCGGCACAGGGCCCGCGAAGGCCTTGTTCGCCGCCGGACTGTAGTCTCGGGCGTCCTCCAGGACCCCCATCTCGTTCTCGACCTGAATCATTAGGACCGTGTGTTGGTGTCCGTCCACCTCCTTCAGATGGCGCATTAGAGCGACAAACGCACGTGCATCGGCGTCGCAGTTGGCTTCACTGAACGTCGTCAATGTATTCAGGCTCTTGCCCTGCTCGCTCTGCACGAGCGGGAAGCGGGCCTGGTTCGTCTTTACCCAGAGCGGCTGATAGTTTGATTTCCCGTTCTTCCAGCTGGCGAACCAGAGGAGCACAAGGTGGAGGTCGTTGGCCTGGGCTTCGCTGATCAATCGGTCCACGAGTTTGAAGTCGAATCTGCCCTCCTCCGGTTCGATCAATTCCCAAGTCACGGTGGCCAGCACGGTATTGAGGTGGGTGGCCACGAGCCGAGGCCAGAGCGGCTTCATGTAGTCAAGGCTTGAGGCACTTGAATTGTTCAATTCCGCGCCGCGGATCAGGAAGGGTCTTCCATCCACGACGAGCTGCTTCGCGGTACCCTGCATTTGGAGGTGCGGGAGAGCGGGGTCCGTGTCCGCGGCACGGCTGAGCGTTGCGCCCATCAAGGACGCCGCCGACAGGATCGTTAGGGTTGAAAGCCTAAATCTAAGGACTTGTGGAGTTTTCATCGCGTGGCTGCTGCCTGGTATTGGGGTGGCAACTAATCCTAGCCGTGTTGAGGCCGACCATGATGGGTCGGCTCCCGTGAAGTTAAGCGGATTATTCGGACAAGAAAAACGAATTCGGACGCCTTCGAGTTCCTCGGATTGATCTATTCTGTCTCGACAAAATCGGGCTCATAAGGGCCGAGGTTGAATTCGTCCCTGTAGGCCCGGTCCCATAGTATGCTTTTCGACGGCCCCTTGAGCCTTACCTCCCTGGGCTTGCCGCCGAGGTTCAGATAGAGGATGTGCCTCGAGTCGATGCGCCGAGCGATGACATCTTGCGGGGTGACGGGTCCCTGCGCGATCGAGAGCTCCGCGATCAACGGGTCCAGTATCGGACCAAGCAGCTCGCCGCGGACGGGAAGGCCGACGTAGATCGCCCGGCCCCGTCCGAAGCGGTGGGAGGTCACTATGGGATAGTCCTTGTCCAGGCTGACGATCCGTCCGAGGACCTCGGCCCCTCGCGACTCGATCACGTCGAATCGCGGCGACTCAAGGGACAGGCTCTGCCCCTCGTAGATGACGTGGAGATTCTGCCCCGACAGCGACTCCCTGGAGAGCCCGTTAAGCACTTCCGTATCCTCGTAACCAGCCAACCGGATCCCGAAGACGTCGCTCAGTCGCCCCGGCCTCGTGTCTGCAAAGACCTGTCCATTGGCGTCAAGCATCGCGGATCCCGCCGTCATGATGAGGGTGCCGCCCTTGTCGACGTAATCGCGCACCCTCGCGGCCGTCTCGCCGTCCATGACGGCGACGTCGGGCATGATGAGCAGCTTGTATCCCAGGGCGCTCCGGCTCACCTCGACCACCCGCGTGTCCACGTTTCTTCTCACGAAGAATCCGAAGCAATTCTGCAGCTGGATATCGTGCGCTTCCGGATACTCGGGGGACGAGACGCTGGCAATCTGGCTGGCGAATGAAAAGGCGAGCGCGACATCGGCCCGGACCTTGTAGGGGAAGCCGTAGCGCTCGATCTTCCTGAACTCCGACGCGATCTGCCTGTATTCATCGTACTTGCGGTTGGGCACGCCATCCCAGTCGAGCATGCCCTCAAGGTATTGTTCCTCTCCGGCGCGCATGCTTTGCCAGGTCCAGCCGCAGATCATCTGGTTGCCGTACAAGAGGGATGCGTAGGCGGACCGCCTGATGGATTTGGGTGCAGCCGTGGCGGTCGTGAACTCGGTGCACCAAAAAGGAGTGGAGTTTTCGAATTGTATCCGAGCGATTCCGAAAAGTGCATTCTCGAGGCCCTTCGTGTCCGAGAGCAAATCGCTGGGATAAAGACCGCACCCAGCCCGGGTGAGCCTCCCGGAATAGGCGATCCCCGAGTAGTCAAAATACCTCATGGGGCTGTAGTACCACATGTTTGTAGTCATCAGGGTGCCGGGTGCATCCGTCTCCACGGTCTGAATCAGTCTTGAGAGGTAGTGATTGATCTCATCCGAAACGAATCTCCGGAAATCGAGCACCCTTTCAGGCGGACCGGTGATCGATCCTGACTCGGGCAGTCCCACCTCCTCAAAGCGGCTGATCCTTCTCGACCATCGCTGGCCGGCCCAGGCCTGGTTAAGCGCGTCCACGGTGGGATACTTTTTTTCCAGCCACGTGATGAACCGCATCCTGACGGCGTCCGAATAGGATATCGGGCCGTCCCCCGGCTCATTGTCTATTCCGAAGGCTAGAAGCGCCGGATGCCTTGCGTATCTCCTAACGAGGGCATCCGCGAAACGCATCGCATAGTCCTGATAATTTGGGTCTCCCACGTCCTCCATGTAGCGGTGGTTCGGGTAAAGGCGGCTTCCACTGGAATCGGTGATGTCGATCGAGGGAAACTTTGCGTGCAACCATATCGGCGCCGGCCGGACCGCTATGTCCAGGATCACCTTGATTCCGGCCTCGTGCATAAGATCCATGACCCTATCGAACCAGGCGAAATCGAACCGGCCCTCGGAGGGTTCGTAGGAGTCCCAAGCCAGATGGCCCATGCGGACCACCTTGAATCCCGCCGCTTTCATTAGCGGAATGTCTCTGTTCCAATCGGCCTCCCTCAAGTCGTGGGGATGATAATTCGCGCCGACATAGAGCTCCTGCGCTCGGGCCGCTCCGCACGCGGAGAGGAGAATTGCCGTCAAAAACAGGGGGGGTAGAATCTTCATTCTCGCAGGGGAATCCTGCGTGAAGCGGAAACGATCCGCGAGGCAGGCAACCCACGCCATATGGGAGGCGACCAGGGAAGTACAGAAATCGTCGCTCCCATCCTCGGAGGCCCGGGGTATGACCGCGATGGCGTTTTCAAATCGATTCCATGGGGGGCTTGGTTTCCGAGGCCCCGATTGTGGCCGCCCGACCGGGCACCGGGTGGCTCCCTACGCTCATTTTGCCCTTTCGGCCGAGTCCAGCAGCAATATCCATGATACCATCAGGTTCCTGTTCTGGACGGAGATCTCCCTGACCACCGGATCCACGGTCTCGTCAAAATAGGCGGCCAGGCTGAGGGCCTTCAATCCCTCCTCGGGCCGGAAAAGATGGCCGATCTGGTAGCCCTTTTCCCCATTGGCGGCCCTTTCCCGGTCGAATCTGACCGTCGAATTCACGAATTCGTGATGCTGCTTTTCCCCGGTGCAATACGGGACCAGGAAATGCACCGATTTGCGCAGGGACGCCCCGCTCGGGCTGGTGTAATCGTAGAGGTTCAGCCCGTGCTTGTGGGATGCGATTGCCAGCGCAAGAAGGGGTTCAAGGTCGTAAACGTGGTAGTGAAGGGCGTCGCGCTCGACAAAATCCAGGCTCGACCCGTCCGGACGCAGATTCTGGCCGATCTGCTTCTTGAAACCTTCAACGGCCATTTTTATCAGGTCATCATCTCCGAGCACATAGGCGGCAAGGCCCTCAATCTTCAGGCGATGACTCTGCCAGTTGTTCGTGACCTGTCGGGCGTTCCGTTCCGCCTGGATCAATCGCCGGAGATAGGCATCGACCCCCTTCCTCGCGTCATTTTGGAATGTCGCCAGGGTCAGATCGTAGGCGACAATGAGCGGCTCGAGGTTGGTTTCGTCGATCGGGTCGCCTGTGGGCTGGTTTGTCGTGGCCCACGCCAGAATGAAGGCCCTGGCTTTGGCGGCATACTTGGGTTCGCCCCTGATGGCGTAGGCATAGCCCAGCGCCTCAAGCTTCCGCATGTCCCCCAGGGCCGCGGCGGTGGCGATCTTGACCGGGTCGCCGGCAAGCTTGCCCTCTGTCTGGATCCTTCGGATCGGATTTGGGGAATCCTCCAGCGCGGAGTCGGCCTCGGCGATCAGCCGGTGGAATTCGTCCCGGGCCACGGGATTGTCCCGAGTCAGCCCGATGAGGCGGCCTCTTTCGGCCGTCGTGAGCAACGCGCATTGCGCGGCCGAGATTTGGACGGTCAGCAGAGCGAGCATCGCTGCAAACAGGGGTTTCGGCCAGGGGGCGCCAGTGTGCGCCTGAGCGACGGGAGGGGTCACAATGATGGGGAGGGTTGGAGGGTGGCGTTCGACGCAGGGTAGCATTTCCCGGCTTGATTGAACAGGTGTCGAACCCGGGAATCTGGGTGGTCAAGCCTCCGCGGGTGTCCGTTTCGAATGTGTCGGGAAGGCGATTTCACTCGGAATCGGCGGCGCACGGGCCTTTCATTCCCGCGACATAGGCCAGGCGGAACGATGCTGGAGCGAACCCCTTTCCAGCAAACCGTCACATAGAGACTGGCCCACCCCAAATCCGACGGCCGCATCACCCCATGGCTTCCCTCGCAATCCCCATCGTTCTTGTGTGCAACTATCTCGTGAACCCGCTGGGTCTTCACGATGCGGCGCCTCGCCTCGCGTGGCAGCTCTCGGCGGCCGACGGCAGGCGGGGCGTGGCCCAGACCGCCTATGAGATCAAGGTCTCATCACAGCCGGGCGGACCCGCGGATTTCTGGGACAGCGGATGCATCAAGAGCGATGCGACCACGCAGATCCCCTATGCGGGGCGACCGCTGCCTTCCAGGACCCGAGCGTACTGGCAGGTGACGACCTGGGACGACCGCGGACAGCCAAGCACTTCGCCCGCGGGAGCGGCTTACTGGGAGACCGGGCTGTTGAGCCGCAGCGATTGGACTGCGCAATGGATCGGTGCGCCCTGGCACGGATCCGGCCAAACGGGCTCGCCGGCGCCTTTCCTGCGCAGAGGATTCACGCTCGCGAAGAGCCCCGTCGGCGCCCGCCTCTACATAACGGCGCTTGGCCTCTACGAGGCCTACCTCAACGGCAGGCGAATCGGCAGCGACCATTTCACGCCGGGCTGGACCGACATGAGGAAGCGCGTGCAGTACCAAGTGTACGATGTCACCGAGATGCTTTCCAGCGGGGAGAATGTCGTTGGGGCTATACTCGGCGATGGCTGGTACTGCGGCAACGTCGCGCAGGAGGGGAGGGAGGTCTATGGCGACAGGCCCAAGCTTCTCGCCCAGCTTGAGGTGACGTTTGCCGACGGCTCTCGCGAGGTCATCGCGACAGACGCCGCTTGGCAGGTGGCGGCGGGTCCCGTGCTCGAGGATGACCTCCTGATGGGCGAAAGCTACGATGCGCGCCAGGAACTCACGGGATGGCTCACGACAAAGCCTGCCGCAGGCGAATGGGCCTCGGCGCGGGTCTTTCCGGATCCCGGGGTTGAGCTTTCGCCAATGCTTTCGGAACCGGTGAGAAACCACGAGGAGATCGCCGCCATCGGCGCGCCGAGAAAAGTGCCGGGATGGGGAAGCGACGGATTCATCTACGACTTCGGCCAGAACCTGGTCGGGAACGTTACGCTCCGGGTGACAGCCCCGGCCGGTACAACCTTTACGGTGCGCTACGCCGAGATGCTCGACTCCTCGGGGGAGCTGTATCTCGACAATCTTAGAACCGCACGCGCGACCGACCATTACACCTGCAGGGGCGATCCCTCGGGAGAGAGCTGGACCCCGCGTTTCACCTACCACGGCTTCCGCTATGCCGAGGTCAGCGGCCTGGCCCATGGAGCCAAACCGGAGCCCGGCGCGCTCGTCGCCCATGTCCTCCACAGCGCGCTGCCCCGGACGGGCGAATTCTCGTGCAGCGACCCGTTGATCAACCAGCTCCAGCACAACATCCAGTGGAGCCAGCGCGGCAATTACTTCGAGGTGCCGACCGACTGCCCGCAGCGCGACGAACGCCTGGGCTGGACCGGCGACGCGCAGGCCTTCATCCGCACGGGAGCCTGGAATCGCGATGTGGCGCCGTTCTTCAACAAATGGCAGCGGGACATTTCCGATGCGCAGCTTCCGGACGGCGCCGTGCCGGCGGTCATTCCGTCGCTCGAGCTTGTGTCGGGTGACGGTGGGCCTGCATGGGCCGACGCCGCGGTGATCTGCCCGTGGACCGTCTATGAATGCTACGGCGACCTCACGCTCGTCGCCAGGCACTTCGACATGCTGGGCCACTACCTGGACTACATTGGGACCCAGTCAAAGGACGGCATCCGGCTCCATCCCGACCTGGGAAAATGGGGCGGATTTGGCGACTGGCTGGCGCTTGACGGCAGCGGCCAGATCGACGGCGGCACGCCGAAGGACCTGATAGCGACGGCATTCTATGCGCACGATGCGAAGCTTCTGGCGGAGATGGCCCGCGCCCTCGGCAAGGCCAAGGAGGCGGCGGCTTATGATGCGCTTGAGCACCGGATAGCCGTGGCATTTCAAAGGCGCTTCGTGACCGCGGAAGGACTCGTGGCCGGCAATACGCAGACGAGCTATGTTCTGGCGCTCCAGTTTGACCTCGTTCCCGATGAGATGCGGCCGAAGGTGGCGGCCGAGCTGGTCCGCGACATCCGGCGCCGCGGCAACAAGTTGAGCACCGGATTCGTCGGCACGCCCTACCTGCTTCACGTTCTTGCGCGAGAGGGTCAGCTCGACCTGGCCTATGCGTTGCTCGAACAGAAGCAGTGGCCTTCGTGGCTCTATGCGGTGACCCAAGGGGCAACCACGACCTGGGAGCGATGGGATGGATGGACGAAGGAGAAGGGATTCCAGGACAAGGGGATGAACTCCTTCAACCATTACGCATACGGGGCGGTGGGAGACTGGCTCTACCGGGTTGTGGCTGGCATCGAACTCGACCCAGCCATGCCCGGTTACAAGCACATCCTCATGCAGCCGCAGCCCGGCGGGGGCCTGACGTCCGCCCGGGGCACGCACCTTTCCCCGTACGGCGAAATCGTCAGCGATTGGCGCACGGCGGAAGGCAGATACGAATGGATCGTAACTGTCCCTCCCAACACCACGGCAACGGCACGGTTTCCCGTTCCTCTCGATGCTGACATCCGAGAGGGGGGCCTTCCCCTTTCGTCCAGCGCGGGTGTGAGCGCAGTGAGGCCGGAACGGGGCGCCGTCACCTGCGAACTCGCCTCGGGCCAGTACCAATTCGAGGCGATCTGGATGAAATCCGCATCGGGCAAACGACCAACGGTGGCCCCCGCCACGGCGACGTCTGCTGCTGCGAGCAGCGGACGGACCAGGGCGGACGGGTCGGCAATGTAGCGGGTCGGACGGCTTGCCGCGGCTCAAGGCTCCAGCACGTCCCTCGGAAGGTCGGGCAGTTCGAAACGCCGGCGCGTCTGAAGGACGAGGGCAAAGTATTTTTCGGGGTGTTCCTGGTGGGCGGACATCTTGACGATGGTGGTATGCCAGAATTCGGTCCACGAACTGATTTTCCACGGCGGAGGCAAATCCTGGGCCTCGCGCTTCGCCTCATCCTCTATGGCCGACTTCAGTATATTCCAATTCCGGTTGCTATCGCGTATCAGAACGCTCCCGTCGGCCTGGGTCCGTTCGTCCAAGTTGGTCATGGCCCAGGTCGGTATCATTTCCTGGGAAACGCATCCCGAATTCAGGAGGCAAAGGGCGAGCATGAAGATCATTGGATGTTTCATCGATGTCTCCCGGGATGGCCATCCGTCCAAGCCCGGGTGTTCCCGAGGCTAAATCTGAAGCTTGTTCAGGTCGAGCGTCGCGACGCCGTCGACGGGCTTGCCGTGATCGAGGGCGGGCTTGAACCGAATGCTCCTCACGACGGCCTCGAGGAACGGGTCCTCGATCTTCTTCGAGCATTTTTCGTCGGCGTAGGCGTCGTCCGCCAGGCCGTCCTTGGAAACCCTTGCGAAGAATGTTTCTGAGTATTTTCCGGCGGCAAGGCGCGTGGGAAGCTCGGCGGGCAATTTGCCCATCGCGGGCACCGCAGGCAGCGTCTCGCCCCGGTGGGCGCCCACGTACTCTATCTTCACGTATTCAAAGGCCTCGTCGCGGGTCAGCTCGACCCTCTTGGACGAGAGGTTGGTGGCGATCTCCTGTCCGCGGTCGTAGATGTGGAGCTGAAAGTCGACCATCTCGTATTCGAACGGGAATCCCTCCTCCGTGAAATGGACGCGCGTGGCCTTCGTGTAGATCGGATCCAGGGACTTCGCGTAGACAAGGGTCTTGATCTCGCCGGGCTTGCTCGTGGGCGTGCGGAACTTCGTCATTGTGACGACATAGGGGTTGTACAGCGGCCTAACCGCCGAGATCTCGAATTCGACGTCCATCGC